>JAANMV010000087.1_pt1 | contig 97491 bp, 83 predicted proteins | sample 7279661 | NCBI WGS metagenome assembly JAANMV01 (sample SAMN14094540, study PRJNA606508) | bioreactor metagenome | isolation source: A lab-scale SPAN reactor treating ammonium-rich wastewater day 121 | place: Ireland: Galway | collected 2017-05-16
GCCACTTCAGCAACGTCTCAAATCTCTGCGGCAGAGTTCGGGCCTGGCCTGGGAGGCGCTCGAGCGCGACTACGTGCTTTCATTCATCCTGGCCGCGGTTCAACAAGTTCCCGAGCTCGCCGGCCACCTGGTCGTCAAGGGTGGCGGATGCCTTCGCAAGTGCTACGGCTATTCACGCTTCTCGGAAGACCTGGACTTCTCGGCTCTGGAATCGGCCCCGACCGGAGACGACTTGGCCGCGGCGGTCGACCAGGTCGCCCAGCTGGCCCAAGAGCTCTTGGTCGAGAGCGGTGACATCCAGCTCAAGGCCGAGCGCTATCAGGAGCGTCACCCTCATCCCGAGGGCCAGGAAGCCTTTACCATTCTCGCCAAGCTTCCGTGGCAGCGCACGTTCCATACCCGCATCTTGCTGGAGATCAGTCGCTCGGAGCGTTTGCTTTGGGCACCGCTAACGGTACCCATCCAACACGGATACGGCGAGCCGTTGAACGCATCGGCCTGGTGCTACTCTCGCGATGAGATCGTGGCCGAGAAGCTCCGAGCCCTCTTGCAGAACGCCCGTCGCGCGGCGCAACGGGGCTGGGCCCGATCCAGGGCTCGGGACTACTACGACTTGTGGTGCCTCCTCAGGGACACGCCGGAGGTGATTCAATCGCAAGACTTTCGAACCCGGTTGCATGAGAAGGCCGCGCTCAAGGATGTGTCCTTCACAGATTCGTCTTCCTTTCTGACCCCCATTATGCTGGCTCGAGCTGAAAGGGACTGGACCAAAACTCTCGCACCGGTTCTCGCCACGCTGCCGGAGTGGGCTGTGGTGGTCTCGGAACTCGGCGCCCTTCTCTCACCCCTGGACAGTCCAGAGCCGACTCATGGTTGAGCAGGATTGATCACCCCTGATCAAGCCTGCTCAGCAACTAAACACTGTCTCCACAAGCCTAGGCCGAGCCCGGCCGAACACCGTGGAGGCGGTTGCTCAAGCTTGAGCAATCGCTGAAGAGCCTCCGCGCCCGCCTGAAGCTCCTTCAGTCTGATCAAAGCCCTCCACCCCTTTCCTCGATCACTCGTGAAGCCCCTGAAGCCCTTTGCCAAAGCTTCACCCCCTTCAACCTGTGATCACTGGAAGGCATCTAGCCCACTGACATTGAATTATCCTCAACCAGGAGGTGAGTGCCCTGTCCAGACCCGAGCAAAACCCTGCCCCTGAAGCACCACGCTCAAAGCGCCTAACCCTACGTCAGGCGGCGGACCGCATTGGTGTTTCTACCGCCACAATCCGCCGTCGTATCAAGGACGGGTCTCTTCGCGCCTATATGGCGCCGGGCCGGTTCGGAACGCAATGGTTGGTCGCCCCAGAGGACTTAGAGCAGGCTCAATTCTATCCACAAGAAGATTTGGAGGACTCGGAGGACCTGAACGACCACGAAGCGGCTTCAGGTCCGTTGCACCCTGATCAAACCCCTCCAAACAAAGACCAAGAATGGGATACGGGACCCACCATCCGTCGGAGACGCCGATAACTCGGGGCACCTCGAGACCGGTGAGGTGAATGTCTCGGGCAGCCTTCAAAACATGCTGACCTTGAACGCCGGCGGGAGAGCGTCGCTGGACGTCGTGGGCCTGGGTCAGCTCGCGCTCGACAGCGCTGATGCGGCCATCAACTTCGAGCGGGCGCCGTTCCCGTTCGGGCTCCGCCTGGAAGGCCAGACGACGGGAACCCTGGACTTGACTGCCGTGGACCCGGCCTCCATGGATACCGCTCTGCTCGGCCAGTTCACGGGCCAGACGGTGAACATCACATCTCCAGGCATCCTCGATGACCCGAGCTCCTCGGGCCGCCTCTCGGCTCAGTCGGCCTCCCTCACCGCCGGGACGTTCGGCAATGGCCTTTCCACCGCGCCACTCCAGCTCGATGTGCGCAACCTCGAGTTGCAGTCCGACTCTGCCGTCACGGCCATCCACAACCTGGGCGACCTCAACTTGATCTCCGCCGTCTCTACCGACGCCCAGCCGCTGGGTGGTATCGAGATCACCACCACCGGCGATCTGATCCTGGGCCTCGTGGAGTCCTCGGCTGGTGTCGATCGCCTCGTCGGTCTCTTTGTCGGGGGCTCGGTGGTGGACGGAAACGGAGCCGCGAGCAACATTCGGAGCCCATCGGCCCTGATCGACGCGGGCGGAAGCATCGGAGATCCCTCCGATCCCGTGGAGCTCGATGGCGGGCGGGTGGTCGCCGCCTCTCAGACCGACTCGGTTTACCTGCACGCAGAGGGGCCTTCCACCGAGATCTTCTCCTTCGCGGGTGGCACCGGTGAAGTCGTGCTCACCTCTGGGCAGGACATCCTGCTGGGTACAACGGCCTCTCCCACCAACGTGACGGTCGTGGCCGGCGGCAACATCATCGACGCCAACGACGGCGCGACTGTGCGCGCCAACATTCTGGCCCAGAACGCGAACCTTACCGCGGGAGGCATCATCGGCGAGGCGACCAACCCGCTCGAGGTGCAGCTGAACGGCGCTCCGGGCGTGCTGACCGCCACCGCCGGAGGCTCGCGGGACGGTGTCTCGGTCAGCGTCAACCTGGCGAGCGGCGGCCAACTGGTCCTGGGCAACACTCCCCCGGGCGCGGTTATCCTGAACGGCAGCGACATCCTCGACCCGCTGCCTCCCGCCGCGGCCAACCTCTTGCTCTTGGACGAGCCCAGGGCCTTCGACAGCCAGTTCCGCTCCAGCCTGCTGTCGGCCTCCATCCTGGCTCAGGACGACCCCAAACTGGCCAATACCTCCGAGGGCATGCTCTATACCTACGACGTGGTCTTCGTGGTCAACGCCCAGAGCTGGCTGGATGTGATCCGCGGCTCGGTCGTGTGGGAAGACTCCGAATGAAGCGAGCTCTGCTTTGCGCCTTGCTGACCCTGCTCATGCCCTGGACGGCCACGGCCCAGACCGGTCCTGGTCAGCTACCTCCAGTGGATACCGCCGCCCCCCGTACGATCCTGGTCAGGTCGATCATGGTGGAGGGTAATTCGCGCTTGAGCGAAGAGGAGGTGCGAGCCCTGGTCGCGCCATACGAGGGCAGGGATCTGACCCTGGCCGACCTCAAGGAGCTTGCCGGTCAGCTCACCCAACTCTACGAGGACCGGGGTTATTACCTGACCCGGGCCATCATTCCGGCTCAAGACTTTGTGGATGGCCGGGTGCGCATCGCGGTGCTGGAGGGCAAGATCAACCGTGTTACCATCGAGGGTGCCGACCGCTACGATCAGGCCTTTATCCAGGACCACTTCGCCGACACGGTGTCCGAGAGCGGCTTTAACGGACCGGCCTTTCAACGCGCCATGCTCTTGCTCAACGAGTATCCCAACCTGAAGGGCCAGGCGTACTTCAAGAAGGGGGAGAAGCCCGGCGAGGTCGACATCACCGTCAAGCTGGAGGAAGACGACCCCGTTCACGTGGGGCTCGACTACAACAACTTTGGCAACGCCTCCGTTGGCGAGCACCGCACCGGCCTGACGCTTGACGTCGGCCCGCTGCTGGGCCGGGGAGATCAGCTCCTGCTGCGCACGGCCTACGGCTTTCCCGAAGGCGGCACCAACTTTTACCAGGCTCGCTGGATGGTGCCGGTCGATTCTGACGGAACCCGCGTGGGCTTCGAGTATGCCAGCGGCGCCTTCTCGGTGGGCGATCTGCTGACGGCCCTGGACGTGCGAGGACGCGCCAACACATACAGCCTGCAGTTCTCCCGCGCGCTCGATCGCTCGTTCATCTTCAGCTCGGACCTCTTCGGTGACGTCACCTACAAGGACGTTCAGAACACAGCCCTGGGCATCCCTTTCAACGAGGACCGCTATGCCACGCTGCGCCTGGGCTACTCGGCCGACTGGCGCAATGTCGACGGCCGTAGCATCATGCGCGCCTCGGTAACGCAGGGTTTGGGAGGGATCGACCCGACCGACCCGCTGGCCAGCCGCCTTGGGGCCTCCGGCGGCTTCACCAAGCTGAACCTTGACGCGGTGCGCATCCAGACCTTGCAAGAGGGCTTATACGCCGTATTCCGCGGCAACGGCCAGGTCAGCACCGAGCCCCTCCTCATTCCCGAGCAGTTCGCGATCGGAGGGCCGGACTCTGTGCGTGGCTACCCGCTGGCCGAGGTGCTGGGCGACAACGGCTATTCGGTGAGCGCCGAGTTGCGCTATTCTCCGCTCTCCGACCCGCAACTGTTCCAGATCACCGCCTTCTACGATCATGGCACCGCCACCTTGAAGAACCCCCAGTTCGGTGAGGTCCCGATTCGCAGTCTGAACGGCGCCGGTTTCGGGTTTCGTTTCGGCTTCAATGAGCGCACCAACGCCCGCTTGGACCTGGGTTTTCCCATCGACCCGGCCCGAAACTCGCGGGGAGAAAGTCCGATTCTCTACGGGCAGATCGAGACGCGCTTCTAACTCGTTCTGGCCAAGCGGTGTCCGGGCCCGCTCTTCCCAAGGAGAGCCAGGAGGCCAGGACGAACAGGCGATGGCAGTGGGTTCAGTTGCGCCTGATGGAGAAGCGGAGGCCCAGATGAAATCGTGGTGGCTCTTCCTCGTTACCCTGCTCGGGATGGTTGCCGTCCCCTCCCTGCTGGCCCAGGACAGTCCTGTGAAAGTGACCGATACGTCCGTCGTGCGCGGTATGGACAACCGCTCTCTCGACGGCCACTTCACCCTGCACAACCTGGGCTCGGGCAAGATGAGCGCCCTGCAGGTGACGGTCGAGTTTCTGGACGGAAGTGGCCAGCCCATCCTGCTGCAGGACATTGACGGCTCCATGGTGCCGATGGCGCTCCGGGTGACCGATCTCCCTGCCTCCCTGGATAAGGGCAAATCCCGCGAGTGCTTCTGGACCTATACGTACATGGGCACCATCACGGTCATTCAGACGCGCTACGTGGTCAAAGGCAAACTTGATCGCAAGCCGTTCACGGCCGAGACCGAGCCGGAGAGCTACGGCATTCCGCTCTGGCCCAGTCCTTTTCCCTGAGATCGGTATCCTGGAAGGAGTCTGCCCGGCCCGCAGAAGTTTAGCATCATGACCGTGCAAGTCGATCGCCACAAGGTCTGGACCTATGAGGATAGCCTCAGCCTGCCCACGGACGGCCAGCGCTATGAAGTCCTGGATGGAGTGCTCTACGTGTCCCCTTCCCCCGGAACCCTGCACCAGATTCTCTCACGCAGGCTGCAGTTCTTCTTCTACCAGCTTGAGCTTGAAGGGAAGGGCTACATCTTCAATGCCCCGATGGACCTTCTGATGCCCGGCTGCACACCCGTTCAGCCTGATTTGATCTACCTGCGCCGCGAGCAGCGCGGCCAGATCAAGGAGAAGTATCTCGAGGGCGTGCCCTACCTTGTGGCCGAGATCCTCTCGCCCAGCACGCGCTCGCTCGACCGCGTCAAGAAGCTGAACCGCTTCGCCCAGAACGGCGTTCCCTACTATCTGCTCGTCGATCCTGAGGCCTGCACCCTGGAGGTGCTGAGTCTGCGCGACGGACGCTACAGCATCGAATCGCTGGGGATCGAGGACCGCTGGGAGCTCGAAGGCCGGGTGCTCGAGCTGGCCGCTCTGTTTGAGCCCCTTCCCGAGGAGGAGAGCTAACCGCGGCGACCCGAAGGCCCTCCCATGAGCCAGGCTTCCATGACCATACTGCTCCTGGCATTCTTGCTGCTCTCGCGGGTGAGCGCGGCGCCGCTCGAGGAGAGCGGGCTGGAGCTCTCGCGCCCCATTCACGCCGGTACCTTCATGGATGTTTGCGGCCCCCGGGCCGCCCTGTTCGGCTACGAGGGGCGCAAGCTGGAGGCCTGGGTCTACCCCATGAAGGTGCTCGAGGACTTCCAGCTCCACTTCTCGCTCGAGGGCTATCCCAGCCCGGTCCCTTCCACCGAGCTCGTCAAGCACATCACCGTGCGTCCCGAGGCCACCATCCTCACTTACTCCCACAGCGCCTTCACCGCTCGCCACATCCTGTTCGCCTCGCGCCACGAGCCGGGCGTGGCCATTGTGCTCGAGGTGGACACGCTGCTGCCCATGACCGTGACGGGCGAGTTTCGCCCTCGCCTCAAGCTGATGTGGCCGGCCGGCATCCAGACCGGCAATCTCTCCTTCGCTGACGGACGCTACAGCCTGACCGAGGAGTCGGGGCGCTTTGCAGCCGTGATCGCCTGCCCGGGGTCGCGCGACATCACGCTCATGCCTTATCAGGAAGAGCCGCGCGACCAGCCGGCTCGCTTCGTGGTGGACCTGCCCGTGGGCGCCGGGCCGCTCCCCATCGTCGTCACCGGCAGCGTAAAGGGCCTGTCCGAGGCCCGGGCCGCCAACGACCGCCTGCTGCGGGGGCTGACCGCCGACTACAACGCCAACGTGGCCCACTACCGCAAGCTGCTGGCGGATACGGTGCAGGTGGTCACCCCTGATCGGGACCTGAACCAGGCCTACCAGTGGTCGAAGGTGGGCATCGATAAAGGGCTGGTGACCAATCCCCTTCTGGGCACGGGGCTGGTGGCGGGATTTCGCACCTCGGGCGACTCCGAGCGGCCGGGCTACGCCTGGTTCTTCGGGCGCGACGCCCTGTGGACGGTGCTGGCCACCACCGCCTACGGCGACTTCGCCACCACCCGCACCGCGCTGGAGTTCCTGCGCAAGTTCCAGCGCGCCGATGGCAAGGTGCCCCACGAGATCTCCCAGAGCGCCTCGCTGGTGGACTGGTGGAACGCCTATCCCTTCGGCTGGGCTTCCTCCGACGCCACCCCCCTCTACGTGATCGCTCTGGCCGACTACTATCGCGCTTCCGGCGATCGGGCCTTCCTGGACAAGAGCTGGGAGGCGGCCCTCAGAGCCTGGCGCTTCACCGCCGCCACCGACAAAGACGGCGACGGCCTGGTGGAGAACACCGGCGTGGGCCACGCCTGGGTGGAGGGGGGCGCGCTCTATCCTCCCGATCAAGAGATCTACCTGCAGGGCTGCTGGATCGAAGCCTGCCGCAGCCTGGCCGAGCTGGCCGAGGCGCGCGGCGACAAGCGCCTGGCCGCCGAGGCCCGCGAGCGCGCCGAGACCACGCGCAAAGCGGTGGAGGCGCGTACCTGGCTTTCCTCGCGCGGGTTCTATGCCTTCTCCATCGACCGGCCCCACCCGGCTCGCAAGGCCGAGCCCGGGCCCTCCCTGGCCCGCCGTCAGGCTCGCCTGGAGGAGCTGGCTCAGGGAGGCGTGGTGGACGAGGACACCGTGCTCTCGGCCGTGCCCCTCTGGTGGGGCTTGCTCGAGGGCGACCGCGCGCAGGCGACGCTCGACCATCTGGGCGGCCGGGCCATGGCCACCGACTGGGGCCATCGCATCCTGAGCAATCAGAGCAAACTGTATGACCCGCTCAGTTACCACTACGGCTCGGTCTGGCCTCTCTTCACCGGCTGGGCGAGCATGGCCGCTTACCGTTACGGGCGTCCCCACATCGGCTGGCAGGCCCTGCAGGCCAACGTGCACCTCTCGACCAGCGGGGCCCTGGGCTACGTGACCGAGCTGATCTCGGGCGACTTTATGGCCCCCTTCGGACGCTCATCCCACCACCAGGTATGGTCCCAGGCCATGGTAGCCACCCCGTTGGTGCGGGGCCTCCTGGGGCTGGAGGTGGACCGGGCCGCCAGCCATGTGCGCTTCGTGCCCCAGCCACCGGCCGACTGGGATTCGTTTACCGTGTCGCGCGTTCCGGTGGCGGGAGGGGTCCTGCAGTTGAGCCACCGGCGCGAGGGGGACTCTCGCGTGATCGCCTGGCAGCACAGCGCTCCCCGGCTCGATTTGACGCTGGGCGTGGTGGTGCCGCGCAAGGCGCTGACCGAGCCCGCTGGTGAGCCCTTCGGGGACGGCCAGCGGGTGCTGGTGGAAGTGCCCGGCGCCGGCGCCCGGGGCGAGGTGCGCATCAGCGTGCGGGGCGGGGCCGAGGTGGCCGTGCATCACCCGCCTCCGGAGCACGGAGCGCCCAACCGGGGGCTGCGGGTGCTGCGCAGCCAGTCCCTCCCCGAGGGCCTGAGGCTGGTGGTGGAGGGCCGGCCGGGCGAGCGCTACCGGCTCGAGCTCGTGGGTGGGGCGGCGGCTCCGAGCAGCGCGGAGGGAGTCCGTGCCGAGCCCGTTCCCGGGGGGCTGGAGCTTTTGTTCTCACCTGGTACAGAGCGCGCCGAGCTGCTGGTCCCGGTGCAAAGTCCTTAGCCTTTCAAACGCTTTTCATCGCCGCGCCTTATGCTGCTCGAAGCTATGGATTCGGTGCAGCTCACCAACCCTCGGGCCCAGTTCCTGGTCCGTTCGCTCAAGCGCGAGCAGGCGGCCGAGACGTTTGACCGGCTGACCTGGTCGGACCCGGATCTTGCGGACCAGGTGGCTTTGGAGCTGACCAATCAGGCGGGCGATCGCAAGGCGTTCCAGTCTCTGAGCGCAATTCTGGCCAGCAAACGGCCTGAGGTCAGCCGTCACTTCGCGCCTCACAAGGACTCGCTCCTGGCCACCACCAGCCGACACGGAGCGCGCGAGGGACACGCGCTGCTCTATCGCAGCCTGCTCGAGCGCTTTCCGGAGGCGGTCGGCCCCGAGCTGCTGGTGGCCGAGGTGCTGCCAAACGAGGGCGGGGCCCGGGTGGTGCTCGAGCAGCTCGAGCGACACCCCGGATGGGGCGAGGCCGTGGCCGATCGCATCCACTCGCGCAGCGCATCGCCCACTACGGAGGAGTGGCGCGTGCTCAGCCAGACCGCCACGCCGCGCCATCGCGACTGGCTGGCCGCGCAGCTGCTGCGACCTTCGAAGCCAGGGCCGGAGTTCTGGCAGGGTTTGGAGGCGCTGGGGCGGATACCGGGCGGGCTGGACGGCCTGCGCCAGAGCCTGCTTGACCGCCTGTCTCTCGAGCCGGAGCTTCGTCGCCTCTACGCCGGCGACGTGATGGCCCTGGGCGTCACCCGGGAAGGTTACGCCGCCCTGCTCGATCAAGATTTTGCCCGCAGCCTGGCCGACAAGCTCCAGAGCGCCTACCAGGGCGACATCCAGAAGCTCTCGCCGGCCGACCAGCGGGCTCTTCTGGCGCTGGGCTCGGTGAGCCACCACCGCGAGCTGATCCGTCCCATCGCCATGCAAGAGCTCGAGCGGCGCCACGACAACGCCGCTCTGGACAGCCTGGTGGACACCTTTCGGAGCGAGCACCAGAACGAGCAGATGCGCCGCATGGGCGAGGCGCCCGAGATCCCCGAGAAGATCCAGGCGGCCCGGGAGTACCTGCGCAGCGTGGTGCACCGGGTCATTCCCAGCAGCCTCGAGTTCCAGACCCGTCCCGTGCTCGAGCGTCTGAGCCCCCAGCTCTCACCCGAGCAGAAGGCTCAGCAGGCGAGCGCGTTGCTGCACGAGTTCGTGCAGGCCGCCCGGGCCAGCAAGGCTGACCTCTCCGATCTGCCCCGCTCGGCACAGGAGGCGCTGTGGCTGGCTCACCTGCTGGGCGATCCAGGAGTGTCGGCTGCCCTGCAACCGTATCTCTCTCACTCCTTGAGCGGGCCGCTTCAGGCCCTCACCTCCGAGGCCCGCAGCAAAGAGATCGCCGCTCTGAAAGAGCAGCTCGCCGCCTCGTCGCTCGAGCAGGCTCGACCGCTGGTGGAGCGCCTGCTAGCCCATGGGGAGGACGACGCGCTCGAGCTCTGGAGCGAGCGCCTGGCACCGGACCACTGGGCGGCGCAGTATTCCTCCGACCCTCGCAAGCGCTACGATGCCTCCTCAGTCGGCGATCAAGACCTGTTCCGCGAGTTCAGCTTTCGCCTTGGCGGCGAGGCCGAGCACGAGGCCATCATGCGGGCCTGCGCCGAGTTCGAGCGACTGGTGGGGGAGGGGGTGCCGGTCGAGCAGGCCCGCCAACGCGCCACCATGGACTACCTGATTCCCGGCCGGACCCAGACCTCCCAGCGCGTGGAGTTGACCCGTCAGGGTGTGCAGGTCGGCTCGGTGCGGCTCAAGAGCAAAAACCGAGCCGCCGGACCACCCGATTCGAGCGCTACGCCCAAAATTTCCCGGTACGGCTCTGGCTAGTGCGTAGACTGACCTCTCCGCCCCGTACCGCGAAAATTCCCGGTAGGACCATCCGAATGCCTCAGGGTGGGTCAGGGGATCTTGCGTCAGCAGCGGTTGCGTAGCCGCGAGCCTCCGACCACCAGGTAGCCATCGACCATCCCCACCGCTCTGCAGTCGCCCGCAAGGCTGTCGAGCAACAGGGGAGCGGCCACCTGCTGGAAGGCGATCTCGGGCTCCATCCCGCTCTCGATCCGACGGCACAGCTCCTTGTGAGCTTCCAGACAGGTGCCCAGAGAGCCGGGAGCGGCCTGCTCGAGACGCGTGAAGAAGGCGGGCGCGCGCAGCACCTGGGTCACGGCCTCGAGCCGCTCGCCGGCGGGCAGTTCGGTCAGGTTGGCCAGGCAGCGGAGATCCCCCTCGAGCTCCTGGCGGTTGGCCAGAGAGCTCGCGAAGGCAGCCTGATCTTGTTCCGCCATGCCGCTCAGCAGGGGCTTGAGCTGAGCCAGCTCCGAGGGGTAGCGCTCCCGGGCCGCTTCCAGCCAGGTTGAGCCCGGGCTGAAGGCGGTCAGCACCTCGCGCAGGTCGCTCGCCTGGCGCACCCGCTCTTTTAGCTGGAGGTCCTTGAGGCCGCGGAAGGCCGCGGCCGCTTCCGTCCAGGCGGGGGCCTGATTCTGGTTGAGCCAGGGAGTCAGCTCGCTGACGAGCTTCCCGGCCAGAGCCGGGTCTTGCTTGGCGGCCCGGAAGGCCACCACCAGCCGGGCCTGCGACTCGACCGTGTCCATCGAGTCGGCCATTCCGGCCAGCCACTCGGGTGCCACGCTCACCGTGGGGGGCTTGCAGCGGGGGGAGTAGGGCTCTTCACGCTGGACCAGCGTCTGATAGCGCTGGCCCAGCGCCACATGAGGCTGCAGAGCCTCGTCAGCGCTGGCGCAGGGGTGCTCGAGCCAGCGGGCCAGGACGTGTGACAAGACCTCGTCCATCCAGGGCTCGTGGGCGCGTGCGAACTCAGGCGCGAGCTGACGGCCTAGCCTGGCGGCTCCGCCGGTCCACTCCATCGAGCCGGCCAGCACGAGAAGGGCATTCTCAGACCCCTGGCTCACCTGCTCGAGCAGCTCGCCTTCGAGCTCTTCGTCCGGGAAAGCCAGCTGGTAGATGGGCTGGGACAAAAAGCCCCGATTGGGGCCTCCGGCCACGGTGTAGAGGGGCGGATCGGGCTCGGCCAGCAACCGTCCGAGCAGCTCGCGGCCGAGACCTGGTGGGATCGCCCCCGGGTCTTGCTTCTTCAGCTCCACCAGCACCGCCAGCAGGTCCTGGCCTTCCCTTCCCACGAGGTCCACGCTGCCCAGGCGTTCCAGCAGCATACCCTTCTGCTCGGGGCTCGGAATCCAGCCTCGATCGCTGATGAGATCCTTCAGGCAGACCAGCTGGGCAGTCGTGAATTCCCTTTCGGGTGAGGGAGAAAACAGCCGCCTGACGGCCTCGTCCACAAAGTCGGGGCGAATGTCCAGGATCCGCTCGAGCGAGCGGCGGGCCGCCCCGATGCTCGGCCCCTCCACCGCCAACCGCTCACCGTACTTCTCAAAGAGCCAGTCCAGACTCTCGGGGGGAGGGCAGTGCGGAGCCAGGCGCTCCACCAGGTCGATGGATGAATACTCGTTGCTGGGAGGAAGGTTCCACAGCTCGGCCTGATGGCGGCCCAGGCATTGCGAGATGTCTTGCCGGGTGCGGGCCTCGGAGCACAGTTTCAGGAGCTTCTCGAGGCGCGCCGAGCCATCCGTTTCGGCCAGGGCTTCGGTCACCGGATCTCGCTCGGGCGCCGCTGTCGCCCGCGAGGGCCGGACGAAGAGGGCAGAGGTCGACGAGTGCACCACCATGAGGCAATGGTAGCGACCGACCCTCAAAGAATGCTACCCTGATGTAGCTCGGACGCCTTACTTGTGCTGCCAACGATCCTCTTCGTCGAGCAAGCCGCGTGGCCCGGTTCCATCCAGCCACTTGCGGGCGGCCGGATCTTCCTTGAGGTAGGTGTCCCAGAAGGCCGTGCTCAGGGCCAGGATAAAGCGATGGTGATCGGGGTTGCGTCCCCCTCGCTCGCCTGGCAGGGGCCGGTCGGTGAAGGCCGAGTGCCTGGCTCCGTGCAGCACCAGCTCGTACTTCCCGCCTGGAGGCAGGCCCGGGTAGACGGCCAGACGCTCTTCGACGGTCAGGTTGACGATGCGGGAGCTATCCTCGGTTCCGGTCATCAGCATCCAGGGGATCTTGACCTGTTCGAAGGCCTTGTCCACATCCCCCGCCCGGGGGGCGCTCGGGCTCATAGGCAGTGCTGCTCGGATGCGAGGGTCGGCCCATTTTGCCCCCATCAGGGGGAAGCGCTGCCCGCCCACGGCCTGGGTGGTGACGGCTCCAAAGGAGTGACCCGCCATGCCCACCCGGCTCAGGTCGAGCCGACCCGCCAGCGGGTGAGCGGGCGCTCGGTTCCAGGCGGTCAACTCGTCGAGCACGCGGGGCACGTCCTGCACGCGCAGGCGAAAGTTCTCGGCGCTGGCCGCGCTCTTCATGGCCGCCAGCCGTCGACCCGCCTTCTCGTCTTGCCAGACCGAGGCATCGCTTCCGGGGTGCTGAAGATAGACCACCACGTAGCCGCGAGCGGCCCAGTGCTTGCCCAGGAAGCTGCTGCCGTAGCGCGAGCCGCCCAGCCCGTGGCTGAACAGCACCACCGGATCCGGGCCTTTGCCGGGGGGCAGGTAGACCAAGAGCGGCAATTCTCGCTCTCCGGCCACCCTCAGCTCGAGCGTGGTCGTCTTCCCGGCTGAAAGCTGGAGCGGGTCGTAGGCGGGGGCGGCCCGGGCGACCGCCAGGGCCAGCACGATCAGAGCCAGGGCACGAATCCTCATGATGCGGGTGAAACTGGCCAGAGGTCAAATTGTTTCCCGACGACCTGCACTGTTGAACGGCGCCGCGCCAATTCCTGAAGCGTTCAAGGCGTGGCGGCCTAAGGGGCCTTCTTCAGGTCTACCGACAGGTTGCGCGTCTTGCCCGCCACTACATCCACCGCTCCCGCGTAATCGAGATAGCCCTCCTTGACAACCAGCACCTTGAAGTGCTTCGGAGGCAGGCCCTTCAGCTCGAGCGGAGAGACCCCTTTGAGACGACCCTCCAGGTAGATCTTCGCTCCCCCGGGCCGGGTGGTGAATCGGACCGCGCCCGAAGCGCTTTCGAGGCGTGCCACCAGCTTGAAGCTCTGGCCGGCGCCCAGCTCGACCCGCTCGAGATGCGTCTTGTAGCCTTGCAAGGCGATTTTGACCTCGTGACTTCCAGAGTCGAGCTTGAGGGCGCAGGGCGCCTGATGGCGCTTGCCGTCCACCAGCACCACGGCCCCGGTCGGATGAGACTCGACCTGCAGGATACCCGGGCGGGGCCAGAGCGCGAAGATTGCCAGAGCCACCAGGGCCAGAGAGCCTCCCAGCCAGGGCCAGAGCCTCCAGGGCAGGACCGGGGTCGTTCGCTCCCGGGTCGTCCGCCGGAGCCGCCTGGCTTCCTCGACGCTCAGCCCGGGCACCTGATGCAGGGCCCCTTCCTCGTGCAGGCGCGACAGGGCCTTGAGCAACCGCGGGTCGTCGGGGAGAAGTCCCCGGGCCTCTTCCAGGGCCTGCTGGGCCTGGTTCCACCTTTGAGCGTCCACCGAGAGCTCTCCCAGAGCCACCAGTGCCCTGGCCAGCACATCGCTCGAGGCCGCTGCACGAGCCTCGGTCACAGCCCGGTCGGCCGCTTCGAGCGCCATCTCGCCGGCACCCTGGAGCCGTCGGGCGGTGGCAAGCTCGGTCAAGATCTCGGCTCGCAGCTCGCTCTCGGGGGCCAGCTCGGTCGCCTGGCTCAGCGAGTCCACCGCCTCCAAGGCGCGATGGTTTTCGATCTGCAGTCGGCCCAGTCGCAGGCGGGCCCGGGCCCGGGGGGCCGGCTCGTCCATGACGTCGCTGACGGCTACCAGCTCGCGCAGCAGCTTCTCGGCCTCGGCCTGTTTCTGCTGCTCCAGGCGCAGACTAAAGAGCTGCTCCAGAGCCTCGACCAGAGCCGGGCTCTCTCCCGCCGGTCGCAGCAGGCTCACGGCCTGCTCGCAGGCGTCCGCTGCCCAGACCAGGTCGCCCTCGTCTCGCAGGGCGCTGGCCTGCAGGCGATGGACCCTGGCCTCTCGCTCGGGCAGCTTCTCCTGGGCCGCCAGCGCGGCGGCTTCTTGCAGGCGCTCTCGCCCGGCCGAGCCACGCCCGCCCATCTGCTCGCCCTCAGCCAGCAGCAGCAGGGCCTCGAAGCGCAGCGCGGGATTGTCGAGCAGGGGCTGCACGCTCGCGCGCAGCCGGCGAACGTCCCCCGTGGCCAGGGACAGGCGACCCAGCTTCAGCCTGGCTTCGGGGCCCACCTCGGGCAGGGCCCGCTCGAAGGCTGCGATGGCTCCCTCCCGGTCACCCTGATGGGTCAGCACCTCGGCCAGCCGGAGCTCGAGCTCGGCCCTGCTGGGGTTGGCCTGGAGGGCCTGCTCGCAAAGGCGGCCAGCCTCTTCCCACTCTTCCCGCGCGAGGCGGGCATCGATCATGGCCCGGCGTACCTCGGGTGACTCGTTCAATCGCCCCAGAACTCGCTCTGCTTCCTCGGCCCGTCCCAGCGCGAGCAGGGTATCCGCCCGGGCCACTCCCGGGTTGGGGTCGCCCAGCAGCAGGCAGCTGGCTGCTGTCTCCCAGAGCAACAAGGCTTCCTCCAAGAGCCCCCGGTCCTGAGCCTGACGACCTCCCTCCATCAACAGCCAGGCGGCGTCTGAGCTCTTGCCGGCTCGAGCCAGTTGTCTTCCACGCTCGGCTGCGGTGCCTCCCAGTGCCTCGAGTGCCTCAGCCAGGCGTCCGTGGTGGCGGCGCTTCACTCGGTCGGGGAGATCGGTGGAGAGGAGCCTTCGCAACTCGGTGGGACCGATGCGATACTCTTCCAGCAATCCGCCATCGGTCAGAAGCCTGGCAGCATGCTCGGCGCGCTCGCGACTTAGACCGCTGGCGTGGACAATGACCTCTAAAGAGAATGGCTCGTCAGTCAGGCAGGCCATCTCCAGCAGCAGGCGCGCATCTTCGTCGAGGGCCTCGAGAGCGGACACAACGTCGGCCATGGGATCCGCGGGCAAGCGAGGGGCCTCGAGGTTTCCCGCCCGCCTCTTGAGCAGCCCGGACAGGGCCAGGACCATGGCCACAAGCCTCAGGCGCCGAGGAGAGCCTCCTGAGCGTGCCAACAGCCACTCTTCCAGGGCCTCGCTCGGCTCGCCCTTGAGCTCCATCCGGATGAGGGTGGACATATCGCTGTCGGAGAGGGCTGGGAGGGTGCGGCGCGCGCAGCGCGCAAAGCGGGCCGCTGCCGGGGGAGTCACCGAGAGGATCCAGCCCGAGCCTGCCGGAGGCGTGAGCCGAGCCAGATGCTCGAGCGTACGCTGGGTCAGCGAGTCAAGCCGCTCATAATCGTCGACGAGCAACACGCACGGGCTGCTGGCCAGGCCTCGTCGCATGGCCCCGGCCAGCGAGGAAGGTTGGGTGGGATGCTCGGCGCGCACGGCCAGGGTTTCGAGCAGGTCGCCCACCGAGTCTCGGGGGCCCAGCTCGTGGACTGCCATTTTGGCCGCTCGCAACTGCTCGGCCAGCTCGCACAGCACCGAGCTGCGTCCGATCTCGCTCGCTCCCACCAGCAACAAACCGACCCCCCGGTCGGAACGGCAGGCGCCGGCCAGCTCTTCCAGGTCGGAACTGCGGCCGATGAGCAGCGCGCTCTTCATGGGGGGTCAGTTCTCTGCAGTCGGGCGCGTTAACCTGTTCGGGTCAGAACGCGGGACTTTGACTGAACGGCGTCAGGCAGGGCTCAGTAGCGGTCGCGACCGCCGCCGCGGCGCTGACCACCGCCACCACCGCCGCCACCCTGGCGAGAGAAGCAGTCCCGGCAATAAACCGGGCGCGCGCCGGTGGGAACGAAGGGAACTTCCGTCTGCTTGCCACACTCGGCGCAGGTCGCCGGGTGCATTTCCCGGGCGCCACCGCCGCCGTAGCCACCGCCACCGCGACCGCTGTCGGAGTAGCCGCGGTCGCCGCCGCCGCTCCGCTTGCGGGCCGCACGGCAGTCAGGACAACGCCCGGGCTGGTTGGTGAACCCTTTGGATGCGTGGAACTCCTGCTCACCGGCGGTGAAGACGAACGACTGCTGGCAATCGTTGCAGGTCAGGGTCTTATCTGTGTACATGATAGCCTCCTTCTGAGACTCTGAGATGATGAGGCTATCGACGGTCATAAGATGAAACGACGGACAACCAGGGCAGCCTATTTTCGCATCGAGAGCGAAAACCCTGCAATCGGATCCACTTCATCCAGCCGATTACTTCTTCCCCATGGCTGCTTTGATCTGCCCGCTCATCCGCAGGGCCGAGCGCATCGCTCCGTCAGAGTGACTGCTTTCGGTGAAATCTCCTCCGAAGAACAGGTGACCGTGTGGTTTTCGTAGCCCTTCGGAGAGCTCGTCGAAGCGCGAGCGGCCGACCGGCCAGGAGGCGATGGCTCGAGGATGATAACGGTAGAACGTCCAGCGCTTGATCATGGCCTGGCTGCCCGGCCAGGTTGATTCCATGGCCTTCTCCATGGCAGTCTGCACGTCGTCGAGCGACATCGTGCGGCTGTTGAAGGCTTCCGCATGGGCACCCGTGACCAGAAAGTTCAGCATGACGGAGTCTTTTGGCCCGCCCTCGTGGCCGGGGTAGATACAGCCCAGGGCGCCCCCGCTCAAGATGGGCAGCACGGTGTTGCCGTCTACGGTCCAGAACTTCTCGGCCGCCCGGTCGAGCAAGCAGTGGGCCGTAAGGTAGGCGCCCCAGGTCTGAGTGTGGATGGCTTCGTAGACCTTCTTGTCGAGACGGGGCACGAACTGGATCTCGAACAGGCGATAGAGAGGAACGGTCAGCACCACGTACCTGGCCTTGAAGACCTTGCCGTCGAAGTTGGCGGTATCCACGGCCCGCACCTCGACCCCGTTGGGGCCGTCGATGACGTTGGTGACCTGGGTGTTGAGGAAGATGTTCTCCTCTCCGATCGCCCTGGCCAGGGCCAGAGGAAGCTTCTCGTTGCCGCCTACGCAGTGATGCGGCGTGGCCCCCTTGCCCACGAAGAGGTGCCATTCGGCGATGCCGTCCAGGGCGCTGATCCTCGCGATGCTGGTTCCGATCTCGGGCTCGATGACGGCTTTCACCAGTTTGCGAGCGAAGGGGGAGAGCTTCTCCTTCTCCAGCCAGGCTTCGAATGACTCATCCTTCAGCTTCATCAGCTCAGGCGTTATCTTGCCCGACTCTACCTGGTGCACCAGACCTTGCATCCTCGTGTCCCACGCCTGGTATTCCGGGTAGTCCTTGCCCAGGGTGGCCTGGATGAATTCCTGGTTGGAGTCGTAGTCGGTAAAGGGGTAGAGCTTTCCGTCCACCATGAAGCTGGACATACCGGGCTCGACAAGCTCGAGCTCGACTTTCAGCTCTTTGGCCAGGTCGATTGCGGGATTGCCGGTCCAGAACTCTGCCAGGCCCACCTCGGCCTGGGTGTTATCGGGGTAACTTGCCGTGCGGGCGCGGCCGCCCACCCGGGGGGCCAGTTCGAGAACCCGGAAACTGATTCCAGCCTGCTTCAGGTTGTAGGCCGTGGTCAGACCGGAGAGACCGGCTCCCACGATCAAGACCTCAACCGGCTCGGCCGCCACCGATGGCGGCGTGGGCTCAGGGGTCGCAGAGGCCGCCTCGGAGGGCGAAGGCCGGGGAGTGCCTCCCTCCGGAGAGGGTCCCGGTTGACAACCCATCAGCAGGGCCAGCCACAAGAGCGGCAGGAGCAGTTTGAAGCGAGGATGGTGCACGGTGATCACCTCTTAATGGTCAATTCATAGCTTTCCGCCGGCGGCGGCTCAGCTCCTCGCCGCAGCGGCACGGCCGAGAAACGCCCGCTTTGGCCCTGGGAAACCTTAACTCAAGCTAGGGCTTTGGGCTAAAAAAAGACGGAACAGCTCTCAGACCGTGCTCGCCTGTCAGGAATTATTCAGACGCTCGGACTAGCCTGGTCTCATGCGGGTCCTCCCCTTGAGTCACTCTGTGCCCTTGAGTCGTCCCCGGGCGGCCGCGCCTACGGCAACCGGCGCCGCCAGCGGCGATCAGGTAAGCCTTTCTGGCACGATGGGCAACCAGAGGGCCTGGCTGTGGAGCTCGCTGGCCACGGCTGGATTTCTTTCAGCCGTCCAGACCCCCGGGCCGACCGGCGTGGCGCTCTCGGCCGAGCAGCGTCGAGGGCTGCTCGAGCAGCTCCAGCAGGTGCGGGCCGAGGGGGGCAAGCTCTTGTCCGAGCGCAGCTGGCTCGGTCGCACCTGGAACGGCAGCGCCTACCAGGATCTGACTCCTGGCGAGGCGCTGGAAAAGGTGACGGCCAACCCCGGCGCGATCGAGAACCTGCTCTGCCAGCCTCCGGGAGAGTCGAGCCCCACCAGGGTCCGCTCGATTGCCACCCTGGCAGCGCTGGACACTCTTTACTTCCAGGCCGACCCCACCGGTCCGACCGAGAACAGCCTGCGCAACCTTTATGACCATGGATACGAGGTGTTCGAGGACAAGAAGAAGCTCTCGCGCCTGGAGGCCTTCGAGGCGGCCCATTCCCAAAGCTATCGAAGCACCGAGTTGCAGGGCCCCACCCGGCTGGGGGGCTGGAGCCACAAGCCCGAGCACTACCAGAAGGCGGATTTTTTTCATGTCACGCATGACCTGCGCTCGCTGAGCGACGGCCAGTTTGGCCAGTCGCTGCGCGACCTGCAGGCGCAGGGCTGGGTCAAGGATGCGGAAGCGACCTATACCGCGCTGAAGGGCGGTAGCAAAGTCAGTCTCTTCCACCAGACGATCCCGGTGGCAAGCGTGAGCGAGGCCAGCACCGAGGCGATCGAGGGGGCGCTGGAGCGAGCCCGGCCGGCCTGCGAGTTGGCCGACCGCATCCTGGTTCCGCTGGTCAAATCGGGTCGGCTGAGCGGCCAGGATGCTGCCAATGTATTGGCCACGGCCCAGCGCCCGGGCTGCAACCTCGAGGACCTGATGCGCCTGGTGGACGCCTCAATTCCCCACGCTCGCTCGCTCTCCAACACCCCTGGCCAGTTTGCGGCGACCCAGTATGGCAAGCTTCTGGATGAGAAGAAGACCGATCGCGTGGAAACAATGATTGAGCTGGTGAACACCGTCCAGAACGAAGCCCCGGAGACTCTGGAGTTCCTGGACAGCTCCAAGCACAGCCAGGGGCTGTGGGCCCTGCCGCTGCCCGAGCGAAGCCGCCACTTCCAGACGCTGGCGCGCCGCGCCGGGGCGCGCGACGCGCGAACCTTGCTGGCCGTCCTGGACAAGCCCATGGGTGCCAGCGAGGTGGCCGGCCGGGTGGAGCTGTTGACGCGCCTGGTGGCCACCGAAAAGCTCGAAGGCAGCTTTCTCTCGACCTACTCGGTCGAGCGTGATTACATGCTTCTGGCCGAGCACGACCTGGAGCTCGCGCTGTCGAGTTACAAGAAGGTGGCTGACCTGGCCCTGCTCAACGGGGGGACCGAGCACGTTCCAGCCATGACCGTAGCCGAGCTGCGGGGCTGGGATGCCGCCATCCTGTGCCAGACAGTGGAGCGTCTGGGCCGTTACGAGGGGGTCAAGCCGGAGGAGGATCTGGCCGCCCTGGTTTCCGGCGCCAACCCGAATGAGACTGCCGCACCAGCCGCCGAGCGCTACCTGAAGCTGGTGGAGGGTCTGGTGCCCAGCCGCCAGGGATCCCAGGCCCGGGCCGTCTTCGCCCAGGTCAAGTCCGAGCAAGATCTCAAAGACTTTCTGCTCTTGCTCGAGCACCTGGGCCCCGACGGCCACCAGGCCCGAGCAGCGGAGGTCTTCACCGAGCTCAAGAAGGCCTACCCGGGCGACGCCTTTCCGGCGGCCCTGCGCTCGGCTCTGGAGTCGCTGGCCCTGGGCCGCGGCCCGGACGACCTGGTGCGCTCCGCGAGCACCGCCAGCGCGCTCGAGGTGCAGGAGGGCCAGCTGCGGGTGGGCGGCGTGGTCTTGAAGACCCGGCCCGTAGCCTAGTGCCTCATCCGGCAGGTCCGTCCCTACCTCTTGAGTCAAACCACAGAGACCGCCGAGGCCACGGAAAGCCTTGTCCTGACAAAATTTCTCCGCGCCCTCCGCGGGCTCTGCGGTTCAAAAAGGGGTCGGGGACGAATTTGCAGTACGGAGCACTAGCTCTAATTCCGAAATCCCACCGCGCTGCGAATGGTGAGCTTCTCGGGAGTCTCGCTGCCGTAGCGTTTCTTCTGCCCGGACCAGAGGAAAGAGACCACCTTGTCGGGGGTGACTGCGAAGGTGCAGCTGTCGATCTCGCGCGCCAGGGCACGGCCGCTGTTGAAATAGCTGCTCAGGGGCTGGGCCGCTCCCCAGGTCTCGATGGGTCCCGGGGTCAGCTCCTGGGGGGATCCCAGAACGCTTTCCTCACGCCACATCAGCGAACGAGTTGCGGGATCGTGGTAGAAGATGACGTACTTCTGCCAGTGGGGCTTGAGCGCCACAGGGTCGACTTGAAACCGGCCGTTGGCGTCCATGGGTGAAAGAAAGGAGATTCCCTGAGGATCCACGCTCAGGCTGTCGTAGGTGCTGCGCTCGAGCTCGCGGGTGAGCTGCGCTTTGGCCACCTGGACGCTCTGCTGCAGGTCGCTCTGGGTGATCCCCTTCTGCCAGGCACTGGCTCCCATTCGGTAAATGAAGAACAGCGCTGTGAACAAGAGCCCGAGGATGGCCGTGCTGACCATCATCTCCAGGATGGTCATGCCGCGTCTTACTGATGGAGCCAAGTTTTCAACCTCACGGGCGCCAGCGCTCCAGTCGTGTGCACCTCGACTTCAACCTCCATGACCAGGGGAGCGGGTTGGCTGCAATGCACCACCAGGTCAAAATCCCGATTGTCCACCCGAACTCGCGGATAGGGGGCGGGCGGAAAGCCGGTGGCGCCATCGGCTGGATCGGGAACTCGCCCGTCATAGTTGCCCGGTGCCATCAAGGAGTACCCTCTGGACTTTACCGTTTCGATGAATTCTCGTCCCACTTCGGTAGCCATGGTGACCCGACCCGACTGGGCCGACATCTGGACCCCGGCCACGAAAACACTCAAAATCGCCAGCGCGGTCGTGGCCAGAATACCGATGGCCAGGACCACTTCCATGAGAGCAAGACCGCCAGCACGCTTCAGCTTATCGGCCCATCCAGACTACAACCTGCATGGCTCCTGAGCCGGGGCCTCCGCCCCCCTGGAAGAAATCCTCGACATAAGTCAGCCGGGTTCGGTTGCCAAAATAGACATCCCCCGGATCGAGCGTCTGGGCGCCGATGGTCTGGGTCGACTGGGTGTTGTTGTTGCGGGATACGGCGGCACCGAGCACGGTGACCTCGTTGTCGGCATAGACGAATCCGTGGGTGTAGAGCACTCCCTGGAAGTATGAATTCCCAATCCGGTTGTAGTCGATCTGGTCGACGTAGGAGAGAATTTTGGGGATCTCGCCCAGAACGTCGTTGTCGAAGACGGCATCAAAGGCCCCGTTGACAACCTGACCGTTGGAGAAAGCACTGATTGCGGTGACCTCCTGGGCCGGCATCAGATAGTCGAAATCTGATTCAAGGCCCTGAAACTTTCTGATCATGAAGTCGCGCGAAGGGGAGGGGGCCTGGGCGCTCAGGCGAGCTCGCACCGTGCCCAGCTGATAGAGCGAATGACCTGGCCTGGGATTGTCCCCCCCGCCTTGCCCAAGTTCGGCCCTGATGTTGTCGAGCAGGGCATTGCGTCCGGTTTTTCCGCCCGGGGTCACCATCTCGGCGCGCAGGTCGGTCAGAGAGGTTTTCACATTGTTCCAGGCGGTTCCCAGGGCGGGGTCGGAGACGGCCACGGCATTGAGGTAGGCGGTTCCGTCAAATCCGGTCAAAAAGACGCTTCCATTGGAGTAGATGGCCGTTTTGTCAGGGGAGGAGGCGGTGATGTTGGAGTCTCCCTTGAAATGGGTCTCGCCGGCCACATAAACCGAGCCTTCCCCGGTGATGGATCCGTTGACTGTCAGCGTCCCGTTCACGTGCAACTGGGCTCCGTCGAGCACGAGATCGCCGTTGACCGTGACATCGCCCGGGACATACCAATCGCCCGTGGCCAGGGTGTTGGGTCCGGGAATGAAGGCCGGTTGGGTGGCACCCGTCTTTCCGGCGATGGTTCCCAGGATATTTACCGGGGGAATGGCCTTGGGAGCAGCGCTGGTCTGGGTCCCACCGACCGGATTGTAACCGTTGAGGTCGATGGCCCCGGCATCTGTGCCGGATGAGGAAACCTTGCCGGTGATGAGGGCGCTGCCCCCACTCGGAGTCCAGGTGATCAGGTTCGGGCTGGCCCCGCCTAAATTGGAGTGCACGTCGCCAGCAACGCCAGTCGAGTCCACCAGGCTCTTGACCCCGTTGACGAGAACGTCCCCGTTCAACTTGATTTTCCCGCTGGTGAGCAAGGGCAGGTCGAGGTCGCCGAGCGAGCCTCCCATTCGGAGCAAAGCCTCCAGTTTGCGCTCGATGGGGCCCACTCGGGCCACCACCACGATCTGGATGTGGCCTGCGGGAACCGGCCCGAAGTAGTTGTTTGGATGAGCTCCGTCGCTATTGTTGACCGAGTCGTCCGGGGAGAACGGGCCTGCTGCATTGGTGTTGAAACGCACGCTATAGCTGCCAGGCGTGCCCGGAACAGTCTTGTTGATGAAGCCAGCCGTCCAGAGCGGATCGTTGTCGAGCTGCACCATGGAGTCTGCCAGGCCGATCTCGGCCAGGTAGAGAGCTTGAGTACGAGCCAGATCCCCCTGGCTGAAGAAGAGGCTCTGTCGGACGCTCAGATAGAGGCCGACCATCATGATCAACAAGACCGGGGTAAAGAGCAGAATGGTGACCAGCGCGATTCCGGATTTTCCTCTCACGCAAACAGTATGGCAGAGAAAACACTCATAGCCAAGCTCATCACTGGCGGTGCTCGGCGTACAGCCGGTGCACGAACTGCCCGGCCGGGGTGGCGCGCCACTTCTCAACCTGGGCTCGCATCTCAGCCGGAACTTCCCCCTCGCTGGCGCTGCTGCCTCGAAAGCCTGTGGCCCCGGTGGGGGGAGCGGCCAACGCCGCCCAGGTCAGGTCGGCGGCCGTGAACTGGTCGCCAAAAAGATAGCGTCGCCCGTCCGAAAGCATGGTGCTCACCTTGTCGAGGTACTCCTCGATGCGCGCAGCAGCTCGCTCGGCTGCCTCCCGGTTGATATTCAGGCCCTTCTTCATCCCCAGGCCGATGATGGGTGCCATCATCCCGAATACCAGTCGTTCCTTGCCGGGAGCGCCCTGCGTGCAGATCCGCGTATAGAGCGAGCGGTGGGGGATGAGGTAGAAGTAAGCCCAGCGCGGGATGGCCGGGCCGAACTTGCTGCTGACTTCGGTCTCGAAAGCGCCAACTTCCACTCCCAGGGCGCCCTCTGGGTAGAGTTTGCAGGACGAATGGGCGTCCACGTACCGCAAGATCTCGCACGAGTCGGTCAGGGTCCCGCTGTCGGTGACCAGGGCCGGCACGGTGTTGCGGGCCCCCACCTTCTTGAGGGCGAAGCGATGGAAAAGGGGAGCGTGGCGCTCTTCCGCGTAAGCAAGACCGGAGCGGTCGAGGGCCCAGCGGGCCTTCTCGGAGAAGTGACTGGGAGGCATGGTGATCAGGCGCAGCATAGCGGCCCCTTCGACGGGGGAGCCAGGATGACCCTCGCTCACTGGGCGGCCCTGGTGGCGGTGGGCTTTGCCGCCGGCTTCGTGAACACGCTGGCCGGCAGCGGCTCGCTCCTCACGCTGCCCATGCTGTTGTGGCTGGGCATGCCGGTGCACCTGGCCAATGGCACCAACCGCATTTCGGTGTTGATGCAGAACGTGGTGGCGGTCTACAGCTTTCGACGCCAGGGCAATCTGCAATTGAGCCGGGCCTTCTGGCCCACGTTCTGGGCCATCCTGGGCTCGTTCCTGGGGGCCGAGCTGGCCGCCCGCATGGATGCGCGGCACCTGACCTGGAGCCTGGCCATGCTGATGCTCTTGCTGGTGCCGTTCATGCTGATCAATCCGCGCGCCTGGACCACCCACGCTCCCCGCCCCTGGCGCTGGTTCCACGTGCCGGTGTTCTTTGCCATCGGGGTCTACGGAGGTTTCATCCAGGGGGGAGTGGGGATCTTCTTGCTGGCCGGCCTGGTCCTTGGGCTGGGCACCGACCTGGTGCAGGCCAACGGCATCAAGAACTTTGTCGTGCTCTGGTTCACGGCCCTGTCGATGTGGGTCTTCGTGGCCCACGGCCAGGTGGACTGGATGGTGGGGGTGGTGCTGGGCCTGGGCAGCATGCCGGGCGCCTGGGTGGCAGCCCGGGTAGCCGCCAAGCACGGCGCTCGCCTGGTGCACCGGGTGGTGGTTGGGGTGGTGATCCTCTCGGCCCTGGACATGCTGGGGCTGTTCCGCTGGCTGGCTAGCTTGCTCAGGTGAGTCGTTCAGCTGCTGCCGATCAGGATGCCCGCCCCGAACACGATCACCCCGCCCAGGATGACCTGCAGGGCGGCCGAAACCAGAGGGGTCTCCATATAACGATGGCGCACCCAGGCGATGACCAGCAGCTCGATGACCACCACGATCACGGCCGCAATCAGGGCCTCGCGAAAGTCCGAGAGCAAGAAAGGCAGGGTGTGGCCCACGGCACCCAGGAAGGTCATTCCGCCGCAGACCAGCCCGCGCACCCAGGGGCTGCCTCGCCCGCTCAGCTTGCCATCGTCGGACAGTGCCTCAGAGAAGGCCATGCTGATGCCGGCCCCCACGGCCGTGGCCAGGCCGACCAGGAAGGTGGTGCGGCTGTCGTGGGTGGAGAAGGCGGCCGCGAAGAGCGGCGCCAGGGAAGAGACCGATCCGTCCATCAGCCCGGCCAGGCCCGGCTGGATGACGTGCAGGATGAAGTCGCGGCGCTTGTTCTCGTCCATGCGAGCGAGGTTCGCCGAGGGCTCGGCCCGAATCCCCCCGACAGATGGATGCTCTGCGCACGGGACTTCGCATCGCGGTGGGGTGCACGCTTGGCTACCTGCTCTCGGTCTGGCTGAATCTGCAGGGGGGGACCTGGGTGGTCATCACCGTGGCCATGGTCTTGTGTACCGAATCGCGCACCGGCGGAATCTTGCGCAAATCGCTGCAGCGCTTCTGGGGCACCCTGCTGGGAGCGGCTGTCTCCATCGCGCTGCTGGCTCTCTTCCCCGAGGACCGACAGTGGGCGCTGGTTTGCTCGCTGCCCGCGCTGCTGGCCTTCGGGACGCTGCTGGCTCGACCTGATCAAAACTACCTCGGAGTCATGGCCGTGGTCACCGTGGTCATGGTCATCCTCGAGCCCTCCAGCGACCTGGGCTTCGCCCTCCAGCGAGTCTTGCAGATCGTGCTGGGCCTGGGTGTGGTGCTGATCGTGTCGCAGATGGTCCTGCCCGACCACGCTCGCACCCGCCTCCGGCGCTCTTTTGCCAGCGTGTTGGAGGACCTGTCCGAGATGGCCCGCGAGCCGGGCCCCAGCGAGACGATCGAAGCCCGCATCGTGGCCGGCCTGACCGAGCAGCGAAAGCTGGCCCCTGAGGCCCGGATGGAGGGCGAGCTGGTGGGGCCCGAGGAGCTGGATCGGTTCATGACGGCTGAACGGCGTGCCTTCCGCTACCTCTACATCCTTTCGCAGGCCGAAGACCCCAATGGATTTCTGCCTCGATTGGCCCAGGGGCTCAAGACTCTGGCGGGCCGGATGCACGGGGTGGTGGCCCCGGCCGAGTGGCCCGAGGGGGAGTTCTCAGAGGATCCGGTCCACCGGGTCTGCGCCCAGCGCCTGCTGGAGGCCTGTCGGGTGCTGGAGGATTGCCTGGGCGCAGGGAACTGACTCCAGAGCGGGAAATCTGCCCCGATGAACACCTTTGAGATCTTGTACCAGGTTTATCGCGCGCGTTATTCCTTGAGCAAAATTCAGGATGGAATGGGTCAGGAGTATCTGCTGGCGCTCATCGGAGACGAGGAGCGTCCCGAAATGTTGCGCCACATGCTGGGGGGCTCGCCGCCCGAGGCCGGGCAAGACCCCTCCGCCGAGGAGGTGCGCTACTTCCGCCTGCCCCTCCAGGAAAGCGATCACGACACGCTCAAGGAATGCAGCTCGGCCATCGTGCACCTGGGGTCGGAAGAACGCTCAGATGACGAGCTGCGCGCCATTGCAGAGAAGATTCCCCTGGGCGTCACCTGCCTCTGGGTACGCGAGGGATTGAAGGTGCCCAAGCCCGAGTCTACCGAGGCGCCCGACACCACGCTGCCCTCGGTGCACGTGTTGGAGGCGTCCAAAGCATCACCTCAGCTGTGCCGGCTCGTCTTGAAGGCATTCCCCGACCTCTCCATCCGCCTGGCCCGCGACTTTCCCCGGGTGCGTTTCGAGTGCGCCCGCCGAATGATGGCCCGCACCGCGGCCCGCAACGCGCTGCTGGCAGCGGCTTCGAGCGTGACCTCCTCTATCCCCGCGGTGGGTTTTCTGATTACACTGCTGGCCACGGCCGGCGAGACCCTGGTGATCACCGCCTCGCAGCTTCGCCTCTGCCTGCTGATGGCGGCACTCTACGGGCGCTCCATCGACTTTTTTGACAGGGTCGGCGAGCTCTGGCCGGTCGTAGGCAGCGCCTTCGGCTGGCGTGCCCTGGCCCGCGAGCTGGTGGGAGTGGTGCCAGGCGCTGGCTGGGCTTTCAAGGCCGGAGTAGCCTACTCAGGCACCTGGGCGGTGGGGGAGGCGGCCCGCCTCTATTACGAGCACAGCCATGTCGAGCCGGCCAGGCTGCGCAAGGCCGCCGACAAGTCCGCCATCGAGGCGGCCCGGGCCTTCGTGGCCGATATGCAGGCGGCCGCCGAGGAGGAGGATGACCCCCACGATCTGACCCGCCCTGACCATCCGGAGGAGGACAAGCAGCCCTGAAACGCGCCCTCTGGGTCTTCCTGCTGGTGGGCCTGGTGACCGCTGGCGCCCTGCTGGTGCGCCGCCATCACCTCGAAGAGCTCAACCGCACCACCGAGCTTTTGCTCGATTACCAGGCCGTCATCGATCTGGCTCGGGCCACCGGCCAGGAAGAGCACGGGCGCGACCTTCTGGCCCACTATCGCTCGCTGGGAGTGAGCTCGCTGGCGGTGCCGGAGTGGACCCTGGACGACCTGGAGATCGAGGGCGTGGCCCGTGTCTTCAACGGGTTGCAGCTACGCGCCCTCAGTGACGTGGGCGGGCTGGCTCGTCCCGGTCACGTGTACCTGGTCTTTGAGCAGGAGAGCGAGCGGGCCGCCATCGAGCGCAACCTGATCTTGTCCCTGGGCAAGGAGCGCGTGCAAAGCTACGGGATGGTGCTCGACATAGCCATCGATCTCCCCACCCTGCGAGGGATGGGGCTTGGATTCTTGCCCGAGCGGCTCAACGTTCTGGCCGATCAGGGCTGGCATCTCTGGCTGCGGCCCGAGAACAAGCCCATCCCGGCCACCCGGATTCTGGACAACCTCACCGACATCCGCAACGTGAGCGGGGTCATCTTCGGCGGGCTGCCTAATGAAGCGGTGGGCTATCCGCGCGAGCTGAAGGAGGCTGCCCTCTGGCTCGACTCCCACAACCTGCGGGTGGGCTACGTGGAGCTCTCTCCCGAGGTGCAGCAGAAGGGCATCCAGACGGTGGCTCGCACTGTTCCCCACCGGGTGGTGCGGGTGATGGCCGTGGTGCCGGCCCACCAAGCCCGGCTGGCTCCCGAAACGGTCGTTTCGATGTACAGCCTGGGGGCGCGCGAGCGCAACCTGCGCCTGCTGTACTTGCGGCCCTACACGGTGCCTTTCCGCGAGGTGGGAGACCTGACCGCCACCAACCAGGCCTTGATCCAGGGACTTAGCCAGGAGCTTGCCGGCCGCACCGGCCCGGCCTCCACCTTCCCGGTTTCGGACCAGCGCCCCGGCCCTCTGCTGGCTCTGGGTCTGGGATTGGTAAGCATGGGGATCTTGTCCGGAGCCTTCCTGCTGCTGCTCGAGGTCGTGCCCCTGCGGCCGACGCTGGTCTATGGCCTGATCGGTCTGGGGGCGGGAGGCGTGGCGGCCTGGAGCTTCCTGGGTCTGCCGCCGGTGGGCCGGCTGCTGCTCTGTCTGCTCTCTTCGGTGGCCCTGCCGGTGCTGGGCATGGTGGTCAGCTTTCCCTTCATGGAGACCGTGGGCGCTCGCAAGTCGCTGGGCTCGGTTCTGACCGGCTCGATAGGGCTGACGGTGCGGGTCACGCTGATCTCTCTGGCCGGGGCTCTGATGTCGGCCGCTTTGCTCTATGAGACCCCGGTGCTGCTCGGCCTGACCCTCTTTCGCGGGGTCAAGCTCCTGAGCCTGGCCGTGCCCCTGGCGGTGCTGGCCTTCTACGTGGCCCGTCTGGGTGGTCGCAAGGAGCTGATGCAGGTGCTCAACCTTGACCTCAAGCTGTGGCACGCCCTCGGACTTGGACTGCTGGCCATGTTGGGCCTGCTCTACGTGCTGCGCACCGGGAATGTTGGCGCTCCCGGATCGGAAGGGGCGGCCATGGAGATGGAGCGGGCGCTGCGCCGCTTCCTGGACGCCGTGATGGGGGTGCGCCCGCGCTTTAAGGAGTTCGTGCTGGGACATCCGGCGATGATGCTGGCTCCGGTGCTGCTCTGGGTGGGCTGGCGTCGGCTGGTGTGGCTGGCCCTGGTGGCGGCGGCCGTGGGCCAGGCCAGCCTGGTGGATACCTTCGCCCACCTGCACACTCCGGTGGCCGTGTCGCTGGTGCGCACTTTCCTGGGCCTGGTCGTGGGCTGGGCCATCGGGCTGGCGGCCTGTCTGGCGGTCGTGGCAGCGGCGCGCGCTTTGAAGCGCTTCTGGCCGTCCGCCCCGCACGCTGCTCCTGGCAATGGAACCACACACGTTTCGATTGCCTCTGCCGAGCAGGCCGTGACCGCCTGAGCAGCGTATACATTGACGCGCATCTTCAGGTGCGCTTGGGAATCTCCCCGGAGGAGGAACGAATGACCGACCTTCAGTCGCCTCAGGAAGGCACTTTAGAGCGCCTCATGCGCAGCATACCGGGCTTTTCCGGTTATCTCGACCGCGAGCGCCGTCGCGACGCCGACAAGCTCCAGCGCGACTTCATGGCCAAACAGCTGGGTAGCATCAAACGCAAGATGCAGGGTGCCCAGGAAGACATGCTGGCCTCTGGCAACCTCTCCCTGGTGGAGCGTTTCGACAAGGTGGGCAACAAGCTGGACCGCGTGGTTGAGCGCCTCGGTCACGCAAGTTACGGCTACGCCGGCTTCTTCGATGCCCACGAGGTCAACGAGGCGGAGCTGCAGGCCGTCTACGAGCACGATCTGGGGTTGATTAACCTGATCACCGTGCTCGAGAGCACCGTCAACAGTCTGACCGGCTCGGCGGACCCGGGCGGCCTGCTCGGCGAGCTACAACAGAACGTCCAGGCGCTCGATACCCGGCTCGACGAGCGCGAGCGCATCCTGAAGGGAGTCCAGTAGCATGCCAAAAGTCATCGACGTCATCGAGTGGCGCGACTACAACCCGTCGGCCATCGTGCAGCGGATGCCCGAGGACGGGCCGGCCGACATCAAGTTCGGCGGCCAGCTCATCGTGCAGGAAACCCAGGCGGCCGTGTTCTTCCGAGACGGCAAAGCGCTGGACGTGTTCGGCCCTGGGCGCCACACGCTCTCCACCGCCAACCTGCCGATGATCACGGATGTGCTGCAAGGATTTCTCACCGGCGGCAAGACCGTGTTCCCGGCCGAGGTGGTCTTCGTCAATACCCGCGTCTTCACCGACCTCAAGTGGGGCACTCCCAACCCCATCGACATGAAGGACCCCGACCTGGGCTGGGTGCAGCTGCGGGCTTTCGGCACCTTTTCGGTCAAGATCGTCGAGCCCACGTTGTTCGTGAACACGCTGGTGGGCGGCCAGGGCTTCTACACCACCCAGGCCCTTAACACATTCCTCAAAGGCAGCCTGCGCACACGGCTCAACGACCTGATCGGCACGGCTTTCGAGTCCTACGCCAAGATCCGCTCCAATACCGAGGAACTGGCCGCGGCCATGAAAGTCAAGGTGCGCGATGACTTCGCCAAGTATGGCATCGAGCTGAGAGACTTTTTCATCGAGGACATCTCGGTGCCGGAGGAGATTCAGGAAGCCTTCCGCATGCGCGCCAAGATGGGCGCGCTGGGGGTGCAGAACTACATGCAGCTCAAGGCCGCCGACGCCATGGGCGACATGGCCAAGAATCCGGGCGCCGGTGGCGCGGCCATGCAGATGGGAGCAGGCATGGGAATGGGGATGATGATGCCCCAGATGATGCAGCAGCAGATGTATCCCGGCATGATGCAGCAACCCATGATGGGGCAGCCCATGATGCAGCAACCCATGCAACAGCAGCCCATGATGCAGCAGGCAGCTGTAGCGGCTCCAGCCGGGGTGGCCTGTCCGAGTTGCAAGACGGAAGTGCCGCAGGGGGCCAAGTTCTGCCTCAATTGCGGCACCGCCATGCCCCCACCGATGCCGGCCGTGGTGACTTGCCCTGGCTGCCAGGCCCAGTTGCCGGCGGGCTCCAAGTTCTGTGCTAACTGCGGTACCAAGCTGGGTTGATCCCGTCGTCCTCGCGCCCCCGCGGGGACTTCGGGACAACCTGTTAACAAAATTGCGCTTGCACCCACCCTGTACAATAGAAGCAGAACTTCCTAAAGGAGCTGTGGGCCTTTGCGTTTGCTGGTGCTGTTGCTGATTCTGGCTCTGCCCGCCCTGGCCGGTCCTACCCGCTCAGGCAAGCTGGTCGACTTCACTCCCGGCAAGGCCGACTTCACCCTGGTGGGCGAGGATGGCAAGCCGGTGAGAGTGCGTCTGATCAAAGACGCCCGCTACGAGGTGTGCGGCCGACCCAGCGCCTCCTCTGCCTTCCGCGACGGCATGCAGGTGGCGGTGCGGGTGGTGGGGGCGCTCAACGAGAAGCCCATCCAGGCCGATCTGATGATGGACCTCTACAGCTCGCGCAATCACGTCCAGGTCACCGCCCGGGCGCCCTACTACACCCAGCAGGGGGATTTCGCCTTTCCGGGCGGGGTCGGGGGCATTTCCCAGGGTACTCCCAACCTGAGCGGACCCAGCGTGGTGGGCCAGCTGGCCCACGGCGGCAACTTCCCCGGCTCCACCACAAATTCCACGCCGGGACAGCTCCCGGCTGACGCGCACGGGGTCAATCAGCCCCAGAATCAGTCCCCTTACCAGAATTTCCCCACCAATCAGGCGCCCGGAGCCGGGCCGGTCAGCCCCAGCCCGGGCGGCAGCCCTTTCACGGCCGAGGCCATCACCCAGATGAGCCCTCAGGGCGGCAACCCCAACCCGGCCATGAATCCAGCCCCCAACACTCCCTATCCCTCGCAGGGCGGCTACTACAATCAGCAGCCGGGCGGCTATCCCACGCAGGGTGGCTACAACCAGCAACAGCCTTACTACAATCAGCAGCCTGGCGGGCAACAGCAGCCCGGCAGCTTCGGCACCATGAACAGCAGCAGCATGATGGGCATGGGTGACCCGCAGGGCGACATGGTTTCCACCCAGGCGGGCATGATGAACAACGACGACGATGATCCAGATAAAGACGACACGGGTATGATCACCACCCACATGTCCGGACCTCAGATCGTGCAGTGGAACGCCCGCGTGCTGCAGCTTGACCCGGCCCGGCGGATGCTGGTGGTTCAGCCGGCGGGGATGCCCTCGGCCCAGAACGTGCTCATCCCTCCCACCGTGGCGATACCGCCCCAGGCCCTCCAGCCAGGCTCTTTCATACAGATTGTCGGCCAGTCCAACGCGGCTGGCTTCGTGGAGGCGCATTCGATTCAGCCAATGGAGGGAATGTCGCCCTGAAGTCTATTGAGCACTGAGAGTCTTCGACGCTTCCTTTACCTGGCGGGGCTGCTCCTGATCGTGGTGGCGCTGGTGGCCGCATTTGCCGCCTTCATCGCGCGAGTGCACGTGGCTGCCAGCATGCTGGCGCTCACCGTCCTGATGGCCTATGTGCTGGCCCCCTCGGTCAACTTTTTCTGTCACCCGATCTACCTTTACATTCCTGAGACCTATGGCGGACAGATCGGCTTCGGCCCGTTCCGGCGCGAGTGGCGCATCCGGATGGGGCAAAACCGCCGCATCTATCGCATCACCCGCCGAGGCTTTCCGCGCTGGCTGGCCATCACCATCGTCTACTTCCTCCTGTTCATCTTGATCGGGCTGGCGCTGGCCTACCTGATCCCGGTGCTGAATGCCCAGTTCAGCTCGCTGACCAACAATTTCGGCAATACTATGGCCAATGCCGAGAAGGTGATGTACAACTCACTTTTGTGGATCAAGGCCAAGGCACCCCCGGTCTTGCAGCCCTATGTGGCTCAGCTGGAGGTCGGCTCAATGCGCATGGACTGGGTGCGTCACCAGATTGAAACCGTGGCCCCCGGCCTGATGAAGGGCACCTTCTCGGGCGCGGTCACGGGGGTCAAGACAGCCGCCGGAGCCCTGACCGCCGTCTTTCTGGTGCCGGTGTTCGCCTTCTACCTGCTGCTCGACGCCGATCGTTACTATCGCGGCTTCATGAGCTTCGTTCCGCCCAAGCACAAGGTTGAGGCGGCCGAGGTTTTGCACCAGATAGACTACGTGCTTGGCCGTTACATTCGCGGGCAGATTTTTGTGTGCGTGATGATCGGGAGCTCGATCGCCCTGGTTTTGAGCCTGATGGGGGTTGAATACGCCATCCTGATCGGCGTCTTCGCCGGGGTCATCGATTTCATCCCTTACGCCGGGGTGGCACTGGGCATGATCCCAGCCTTCTTTATCTCCCTGGCCAACCATGGCTTCGTCTGGGCTCTGGTGGTGCTGTTTGCGATGTGGTGCGTCCACCAGTTGGAAGGTCATGTGGTGGTGCCCGCCGTATTGGGGCAGTCGGTCGGCCTACCCTCCTTGATGGTCATTATCGCTCTGTTAATGGGCGCTGAGCTGGCGGGGATCATGGGAATGTTCCTGGCCATCCCCACGGTGGGGATCTTGCGGGTGCTGGCCACGTTCTACGTCAAGAAGATGGAAGAGGCATACCGAGAGCAGGAGGCGGACGAGTCTCCGCCCCCGCCTCCCCCGCCCGAGGTCGAGACCAACGGGGATGCGGAAAAGGTGGTCCTCGAGGAGGCGAAGTGAAGAGACTTTTGGCGGCTCTGGCCCTGGTGGGGCTGGTTGCCACCGGCGCCATGGCGCAAGAACCCGTTCTCGATGAGACCGACCGGGCCGCTCAATTGCTCGAGCAGGGCTTCCGCACCACCGCCGAGGTCGGTGTGAAGGAAGCACTCCCGGTGCACACGGTTAACCGCCGGCCCACGGGCAAGTTCGACCGCCTGGCGCCTCCCCCCGAGCCGGGCACCGGCAGGCGCCTGACCGTCCACTCCACGGCCTACTGCCTGCAGGGCTTCACGGCTCGCGGCACGCGAGTAGAGCTGGGCACCATCGCGGTCGATCCGCGCGTGATCCCCATGGGCTCGCTCATTTACGTGCACGGCTATGGTTGGGGCCGCGCCCTGGATACCGGAGGCGCGGTGCGGGGCAACTTCATCGACGTCTGGTTCCCCTCGGCCAGTCAGTGCTACCAGTGGGGATCGCGCTCGGTGCAGATCGTGGTCTTCCCTCCAGAGAAGCGGTAACAACTTTTTCACGTTCTGACCTCCGGCTGTGGGCTAGACTGTCCAGGAATTCGCCCCCGGAGGACCCATGATCGTCACTGCAGACACCTTCCCCTCGGCTGTTTCGCTGATGCGCACCCGGCCAGCCACCGCCGCTGGCGCCGAGGAGCTCTACCGCGATACCGACCAGTTCATCACCCAGGGCTCGGAGATGCTGCAGCAAGACCCCGCCCGCTGGACGCCGGTGTTGGACAACATGAGCACGGTGGTGAAGGACAACTTCTGCAACCAGCTGCACCAGGTTGATCGTGTTCCGGCTCTGTCCGAGACCTGTCGCGAGGCAGCTCTGCAGGCCCTGCAGATGGGCTTGCTGGCCGGCGCCATCGACGGGACGCTCCTCTTCGTGCTCCACAAGGACGAGGCGCTGCAGGCCGCTCCCATCGTGGCCCCGAGCAGCATCGAGACCCAGGCCTTGCCCGATCGCGAGGAGCTGGAGAAGCGCCTCAAGGAGATCCTGGCCGGCGCCGCCGCCGGGCTGCGCGACATGGGGGTCTGGGCCGTGCGCCAGGGCTCGTACATGGCCAAGGCCACCGGCACCGAGGCGGTGGAGCAGGCCGGCTCGATTCCCGACTCGGGGCTGCCCAGGGCCGCTTACCAGGCTTTCTTACTGACCTGCTTTGCCACGGGGTATGCGGCCGCCGGGCTCGACAGCGCGCTGATCGTGGGGGCGGGGGAGCAGCCCTGAGGGCTTTGTGGCGCCCTGTGGCGAATTGAATCGCATCCAAGCCGAGCGTATCCTGCCGCTGGCCAGGAGGGAAACGCATGAGCGAGCAGTTTGAGCGTTTCAGAGCCCAGGTCGCCGACGACTTCGAGTTGACCTGGCGGATGATGAACCAGAATCAAGAGCGGGTGGACCATCGGATCGATTCTATGCATTCGCTCATAGAGCGCTTCAGGTCTGACCCGGATAGCCTTCGGGGCGAACTCGGTGGCCTCCGGGGCGACTTCGGGGAGTCCCAGCGTCAACTCTTCGGGAGGCTGCGGTTGCAGGAGCAACGCTTTGGCACCTTCTTGGAAGCGCTCGACGGGCGCCAGGACGGCTTCGACGTCCGCTTGCGCCAGCTCGAGGGCGGGTAGCTCAGCGCGCCCGATCGTCCGGCTAAGAGATCAATCCTGCGCGCGAGCTGTAGCGCGGGTAACCGGACATAAGTCCCTGGTGATCGCCGGCCCTCCACTGGCCCCAGAAAGAGCGCGTTCCAGAGCCCGACCATCACCAGCAGCATCCGGCCGTGCGAGGGCGCGGCTCCTCGCAATCTCGAGCTCAAGAGCAGCATGGCTCCGATCCCCGCTCCCGCCAGGCTCAACGTCAGCAGCATACCCATGGGACGCACCCGGCACCGGGAAGGTTCAGTCGCTCTGGCAACAATCTGGAAACAGCCAGTTCTCGGTTGGAAACAACGCGCCGCGCAGGGTCGCATAGACTGCCGCCCAGAGAGAGAGCGCAAGAATTCATCGTCACTGAAGTTGCGCAGTTGGATAAAGGAGACCCTTTCCATGCAGATTCAGAGCCTGTCCTACCAGAGCAGCACCTTCCGGCCCGCATCGGCCCAGTCGCAGGCCCCCAGAGCGCAGTCCTCGGGCGATTCCTTCGAGAGCGGTCAGGACGATCTGCGCTTCATCTTCAAGCACACCGCCTGCGGCGCCGCCATCGGCGGCATCGGCCTGGGGGCTGCGGTCGGCATCGGCGCCGGCCTGGTGGCCGGAGCTGCCGGGCTTTCGCTGGGCGGCGCGGTGGGCGCGGGACTGCTGGCCAGCCTGCCCGCCGGCATCTACGGCGGCATCGGTGGCGCCATCCTGGGCACCGGGGTGGGCATGGTGCGGCTCATCCTGCGCGAGAGCTAAGCCCTCTCGGGCCGTCATGTCTGTCCGCGAGGAGATCCGCCGCCGCTTTGCGCGCCTGAAAGCTGCCTACCTCAAAGCTCGGGCCGAGAGCGAGGACCTGGGCAAGCGCCTGCGCGAGAGCGAGTTCTTGCGCCTGTCAGCCGAGCAGGACAACTGCGCCCTGCGCCAGAGCCTGTCCCGGGCCACCAGCGACCTGCAGGCCTCCGCCGCCCGCGAGGAGGAGCTCCGCCGCTCGCTGCAGGCCGCTTCCGATCAGGAGGCCCTGCGCCAGGCCGAGCAGACCCGCTTGCTGCAGCAACTCGAGCGCATCCAGCTCGAGCTGTTCAAAGCCCGGGGCGCATCGCCCGAGCGCCGCGCTGGAGTGTGGATGCCCAGGGGCTGATCCTCCCCGCGAGATTCGCGCCTGTCCAGCGAGGGGCTCTGACCGTCGAGCAGCGCGGGCAGGTCCAGGACATGGGCTAGAAGATTGCGTTCTTGAGCGCGCTGGCGCCGCCCGAGATGGCCCCGCCCAGATCATTGGCGCGGTCTGCCACCCAGCCTCCCGCGTCACCCACCTTGTCGGCCGTCCAGCGCGCGCCATCGGCGATGTTCTCGCGAGGCATACTTGCCGGCCTGGGCCACGCCGGCCACGCCCAGGGCCACGGCCGCCACGGGCAGGCCAACCACGGTGCCGCTCGAGACGGCGGCCACTCCCAGCGCCCCGGCGGTGACCATGTCAGCGCCGCCGGAGATAATCTTGTCGCGTCCCTCTGCGCCCTTTCCGTCAGTCAAATCGTTGATCCCCCGCCCTACTTCGATGCCGCCCAGGGCTAAGCCCACTCCGGCCGATGCCTTGGCCACGATCGGAGCTGCTGCAGAGGCAACGCTGGCGATGCGGGCTGCGTTGCTCAGAGGCGCCGGTGACGCCTCTTACCTGACCTGCGATGGGGTGGGATTATCACAGCAGAGCAGGAGCCCGAATGGTGGGGGCTGGCCCGGCCTCACACGTGATGAAGAACAGGTGAGGAGACCCACGCCCAATACGAGAAGACATTCGGGGGTTGACCATTGTCCCCAAGTTAGTGTATTGTGAACACATAAAAAGAAGGAGACCTGCGCGCATGACTCTCGGCAGCCTGCCCTTCCTCGAGAAACTCGGCCCCTGCAAGCGCGTCCTGTTAGCCGGCGCGGGCGGCGGGTTCGATATCCTGACCGGAGTCCCGCTCTATCGCCACCTCAAGAGCCAGGGCAAGGAGGTGTTCCTGGCCAGCCTCTCCTTCTCTGACCTGGCCAAAGCCAGCGGGCGCTGGTTGGGCAGCGCCAAACGGATCCTCGAGGTGCAACCGGGCTGCGGGGGAGAGGATCACTACTTCCCCGAGCGCTATCTCTCGGAGTGGTTCCAGAGCCAGGGCGAGGAGGTGCCGGTCTACTGCTTCCGCACCGCGGGGGCGGCGCTCTTGCTGCAGATCTATCAGGACCTGGTGAGAGAGCTGGACCTGGACGCGGTGGTGCTGGTTGACGGGGGCACCGACAGCCTGATGCGGGGCGACGAGCCGGGGCTCGGCTCGCCGGCCGAGGACATGTCCAGCATTGCGGCCGTGCACAAGCTCGAGCTTCCGGTGCGGTTGCTGCTCAACCTGGGATTTGGGGTGGATACCCATCACGGCGTGTGCCACGCCCACGTGCTCGAGGCGGTGGCTGATCTCACCCCCACGGGGGACTTTTTGGGCGCCTTTTCCCTTTTGCCCGGGATGCCCGAGTTTCAGGCCTTCGCCGAGGCGGTGCGCTACGTGTGCGAGCGCATGCCCGGGCACGAGAGCATCGTGACCACTTCCATCGTGGCCGCCGGGGAGGGCCAGTTCGGCGATCATCATGCCACTGCCCGAACCCACGGCACGCCCCAGTTCATCAATCCACTGATGTCGATGTACTGGGGGTTTGAGTTGGACGGGGTGGCCCGGCGTTGCCTCTATCTCGATTACTTGCTCGAGACCTATGACCGCTGGGACGTGCACAGGGCCATCTCCAACTTCCTCTACACTGTTACCCCTCGCGAGTGGCAGACGATTCCGCTCTAAACCTGTTAAGGATCAAGTGTTGCTGCGGCGCGGACGGGGCTCCTTGCCCACGTTGTAGGTGTAGCCCACCGACTTGCGGGGAGCGAGCAGCGCGCGGGTCAGCCCGACCACGATCAGGGCCCCCACCCCGTAGACTGTCACCGCCAGCAGGGAAGCATACTCGAAGACTGCGCCAAACTTGGGGCTGGTGGCTCCAACCAGGCTCAGGAAGGGACTCACGAAGGCCTCACTGCGGTTGACGATCATCAGGCCAAAGCTCCCGGCGCCCCGGTCAGCTCCCACCAGGAGCAACAGAAATCGCATCAAGATCAGGCCGCACACCAGCGTGACCACCAGAAAGAGTAGACCCAGCAGGATGCTCGCCAGGTCGGCATTCCCGCGATTGCGCCCGGTCATGCGTTCGGGTCCGCGGGGTCGAAGCGCACGCCGTGGTTGATGATTTTACGCCCCGACTGCACCCTGTCCGGCTGGGATCGGCGCTGGGGGATCTGCGATTCCCAGCCACGCTTGATCGCCTCCTTATGCTCTTCGAAGCTCTTGCCCCACTCGCTTTGCAGCTCTTGCTCGAGCTGCGGGCTCCAGTCGGGAAAGACATCGGAATAATGATGGCGAGCGGCCACGCCGAAGCGATTGGCCTTCTCGTCGCCCGCCAGGTTGGCGCCCACGGGGATGGACTGGCTCCCTATTGCCTGGAGCAGGGTGTGCTTGAAATTCTGCTTGAGGTCGAAGCAGTGGGAGGCCCCGAAGTGTAGCTGGGTCTGGAGCCAGTCACGGTGCAAAGCGGACTTGATGCGGGCCCACAAATTGGAAGAGTCGTTCGTCCACCACGAAGTTCGTTTCACGTCCATGTTCCTCTCTCGCAGCAGGGGAGACGCGTCTCGAACTCGGGTGTTGAAGGCGTATCGTGCACCCGGTGCATTCGCCAAAGAGGGCTTGATTCCTGTAGATTCCGGCTAGGTGAGCCCCGAGATCAGCATGCTGGTGGGCAACAGCACGGCCACGAACAAGATTCCCGAGATGACGCCCATAGCGACCATCAGGAGAGGCTCGAGCAGGGCGGTCATCACCTCGGTCAGGTGATCGGCCTCCATTTCGTTCAGACGGGCCGCCATTCGCGCCAGCGACCCCAGGCGGGCGGACTCTTCTCCGGCCCCGATCAGCTGCAGGGCATCCTGGCGCAGCACCTGGCACGAGCGCATGGCCTCGGTCAGGCTCGAGCCCTCGAACACCTGCTGGCGAATCTGCACAAACTGACGGGCCAGCACGCGGTTGCCGCTGAGGCGCGAAAGCATGTCCAGAGCTTCGGTGAGACGGCAGCCGGAGTCGATCAGGAGGGACAGCAGGTACAGCAGCCGGCTGGCGGTCCGGCGCTCCACCACGGGAAGGCGCAGCCACAGGCCATCGAGTTGCAGGCCCAGGGGAGACTCGTCCAACCAGGCCCGGATGGAGGCGCGACTGAGCCACAGGCTGAGGGGCAAGAGCAAGATTGGGACCAGCATGGCCGGATGGCGGGCGACTCCCCCCAGAGCAAGAACCATGCGCGTCAGCAGGGGCAACTCCAGTCGCATCGAGGCAAACATCTGCTCCATCACCGGCAGCAGCACGAAGGTGAACAGCAGGCACAGCACTCCCCCCATGGCCAGCATCATGGCCGGGTAGGTCAGGGCCGCCACGATCTTGCGCCGCTCGGTATCCTGGCGCTCCAGGTCGAGGGCCAGCCGCTCTAAAACCAGCGCCAGCCCGCCCGTGCGCTCGCCCACCGCCACGGCCTGCACGTACGGCTCGGGAAAGGCCTGGCGGCGCAAAGCTTCGGCCAGGGTGCGACCCTGCTGCAGACTGACCACCATCTCGTCCACCGTCGTCTGGACCAGTTTTTCCTCGGTGCGACAGACTTCCAGGCTGCGCGTGAGGGGCACTCCGGCATTGAACAGGGTGGCCAGTTGGCGCGTCAACCGGCTCATTTGAGGCAGGTTCAAAGGCATCGTCGCGCCAATTTCCAGAACAGACTGAACACTCACTCGCCCCCCACGCGATTGCCCGGAACGGCCTGGGTGCTGGCAGGCCTTCTTTACCTCGGAGGCCTGGCACTGACCCTGGGCCGGGCTGTGCCTGTTCCGCCGGAAGCGGCTCTGCTCCTGCTGGCAACGGTGCTGCTCGAGCTGGCCGGAGGAGCCTCGGCCCTCTATCTGGGGGTGGCCCTGGCTCCCGGCCTGGGCCCGGTCTGGACGGTGCTGCTCCTGACCCTGGGAATGGCCACCCGCATGGTGTTCCGGCGGGCCCGTCTGGAGGATGTGGCCGGGGAGGTCCTGCCCGTGCTGGCTGCCACCCTGCCCCTGGCATTGCTTGGTCCGGGGCTGCCGCGCTGGGGCCAGGTTTTGCTGGTGGTCGACCTCTATCTGCCCGTTGCCCTGCACCTCAAGCGTCCCGCCTCCTTCCCGCGGGCCCTGGTGAGCTGCGGCCTGGCGGTGGCCCTGGGAGGCACGCTGGGGCAGGGATGGATGACGGTGCTGGCCCTGCTGGCCGCGGCCGCTCTGGTTCCCTCCCTGCGTGCGAGCGCTCCGGCCCAGGCCCCGGCTCCGCCGCGCGAGATCACGCCCTCGCGACGCCGGCTCGAGGACGAGCTGCGCCACGAGCTGGAGAAGAGTCGCCACGACTACGTGCTGCTCGAGGAGGCCACCCTGGAGCTGGGCGCGAGCTCCAGTCTGCCCCTCTGTCTCGAGAACCTGGTCTGTCGCCTTTCCTCCATGGTTGACTGCCAGAGCGCGGTGGTCTTCCTGGACAAGGAAGGCCGGCTCTTGCCGAGCGCTTTTCGCTCGCCTTTCCGTGAGCAGCTGGCCAACGTCGAGCTGACCGGCCTGAATGAGCAGCTGGTCGAGCAGGCCTGGAAGACCCGGGCCCCGGCCTCGCGAAGCCAGGGCCCGGGAGGAGCCCTGTTTGCTTCGGAGGGCTCGGCTGTCGCTTTGCCGCTGGGAAGCCTGGGAGTGGTTTACGTGGGGCGCGCACCCAATTTTCCCCTGGCCAGCGAGGAATTGCGCTTGATCACCCTGCTGACCAACCAGGCCGCCGTGGCCGCCTCCTCGCTCTTGCTGCGAGATGAGCAACAGCGGGCCCTGGAGCTTTATCAGGAGTCCTGTCGCCGGCTGGAGACCTGGGCCGAGGGACTGTCACAGCTGGTGGAGGGAGCCCGGGCGGCCTCCTCCACGCTCGACTCCAGGGCGATCCTGGATGTGCTCGTGGACAAGACCCTGGAGAGCGTGCCCTGTCCGAGCCTGGCCCTGTTCGTGGGTCAGGAGCTGGTGCGTGCCCGCCCGCCCGAGCTGGGGCTGGCTTACGCCGAGCGGATGCACCCCCAGATCGGGCCGGCTCTGAAGAGCGGTCGGCCGCTGGCACTGGATGGCCGCTGGCAGCCCCTGCAGGAGGGGGAGGAGAGCCTGCTGCTGGTGCCCCTGATGGCCGAGAGCGGGGCCGTGGGAGTGCTCTGCCTGGGCCGGGTCGAGAAGGAGGCCTTTCCTCGCCACCAGCAGGACCTGCTCTTCATGCTCGCCTGTCACGCCGCTCTGGCTCTGGACAACGCCCGTCACTACCAGGATCTGTCCGATGCCCTGCGGCGCCTGCAAGAGTCGGAAGTGCAGCTGGTGCAAAGCTCCAAGCTGGCGGCCGTGGGCCAGCTGGCGGCCGGAGTGGCTCACGAGCTGAACACGCCGCTCAACAGCATCTTGCTGGCGGCCGAGACGGCCTCCGAGCTGGTGGAGAGCGCTCCCGAGCGGGCTAGAAAGCACCTCGATTTGACCGTGCGCTCGGGTCTGCGGGCCCGCGACATCGTGGCCAAGTTGCTCTATTACGCTCGCGATGCCCGCGAAGGCAAGGTGCAGGCTGATCTCAACCAGGTGGTCAGGGATACCCTGGAGCTCTACGGCCAGCAGCTGCGCTTGAGCGGCCTGGAGGTGGAGTGCGAGCTTGGCGAGCTGCCCCGGGCCAGCATGTGCCCGAACGAGATTCAGCAGGTGCTGGTCAACCTTTTGCTCAATGCCCGCGATGTCATGCCGACGGGGGGCAAGGTGTGGGTGCGCACCAGGCATCTGGCTCCCTGGCTCGAGCTGGAGGTGGAGGACAGTGGCCCGGGGGTGCCCGGCGAGTTGACCGAGAAGATCTTCGATCCCTTCTTCACCACCAAGCCGGTGGGTCAGGGAACGGGGCTGGGATTGTCGGTCAGTCGCCAGATCCTCGAGCGTCACGAAGGTACGCTAAGACTGGAGGACAGCCAGCGCGGAGCGCGTTTCGTGCTGGCGCTGCCCGCATCATGACAAAACGAGTTGACCCTGTTTGCCAGAATGCGGTGTGAGCTCAACCAGCGGCAACCTCGTGCTCAGCCTGATGTGTGGCGCCCGACGATCGTGTGGGCCGACCGAAACTCGTAACAATTCCGCAACAAAGTTTGCACAAATTCCAACAGCTTCACAGCCCTCGCCCCTCAGACTGGTTTAAAATCAGCTCAGGAGGCCGCCATGTATCATCAGCTTGTCTACAGTCTAACGCAAGATGACCGTATCTGGGACCGCCGGCGCGAAGGACGGCGCAGCGAGCTGCGCAGCCTGCCGGGATTGGGTTTCCTGCTCGACAGCAGCCCTCGCGGGGCCCGCGTGGCCTTCCTTGAACGTCCGGCCGTGGGCTCCAGGGTCCGCGTGGAGGACCGATTCGGGCGGGTGAAGTGGGTGCGCGGCAACCTGGCCGGGGTGGTGCTGGTGGGAGGACGCAAGAGCGAGCAGCGTCCGCGCCGGGCTCGCCGATTTCCGGCTCTCTTCCCGGTTCGTGTTAAGAATGGCCTGCGTGGCTACACCATCGACCTGGGTATGGATGGAGCCCGGCTCGACCTGCCGCTGGAGGCGGGCAAGGTGATCCAGCTCGACTTGATGGGCATCGACCTGTGGAGCAAGGTTGTCGAGCGCTGTCCCGGCGGATGCCGGGTACGCTTCGTCGGGCGAAGTAACAAGCAGATGGCTGCTCTGCGCGACTTGCTGGTGCGGGTCTCCTCCATCTGTCCTCGAACTCGAAGCGCGTGAGCAAAAGCGGGCCCCTGAGGACAGGGGCCCGCTTTTGATTTGGCGAAGGGGCAGCCGAAGTTCGCTCGAGAGCCGGAGGGGAGTCCTTTGAACTCTTTGGAAGAGACCCGTCCGGGAGGTGCCCCGGTGAATCCATCCGACATTCAGGCCATGTTTCAAGAGGGCAGCCAACTGGTCAGCCAGCTGCAGTACCCCCAGGCGCTTGACGTTTATACCAAAGCGCTCGAGTCTGTGCGGCTCCTGCCGCTCGGCCCCCAGACCGAGGAGCTCGAGTTGCAGGCTCGCAATTCCTTCTGCGGTGTGTGCCTGGTGTTGGGTAAGTGGGACCGCGCCCTGCGCGAGCTGGACAAGGTCGCCAAGATCGAGCCCGGCCCGCGCACCCGGCCCGACCTGGTACGGGCTCACCTGAAGAAGGGTGAGATCCTGAGCAATCGAGGCGACCGCATCCCGGCCTCCGACTGCTTCCGCGCGGCCTTGGAGCTGGCTACCGAGCTCAAAGACCAGCGTCTGATCGCTCAGGCCAAGTACTTCCTGGGGGCCAACTCCTCGCGTCAGGGCGAGCTCGACGAGGGTCGCAACTACATCGAGGAGGCCCTGAAAGCCTCCGAGGACCTGCCCGACTCGCCCGAGACACGCCGCTTGCGGGCCACCATCCTGTCGCAGTTCGGGCTCTACAATTTCCGTCTCGGCCAGAGCGAGCAGGCCAAGGTGCACCTGGACGAGGCGCTCAAGTTGCTCGAGGGGATGCCTCATACTCTCGAGGAGGCCTCGGTCAAACGCTACATCGGCGTGATGGTGAGCACCGCCGGAGATTTCCGGGGCGCGCTCGACTGGCATCTGGCCGCTCTCAAGATCTACAAGACGGCCAGCTGCGCCTACGGTCAGGCCAAGGTCTACGATTCCATCGGGCGCACCTTCCTCTCCTTGAACCGGTTGGAAGAGGCCATCTATACCCTCAAGAAGGGCGAGGGCCTGTGTCGCCGGCTGGGGGCCAAGACCGAGTTGGCCACGATCTACGGCAAGCTCGGCCAGGTGCACATGGTGCGCGAGGAATACGAGATGGCCGTGGACTACTTCCGCCGCGATCTTGAGATCAGCACGCGCTTTCGCAACTTCTACGCCATGGGCTACTCCTATCGAAACCTCGGGCGCTGCTTGATCCAGGTGGGCGACCTCGACGAGGCCATCCGCAACCTGGAAGAGAGCCTGGGCCTGTTCCAATATGTGGACGACTCGATCAACATTGCCCGGGTATACATGGACCTGTGCCAGGCCCACCTGAAGAATGGCGCCCCCGATCGGGCCCGCGAGGTGGGCACCAAGTCGCGCAACTACTTCCTGGGCGCCCAGCGCCAGCTTGAGGCCGCCTACCTGCAGGCGCTATTCGGCACCATTGACAGGCTCGAGAGCAATCACGACAAAGCTGAGGCCCAGTTCCTCCAGGCTCTGGAAGACCTGCAGAAGAAGGGCAATACCGCCTGGCTGGCCGAGACCTGGTACGAGCTGGGCGTGCTGTATCGCACTAAGAAAGAGAACCAGAAGGCCGTGGAGGCCTTTAAGAGCGCCCTGAAGGTGGCCGTGCAGGCCGGCTTCGTCCGCCAGGCCGAGCGCTTCCTGCGGGCCATCGAGGACATCGATGAGCTCGAGCTGTTCCGAACCTGGGTCGACTCGCTGCCCGAAGGGATAAAGCCTCCGGTGGTGCAGCCCGCTGGCTGATCTTTCCCGAGCCCTGGCGCTGGCGGTCGAGGTCGCGCGCGAGGCCGGCGAGATGATCCGGCAAGAGTTCCACGCTGGGCCGAGGGGCTCGGCGGGCCATGCGCCCATCGACCACGAGGCCGAGGAGCTGATCCGCGCCCGGCTTCTGGCCGCCTTTCCCGAGTGGGGCTACCGGGGCGAGGAGACGGGCGCGCAGGCGGGCAGCGACCCCGATCGCTGGTGGGTGGTGGACCCGCAGGACGGGACGGCCGCCTTCCAGCTCGGTTTTCGGGGCAGCACCGTCTCCATCGGGTTGCTCGAGCGCGGCCGCCCGGTGCTGGGCGTGGTCTTTTCGCCCAACTATCCGGATGATCGGGGGGACATGATCGCCGGCCTGGTGGGCGAGCAGCTCACCCGTAACGGCCAGCTCGTGCCCCGTCGCTGCTGGGATCCATTGGGCCCACAGAGCGTGGTGATCGTCTCTCAGAGCGCCGACAAAAAGCCCGGCGCCAACCTGCGCGCGGTGGCCCCGGCTCGCATCCGGGCCATGCCCAGCGTGGCCTACCGGCTGGCTCTGGTGGCCGTGGGCGAGGCCGACGCAGGCGTCTCCCTGCAGAGCCCCCGCGCCGTGGACGTGGTGGGCGGACACGCGCTCTTGCGGGCGGCCGGGGGCGAGCTCTACGACCCCGCCGGTCAGCCGGTGACCTACTCGGATCAGGCCGATGGCCAGTGGCGTCGCTGCTTCGCGGGTACCCCCGAGCTCTGTTCGCGCGACTGGGATCAGGTGCTGGCCCGCTCGGCCGAGGAGAGCACCTCCCTGTTTCCGACCCGCCTGATGCCGGGCCAGACCATCGCCGACCCGGACCTGCTCGACCGGGCCCAGGGTTGCCTCCTGGGCCAGCTTGCCGGGGACTCGCTGGGCGCCCTGGTGGAGTTCGAGACGGCCGCCTCCATCGCGGGTCGTTATCGCGAGGGGCACCCGCGCAAGCTGGAGGATGGCGGCCGCTGGAACACCCTGGCCGGACAGCCGACCGACGACTCGGAGATGGCCCTGGCGCTGGCGCGGTCCATCCTCGACCGGGGTGGCTATTCCTTCACCCGCGCCTTTTCGGCCTATCAGGACTGGCTACTCAGCTCTCCTTTCGACATGGGGCGCACCACCGCGTCCGGCCTGCAGGGCCGGCCTGATGGCAACAGCCAGGCCAACGGCTCGTTGATGCGCATCGCCCCGATGGGTTTGCTGCGCGATCCCCGGGCCTGCGATTGGGCCGAGGAGGACTCCTCGCTCACCCATCCTCACCCGGTCTGCGTGAGCGCCTGCCGCGCGTACGTGGCCGCCATCCAGGCCGGGTTGCGCGGGGAGAGCCGCGAGGCCATGGTCGACCAGGCACGCAAGCAGGCCAGCGACACCGTTTCCGGGTGGCTCGAGGAGGCGCGCCTCGGTCCGCCGGCCGAGTTTCAGCACCAGATGGGCTGGGTGCGCATCGCCTTCACCAACGCCTTTCATCGCCTGCTGACCTGCTCCGACCTCGAGGAGGCGCTGGTCGAGACGGTGCGCCGCGGCGGCGACACCGATACCAACGCGGCCATCTGCGGCGCGCTGCTCGGCTCCCATCTGGGCCGTTCGGGGGTGCCCGCTCAGTGGATCCGCAGCATCCTCAGCTGCCGTCCCCATCGCGACTACGCCGGCAGCAAGAAGCCCCGTCCGGCCGTCTACTGGCCGGTGGACTGCTTCGAGCTGGCCGAGCGGCTCTTGCTGTTGGAGTAGCAACATTCCGGCAATGCCCTCGGGAGGCCGGTTGACTACACTCCGGGCATGCTCATTTCAGCCACCGCTCCGCCTCCCCAGGCTCCCGCCCCGGCTCCGCCGGCTCCCACCTTTCGTCGAGACCCCCAGGACGGGTTCCAGATGGCCTATGCGCCCGATCTGCTGGGCAAGATCGACATTGTGCGCCGCACCGAGGTCAAGGACGGCCAGCTCGTGCCGGTCGAGCGCTCGCCCCACGGCGTGCACATCGGCGACGGCCTCTTTTACGACCTGCACGGCAACCTCAGCATGGTGCCCTTCCTGGCCTTCTACGCGCCCATCGAGACGGCTCTGGGCAGCCCCAATTACGTGATCGATCCCCAGGGCCCGCTCAACGACACCTCGGTCAGCCCGACCGAGATCAACCCTCCCGGCATGGTCAACTCCACCTCCATCAGCCAGGACCAGAGCAGCATCCGCATCAATCGCCCTGGTCTGGCGCAGGATACCCGCATCACCCGCAACGGCAACTCCGTCCTCATCGACCCGGCCGGTCTCTACAACGAGATCCAGCTCACCAAGGGCACGGAGGGCTGGACCATCCAGGCCAGCGGCTCCACCTACGCCCACAAGCTGCGCCAGGACGAGAACGGCTGGACGCTGGACAAGCGCGGCTGGAATCGCGACACCTCCATTCGTCACGAGAACGGCACCATCACGGTGGATCCGCCCGGGCTCTTCAACAGCACGAAGATTACCGTGGAGGATCAGCGCATCAGCATCGATCCCCCGCGCTGGTTCAACACCACCGAGATCAGCCTGGGGCAGGGCAGCGTCAGCATCGACCCGCCTGGCCCGCTGAACTCGACCGAGCTGCGCCCCGCCTGAGTTCAGGTTTCTTTGAGCCAGCGGCGTTAGGCTGCTGGCACGATGACTGTCTCTCCGCTGGCCAACCTGGATACTCTTCGCGAAGCCTATTCCCGGGCCGCCGCTCGGGTGGAGGAGTCGCGCCAGCAGGTGGATCAGGCGACTTTGACCCTCAATGAGAAGGCCGAGGTGGCCGACAAGCAGGCCAACAAGATCAACCGCTGGGTGGCGGTACGCAACAAGATGCCCATGGTCGGCATGGGCAGCTTCATGGTCGGCATGAGCACCATCAATGCCGGGGTGATCATGCACAATCCCTGGCTGATGGGCATCGGCCTGGTGGGCTTTGCTACCTGCGCCGCCTGTATCGTGGGCATCGAGACCTGGAAGGTCAAGGGGCCTCGCATGCGGGCCGAGCACGACGCGCTGCTATCACGATACCAGATGCAGCAGAGCCAGTTGAGCGGCCTGACCTCGACTTACCAGCAGGCCCTGAAAGAGAAGACCGAGGCCGAGGCGATCTTGCGCAAGGAAGAGGCCCAGATCGACGAGTTGCAGCGCCTGCTCAAGCCACCCGCCCTGGGCGGGGTGAGCGAGCAGCCCACCGCGGTGGTCGTGGGCGGAATTCGCGTGCCCAAGCGCCCGATGGAAGACAAGAAGACGCTACTGTAGAATATCCAGCTCGCCCACGGCGCAGCGCACGCCTCCGCCAAGACGGGTTGAGAGCAGGGCGGCCGGAATCTCCACCACCTCGAACCCCTCCGCTTCGTAAGCCTGGCGCGCCGCCTGGTCGGTGCTGGCCCCGTAGACCGGCATGTAGACCCGCTTGACCCCCTGGTAGCTCTCGATCAGCACGTTCTGGTAGGTCAGATAAGGGCTGGAAAGGCTGCGCCCGCCCAGGTTGGGCATACGCACCACCTGGTAGCCCTTCTGAGCGAGCGTCTCGGCAAGTCGGTCGTAGCGGCCCTGCAGGTCCTTTTCCCGGGTCACCTCGCGCATGGTCTCCAGCTCGTTTGCGGGCAACCCGCTCACGCTCCGGGCCAGAGCTGGGGAGGCCACGGTGACGGTGTGGTCGTCCAGGAAGCCGACCCCGAGGTCAAGGTGGAAGTCGGTCTCTTTAGCCACGATCACCCGGCGCCCGAATTCGGCCTCAAATCGTGCCACCACCTGCTCAGAGGTGAGGTTGAGCCGGCGGGCGTTGTCGGAGATGGTGTCGTGGCTGAGCAGCACGTGGCGTCCGTTGGCCACCACGTTGCCGCCCTCGAAGTCGAGCGTGGAGCGGCGCACCAGGATGCCAGGATGGTTGACCAGGCTGGCCGGCGCGGCCCCGGTGCCCTGCAGGATGACCCGGTTGAGGTAATCATCCACTTTGCCATCGTCACGAAACGAGTGGGGGAGGAGGACCACCTCGCGACCGTCCGACTCGCGCGTGAGCACCACCGCCCCGTCGCGCGACCACATGCTCATGCCCTGGTAAAGCTCCTCGCGGCTGGAGCGAAGTCCCATGGTGTGCAGCTCGATGCGTTCGGGATTGGTTACCCGGCTCTGGGCGATCAGCTGGCGCAAAGCTGATTCCCCGCCCGATTCGACCACGATCTCGAAGCGCACGTCAGGGGGCAATTTGGTGAGCAGGTCGCCGAACATCGCCTCGTGGGCCCGGGCTGCCCGCGGGTCGGACTCGGCAGGCCACTGCAGGCGCACAGCCTGGATGCGTCCGCGGGTATTGTCCAGCACCCGCACGGTCCCCAGATCGGAGGTGCCCACGCTCACCTGGTAGGCATGCCGGGGCTGTACCCGGATGGAGCTCTCGTTGCGGGGGATGCGCCAGCCGCCCTCCACCGTCTCGCGGTCCCAGTTGCCGCCATGATGGTGCTCGATGCCCTGGCCGGGGAACTGGAGCTTGCCGCCCCCGTGTCCGAACTGGTCGAACTCGAAGGACTGGGCCGCAACCGGCTGGTTCCAGGCCCCGGCCTGGGCTGGCGTGGCCAGCGCTCCGGCCAGCGAGAGGGCGGCCATCAGCCCGGTGGCCAGGCCCACCGCCGGATGGAGCTTGCGGGAAGGCTCGCTTTCGCGGGCGCTGAGCTGCACGCGATCGACCGGCTCGCCCTGCTCTTGCGGGCGAACCAGCGTGGGGCGGGCTCCGGGCGGAGCCATACTCGCCAGCCTGGATGCGATCTGCATGGGTGGCAGTATAGAATGCCGGCTTTAGCAGGGAGTGGAGGAAGTGTTAACTTTCTTCGAGTCTAAAACCCCAGCTGAGCCGCCGAGGTAGGTGGCGGCAGGCGACCGGCCTGCACGTCCTGGACCAGCTTGAGCACGTTGGCATTGATGGGGTCGGAGCCGTCCAGCGCGACGGCCCTGCGGGCCGCCTCCTGCGCTGTCTCGAGCTGGCCCCCGAGAAGACATGCGATGGCCAGGTTGGCCTGCAGCCCCCCCTCCTCCGGCTCGCTCTGGCAGGCCTGGCGCGAGACCTCGATGGCCTCGGCGAACGAGCCCAGCTTCATCAGCGTGATGGCGCACTCGCGGGCCACGTCGCTCTGGTCGGCCTTGAGGGCCAGGCTGGCGCGGAACTGCTCCAGAGCTTTCTGGTGCTGCCCCAGCGCTTGATAACCCTTGCCCGCGAACCACATGGCCGGCCAGCTCTCGGGAGAGGCCTCGAGGTGGCGCTCGAGCAGCGCGATGCCCTGCTCCACCTGGGAGCGGTGCTGAGGGCTCAGCTCCTGGCGCCGCTCGTGCAGCTCGATGCGGGGCTCGAGCAGGGCCAGGCCGCGGTGGTAGAGATCGCCCCGATCCTCGATCCAGACGCGCAGCTCTTCCAGCTTCCCGCGCTCGGCCTCAGGGCGGGCCAGCTCTTGCTCGAGCAGGGCCAGAGCGGCGGACGGGTCCTCGCGACGCAAGAGGCAGTTGACCAGGCCCGACACGATCGACAGGCGCGAGGACAGTCCGTCAGCCTCGAGGGCATCGCGCAGCTGGCGCTCGATCTCTTGAGCCAGCCGGCCCACGAGTTGAGTCTGGTCGGCCTCTTGCTCAGCGTAGGCCAGCCAGTATTGCAGGGCCCGGGCCAGGTTCTCGCGGCCCGGCCCGTAGCGGGGCCAGCTGTTGCATACCCGCCGGAAGGCCAGCTCGGCTTGCTCGAAATCGCCCGAGCGCACGGCCTGGGCGCCTTCCTCGGTCAATCGCTCGACCTCCTCAGCCTCCAGAAAGCGCGGCAACTGCAGGCTCTTGCAGCCGCGGCAGGTCCAGCCATCGACGGCCACCGGCCACTCGTCCCAGACCGGGCAGCTGAAGGTCGTGATCAGGGCCTCTTCGAGGACGCCTCCGCACGTTCCGCAGGGCTTGACCGAGGCTCGTGAGGCTCCCACACTGTCGAGCGGGAGCTGCACGGGAAAGTTGCGAGCCACCTCGAGGTCGCTCAGAACGAAGCTGGTCACAGGGCTCTGGCCATTGGGAGCATTTCAGCCCGCTGTTTCGCTGGCCGGCCCGGTCACTCCTCGAAGCCGCTGCCCCCGATGAACTCGCGCAGCACCGAGTTGGCCGGAATGCGGTCGGGGAAGACGGGAACGAAAAGGTCGAGAAAGTGCAACAGCTCGTAGGCCCGCACCCGGGAGGGGTGGCTGCGAGGCACCTCCAGCAGGTAGCGCCAGGCAAACGGTTTCAGCACCGTGCTCTCATAGACCAGGGTAGAGTTGAAGATGGCGTCCGCCCGTTCTTGATGGGGAAAGATCCAGCGCTCCTCGCCGGCCCGCACCTTGGGCCAGCGCTCGATCGTCTCGGCCGCCGAGGTGCCTCGATAGCGCCGGTCACGTACCAGACGACGCAGCAGACGAGCGTCGGAGGTGAAGACTCGGTTGCGCTCGTCGATGACCAGCTGGGTCAGAGCCGACACGAAGATGCGGAAGGGAGTTACGCCGGGCAGTAGCTCGGGATTGAGGGCGTGGATGCCCTCGAGTACGAGCACGTCCTGAGGTCGCAACTGCACCGTGACCCCCTCGCTCTTGCGCTGGCCCCGAACGAAATCAAAGCGCGGGACCTGTACTTGTTGTCCTGCCGCCAGGGAGGCCACCTGCTCGGCGATGAGGGTGCGGTCCAGGGCCTCGATGGTCTCGAAGTCAAAGTCGCCGTGCTCGTCGCGAGGGCAGTGCTGGCGTTCGAGGTAGTAGTCGTCCAGCGAGACCAGGATGGGCCGCAGCCCGTTGACCTGCAGCTGCACCGCTAGCCGCTTCACGAAGGTGGTCTTGCCCGAGGAGGAGGGACCGGCCACGCAGACGATGCGCTGTGTCTGATCAAGAGCGGTCACGGCGTCGGCGATCTCGGCCAGTTTTTTTTCGTGCAAAGCCTCGGCCATCAAGATGACCTGAGGAATGCGGTCTTCGAGGCTGGCAGCATTCAGGTCACCCACCGAGGTGACGCCCACCAGTCGGTTCCAGTCGCGCGTCTCGCGGTAGGCCTCATAGAGGCGTCGACAATCCACTCCGCTGGGGATGGGAGAGGTGATGACCGAGCCCGGGAAAAGCAGGATCAGCCCGGGCGGATAAGCGATGACGCGGCAACCGCGGGCCTGTCGGGTGTTGGGGGCGTAAGGGCCGTGCTGCAGATCGGTGAAGCCGTCCAGGCCGACGAGGTGGACCACGGCACTGGCCCAGGCCCGCAGAAGACCCTTGCGATAGCCATAGGGGTCCTCTACCCGGTTGGCCACGGCCTCCACCGAGACGACGCTGTGACGAAAGCTGAGATCCGCATCGGCCAGCTCCTCGAGCAGGGTGGTCAGGCGCGAGGCCATCGCCTCGAGGTTGACCGGCTCGGAGCTGTCGACCTCATAGAAGTAGCCGCCCAGCAAGGATTGGCCAACCGTCAGGCGCACGCCGGGAAAATGGTTCTGGCACAGATACTGCAGCATGTGGGCGGCGGTGCGCCTCAGGATCTCCTGCCCTTCCCGGTGCTCGGGGGTGACGGCCTGCAGGAAGGATTCTCCATCCAGTCGGGTGTGCAGCGAGACCAGGTGGTTGTTCAGCGTGGCGGCCAGCACATTGTGCTCGTCGACGTAGATTTGACCCAGAACCTCGGCAATCGAGGTGCCCTCGGGCACTTGATAGGTTTCCCCGTTGAAGTGGACGGGGATTCTTCCGTTGGACATCGGTTGAGGCTGATTCGGGCCGGGGTGATTGCCTCCTGCGCCCGTCAGGACCCTGCCTTGCGCACCCGCACGCCCCCCACCCAGACCGCGCCGCTGGTCTGCACCACCCCGCTGTTGGCGGGCCGGGCCACCTCCAGAAGCTCGGCCAGGGAGGATTGCAAAGCCTTCTCCTTGTTCTCGCCCCCGGTGGTGCGCTGCACGTAGATCAGCTCGTAGCGTTTCATCAGCGTCTCCAGGTCGCCTTTGACGGCGCCCGAGGCCAGGGCCTGGCCGATCTCCTTGCGGATGGGGGAGAGGGCATCCACCTTGCCGGTCATCTCATACTCGCGGACGGTGCGCTCCAGACCCTGATCCAGGGGCTCGTCGAGCCCGAGGGCGTGCACGATCACGGACAGGTAGTTGGGCTCGTGTAGCCGGAAGCTGAACCCCTTCACCTGCTCGAGTAGATCCCCATGCTCTTCCCCGCGGGCTTTGGACCGCTGGTAGACGGCCTCGGCCAGGCGCAGCTCGTCCTCTTGCTTGAGCCCGGTGCGAGGATCGTTCTGAAGCCCCTGCGACCAGCTCTGGCCGGGTCCGCGCCAGGCGCCCCCGCGGATCAGCTCCTCATCGCTGCCTGGCCGTCGGGCCAGCTCTTTTAGCTCGCCGAGCAAGCTCGAGGGGTTGTCCTCGGGGCGGGCGACCTGCATCACGAGCTGCACGCCGGCCGCCAGACCCTTCACGTGGGCGCCCTCCTGGCGGGTCTTCTCCCAGTCGCTCTCGTGGGGGCCAAGTGCGGCCATCTCGTGTTGCAGCGTTGTCACGTAGCCGCTCTGCCGGGCGGGGGGCAGGCTCTCCATCTCCATCATCACCACGTGGGCGATGGCCGGGTCCTGGAAGGTGCCCACCAGCTTGCGGAACAGGCTTACCCGACCCGGGTCCTGGTGCAGGTGGGCGTTCTCGATGCGCACGCAGTCGAGGGCCCACTCGCGGTCGTCGGGCTGCATCTCGGGGTCGATGCGACCGGGCGACTTGAGGATGCGCTCGAGGGCTCCGGCGTAGTCCCGGGCTGCTTGCGGCAGCGTGATGGGACGCCGCGGCTGGGTCAGGGGCACCATGTAGCGCTGCTCCCCGAGTAAACAGTGGGCGTCCCCATCCATAAAGCGGCCCACTTCTTTGCTCAACTCGCTCAGCTCACCCCCTGGGAAGCGGGCTTCCAGGGGCTGGCCCGGGTGGGCCCTGAGCAGGTTGCGCAGCACTTCCACCCGGTCTTCGCTGGAGAGCTTGCCGAGCGCGCCGCCGCTCGTGGTGAGGGCGCCCTGGACCCACTGCAGAGAGCCGGCCAGCGACTCGTCCGACTGCTTGCGACCCATCCGGTGGAAGCAGGCCAGGTCGCCCAGCGAGGCGCCCTGTGGTGCCAGTCGCTTGAGCCGGGCCAGCTCCTCGCGGTCGCCCTCGAGGCGCTCCAGGGCCAGACCTTCGTCGGCCGAGGGAGCGGTCGCCGGGCTGGCCGACATCGGGAGAGCCTGAAATGACACCGGGCGAAGCTGCATGGCAGGGAATCTTCGACACCACGAGCGAACAAGCCTCGCTCACTCGCAAGGAGGACCGCTGCCATGGCCGAGACCCTGACCGTCACCCCCTCGATGACCCCCCAGGAGATGCGCGACTACTACCTGTCCCAGACCCGGGCCAGCATGGAGGCCTGGCAGAAGGCTCACTTCGAGTTCGAGCAGTATCCCCCGTTCGCCCTCGACGAGGAGGGCCCGGTCGAGTTCCGCTTCACCCCCGAGCTGGCCCAGAGAATTGGCCTGCGCGAGCAGGTGCGGGCCTTCGCCGAGGAAGCGAAGGTCTCCACAGCCGGTGTGCGCGAGAACCAGAACGTGCTCTGCCCGTGGGATCACCGCTATCGCATCAACGAGTACATGTTCAGTTTGCTGGCCGAGTGCCTCAGCCGGCTGGTCAAGGAGCTGCAGCCCCAGCGCGACTTCCCGCAGCTTTCGGTGGGTGAGGTGCGCGAGCGGCTGGGGGCTTTTGCGGCCACCATCGAGGAGACGTTCGACCGTCCGCTGGAGGAGATACTCCCCTTCGTCCAGGCCAATGCGGTGCGCATCGTGGGGGGCGAGGTGCGCTCCAACACCCCTCGTTTTGTGGATCTGGTCAGCCGCATCTATGCCGCCAATGGGCTCTACGTCTTCCTCACCGAGAAGCCGGGCGACACCAGCTGCATCTTCATCTGGAGCTTTCTGACCTACATGCTCGGCCTTTCCGGCGGCGACTACTTCACCTCCAGCCATGGGGCTCCCCAGAAGCAGAGTGACAAGATCCTGGCTCCCGATGGGGCCCAGTATCTGCCCCCGCTGTACGCCCGCATCGTGGAGCACCTCGAAGAGCTGCTCGCCACCATTGAAAGGGAAGGCTACACCGTCAAGCTCTCGGCAAAAAGTGACCCGCACCTGCTGCGGCGGCTGAGTTACTCACGCATGGCCCGCCTCTACGCCGAGTACCTGCGCATGGGGCCGGCCTCGGCCCAGGCCCTCAAGCACGTGCACCAGGCCATCGACAGCGGCCTGCGCCTCAAGCTCGACTTCTTCGGAGGCTCGGGCTACAAGACCACCTCGGCATTTCTCAATGAGCTGGGCATCGAGCAGGTCTTCGAGGGCGGCTACATCCGCACCGAGGAAGATCCGTTCTTCCACAACATCGGTTTTCGAGTCAGCCAGAAGAAGGGCTCGCAGGAGTACGAGGTGGTGCACGACAGCGTGGACGCCAGCCTGCCCGGGGTGGTCAAGACGGCCGGCTATGACCGGCTGCTCGCCAACGCTCCCCTGGGCCAGGTGGTCTTCAACGTCGACCCCGACGCCGACCGCTTCGTGGCCGGCCAGGTGGTGCCGGTCGGCGAGGTCGCGGCCCTGGACCGCTGGGGCATCCTGCACCTTCCTCTGGGCCAGGATCGCCACTTTGCCATCTACTCGCCCAACCAGTTCTTCTTGATGCTGGCCGAGAACGACCGGGCCACGGCCGTGGACGAGGGCTTCTGGAACGACTATGCCAACTTTGACGTGCACACCTACGTCTCGGCCCTGAGCTGGGACGAGTGGGCCGCCTTCCACAAGATCCCCGTGGTACGCGTGCCGGTGGGCTTCAAGGAGATCGCGGCCGTGAACCGCCAGGTGGAGGAGTCGATGGTGAGCCGGCCCGGCCAGCCGGCCCAGGTCACCACCGAGCTGGGCGAGACGGTGGTGATCGGAGCCCATCCCAAACTCCACCACGCGGGCGAGGAGTCGGGCGGCAAGATCGGCGGCCCCCGCCAGCCGGTGCCCAACGTGCTGGGCCAGCAGATCCTGGCCATGCGCGAGAAGTCGAGTGGCGAGGCCTGCGTGTCGGCGGTCGTGCTGGTCAGCCGGCTGTGGAATCAGAAGGTGGCTTACCTGCACACCTACCTCGAGCAGATTTTCCAGCACAACGGCATCACCAACCCGATGGAGACACGGGGCGACAAGGTGCACTACAACGAGGCCATCTTCGACCCTGACGAGCTGGCCAGAGCCAAGAAGGCCGGCATCGCCGAGCGGGTGCGCTACAACGACTTCTTCCAGCAGCTCGCGCGTCAGCCGATCGAGGCCATGCGCTCACAGTTGATCGCCGCCATGCCGAAAATGGCCGAGGATTGGAAACGGCTCGAGCGGGTGGACTTGTGGTCGGACGGGCTGCAGTTCTGGTTCGCGCCCGGAGGCAAGGTGCGCGATCTGTGCGTGCGCCCCTCGGGGACCGACGCCAAGACCAAGATCTACCTCGATGGCACCGACAAAGAATACCTCGAGCGCATCTTCACCGAGAGCTTCCGCGACTTCGTGCCACCGCAATAGGAGTTTCTTGGGGCGGCAGCCAATTTCCGTTCTGTGGAACTGCGGCCCAGCTCTTCAGGTCCCGGTCTATCGGCGGTCGGCCCATCGGTCGATCGCAAGGCGCTTCGACAGTTCGCGGAGGCGAATCGGGCAGAGCCGGTTGATCGAGCCGATCCGGTTCGGGCCGATCAGGAGAAGCTCATTGAGGAAGCCGGGAGGGCTCAGGTCGAGGGGCGGGCCGGGCGAGCCGGGGCTGCACATGCCAAACGCTTGCGCGAGCGGCTTCAAGCCGGGCCAGAGCCCGGAGCCAGGGATGACGTCTGGGCGGAGGATTTTGGCGGTTTCCTGCTCAAGGGCGATGCCAACTTCGCCAAACGAGGCGCGGTCGATTTTAAGAAAGAGATCAAAGGGCTCGATGACGATCTGAGGCCCATGAGGGCAGGCGGCTTTCCGTTTGCCGATCCTCTGATGATGATGTTGATGGAAGCCCTGGCCGATCCGCTCGACAAGATTCCCGAGGCGGACAGGGAGCTCAAGTCCTGGAAGGACGCTCCAGAGCGAACCACCACCGAGCTCGGCTTCTCCTGGGGCAAAGTGGACCAGTCCACCTTCAACGAGAAAGTCAAGGAGCTGGAGGCCAGGCTCTCCGACCCGGAAGCCACCGAAGTCGCTCGCTATCGCCTGGGAGGTGGCATCAACGGCACCTACATCGTGGTGCTCTCCAACGGGGCGGTTGGGGTCTGGAAGCCGGTGGAGCGCGAGTCGCAGAAGAAGCTTCGCGATCAGCTCGAGGAGGATCATCAGGGTCGCCGCGAGGTGGGGGCCTACCTGGTGGACAGCGCGATGGGCCACATGGCCCGAGTTCCCCCGGCGGTCTTCCGAAAGCTGGGCGAGCAAGAAGGCGCTCTGCTCTGCTTCGTTCCCAAAGCCCAGAACGCTCGACTGAGCCCCTCAGGAGGGCAGATTCTGGGCGATGCGACCCAGCCGGCCTACAAGAAGCTGGCTGTGTTCGACCACACCATCGGCAACGTGGACCGCCATCAGAACAACTGGTTGGTCGTGTCCGAGTCGGGGGAGATCTCCCCCTCGGAAGCTGCCGCCTCGCCCGTGCCCATCGATCACGGCCTCTGCTTTCCCCTCAAGAACGAGCCTCAGGGCTTTCATAACTTCAATTTCTCCAACCAGGTCGAGTTGGGCGAGGAGGAGCGCAACGGGCTGCAATCTCTGATGGAGGCCCGGGCGACCCTGGAGCCTGCCCTGCTCGAGCTGGATATCAAACCGGAGGCGGTCGAGGGCATGTACCAGCGGGCCCAGACGATGCTCGACGGCGGCAAGACCACCAATGCCTGGCGCGGAAAGGGAGATGGGCCTGAGGCCGAGTTGGCTTCCATGATGAAGGAGCTCGAGAGGTTGATGGGCGGCCTTGATCCATTTCGGGGCCGGGACCCGCTTGGCGGGGCTGGATGGGGAATGATGGGCATGCCGGGAATGATGATCGGAATGCCACTCTTGCTCCCCGCCCTACCGGGTTTGGGTTTTCCGCCTGTGCATCAAAAGAAACTGATTCTGGATGCTCCGGCCGAGGACAAGGGGGCCCTCGATGCGGCCCTCAATGCGCTTCACGACCTGGGCGACGATGCCTTCAAACGCGCTCGAGTGCAGATCGTCATGGACGATTCCGCGCCCGGCCTTCGGCATGAGGAGCCTCCTGAGCGGTTCGGCCCTGGAGCCGTGAGACCCGAAGGCGTGCCCGATGACATGGCGGACAAGTTTGCTCAACTCGTCAAAGCAAAGCTTGCGGACCAGGCCAATAAGCCCGAGTTCCTCGACCATTCTGCCGCGCCAGGGTTACCCGGTGAGGCTGATCTCGCTAAGAAGAAGCGAGCCTTGGGCAGTGAGCCCTGAAGGCGACCCCGGCTGGGTTGGCGCGGTCGTCAAGGTTGTGGCCCTCGATGCCACAAGCTCTCCCGAGGTGGTCTGCGTCGTGCGATTGAAAGACGGCCAGGCGGTGGCTCACCCGGACTCATTCCCCGAGTGGGAAACCGAAGGTGTGCTCGGGCGCAGCCAGTCGGGCCGGGTCTATCCCCGAGACGGACAGAAATTTCTCGATGAGCTTCCCTATGCCTATCGGTCGGCTTACCTCTGGGCCGAGCCGGCTCAGTCATAAGGGTCTTCATCCTCCCAGTACGGAAACGAGTGCCAGACCAGGGTGGGGCGCTCGGGATCGCTGCTGGCAGCCGCCAGTCCGCTCTTGTAGCTCTCGCGGAACTCCACCGCGCCTTTTTCCGGATTGTAGAGTCCGGCCACGCCGCTTTTGTAGCCCTCCGACCACTCGGCTTTGCCGGTGGTCGGGTTGAGCACGGCCGCGACGCCGCTCTTGTAGGCCTCGCGGAACTCCGGTTGGCTGGCCCCGGGCTCGAGAATGCCCGCCACGCAGCCCTTGTAGCTCTCCTGGAAGACCACCCTGTCGCCCACGTAAACGCCGGCAACACCGCTCTTGTAGGCCTCGTACCACTCGGTCTGGCCGCTCTGGACGTTGTAGACGCCGGCCACCCCGCTCTTGTAGGCCTCGCGGAACTCCACCCGGCCCGTCCCAGGGCTGTACACTCCGGCGACCCCGCTCTTGTAGCCCTCGTGCTCTTCGAAGATGCCGCGGGTGGGATTGTAGACCACCGCTACGCCGCTCTTGTAGGCTTCCTTCCAGCGCGCTTCCACCTTCGTGCCCGGCTGCGGGGGAGGGCCCAGGTCGAGCGCCCGGGCCGGCGCGCTCAGCTCAGAGGGGGACAGCTCCAGCTCGATTCCCTGGCCAGGATTTTTCTTCTCGACCCGCACCCCGCCCACCAGCACCGCATCGCCGGTATCCTTTACGGCCGATGGGGCGTGGCCGGCGGCGGCGGCCTGGAGGATGCTGTCGTCGAGCACCCGGTGCAGGCCTTCCAGGCTACCGGCGGCCCGGGCCGCCGGGCCCAGGTCGGGATCTTTCTGCAGGAAATCTTCCAGCGATGTGCGCCAGGCCGGACCGGCCCAGGTGGCGGCGGCCTGGCTGATCACAGCCAGCACGGCTCCGGGGCGGGGCTCGCCCAGCCTGTCCACCTCGGTCAGGGCGGCCATGGCCAGGGCCGTCTGGCTCCAGTCGGCGTTGGGGCCGCCCAGTCGGGTCAGCGATTCGAGCTTGTTCGCGGCCGGGTGCTGCAGCGCCTTGAGGGCCCCACGGCAAAGATACAGGCGTTGGTTCAGGTCGGGCGTGGCCCGAGCCATGGCCAGGGCCGCTCCGGCTACGCTGGGAGAGCGCTCGAAGGCCCGCCAGCCGGCTACCGCCACCCGGGCCTGGTCGTCGGCCTGGCTCCAGGGCGTGGCCAGCACCGCGGCCAGGAAGGGCCGGGAGCGATCCACCAGGGAGATGGTTTCGGCCGGAGCCAGCATCGGACGGAGCTTGTCGAGCAGGGCCGCGGGCTTGAGCTCGAGGGCGGTCAGACCGGTGGCTACCGCCTTCTCGTCGCTGACCCGGGTCAGCAGGCCAAGCTGGGCCGAGGGCTCCACCTGGTGCAACACCCGGGCCACCTCCCGGGCCGGAACGGCCGCAAGGTCCTGCACGGCCTGCTGCACTGAGAAGGGCTGATCGAGCTGACGGGCGGCCGCCCTCAGGGCGATGGCACGCACCTCGTCGGGGGCCTGGTCAAAGCCAGCCGCGAGCCGGGTGGCCGGCTGGTCGCTGGCGCTTCGGAGCAGGAAGTCGCCCAGTTTACAGCCGTCGCCGGGGGGCAGGCTCTCCTCGGAGGCCAGGAAGCGAATCAAGCTGTCTTTCTGGCCCAGGCTCTCGAGGGTGTGGCGGTCGAGCTTCTCGCGCACGGCCGGGCTCAGCTGCAGGCCGTCCAGGGCCTGGTTGAAGGTCGGATCGCCCAGCGCGTCAAGGGCGATGCGCACCGATCCGGCCGGGGCATCCTTGAGGGTGGCGGCCCATTCGGCCGGAGTGGTCGGTGCGGGTTGGGCGGCGTGGCGCAACAGCCAGTCCGAGTCGGGGGCCACCCGGCCCAGCAGGCCTGTGTCGGGCAACTGGGCAGCCAGGGGGGGCGCGGTCGAGGGGCCGGCCAGATCGCGCAGGGCCAGGGCCACCCCCGCTAGACCGACCAGGTCAGCCGTGACGCCGTTGGCCAGCACGCCCAGCGAGTGCTGCAGCACCGCCAGACGGGTGGACGGAGGCTGGCTTGCCGCGCGGGCCATGCCCAGCGCCCGCCGCTCGCCCTCGGCGGGATAAAGCGTGTCCAGCCTGTCCAGCGAGCGCTCGGCCTCGGCCAGATTGATCTGGTCGCGCTTCCAGAACTTGAGCCGACAGGCCTTGCTCTCCCGATGGCCGCGGGCTGCCTCCTGGCGGAATGGTGACAGATTGTCCATCTTGACCAGCTTAGCCTGGCTGGCTGAAAGAAAGCTGGAGGCAGTCCCTGGCAGGTCTTGGAACCTCATGGCTCTCTCTGAGCCTTCTGATCAATCTGGCCCGCAAGGGGACGACCGAGTCCTCGGGCAGCTTCAGCCTGGATCCAGCGATGGCGGTTCGGGTTGACCTCGTCGGCGTCTACGCGGTCGTGTCGTAAGCCGTTTCAGCCCGGTTTCAGGTGCTTCAGGCATACTCCAGGCATGAGTAACGAGAACGTCAGTCATCCGACGATGCGCGAGCTCCACGGTTGGAGCTGAGAATGCGGAGCATCGAAATGACGAGCGGCAACAAATTTAAAGTAGCTCTGGCCGCGGCCATGATGACCACCTTCGCTGCCATTTCGGTGGCCGGCGAGGTCGGCTGTGCGGAGCACGAGCCGATCGACACGGTGCTGACGATACCTCCGCCGGACACGAGCGGGCAATGGGTGCGCACGACCGAACAGGGCCCGCTGACCATCGCTCACCGCGGGGAGAGCGTGAGATATCCTGAAAACACGATGGCTGCGTTTCGCGCCGCGATAGCCGCCGGGGCGGAGCTCGTCGAGAACGATGTCTACGTTTCCGCCGACGGCGTCCCGGTCGTGATCCACGACGAGTCCGTCGACCGCACGTCCGACGGCACCGGCCTGATAACCGCGATGACCTCCTCCGAGATCGCCAAGCTCGATGCTGGAAGCTGGTTTTCGCCGTCCTTCGCCGGCGAGCACGTGCCAACTCTCGCCGAGCAACTCGACGAGGTCAAGGCGCATCCCGGGACGGTCCTCTTGCTGGAGGTTAAGAAAGCAGACCGCGACCAGATGGAGATCATCATCGGCCAGGTCGAAGAGCGCGGAATGCTCGACCAGGTGCTTCTTCAGAGCGGCAAGAAGCAAGTGCTCGTCGACTCTTACTCGATCCAGCCCGAGCTCGATATCGCCTTGCTCGCACCGGCTACCGACGACGCGGTGGAGATCGCAAGGCAGTATCACCTGTCGTCCTTTAACCCGGATTGGACCAGCCTCTCGAGCCACCTGCATATCATCGGCGAACTCAACGCTGCCGGTGTTGGCGTCATGCCGTGGACGGTCGACGATCCGACGGAGTGGACTGCAATGGATTCCGCCGGAGCTGATGGCGTCATCACGAACAAGGCCGCCGAGCACGTTGCCCACCGCGCCGTGGCGCATCCATAGGCTCCGCCCACCATAAGCCCGAGCCCTGGTCGGGCCCCAGGAAGGTATCCCCCGAAGCTTCCAGGAACCCGCCCGGATGAGCCTCGACCTGTTCTTCGAGGAGCCCCTGCCTGATTCCGTCCACTGGCGCCTCCTTCGCTGCGGCCAGGAGAGCCATTTCGAAGCCAGGCGGCTGCCTGTCGAGATGCGCAGCCAGAAGGTATCTCTGGAGGCCCTGCGACAGGCTGCCCGCGGTTTCTCCGAGGCCCTGGACCAGGTGGGCGATTCTCTGGGAAACTGTTTTCCGGCCGATCTCTCCAAGGTGCTCAGAGCTGAGCCGGTAAGCTGTTGGTTCGCTGGAGAGACACCGTGGGAGCTGGCCCGCATCGCGGGGGTTCCCCTGGCTTACGGTCGCTCCCTGGCGCGCCGGGTGCGCAGGGCCGGAGAAGAGGTCGTGCCGCGGGTCGGCGGGCCGGCGCGGGCCGCCCTCGTTCACGATGGAGTCTGCCAGTCGCCAGCCGGCCTGAACGGTCTGTTTGAGGTTTCGGTGCACGCCGCCAGCGAGTTCCGTGCCGTGCTCTCCTCGGAGGACTACGCCGTGGTCCTGGCCTCGGGCTCGTTTGAGCCCTTTCGCTCGCTGGGGCGGCACTACGTTCCCCGGCTGGTCGTCCTCCACGGGAACGATCTGGAGCCCCTGACCCGGGCCCTTACCAAACTTGGCGTCGACACCATGCTCGCCACCCAGTGGGAAGTGCCCTGGGAGTGCTGTGCGGCCTTCCTGACCGATGTTCTGGCTCAGATGCGGGAGGGTGCCGACCTGGGCGAAGCGGTAGGTGGCTCCCGTTCCAAGTTCCGCGATCCCTGGCGCACCGATCTGAGTCTCTGGCTGCTAGGCAATCCGCGGCTGAGGATCGCCGATCTTCTCCCCAGTCGCCTGGAGCAGTCCCGAACGCGGTCGGCCCAGGTTCGGCCTGCCTATTTGCTGCACTTCCTCGAGGGGCCCGAGGCGGGCAAGACGGTGCCTTTGTTTGCAGCCTTGCTGTCGGCCGGTCGCCCGTTGTCGGTAGGCGGGCCAGGACCTCACGACAACGACATCGACCTCGACGACGACACGATCCCCTGCCGCTGCTTCTGGCTTGAGGGGCAGGAGGGCCGATTGGTGCTGAGCGGTTCGGTTCTGGTCAATGGGTTACCGGTTGTCGGCAAGCTGGCGCTGGAGGGCGGCGAGTTGCTGGAGGTTGGACAGACCCTGATGCGATTTCAGGTCTGCGAGCGCCGCTCTCGTTCGGCAGCCACGGCCCCGACGCCCGGCCCGCTCCCAGCCGCGAGCCGCTACTGGTTGGAGCTGGTCGGTGGGGACCAGCGGTTCTCCATTGACCGCTCCCAGACTCTCGTGGGGCGCGCTCTTGATTGCGACCTGGTGGTAGCGGATGAGACTGTCTCTCGGCGCCATTGCTTGCTAGTGCGCTCGGAGGGGAATCACTGCCTTCGCAAACTGGGAGGTGGCCTTACTCTGGTCAACGGGCTCGTAGTTGAGTCCGAGACTCGACTGCGTCACGGGGACCGGCTTCAGCTGGGAGAGTCCTCCGAATGGCTCTTTCTGGACGCGCGGCGTCTCCCGGGCTCTGGCCCCGCAGATTGACGGCAGGGGAGAATCGCTGAGCTGAGGAGCTTCGCCAGATTCTTGCTCGCCGCCCTTTTTACGTACATCGGGGTGCTCCACCTGGTACGGCCCGATCCCTTTGTGCAGATCATGCCTCCCTATCTGCCCTGGCATCTCGAGCTGGTTTACCTGTCGGGAGTTTTCGAGATCCTTGGCGGCCTGGGGCTGCTGATCCCCCGGGTCTCCAGGGCTGCCGCCTGGGGCCTGGTGGCCCTGCTGGTGGCGGTCTTTCCGGCCAACCTGCATATGGCGATGAGCGGCATCCAGGTGGACGGGTTTCCCTCCCGGCCATGGATGGCCTGGGCCAGACTCCCATTCCAGGCCGTCTTCATCGCCTGGTGTCTCTGGTGCACCCGGGGCGAGCGCCAGGGGTAGGCTCAGGCCTTCTCGGCCCGAGCCTTCAGGCCCTCCACGAAGCCCTGGAAGGCGGCGCTCATGTCGGGGATGCTGGGCCAGATCAAAGGCAGCATCAGTCCGCTGAACTCCTCGCGCAGGGTGAAGCGATTGCCCTCGATGGTGAAGGAGCGCACGCCCTTGAACAGCCCGAGCGGCATGCCGCCCACCCAGGTCATGCGCTTGCCGGGCCTGAACTCGTCCACCTTCACCGGGAAGGCGCGTCCGGGGTTGAGCTTGGAGCGCACGGTGAGCTTCTGGCCGGGAGCGATCACGCCGTCGATCCCGTTCACCCCGGGCTCCCACTCGGGATAGCGGGGCGCGTCCACCAGGATTTCCCAGATGCGCTCAGGGGTGGCGTCGATCTCGATGCTGGCTTCAAAGGCTTTCAAGCTGGTTCCCTCCCGATTGACACGCCCACAGGCAATGGCCCGTGGGCTGTAGAATCAGGATACTCGGTCACGATGAGCAGAACCTTTCGCATGGTCGATTTCAATGGTCTTTTCGGCGGCGTGTTTCTGACGTTTGGAGTCATCTACCTGATCGGCGGTGGCGGCCTCCGTCAGCTCAGTTTTCTTCCCTTCGACCCGCGCTACGCGGTCTACGCCCTGGGAGCTTGCGCGCTGTTCTTGATCACCCGCGGCCAGCAGCTGGTGATCGAGGGCGACCGGGTCAGCCGGGTCACTCTGATGCTCTGGTCGATCCCTATCGGTCGCACCGAGTATCGACCGGGTGCATTCAAGCAGGTGCGTCTGCGCGCCGCCGGCTCGGGGGAGGGCGTACCGGCCTACTTCGTGGAGCTGGTGGGCGACGCGTACGTGCCGTTGACCCAGTTGAACGAGCCGGCCGCTCGGAAGCTGGCTGAAGAGGTTGGCGCAGCTCTGGGCATTCCGGTCGGGCACTAGGTGGACTTTCGCGCCGCCCTGATCGAGCGCGCCCGGCTCGACCCCGAACTGCGACGCTTCGGAGCCTCCACGCACCGCTATCGGCTCAACCCCCCGTTGACCCCTTCCCCCCGGCACGAAAGCGAGCAAGCGTTCGTCCCCGGCGGGGACAAACCGATGTTCGCCCCCCGGCAACGGGATACGAGCAAACGTTCGTCCCCGGCGGGGACAAACCGATGTTCGCCACCCCGGGGACGGAGCCGACCAGGCGCCCGCCCCGGGCCGGACCCGGAGCAAGCGTTCGTCAGGTCGGTGTTAGCCCAGCACTCCCCCCACGCCGGTGCGAAACACGCCCGCGATGGCGAAGGCGCCCGTGGTCTGCTGCTGTTGGTGCGGGTGCGGGTGGGAGTGTGCCCCTCCCTGCTGGTGCTGAGCCATGGCCTTGCCCAACTGGATCCCGAGAGCAAGCAGGGCCTCAGGACTCTGGCCGCCCTGCTGGGGCTGGCCCTGGCCGGCGCCCACCAGGTTGATGTTGCTGCCGGTCAGGTTGATCGGTCCGCGGGTGTTGCCCAGCATCGCGGCAAAGTCCCCCGCGCCCATGGTCACGTTGCTGCCGGTAATGTTGATCCCGCCCGGGTGCTGGGCGCTCAGGTTGCGGCCGAAATCGCCGTTGCCGCCGGGGACCAGGTTGATGTTGCTGCCGGTCAGGTTCAATCCGCCTCCGGGCCCCTGGGGACCGGCCTGGCCCTGGCGGGCCTGGGCCATTCCGATGGCGATGCCGACGGCGATCAGCGACTGGGGATCCTGGCCGCCCTGGCCCTGAGCGGGTCCGTTGCCACATTTCTGGCCGAACGGGCTGTGACCGCACTTCTGACCGAACGGATTCTGTCCGCCCTGCAGACCGAATGGGCTCTGACCGCCTTGCGGCTGGGTCAGGTTGAGGTTGCTGCCGTTCAGATTGAGCGCGCCGCCGAATCCGGGGCTCTGCTGGGGAGAGAAACCCGCCTGCCCGCAGTGGCCGTGGTTGCCGTGCTGCTGCTGGGCGCCACCGAGCATCTGGCTGGCCATCAGGCCGGCAGCCATGCCTACCATGAACTGGAGCAGTTGTTTGACGTCGTTGCCCTGGCGGGGGCCGTGGTTACGGTGACCGTGGTGAGCGTGGTGGGCCTGCGGTCCACCCAGGTTGGCGAGGGGATTTCCGAAGTTCAGCATCGTCGGGTTCATCCTTTCCAGTGGGGTTTCTTGGCTCCAGCATAGTGCTCCGGACCGGGTTTCCGCGTGCCGAAACCGGTTTCCGAATTCTGAACAGATGTGAACTTTCTGTGATGATTTGTTAACCGACCGGGGGGCCGTGCCAGCGGCCCCACAACCAGCTGCCCCTAGACTGCAGCTATGAAGCATCTACGCACCAAAAATGCGGCCCACGTGCCCGATGCCATCCTGAGCGAGCTCCGCGCTCTGCCGGGGATGATCCCGGGCATCACCCCCGAGCGCTTGCTCTTGCTCGTGCGCCATCCGGCTGAGCTCTTGCGGCGAGGGTGGAAGCTCACCGGATCCGATCCGGTGAGCTGGTCGATCGGCACACGCTCGGTCGGGCAGCGCCTGTTGCTCTTGAAGGCCCGCCACCAGGCGGTGCTCGAGAGCCAGGCCGGGCGGTTTATCCACCACATCACGGTGGACCTTCGACGAGTCGAGATCGTGACCGCTGCCTACGCCCTCGACTGACTGCGCTTTCCGCCCAGGAAGTCGAGCAGCATGTAGACGCAGGGGATGACGAACAGGGTCAGCAGGGTGGAGGTCAGCAGGCCCCCGATCACGGCGATACCCATCGGGGCGCGCGCCTCACCGCCTTCAGACAGACCCAACGCTACTGGCAAGATACCTACCGCGGCGGCGATGGAGGTCATCAGGATGGGGCGCAGGCGGATCGGCCCCGCCTCAAGCACCGCTGCCCGCAAATCCTGGCCCAGGTCACGCCGCTGGTTGATGCGGTCGATGAGCAGGATGGCATTGCGGGTGACGATGCCGCTCAGCATGATCACGCCGATGAAGCTGTAGACGTTGAGGGTGGCGCCCGTGATCAAGAGCGCGAAGAAGACGCCGATGGTGGCCAGGGGCACAGTCAGCATCACGGTGAAGGGGTGGATGAAGGATTCGAACTGCATGGCCAGCACCGCGTAGACCACCAGAAAGGCCATGATGAAGGCGAAGCTCAGATAGGCAGCCGCCTCGCGGAACAGCTTGGACTGGCCGGTGGGCACCAGGGAATACTGCGGGTTGTCCTCGAGGACTTCCTTGCAGATGGCCAGGAACTTCTCGGTCCCTTCTCCGGCCGCGACTCCCTTGACGTTGGCGCTGATGGTGACCGAGCGTTGCTGGTTGTAGCGGTTGATCTGGTTGGGGCCAAGGCCGTCCTTGACGGTGAGCACTGAGGCCAGATCCACCATCCCCCCCGCGGGGGTGCGCACCGCGATGCGGCCGATGTTGTCCGAGGTCAGGCGGAAGCTGTCGCGAGCCTTGACGCGGATGTCGTAGCGGTCGCCGCCCTCCTGGAACTTGGCGGCGTTCAGGCCGCCCATCATGACCTGCACGGCCAGCGAGATGTCGCGCGTGTTCAGACCCAGGTCGGCGGCCGCCTCGCGGTCGAGCTCCACATCCACCTGGGGACGGGAGAGCTCGAGGTCGTCGTCCACGTCCACGAAGAAGCCAGACTCGGTCATCTTCTGTTTGATGGTGTCCGAGAAGCTCTCCAGCTCAGCGAGATTCGGGCCCAGCAGCACGTAAGCGATGTCGGTGGCCCGGGTGGCCCCGGCGCCTACCAGCAGGGGGTCGTTGGGCACCACGAAAGACTGCAGTCCCGGAATGTTGGCCAGCTGCTCGCGCAGCTCGTTCATGATCTGCTGCTGCGATGCTTCGCGCTGCTCGCGAGGCACGAGGGTTGCAAAAAACAACCCCGAGTTGGGCTGGCCGTCGAACAAGCCGATGGCCATGAAGGCCCCCTCCACCTCCTTGCGGCCCAGCACGATCTTCTCGGCCGCCCCGATGCGCTGGCCGGTCAGCTCCAGAGAGCTTCCCAGCGGGGTCTTGAAGAACACCAGGAAGTTCCCGGCGTCGGTAGCCGGCATGAACTCGGTGCCCAGCCGGCTGGCTGCACCCAGGCTGAGCACGAAGATCCCGATGGCGATGGCCACCGTGATGAGACGGGTAGCCACGTTGTGGATGCTGATGGCCAGCACTCGTCGGTAGAGCGACTCCAGCGTCTCGACCGGCCACGCCAGAGCGCGCGCCAGCCACCCCTCGGTGGCCTCCTTGCGCATCAGCCGGGCCCCCAGCATGGGCGTCAGGGTGAGCGAGACCACCAGGCTGAGCAGAATGGTGACCGCCACGGTCAGGCCGAAGGGGATGAAGAACTGCCCGATCACACCGCTGATGAAGGTAATGGGCAGGAAGATGGCCCCGATGGCCAGGGTGGCCGCGATGACCGCGAAGGCCACCTCGCCGGTGCCACGTCGGGCAGCTTCGAAGGCGTCGTCGCCCAGGTCGAGGCGGCGGTGGATGCTCTCGATGACCACGATGGCGTCGTCGATCACCAGGCCCACCGCCAGCGACATGCCGAGCATGGTCATCTGGTTGATGGTGAAGCCGAGGCGCTCGGCCAGGAAGAAGTAGGATACCAGTGAGGTGGGGATGGCCAGAACGCTGATCAGGGTGCTGCGCCAGTCGCGCAGGAAGAGCCCGATCACCAGGCAGGTAAACAGGGCCCCGAAGAGCACGTCGAACTGCACGCCCTCGATGGAGGCGCGGATGGAGGGGGAGGCGTCATAAGCCACATCGAGGTGGATCCAGTCGGGGATCTGCTCGCGAATTTCGGGCAGGGCCGCTTTGACCGCCTCGCACACGGCCACCGTGTTGCCGCCCGACTGCTTGAGGATGCCCAGCCCGATGGACTGCTTTTCGTTGTAGCGGCACATGCCGCGCAAGTCTTCCAGTCCGCTCTCCACCTGGGAGAGGTCCGACAGGCGCACCAGCGCGCCCCCCTCGGTCTTGACGATCAGGCTGGAGAGGCCCTCGATGGTCTTGTATTCGCCCTCTACCTTGATGGTTGACTCCGAGTCGGCCGTCTCGGTGCGCCCACCCGGCAGCTCGAGCTGCCAGGCCTGCAGGGCGTTGACCACGTCGGCCGGACCGAGCCGGAAGCTGCGCAGGCGATCGGGATCGACCCACACCCGGATGGCCTTCTTCTGAAAGCCCCCCAGCTCCACCGCGCCCACCCCGGGCTGGGTTTGAAGGCGCTCCTTGATGACCTTCTCGGAATAGTAGCTGAGATCGGCGTAGGGCCCGTTCCCGCTGACCGACAGCCACATCACCGCCTGGGCGTCAGGGTCGATCTTCTGCACGATGGGCGGCTCGATGTCGGGCGGCAAGCGCATGGCGGCCACGCCCACCCGGTCGCGCACCTCCTGGGCGGCCGCGTCGAGATCGCGGCTGAGCTTGAACTGGATGGTGATGTCCGAGCGGCTCTCGGAAGAGGTGGAGGTGATCACCTCCACTCCTTCCAGAGTGCCGACCTGCTCTTCGATCACCTGGGTGACGTCCTGGTCCATCACCTCGGGGCTGGCCCCCTGCAAGATGGTGCTGACGGCCACCACGGGAGGCTCGATGCGGGGGTAGAGATCGATCCCCATGCGGGTGTATCCAAGCACCCCGAAAGCCAGCATCGTGAGGATCAGCGTAATGGTAAAGACCGGCCTTCTGATGCAGAATTCCCAGACGCTCACTTGCCCGGCTCCACCTTGATCTTCTGGCCGTCCCCCAGGCCTTCCGAGCCAGCGGTCACGATGGCCGTGCCGCTCTTGAGGCCTTCGGTGACGATGGCCTGGGTGGGCCCCTCGAAGGCCACTTTGACGGGTTGCTTTTTGGCCACGTCGCCCTCGACCAGCATCACGTAGACCTCGTCTTTGCGGCGCTGCACGGCCAGGCGCGGCACCAGCACCCCGACGTGGTCGCGCACCTTGAGACGTGCCTTGACGTAAGTTCCGTCGAAAAGGCGGCCCCGATCGCTGACCTCCAGGCGCAGCTTGACCGCGTGAGTGGAGGGGTCGGCGGCCGGCACCATCTGGCGGATTTTCCCCGAGAACCTGCGCTCGGGATACAGGTCCGTGGTCACCTCGGCCGCCATCCCTGGCTTGAAGGAGCTGGCGAAGGTCTCGGGAGCGGTAGCCAGAAGCTCGAGTCGACTGTTGTCCACTATGGTCAGCATGGGCGGATCACCCGGGCCTACGATCTGGCCCGGATCGACGGCCCGATGGATGACATAGCCGTCGATGGGGGAGCTGAGCACCGCGTATTCTTGCATCACCAGGGCCGTGTTCAGGCCAGCCTGAGCGGCCGTCACCCCGGCTCTTGCTCCGCCCACCCGGTCCAGGCTCAGCTGCTGGCGCGACTGGTTGGCCCGGGCCAGCTCGACCTGCTGGCGGGCCACCTGGACGGAGGCCCGGGCCGACTCCACCGTACGCTCGGCTAGCTTGGCCCGCAGCTCGGCCTGCTCGACCTGGATCTTGGGCACCGCGTCCTGCTTGAAGAGACCCCTCTCGCGCTCGAGGTTGAGTCGGGCGTCGGCCAGATCGGCCCGGGCCTTGGCTTCCTCGGCCTCGGCCTGGATCACGCCCTGGCGGGCATTGTGTAGGGTCGTGCCGACGTCGGCCGTGGTCAGCCCCACGCTGGTCTGGCTCTCCTTGAGTGAGGCCGAGGCCACCTCGATCTGGGCCGAGGCCTGCACCACCTGGGCGTTCAGATCGCGCGAGTCGAGAACGACCAGGGGCATTCCGGCCGTCACCCGGTCGCCCTCGCGCACCCGCACGGCGTCCACCCGGCCGCTGATCTTGGAGCTGACCTCGGCCCGGTCGAGTGAGCGCAGGTGGCCTGTCAGCTCGAGATACTCGGGCAGCATTCCGGTCTGGACGACGGTCTGGCTGACGGCCACCGGGGGCGGCTCGGTCGGGGCCGTCGTTTGAGGCGAGCCTCCGCAGCCAGCGGAGAGCAGGGCGACGAGGAGGAGTCGTCTCATTCGGGCGTGGTCCTTTCGTAGAGCGAGTCGGGGATGGGGATGGGGCTTGTCCCCGACACGGCCCGGTACCAGCGGCACTGGGCCGAGAAGAAGTCGAACTCGGCGGTGGCTTCTCCGAAGCGGGCCCGGCTCAACTCGGTGATGGCGTCCTGCAGCTCCAGGCTGGTGGAGACGCCGGAGCGGTAGCGCACCTGGGCCACCCTCTCGGACTCGGTAGCCTGAAGGGTGGTTTGCTGAGCCACCTTGAGCTGCTCCTGGGCCGAGATCAGATCCAGGTAGGCCTGGTCCACCTCGAGCAAAACCGCCCGGCGCGTTTCCTCGCGGCTCTGGATGAGCTGCTCCACCACTTCCTTGCCCTGGGCCACTCGGGCCGGAGTCAGGCCGCCGTCGAAGATGGGGATGTCCAGCACCAGGCCGGTGGTGACCTGTTGGGAAGGGGTGAAACCGCTCGCGGTGCGCTGCTCGGCCAGGGTGCGCAGGCTAAGGTTGGGGTGCAGCTCGGCTCCGGCCAGGTTAACCCGGGCTTCGGCCGCCTGGATGGCAAAGTCCAGTGCCTGCAGCTCGGGGCGGTCCCGGGCGGCCTGCTCGCGCCCGGCCGTGTGGTCGGGCTCGAAGGTTCGCTCCACGCTGAGCGGGACCAGCTCGAGTTTCTGGCCGGGGGGCAGGTTGAGCCGGCTCAGCAGGCGGGCCTTGGCCAGGTTGTAGCGGGTCTGAGCCTGGATCAGGGTCTGGCGGGCATTGGAAAGGTCGGTCTCGCCCCGCAGCACGTCGAAGCGGGCCACCTTGCCGGCCTCAAACAGGGTTTGGGCGTCGCGCAGCTGCAGCTCTCGAGCCTTGAGGTTGGCCAGGGCGATCTCGACCGCCTGGCTGGCCAGAATGGCCGCCCCGAACTCGAGCGCGGTGGTCAGCATGAGGTTTTCGATCTCGCGCCGGTATTGCTGGCGGATGGAGAGCTCGGTCAGCTCGGCGGCGGCCGTGGCCCACTCGAGCCTTCCGAAGGTGTAGATGGCCTGGTCGAGCACCAGCCGCAGGTTGTAGTTGTGGATCGGGGTGATGAGGATGGTGCTGCCATCGTCGCCGGGGAAGGAGACCTCGGGCTGGATATTGCTGTAGCCGGCCTGAAAGCCGAGCCGGGGATAATAGCCGGCGGTGGCCTCGTCGATGCGATAGGCCGCCTCGCGCACCCGGGCGCGATACTCGGCCAGGGTGGGGCTGGCCTGGAGAGCCAGCGTGACGGCCTGCACGACATCGAGTCGCGTCGGCTGGTCGGGATCGGGCGCGGGGTCGGAAGGGGGGACCTGGGCCCAGCCAGGCAGCCACAAGAGGAAGAGCAGCAACAGAGCTCTCATCGCAAGAGCCCTCCGAGCATGGCGTCGAGAAAGACCTCGATGAGGGGCTCGGGCGGGTCCGAGTCGAGGCTGGCCAGGAAGAGCACCCGCAACAGGCACTCGGCCACGACCTGGGTATTGTGCTCTTTCAGCTCGCCCGCCTGGACGCGGCTCCGCAAGTAGTGGTCGAGGTGCTCGGTAAATTCGCAGCGGGTGCCCTCGAGCCGGGCACAGAGCTCGGGGTGGTTGCTGGTCTCGCGGAACAAGATCCAGTAACTGTCGCGTCGCTCGCACAGATGGGCGTAGAGCTCGCGGCAGATGGTCAGCAGGCTCTCGCGGGCAGGCTTGCCCTCCTGGGCCTGCACGATGCTGCGCAGCACGGGGGCCAGGCTGTAGTGGTCGGCCACCTGCAAGAGCAGCTCCTCCTTGGAGCTGAAGTAATGGTAGATCAACCCCTGCGAGACCCGAGCCCGTTGGGCCAGCTTGCGCATGCTCGTGCCCGCCCAGCCCTCTTCAGCAAACAGGGTCATGGCCAGCTGGATCAGCTGAATTTTCCGCTCTTCGGCCCGCTCGGCCCTGGTTGACTGAACGTTCACTCAGCGGAATGTAGTTCAACCTGATGTTGTGGGGCAATAGGACAGATGGGGGGTCTGAGCAGGCTGGCGGCTCTCGGCTGTGGAATCAACCTGCGATGAATATCCGGGGGCCTCATCCGTCACGCAAGTTGACCGTCGAGGAGCGGCGCAAGCTCGAGCAGGAGGCGGCGCGCCGCGAGGAGATTCACCAGGCCTCCGAGGAGCTGCGCTCCACCAGCGATCAGCGTTCGGTGGTCGACCGGCACCACCGTCAGGTCCAGGATGCCGGGCTTGTTTACGGCACCGAGACCACCTATCGGACCACCGCGCTGACCGGGCCCGAAGCCCTCTTTGCCGAGGTTCAGGGCCCCCAGAGCTTCACGGTCGAGGAGCAGGCCAGAATCGTGGAGAAGGCCCTGCGGCCCAAGCACGAGCAGATCGAGCATCGGGTGGACTTGACCTCGGGCGTTTCGCTGGTGGAGCATTCGACCGAGCGCGCCCTGGAGGTTCAAAGGCCGGATGGGACGTCGCGGCGCTACGAGGAGACCCACCTCGAGCGTCTCCCTTACGACTTTGAATCCAGCCTGGTTCTGAGTCAGTGGTCTTCGGCCGGGGTGGTGCAGGAGATCGCTCCCAACGGAACCATCTTCCTGGTGGACAAGAGCCACGGTGCAATGATCAATGGCAGCGATCATCGCTCACTGCCCGACGAGCTCAAGGCCATGAAGTCGCTTCTTCCCTTTGCCTACGTGGCCAATACCTACGTGATCACCCCGGATGGTCAGGCCTTCGGGTTCGAGTTTCGCATGAATCGGCCCCTGGTTCAGAAAGGCCAACCCTGGCCGAGGGGCACGCTCGAGTACGTCCGGGTTCCAGCCCGACTCGACGACCAGGGCATACTGCAAGTGGACCGCTCCCAGGTGCCCGAGTTCGTGCCGGGAACCATGAGCGACTCGGCCCGCGAGAAGGTCGGCGGCCGTGAGCAGATTCCACTGCTCTTGCTACCTGAGGAGCTACAGGGCGGCCAACCCTCCCCCGAGGCCGTCGAGCGCTACCAGCGCCCGGCTAAAGAGGAAATTGTGGTCTTCCAACCACAGGGCCCCGCCCAGAGCTCCGGCATCCAGGAGCAGGGCGGGCAGCTCAATATAGGCGGCGTGCGCATCAAGAAGCGCGGTCCGTGAGCCGGCCTCTTTTGTTGGCCCTGGCGCTCTTGGTGGGCGTCTGGGCTGTGGCCGAGTTCCCGCTTCGAGCCCCCAACGTGTCCGTCTTCGACTATGCCAATCTGCTCGATGACGCGCGCCAGAAAGAGCTCAATGTGAAGCTGCAGAAGCTCTACCAGGAGACGAATCGCGAGGTCGTGGTCGTGACCATCGCCAGCACAGCTGCCTACGGCACCAGCAGTGTGGAGAACCTGGCAGCCGACTGGTTCCGTCGCTGGCACCTGGCTTCGCAGGACGTGCTCTTCCTGGTGGCGGTGGGTGACCGCAAGTGCCGCATCCAGCTGGGTAGCAACTGGCCCAAGCGCTGGGACGGCCACTGCCGGCGGGTGATGGAGAACGACATCGTGCCCAGCTTCAAGGCCGCTGCCTATGACCAGGGCATCCTCAAAGGCGCTGATCGGCTGATCGAGATGCAGCAGGCCGGCCCGGGCGCCTCGCCCCATGGAAGACCCTGGCAGGAAGAGCTGACCGAGCGTACCAACTCGATCTTTTCGATGAGCGACATCCCTCGACCTTATGCCATCTTGCTGGTGGGATTGGGATTGGCCCTGATCGCGGGAGGCTTCGTCTTCTCTCAGTCTGCCAGCACACGCTTGCTGTTCGGCGCGCTGGGAGTGTTCGTGATCGTGATCGCGCTCTGCACTGTGATCCTCTACGTCGGCCTGGTCATCGTTTTCGCCTTCTTGACCCCTCAGACTCGGGGCCGGTCGTACTGGGGCTCGAGTTCGACCTCTTCGTGGGAAGGCGGCGGCGGGGGTTCCTGGGGAGGCGGCTCCTTCGGTGGCGGAGGCGGTGGCGGCGGGGGAGCAACGGGCAGTTGGTGAGCGCGCGCACCTTTCTCAGCGCCATCGAGGCGCAACAGGTCAGCCAGGCAATCGCCGCCGCTGAGAAGCGCACCTCGGCCGAGATCATCTGCGCCGTGGCCAGCGAGTCAGGCCGCTATGATCGGGCTGAGGGAATCCTGGGCCTGGTGGGCGCTCTCTTTGCCCTGAGCTTGTTGCAGGTCCTGTTCCAGGGTGACTCCTGGGAACCGAAGGCGGTACCTCTGGTCTACCAGGGGGCCGGGGTGGTGTTGGGCTACCTGCTCGGCAATGTGCTGGGCTCGTATGTGCCCGTTCTGCGCGCCCCCCTGGTGGGCCAGCGCGAGATGCTCGAAGAGGCGGCCCGGGCCGCCTCGCACGTCTTCGCCGAGCGTCGACTCGGCTCCACACGCAAGGGCGGGGGGGTGCTGATCTACCTCAGCCTGTTCGAGCGGCGCGTGGTGGTGTTGGCCGACGGGGGGGCCGGTTTGACCGAGATCGAGCTCAAGAGCCTGCGCGATCTAGCCCTGCAACGGTTGCGCCAGGGCCAGCGGCTGCAGGCGCTGACCGCTCCCATCGAAGCCGTCGCGGACCTCTTGTCAGAGCGCCTGCCCTACCAGGAAGGCGACGTCAACGAGCTGCCCGATGAGCTGTTGCTCTTGCACCCGCGGCCCTGAGCTCAGGCAGCTTGCTGCCGGGCCCGCTCGAGCATGACACCCACCAGACAGAGGTCAGACTGCTGCTGCTGCGTGGACGACCTGCACCGCGGGTCGTCCGTTGAGCCGCTTGATGTAGGCGAGCAGGTGGGGATAGTCGCCCATCGGCAGCATCTGCGAGGCCCACTGCAGGGTACCCCCGATCAGGATGTCGGCCACGCTGAAGCGCTGGCCGAGCATGAACTCACGCCCGTGCAGGTGGGTATCGAGGTGGGTCAGCACCTTTTTGAGGGCGGCTTGGGAGCGCTCGGCCGCCGGGGTCGAGCGCTGCTCTTCGGGCAGCCACTGGGTGTGCATCAGCGCCTCCATGAGAGGCGGCTCCAGCGAGCCAAAGCAGTAGAAGCACCACTGGAAGTACTCGGCCGGCTGGTTGCCCGGACCGAGGCCCTTTTCGGGATACTTGTCGGCCAGGTAGACGCAGATGGCGCCCGACTCGATCATGGTGCGGCCGTCATCGTCCTCGAAGGCGGGCACCTGGCCCAGGGGGTGGATTTTCAAGTAGGCCTCGCCTTTGTGCTCGGCTTTGGCCATGTCCACGACTTTCAGCTCGTAGGGCACGCCCAGCTCCTCCAGGGTCCAGTGGACGCGCACTCCGCGCGAGCGGGGGTTGGTGTAGAGCTTCATGGGCCAGATCCTCCTCGAGAGTGTCTGGGGCCCTTCGGGTAGCGGGCCCCTGGTCCTACCGGCCTGGGAGGCTCGCCGAGTGCGCCGTGGTCTAGTGGATTTGGTAGCAGAAATTGGATGCCCATGCCCCCGAAAGAGACGCTGCTCGCTTCTTCTTGAATTCTAGTGGCGGCTTTCTCGGGCTGCGCTCCCAGCACGTCCGTCTGCAGTCGCTCGCGGTACTGCCTCAAGAACTCGAGCAGGATTCGTGGGAGCGGGTCAAGCAACTTGATGGTCGAGGCCCCTCGGGTCGCGCGCCCTGGTCTTCTCAGCGGCGCTTCCGCGCTCGTGCTGGGAGATCGAGTGATAGCGCCTGGAGTATTTCTGGGGGGCCGGGACGACCTACCTGCAGAGACGCCTGGTCCCCAGGCGAACATGAGCCGGAAAAGGGAGAGATGAAGCTCGGCTATCGACCGGAGCTGGACGGGGTTCGGGGCATCGCCATCACCATGGTCGTACTGCACCATGCGACGCCCTACATGCGGGGCGGGTTCCTGGGCGTGGACCTCTTCTTCGTCCTGTCCGGCCTTCTGATCACCTCCCTGCTCGACCAGGAGTGGAGCGAGCGCGGCTCCATCCGTCTGGGCGCCTTTTACATACGCCGCGCCCTGCGTCTTGTGCCGGCCCTCCTCGTCCTCTTGCTGGCGCTGGGCGGCCTCACACTGCTCGGAGCCCCGCCCCACCTGTGCCTGGGCCCGGACGTCTTCTATGCCCTGTTCTACGTGTTCAACCTTGCCGTGGCCTTCGGGAGAGCCACGCCGCTCTCGCCGGTCGGCGTCACCTGGTCGCTCTCGATCGAGGAGCAGTTCTACCTGATCTGGCCCATCACGTTCCTGATCGCGCTCTGGCTGGGCGCCCCGCGTCGTCTGATCCTGGGAGGCCTGACGGGACTGGCGGCGGTGATTCTGGGCTGGCGTTTGTATCTCCTGGGGGGGCAAAATCCGTTGGATTGGGCCACGTTCAGCCGGGTGTACTTCGCCAGCGATACGCGCGCGGATGCGCTGGCGCTGGGCTGTCTCACGGGGCTCCTCCTGAACTGGCAGGTTGTCTCGGATTCCTGGCGCGGCCTCTGTCGGGTACTGGGAGCTCTGGCGGGCCTGGCACTGGCCTGGGGCTGCCTGGTGCTGAATTCGCGGGATCCGGCTTTTTTGGGGGTCCCGATGTCCCTGGTGGAGCTCGGGTTCGCCCTGTTGTTGTTCAACCTGGTGCGCTGGCCGGGCGCCTGGTCTCTGCGCGTGCTGCGGTGGGCGCCGCTGCGCGGTCTGGGTAAAATTTCGTATGCCCTTTATCTCTGGCACTGGCCCGCCGTGCTGGCGGTCGGCGGAATGCACCAGACCGGCCTGTCGGCGCTGGCGGCCATCGGGATGGCCGTGGGGGCCGCGACGCTGTCCTACAATCTCGTAGAGCGTCCGTTCTTGCGGCTCAAGCCGGCCTTTAGGAGCGTATAGTGAGTGCGGCAAAGCAGCCAGACGCCGAGCTACGGAGCCCGGCGGTCAGCTCCGGGTGGCCATGACCAGCTCGTGTCTGACTTGGAGCGGAGCCGCGGGTGAAGAGTTCAGGATCATTTGAGCTGCCCCTCCTATCCTGCAGGCAGATGATCGGAGAGGTTCGCCTGGGAGGCCTGTGGGATTGGATCACGGGCAAGGGTCGCCAGCAGCCGGAGCAGTCGCCTCCGCCTGCTCTGGACGTCTACGTACCGCCGCCCCCCGTTGAGCCTGTCGTTTTTGCCGATCCCGCCGTGGAGTCGCTCTGCCGTGACGTGGGCGCGTCGGCTGCCGTGCAGCGCTCTTGTGCCGGCCTGACCGTGGCCCAGAGCCAGTCGGGTCTGGCGGGTATCGCGCTGGAGCTGGTCCGTCGGGGCGCCAATGACGACGAGCGGAGCCATCTTGCGGGCGGCGCCTTGAAGGCTCTGGAGGCGCGCGGGGTGCCCGGCCCCTGGGCCTTTGGGCGTCAGCTCTGTCAGGTTGCCCCGTATGCTTCCCAGCGGGTGGCCATCGGCCAGCAGGTTCTGGCCAGCGACGCCGCCGCCACGGGTCTGGCCGGTCTGGGTCTGGCCTGTACGCGTGCGATCGACTCACGTTATCATTCCGACGTGGTCGCAGGGGTGGGAGCCGCCGCCCTGGGTCAGCTGGACACCCCGGCTGCGCGCCTGGCTTTGAAGCTCGGCTCGGCGGCCTCGTACGATTCTCAGCGGGCACTGATTTATCAGGCGTTCCTGGCCAGTCCCGAGGGGACGCTGTCTACCCTGGCGCTGCAATCCTGTCAGTCGGTCGATGCTCGTTACCACAGTGAGTCTCGAGCCAATCTGGGCCGCACGGCGCTTGCCAACGTCGATGTTCCGCTCGGCTCGCTGGCGCTGGCGATGGGGCAGGCGGTCCGTTACGATTCCCAGCGTTTCCCGATGTATGAGGTCGCACTGGCGCATCCCGAGTTGCCGGCCGGCCCGCAGGGGGTGCTCCAGCAGGGAGTTGCCATGCTGTCGGGGATCGACACGCGTTATCACTCGGATGGTCGTGCTCGGGCCTCCGAGGTGTTGCTCGCGCGCCTGAAGACCTATCCCGAGACCGAGACGCTGGCCGATCTGGCTCTCTTGATGATGGGCCATGTGAGCTATGATTCTCAGCGCGTGCAGTTAGCGGATACAGTGTTTCAGGCCATGCAGGCCCCGCAGAGCTCCGAGCTGGGCGTCGCCCAGGCGGCGCTGGCCACGATCGACGAGCGTTATCATTCCGGCGATGCCAGCGCGGTGGCCATGGCCGTGTTGCAGCGCACGAACAGTGGGGATGCCAATCTCGTTCTCGAGGCGATGAAGGCTGTGAGTTACGACTCGCAGCGGGTGGCGATGTCCAAAGTGCTTTTCAGTCACCTGCTCGCGCCGGAGCCTCCTCCGTTCTCGCACCTGGCCAGGGAGCTGCTCGGCTCTTTGGACGCGCGTTATCATTCGGATGACGTGGTGGCGGTGGGCAAGATTCTGGGGAGTCGCTACAGCAATCCCAGGGCTCGGGCTTTGCTGGACGAGGCTTTGTCGCGCCAGTATGCCAGTCAGCAGGCTGCGGGTTTGAAGGAGGCGTTCCAGGGGATTCAGGGGATCGATGATGATGTCACGGAGATCAAGAAAATGGCCAGGGCGATAACGGGTGATGGCCCTCAGGCTGCCATCGTTGAGAAGAAGGGGGCGGTCCTGGTCGGCGGTGTGCGCTTACGGGTTCGGCGCGACGATTGTGAGAGCGCGTCATGAGCGTGTTTTTCGCACCCTGTTCGTCACACACGTTGAAGTCAGTTGGTGGGCGGACGAGCACGAGTCCGATGTCAGCCCGGTTGGAGGAGAAGCCCCATGAACCAGCTCGATTACTGGAACGGCCGCGCGGGAGAGACCTGGACCGCGCAGCGCGACAACTTGGACCGGATGCCGAGCTGCACCGCCGCGGTGAGGGAGCGGGGTAGCGGGCATGCGCCTGCTCGACATCGGTTGCGGCACGGCGGAGACCTGCACTGTCTGGCTGGCTGAGGGAGCCGAGGTGACGGGGGTGGACATCTCGCGGGCGATGCTGGCCGTGGCCCGCAGCCGCACCGAGGGCAAGGCCCTGCTCCTGGAGGCGGACGCGTCCCGATGGCGGGCAGAAGAGCCGCCAGCACCTTCTCACTCTCCGGTGGAAGAGGCCCGTGCACGGCCTCAAACCGAGACTGCGAGGTCACTCACGGCTACCCCAGCTGACCCATGGCCTCCTGGAAGCTGCCAAACAACCCCGCTCCGGCGCTGGCCATGCCGGCGGCCAGCCGGCGGCGGGTGAAGGCGTGGTTGGAGTAGCGCACCGACGAGAGAAAGAACCGCTCGCTGTTGGAGCGCACCATCTCGTAGTAAGCCTCCTCGGCCGCCGGGGCCACCTGGAAGTGGTCGTAGTTCACCACCACGTGCACCCGCTGGCGCAACCGGCCGAAGTAGTCGTCGAGCCAGGAGGACAGCTCGGCTACCTGCTCGCTCGTTTCCAGGCGCAGGCCCTCGAAGTTCACGAAGACCAGGCCCTCCTCGGGGTGATACTCCAGTCGCTCCGCCAGGCTGCGGCCCGGCGCGGAGGCAAGGCCCATCGGCTCGGGGCCGAACAGGCGCAGATCCATGCCGCCGACCGGCTCGGCCAGGCGGGGGCGAAACTCCATCTGGGAGAGCACGTCTTTCTCCAGGTCCAGGCCGGGGGCGATCTCCAGCAGCTCCAGCCCTTCCGCCCCGAGCCGGAAGAGGGCGCGCTCGGTGAGGTAGTAGACGGTCTGGCCGCGCTCGCGGGCGTACTGGCCGCTGAAGGTCACCTGGCCCACCCGCTCCACGAACTTGCGGTGCGTGCCCTCGCGCTCCACCCTCAGCCCCTCGGGGCTCACCTGCAGCTTTGCTCCCGCGGTCATGGTGCCCATGAAGCAGACGAAGGCGGCGTTCTGGCTGATGTTGATGAACCCGCCCGCCCCCGCCAGGCGACCTGAGAAACGGCTGACGTTGACGTTCCCGTCCCGGTCCACTTCGGCCAGGCCCAGGAAGGCCTGGTCGAGGCCTCCGCCGTCGTAGAAGTCGAACTGGGAGGGCTGGTTGATGATGGCGCCCGGATTGGTGACGGCTCCGAAGGAGAGGCCTCCGGCCGGCACGCCGCCCAGCGCGCCCGGCTCGACGGTGAGCGTGATCCAGTCCAGGATCCGCTCTTCATCGGCCACCGCGGCCACTCCCTCGGGCATGCCGATGCCCAGGTTCACCACGGCGTTGGGCTTGAGAAACAAACTGGCGCGTCGGGCCAGCACCTTGCGCTCGTCCAGGGCCATGCGGGCCATGCCGGGCGAGGCTTTGACTTCGCCGGTGTAAGCCGGGTTGTAGGGCTCGGCGAAGGTCTGCTGGTGCAGGGCCGGATCTTCGGCCACCACCACGCAGTCCACCAGCACCCCTGGCACCTGGACCATCTGGGGGTGCACCCGGTGCTCGGCGGTGAGCCGCTCCACCTGCACGATCACCAGCCCGCCCGAGTTGTGCACCGCCTGGGCGATGGCCAGCGCCTCCAGGGTCAGAGCCTCGCGCTCCATCGAGATGTTGCCCTCGGGGTCGGCGGTGGTGCCCCGCAGCAGGGCCACCGAGAGGGGGTAGGCACGATAGAAGAGCAGCTCGTCGCGCAGCTCGACCAGGTCTTCGGTGGTGCGAGCGTTGAGCTTGCCGCCTTCCAGGCGGGGGTCGACGAAGGTGCGCAGCCCGACCCGGGTCAGCAAGCCTGGCTTATGGGCGGCGATGTCGCGGAACAGGTGCGAGATGACGCCCTGGGGCAGGTTGTAGGCTTCGATCTTTTCGTCCAGGGCCAGCTTCCCCAGAGCCGGCACCAGGCCCCAGTGGCCTCCGATGACCCGCTTCACCAGACCCTCGTGGGCCAGGTGGTTGAGCCCGCGCTTCTTGCCGTCGCCCTGGCCCGCGGCGTAGACCAGGGTCAGGTCGCGGGGGCGGCCAGTCTTGAGAAAACGCTCCTCCAGAGCTACCGCAAGCGCTTCCGGGAAGCCGATGCCCACGAAGCCCCCGGTGGCCACGGCGTCGCCATCGAGGATCAGCTCCACGGCCCGGGCTGCGGTCACCAGCTTGTTGCGCTTCACGGGTCAGTCGTCAGAGGGAAGCCGGACGGGGCCGGAAACCACCTCGAGCAGCACCTGCTCTTTGGGCCCGAGCAGCTTGTAGTGCTTCCACGAGCTGCCTCCGCTGCGCTCGACCACCTCGTCGATGAGGGGCGACTGCGAGCTCGCGTGCATGCCCGTCGTGGTCAGCCCCAGGCAACAGCCGTAGTCGCGCATCGTCTGGCATTCCGGGAAGGCCAGGAAGTGATCGGCGCCGTCGGGGCTGCGCAGGAGCAAGAGCAGCTCGCGGCCGGCCAGCTCCCACCGGTGGCCGCGCACGGTGGCCTCCAGAGGGATCATAAAGCCGGTGGGGCGGGACTTGCCCGTAGCCAGCTTGCGAGCGGCTGGTTTTGTGACTGGGGCCGACACGGTCTCGTCGCGGGGAGGCAGCTTCAGGTCTTTCTTTGCGTCCTGCGGTAGCGGACCCGGGTTCTGGCTCAGCAGCTTGGCCTGCTCGAGCAGGCTCTGCAGGTCGGCCTGCGAACGTTTTTCGAAAAATTCGGCCACGGCCGCCATCTGCTTTTTGGCCTCGGGATTGGGCACGAAGTGCACCCCACAGCGGTAGCGGTCGTCGCGGGTGGGGTGGGGACGACACCAGACCACCTTGGCCTCGACGTCCATGGTGGCCAGATCCACCCGGTCGAACTCGAGGTTGAGGCGGATGGTGTGCCCGGTGCCGATCTTCTCGTCGATCTCGAGCTGCATGCCCGTCTGGGAGAGATCGATGGTGAGGGCCCGATAACCGGGAAGGTCCTTGGACATGACCCGCACGCCCACGTTGTGGCGCGCAGCTTTGCGCATGGAAGGGTCATGCACGCTACCCTTGTGACTCTCGCCGGGGACTTCCCCCAGAACCTTTGCCGAGTAGAGCAGGCCGCCCGACTCGAGCTTGCGGCAGCTCTCCACCTTGATGCGCATGTTGGCGACCTTGCCCGAGCCCGGGGGCAGGGCCAGGCGCACCTCGACCTCCTTGCCCTCCTGGTAGCGGCGGTTGGAGCGGAAGACCAGCTTGCCCTCGTGAAGGTCGACCAGCTCAACGATGGCGTTCAGAAAGCTCAGCATCAGCCCAGCGCTCCCATCGCCCGCTGGCGCAGGGCTTCCAGCTCGGGGGCGCTGATGCCCAGGCGGCGGGACAGGTCTTCGACGTAGCTGACCTCCTGGGGGGCCAGCTGCTGGTCGGAGAAGCACACCGCCAGCAGCATCTCCATGGCCTGCAGGCGGCTCTCGCGGTCGGGCAAGAGGTCCTCGATGTGGTCCGGGCCCTGCTCGGGCTCGCTCAGTCCACCGTCCATGGCGATGATGCGCTCGGAAAGGGGAATTCCCAGCCGGCTCATCATGCGCGAGAGCACCTGCACCTCCTCGTCCGAAGCCTCGCCATCGGCCCAGGCCATTTTGAACAGGCACTTAACGATTTCTGCTTGCTGAGCTTGCATGCGTCATCCCTCCAGGAGGATATGGCTCAGAGCTTTCCACGAAGGACAATGGGAGCCTCCCTCGATGTCGAAAAAAGCTCCATGCCCGATCCATGCATCCACTGCGGCTCACAGGAGTTCGTCTCGACCGAGCTGATGGGACCCACACCCGGTCAGCCTGGCTATGGTTGGAGTGAGCCCGAGGCGGGCTTTGTCTGCGCTCAGTGCGGCCGAGAGAGCGGAGCGGCTGTTTCCCGCAGGCCTCCGCCGCTGTTGGTGGTGGGGCCCGAGGGGCCGGTGTGCCCCGATTGCCTCGAGCCGATGGCGATTCCGGAGGCCTCGGCCGGACTGGAGCAGGAGTTTGTCAGCTGTCCCAACTGCTCGTTCTCGATTCACCGCGCCCAGCTGCGCCCTTCGCCCGAGCTGGCCGGCAGTCGGCTCACCCGGCAGGCCTGTCCGCGCTGCTCGCACCTTCTGCGCCACAGTTTCCCGGAGTTCTTCGAGGGCACCCACCCGATCTGCGACGGCTGCGGCTACCCAGCCCGGGCCATCAAGATGACGACGCAAGAAGCCCTGGCCCGGATGCCTCTGCCTCCTCCGGTCGTGCAGCGCGCTCCGCTGCCGCCCCCGCCCAAGAAGTCAGTTTTCAAGCTGGTGCGGCCCTTCCGGGTGCGGCTGCGCCCGGCCGGCCGCCGCGACCGGGGCGCCAATGCTCCCGAGCGGGTGCAACGCTTCTGGAAGCAGCAGCAGATCTTCAAGCGCCAGTGGGATGGCGGCTTTCGAGCCGAGAAATTCTACGCCCTGGCGCCCCCGGCTCGCTTTCGGGACGCCGACTCGATGCAGGCTCGCGTGCACGACGACGTGCTGATCCGCTATTTCCTGATGACCGGGGCGGGGGTGCGCCTGGCCGAGCCGGCCGCCGGCCCCTTCGATCTCGAGGACGCGCTGGGAATTTTGCGGCCCGAGGGCCCAGAGCCCAGCGGCTACCTCATTCCCGGCCAGCCTGACAACGCACGCTGGCTGTTTTGCGAGGGCTCGCTCGAGCATCTGGAGCGCTGGTGGAAGCTGCAGTCCGACTTCATGCGCCGAAAGCGCGTGACGCCCGGCACGCTGCTGCCCTCGAACGCTCTGGAAGACCTGGTGGGGGCAGTCAGCGCGGCTCTGGACGATAACCAGGTCGATCAGGCCGTAGCTTGTCTCGAGCAGGGTCTGAGCGGCGATTTCAAAGCAGCCGAGCTGCTCGCGCTGGCCCGGCTGCACGCCCCCTTCGTGCCCCACGTGGCCGAGGCGCTGTATCGCAACCTGGCCCCCCTGTTGCCCTCCTCGGCGCCACCGAGCGTGCACTTGTCGGGCTGGCCCGGGAGCGAGACGGTCTGGTTCTGAGCGTTGAGCGTCAGGTGATGTTTACCAGCTGATGCCGCCTTTGTAAGTCTCCACGATCTTCGGCTTGAACTTGGGCGCGTTGTCGTCGTAGACGTGTCCCGTGAGGGCCTGCTTGCCTTTGCCCAGCGAGCGGTGCAGCTCCACGGTCAGGTCCACGATGGCCTGCTTCTGGTCGCTGCGCGCGCGGTAAGGGCCGGCGTCGAGCTGGGGCTGCACGGCAATGCGGGCCAGTGGACGCTTGCGCAAGGCGCTCGCCGCCATCAAGGTGGCCAGGCCGGCTGTCACCGACAGAACCGCGTTGGCCTGGGGGAGCAGGAAGCCTGCCGCGCCGCCCACCACCAGGCCCACCGCGCCCCCGGCAATGGAGGCCAGATAGCGCGGGCCCTGGTGGGTCTCGGGTGAGTCGGGGGCGAGGCGCTCGGCCAGCTTGCCTAGCAGGTAAGCCCCCGTGGCCCCGCCCACCAGCACCCCACCCAGGCTCTGCAGGAGAGGCCCGGCCTGGGTGGAGAGCAGGCCCGCGGTGGTGACGCCAGCCGCGGTCAGGGCCCCCAGAACGGCTTCGCCAGGACGTTTCTGGTTGTCTTCCTCGTAGTGGATGGCGATCGGGATGATGGCCCTGGCCCCCCCCACGATGGCCGCAGCGGCCGCACCCTTCTTGATGGGAGCCACCGTGTCGCGGTGCTCGGCGCCCACCAGCCCTCCTTCGGGGAAGATGACCAGGTTATGGCCTTCCTTGAGCACTTCGTTGCAGTGCTTGAGGGTGACGGGATTGGCGCCCTCCCGGTCGACCGGAAAGAGGCCCATCCAGGTCAAGAGCGGCCCGGCCGGGCCGCGGAACAGGTACTGGTTGCCCATCAGCCGCAGTGGGCGGTCCATGGCGGCGCAAAAGACGATGGGGTCAAAGGCGCTGGGGTGCGTGGGCGAGTAGACGTAGGGGCCCTCGAACTTGCCGGGCAGGTTCTCCTTGCCCTCGATCTGCACCCGGTAGCGGCCCGAGGCCAGAGCCTTGACGATGGGCCGGAGGATGGTGCCGTACTTGGGGTGTGAGCGGCCGTCCTTGGGACCGGTATAGCCGGGGATGTCGGTGCCGTACTCCGGCTCGGCAGCGGGCAGACCAGCGGGCGTGGCGGCCCGGGTGGGGTAGCTTGGCGTCAGGGCAGTCAGATGCATGGTAGGCCATGCTAACTCGACCGACTGAAAAGAGCCTGAATCAGGGAAACAGGAAAGCCACGGGCACGGCCAGGACCCAGACTAGCTTCGACTTCCCAGGTGATGGACCAGGATTGAACCTTGACCAGGACTTACCCTGGTCCTATAGTAAACCTGTGATTCAGGAAAACCTGTCGCGGGCCAAGGCCGTCTTGAGTTCTCTGGTGAACGCAGCTCTGGAAGGCGAAGATGTCATGATCTGCAAGGATGGAGTGCCTGTAGTGCGGCTGGTTCCTGTCCGACCGATTCTCGGAGAGGACCCCTGCCGCTCGATTCCCGAGCTGGCGATCTCAGTGGGCGACGAGGTGATGGAGCCGCTCGACGCCGAGGCCTGGGGGAATTGGGTGGGGCGTGATCCTGTTTGACACCTGTACCTTTCTATGGCTCTCCAACCCGAGTAACCCCCTGCCTGCCAGCGTACTGGATCGAATTCGAAGGACAGCCCCTTCGGAGCGGTTTATCAGCGCTATCTCCGCCTTTGAGATCGGCTACAAAGCGGCCCTCGGCAAGCTCAAGCTGCCCCTCCCGCCCGCTGTCTGGTTTCCCAAGAGTTGCGCCATGAGGGGCATCGTGCCGCTCCCCCTGACAGACAGCATCGCCATGCGGGCGTCGCAACTCCCCCTGCATCACCGGGACCCGGCCGATCGCTTCATCATCTCCACGGCGCTCGAAATGGGTCTGGTGATTCTCACGCCAGACCCGTGTTTCGAATCGTACGGCGTTGATTTGCTATGGGACCCCTGAGGCGAGAGCTTCAGGTCAAGAATTTCCCAACCCACTCGAAGAACTCTTCCAGGTCGCCAGTGCGGTCGCGCAGGAAGAGGAAGTTGAGCCGGTGATCGGGGGCGGCGTATTTGTGGGCCAGCATCTGGCGCAAACCCAGCCAGGCCTGCAGCCGGTTGGCCAGGCCAAAGTCGATGACGTTGCGCTCGCGAACCACGTTGAGGGCGTCCACCGGCGACTGGGGCCAGCGCCAGCCGTGATCGAGGATGACAAACAGGGTCAGGTCGAGCATCCCCTCGCACAGCAGGTGGAGGTAGCGGGCCGCCAGGTGGTGCCGCTCGGGCCGGGCCAGGAACTCGGCCTCCGGCTGTGCGGCAAATGGCTCGAGGTCGCGCCGATACTGCATCAAGATGGCCAGCTTGCGCGAGTTGCCTTCGGGATCGGTCTGCAGGAGGGTATGGTACTCTTGCTCGGCCTTCTCCTCGGGCTTGAGCTCGAAGAAGTCGCGGATGGTCTGCGCCTGCGCCTGCATCCGTGAGACCGGATTGCTTTGCAGCAGCACGCGACCCTCTTCGAAGATGCGCTGACGCAGCAGCACCGGAGCCTGATCGAACAAGACCAGGTGTAGCTTGCCGGGGCCTACCGCCCGGTTGCAGGTGGATAACAGGCTGAACAAAGGTGAGGGGGGCGCGCCCTGACCGATGCGGACAGCGATGTCCACGTCACTGTCAGGTCGCGCGTCGCCCCTCACGGTGGAGCCGAACAGGTAGACGAAGTCGATCCACGGCAGGGCCTGAAGCTCCTCGACGAGGGCCTCTTCGAGCTCTTCATCCCAGTTTTCCACCGGCCGATGCCGAGGTTATCCCTCGGCGTACATCCCTTCGATCTTGTCCTTGAATTTCTCGTTGACGATGCGGCGCTTCACCTTCATCGTGGGGGTAAGCTCGCCGCTATCCTGGGTCAGCTCGTTCTCGAGCAGGGCGATCTTCTTGACTCGCTCGTAGTTGGACAGATCCGAGCACAGTTTGGTCACCTCGGCGGTGAGGAACTCGATCACTTTGTCGTTGGCGGCCATGGAGGCACGGTCGCCCGTGATCCCTTGAGTCTTGGCCCAGATTTCGACCTGCTCGTAGTTGGGGTAGAGCAGGGCCGAGATGAAGTTGCGGTTGTCGCCGATCAGGACGGCCTGCTCGATCAGCGGGCTGCCCTTGAGCAGGTTCTCGATGGGCTGAGGAGCGACGTTCTTGCCGTTGGACATCACCAGGATCTCCTTGAGACGGTCGGTGATGCGCAAGCACTTGTCCTCGTCGAACATGCCCACGTCACCGGTGTGGAACCAGCCGTCCTGGTCGATCGACTTGGCCGTCTCCTCGGCTTTGTTGAAGTAGCCTCGCATGATGTGGGGGCCGCGGGTGATGATCTCGCCGTTCTCGGCGATGACGCACTCGACGTGCGGAATGACCTTGCCTACCGTCCCGATCTTGGGGTAGTGGGGCAGGTTCATGGTGATCACCGGGCTGGTCTCGGTCAGGCCGTAGCCTTCCAAGATGGTGAAGCCGGCGTTGAGGAAGAACTCTCCCACGTCCTTGCGAAGGGGCGCGCCGCCCGACACAAAGAACTTGATGCGTCCGCCGGTGCGACCGTGGATCTTCTTGAACACCAGCTTATGAGCCAGCGCGTGCTTGATCTTTAGCGGCAACGGCACTTCGCCCTTGGCGCGGGCGTCGAAGAACTGCTTGCCCACTCCCAGCGCCCAGTGGAAAATTTTCTGGCGCAGCGGCGGGCTGGCGGCCACCTGATCGAGCACCCGACCCATGATCTTCTCGAACAGTCGGGGTACGCTGGGCACGACCGTGGGCTGAATCTCCAGCATGTTGGCGGCCACCGTGTCGATGCTCTCGGCGTAGGCGATGGTGCCGCCCGCGTAGGTCATGCTGTAGAACATGATGCGCTCGAAGACGTGCGAGAGGGGAAGGAAGGAGAGCTCGAGGTCCTCCGAGTCGATGCCCACCATCGGCAAGATGGTGGTGGCGTTGGAGCAGAAGTTACCGTGCATCAGCATGGCGCCCTTGGGCTCGCCGGTGGTGCCCGAGGTGTAGACCAGGCTGGCTACGTCCTCGGCCTTGATCTCGCCCAGGCGCTTGTCGATCTCGGCCTGGTTCTTGCCGAGGTTGTCAGCCCCCAGCTTCAGGAAGTCATCCCAGCTCCACAGCTTTTTAGTTGAGGTCGCAGTGGGAGTGCCGAACATGCAGACGATGTGCTCGAGCTTCTCCAGCGCCGGGACGGGTATCCGGCCCTCGCTGTAGCCGTTCTCCACGCTGATGACCTTGGCCAGCTGAGCCTGGTCGGCCACCAGCACGACTTTGGCGCCGCAATCATTGAGGATGTAGGCGATGCCCTCTTCGTTCAGGGTGGGGTAGAGGGGCGCGTGAATGCCTCCGGCGTGGTAGGTGCCGTAGTCGGTGATGACCCACTCGGGACGGTTGTTGGCGATCTGAGCGGCCCGGTCGCCCTGCTGGAAGCCCACCTCGATCAAGGCGCTGCCGAATTGCAGCACGCGCTCGTTGATCTGGTTGTAGGTCAGGTAGCGGTAGGTTCCCTTATCCTTCGCCCCCAGGTAGTTGCGCGGCCCACATTTCTTGACCGTGCGACGGAACAGCTCGGGCAGGGTCTTGATCTCGGCCTTGGCCGCCCAGTCCAGCAGGGCCTTGGGCGCGGCATATTCTGAAGTCACGGACATTGTTATGGTACTCCTTGTTTCACGTGATGGTAGCGAAACGCCACCTCTCCAAAGCAGACTTGATCGCCTTCCTGGAGCGGGCGCTGGACCCCGGAAGCCAGCCGCGTGCCATTGACATGCGTACCGTTGATGCTGCCGGAGTCTTCGAGGTAAACTTGCTCCCCTTCTCGGGTGATGATGGCGTGGCGTCGGGAAACGGTTCCCTTGGTGTCGTGCCCGGTCAGGTCGATCTCGGGCAGGATGCCGTCGGCCGGGCTGAGCCGGCCGACCCGCACCATATCGGTGCAGAGCAGGTAGATCTGGCCTTCACCACCCATCAGCTCGAGTCGAGCAAAGGGTGGGGGAGGAGGCGGCTCGGGCTTCCTGGGGGTGGGCAGGGGCGGAATGACGGGGGCCTGGACCCGGGCGGCCGGGGCCGGCGGGCGCGTGGGGGCCGGAGCCGGGATCGGGCGACCGGCCGGCGTGGGAGCGGGAGCTGGAGAGGGCATGGGCGCCGGTCCCCGGGGTAACGGCGCGGGACCCGGCCCGGCCGTGCGGCGGGCTCGGAAAGCCTTCAAGTCGTAGCCGCACTTCTCGCAGAAATGCGAGCCCGGAAGGCTGATGTAACGGCATTTAGGACATTCCAAGGCAGACCCGAGCCCCCTTTCCCCTGAATTGTCGCCCGCTCCTGTCGTCGCTGGAATTCTCTTACCCGCGACCGGTGGAGAAACCTCCTTGGGCCTGTTTCCAAAGAGCGCAGAATGTTCTCCGAGCAGGGGTCCCGGTTCCTTCAACTTGATCCTGGTTCAAGTCTGAACCTTTTCTTCGGATTCGTCGTCAAATCAGTATGCTCTACTGTCGACGCTGCGCACGAGCCCGTCGGGGTGGCCGTTGTTTGCACTGCGAGAAAAACTGGGGCGTAGCCCTTCCGGGGAGGGGGGTGCTGGTGTTGCTGAGCCTGGCCTTCGCCGTTCTTTTGCTCTGGCGTTAGCTTGCCATACTCGAATGCGCCACCATGGGAACTCTCCGCCGGAGTACGCAGGTCATACCGGGGTGGGGGAACGAATCCCCCGGACACCTCGAACCGAAGGAGGCTTTGCTCATGGCGATTGCCCGTGATTTGAAGACCGGTGAGTTCCTGAACATCCCCGACAGCGACGCAAAGAAGTACGTCGTGGCGCCCGACAAGGTGCGTGAGACCCTGGCGTCTGCCGGAATGACCGAAGGCGGCCCGGGCGATCCTGGCGCTCCTCCCCCGATGATGATGGGTCAGGGGATGCCCATGCCCGGATCCATCGTGCTCAACCTGAACCTGGCTGAGCTGATGGGCCGGGCCGGAATGCCGATGCCGGGGCGTCCGATGCCTATGCCGATGCCGGCCGGCGCGCCCGCGGGCTCGCCGCAGGTATCGGCCCAGTGGTGGCAGTGGCACCCCAACCACCCCTACTATGGCTACCATCCGCACTACTGGGGCGGAGGCGGTCCGGGCGTGTGGGTCCACGTCTAGCGCCACCGGGCTCCAGGAGCGTAGCCGGAAACCCCATTGACACAGTTTTCCGGTTGCGCGACGCCCAACATATTGAGTTAGAAGTCCGGCCGCCTACAATATCCTGTGGTAGCGGAGGTCCCCTTCGACACCACAGATGGGTTTGCGGCCGGACTTCTAGCCAGAGGCCACTCCGGGGCACCGGGGTGGCCTTCTTGTCATGAGTTCCTATCGCTGGCTGATGCGCCAGCTACACCTGGGCGGGGCCACCCGGGCCTGGCTCTTCCTGGGCCTTTTGACCTTGCTTGCTCTGGCCGCCGAGCTGGGGGCGCTGGTCGCCATGATGCTGCTCTTCGGAGCCATCTTCGAGCCCGGCTCGTTCCTGGCCGGCAGGTCCCCCCTGCCGATGATGCTGGGCCTGATGGCCCTCTACCTGGTGCGGGGCTTTCTCAACCACCGGGTGATGATCTACCGGCGCCGGTTAGCCCGCCGCTTCTCGCTCGACATCAGCCGGCGGCTGGCCCGGCACGTGCTGGCCATGCCACTTTCCGCCCACCGCCGGCTCGAGTTCCCCAACTTGATGTCCACTCTGGCCTGGGCCGCCGCCGGCCTGGCCGAGGTGGTCGAGATGGCCGTCATCGGCCTGCCGCTCGACCTCATCTCGGCCCTGGCCATCATCTTTTTTCTGGCCCTTTATCAGCCGGTGCTGACCCTGGTGCTGGTGGCAGTGTTCCTCACTTACGCCATCCCGTACTTCTTGCTGAAAGACCGGGTGGAGTGCATCGCCGGCCAGCGCCAACAGATCTCCGAAGGCTTCTTTGACGTGCTCAGCCAGTCTTTGCTGGGCATCCGCGAGCTCAAGGTCTTTCGGGCCGCCTCGCGTTGGCTGGCTCGCATGCAGGGCTACCTCGGCCAGTTGGACGAGGTGGGGGAGGAGGAGACCCACCTCAACGAGCTCGATCAGCAGGCCCAACAGCTCATCTTCAATGCCTCCGGCACGCTGGTTATCCTGGCTGTGGTCCTGTTTCTGCTGGCTCCACTGCTGCCCGAGAATGACCGGGTGTCGCTGACCGGGCACGTGTTGGTCTTCGTGCTGGCTCAGGGCATTCTGGCTCAGCCTCTAATGAGCCTGATGTCGGCCGCCCGCAGCTATCGGCAGGCTCTGCCCCAACTGCAGCAGATGCGCCAGATCCTCGAGCAGCCCGAAGAGAATGACGAAGGCGTTCCCGGCCGCGACCTGGTCGGCTTCAAGAGCCTGGACCTGGTGGATGTCACCGTGCTACACGACGGAGTCCCCTCGCTGCAGGACGCTTCCGTCTCCATCGCCGAGGGAAGCCTGGTAGCCCTGGTTGGCACCAGCGGGGCGGGCAAGTCCACGTTCTTTGACCTTCTGCCCAACTTCATCCAGCCCGACCGGGGCAGCGTGCTGCTAGGAGGAAAGCCCCTGGGCGAGATCCCCCTGTCAGACCTTCGCAGTGGCCTGGTCACCGTCTCCCAGCGGCCCATGCTGTTCGAGGGAACCCTCAGCGACAACCTGGCCATGGGCAGCCCCGAGCCTCCCTCCGAGCAGCTTCAGCTGGAGGCCCTCGAGCAGGCCCAGATCGACATGCGGGGCGACCGCCGTTTCTCGGCCGAGGGGCTGGCCACCAGAATCGGGCGTTTTGGCGAGAACCTGTCCGGGGGCGAAGGGCAGCGGGTGGCACTGGCCCGGGCCCTGCTGGCCTTGCCGCGAATTCTGCTGCTGGACGAGGCCACCTCCAACCTCGACCCCTTGACCGAGTCACGCTTCTACCGGATGCTGGCCCGGACCCGGTCCGACCGCACGGTACTGGCTGTGACCCACCGCCTCTACGCCCTGACTCCGCATGCCGACTTGATCCTGGTGTTCCAGGAGGGGCGCATCGTGCAGCGGGGAACCCATGCCGAGTTGTTAGCGCAGAAGGGCCTTTATGCCGAGCTTTGGGAAACCCAGGCCGAGCTGATGCGCGAAGAGCTGCGTTCGCTGCAAGAAGCGGTCCACGTTTGAAAGCGAGGAATTCGTATGCTGGAGACTTCCGTCGGTATCCGCTCGATTCTGCTGCTCGATTCCGAGGGGACTCGGCCAGAGCAGATTCCCTGCGTTAGCGAGCCGACGCCCGAGGTGGACGCGGTGGTGGTGTCCCTGGCCGAGTTGGAGCGCTACCTGCAGCTCAGGCCTCGTCTGGGGTCGATCCCCTGTTATGTGGTCGTGGGGGAGGAGTCGGTCGGTCCCGCTCTGCGGGCCGGTCTGACCGAATTCGTGGCCCGTCCGGTGGACTGGCCGGCCTTGCTCGACCGCCTGGCGGCCCGCCACCAGGAGCTCTCGATGCACGCCTTCCACGAGGCGGTGCACGATGTCGCTCGCTTCCTGCACCACGCCGAGGCCCTCTCGGCCGCTCCCGCCTACCGCGAGCTCGAACGTCAGATCGTCAATGCCGCCGCCATGGCGGCCTCGGCCGATGGTGGCTGGATCTTCGGGCTCGACTCGGGTGGCCATCTCACGCCTCTGGAGTCGGTGGGCTACCCACTGCCTTCCCCCGAGGACCTGCGCTCGAGCCGCGGCCTGGTGCACGACGCTTTCCAGAGCCGGCTGGAGAAGTGCGTAGGCCTGGCGGGAGATGAGGACCCTGCCGGTCTGACCCCCTTCGAGCGGGGCAAGTCTTCACTTCTGGCCGTGCCGTTGATGAGCCACGGTCGCTGCCTGGGCGTGCTCGAGCTGGCCCGGGAGGCGGGCAAGCCAACCTTCCGCCCCGAGCAGGTGAGCCTGATGGTGCAGCTTGGCCGCCTGGCCGCCGCCGTGCTGGCCGCCCACCGCCATGAGGAGCGCTTCTCCAGCCTGCTGGTGCGCTCGTTGAACCGGGTGCTGGCCGTCCAGGAGGAGGGTCGTGGCAAGCCCACGGCCGAGGTTATGGCCGCTTTCGAGCGGGTGATCCACCAGGCCCGGTCGAGCGAGCTGGCCGAGCGGGAGATGACGGATCTGGTGCACAGCCTGCAGGCCCTCCGGGCCCTGGGCGGCCACCATCTCAGGTTCTGGAAGGATACCCTGGAGCGCTACCTGGCCGAGGTGGCCCGCCCGTGAACGACCTGCTCAGCGACCTGCAGCCCGAGTCGCTGCTGAGCGGCCTGACCGGGAAGGGGATTTCGGTGGCCATCCTGGACTCTGGCCTGGATCTCGCTCACCCCATGATGGAGGGCGTGCGCTCTCGACTCAAGAGCTGCGGTAGCTTTTTGACCCGCAGCTACCAGCCTTTCGAGCCGCCCACTGACCCCTTCGGGCATGGCACTCCGGTCAGCTGGATCGTGAACGATACCGCTCCCGAAGCCGAGATCCACTTCATTCGAGTGTTGTCCGAGGATGGTACCTGTGAACCGGAGGTGTTTCACGGGGCGCTCGAGCACGTGATCAAGCAGGAGATCCGGGTGGTCAACCTGAGCCTGGGCCTGGACCAGGGCGTCAACGATTACTGGCGCTCGCGTTTTCTCGAGCTGGTGGACCAGGCCTACTACCGCGACATCACGTTGGTGGCGGCGGCCTCCAACAACTTCGATTGGATCGTTCCGGCCAGCTTTTCCTCGGTGGTCTCGGTCAATTCCGACTACTTCAAGGACCCGCTGGCATTCCGGCTGCGCGAGCGCTCCAAGGTGCTCTACGGCCCCAAGCCCCGCATCTGGCTGGACGCCCAGGGGGACATGGTTCGGGCTCCCCGGGCCGGCACAGACTCACACTTCTACTATATCGGCACCAGCTTCGCCGCCCCCCGCGTGGCCGGCATCGTGGCCCTGCTGCTCGAGCGCTATCCCGACCTCAAGCCCTTCGAAGTGAAGACCTTGCTCTATCGGCTGGGGCTCTACCACGAAGGTCAATCTGAGTCGAAAGGCCAGTGAAATCTTGGCCTGAGACGTACGCTTCCTCGTCTCCGAAGAGAGCTCAGCGAGCGGCGCAGCGCGGGCAGAGGCCAGCCGAAGTGGTGCGGAAGCCGCACTCAGCGCAAATGCGCAGCATTTTGAGCGTATCCTCGGAGTAGACATCGCCCGGACGGAAGGTGTAGCTCCGGTCTTCCTTGTCGGTCTGCTGAGCCTGCTCGGACCGGTGAGCCTCGCGACCCTGGGTCGTCTGGGCCGTTTCGGTCGTCTCGCGGGCCGCGCGCATGTCCTGAATCTGGCGCACGTTCTCAGTAAAGACCTGCTCGCGAACATTGCCCAGTCGCTCCATGGCGTCCTGGCGGGCCTTGCGAGTGGTCGGCTCCTCCTCGAAGTGCATCTCCTCCGGCTTGACCGGAGTGGTCTCGCGAGTCGATTCGGTGGGAGCCGTGGTCATCGTCTCGGGAGTGGCCGCCTTCGGGGCCCCGGCCGGCTGTGCGGTGGGCGCCTTCCCTTCAGCCTTTTCGGCACCACCGGTCACGTCCACAAGGCCTGGCCCGCTGTCACCGATCAGGTCAATTCGGTCCTGGGTGGCCCGCAGCAGGCTGGACTCAGTCGTCAAGGCACCCTGGTACTCGGTCGGGTCAGGCATCTGGCGGACTCTGGTGGGACTCGTCATGGCCCGATCCAGCGCTGCCTTCAGGTCGCTGTCCGTGGCCGCCCGGCCGCGGATTACGTCGGCATCGGCGATGGTGCGCCGACTGCTGAAGATGTTGTCCATGGCCTGCGACAGGAAGTGGCGTGAGTCTTCTCGGGCGCTCAAGCGGTTCATCAGGTCGATCAGGCCGCCCGAGTGGATTTCGTCCTTAAACAGGTTGGACAAGAACCGTCCGCCCTCGGGGGTCTGGGCCAGGCGGTTGAGCAAGCGGGCCACGTCGCGCTGCCCGCCCTGGGCGTTGGCCATCCGGTTGAGGCTGTCGAGCACCTCGGCTCCGCCGGCACGCGAAGTCGTGGCCCGCTGCAGCATCCGTCCCACGGCCTGGGCGCCTTCCCGGTCGTAGCTCATGTTGAGGAGCGTCTGGCTGGTGGCCTGAGCACCTTCCTTAGTGCGGCTCATGCGGTTGAGCAGGGTGCCGAACTGGCGTGCGCCGCCTTCCACCTCCATGGTGTTGAGCAGGCTCTGGGCCACGTGCCGTGACCCGTGCACATATTCGGTGCTCTTGGAGAGCGACTCGGCCAGGTTGGTGGCATGGTGCCAGTTGTCCCCCTCGGGCTGAGTCATGACGTCCATCAGCTCGAGCATTCCTCGGGCCGCACCCGGAGTGCGGCTGGAGGCTTCCAGCATTGTGGCCATGTTCTGGGAGGCCTGGTGGTCCTGGCCGAAGGCGGAGAACATCTTGCTGACCGCGTCGCGTCCACCCTGAGCGTCGGTCAAGAGCAGCATGATGCCCACCGCGCGCTCGGGCGCCACGCTGGACGCATTGGCCATGGCGTAGGAGAATCCTCGCGTAGAGTCGTTGGTCCGGGTCACCGTGTCCAGGAATTTCATCGTGTTCTTGGCGTTGCCAGTTACGCTCAGCTCGAGCGCGTCGGCCACGGCCAGGGCTCCCTGAGTGTCCCGGCTGATTCCGGCCAGAGCCCAGGGATGCTCGCTGCTGCCTTTGCCGATGGTGACGTCTTTGAGGATGTTGCTGGCCTGCTGCAGAGCTTGCTTGCGGGCCTGGGACATGACGTTGGCCTGCCCGGGGGCCGGCGGCGGTGGCGGGGCGTAGCTGGGCGCAGACGTGGCGGCCGCGGTGGCGGCTGCCTGACCCTGGGCGGCATCGGTCTGGGTGGTGGTAGGCTGTTTGCCCAACGTGGACACGTTGGCCCGCGATTGCACCGTTTGGGAGGCACTCAGGCCGGGAGCGGTGTTGGGCTTAACCGGAGCTTCGAGCCCGCGTTGCACTCCCACGGTGAGGTTGGGGTCCTGCATGACGTTGGAGATGCGAGGCGGCGGTGAATTAAAGACTTGCCGCAGCACTTCGGTGGCAGTGGTAGGCTTCGTCGGAGCCGGGGCCGGTTGGGGCTGGCCACCGTCCACCCTTCGAAGGGTGGGATCGTTGGGATGCGGCTGCGGGCCCCGACCCTGGCCGGGTTTGGGTCCGTCCACGGGTTGAGGGCCAGGCGCGGGCCTGGGCCCGTCCACGGGGCGAGCCGGTCCAGGAGCGGGTTGGGGACCATCGATCTTACCGGGGGTGGGCCTGGGTCCGTCCACTGGAGCCGGACGCGCCGGGCCAACCGGCGGTTTGGGACCGTCGATTCTGCCGGGACGCACGGGACCATCGGTGGGCTCCGGACGCACCAGCCCGGGTGTGGGCTTGGGTCCGTCCACGGGGCTCGGGCCCGGGGTGGCCCTGGGTCCATCGACCGGGCGCGGGCCCGGGGTGGGCTTCGGTCCGTCCACGGGGCGCGGGCCAACGGGGCCGGGGGTCGGTTTGGGTCCGTCCACGGGGCTCGGGCCCGGGGTGGGCCTGGGTCCATCGACCGGGCGCGGACCCGGGGTCGGCTTGGGTCCGTCCACGGGGCTTGGGCCCGGGGTGGGCCTGGGTCCATCGACCGGGCGCGGGCCCGGGGTGGGCTTCGGCCCGTCCACGGGGCGCGGGCCAACGGGGCCGGGCGTCGGCTTGGGTCCGTCCACGGGGCGCGGGCCAACGGGGCCGGGCGTCGGCTTGGGTCCGTCCACGGGGCGCGGGCCAACGGGGCCGGGCGTCGGTTTGGGTCCGTCCAGGCGGCCGGGGCCAACGGGGCCGGGGGTCGGTCTGGGTCCGTCCACGGGGCGCGGGCCAACGGGGCCGGGCGTCGGCTTGGGTCCGTCCACGGGGCGCAGGCCAACGGGACCTGGCGTCGGTTTGGGTCCGTCCACGGGGCGCGGGCCAACGGGGCCGGGGGTCGGCTTCGGTCCGTCCACGGGGCGCGGGCCAACGGGGCCGGGGGTCGGC
>JAANMV010000088.1_pt1 | contig 97081 bp, 89 predicted proteins | sample 7279661 | NCBI WGS metagenome assembly JAANMV01 (sample SAMN14094540, study PRJNA606508) | bioreactor metagenome | isolation source: A lab-scale SPAN reactor treating ammonium-rich wastewater day 121 | place: Ireland: Galway | collected 2017-05-16
GCGCGTTGAACGCTTCAGGAATTGGCGCGGCGCCGTTCAACAGATTGTCTACACTCCCGCGCGTTCTAATTCTGAACAGGTCAACGCGCGGGAGTGTAGGCGCTACTGGTTGCGCTCTTCCCAGTCGCGTGCCGCTTTGTGGAAGTTCTCGATCAGATCCTGCACGTCAGGCCCCTGCTCAGGAGCGGGCTGCTCGGCCAACTCGAACTCCGGCACGAACCTGCGGGGGGGCTCGGGCGGGGGCGGAGGGGGCTTGACGAACTCCACCCACTTCTCGGCCGGAATCTCCACCACCGTCTTGAGATCTTCCTCGCTGTGGCGCTGCAGCAGGTATTCTTCCATGCTGACGAGCCCGGCGTGGACATCGAACAGGTCCCACCTCTGTGCCATCGGCTCATTGTAACCCCAAACCAGGTCTCTTGTCTCCAGGAGGCGGATCCGGGAAACCGGATGTCGAATCAAGCTCGGCGCAAGGAGGTAGACGCGGATGCAAACCCCAGCTCTCAACACGTTCTGTGCCGAGGTCTTCCAGCGAGTGGCCAATGGCCGGGTTCCCGAGGCGACCCCGGACCCGATGTCCTTTGCCGGTCCGGCTGAGTCTCTGGCCATCACCACCTTCGAGAGCGCCCAGTCACTGGTCAGCAAGCTCGACGGGCACGAGCGTTACGACTCCGACCCGCGGGCCGGCGTGGTGGACCGGCCCGGCATCGAGGGAGGCGTCGCTGCCTCGGCCCAGGGCTCTCGTCACGACGGAGAGGCCGTCCTCGTGCATCAAAACGAGCGGGGCAGCCAGGCCACCTACGTGCGCATTCGTCCGGAATCGATCGATCAGGTTGACATTAAGGGCGACCTCAGCGGGGACGGCTCTCGCGTGATCGTCAGCCACGTGAACCGGGAGACGGGCCAGGGATACTACCTGCGCTACAGCGGGCAGGACTGGCTGGTTGCCGGTTAGGGCTTGCTCGGCTCCACGGTCAGCTCCACCTCGGTGGGCTTGCACACCCCGGGCCAGTTGATGCGCACCCGCAGACGCTGCGGGGAATCGACCTGCTTCGGGGCGGTGTAGACCCCGTTCTCCTTGAGCTGACCCGGCCCGCTGATCAGCGTCCAGGTGGGCACGCTGGTGGTGATCCCCTCGGCCATGCCGCGAAACTGCACCGTCTTGCCGGCTTTGATCGAGCCCGACGGCTCCACTCCCAGAAAGCGAACCGCGCGGAGAAGCATGATGTCGGCCGTGGCCTGACGTCCGTCTGAGAGGCGGGCCACCAGCTTGACCGGGGCCGTCAGGCCGCCCCCTGGCACGAAGGCGGGGGCGCGGTAGACGCCGGTCGGGTCCACCTCGCCCAGCCCTCCGTCCACCTCCCACGAGATCGCCGTGACGCCTTTGAGCTCGGGCGGCAACCAGAACTTCTGCACCGCGTTGACGGGCAGGTTGATGGAGTCGGGCACCAGCCGTAGCGAAGGGCCGACCGCTACCGGCCCGGTGGAAGGCCTGCCCGTGGAGGGTCCACCGGTGGAGGGGCCGCCGGTGGAAGGCCCGCCCGCGTGTCCGGCGATGATCACGAAGCGGGCCGCCTCGCTGGCCAGGGTCACCTCGCGCTTGCCCTTCTTGCCAATATAGCGAATGTAGTAGGTGCCCTCGGGAAGCCCTTTCACGTCGATGGGGCCGTGTCCACTCCTGCCGGTGAAGCTGCCCTTGCGCAGGGGCTCGTCGGTGAGCGTTATGGGGTGCAGGTCGGAGAAGGGGGCGTCCTTGATCTCCCAGTCGATGCCGGTGACTTCGGCGCTGTCGCCCACGTCCCAATCGAGCATCACGGTGGGGTTGGCGGGGTCCACCCGGGTGGTCAGCACCCCGTTGACCCGCGGGGCGGGCGGCACCGGGGGCATCTGGGAAATGACCGGCAGCGCCAGAGCGAGCAGCAGGAGGAGCGAGGCGATCCTCATCAGGCAAGGATTCTGGTAGCAGGGCTCGGGAGCCTTCAGCTGCCAGGGAAAGACGTTCGTCAGCGAGTTGGCGTCGAAACGGGGCTGCGATGGATGAGCTTCGCCAGGAATTCTTCAACTGCCAGTCTTTTGTCCTCCGTGGTGTTGAAGGGCTAACTGAGGCGCTCTTCCAAGTCTGTGACTGGAAAATAGTGGAAGGCTTTCCCGTGCCGTCTTTCGAGTAGGAACCCAGCTTCAGTGAGTTCTTTGAGATCCTTGCGGGCGGTCTCGTAGACGGTATCGTGGGAACTACGGTGGGACTCCACAGTATAGTCCGCCTCGGGGTGACGCAGAGCATGAGCCAATAGCGCCTTTTGCCGGTGATTGAGCGAAGTATGCTCTCTCAGCCGGCGATTCAGTTGGGATACCTCCTGTGTCTTGCGCTGGATAAACCTGTGAAGGTCCTCTACGGCGCGTCTCAGCACTCTGAAGTGGTAAAGAAGAAAGTAAGTGAGATCGTTGCCGTCCGTCTCGGTGAATAAGAAAGCGCGACCATACTGGACGATGCTCTTGAGAATCGCCTGAGAGATCGAGATGAACTCACAGAGCCAGTAGCCATTTCGCAGCATACACCAGTAAAAAAGGGCACGTGCGGTGCGGCCATTGCCGTCCACAAACGGGTGATCGTAGGCAAGCCAGAAATGCAAAATGATGCTGCGGAGCACTGGATGCACGAACTCTTCCGGTATCTGGCCCTTTGCAAAGCGACACATTTCCTGCAAGCGCGCCGGGAGTTCAATCGCATGCGGTGGAGCGTGGAGAACTTGGCCGTACTCGTCGTAGACGGCAACGATCTCTTCGGAACTGCGCAAGCGACCCGCGCACTCGGAGCGGTCCAATGTTCCCTCGGTCACAATGCTATGGAGTTCTAAGACCAATTCGGGCGTCAGGTCTGTGTTCCTGAGCTCTCGAATTCTCTGCATCGTAAGATAGTTGTTCAGGATCATCTTCTCGCTCTTGTCCCGAGGAGCGCGACCGGAACGCAACATCTTTCGAGCGACCTCACGAGTCGCTGTGGCCCCTTCTAGTTGACTCGAAGTAATAGCTTCGTCGATAAGCGAACTAACGATGAAACGATTTTTCTCGTCCTGAGTAACTTGGTCGGGCATTTTGACCACACCACCGGCCCCGAGATCAATCTGATGGAGATGTTCTGGTATTGGGTCGACCAGGTGGTAAAGGAAAGCGCGCCCCTTCGTATCCTTCAGAGGGATCCTCCGCTCGTACAGGCTGCGCTGCAGTCGAAGGGCAAACCACCACTCCTTGACAGTGAGATCATGTGGAGGCTTCCGGTGGCGCAGCTCATCCCAGTGAAGGTAATCCCGCGACGGATTTTCTCTGGCCAACTGATACAGCGTTTGTAAACGCTGTGGGTCAACAGCGACCTCTTTCCAGAGTTCTTCTTGAGACGGAGGGGTTTGGGGGACTCTCAACAGGCACCTACCATTTGCTACTATTTTCTACTATTCTAGTAGTAAAACTTTAAGTCCTACTGTGGTAAAAAATAGTAGCAAATGGTAGCAAACTCCGCACGCGCCCTCCCCGCCCGGAACCCCGTAGCCTCGCCAGTACTCCAAGCTTACTGGAATCTTGCCAGTAGCTCTTACCCGGGGGAACCTCCATGGGGCTCCTTAAGGAAGTCCCAGGCGTTCGACTCGCTGGCCAACGCCCTGGAACGCTGTTTATTGGTCGCGTCGCGATGAGGCAGATCAGGCTATGGCGTCCAGCCCCTCGCCTTCGGCCGCTCTTCGCTGTGCGGGGTCCGGGCTAACGGACGTATAGATCCAGCCATTTCTGAAGCTTTTAGTAGCCTGGTCTTGAGCTTCGAGACCCCTCGCGTCCCAAGCGGGAGAATCCGGCGAAGAACTCTGCGGCGCGACGAGGTCAGGTGGACCCCCTCGGTGCCATACCAGGCTTGAGGCACGAGCTTGGCCACCGGCCGGCCGCGGTCAGTAAGTAATCACTCTCCCCGTGCGCAGCTCTTTCAACAGCGTGCTCAAGTTCGTCTTGCTTCGCGAATTCCGCAGCGACGCGTCTTTCCTGACGACTTTGTGGTTCTCACGGTCACATCATGACCGCCACCGATCTCTTCGGTCAATGCCCGTATAATGAGGTCTGGCAAGTCCACAGGCTGCTGGACGCCGCGAGAGGCGTCTATCCCGCTGTCTCGATTACCGTCAGGCCAGACGCTCAGGCTGTCGGCGGGGTCGAAATGCGGGCTCCCGTGAGTCGCTCCAATGGACCATCCATCCAGCGCTGGCCCGCCGTTCGAGGTGGTCAGCGCGGCTCAGGGGTCTTGCGCATGATCTTGCCCAGCACCGCCAGCAGGGCCACGAAGCCCAGCACCGAGGCCAGGATGGTGTAGGTCGGGAAGTTCAGGGCCACGCCCACGCTGGTGATCATGAAGTTGAACAGCGCCAGGGGCAAGAGCACCTGCCATCCGATGCGCATCAACTGGTCGTAGCGGAAGCGCGGGAAGGTGGCGCGCAGCCAGATGAAGACGAACATGAAGGCGGCCACCTTGAGCACGAACCACCAGGGGCCGCTCACGAACGGGCCCAGCGGCCCGCCAAAGAAGACGGTGGTGGCCACCGACGACACGGTCAGCATGGCCACATACTCGGCCATGAAGTACATCGCAAAGCGCATGCCGCTGTACTCGGTGTGGTAGCCGGCCCCCAGCTCCTGCTCGGCTTCCGGGAGGTCGAAGGGAGCACGGTTGACCTCGGCCACGGCCGCCGTCCAGTAGAGCACGAAGGCCATCGGCTGCCAGAGCACCAGCCACCAGCCCTTTTCCTGCCAGTTGACCACCTCCAGGAAGTTGAGCGAGCCCACCATCATGACCGGGGACAGCAGCGAAAGGCCCAGCGACAGCTCATAGCTGATCACCTGGGCGCTGGAGCGAATCGCTCCCAGCAAGGAGTACTTGTTGCCCGAGGCCCAGCCGCCCAGCACGATGCCGTAGACGCCCAGTGAAGTCATGCCCAGCAGGTAGAGCACGCCCAGATTGATATTGGAGACCCAGGGCTCGACCGGGTAGCCGGCGATGTTGTAGGGCGCCTGGCCCACCGGGATCACGGCGTAGGCCGAGAGGGCGACCACCAGGCTAATGCAGGGGGCGATCATGTAGAGCAGCGGACGTGCCTCGGTGGGCAGGATCTGCTCTTTGAAGAGCAGCTTGACCCCGTCGGCCAGCGGCTGCAGGAGGCCCCAGGGGCCCACCCGGTTGGGGCCCACGCGCCATTGCATGCGACCCACGATCTTGCGCTCGAAGAGCGTCATGTAAGCAAAGGCGGTCAAAAGCAGCACGCAGAAGCCGAGCGCTTTGACAGCAGTGACGATGAGCCAGAGGATCATTCGGCGGGGGCCTCCTCGACGCGGGGCGCTTGCGCTCCCTCGAGGGGGTAACGCACCCCCACGCCCAGAGCGTGATAACGGTGGGCCGGGCTCGGACCAGGCGGCTGCGGGCCACGCACCGTCGAGAGCAGAGCCGCCTCGCTGATCACGTTGCCGCCTGGAACGGTAGCGGCCAGCCGGTGCCAGCCTTCCAGAACGCCCTGCAAAGACATGGCGGCGGCCACCCGGCGGGGATCTTCCTGACCCGGCACCCGGGGCACTTCCTGGTCGCCCCGGGTGATGCGGGCAGCCTCTTCCACGCGGCTACCGGTCGAGTCGGTGGGCTGCCAGGGCGGGGCGTCGGGCCGGCGCACGGGAATGGCCGACAGGTCGGGGCGGGGAGTGCCCAGGCGGCCCTGCTGAGGATAGGACCAGTGCACCCCGTCAGCGGCCATGAATTGATCGTAGGTGGCTCCCCGCCAGAGGGGATGGGCCCGGCCGATCTCGGCGAACACGCTGGCCGCGTCGCGATACTCCCAGCTCTTGCCCAGGGCGGCCGCCAGCTCGACCAGGATGCGCCAGTCGGGCCGGGCTTCACCGGGCGGGGCCAGGGCCTGACGATTGAGTTGCAGGGTGCCGTCCAGGGCCACCAGGGTGCAGAGCTGCTCGGGAATGGCGCAGGCCGGCAACAGCACGTGAGCGTGCTCTTTCACGGCCGCGCTCAGGGTATGGGTGAAAACCACCACATGCTCGCCGGAGACGGGGGCGGCGTGGGCGAACAGGGTGGCTCGCCGGGTGCCTCCCCTGCCTTCTTCGCGGGTAAAATCGCCCCACATCATGGAGGGATCGTAGCCGGGCGCCAGAGGCCACACGCTCAAAGCGCGCAAGCCGGCGCTGTTGACCCCGGGCAGAAGCTGCAACAGGCCCCACGGGGCGGCGTAGCGAGCGGCCAGCTCCAGAGCCGCCGAAGCCGGCTCTTGAAAGGGCACGATCACGGTGACCCGACTGCGACCGGCCAGCATCTTGCGGGCCTGCTCCGGGTCGGTGGAGGTCTTGCCCCCCACCTCCCAGGGACAGGGCGCGGGATAGGCCAGGGCGGCCGGCTCGTCGGGCGTGGCCTGGCCCAGGAGGTCCTCGGCCTTCTCCACGCGGGCTTCGGCAAAGCGATCAAGATCAAGGCCCGCGCTGCCTACCACGATCAATTTGGCACCGCGGCGCAGAGCCTTCTTGATGCGCAGATCGAGCACCGGAGCCTGCTCGGTGGGGTTACAGTCGGCCAGAACGATCACCTCGGCCTCGTCCAGGCCGGCGACCCGGGCGGTGGAGGCAAGGGGCTGCTTGTCGGCGCCCCAGGCATGGCCGCGCTCATGGTCGAGGTTGGGCGAGCCCAACGCGCCCCGCAGCAGCCGCACCAGCAAGAAAGCGCCCTCGTTGCTCAGCTCGGGGCCGGCCACGGCCGAGACGGCCGAGGCGCCGCTCTGCTCGACGGCCTTGCGAAAACCCGCCGCGGCGGCCTGCAGGGCTTCCTCCCATGTACACTCGACCAGCTTGCCGTCCCGGCGTAGCATGGGTGACAGGGCTCGGTCCTCGGAGTGAACCCAGGCAAAGTCGTAGCGACCCCGATCGCACAGCCAGCCGTCGTCGATGGCGTCGTTGACGCGCGAGCGCTGGCGCACCAGCCGATCGAAGCGCACGTCCAGGGTCAGGTTGCAGCCCAGCGAGCAGCGCGTGCACACCCCCGCAAAATGCTGCTGCTCCCAGGGGCGCGCCTTGAAGCGATAGGTGGCAGCCGTCAGGGCGCCCACCGGGCAGAGCTCGATGACGTTGCCGGAGAAGTTGGAGTCGTAGCTTCTCCCCTCGAAGGTGCCGATCTCCGAGCGCGAGCCGCGCTCGATGATGACCAGTCCCTCCTCCATGGCTACCTCGCTGCAAAAACGGGCGCAGCGCTGGCACATGATGCAGCGCTCGCGGTCGAGCACCACGTTCTGGCCCACGTGCAGGGCCTTCTCGAAGTGCCGCTTGGACTCGACGAAACGAGATTGAGGAGGGCCATAGCGCAGGGTGAAGTCCTGCAGGTCGCACTCGCCCCCGCGGTCGCACACCGGGCAGTCGAGCGGATGGTTGACGAGCAAAAACTCCAGGATGCCGGCCCGGGCTTTGTTGGCCTCCTCGCTGCGGGTGCGCACGACCATGTTGTCCATGCATTCGGTGGTACAGGCCGTCTGGATGGGCTTGGGACGGCCGCCCACGACCTCCACCACGCACACCCGGCAGGCACCCACCGGGCTCATCTTGGGATGGTAGCAGTAGACCGGCACCTCGACGCCCGCCTTCCGGCAGGCCTCCACCAGCAGGGTGCCCTTGGGCACCTCGAGATCAACGCCGTCGATGTTGACTTTCAGGTTTGACATCAGCTTGGCTTCCTAATGGCTGGCGGCGACCAGCCCGGGGTCATAGGCCCCCAGCGGGTACTTGCTCTTCTTGTGCTCGACCAGGTGCTCGAACTCGTCCTTGAAGTAGCGCAGGCCGCTGGTGACGCAGGAAGTGGAGGCGTCCCCCAGCGGGCAGAACGACTTGCCGGCCAGATTGCCGCAGACGCTGAGCAGAAGATCCAGGTCCGACTTCTGCCCGTGCCCCGAGTGGATGCGGATCAAAACGTCGCGCATCCACTTCGTTCCCTCGCGGCAGGGGGTGCACTTGCCGCACGACTCTTCCTCGAAGAACTCCATGATGCGGAGGATGGCGCCCACCATGCAGGTGTCCTGGTGCATCACCACCACCGCCCCCGAGCCGGCCATGGAGCCGGCCGCGGCGATGGACTCGAAGTCGAGCCCCACGTCGAGGTGCTCTCTGGTCAGCATGGGGGCCGAGGCGCCTCCCGGGATGATGGCCTTGAGCTCCTTGTCGTCCAGGATGCCCCCGCCGCAACCGTAGATCAGGTCGCGCATGGAGGAGGTCAGCTCCATTTCGTAGTTGCCCGGCTTCTTGACGTGGCCACTGAGGCAGAAGATGCGCGTGCCCTTGCTCTTCTCGGTGCCAAAGCCCGCGTACCACTCGGCCCCGTTCACGAGGATATGAGGCAGGGTGGAGAGCGTCTCCACGTTGTTAATCACCGTGGGGCAGGCATACAGGCCGCTGACCGCCGGGAAGGGAGGCTTGAGGCGGGGGAAGCCGCGCCCTCCTTCGAGCGAGGAGAGCAAAGCCGACTCCTCTCCGCAGATGTAGGCGCCGGCGCCCCGGTGGAGCACGATGTCCAGCTTATAGCCGCTCTGCATCACGTTCTTGCCCAGGTAGCCGGCCTTGTAGGCCTCGTCGATGGCCTTGCGCAGAGCCAGATAGCCTTCCAGCATCTCGCCGCGGATGTAGAGGAAGGCCGTTTCGATGCCCACCGCCCAACAGCAGATGGCGATGCCCTCGATCAGCTGGTGGGGCTGCTCCTCGACCAGCTCGCGGTCCTTGCACGTGCCCGGCTCGGACTCGTCGCAGTTTATGCACAGATACTTGGGCTTACCGGGAGTCTTGGGCACAAAGCTCCACTTCATGCCGGTGGGAAACCCGGCCCCGCCACGCCCGCGCAGGCCCGAGGCCTTGACCAGCTCGATCAGGTCATCGGGCTTGAGGGCCAGGGCCTTCTTCAGCCCTTCGTAACCGCCGTGCTTGAGATAGACGTCCAGCGCGCCGATGTTCTCGATCTCGCGGTATTTGAACAGGATCTGTTGTTGCTCTTTCACTTTCATGGCTTGCACGGCTCCGGCCAAGCGGAAAATCGCGAGCTGCCCTTGCGCAGCTCCTCGAGCAGGGCGTCCAGCATCTCAGAGGTCACGTTCTCGACGAAGCGATCGTTGATTTGAAGGGCCGGCGCGCCGTCGCAGGCGGCCAGGCACTCGCCCTCGAGCAGGCTGAACATGCCGTCCTTGGTGGTCTCGCCGCGCCCGATGCCGAGCTTGTCCTGAAGATGACAGCGCAGCTTGTCCGAGCCTCGCAGATAGCACGAGATCGAGCGGCACACCTTGATGACGTAGCGCCCCATCGGCTTTCGAAAGTACATGTAGTAGAAGGTCACCAACGAGTCTACCTCGGCCGGGGGCATGTCAAACAGGGCGGCCACCTCGGCCTGGGCCTCGGGGGGCAGCCAGCCCAGCTCCTCCTGAACCCGGTGCAGGGCGCCCAGAATCGCCGAGCGCGGCTTGGGGTAGCGGGCCATCAGGTTCCTGATCTCGTCTTGCAGCTCAGCGGTGAGCAGGCTCATCGGTCCACGTCTCCCAGCACGAAGTCGACGCTGGCCAGCACCACCACGACGTCGGCCAGCAACCCGTCCTTGAGCAGCACCGGCAGCACCTGCACGTGGCTGAGCGAGGGGGTGCGCACCCGCATGCGATAGGGCTTGTTGGAGCCGTCGCTGACCATGTGGAAGCCCAGCTCGCCCTTGGGCGACTCGATGCGTTGATAGACTTCACCTGGTCTGGGCGAGAAGCCCTCGGTGAAGAGCTTGAAGTGGTGGATCAGGGCCTCCATCGAGACCGAGATCTCCCACTTGGGCGGCGGGACGATTTTGCGGTTGCTGGTGCGATAAGGCCCGCTGGGAGCGATCTTCTCCAGGGCCTGGCGGCACAGCCTGTAAGCCTGCTCCATCTCCTCCATGCGCACCAGGTACCGGGCGTAGCTGTCACCCTCGCTGCGCAGGGGCACCTTGAACTCGTAGTCGGCGTAGGAGCTGTAAGGCATATCCCGGCGCACATCCCAATCGATCCCGGAGGCGCGCGCCACGGCCCCGCTGCAGCCATACTCGATAGCGGCCTGACGGCTGAGCACGCCGATGCCTTTGGTGCGCTCGAGCCAGATCGAGTTGCCCGTGAGCAGGCCGTGATACATCTCCAGCTCGCGGGGAAAGCTGTCGAGGTACTTGCGCACCTGGTCGAGGAAGCCGTCGGGCAGATCGGCCATCAAGCCGCCTACGGTGATGAAGGAGGTCATCATGCGCACGCCCGACAGCGTCTCGAACAGGTCGAGGATCTTCTCGCGCTCCTGGAAGCAGTAAAGGAACGTGCTCATGGCTCCGGCGTCCAGGCCGCTGGTGCCCAGCCAGACCAGGTGCGAGGCCAGCCGCGACAGCTCGCAGAGCAGCACGCGAATGTGAGACACGCGCTCGGGGACGTCGGCGTCGAGCAGCTTCTCCACCGCCAGGGCGTAACCAAGGTTGTTGTTCAAGGGCGAAAGGTAGTCCATGCGGTCGGTCAGGGTGAGGGCCTGCTGGTAGGTCTTCACCTCGGCCTGTTTCTCGATGCCGGTGTGCAGGTAGCCCACGTCCGGCTCGCCCCGCACCACCCGCTCTCCGTCCAGGGTCAACACCAGGCGCAGCACCCCGTGGGTGGAGGGATGCTGGGGCCCCATGTTCATAACCGTGTAGGAGCTGTCGCTGGTATCGCCCAGGGCTTCGATAGAGAGCGTGCCCTGCGAGGACGTGATGGCGTCGACATTCATCGGTAGGGAGAATCAGCCGGCCCGGTGACCGGATAGTCCTTTCGCAGCGGATGGCCCACGTAGTCGGGAGGCAACAGCAATCTCATGAGTGCCGGGTGGTTGTCGAACTCGATGCCAAACATGTCGAAGATCTCGCGCTCGTACCAGTTGGCCCCGGCCCAAACGCCGGTGAGCGTGTCGGCCCGGGGGTCAGCCTCCGGGATGAGCGTCTTGAGGCGCAGGTCGGATTTGCCTTGCCAGGAAAGCAGGATGGCCGACAGGTCAAAGCGCGGATCGCGATCAAGGTAGTCCACTGCCGTCAGGTCGGAGAGAAAGTTATAGCCGTGCTCGACGCTGAGATAGCGAGCGGCCTCCACCCAGGCCGCCCGGTCGACCCAGAAGGTCCACTCGCCGCGGTCCTCGCGCTGGCCCAGGTAGTGCTCGGGGAAGCGCTCCTCGAGCTTCTTTCCCAGCTCGGCCGGGCTCACTGGGGCTTGGGATGGCGCAGGGCCATCGGCAGACCGGAAGTGGATTGGGGGGCCGATCCGGGAGGAATGCCCTTCGCGATCTTCTCCTGCAACATCTGAAAGCCCGCAATCAGGGCCTCGGGCGTAGGCGGGCAACCGGCCACGTAGACGTCCACCGGCACGATCTTATCCACCCCCTGCACGATGGCGTAGTTGTTGAACACGCCGCCGCAAGAGGCGCAAGCGCCCATGGAGATGACCCACTTGGGATCGGGCATCTGCTCATAAATCTGGCGCAGCACCGGAGCCATCTTGATGGAGACGCGCCCGGCCACGATCATCAGGTCGCTCTGGCGGGGGCTGGCCCGGAATACCTCCGAGCCGAAGCGAGACAGATCGAAGCGAGAGCCGCTGGTGGCCATCATCTCGATGGCGCAGCAGGCCAGGCCAAAGGTGGCCGGCCAGATGGAGTGCTTGCGGGCCAGGTTGGCAATGGAGGCCAGGGTGGTGGTGAGGAACCCCCCGGCATTGGTCTGCGCCCAGGGGAAGACGGAATCGCTGGTGTAGATGACCTTCTCCTGAGGCTTCAGAACGTCCATTTGAAGGCTCCCTTGCGCCAGACATAGGCGTAGCCGAGCAATAGCACGGCGCAGAAGATCATGATGTCGATCAGAGCGGGAATGCCGACTTCGCGCAGCACCATCGCCAGCGGGTAGAGGGCCGCTGCCTCCACGTCAAAGATGAGAAACAGCATCGCGACCTGCAAGAACTTGACGGGAAAGCGCTCGGGCATGGGCGCAAGGTCGGTCAAACCGCACTCATAGGGCGCCAGCTTGGCCGCGGTGGGGCGCTTGGGACCGAAGAAGAGCGTCAGGGCGGAGAGAACCGTGGCGATCACCACGGCCACGCCGATCATGACAAATATGGAGTAGAAAGGCTGCACGTATCCTCAGACTTTACGGGCCAAAATCGACTTTGTGAATTTTAGCACAAAGCCTAAGATACGCTGCCTGAGCCGGGAATCCTACTTCAAAATCTTGTCCAGCTCGCTGGCGCTCCTCAGCGTGGTGATCATGCTGACCAGCTTTCTGGCCCCCACTTTGTCTTCCAGGGCCAACATCGTCTTGATGCCCACTCCGTAGACAGGATCGGAGTGGTTGCGCACGTTCTCGGCGTGCTGGTAAGCCCCGATGGAATCGTAATACTTCATCTCGATCCAGCAGGCGAAGCCTTCGCGCAGCACAAGGTCCTGGTCGCGAGGGCAGTTGTCGAACTGCCAGGCGTGGGTGTACTCATGGGCCGTCACGCCCGAGCAGACGTCGCGGTTCCAGCCTTTCATCACGTAGATCTGGTGCTTGCCGCCCTCGAAGGTGTAGAGCCCGACCTCGGCCCCCTTGTAGGGGCTGCCAGCAAACTTGGCGTCCATCACGCTCTCGTGCACCAGGTTCATCTGCACCGGGTAGCTGACCCGGAAGTTGTAGTTCTTCTTGAGGTAGGCCATCACATCGTCAAGGATTTTGCGAGCTTTGGCCGGATCTTCGATCTTCTCGTAAGGGTCGGGCTTGTCGCCCAGCCTGGCCCAGGCGCCGCCCCACAAAATCAGGCACAAAAGCAGGATTAACGGGCGTTGGTTGCGCATAAGCTGCGGTTCGCCACGACATACCTGATCCCTTGGAGGTTCCCCAACGTGCGCACTTTGAGCTTGATCGCCCTGATGATCTGCCTGCTTGCCAGCCTGGCTGCCCGGGCCGCTGACGAAGACGAAGACTCTCCCAAAGCCAACTTTCTCAAGTTCAAACTGGCCGCCGTGAACGGCGACCGCTACCCCTACGGCTGGGTGCTGGTGGACGGCTACCAGTTCGGAATGGGCGCCCAGAAGCTGCGCCCGCAGGAGATCTACACCGTGTGGATGGTCAAGCCCAACGGCGAGAAAGTCGGCGTCGGTGAGGCTCCCTACTCGTTCGAGACGCGCGAGTCGGGCGAGGGCAAGTACGTGATCAAGATGCCCGACAACCAGATCTTCTCGGGCGAGTTCAGCAAGGTGGTCATCTACCACCATCCGGACCACAACCCCCTGACCATGGAGGGCATGCTGCCCATCCTGGAGGGAAGCATGAACCAGTAAGCTCACGGGACCAGCCCCGGTCGGGAGCGAAGTAGACCACATGCTCTCTCATCGCGAGCGCCGCCGCTTTACGCCCGAGGAATATCTTCAGCTCGAAGTGACCTCAGAGACCCGAAGCGAATACTGCGACGGGGAGATCTTCGTTATGACCGGGGGGACCGTCAATCATAACTGCATCGTGACCAATGTGGTCGAGGGTCTACGCGCGGCATTACGGGGCAGCTCCTGCCGAGTGTTTCACTCGGACGTGCGGTTACTGGTGGAGCGCCATACCCTGTTCACCTATCCCGACATCCTGGTGGTTTGCGGGCCTCTCCCCTTGCTGAAGGGGCGCACCGACATCCTGACCGACGCCCGCCTGCTGCTCGAGGTCCTCTCACCCTCAACCGAGGCTTACGACCGGAGCGACAAATTCCGCATGTACCGCGCTCTGCCGTCGCTCGAAGAATATGTGCTGATATCCCAGGACCGGCCGGCCGTTGAGCGCCACCAACGACTGCCGGACGGCGAATGGCGGTGGAAGGAGTGGCTCAGTCTTGAAGACTCCCTCGAACTGGCCTCGTTGAAGGTGAGCCTGCAGCTCAGCGAGATCTACCGGGACCTGCCACAGGTCTGAGGTCCTCCCCTCCCCGCTTTGTCCGAGTGGCAACCTTTCTGTTACATTTCGGCCTGGACCGGGCTGCCTCCGCGAGCGAGAATCAGACAACGGTCAGAGCATGCCTTTTCAGGGTCCTTTCAGGACCCGGAGGTAATCTGACAGCGGAGCAATCTGATGGCCGACTTGATGACGATACCGCGGCTGAACATGGGAGCCCCCCTCGGGTGGGTGACCCCCATCGCGCCGCTTGCGAACCCGTTCGGCGGTCAACTCGGCGGCCTGGATCAGGTTTCCCTCGGCAACGAGGTCTCCGACAGCGCCTTCTTCGCCCAGCTCAACCAGATGCGCGCTTCGGCGCTGGCCAGCCGGATGGCGGCCGTGACCGGCCAGCCGACGTCGATGGCCATGGGTAGCCCCTACGAGAGCGGCTCCTCACTCACCGATTTCGCGGCCCAGATGGCCGCCCTCAAGCAGATGGCCCTGGCCAACGCAGCCCAGAACGGGCGCAAGCAGGGCGAGCCCAAGAAGGACGGCCAGACTGGCCAGGCCGAGGGCGGCCGTTTCAGCATCACCGCCAGAGCCATCGAGCGCGACGGCCAGATGGTGCCGGTCAAGAGCATCTCCATCCACGAAGTCGGCAACTGGGGCGGCCGCAAGCCCAAGTCTCGCGACGTCGAGCAGTACTGGGACTCGTGGGACCGCTCCAACCTGGAGAAGACCAACAGCTTCGATAGCCCAACCAAGCCGGGTGCCTACTACCAGGTGACGGTGACCTGGGCTGATGGCAGCACCAAGACCGTCGACCGCCAGATGCCCGAGAGCGGCGACTACAACGAGACCATCTACTCCGGCTGGTAAGTTTCATCCCGCTGACCGTGCCACCGGGGTCGTAGACCAGGAGCCCGGGCTCGCCGAGCAGGCCACCAGAACTGCGACCGCAACGAAGCGCACTCAGAACGCGAGCTCAAATGCCTTGGCCGGATTTTCCAGCCACCTAGTTCTCGGCCCCTCCCTTCGTGCCGCCTGCTCCCCCGGCCGACGCCAGCCAGGCGCTCCTGGCCGAACTGGAGCGCCTCCGCGGCGAACTCCAGTCCGCCCGCTCCGAGTCGCAGAGCGCCGAGGCTCACGGAGGTCGTAACTGGTCGTTTTTGGTGGTCGAAGGCGAGGCGGAGCGGAGGATCCCCAGCCTCTCCTTTTCTCCTAGCTCTGGAGCAAGCGGCAGGCGACCTGCCGAGAGTCAGCGAACTGAGACGATGCCGTGCTGGACTTTCGCCAGGCCAAGGACCGCAGGCGATTCTACCTTCGCCGTGGATTGCACAAGCGCTCGGTGGGGGCTGGGAGCGACCTTCAGCGGCTCATGGATCTTCCAAGGACTCCTGTTGCCGTGACGCCTGATGAACTTTTCGGGGACATACCCACAGTGGTTGTCGGTGGGATTGCTGCGCGCGCTTATGCGCCGGAGCGCCAGACCAAGGACATCGATTTTCTGATCGACCATGAGCGGTTTGGCGAGGCGGTCGCCAGGCTTCGCCTGGCAGGGTTCTCCAAGGACCGCGATCTGTTGTTTCCAAACGCGTCGCTCCAGTTGTACGGCCAGGCGTGGAGCCGAGGCGACGAACTGGTGGACATCGTGGCCACGCCCCAGGAGTGGGGACGGCGAGCACTGGAGGAGCCGGTCTTCGATCAGACAGGACTGCGCGTGGTGGCCTTACCCTATCTCGTACTGATGAAGTTTGACTCCGCCCGCGGCATCGATCAGGGCGATCTGACTCGAATTCTGGGACGACTGTCGGACGACGAGGTCGACCTGCTCATTCAGAAAGTCGGGCCATACTCATCGGACCCTCTGTTTGCGGACGATGTCCGACAATACGTGCAGTTGGGGCGCTGGGAGTGGGAGAACAGCCCGTCAGGGGACACGACACGAAAAGGACTGGAATGAGCGGTCGAGTCCTGTCCCGGGTCCGCCTGGGGGGTGATGGCTCCTGGCCTTCTTCGTGCGCGGCGACTGAAACGTTGCGTTCCCTCCGGTGAGCCTCGAAACGCTCATGCAGCCAGGCCTGAGCTTCTCGAGCAGTCGTCGAACTCACCCTGAATTCGCCTCCGGCTTCAACCGGTAATGTCCAGGTTCTTGCCCAGGTAGCGCGAGCGCCGGGCCCGTTCCACCACCTCGTCGGGGAGCTTTACGGGCCGAAGGCATGAAGGGCACTGCAGCTCTCCCGCCACAGCCTCCTCGGTAGTCCAGTCCGGTAACAGGGCCCGACAGTCGGGGCACTGCATGCGCTTGATGGGGTCGATGCGTCCGAGCTCAGCCATTCCCACAAGTTCTCAGCCGCAAAGCGACTGCCCTGCCAGCAGGGCATGGGTCCGGGCAGGCTCGAAATCCTACGCCTGATGCTTTTGGGAGTCGACTGCGGCGGTGACCGCAGCCTGTGCGTGCTGACCGATGGGCGGGGCAACCTGCTGGCCCAAGGCCACGCCCCCGCCCCGGGCGAGTCCAACCTGGAGGAAGTCCTGCGGACGGCCGTGGCGCCCTGCCTCGAGGTCGTGGGAGAGGGCGACGCCACGACGGTGGTGGCCATCCCCGGGCTCGATCAGCGCCAGGCCCGCATGCATGCCCTGGCGGTGGTGCGCAAGGTGCTGCCCGAGCGCCTGGCGGTCTGGCTCTGCTCCAGCCTGGAGGCCGAGCTGGCCGGCTCGCTGGGGGGCCGCCCCGGCCTTCTGATCCACGCCGGGATGCGGGCTGCCGCGGCCGGGCTCGAGCGCTCGGGCCGCTTCTGGAGCACGGGCGAATCGCAGGCGGTGCTGGGCGACGAGGGGAGCTCGCTGTGGCTGGCCAGCCGCACGCTGCAGCTGGCCGTACGCGGTATGGAAGGCCGCATGGCCCGAAGTCCGCGCCTGGAGCGCACCCTGGTAACCTACTTCGGGGTGGACGACCTGAACGAGCTGCTGACCCTGCTCGACCGAGGCCACCTCACCCCGGGCGAGCTGGCCGGCTCGGTCTCGGTCATCCTCGAGCTGGCCGCCTACCCCGGTCCGGATCCGGCCTGCCGGGCGCTGATCCTGAAGGCCAGCCGTCAGCTGGTGCAGCTGACTCGCCAGGCCTCGGGCCGGGGTCGCTGGGCCAGTGCCCCTACCGCCTCCTGGAGCGGCAGCGCGCTCCACGGGCCCTTGCTGGAGGCTTTTCAGACCGAAGTCTTCAAGTACCTGCCCGACCTGCGCTGGCGCCCGCCCGTCTTCCCTACCCCGGGCGGCTGCCTGCTGCTGGCTCTGGCTGCCGCCGCCGTGGGCACCCACCGCGGCAGCGGGGGGCTCAAGCCGGGGCTGACCTCCATCCCCCCGGGGCCGGGGGTGCGCAACGTCGATCAGGACGTGTGGCGCGAGGCCTTCCGGCTCAAGGAGCCGCTGGTCCAGTATCGGGCCTGACATTCAGCGACGACTGGAGCGGTCGAAGAATTCAGAATCTTTTCAGGCGCGATCGGTTTACTGCCCACTGGTCGAGCCGCATGGCTCCCGATGAGGAGGAACATCATGCTTTACCGCTCTGGATATAGATGCCGATCTCTGTGGTCCGTTTTCCGCCGAGCCGCCTGGCGGCGGGGGGCTTGAGGATGAATCTGCCCCCGACGGCCCAGCGAATCGCCTCGATGCAACGACTGCAGCGCCTGATCGAGCTGCTCACCCAGGTCGAGCTGGTGCGTGACCGGCTGGTGCAGGACGTGGCCGGCTGGAGCGAGCTGCCGCCCGAGGAGGACCTTCGGGCCGTGGCCGACTGGCTGCTCGATTCGAGCCCCCGGGACGTAGGCGAGTATCGCCAGTGCCTGGACTACCTCCGCCAGCTCGACCAGCGCTTGCGCCAGCCCAAGAGCACCTGGGTCCGGCTGCGCCGCCTGGGCGCAACGATGGAGCCGATCCGGGCCCGACGCGCCTCAACCTGAGCGAGGCGCCGCGGTCGGTTCTTTGGCGGGCTTGCTTTCCGGAGCCGCCGGCCTGGGCGCGGGGGAGCCCTGCTGAAAGCGGACCTCCCCGAGCCGATGCTCGCGGGTGATCTCGATCTTTGCCGCCGGCCCGACGGGCACGAACTGGCCGTTCTCCATCCGCCCCGGGGTCACGTTGTACTGACCCGAATACCCCTGCGGAAAGACCGGGATGTAGACATAGCTCGGACCCGACTCGGGCTTGTTCTCGGTCTGGTAGTAGTAAGGCTCTCCCCCGCCGTCGTAGCGGACCACCAGGCCGCGGGCGTCCACCGGGTTTCCCTGCGCGTCCAGAAAACGGACTTCGATGCCCGGCCCTCCTGGAGGCCGAGAGGGATCGCTGTTACCCAGCACCGAGGCCGGGTTGAAGGCCGCGGTGGGGTCGAACGCCTGAGGGGTGGGCCCCATCGCGGCCACCGGGGAGGCCTGCGGGGCCGCACCAGCGGAGCTCGAGTCGTCGCTCGAGCCCTGCGAGCTCGAGCCTTCCGACATCCCCGAGGCACCGGCCATCCCCAGTACGGCGGCAACCAGCCTGCGGGTCACCTCGGACAGCCCCTGCAGGCCCGGGGCCAGCTGCAACAGCAGCCGGGTGGCCGGGCCGGGCTGGCCCAGTTGCAGCTCCTGGAGAGCCGTCATGGCCAGCGCCATCAGCTGGTCTTCGCTGAACGAGGAGGCAGCCATCAGCTGGTCCTGGCTGAAGGCGGAGGCCGCCGAGGCCTGGCCGGAGGCCGAGCTCCCGCCGCTCGAAGAAGAGCCCTGAGGCCCGCCGGACCCGGCCGGGGGCGGGCCCAGATCGACCTGGCCCTGCCCGCGGTACTTGGAGTGGCTCAACTCGTTCATGGCCTGCAAAATCTCGGGACTGACCAGATAGCCTTCCTGTCCGGGGCCGCGATTGTGGATCCAGAGCGAGACGCTCTGAATGGGAGGACGGGACGGGTCGGCATTCCAGTCCATCACGCGGCGGATAAAGCTCTGGTAAGCCGCAGCCTGCTGCTGAGGATTGAGGTTGCCACTCCGGGGAATGCCGAACTCGGTGATCTCGATCGGTTTGGCCTGCCCGAATCCGCTGGCGATCTGGTGCAGGTTGTCGATATTGTGCAGACTGTCCTGGTACTCGTGCATGGCGTAGACATCCACCAGGTCTCCCAGGCCGGCCTGCAGCATGCGGGTGAAGTACTGGCCCATGTCGCTGCCCCCCGGACTCAACCCGGCGCTGGCCAGCCGGGCATCGATACCGCGGCGGTCGAGCTCCTCGCGCACCGCCTGGACGGCGGCCACATAAACCTCGGGCGCCATCCCCCTGTCCTGATTCTCGAGGGCCAGATTGGGCTCATTGCCCAGCACGAAGTTGACTCGAGACAGATCCACGCCCCGGGCCCGCGCCTCCTGCACGAAGTCGCTCACCATCCGGGCATACTCGGCCCGGCCCTCGGGGGTATCGGGCACGTTGCGCCCCCAGTCGTAGTCCAGCCGCATGTTGACCTGGCGACCGTTCTGCTGCGCCTGCAGCATGCTCGTCAGCAACTGCTCGCGCCGCCTTACAGCCGACGGGTCGTTGGGATTGGTCATCGAGTTCAATGAGGCGGCTTCCGTCACGAAGCCGCCGCCGGTGGCCGCCTGCCAGCCTTCCTGCTGCTCGGCCGTCCCGTTCTCGGGGTAAGCCGACAAGAGATGCAAGCCCAGCAGGTCGGCCGGCTCGGCCGGGCGCCAGGGCGCGCTCTGGCTGGCTCCGGGATCGGGGCGGGGGGGCTGGGCGGCACTCAACTCCACGCTCTCGCTGGTGGAGCTTTCCGAGGTCGGGGACGCCCCGCCCGCGGCCCTCTGGCTGGCCCGGTTCCCCACCTGGACGGCACCGCCCGAATCCGAGCCCTTGCCCACCTTTTCGATCTTGCTGGCCGGTTGCGTCTCTGGTGTCAATTGTGCTCAGCTCCCTTGTTGATGAGCTGATCCTAGGGGAAATCGGAGGCGGAAAGCAGGCGGCCCAGGCAAACTTCTTGTAACCCCTGTATCAAAAGTGTAACATCCGGCGCTTCATCAATGCTTCAGGCCGAGCCGGGCTCGGAGCGTGTCGCCTGGACTGCCGTAGCCCACGTCATTGATCACCCAGCGGTCCCGGTCATAGCGCAGGCTGAACGAGAGACGGTGAGCGGTGCCTTTGGAGTCGGTCACGGCCGCCTCCACCGTGGCCGTCTGGGGCTGCTTCGAGCTGATCCAGACCGAGTGCTCGGCCACGCGGGCTCGCGCATTGGTGAACGGGTCCACGGCCAGCTTCCCTGCCTTCTTCAGGGCCGCGTAGAGGTCTGGCTCGAGGCGGGTCTTCTGCTCGGCGATGCGCCCGGCCAGGCTGCCCTCTGGCACGTTGCGATACCAGCGATAAAAGCTGTCCACCACCTCATCCGGCTTGAGGTCGGTAAAGAAGTCCCCGCCGTCGTAGCGCCAGCGGCCCTCCTCGAGAACGAGGCTAACCTTGCCGATGTAAGGCGTGACGGCGGAGGCTCCCTTGGCCCGGTCAAAGTCGTCTGCCAGCATTCTCAGTCGCACCCGGGCCGAGCTGGCATTTTGCTTGAGAACCTCGAGTTTTTCGACAGCCACGGAGTTGTTGTTGCTCCAGGTGCTGGTGAACTCGGACAGACTGGTCCGCTCCCGCGAGCGCCGGCTGCGAAGCGCGTAGGCTTCCTCGAACCGGTCGCCGTCGATCAACTCGTAATAGCTCGTGAGGTCAGCCACCGGGTCGGGACCTGGCGGGGTCTTGACCGGCGACTCGACAGCCGACTGGGTGACGGCCGGAATTGGAGCCGGCGTCTCGGAAGGTGTCGTCGAGGGGGCCGGGCGAGGCCGGGAAAGAACCGCGATCAGGCCCAGAAAGGCCAGCGCCAGCACGACCACCAGGATCCATCGCGCAGAGGACGCCGGCTGTGCAACAGCTCCTGGCGGACTGACCGGCGGGGCAACCAGAGCTTCCGGCCCCGGCGCGGGCTGGGGCGGACTGACCGGTGGGGCGACCGGAGCTTCCGGCCCCGGCGCGGGCGCCGGGGGCCCGGCCACCTGCCCTCCACAGTGTATGCAGAACTGGGCTTCGGGCTCCAGACGCTGTCCGCAGCTCTGGCAGAACATTCCGCCAGGTTCGCAACCACCCCTCGAGAGTTCCTCTCGATCGCTCCCAGGCTCAATCCGGACGCCCCTGTTTCGGACAACTACAACCACCAAACACTGTCCTTACAATTCCAGTTAACGAAAGTCCCCAAAGAATTAAAGATTTGTTTCTTAGCAGACATTCTTCCAAAATGTAAAGTATCGGTAACAAACATTGCCCAGGAGGAACCTCCCGTGCTCATGATCATCGGTGGCGCCTTACTCACCCAGATGTTGACAGCTCCGGGCAACCTTGAGGGGCCTTCCAGCCACCCCAACGACTACCGGGCCGTGGAGGGCCTGAGTATGGACGTGAGCAGCCAGGCCAACGGGCTCACCCCCACCCGTCGCGTCCGCTTCGACGAGCGGATCCAGCTGCTGCAGATCAACTCCAGCTTGTTTGACCTCTATCGCAACAGCGCGGGACAACCGCCGGCCCTCGGCACCGTGCCTGGCCCGGTCCCGGGCCCGCTGCCCGGCCCGGGCCAACTCGTACTTCCGCCCCAATTCCACGGCCCGCCGCGCCTGGTCCACCTCGAGGGCGATCACATCCGCGTGGCCCGTCCAGCCGACCGCCCCCTGGTGCAGGCCGACCCCAACGGCCTTCTCACGGGCGACCAGCAGGTCATTCAGGCCTACAATGCCGCCCACAGCACGCACCAGATGACCGAGGGGGCCCTGGGTCGGCCCCTCCGCTTTGCCGGCCCCGACGGCAGGCTGACCGTCAGCCTGGACGACCCGCGGGCCGAGTTCCCAGGACCTGCCCACATCCCGCTCGACAGCAGCATCATCTTCCCTCGCAACAACAGCGGCTCAGGCGGTGACCCGGACGTGGTGTCCCACGAGACCGGCCACGCGGTGCTGACCAGCCAGCGTCCTCAGTATCGCTATGAAACCCATGGCGGCACAGGGGCGGTTCACGAGGCTTACGCTGACGCCACCCAGCTCACCCTGGCCCTGCGCGACCCGGACGTCCGTCGAGACGTGCTGGCCAACCGCGACGGCTCGAACATGGCCAGCGTGCTGGGCGAGGGCGCCCACCTCATGCGGCAGAATCCTCAGGTAGACGGTCCTCGCAACCCGCGGCTAGGCATCCGCGATCTCTCCCAACCGGCGCCCGAAGGCGACCAGGCCCACGACGCTTCCCAGCGCTACAGCCGCTCGGTTTACCGAAGCATCCTGGATGTGCAGGCCGAGCTGCGCCGCGAGCAGCCCAACCTCACCGTGGATCAGGCCCTGGAAAGAGCCAACCAGATCGTGGGCGGCAATGCTCTGCGCGCCGTGGACTTCTTACCCGTGGGCCCCTCGGCTACGTTGGAAGACCTGGCCCGGGCCACTCTGAGAGCAGGGGACCGAGACCAGGACGGCCGCTACCGGGCCCTGATGGAGCGTAACTTCCGTGCCAACGGCATTCAGGTAGGCGGTCCCAGCGACCGGCTGCGCGAAGCGGGCTACCAGGTCATGGGCCAGAACCCGGCTCTGCGCATGCCAGCTGAGCTGCGCGAGGGCGCCCAGTTCGGCCCCTCGGTGGGCACGGAGCGCCCGGCCGGTGGTGGCCCGGGCACGGTGGCCGAGGACTACCTGCGCAACAACCGCGAGGCCCTCGGCCTGCCCGAGAACGTGAGCGACCGGGCCCACCAGCTCATCCGCAACGACCGGGGCGAGACCTTCGTGCACTATTCGGACGGCCAGTCGCTGGCCGACCCGAACAACCGCAACTACCTGCTGCTCGCCTTCGACCGCGAGGGCCGGCCGATCCACCTGCAAGACAGCGTTCCCCCTCCCCCGACGCCCGTGCCGCAGTTCGCTCCCTGGCCCGGCCCATTTCCGCCGCCCGGCCCGGATCCTCATCCCCACCCCCAGCCGCCAGGCCCCGAAGCTCCTCGCATGAACGCCCTGGGAATCGTAGCTTGACCATAGAAAGGGCCAACCGCCTGCCCGGGCGAATTCTCCCTCATGCTTCCCCCCCTGCGCAACGATAAAGAAGTCCGCAAGGTAGCTCGCGAGGCCTTCGGGGGCCGCACCGAGGACATGGAGAAGGCCCTCGAGCAGATCGGCGTCCACGGGCACAACAGCGACGTGCAGGACGTGGCCACCGTGGGCCTGATGGCCATGCAGGGGGTGGAGACCGGGCACGAAACCACAGAACTGGCCCGCCGCCAGGCTGGCAGGGCGGCGCTCGACGTCCTCAGCAGCGAGCACGACCCCAAGGGCAGCGTGCAGGGCGTGGGGCGCGTGGGCGAGCAACTGACCGACCCCAGCAGGGCCTTCGCTCTCAACCTGAGCGGGGCCGAGACCATCTTGCAGGCCATCCAATCGGCCGCCATCCCGGGAGCCATGGGGGCTGCCATCGCCTTCACACTGGAGCTGGGCGAGAAGCTGCGCGAGCCAGGGCACGCGGCCACGCAACACAGCTCGTTCACCCCCGAGCGCCCCGAGCACATGCTGGGCCCGGGCCAGAACTTCGACTTCGTAGGGGTCTCAGCCGTCTACCACGCCGCCTTCTCCAACCTGGTCTCGCTCGATCTTCGGCCCCAGGTGGGCGAAGAGATGACCTCGGTTGAATTGGCCGACCTGGGCAGCTCGATGCTGCTCTACGCCGGCGAGGCCAACGCGAAGTACCCCGGCTACCTGCAGACCCCGGACACACCTCAGGTGGTAGCCGGCGAGGTGCTCGCGCGTCTGCCCGAGACGGCCAAGGCCAGCGAGGATACCAGGCGCTGGGCCGAGCTTGGGATGAAACTTCTACCCGATAATCCCCAGGCAGACGGCTGCGAGATCATCCTGAAGGCCGTCTCGGACAAGAAGCCGGCCAACTCGGTCACCTTGCTGGCCATCGGGCGCCAGGCCCTGGAGGCGCTGCCCAAGGAGCGGCGCGAGAGCTTCGCGCAAAACGTGTTGTATCAGGCCGTGAGCCAGCGCCAGCGAGAGAGCGAGGAGCCGATCAAGGGCGCCTGGGCAGCGCTGGACGAAGTGGCCGCCCGGGTCTCGCGCAACGAGCTCTCGGCCAGCCAGGCCGTGCTCGGAGGGGTGGAGCAGCTCTCTGAGTCGGACCCCTGGTTGATGCACGGCACCACCACCCCCAGCAACGCTGGCATCGCCGCCAACGAGCACGTGGTGATCGTGCCTGGCGGGCGACTGAAGGTGCGCCAGCGCCCTGCTGGCTAAGCCAGGACCAGGCCTGGGATGTCTTCAAAGTCAGCCCGATTGCGCGTGAGCAGGATCGCGCCAGTCTGAAGGGCCGTGGCCGCGATGGCAAGATCGTTCGCCCGACTGCGCGGCGAACCGAGTTGCCGGAAGAGCTCGGCGGCTTGCTCAGCCAGGACTCGGTCAAAAGTCACGATCTCGGACAAGATGGAGAGTGCTACCGCCAGGTTCTGCGGCGTCCGCGGCCCTCGCGTGAACTCATACCAGGCGACGGCGCTCATCTGGAGCTCGGTGTCGCTGGCCGCAAGCTGCATGAGACGACTGCGCTCCTCTCCTGGTCGGCTCAAAGACCAGATGAGAAAGTCTGTGTCCAGATGGTATCGCAATCGGCCTAAGGTAGCTCTCGGCGTCCACTCGCTTTAACTCATCGATCTCTGCTTGAGCATCATGACCCTCGAACATCTCGAAGAGCTGGTGCAAGGCGTGCACACGCTGCTTGCGCTGCTCAGGAGTGGCAAAGCGAGCGGGTGGATGCTGCTGCGCATACTCGACCAGAACTCGGCGAATGGCCTCGGAAGTCGAGCACCCGAACTGGTGAGCCAGGTCGCGAGCGGCCCGTTGGCTCTCCTCATCCAGCAAGATCGTGGTACGCTTATACATAGGATACACACATTCGTGACCAGAGTGCATATCCCTCGCCTCGTTGCCGCTGGAAGATCAGGCCGATTCTGCCAGAAGCTGGCGCTGGCTCGCGCCCAGCCGGAGCCAGTGCTGACCCTGGTCCACCGCCGGGATGGAGAGCACCAGGAACATTCCCGGAGCCGGCGGCTGAGCCAGCTCGCGACCCACCAGCTCGGAGGCGACCTCGAGCGAGGTGACCGCCAGGGTGGTGGAGAGAACGCCCTCCTCGAGCTTGATGTCGCGAAGGTCGAGGCTGTCGATCATCTCCAGCCCCTCTTCGTCGCACGGATCCACCACCATCACCACCGGGCTCCCCTCGCCGCGGCGGAAGGCCTGCCGAGCCAGTTGCTCGATCTGGTCCAGGTTCAGGTCAACCAGCTCGTTCTCGATCATCAGGTCGCGGTCTCTCCTTCAGCTTGAATATGTTTCCATTCTAGCATGGAAAAAAATTCTGCATAGAAGACACCTGTTCGATTTTACCGGTTACAAACTACCAGGACTGTTCGACAGGCGAGCTCTGGCTGGGACTGAAGAGAACCTGCGCATGCGCATCGTGACTTTGAACATTTTTCGAGGTGGCGGGGACCGCTTCGGGCGGATCCTCGAAGTCCTCAGGGGATTGAGCCCCGACGTGCTGGCGTTGCAGGAATGCCTCGGCTGGGAGAACGGGGTGCGACTGGCAGAAACCTCCCGCGCGCTGGGACTGCCCGAGACCTTTCTGGGGCTGGCCCGTCCGCGCTCGAGCGGGCTGTCCTATCATGTCGCCTTGCTCAGCCGCTGGCCCCTGGAGAACCGGGTCACCTATGCGAATCCAGGCATAAACGCCCACTGCGCCGCGCGCGCCAGCATACAGGGGGTGGAGGTGCTGACCACCCACCTGGACGGGCACGACGAGGACCTGCGCCTGGGCGAGGCTCGCTGGCTCAACTCGCTGGGGCTGCAAGACCGCAGGGCCTTACTGGCGGCAGACCTGAACTCGTTATCCCCCTACGATCCCTATCCCGCCGACCTGGACGAGCGACTCGAGCGGGCATGCATCCTCAAGTATGGCCGCCAGGCCCGCCGCGATGTCATGTTCGAATTCCACCGGGCCGGTTGGCGCGACGCCCTGCACCTGCACGGGCAACCCGCAGAGTGGGTGACCGCGATCCGAGAAGGCATCAACTTTCGCACCGATTACGCGCTGGTGGCGCCGGCCCTGGCCGGGCAAGTCGAAGAGTGCCGCGTGCAGTCCGTCGGGGAGGACGTGTCCGACCATTGCCCGGTGCTGTTGTCTTTGAGCCTGTAATCCTCGCGGCTTCCCCCGAAAAGCGGATGGGAGCTGGTTGGGAACGCTCGGGGCCTCGATCATGATTTCGCTTCCGAGCCCGATCAAGACGAAAACGCGTTCGGGGCTCCGGCCCGGGGATGGAACATGATCCGCTTCCGAGCCCGATCACCACGAAAACGCATTCGGGGCTCCGGCCCGGGGATGGATCATGATCCGCTTCCGAGCCCGATCACCACGAAAACGCATTCGGGGCTCCGGCCCGGGGATGGATCATGATCCGCTTCCGAGCCCGATCACGAGGAAAACGCGCTCGGGGCTACGGCCCGAAGATAGAAGAGTTCCCAACGCTCAGTCGTTGCCAGCCACCACCACGTTGTCGAAGTAGACCCCGTCGGCGGTGATCGAGCGGTCGGTCTTGAGGCGGAAGCGCACCTGCACGTCCTTGCCGTCAAAAGCCGCCAAATCGATGGACTGCTTCTTCCAGTCCGACTCGCCGGTGAAGTTGGCCAGCGGGCTCCAGCGGCGGCCGCCGTCCTGGCTGGCCTCCACGAACAGGTTGTCGTGCCGATCCTCCATCTGGTGCTTGAGGTCGAAGTAAAGGCGCGACCCGGTCATCCCGGCCAGCGAGAAGCGCTGGCTGGTGACCGACCAGTCCTTCTTGTTCCCGTAGTTGCCGCCAGGGCTGTCGGTCCAGACCTTGCCGCGCCCCGGCATCTCGACCTGAGCCCAGGTGCCCTGGGCGGACCACTTCTCGGCTCCGCCATCGGCGTTGTCCTCGAAGGCCACTCTGGCAGCGGGAACCTGGACCCGGGTGGTGGACAGCTCCGAGCCGTTGCCGGCGTTGTCGACCGCTTTGAGGGCGAAGTAGAGGGTGCGCTCGGAGCCAGCCGGGGTGAGATCCACCCGCACGTTCTCCTCCAGGCCCGAGTTCTGGGGGCGTCCCGTCGGGATCAGGGCGGCCCGCTGGAAGGAGGCCTCGTCGGTGATGGGCTGGTCGGACATGCGCAACTCATAGCTCGAGGCGTTGCCCTCGGTGCCGTCATCGCCGGGAGCCACCCAGCCCAGGCTGACCAGGCGCGAGTTGACCGTGCGGCTGCCGAAGTTGGCCGGAGCCGAAGGCGGCGTCTGGTCGTTCTCTAGGGCGTTCTTGGCATTGAGCTTGCCACCGGTGACCGCCTTGCCGTTCAGGGCCGTGATCGGGATGGCCCCCCGCAGGATGCGGTCTTTGATCTCCTCGTTGGAGGCGTTGGGGAAAGCCGAGACCACCAGGGCGGCCACGCCGGAAACGTGGGGGCAGGCCATGGAAGTGCCGCTCATGGTGCCGTAGCGGCCGTCCTTCACGGTGGAGTAGATGTCAACGCCGGGCGCGCCGATGTCCACCGTGGTGGCGCCGTAGTTGGAGAAGGAGGCCAGGCGGTCGCGGCTGTCCAGGGCCGCCACCGAGACGATGTTGCCCAGGTCGTAGGAGGCCGGGTAGGCGGGGCTGCGGTCGTTGTTGTTGGACTCGTTGCCGGCCGCGAAGATGTGCAGAGCGGGCGAGGCTTTGAGCGAGTCGTAGAGAGCCTGGTTGAAGCCGCCACCGCCCCAGGAGTTGGAGGTGATGCGGGCGCCCTTCTCAGTGGCGTACATCACCGCCTTGATGGCCCCCGCCGTGGAGCCCGAGCCCGAGCCGGAGAGGAACTTGGCGGCCATGATCTGCCCTTCCCAGTTCACGCCCACCACGCCCTGGCCGTTGTTGCCCTCGCCGGCGATGGAGCCGGCGCAGTGGGAGCCGTGGCTGTGGTCGTCGAGCGGGTTGCCGTTGTTGGCGAAGCTGTTGATACCGAAGACGTCGTCCACCAGGCCGTTGCCGTCGTTGTCGATGCCGTCACCGGGAATCTCGCCGGGGTTGCGCCACATGTTGTTGCGAAGGTCGGGATGGTTGTAGTCCACGCCGGTGTCGATCACGCACACCACCGGGCCGCCCTCACGCTTGCCGGTGGTTACGTTCCAGGCCTCGGGGGCCTCGATGTTGCGCATGCCCCAGAGCCGGTTGTCGAGGTCGTTGGGGATCTTCTGCTCGGTCGCCGTGAGCACGTCGTTGGCGCAGGCGTAAGCCACCTGGGAATCCTTCTCCATGGCGGCGATAGCCTGAGCGGTGGTCATTCCGTCAGCCAGCTTGAGGTGCACCAGGTCGCCCCCGAACTCTTGCAGCATCTGGTCGGGCACCCGGAAGCGCTCGATCATGCTGGCGCCGTAACGCGAGGCGAAGTCCTCCATGCCCTGCAGGGTCATCCCCGGCTTGAGCTTGACCAGCACCTCCCCCTCGTAGTGCTCGGCCAGCTTGGTTTCGAGCGATGCGGCTTCTTCGGCCGTCTCCTGCAGTATCTGGGAGAGCTTGAGCTGCACCGAATCCTGGGGCCCCTCGTTCCTGGACGGCGCGGCGGCCGCGGCGGGGGCGCTGTAGGGGGTAACCGGGGACGAGTTGAGGGAGTGGATCATGATTCCTCCTGTGCTGATGGCCATTGCATCCTACTCGGTTCCCGTCTCGGTAGGGTGAACGAGTTTTGAACAATTCGAACATGGCAGGCCAGTGAGCTCAGCCTGCCCCTTTCGGGCGTGTCCGTGGATGGCTCTGAATAGGGCGCCCCATTCGGGCGCGTCCGTGGATAGTTCTGAATAGGGCGCCCCATTCGGGCGCGGCTGGATAAAACGAGAGAGAGCCCCGCACGAGCAGGGCTCTCTCGCGAATTCCAGCGGGCGGATCTTTCGACCGCTCCTGTGAACTCTACTTGATGCGGGCCAGACCGCCGGGCTCCAGGATGACCTGGGTGGCGGTGATCAGGTCTACGTCGTGCCACTCGAGCGAGTTGCCATCGGAGTCCTCGACCCGAATGTCCCAAAGCTCAGCTTCGGTATCGGGGCTGAAAACTACCAGAACGTCTCCACCGGCGATCAGCTGTTTGCCGCCCAGGAGGTCTTCTTCCCAGTCATTGGAGTCGGCCGGGGCGACGTGGAGGGCGAAGATATCCACGCCCGTGCGGTTGAAGAGCTGGAAGTCTTGATCGCCGGCCAGGGCCGGCAGAGCGAGGGTGATGAGGGCAACCAGGATGAAGGCATACTTTCGCATGCCCGCGCGCTTCGAGAAGAACCAAGATCCCCCTTCAGGGAGCCAGAACTACGAGGGGAGCGCCTGGCTGACCGACCTGGAAGAGGTAGGCGGGTGCCCTGTCGCCGGCCGTCTCCCAGGAAACCAGGACACGCTGGCCGTCGGGCGAGACAGCCCAGAGCTTCAGGCGAGAAACGTCGTTGCCCCAGCGCTGCACGGCCTTGCCTTCCGACCAGACGCCGGTGGCGTCGGCAGTGTAGAGCCGACCCTGGCTGTCCCACTGGACGGGTGAGTCCAGGCCCTTCAGCACTGTGGGGCTCTTGGGACGGGCCAGGTGCACGACGCGTGCCCCCCAGCTGCCGTTAGAATTGGGATAGTTTAGCAGAAGACTGTCCTCGCGCGGATGCCACTGTACTCCGACGTAAGAAGCGGGCACCCGCGAGACCAGCTGGGCAGCGCCGTTCTTGACCAGCCAGATCTCGGTGGTCCAGGTGGTCTTGCTGCGCACCGTGCGACGCAGCACCAGTTGCTTTCCATCCGGCGCCAGCGTGGCCGAGGCGCGGATGCCCTCGGGCAAAGGGGCCACCACGCGGGTCCGCCCGTTCAAATCGACGGCCAGCAGGTAGCGGTTGTCGGTGCTCAGGAAGAATGCCTCCTGCCCGTTGCAGCTCAGCGCGACGGCTGCGGCCGGCAGCTGGATGCGGTCCTCGGTGCCGCCCGGGGTCACGATGCGCACGCCGCCCAGTCCCTCGTCGAGCACGATCTGGCCCTTCGGCGTCCAACCGACCAGGCTGATCCCGCGCTGGGGAAGGGCCTGCTTGAACATCTGCCCTTCGCGACCGAGCACCCAGAGCTCGAGGCTGGCGGGACCTCCCACCAGCATGGCCAGGTGCTGGCCCGATGGCTCCCACTGGGCGGTCAGGACCTGCCGCTCGCTATCGGCTCGAGCGGTGGCCAGAAGCAAGGCAACCATCAACCCGGTGACAAGCTTTCGCAAGGAAAATTGCCCTCCAATCCTATTGTAGCAAGCCTGCGCAACTGTTGAAAAATCTTAACCTCTGTTCGACAGGAAGAGGGGTTGAAAGAAACTAACCATCCGGACGTGAGCACCCCCCTTTACCTCCTCAAGACCGTCTTCGGCTACGAGTCGTTCCGAGGATTGCAGGCCAGCGTCATCGACCACGTTTTGCAGGGGCAGGACGCCCTGGTCATCATGCCAACCGGATCGGGCAAGTCGCTCTGCTATCAGATTCCTGCCCTGGTCAAGCCGGGTCTGGCGGTGGTCATCTCTCCCCTGATCGCCCTCATGCGCGACCAGGTGCAGGCTCTTCGCCAGTGCGGCGTGGCGGCTGCTTACTTGAATTCAAGTCTATCCCTGGAGCAGGCGCGCGAGGTCGAGAGCCAGGCTGTCAGTGGCCAGCTCAAGCTGCTCTACGTGGCCCCCGAGCGGGTGGCCACCGAGCGCTTCCGCAGCCTGCTCAAGCGGCTCGACCCGTCGCTGTTCGCCATCGACGAAGCCCACTGCGTCTCGCAGTGGGGGCACGACTTCCGACCCGAGTACCTGGAGTTGAGCCGCCTGCACGAGGAGTTCCCGGCAGTGCCGCGCCTGGCCCTCACGGCCACGGCCGATCAGGCCACCCGCGAGGACATCCTGGCCCGGCTCGGGCTGCACCAGGCGCGCTCGTTCATCGGCGGCTACGACCGGCCCAACATCCGCTACACGGTGGTGCCCAAAGAAAACGGCAAGAAGCAACTGCTGCACTTTCTGCGCGAGCGACCGATCGACCACAGCGGTATCGTCTATTGCCTCTCTCGCCGCAAGGTGGAGGAGGTCAGCGCATGGCTCGTTCAGCAGGGGCGACGGGCGGTTCCTTACCACGCTGGCCTGGACACCGAAGTGCGCAACCTTCATCAGGAACGGTTCCTGCGCGAGAGCGGCCTGATCGTGGTGGCCACCATCGCCTTTGGCATGGGCATCGACAAACCGGATGTCCGCTACGTGGTGCACCTGGACATGCCCCGCTCGATCGAGGCCTACTACCAGGAAACCGGTCGAGCCGGGCGCGACGGCCTGCCAGCCGAGGCCTGGATGGCCTATGGCTTTGCCGACGTGGTGGCCCACCGCCAGATGAGCGCCCAGTCCCAGGCGCAAGATTCCTTCAAGCGCATCGAGCAGCGCCGACTGAACGCCCTCCTGGGATATTGCGAGACGGTGCGTTGCCGGCGTCAGGTGCTGCTGGAGTATTTCTCCGACAGCTGTGCTCCCTGCGCCAACTGTGATACCTGTCTTGCCCCGGTAGAGAGCTGGGACGGCACCGAGGTTGGCCAGAAGGCCCTGTCGGCCGTCTATCGTACCGGCCAGAGGTTCGGGGCCGGCCATCTGATCGACCTTTTGCGCGGTCACGAAACCCCGCGGATGCGCTCATTGGGCCACGTGTCTCTGCCCACCTTCGGGGTGGGCAAGGAGCTGGACGAGAAGCAGTGGAGCTCGGTTTTTCGACAACTGGTGGCGGCCGGCTACCTCACGGTCGATCTGGCCGGCCACGGCAGCCTGACCTTCACTCCGCGCAGCCCGGCCCTGCTCAAGGGCGAGGAGCGCATCGAGCTGCGCCGGGACCGCAAGCGTCCGAGCAGGTCGGCCCCCCGGTCGAGCACGCTGGACGTGGACGTGGACGAAGCCCTGCTGGCGCGACTGAAGGCCAGGCGGCGCGAGCTGGCCCAGGAGCAGAACCTGCCCCCTTACTGCGTGCTGCACGACTCCACTCTGATCGAAATGGCTCGCTCGCGCCCCGGCAGCCGGGCCGAGCTATCGCGCATCTCGGGCTGGGGCGAGGTGAAGCTGGGTCGCTACGGGGATGAGTTCCTGGCCGTGCTCAGCGCTTGACCTCGGCCAGCAGCACGGCCATGTCGTCGGTCAGCTTGCCGCCCGAGTGGGCCGCCACCGCGTCCTCGATTTTCTTAAGCAGGCCGTGGCAGTCCAGGCGGCTGTGCTCTTGCACCAGGTGGGTCAGCCGATCGAGGGTGAAGATCTCTCCCTCCGGGCTGCGCGCCTCGTTCACGCCGTCGGTGAACAAGATCACCCGGTCGCCCTCCTCGAGCTTGAGGCTACGCTCTTCCCACTGGACGTGCTCGAAGATGCCTATCGGAATGCCGTCCGAGCGGGCCAGCTCGACCTGGCCATCTCTGCGCAGGATGAGACCCTGGTTCTGACCGGCCGAGGCGTAGGTCAGGGTGAACGTCTCCTCATCGTAGACGGCATAGAACAGAGTGGTGAACCAGTTCGAGTCGTGGCTGGCCAGTCTGACCAGGCGCCGGTTGAGCTTGTCGATGACCACCGAAGGGGAAGGGCTCTGCTTGCCCCACTCGTACATGAACGACATGATGATCGCCATCAGCATCGAAGCCGGGATCCCCTTGCCCATCACGTCGCCCACACAGAAGACTACGTAGTGCTCTTGAAAGGGGCGGAAGTAGAAGTAATCCCCGCCCACCGTGGCCGACTGGTGCAGAGCCCCACAGATCCGCATGCGGCCAAAGTCGTAATCGGCCGGCGTGAGGGCCATCTGCAGCGTGCGAGCCAGGCTCAGATCTTTCTGCACCCGTGCTTGCAGCCGCTTGACGTCTTTGAATTTGTCCAGCGTGACCACGATGAACAGGGCCACCAGGCTCCACTGCAGCAACTGCACCAGGTCGGGCAGGATCTGAACCGTCCAGGGAGTGCCGTGGCGCAGCCAGGCTACGTGGTAGGCTACCAGGGCGACCGGCAGAACCACCAGGCCGCGGGCCCCGAAGACAAAGGCTGCGAGAATGACCGGCAGAAAAAAGAGGTCGGCCGGAATGGGCAACGGCGTGAACGTGTAGGCCAACCCCAGCAACACAGCGATCAACAGCGCCCAGACCGCCGCCAGTTGTCCCCTGGGACGGGAAAGCACCAACCGCTCGACCGAGGCATCGACCACCTTGAGCCAGTCAGGAATCAGCAAGGGCCGGGAAGTTCGGGGAACATCAGGCATTTCCTTGGAGGAGAGAGCCAGAAGGAAAGGAATCCTCCCCGGCTTTGCGTGGAATGCGAATTTTGGTGGCCATCGCCCTGCTGGCAGGGGGGTTCGGGCTGGGCTACCTGGCCGGAGGCCGGGGCTCGGCCACCGTGGCCAGCGTCAACGGCGAACGAATCCTTCAAATCGAGCTCGACCGCGAGCTCGTGCTTCGCTTTGGCGCCGAGGTGCTCAACGACATGGTCAAGGCCCGCCTGGTGGCCCAGGAGGCCAGGAAGCGCAAGCTCGCCGTCACCCCCGAGGAGCTCAATAAGCGCGTGGACGCGATGCTCTCGGAGCCGGCCGTCAAATCGATGATCGAGGCGGGACGGGTGACTCGGGCCGACCTGGAGCGAAACCTGGCAACCGTCATGCTGCTCGATAAATTGATCCTGTCCAGCATCACGACCGAGCAGCAGAAGACCTACTTCGAGGTGCACCAGAACGAGCTCGAGATGGTACGGGCCCGCCACATCCTGCTCGCCACCGAGGAGGAGGCTCAGCGCCTGGAGTTGCAGATCATGGAAGGGGCCGACTTCGCCAAGCTGGCCGGAGAGTATTCCCTGGACGAATCCAGCCGCAAGAAAGGAGGCGACCTGGGCTATTTCCGTCGAGGTGAGCTCGACCCCACCGTGTCCGAGATCGCCTTCCAAACGGAGGTGGGCGAGGTCTCCTCGGTCGTGCCCACCCGGTTCGGCTACCATCTGTTACAGGTGACCGGCAAGAAGGATGACTTCAAGTCTCTGCAGTCGAGCGTGCAGGAAGCCATGCTCGAGGCCCGCCGCACTGATTTCGTCAAGGCCCTGGAGAAGGGCGCCAGGATTGAGCGCCAGCTCGCCCCCAAGGAGAAAGCCGACAAATGACCCCCCGACCCGGAACGCCCGAGTTTGAGAGCCTGCGTCCCTTTGACCGGCTGGTAGCTATCATGCAGGCTCTGCGCGCGGAAGGGGGGTGTCCATGGGATCGCGAGCAAACCCACTTGACGCTGGTGCGCTACCTGGAAGAGGAAGCCTACGAGGCGGTGGAGGCCATCGAGGCGCTCGACTTCGAGCGGATGCGCGAAGAGCTGGGCGATGTGCTGCTGCAAATCGTCTTCCACGCCCAGATGGCCCACGAAGGGGGGCGCTTCGATGCCGACGCGGTCTGCCAGGGCATCGTGGACAAGATGGTGCGCCGCCATCCACACGTCTTCGGGGAGGCCGGGTCATTGGAAACGGCCGGACAAGTGCTGCAACGCTGGGAGCAGATCAAGCTCGAGGAGAAGGGAGCCAGCAAGCGCGAATCCCTCCTTGACGGCATTCCTCCCAAGCTATCAGCCCTCTTGCAGTCAGAGCGCGTACAGGGGCGAGCAGCCGAGGTGGGCTTCGACTGGCCCGACCTGCCAAGCGCCCTGACCAAGGTGGCCGAAGAGCTCGAGGAGGTGGAGCAGGCCCGCACGCACCAGGAAGCCGAGGCCGAGATCGGCGACCTGCTTTTTGCCACCGTCAGCGCGGCCCGCAAGCTGGGGGTTAATCCCGAGACCGCCCTGCGGCGAACCCTGCACAAGTTCGCCCGGCGCTTTCGGGCCATGGAAGAGCAGAGCTCCAGGCCCCTGGGCGAGCTCTCAACGCAAGAGCTTCTGGCAGGTTGGCGGGCGGCAGGGAAGGATTGACCTTTGCTTACACGAAACCGGCGGCGACAGCGATGAAGTTCAACCTTTTCCCCGAGGATCCCAAGTTCTATGCCCTGTTTCAGCAACAGGCCGAGCTGATCGTGGAGATCTGCCGACGTTTTCAAGTGCTGGCCTCGGACATGCAGGACGTGGAAGCCAAATACGCCGGCATCGATGAGGTCGAAAACCAGGGGGACACCCTGTTCCACGAGCTGACGGCGCGGTTGGCCCGAACCTTCGTAACCCCGATCGACCGTGAGGACATCCACCTCATCGGGAGCCGCATGGACGACATTCTCGACCTGGTGCAAAAATGCACCCAGCGCATGCGCTGGTTCGGGGTGGAGAGCAGCCGTCCGGCTCTGGCTGAGATGGCCGAGATCATGGTGAGCTGCGCCGACGTCTTGCAGCAGGGCATCAAACGCCTGCCGACTTTTACTGACATCGCCGACCTGCGCACCAGGATGCACGAGTTCGAGACCCGCGGAGACGATGTCAGCCGCCAGGCCGTGGCCGATCTGTTCAAAGGGTGCGAGGTCGTCGGCGATGTGGTCAACTTGATCAAATGGAAAGAGATCCTCGAGAACGTCGAGGACGCAGTGGACCGATTCGAGGACGTGTTCGACGTGGTCGAGGGCGTCATCATCAAACATGCCTGAGAAGGAGCCCTTGCTATGAGTGAACTGAGCGAAATCGTCAGCTGCCATGCCCGTCAAATCCTCGACTCGCGCGGCAATCCAACCATCGAGGTCGAGCTGGAGCTGGCCTCCGGAGCCGGCGGCCGGGCCGCCGTGCCCTCGGGCGCCTCGACCGGAGCCCGCGAAGCCCTCGAGCTTCGCGATGACGACAAGAATCGCTACCTGGGCAAGGGCGTGCTCAAAGCGGTCGAGAACGTGAATGAGGTGATCGGCCCCGAGATTCTTGGGGCCAGCGCCCTGGACCAGATGGGCATCGACGCTCTGATGCTCGAGCTCGACGGCACCGAAAACAAGTCCAAGCTGGGCGCCAACGCCATGCTGGGTGTGTCGCTGGCGGCTGCCCGGGCCGCCGCCACCCACCTGGGCGTGCCCCTCTACCAGTACCTGGGGGGACCCTTTGCCCACCTGCTGCCCGTTCCCATGATGAACATCATCAATGGCGGTCAGCATGCCGACAACAGCCTCGACTTCCAGGAGTTCATGATCGTGCCGCTGGGGGCGGACAGCTTCTCCGAGGGCCTGCGCATGGGATCCGAGGTGTTCCACATGCTCAAGAAGATCCTCAAGAAGAAGGGCCACTTCACGGGCGTGGGAGACGAGGGCGGGTTCGCCCCTAACCTCAAATCCAACGGCGAAGCTCTGGATGTCATCGTGGATGCTGTCCAGAAGGCCGGCTACACTCCCGGAAACGAGATCGCCCTGGCCCTGGACGTGGCTGCCTCGGAGTTCTTTGACAAGGGCAAGTACGTGTTCAGCAAGAGCTCGGGCGAGAAGAAGACCTCCGATCAGATGATCGAGCTCTTCCGCGGCTGGCTCGATCAGTATCCCATCGTCAGCATCGAGGACGGATTGGCCGAGAGCGACTGGGCCGGCTGGAGCAAGCTGACCAGGGCACTGGGACGGCGCGTGCAACTGGTGGGCGACGACCTCTTCTGCACCAACACGACCATCCTGCGCCGGGGAATCCAGGAGGGGGTCAGCAACTCGATCCTGATCAAGGTCAACCAGATCGGCACCCTGACCGAGACCCTTCGCTGCATCGACATGGCCCGCCGAGCCGGATACACCTGCATCATCTCGCATCGCTCGGGCGAGACCGAGGACAGCTTCATCGCCGACCTGGCCGTGGGCACCAACGCCGGCCAGATCAAGACAGGCTCGCTCTCGCGCTCGGACCGGGTGGCCAAGTACAACCAGCTGCTGCGCATCGAGGATCAGCTCGGATCGCAGGCCGGCTACGCGGGTCGTGCGGCCTTTTCGAGCGTCCACGAGCTTACCCCGGTAACGGTCTGAGACGAGCCTGGCTCGGGTTGCTGGCGCTGGCATTGCTGGCGGCGGGCTGCTCGTCAGCTCCTCGTCCAGCATCGCCAGGTTACTTCGAGTTCGCCTGTGAGCCCATCGCCCCCGAGCGGGTCAGCGAGTTGGCCGACCGCTACCCGCAGGGGCTGGTGGTGGGCATCGACGCCAACAGCGAGGCCGAGCCAACCGTGGCCGCCGCCCGTCGGGCCGGGGCCCGCCTGCACGTCTACCTGGAGGGTCCCGGGGGACCCACCGGCGAGAGCTGGACCCCGGACGAGCTCGAGCGCATCCAGGAGGCGGCTCGCACTCAGGGCATCGATACCGCTGACATGGGCTGGATGAAGCAGTGGGAGCAATGGGGTTGGAAGACCTACACCCTCGAGCAGCTCAAGCGTTACCGCTCCCAGGGCTTTGAGTCGGCCGAGATCGACAATCTCTACCGCAACCCTCAGAGCCTGGTGGACTTCTATCGCGAGTACGCCGGTTGGTGGCGTCAGGGGCTGGTTCCGCGGGCAGTACTCAAGAACGCGAGCGCGGAGGAGATCCGGGCGATCTCAGCGGCCACTGGCTCAGGCGAAATCCCGCGCGCCATGTTCGCCGACTACGCCATCTTCGAGTCCAGCGCCGGCGACCCGAGCGAGCCCGTGCGCCTGGCCGCCGAGCTCGGGATCAAGACCATAATCAGCCAGGACACTTACGACTACCGGGCCAACGGGGCCTTCCCATGAGACCTGGGGGGCGGGGTCGGTCCATAGTAGCCGCTCGACACTGTACTTGAGCCACGAGCCACACTCTCGCACCGTGTAGAAGGTCCAGAGCGCGGGGTGCTTCCAGGAGGGCCCCTCGAAGCTGGGCGCGGGATGGGCCACCAGGCCGAGCTGGCGGGCCATGGCCACCGCCCGGGCGGAGTGGAAGGGGTCAGTGGTCACCAGACACGTTCGCCAGCCGTGCTCGCGCATCACCTCGCGGGCGTAGAGCATGTTCTCCAGCGTGGTGTGGGAGCGGGTCTCCACGAAGCAGGCCTCGGGCGGGACGCCCTGCTCGATGGCCCAGCGGCGGGCGCTCTCGGACTCGATTGCGCCCGAGTCGCCCTGCCCTCCGGTCAGGATCAGGGCCCGGGCCCAGCCTTCCCGGTAGAGATGGACCGCATGCTTCATCCGCCCCTCCAGCGAATGGCCCAGCTTCCCGTCGGCCTCGACCCGGGCGCCGGGAACGATGATGCAGTCCGCCTTGTGAAGGTCGGTCCTCATTCCCGCCAGGGTGATCCAGCCGGCCAGAGAGAGAAAGCAAGCCACGCCGGCCAGAATCGCCTTGCCGAGCCAGCGTGGAGTCGGCTCGCCCAGGCTGCGCTTCCAGGCCAGGTAGCCAGCCACCGCCATGACCAGGAAGACCCCATACTGAAACATTAGCAAATACAGGCTCTTTTTGGCATAAAGCGCGATGGTCATGAGGTTGACCGCGATCCAGAGCTGCCAGTTCTCAAGATACTTGCGGGCCAACATCCACTGGGCCACCACGCTCATCAGGGCCTGGGTTGAGTCGAGATACGGCAGAGCGGCCCGCGTGGAGCGGTCGAGCACCGCTCCCAGTCCCGCGCCTCCCACGGCGATCAGACAGAGCAGTCCGAGCAACAGCTTGCGGGGCGCGTGCGAGACGGCTAGCTCGGCCCCCTCGCGCCCTCCGTGCTTCCACTGATACCAGCCGTAGATCTGGATGACGAAGAAGAACACCTGCAACCCCGCGTCGGCCAGCAGATCGGCCCGCAGCACCACCACGAAGGTGAGGGCCACCTGCACCAGGCCAATCGGCCAGCACCAGAGATTCTGGCGCACGGTCAACCACACCGAGATCAAGCCCAAAAAGAATGCCAGGCCCTCCAGATTGAAGAAGCTGGCAGCCACCCAGGAGGACAGAAAGCTCAGCATCGATCGCTGGTGTAGCGCACCATCTTGCGCCCCTCCACTGGCTCGCGGCGCAGTTCAAGGCGACCGAGCAGGGGCTCCAGGACACCGCGCAGGTCGCCCTCCTCCACCTCGCCCTGATAGCGCAGCACCAGCGAGCCATCGGCGTGCTGGTGCAGGTGGTACTGAGGAACGGGCAGCGGCTTCATCACCTCGGTCACGTCGATGTTGTTGACCAGCCGGCCATCGGCGGCCAGAAATGCAACCGGTTGGCGACCCTCCAGCCCCACCAGCACGGGAGTGCGTCCCCGCATCTGGAGCGAGGCGTAATCGCCGGTGCGGTAGCGCAGCAGGGGGATGAACCGATTGCGCCCCCCGGTCAGCACCACCTCGCCCCGCTCCACCGGGCGGTCTTGCTCATCCAGGATCTCAACGTAGAGGTCGTTGGTCAGCACCTGGTGGCCCGTGCCCAGATCTACCGCCAGGCAGCGGGCCTCGCACAGCGAGTAGAGGTCGAGCACCGGGCAGCCGAAGTGGCCCTCCAGCTCGGAGCGCATCCCCGGCAAGAGGTTCATGGAGCTGGAGACCAGGGCTCTGGGGCGGGTCTTGAGGGGAAGCTTCTTCAGCTCGAGGAAGGCCAGCGGATCGCCCGAGTAGACCTCGACCTGGCACTCGTCCAGAAAGCGCACCCGGTCGTCGGGGTGGTGCCACTGGGCCGGGTGCAGGTTGAGCTTGAGGTAACCCGCCTGGCCCAGGTAGGTGGAGACGCAGGGGTAGGTGAGGGTGTTCTCCTGGTGGCCGACCAGGGCCAGGGCCACCCGGGTCTGGCCGGTGAAGGCGACCTGCGCCAGGGCCAGGGCTCGCTCGAGAGCGACCAGGTACAGGTTGGACGACTCCGGATCGGCCAGCACCCACATCTTGCTGGCGGTCGTGCCGCTGGTGTAGTACATGATGAGCTCGTCCAGGGGCTGATCGTCGGGCACGAACTCCCACGGCTGGCGAGCCAGCTCGCGCCGGTCGAAGGTGGGCAGGCCCTCGAGCTCGCCTGCCCATCCGCCGTAGCGGCGGTAGAACGGCACCGTGGCCAGGCAGCGCTGAGTGAAGTCGTCCAGCCATTCGGGCCTGCCGTCCCACCCGGGCGGTCGAGCGGCCTGGTCGGCGGCATAGGCGCGCAAGCGACGCAGCCCCTCTTCGCTCAGCATATCGCCGCAGGCGTAGTTGTAGCGCGGGGCAGCCGGATGCTCGCTGAGCCAGAGCAAGGTCTCGCGCCCGCGCTGATCGAGCAGCGGGAAGCGCTCCTTCAGGGTCAGGGTCATTCCCGTCCCCAGGCGGCGGCCGCCTCTTCAGCCGCCTTGCGAGCCATTTCCTCGCGGATCTGGCGGGCCCGCCGCTCGGCCGCCTGGGCCTCCTTCACCACCCGGGCCCGCTCCACCGAGCTGAGGGTGACCAGCCGGTCCTGAGCCTGCTCGAGCGACTCGCCGGCAGGGCGGAGGTCCATAGCCTTGAGTCCGAGGCGCACGAACTCTTCACGCCGGTCCGGGTCTTGCACCAGCTGGTCGGCCTGCACGTAGGGCGAAAGCTCCTCCATCTGGGTAGCCAGCCACTCTCTGGCCCGCTCGGCCGCCTGGGGCACGCGCCGCAGCTCGCCCGCGAAAAGGAGCCATGCGCCCACCAGGATGAGCCGCAGCCGATTGCGATGAGCGTTGACGGCTTTGGCGCTGGGATAGCAGAAACACTCGGGATCGGTTAGCGGGGAGCCCCCCAGGGCCTCGAGCAGGTCGGACACCACCGCGGCCACGTCGATACGGCCCTGGCCTCCCGGGCGGCGGGGCTCGGCCAGGAAATCGGGCGGGCATTCGGCGAGGCGCAAGGTGAGCGCCTCGAGGATCGGTCCTTCGTGCTCCACGCAAAATGGGTTCTGCCCGGGCGGGCGGTCCCCTGTGAGAGGGATACGCGGGTATCGGCATCCAGCCGGCAAGGTCAAGGAGAGAGCAGTTGGTGGTCAGCGACAGCTTCGCCGCATCGAGGTTGCCACGCCCGGTGCCTGCTCATGAGCAGACGCGGGAGCTGTCAACTTTTGCCCGACCGAGTTGCCAAGCCCGGTGCCTGCTCATGAGCAGACGCGGGAGCTGTCAACTTTTGCCCGACCGAGTTGCCAAGCCCCTTCCTACGGGTGTGGTCGAAACGGATGGCCCGGGCCGGAAGTTTACCAATCCGTGACACCTGCTCGGGGCGCCCCGGTGCAACATTCGGGGCGATGAGCCTGATTCGCATCGACCGCCCCGCCTTCGAGCATCGCTTCCTCGAGTGCGCCCGCAAGCATCTGCCACCCGAGGCGGCAAGCGAGCCGACCGAGAGCTACCAGCCCTCCTCGCAGCCCGGCCCGCCCCCCGATGCCCTCACGCTGCAAAGCGCCGTTACCGCCCTCAACCTGGCCTCGAGTCTGACGGGCCTGCCGCTGGTGGCCTTGGCCGCCCAGGAGGCGGCCCGCGAGCTGGTGACCCCGGCCCAGGAACAAGACCTGGCCGATACCCGGCTGCGCGGCTATGCCGACCGGCTGACTCAGGACGAGCGGGTGGAGCAGAGCTGGCGGACGGTCAGCCAGCTTCTACCCGGCTCGGGCTCCGCCCCCAGGGTGGTGGACCTCTCGCTGGTCTACGCCGAGGCTGACAGTCGGGAGATGTACGTCGGCAAGCAGGCCCTGCAGGGCGATCTGGCCTCGGACGAGGTGCTGCTCTTCACCCTGGCCCACGAGGAGGCCCATCGGCGCCATCGCGACTCGGCCGGCACGGCCGGGCTGGAAGCACTGATGGAAGCATCGCCGGGCCGCGAGTCGTTCCAGGCCCTGCGAGCCGGCTGGCACTACAACGAGCTTCAGGCCGACCTGCTGGGGGCCGAGGTGGCCGCCCGGGCAGGGTGCGATCCAAAACCCATCCTGGCTTTCTTGGTGAGCTGTCCCGAGGATATGCAGCATCCTTCGGGCGCAAAGCGCGCCGAGGTCGTGCGCGAGCGCATGGCCGCGTTGGGACGAGCGATCTCCGACGCCGACTTTGCCGCCCTGATGAGAGCGGGCGCCGCTTAGGGGCCGGTCAGCGAAGCGCAGGAAGATCCTGTCCCACCCTGCGACCGGAGGAGAAAGGTTCAGTCGGAGAAGGGGCGAATTCCAAGATGAGCATGAGCCAGCCCGAGGAGCGCAAGAAACGCCGCCAGTTCCTGGCCGATATGCTGTTTGCCGGCGGAGGTCTGGCCGCCGCCGCCCTGCTGGCCAAGAACTTCGCCCAGGAGCCCGTGGTGGCCCAGGCCACCCCGACTCCCACTCCCTCGCCGGCTGCCACCCCTTCCAACTGCCCGACTCCTGAGGGTCCGTACCCGGGCGAGATGCTGATCGAGCCGCAGGTAGGTGGCAAGCCCGTGGCTCAGCCCCAGGCCCCCTTGGGAGCGCCCGGGCCTCAACTCGAGGGTGACGTGATCGCGCCTCAAGGTCGCTAGTCTTCCCTGATCAGGGAAGGGACACGGTTTTCCCCCCCGAACCGCAGTCCGCAATCATCGACAGGGGGGAAAGCATGGGGGACCGGCTGGCCAGGGGACATCTGTGGCTCTGGGCCGCGCTGGTGGTGGTCGGAACCCTGTACGCAGGCACGCTCGGGCTGCACGGCATCTTCATGTGGGACGAGGCCGAGTATGCCTGCCTGGCCCGCTCGCTCGCGCGAGGGGAACCTTACTCGGATGCTTTGCGCCCGCCCATCCTCCCTTCCACGCGGCCAGCGGCCTGGCCGCCCTGGGTCTTTTGGCCCTGGCCCCGGCCTACTGGGAGCACACCACCTTCTTCTTGACCGAGATCCCCCTGATCGTGTTCTTCACCGCGGCCATCTTCTTGTTCTATCAGGGTCCTGATGACGGCCCGCCGAGCTGTCTATACGCCAGCTGGGTCTGCGAGGCCCTGGGCCTGCTGACCCGCTATTCGAGCCCAGATCGACTGATGGACCCCCCGTCGACCCGCTCTGTTGTGCTCCATGGCGAGTTGAGTTCTGCGCGGGTGGCAAGGCCCTCTTCAGGGCAGGTCGAGCAGAGTCCGCCAAAACCGGCAACAACCCGGCAACGTTCTTAACGAATTGCTAGCATTCACCTCCAGTCAAGACCCGGCCAGAGCCGCTAGGATGCTCTCAGACAGCATTGTTTGGTAGGAGGAACTCGCGTGGACGCTCTGCAGCAGCTCAACTCCCTCGGTAGCCCGGGATTTGGATTCTCGCCTGGTCTGTCGGGCTTCTCGCCCGGAGCCGCCGGTGCTCGCTGTCTCGGGGGCTGCTGCGGCATGCAGAATCCCTTCCAGATGATGATGATGCAAAACCAGATGCTCACCCAGCTGATGGGCATGCTGATGCAGCTGATGAGCCCACAAGCGAGCGCGCTGGGCGGCTCCCCCTCGTCGCTGGGCGGCTCCTCTCCGGCCTCGCTGGGTGGCGGCTCCTCCCCCGCCTCGACCGGCGGCGGGTCTTCCTCGCCGGCTTCCACGGGCTCGAGCTCGGGCGCCGGCAGCGGGGCCGTGGACGCCTCCCAGTTCCAGGGCGGCACCGAGACCGGTCGCCGCCTGGCCGCCGAGGCCCAGAAGGAAGCCACCAACGGCGACAGCTCCGGGGGCTGGTGTTTCCGTGACGCCGGCCGAGCTCTGGCCAAAGTGGGTATCAACACCAGCGGCGCCAGCGCCTACATGGCCGCCGACCAGCTGGCCAAGAACCCCAAGGTCAAGGAAATCAAGGTGGCTCAGGCTGACCTGCCCAAGCTGCCCCCGGGCGCCATCGTCGTCTGGGACAAGGGTCCCGGCCACCCGCACGGCCACATCAGCATCGCGCTGGGCAATGGCAAGGAAGCAAGCGACCTCTTGCGCAACCAGATCACCAACTACGGCACGAGCTTCCGCGTTTTCATGCCGATCTAGGCTTGTCCGATCCCCTCTTCCGTTACCTCGAAGAGCTGCAGGGAGCCGAGCCGTGGGGCCACGTGCTGGATGCCGGCACGGGCTGGGGCTCGGCCTCCTGGCTTCTGAGCCTGCCCCTGGCCAGCTTCACCGGCGTAACCGGCGATGCGACCTGGGCCCGCCAGCTGCGCACCGACTTTGCCGCCAAGCTGCGCCCTTTCGACCGCTTTCTGACCGGGAACTGGGCTGACCCGGGCCTGCTCGAGGGCGAGCGCTTCGACACGGTGGTAGCCGACTATCTGCTGGGCGCTCTCGATCGCTGGGCACCCTACCGTCAGAATGACCTTTTCCAGAGACTGCACCCCCTGGTGGGCAAGCGGCTCTACGTAGTGGGTCTTGAGCCCTATCCCGAGCCGCCCAGCAACGAGGACGAGAAGCTGGTGCTGGAGATCGCCCGCCTGCGCGACGCCTGCCACCTGCTGGCGGGCCAGCGCCCCCACCGCGAGTATCCTCTGGCCTGGACACTGGAAGCCCTGCGCAGGTCGGGCTTTGAGGTGCGCGAGAGCCGCCTCTATCCCATCGTGTACGCCCGACGCTTCGTCGAGGAAGAGCTCGACCTGACTCGCCGCACCGTCGAAAGCCTGAAACCGACAAATCTGGCCCGGGCCCTGGGCGCAGTCGAAAAGGACCTGCGAGCGCGGGCCCTGCGCCACCTGGAGCGCCGGGGAGGGCTGGCGGCCGGGGCCGACTACGTGATCGCGGCCCGACCGGCGCGGGAAGGAGCGCCCTGACAGGTGACGAATTTTCACGCGTGAGCAAGCGCACCCCCCGCGTCCTGGCGGCTCTCCTGCTGCTGTTGGCGCTGCTGGCGCCGGCCCCGGCGCAGGATGTGGATCAACCCGAGCCTCCCGAGACCTTCAAGCTGGAAGAAGGCAGCGTGCGAGTGCTGGACAAGTTTCGACGTCCCTTCCTGATGCCCAAAGGTACCGCCTGGATCGGGGCGCGGCTCGACCTCGACGCCGAGGGGATGAGCCCGTTCATCAAGGACTACGAGGTTCTGAGCGCCGGGGGCTTGGATTACGAGGTAAAAAAGGACGCAGACTACGTGAAGTTCCCGTTGGAGAACGGGCGGGCAACCGTGCGCTTCGTAGCCTTCACCGACCCGGCCAGCAACCCGGTGCTGTACGAGCTGGTCTTCATGCACAAGGTCAAGGGCAAGGACGTGGTCATCAAGCTGAATGACCAGGCCTGGCGGGCCGGAGATCCGGCCACCGTCGGCTCACGCACCCTGACCACCCCGAGCGACCGGGCCCCCAACCAGACCTGGGAATGGGCCCTGTTGATCGGCTTCGTGCTGACGGGAGTGGTGCTGGCCTACGTGCTCTTCGGACGCAGCCTCTTTGCCCGCATGCTGCGGGTCAAGAGGATGGAGGTCACCACCGCGCTGGGTTATTCCAACCTGCTGGTGTTGCTGGGGCTGGGCCTCGTGCTGTTGTGCGGGGCGGGGCTCTACATGTTCCCCAAGATCCTGTGGGGTAAGCAGGTGATGATCTACCTGGTGGTCGGCGGCGGCTGCCTGGCCGGGCTGGGCGCGGGTTACGGCGCCGGCGTAGTGCTGACCAAGGCCTGATGGACACTCCCGGCGCCCAGGCCGACCTGATCCGCATCCGTCCCACCATCCTGATCGGGCTGGGGGGAACCGGTGGCGACGTCATCCTGCGCGTACGCAAGCGCTTCTACGAGAAGTACGGCACGCTGTCGGAGTTTCCCATCGTGGCCTACCTGTGGCTCGATACCGACAAGAGCGAGAAGCACATCCTCGGCAAGGAAGTGCGCGAGTTCGTGCGCATGACCGATGTCGAGCGGCTCATGCTCACCATCGGCGATACCACGGTCATCACCCAGAACCTGAAAGAGCCCAACAACGCCCACATCGACAAGTGGTGGTACCCAGGGCTGAACGCGCTGGGCCAGATGAACGAGGGCGCGGGCCAGATCCGCGCCTACAGCCGGCTGGCTTTCTTTCACCACTACAAGGCCATCCGCGCGGCAGTAACCGAGGCCAACACCCGGGTGCGCGATCCGCACGCCATGGAAAAGATGATGCACTCGCCCATCCTCAAGGACCAGGGCATCCTGGCTCAGGTCGAGTTCAACCAGCCCACCAACGTCTACCTGGTCACCTCCATCGCCGGCGGCACCGGCAGCGGCCTTCTGCTCGACGCCGCCTTCATGATCAAGGACCTGTTCCAGGAGGGCAACGTCACCCTCAGCTCGTTTCTGGTCTTCCCCGACCACTTCGGCACCATCACCAACGAGAAGATGAAGGCCAACGCCTACGCGCTGCTCAAAGAATTGAACTACTACAAGTACGGCAGCCACACGTTCGACGCCGAGTGGTCGCTGGGGGTCACAGCCCGGGTGCCCATCCCGCCTTTTGACTACTGCTACGTCTTCGACAACCAGAACGCCGCCGGGCAGGCCACCGGCGGCCAGCCGGGCAGCCAGGAGCTGATCTTCGAGCTGTTGGCCGACTCCATCTTCAAGGACTTCTCCCACGGCGAGTTCGCAGACCACAAGCGCAGCGCCCGGGTCAACCTGCGCCAGTACATGAACAAGACCTACGAGCACGCCCATCCGCGCTTCAAGCAGAACTTCATCCAGCGCTACCAGTCGTTTGGCATGTCCACCATCGTGGTGCCCCACGCCCGCATCACCACCGCCTGCGCCTACAAGCTGGCCACCGAGGTGGTGGACCTGTGGTCGGGCCAGAGCAAGGCGACCTACAACCAGGCCGATCTCCCTCGCTTCGTCAGGGAAGACTTCCTGCCCGCGCTGCACCTTCTGGAGGACGACGCCAAGCGCAAGAACGAGATCCTCTTCTCGCTGCTCGATGCGGGGGGCCTGGCGGACCCCGACAAGGGGCGCAACCAGGGCCTGCTCGACGAGCTGAGCAAGTGGTCTCAAGAGGTGGTGCGCAGCGTGGAGCGGGGCCAGCTCGGCCCGCGCCAGACCCTGCGCGACTTTCTGGAAGAGAAGTTTGTCGAGCAAGAGAAGCGCCTCAAGGCCGAAGAGCTGGGGGCCGAGCCCGAGAAGTGGGGCCACTTCCCGCGCACCATCCGGGCCAACCTGGAGGCCCTGGAGAAGCGCGCCAGCGAGGACATCCGCAAGAAAGCCTTCCAACTCGTCGATCAGAAGAACGACAGCCTGAAGTACTCCGAGGCCGTCTTGAACGAGACCGTCGAGGTGCTGCGCTCGTTCGTGACCACCTTCCAGAAGAAGCAGAGCGACATTCAGGATGTGCTGGTCCGGCGCCAGAAGGAGGCCACCCGCCGGCTGCAAGAGGTGGGACGCTACCAGAGCCGCTCCAACCTGGACGGACGCAAGGGCATCATCCTGGCCTACGTGGCCGAGCGCTACCTGGAGGCGCTGGTGGGCGACAGCCGCACTCCCGGCCTCTTGCGCTGCCAGCTGCAGGCCCGGATCTACAAAGAGGGCGCCGAGCTCATCGAGAGGCTGGCCCGGGCCATCCAGGGCAGCGAGCGTCCGGACGGGCGTCGAGGCGGCGGGATGGTGGATCAGCTCACCTCGCTTGCTCGCGATCTCGAAGGGTTGAAAAACGAGCTGGCGGGCGGCTTCAAGTACTTCAGTCAGAAGGATCCCCAGCCCCAGGCCCTGGTGCTGTATGAGCCCACCGACATCGAGAGCAAGTACTACCCGGCCTACGTCAAGAGCACCGAGACCGTGCAGGCCGTCAGCAAGGCCGTGCTCAAGCGGCTCGAGCGAGCCGTGACGGGTCTTGCGGCCGACATCGCGGCCGGACGCACCGAGGAGTGGAAGCGGGCTCTCTTGACCGAGTCGCGCAACCTGTTCGCCGGCCTGAAGACCGACTTTCACGTGGTCAAGGTGCTCTACACCACGATGGACGAGCAGACGCGCAACAACCACCTGCGCCAGATGTACTCCCGCTCGGCCTACTGGGCCACCAAGAGCGGCCTGCACGGCACGTTCCAGTTGCCCGAAGAGCAGGTCCACACCATGTGCGGCTTGCCCTCGGCGGCCGGCATGAGCCCGTCGGACGCGGCCGAGCTGACCGGTTACCTCAATCAGCTCAAGGCCTACCTCACCCGCGAGGTGACCGGCAAGCTCAACTTCTATCCCATCCCCGAATCGAGCGAGATCATCTTCTACCAGGAGGCGGGTGGCTTCCCCATCAACTACATGGCCCGCCTGACCGATCTGCGCGGCTCCTACCTCAAGCTCTACACCAACGGCGAGCCGCTGCACATCGACTGCAACGACAAGAAGTTCCCCGACCTGATGGTGCTCAACCAGGAGGAGCGGCGCTCGTTGGAGGAGGCCTACGAGTGCTGGGTGCTCGGTTGCCTGTTCGACGTGCTGGAGTTCAAGGGGGGCGAGTATCTCTGGCAAGAACGCGACGGCTTCCAGATGCGCCCCCACCCGCTGGGCGATCGGCACATGATGCTGGTCAAGCTGACCACCGGGGCGGCCACCCGCGAGAAGCTCTACAAGCTGGTCAAGCAGCGGCGCGACGCGGTGCTGTCCACCCAGGACGAGCAGGAGATGGCCGCTTACTGCGCCCTGCTCGAGCACTACAAGCGCGAGGCCTATGGCGAGAAGTGGGGCAAGGTCTCCAGCGAGTCCGAGCTTGCCTTCGAGGACATGATGACGGTGCGGGTCCTCTCCGACGAGGTGCAGCACGTGATGGAGTCTCCCCTGGTGCGCTCGCTCGGACCCGAGGCCATCGGGCAGAAGGCCGAAGAGGTCATGGCCAACGCCGAGCAGTTCACCAGAAAACGCGAGGACGGCAAGCTGGCGCTGCTGGCAGCCACCAAGACCAAGCCCTAGATGCTGTGCCTGCGCTGCGGAGCGAGCCCTCCGCCCGGCTCGAAGTACTGTCCTCAGTGCAACGCGCTCTTGCTGCAGTCCGCCCCGGAAGAGCCGCGGGCGGGCCTTTCGCTGGAGGAAGGGCGCGAGTACCCCGTGCCGCAAGAGCGCTTCCTGACCCACAACCTGAACGTGCTGCACGACCTTCTGTATCACAACCTCGAGGAAGTCCCCGGCTACCTCGGCGAGTTGCGCGCTCTGCTCGAAGAGTTCGCCGGCCAGGCCGTGCCCCAGTTGCTCGAGCTCTTGCTGATTGAAGAGCAGGCCGACCCGCAGGGCAGCTTCGTGCCCGAGGTGCGCTACCTGATGGTGCGCGGGGTGGACCTGTTCCGCGAGGGCCTCGATCGACTCGAGGCCGCCCTCTCTCCCCTGGACGAAGCGGCCGCCGAGGCTGCCTTCGAGACCCTGCAGCAGGGCAACGATCACCTGTGCGGCGGGCTGCTCAAGGTGGAGGAGCGCCAGCAACAGTTGTTGCGCCGTTCGTCCTGACCTGGTGTTCTCACGCAACCTGCGGGCCTGGTCAACACCTGAGCCATTAGGAGTTTACAATATTTCCGAAAATGTTAAGGTTTTTGTTGCAAACTGACTGTTTACCCCTGTGCCGGAGGTCGTGACAGTAAAGCAACCGGCCAAGGAGGAACACAGCATGAGTTTACTGAGCGGAATCGGCGACATCGCGAAGGGCGCCGTCGGAATTGCCACCACCCCCCTGCGCAAGGGGCTCGAAATCGCGGGAACGGGTCTGGAGACCGGGGGCAAGGTGCTGGGGAACCTGGCCGAGGGCGATCTGGCCGGAGCCGCCTCGGCGGCCGCCAACGGAACGGTTCAGCAGGTAAAGAACGTGGTTTCCACTCCGGGCGAGGTGCTCGGGGACGCCAAGGAGATGGCCGGGGGCTACGGCGACGTGCTCACCAGCGGCGTCAAACTGGTGGGAGAGCCGGTGCGCGGCGCGGCGCGCCTGGTCGGCAACGGGCTGGAGACGAGCGGCTCGACCCTCACCAACCTGGCCGAGGGCGACGTGGGTGGAGCCATCAACGCCCAGGTGCAGGGGGCCGGAAACGCGTTTGGCATCGTGGGCGACACGGCCAAGAACCAGGTCAACAACCTGGTGGGCTGAGCTTCTTCGGGTCGAAAAGAGCCGGGCTCCACAAGCCTGGCTCTTTTTGCATTGTGCTCAGGCGGCGGGCGGGGAGAGCTCCTCCAACCTGGTTACTCGCTCGTCCAGGCTCTGAAGCTGCTGGCCGAAACTGCCCTGCTGGTTCTGCACCGCCGTCAACATGGAGTCGAAGCGCTGGTCAAGCAGGCGCATGCGGCCCTCGACCTGGCGAATGCGCTCGTTCCACTCCGCTCCCATACGGGTCGTTTCTGCGCTCATGTGGGACATCTGGGCGGTCATCTGGGCGGCAAGCTCGGCCATTTGCGCGCCCAGTCGGCCCGTCTGGCTTTCCATCTGGCTTCCCAGGTCCTTGAGGGCGGCGCAGGTGAACGCAAAGTCTCCCCGCACCTGGCGCTTGAGATCATCGATCTCCTCACGATAATCGGGCATCTCGAACTTCCTCCTCCGGCAAATTATAGCATGCCCGGAGTGTAACCAACCCCTCCTCAGGGCCCGTGAACTGGCGTGAACCAGAGATGAACTCTAGATTGCCGCGAGGTTAGCAGAAAATGAACTGCGCTCAAGGGCTGACCAGCAGCGGATAGACGGCCTCGAACGAGCGCGGAATCAGGCCCAGCTCCTTCTCGAAGTGCGCCAGGGTATCGCGATACTGGCGCAAAGCCTCCCCCTTGCGGTTCTGCAGGGCCAGGGCCTCGATCAAATCGATGTGCAGCTCTTCGCGCAGGTCGTCCTGGGAAAGACCCGCCCGGGCGGTTTCTTCGGCCAGGCGGCCCTGGCCCAGCGCCAGCCGGCAGCGGGCCAGCTGGTGATGAGCCCGCAGGCGCAGCTCGAGATAGTGGGCCCGCGGCCCCTCCACCCAGGGCTCGTCGAAGCTGGCCAGAAAATCGCCCCGATAGAGCTCCAGAGCGCTCTGGAGCAGCTCGGCCGCCTCGGCCCCCTCGGCCAGCCGGCTGGCGGCGGCCATCAGGCGGGTCTCGAAGTCTTCCAGATCGAGCGAGGCGTCCAGGTGCAGCTCCACCGTACCCGACTTGCGGCTGCGCCGGATGACCTCCTGGTCCACCCCCACCTGGCGCAGCACGGTGCGGATCTGGTGCAGGGCGTGGCGCAGATTGCTGCGTCCGCGGGTAGGGTCGGCCTCGGGCCAGAAAGCCTCTACCAGAACGCCGTCGGCGTGGGCCGCTCCCCTTCGGTGAGCCAGCATGGCGAAGAGGCGCAGGGCCTTGCGAGTGGGCCAGTCGCTTTCGCCGATCACCCGGCGTCCGGCCTCCAGGCGCACGTCTCCCAGGCAACGCAGGCGCAGGCGCTCCACCGGCTCGGCCGGCTCGCTCTCGCGCAGCGGCCGCAGCAACCACACCGCGCCCGGACCCGGTAGATCGAGGCCTCGCTCGGCTTGGCCGGCGCGCTCGCTCTGGCCGAGCAGGTGCAGAGCCTCGGCCTGGAGCCAGGGGTTGCCCAGCTCTCCGGCCTGCTCGGCCACCTCGGCCAGCACTCCCGTTTTGTCGCCCGCGCTCAGAGCAGCCACAGCCGCCACCGCCATCAGCTCGCCCATCTTGTTGCCGTAGATCGCAAACTGCCTGGCGGCCTCCTCGAACGCGTCCAGGGAGCGCTGCACCACGCCCAGCCCCATCAGGCTCCAGCCCACCAGATGGATGTCCCCCAGCAACCGCGCCTCGCGCAGGCTGTCCTCGAACGAGGCCACCGCCTGGGGCCTGCGCCCCAACCCGAACAGGGAGAGGCCCAGCGGAAACCGGGCCAACCCCGGCAGCCGGGCCATTCCCAACTCACGGGCCAGCTCGAAGCTTTCCTGGCCCTGGGCCAGGGCCGCCTCGTAGCGGCCGGCCAGAGCCTCGACCGTGGCCGAGATGCGCAGCGCGTGAGCGCGAGCCGCCTGATCGCCGACCAGTTGCAGACTCTGATCCACCGTCGCGCGGGCCTGCTTCAGCTCGCCCCGAAAAGCCTGGATCAGGGCCAGGTAGTTGAGGCACTTGAGCCGCTCGTCGCGGTCGGAGCCTTCCAACGATTGGCCGTAGAGCTGCAAGGCCTGCCGATAGCGCCCGGTGTTGAGGTAGACCCCCGCCAGCGAGATGCGGGCTTTGAAGTCGGCGTCGGCCCGTCCGAGCAAGAGGGCTTCGGCTTCCTGCGACCGGCCCACGCAACTCAGGGCGTTGGCCTGAACAACGGCCAGCTGATCCGAGCGACCCACCCGCTCCACGGCGCCGATCACGAACTCATACTGACCGCGCGAGCAGAGTCCGGCGGCCACCTGCTCCAGGAGCTCGGCGGCCCTGGCCTCCTGGTCGGCGGCCAGAAAGAGCTCGAAGGCCGGCTGGGACTGCCCCAGCTCGGTGAAGATCTCGGCCAGCTCGAGGCTCCGCTGGCGGCGCATCTCGGCCCCCAGCCCGGCGGCCACCTGGCCGGCCAGCAACTGGTGCAAGAGCACTCCTCCGCCCGCGTCGCGCTGCACCAGGAAACGCTTCTCCAGGGTTTCCAGGGCTGGTCCGAGGGCTTCGCCCGGCAGGCCTACCGGACTGAGAGCCAGCAACTCCAGGGCCCGTCGCTCCTCGGGGCCCACCTGACCGAGCACCTCGCGCAACAGGTAGTCGCGCACCGCGGCCGGGGCCTCGCTGAGCTTGCCAGGCATCAGCCGACGGCTCACGATGAGGCTTGCCAGCAGCTTGATCAGCAGGGGATGGCCCCCGGTGGCCGAGGCCAGCTCGGCCAGGGGCGTCAGCTCGCCCTCCAACCCGTGGTGCAGAGAAAGCAAACGCTCGAGCAAGAGGCGGCCCATCTCGGGGGGCAACTCCTCGAGCCGTTGCTCGAAGATATCTACCCGGTCGAGCGGCGCCACCGGCAGGTCCTCGCGCGACACCAGCACCACCCGGGCCGACAGGTAGGTTTGCAGCAGCTTGATCAGGGTGTCCAGGTCGGCGGGACGCAGCAGGTGGGCGTCGTCGAGGACGGCCAGCCGGTCGCTCTGGTTCAGCCAGCGGATCTGGATCAGCAGCCGATCGCGCACCGAGGCCGAGCCTGCCTCCCCTCCCGAGGCCGCCTCCAGGGCGGCGGCCACGTCCTCCAGCCCCCACTCGGGGAGGCAACGCAGGTAGAAGCCGCGCCGCCCCGGCTGGCGGTGCAGCAGGGCCAGCGCCAGCGAGGTCTTGCCGATGCCCGCCAGCCCGGTGATCAAGAAGAGGTGACGATGGGCCAGTACGTCACTCAGCCTGGTCAGCTCGCTCTCGCGGCCCAGGAACGTTTCGGGGGGACGAGGCAGTAAGTCCACGAGACAGGCTTCTCAGCCGACCCGGTTCCACTCCTCCACGTATTCGAAAAGACCGGGGTCGCGCTGACGCAGCAGCTCACGCTCGGTCTGGTTGTTGAGATAGAAGGCCACGCCCTCGGCCAAATACTCGTAGACTTTGTGGCTGCGGGCGGCGTACTCGCTGACCACGTGCTGCTCAGCGTCGGGATGGTATTCGCGGGCCTGCACGAAACGGTCGGTCTCGCGCGGCGCGAAGACGGTCTCGGCCAGTCTCTTGCCGGTCCAGGCGGTGCCGGCCACGGCCGCCGCGGCCGCCACCGGAATCAAGCCCGTGGCCAGCGAGGCGCCCACAGCCAGCGCCGTGACCAGAGCCGGGGTCCTGGCTCCCCGGGCCCAGCCCTCCCAGTCGCGCGGCTGAGTCTGAGGCGAGGCCGTGCGGCCCAGATACCCGCGGTAAAGGTGCTCCAGGCGCGTATCCAGCTGGGAGGCGTAAGGCTTGTCGAAGCGGCTGAAGAAACGCTGCACCGGGCCGAGCTTGCTCTGACGCTTGAGGAAGTCGAGCGCGTGGGTGATTTCGTGCAAAGCCGCCCGGCGCCGCTCGTTGGGAGCCCAGTTGGGGTTCAGGTCGATGCGCTTCTGGTAGCCGTTCTGGATGCCGCCGATCTGGCTGGGCAAGCACTTGTAGCTGATCTGGTAGCCAGCCGAGCACAGCTTCTCCACCTGCTCCGGCGTGAACGACTCGAGCACCCCCAGTAGCTCCTGGCGCAGCTCGCGGCTGGCGTACCGGGGGTTGAGCAGCCGATCGAGAGCCTGCGCCGCGTCGGGGCGGCCGGCCTGCTCGGGGGCGCGAGCGGCGGCGGAGCGAACGGGCAGATTCAAGAGGCCGGTGATTCTCACATGGGCATTATCGCTCGGGGGCTTGAAAGTTCCCTGAAGCAGGAGCGTTCAGGGTCGAGTGCGGAAAATTCCGATATGGACCGCATCGAAGAACGGCTCACCCGCCTGGAGCGACGTGTCGCCCTGAATCACGAGCACTTGATGACGGTGATGGCTTCGCAGCGCGAGCAAGTTGACCGCGGATTCGAGCAGATCCGGACGACTTTCGATCAAGTCCGGGCAACCTTCTTGGAGCAGGATCTGGCCATCCGCAAGTACTCTCTGGACAATCTGGAAGCCGTTCGCGATCTGACCGAGTCGGTGCGCGACCTCAGCACAGCGCTCAAGTCTCTCGAGGGTCGCGTGGAGGCGCTCGAGCACAAACCGCCGGCCGCCTGACCAATCAAGCCTGCTTGGGAAAGACGCGCGCCCCCTGGTAGTCCTTCAGGGCACAGCTCCCCGATACCTGAAGGCCCCTTTCGACCAGCAAGGCCGCTGCCCGAGCGGCCCGACCTCCACCGTTTCAAGCCGTGATGAGGGGCCGGTCGGTGGGAAGCTCAAGCAGGCGGCTCTCGAGCTGGCCCATGGGGATCTGCAGCGCTCCTGGCAGCGTGCCCTTGCTGGCGATCTCGTCCGGCTCGCGCACGTCGAGCAGAAGAGCGCTCTGGAGGGCTTCATCCAGGTTCTGGGCGGGAATCTTCATCTCAGGGCACCGGCTGGAAGCTGGCCGCCGACTCGGCGAACAGCTTGGAGACGCCGCTCCACTTGGACTCGAGCGAAGTGCCGGTGAAGAGATAGGTCTTGCCCCGGGCCACGAACCATGTGCTGTGGAACTGCAGCTTCTTGCCCTGCATGGGCATCTTCCAGATCATCTGGTGTCCCGCGGTTGAGCCGCACTTGACGCTCTTTTCGGAGATGATGACGGCTTTGGCTGACTTGAGCTGCTCTTTGGTGATGCGGGTGAACTCATCGAGCTTGCCCACCGGCTGGATCATGACGTTGATGTTGGCCATGAAGCCCCCCTGCTCGACCCCGATGAAGACCGAGGAGGCCTGGATCTGGCGGGCCTGATCGGCCTGGCTCTTCCAGCCGGCCGGGGGCGAGAGCCGGTAGCCCGCTTTCTTGTCCACGAAGGGCTTTCCGGGCGCGGCCAGGGCCAGCGCGGCCAACAGCAAGACCAGGGCCAGCCGGACCTTCACGAGCTCTTCCGGTTCACCCGGGTGGATCCGAAGACGATCCAGTCGGGAGTCTCGCTCACCGCCGCGGCCGGGGCGGGGGCGGGGGCGCGGCCGCCGAGCAGGGCCGCCTTCAGGTGCTCCGGGGTCAGGCCTCGCTCGAGCCAGCGCTGCATGTCCTCTTCGAACCGTCGGCGCGACCAGTCATCATTCAGGTCCTGCTCTTTCTTGACCAGCCGGGTGGCGGCGCAGGTCAGGGCCTGCTCGCGCTCCTCATCGGTGTAGGGCAGCTTCTGATCGAGCAGCTGGCCGATCGACCCCAGCAGGCTGTCCTGGGGGCTCTGGCGATAGCGCTCCACCGCCTGGCCGAGTTGGCCCGGGGCGTAGATCACCCGGCGGGCGCGGTTGACGTCCTCCAGACGCAGCTCCACCAATCCCTCTGCGATCAGGCCTTTCACAGCCTCGGCCAGGGGCGACTCGCTCTTGTGCTCGAGAAACGCCTTCAAATCGGGGAAGAGACCGTCCAGCTCGCGGGGCAGGGCCCGGGTCAGGGCCTCGGCCGCGGCCAGTCGCACCTCGTCGTCCGAGCCGGTAGCGCTGGCCTTGCGGCGGGAAGCGGCCCGGATCACCTTCTCGTCCACCTGCTCCTGGGTGACAAAGCCGTGACGCACGGCCGTATGCAGCCGTCCGGCCGGGTCGTCCACCCCGTAGCCGGTGTGACGGCAGGCGGGGTAGATCGCCTTGAAGGCTTTGGAGCCGAGCCGCGCCAGGGGCTGGCGCTCGAGCATGACCTCGACCTGGGCCTTCACGTTCTCGCGGTTGAGCGCCCCCGCCCCGCGCAACTGGGCCAGCTCGGTACCGATCTGGCCCATGCGCTCGGACATGCGTCGCGAGGTAGCCCGCTCCTCGGCGCTCTGGAAATCGGCCGCCTCGCAATACATGTAGGTGCCGTAGCACTGCTGCATCTCCGCTTCCAACTCGCGGATGCGGCCGGCATTGGACTCCACCGGGGCCTCGGCCTTCGGCTCGGACTTTCGCCGGGTGGCCGTCTGCGGCAGGCTCGGCTGGAACGGCTGGATGGGGTTCACCAGAGCAGGATACCACTTCAGATGCCTTTCAGGGAAGATCGCTATACTTCGGCGCGTGGACCGTGCCCCGTAACGTGCGGTGAGAAACTTGTTTCGAACCGCTCCCCAAAGTGATGGGGCACGGGCCGCGCGCTGAAGTTCCACCTGTTCGGCGCGTGGACCGTGCCCCGTAACGTGCGGTGAGAAACTTGTTTCGAACCGCTCCCCAAAGTGATGGGGCACGGGCCGCGTGCCGAAGTTCCACCTGAGGAAGCCCTGTGATCTCTGCCCTGAAAAGCCTCTTCGCCGGGCCCGACCAGAAGCGGGCCCGCCACGCTTTGGAGGGTGAAAGCCCCCTGAGCGACCGCTTTGACGAAGTTTGCAGCCAGGCCGAGAAGCCCGAGGCACGGGCCATTCTGGAGCTGACCCGGCAGGCTTCCGAGCAGGCCACCGGGGTCAACCGGGAGGCCCTGCTGCGCACCGGTCTGGAGAGCCTGGTTCAGAGCGTGGATGCGAGCGGGGGGGCCCTGGCCGGGTTGGGAGCGCGCCTTTTGACCTCCGTCTCCGAGCCCACGGAACGAGTCCGCGTGGCCCGCACGGTGCTCGATCACCTGGGAGAGCAAGCCCCCGAGGAAGAAACGCGCGAATCGGCCCGCTTCCTGCGCGGGGTGACCGCAGCCGCCCACTACCTCAACAGCCAGAGCGCGGGCGCCCGGGCCGGGCTGGAGAGCCTGGCCGCGGGGGGCTCTCTTCCCGTGCAGGCCCGGGCCGCGGCGGCGGAAGGCCTCAAAGGCGAGGGCCGGGACGATGCGGCAGCCATGCGCCGCAAGGCGATCGAGCTTTTGTCCGAGCAGGATCGGCTGGCCCGTATGGGCCACCTGGCCCTGGACAAGATGCGCTTCTCGGACACCAGCGCCCGCCTGGTCGAGCGCACCCTGGAGCTGGAGGGGACCGAGCTGCCCCAGGCAGCCCTGGCCCTGCTCGACTGCGCCTACGTGGGGAAGGACTCGCAGGGTAACTGGGCCGACGAAAAGAGCCCCGTGGCCCGGGTGCTGCTGGCCGAGCTGGGAGGCCCGCTGGCCGATTCCGCTCGAGCCCTGCTGGACGCCACCAGCTACTCGGCCAGCAGGGAGGCTATTGCGCGAGCGCTGATCCCGGGCACTCGGGGAGTCTCCGAAAGCCAGGAAGCAGGCATGTTCCTGACGGCCCTGCAGGGAGCACTGGCCGCCAAAGACACTGAGGGCAACTACAAAGACGACAGGACCCCGGTGGCCCGCCAGGCCGCCCAGCACTTCCAGGCCAGCGCCGATCCGGCCGTGGCTCGACTGGCTCGCATCGCCTCGGCCGCCCTCGAGGGGCGCAAGTTCACCTCCAGCAACGTTGCTATCGGGGAAGTCTTCTTGAAGGCGGTCCAGAGCGGCTCGAAGGACCCTTACCCGGTCGCGGCCGCCATGCTCGAGGGGTGCCTCAGCTCCAACAACAGCGAAGGCGAGTGGCAGCCCGACCGGGCCACGGTGGCCCGCCAACTGCTGGCCGCCCTCAAGACCGAGGAGTCCGATTCCGGCAAACTGCGCCTGCTGGGCATGGCTGAGGCGGCCATGGGAGAGTCGCTCAGCTTTGCCTCCACCACCGAGCAGGTAGCCCTGCAGGCCTTCCGGGCCATCCGTTCGACGCGCGACTCCGACCTCGGTCGGCTGGCCCGCGTCATGGTGGAGAACTCCCACGCCGGGCGCACCACCGAGCAGGCCTACAAGGACGACAAGACAGTGGTCGGACTGCGTTGCGCTGCCTACCTGGCAGCTCATGCCGAGCAACCCTCCACGCGGGATTGGGCCGGCTTCCTGCAGCTCTCGCTGGACAAGATGACCTTCACCACCACGGGCGAGGGGGTGGCCCGCGTGGTCTTCGCAGCCATCGCCGCCGGCAAACCGACCGACCCCGCCTCGCTGGCCGGCACTGCCCGCCAGATGGTGCAGGAAAGCCATACCGGCAAGACTTCCGATGGTCGCTACGAGGACGACAAGGCGAAGGTGGCCCGCAACGCGGTCGACCGCCTGGTCTTTCTCCAACCCGAGCCGGCCGGCCTGATGGTTCAGGCCTGCCTGCACGCTGCGCACTACTCCACCTCCATCGCCTCCCTGGCCGACACCGGCCTGGCGGCCCTGGGCTCGGGCAAGAGAACGCCGGTCGAGCTGGCCTCGCTGGGCAAGCAACTGATCGCTTGCGGGGAGGTCACCAGCGCCAAGCAAGACCGGGGGCCGCTGGCGATGGCCGTGTTCCGAGCCCTGGCCGAGCACGAGCAAAACGATTCCCTGTGGGCCGCTTACGGCATGATGAATACCTCGGTGGACTACCGGGTGCGCGAGGTGGTGGCCGGAATGATCCTGGACGCCTGGGCGGCCGGACGGCTCGAGACGTTCCTGGAGAGCGGGCTGGCCCAGGCGGCCCCCGAGCCGGGCAACCTGTCCAAGATGCTCCAGGGGGCCTTGCGAGCCGTGGCCGCCACCCGGGGCGAGGCGGCGGTGCAGGCGGCCGAGCAGGCCATCGCCCAGGCCAGCGACAGCCCTCAGGCCCTATTCGAGGCCCTGAAGAATCTGCCCGACGTCCGCCGTGAGGTGAAAGAGCTACTCGCCGCCGTTCAGGACAAGAAGGGCGGAGCCGTGGAGGAACGCGCTGAGTATGTGCTGGTGGGCGGAGTGCGCATCCGCAAGGCCGCTTAAGCCCTGACCATTCGCGAAGCGCGCCACTCGAGCAGCTTCTGCACCGGCTCGAGCGGGAAGGGCCAGCCCAGCATGAAGATGATGTGCTCGGCCCCGGCGGCCACGTAGTCATCGAGCTTGTCGAGGTCGTCGGGTCGCATGGTGCCGACCGTGCGCTCGACCTCCTTGGGGTTGCGGCCCACTTCAGCGCACCACTGGTCCAGGATTTTGTTCTTGTGGGCGAAGGTCTCGGGCGGGCCGAAGCCGTTCCAGAGATGGGCGTGTTTGGCCACCAGCTTGAGGGTCATCTTCTCGCCTCCGCCCCCGATCATGATGGGCATCGGATTGCGGATGGGGCGGGGAGTGAGGCGCTTGAGGCGCTCCTCGATGATGGGCAGGTTCTCGCCCAGTTGCTTGAGCCGTCCCACCGCCGTGCCGAACTCGTAGCCATACTCTTTATAGTCGCGCTCGAACCAGCCCGAGCCGATTCCCAGGATCAGCCTTCCGTTGCTGACGTGGTCGACCGTGCGAGCCATGTCGGCCACCAGGTGGGGGTTGCGGTAGCTGTTGCAGCCCACCAGCAAGCCGATTTCGGCCTTCGTCGTGCGGCAAGCCATAGCCGTCAGCAGCGTCCAGGCCTCGAAATGGTCCCCCCGCTGAGGAGACTCTACCGGAGGCACGTCAGGCATGGGTGCGCCCTCTTCGCCATAGAGCGGATAGAAGTGGTCCCAGGTCCAGAGTGTGTCGACGCCGAGCCGGTCGCAGGCCTCCACTGCCTGGATGAACTCTTGGTAGGTGCAGTGCTGCGGGTGCAGCTGAACTCCGATGCGAATCGCCATGTTGCCAGCCTCCGGAAGATGATCCCCCGGCCCAGCTTCTTGCTCGCCCCGGACTCCCCTACTCGAGCACGATCTTCTGCAGCGTGCCGTTTCTGCTCATGGCGTAGAGGCTGCCATCGGGACCCTGGGTCAGGTCAGCCGCGGGGATGGGCAACTTCTGCAGCGTCTTACCGGTGACTGCTTCCAGCGCCTCCAGAGACTCGGGGTGCTGCACGAACACGGTACCGTCGGGGTGCACGAAGCTGCGCACCACGCGAGCGCCAGTGTCAATCTTCCAGGCCTCGCGGCCTTCCTGGTCGAGCAGGGCCACCTGGCCGCGCTGGGTGGAGACCACCACCTGGCCGTTGGGGCCGACATCGGGCCGGTTGTTGTAGGTTTCGCCTGTCTCATACTGCCACTTCAGCTCGCCGGTCTTGCCATCGAAAGCGGACAGCATCCCATTATAGCCGGTACTGTAGACGGTGCCCTCCGAGCCCATCTGGGGAGCGTGGTTGGGTCCGCCCGTATCGGCCGGCGCCTTCCAACGGGTCTTGCCCTGGCTGTCCAGACTGACAATCTGTCCGGTGCCACTGTAGCGCCCCGTGAGCACCAGCCAGCCTTCCGGCCCGGGGCTGATGCAGCGAGTGTCAGTCAGATCGATGCTGAAGGGTACCTCGAGCCCGTGCGGGCCGCCTTCGCTCAAAGCCGCCAGGCCACGCTCGGTAGCCACCACCGCCTGCTTTCCGTCATAACCCTCGGCGGTGGGCCGCAAGCCGGCGTGAAAGCCCCACTTACGCTCGCCCGAGCTGGCATCCACTCCCATCAACTGGCCGTCCGCCCCCTTCATGACGGCGGTGGAGCCCATGCCGCCCTGCAGCGTGCCCGTCCAGGTATGGGCCGTAGAGAGCTTGCGGCCGTTGGCGGCCGCAAATCGGTGCAACTCGGAGCGCTTGTCGGGCGTCTGGGTGCCCACGTAGACCTCATCCCCTGCCACCACCGCCTTGCTCGGCTGGGGCCCCACCTCGGCTTTCCAGTCCAGGCGCGCCAGAGCGGCAGCGCTGGGTAGAGAAGCGATGTTGAGCATGCAGGTCCTCCGGGTTCTTGGTCTCGGGCCAAGAATACCGGGGGGGTCTGAAAAATTTCAGACCGGCCGGATAGTCTGGGCAGGATGAAGGTCGCAGTCCCTGTCCTGGCCTTCTCATGCTCGGCTTCTGCGCCCGCCCCTCTCACCGAGTAAGACGACTTCACGCACGCCGAGCAGACCGGCGTCACCATCGGGCAACCACCTGCCCATAGAAGCCTGCTACTCGCAAGCGGAGTCGCTCACATCGCCTCTCAGCGGCTGGCCAGGGTCCGCTCTAGCTCGATGAAGTCAGCGATGGCCTCGCGCTGACGGGGGGTGAGGGTCTTCATTTGATCCAAAGCCGACTTCATGAAGTCGGACTCCGCCCGGGTCAGCTTACCTTCCTTGACCAGGTCGTCCAGCCGCCCCTTCATCTTGGGAAACGCGTCCATGCCGGCGGCGCGGCCGCTGATGAAGGCTCCCCGATGGCTGACAAAGACTGTTCGGCCCTCGAGCAGTTCGCCCATGACCTTGCGCTGGTTCGCGTTCAGTTCCTTATACTGACTCGCCAGGCTATCGGGCAATGTCTGCAGTGTATCCGCCAGGGGTGGGTTCTCGAGCAGCTTATCCACCATCTCCTGGCTCACCCCCAGGCGGGACGCCCGCTCGACCTGCTCGGTCTGCTCGGCGGGTGAGGCACCCATGGAAGCGTAAGCCGGTGGCCCGACCATCAGGGTAGCCGCCAGGACCAGCGTGGCAACCCGGGCCGTGCGGCCCAGCCAGCGCACGGGCTCAATAGCAAAGGAAGGGCGGATGGGAGCCCAGCTTGTCTCACGGGTAGAAAAGCCATCGGTCGGGGACGGCATGCCGTCCCCGGCCGACGCGATTGGATGGCCGGTTCTCAGTTGAGGGGAGAAGAAGCGGAGTGGCTCCACCTACCTACCAGCGGCCGCCTCGGCCTCCGCCGCCGCCACCGCGTCCGCCACCCCCGCCGCCGCCACCGCCGCGCTGGGACTGGAAGCAGTCCGAGCAGTAGACCGGACGATCACCGCGAGGCTGGAAGGGCACCTCGGTCTGTTTGCCACACTCGGCGCAGACCACGCTGAACAACTGGCGATCACGGCGCTCGTAGCCACCTCCCCCACCCCCGAAACCGCCTCCGCCACCGAAGCCGCCGCCACCGAAGCCGCCTCCGCCGCCACTGCCGCCGTCACGGGCGCGCTTGCGGGCGGTACGGCAGGGAGGGCAGCGACCGGGCTCGTTGGAGAAGCCCTTGGAGGAATAGAACTCCTGCTCGCTTGCCGTGAAAGTGAAACTAGCGCCGCAATCGCGACAGGTCAGGGTTTTGTCCGTGAACGACATGGGAAAACAACGACTCCTTATAAATAGCGTCTTCTCGGGGCGAATTCGGTTGGACTTCGACCACCGGGAGGCCGGGCTACTAACTCTCCGCTGACCTCGCGCCCCGAACGCGGAACCCAGGAGTCATTGACCGAGCAGTGCCTTATGTACAGGATACAACTTGTTAACAAAACTGACAATACCCCGGGTGCTCTTGAATTCTATGCAAATGAGCGCAGTTTGTGGCCTGGCTCACAGGACGATTGTGATGCACGCCACGGAGATCGGGATCCTGCTCTGCTAGGGTGTGTCTTGTGAGACAACAACCTGAACGGAGGGGTAAGCAAGTGAACCAGACCCAAAGCGCTATGCGCCAGAAAATACACCGCGGATTCCTGTCCCTGGCCCTGGTCGGAATGCTTTTTAGCTCGGCCGCAGCCAATCTGCAAGATTGCGACGGCTCGGTGCGGCCACCCGAAGCTCAAGTGCCTGCGGTTCAGACTGATACTCGGGTCCAGGCTGATACCCAGCTGCCGGCGGTCCAGAACGATACCAGCGGGCCGGCGCTCGAGCACGACACCCGGCTACCGGCGGTTCAGAACAGCGGCCTGCCTAACCCCGGTGCGGAGCGGGGCTTCAATCCTCAGCCTGACCCGCCCGGCCAACCTGTCACTAAAGGGGAGCTTTAGCTCTCTGACGGCCCGGGCCGATATGGCCCGGGCCGTTGCAGCAGTGGTATGCCGAGTCAATGTGGCCAGCCCCGAAGGATTCGCGACCCGGTGAGGGCATAAGCAGGGATGAAGCCGTCCCTGCTCTGGCTCCGGCGCGACCTGCGCCTCCTCGACCACCCCGCTCTGTGTGCCGCGGCCGAGGACGGCGCAGTCATCCCGGTCTTCATCCTCGATCCCGCCCTGCTCGAGGGGCGCTGGCCCTCACCCAACCGGGTGCATTTCATGCTCGAGTCGGTGAAGGCCTTGAGCAGGCAACTGCAAGAGCTGGGCAGCCACCTGGTGGTGCGGCGCGGCCCCCCAAAAGAGGTCCTGGCCGGGCTCCTGGCCGAGACCGGGTGCGGACGGATCCACTACCAACGCGATTACGGGCCCTACGCCCGCCAGCGCGACGCCACCATCACCGGCGTGGCCCACCCCGGCCAGCTGATCCACGAGCCGGAAGTGGTGCTCACAGTCGCCGGCCAGCCCTACTCGGTCTTCACGCCCTACCGGCGGCGCTGGGAGCAGTTGGGCCGTCGGGAAGTGCTGGCAGCACCCGCACGGCTCAAGACTCCCGACCGCTGGCCCTCCTCCGATCCCCTCCCTCCCACAGAGAGCATCAGCCAGCTTTTGGAGGCGGGCGAAACGGCAGCGCGCCGGCGCCTGGACCACTTTTCGCAACACGCTGTGCTCGACTATGCGGCCCGCCGAGACCGGCCCGGTTGCCAGGGAACTTCGCGCCTGAGCCAGGACCTGCGCTGGGGGTTGCTCTCCCCGCTCGAGGTGGCCGAGCGCTGCGCGGGAAGCGACACCTATGTCAGCGAGCTTTGCTGGCGCGACTTCTACTACCACATCCTGTGGCACCACCCGCGAGTGACCCGCCAGGCCTACCGCCCGGCGCTGGACAAGGTGGCCTGGGAGCGTGCGCCTGAGCACCTCCGGGCCTGGAAGGAGGGGCGCACCGGCTACCCCATCGTGGACGCGGCCATGCGCGAGCTGAAGGCCACCGGCTGGATGCACAATCGCTCGCGCATGATCGTGGCCTCCTTTCTGACCAAGGACCTGCTGATCGACTGGCGGGAGGGCGAGCGCCACTTCATGGAGTACCTGGTGGACGGCGACCTGGCCGCCAACAATGGTGGCTGGCAGTGGGCCGCCTCCACGGGCACTGACCCCCAGCCCTACTTCCGCATCTTCAACCCCGTGCTGCAGGGCCAGAAATTCGATCCCGAAGGCGAGTACGTCCGCGCCTGGGTGAGCGAGCTGGCCAGAGTGCCCAAAAAATACGTGCACGAGCCCCACAAGATGCCCTCGGAGCTGCAAGAGACAGTGGGCTGCCGCATCGGGCATGAATATCCCGCCCCCATCGTGGATCATGCCCAGGCGCGCGACCTGGCGCTGCGCGCTTACGAGAGAGCGTTGGGGAAGTAGTCGCTCTTGAGGCGGTCGAGGGCGTCCGGCTCGGGAGGCGGGGCCAGCCGGGCGAAGGCCCGGGCTGTCTCGCACAGGGCTCCCAGCACCTCCTGGCGGCGCTCGATCGGGTAGTTGGGGTCGTCAAGCAACCCGCCGGCGGCCTGGATGCCCTTCCAGAGCGCGTGCTGGGTCAGCGGTCCATCAGTTAGACGAGGGTCGGTGGCATAGAGCACGCGGGCCAGAGCCTCGAAGGCGGCGTTGGGGTCGGGCAGGGGCACTTCCAGGGCGTAAAGCCGGCCGGCCTGGCACAGGGTCTCCAGCAGGCGCACGCGGTCTTCGGGCGAGTCCTCGCGCTCGAGCATCAGGGTGCCGCAGGCCTGGATGCCCCGCCACACGGTCAGGCGCTGGGAGGGACCCAGGCTGCGCGACCAGTCGTGGTTGTGCAGCAAGCGGTCGAGAGCCAGGTAGGCGTCTTCGGCCCGCTCGCAGGGGATGGCCCGGGCGTAGGCCTCGGCCGCCAGGGCCAGCACGGTTTGGGCCTCCAGCTTGCGCTCCCAGGCGAGACGGGGCTCGGAGAGAAGAGCGCCGGCGGCCTGGATACCGCGCCAGAGGGTAAGCCGCACCAGGTTGCCGTCCAGGGGAACCGGGCGCAGCACGGCTACGGCCTGCTCGATTTGCTGCTCCTGGGCCGACCAGGTGGCCTGGCGACGGTCGCGGGGCAGGCTGCGGGCGTAGTAGCGCACCGCCTGGCAGAGGCAGTCAAGGGCTTCCACCCGCTCTTCGGGATTGAGCCAGGGGTCGTCGAGCAAACGGGCCGCAGCCTGGATGCCGTGGCGCAGGAGCAGAGGATTGGGCGGGGCTTCGCCCGGTTCGGGAGTCGAAGCGGGAGCAACCTGCTGCAGCGTCTCGGCGGGCCCGGGAATAGCCTGCTCGGGAGCCGGGCTCGGCTGGCAATCCTCCAGCCTGGGGGCCAGGTAATCGAGGGCCTCAGCCAGGAAAGACGGCTCACACTCAGCCTCGAGGCACGGCAGCACCGGCAGGGGCGGCAACTCCTCGCAAAGCGGTAAAATTGGGAGGGCGGGCATCTGATAGCTCTCGGGCACAAATGGCGTGGGCAGGCTGACTGGTTCCGGCGAGGACAGCACGGGCTCCTGGGCCAGCTCGGCCTCGCTCTCCCGCTCGCGAGCGCGGCTGGGAGCCGGCATCAGCTCGCTGGCCTGCTCGGCCAGGCCCAGGCCCAGGTAAGCGGTGCCCAGCAGGCTGCGAGCCTCGGCGCACTCGGGATCGAGGCTGAGTATCTTGCGCGCTGCCAGGGCTGCATCCTCGAACTGCTTGTTGAGCAGGCAGGCCTCCGCCAACAGCAGCAGGGCCGGGCGCGGGTCGCCCGGGTGGCGCAGCAGCGAGCGAAACTCGCCGATGGCGGCAGGATAGCGTCCCATGGCCAGATAGAGCCGGCCCAGGCTGAGGGCCACGTCGACACGCTCGGGGCTGATCACCATCAAGCGCTGAAAGACCTCGGCCGCGAGCTCGTCCTGACCCCGCTCGATCAGAACGGAGGCCAGGTTACGCAGATGCTGCCCGGCAAGGTCGAAGTTACCGGTCAGAATGTAGACCTCGGCCAGGGCCATCCCGGTGGGGAAATCAGACGGCACCACCAGCCAGGCTCGCTCGAGCAACTGCAGCGACTCTTCGGTCTCGCCGCGCTCGAGTAAAAGCAAGCTGAGCTCGCGCAGGTTGGCCAGGGCTCCGCCGAAGTCCTTGCTCTGCAGGCGGGCCAGGGCGATGTGCAGGCGCGCCTTCTCGGAGGTGGCGTCAAAGCGAAGGATGGCCTCTCCGACCGCTTCGACCAGACTCCACTGCGAGTTGCGCTCCAGGGCTTCCAGCCAGCTGTAGCACGCGGTCAGGAGCTTGCGCCGCTTGCCCTTGGTGGCGTACACCCGGGCAGCACCGTTCAGTGCCCGGCGATTGTGTGGATAATCAGCCAGCACCTGCTCGTACGTGCGCTCGGCCAGGTCCCAGCGGCCCCGCGCGACGTGCTCGTCGGCGCGGTCAAGCCGATGATCGAACCTGGCTTCATTCGGCTCGTAAAAACCGAAGACACCCGTGGGGCCGTTCTCCAGCCTCTGCGAGAGACTGACGACTCGGGGCCCGAAGCCCTTCGGATCGGGGATCCTGGGCAAATCCAGCAGTTGGCCTGTGGTCACTTGCCCACTCTATGCAAACCAGAGTCGAGATTTATGAACATCCCATTAACGGTTGACCATCGAGCCACCCTGTGGGATGATCCTGGGTATGACAGCCTGGCTTACCTGGGGATGGATCCCCGTGCTCTTCCTGGGCGTCTGGCTGGTGGTGCTGTGGGTCATCAGCTGGCTGGGTGGCTGGCGCCGATTAGCCCGTCACTACCGCAGCCCCGACCCGTGGAAGCATTCCGGGCTCGGCTGGCAGTCGCTCCACCTCGACCAGGGCATCTCTTTTCGTGGCTCGGTCAAGGCTCAGGCCGACGAGCACGGCCTCCACCTCTCGGTGTGGCCGATCTTCCGGGCCTTTCATCCCCCACTCACCATCCCCTGGGAGGACCTGAGCGGACGTCGGCTCGGCCCCACGAGTCGCTGGGGCCGGATGCTGGTGACTCGCACCGTGCTGCTGAGCGCCCGTCTGGCCCCCGAAGTTCCCCTGATTCTCTCTGAGCGGCTGGCCGAGAAGCTCAGCCAGAAAACCGGAGCAAGCTGGCTCTGCGCGTGATCAGGCTGCTGGTGCTGCTGACCCTGCTGACCCTGCCCGTCCGGGCCGAGACCCTGCACGAAGCGGCCGGCCGCGGGGATCTGATCCGGGTCATGCAGATCCTCGACGGCGGAGCCAGGATCGACGGCCTGGACGGCAACGACAACACCGCCCTCGTGGTGGCCGTGGAGCGCAACCAGATCGAGATCGTCAAGTACCTCATCAAGCGCAAGGCCAGCCTGAAGGTGGGTCACCCCCTCAGCGTGGCGGTGCGCGAGAACAACCTGGCCATGGCCAGGCTCCTGGTCGAGAGCGGCGCCAACGTCAACGCCGGGCTCAACTCGCCTTACAGCCTGCCGATCGAGATCGCGGTGGTCAACGGCAACCTGGAGATGGTGAGATTCCTGCTGGAGAAGAAGGCAAAAGCCACCATCAAGACCAGCTACGGGACGCTGCTGCACAACATCGCCCTGGCTCCCGACCTTCACTCGGGCCAGAAGGGCAGGCTGGAAATCGCTCGCCTGCTGGTGGCCCACAAAGTCGACCCCCGCGCCCGCGACGTGCGCAAAGACCTGCCCTTCCACTCGGCCGTGGCCATGGGCCACAGCGCCCTGGTGGAGTATTTCCTCTCCCTGGGGATCTCGCCCGAAGACAAAGGCAGCCTGGCCTACACGGCGCTGCTGGTGGCCTCTGAGTCGGGCGACCTGTTGACAGTGAAGGCCCTGCTGGCCCACAAGGCTTCCGTCAAGGCCGTCACGCCGGAGGGAAGCACGGCGCTGCACAAGGCCGCCTGGAACGGACACCTGAAGGTGGTTGAGGCACTGCTGGTCGCGGGCGCTTCGCCGAAGGCCAAGAACAAGGCCGGCAAGACCCCCCTGGACCTGGCCCGCGACCGCGGTCACAAGAACGTGGCCGCGGTGCTCAAGTCCAAGATGTAGCCCGCCCAGCCCTGGCCATCGGCGAGCCAGGCACCGCGGGCCGCCGGGCACGGAGCCGTGCACATTCCGGCCCCCTCGGTCCCGAGCGAGGACCTGGCCCGCGCCGACCCGAATCCATGCCCATGCCCGTCAAGAGAACCGCCTGCAATCGGGACTGTCCCGACGCCTGCTCCATCCTGGTCACCGTGGACGACGCGGGGCGGGCGGTCAAGCTTAAGGGCGACCCGGACGATCCGGTCACGAAGGGCTTCCTGTGCGAGCGGACCAGCCGCTTTCTCTACCGCCAGTATGCCTCCGACCGGTTGACCACGCCCCTCTTGCAGGGCCGGCCGGTCTCCTGGGACAGAGCCCTTGATCTGGCTGCCGAAAATCTCCTCAAGATTCGCTCCGAGTCCGGGCCGGCTGCCATTTTGCACTATCGCTCCGGGGGCTCGCTGGGGCTGCTCAAGAACCTCTCGGACTACCTCTTCGAGAGCTTCGGTCCGGTCAGCGTCAAGAGCGGCGACATCTGCTCGGGGGCCGGCGAGGCCGCCCAGGAGCTCGATTTCGGGCTCTGCGATAGCCACGACCTGACCGACCTGGAAGAAAGCCGCACCATCTTGATCTGGGGCAAGAACGTGCACACCTCCGGGCCCCACCTCCTGCCGCTGCTGCTCAAGGCCCGCGAGCGGGGCTGTAAGCTCGTGGGCATCGACGTGCTGCGCACCAGGCTGGCCGAGCTCTGCCCGGAGTTCGTGCAGGTGCGCCCCGGGGGCGATTTCGCGCTGGCCATGGCCGTGGCCCGTACCCTGTTCGAGTTCGGCCACACCGATCCCGAAGCCCCTGACTACTGCGACCACTTCCAGGCTTACCGCGAGCTGGTCTTCTCCCGCGACGACTGGGCCAACGAAGCCGGAGTCAGCTCCGAGCAGGTAGAGACCATTGCCCGGGCCTACGCAGACGGCCCTTCAGCCCTGCTGGTGGGCTGGGGGCTGGCCCGGAGGGCCAATGGAATGGCGAGCGTTCGAGCCTTGGACGCCCTGGCGGCGGTCAGCGGCAACCTGGGCGTGGCTGGCGGGGGCATCTCCTACTATTTCCGACGTCGGGCCTCGTTCGATACCGGCTTCATCCCGGGCAAGAGCGCTCGCGAGCTGTCTGAGGCCAGACTGGGCCACGAGATCCTGGCCGCCAAGGACCCGCCCATCCGCATGATCTGGGTGACGGCCGGCAATCCCGTCTCCATGCTGCCCGACTCTCAGGTCACCCGGGAAGCCTTCCACAAGAGCGAGCTCAACGTCGTGGTGGACACCCACCCAACCGACACCACTGACTGCGCCCAGCTGGTGCTGCCCACCCTGACGCTGCTGGAGGATGAGGACCTGGTGGGGGCTTACGGCAATCACTGGGTGCGCAACTCGAGCCCCACCCTGGAGCCACCCGGAGAGGCGCGCCACGAGCTGTGGATCTGGCAGGAGCTGGCCAACCGGTTGGGCCTGAGCGATCTTCTCCAGGGCACCGTGCACGATTGGAAGCGGCGGATCCTGAGGCCTCCGCTCACGCTGGAGGCCCTCGAGCAGGGCCCCCAGCCCCGTCCCGATGCCCCCCGGGTGCTCTTCGAGGGACGGAGATTCCCGACCACCAGCGGAAAAGTCAACCTGATCCATCAGCCTCCCGGGCCCACGCCTCGACCGAATCAGGAGTTCCCCTACCAGCTGCTGGCCGTGTCCACTCCCAGGTCGCAGTCCTCGCAGTGGTCGGTCGACCACGAAGGCCCGCCTGTGGTGAGCCTGCACCCCTCCTGTGGCCTCAAAGACGGACTGGAGGCTCGTCTGGAGAGCCGGCGAGGTTGGCTGGACGTGCGTGTGCGACTCGACGAGAGCATCCACCCGGAGGTGGCTTTTATGGCCAAAGGAGGGATGCTGCGCCGGGGCAATTGCGCCAATCAGCTGATTGGCGCCCGGGAAACCGATGGAGGCGGCGGGGCCGCATTCTACGACGAGCCGGTGCGGGTGGTGGCCCGGTAGGAATTCTGTCCCCAGGGAGGAAGCCATTCAACCTATGAAAGGGCAATGCGGGCTTGGGTAATGCGGTCCCGACCGAGCCGTCGGGAACGCTGGTGGAAGCCGAGCCTTCGACTCTAGGGAAGCAGGTTGTCTACCATTCGGGCTTTGACCCACCGGTGCTGCACTGGCGCCACCAGGGGGCGCGACAGTTCCGCTCGGTAACCATGACCCGCTCGGGTCCTGGCCGCATCGACGGGGAGTCGTGCTGGCGGGCCTGGGCCCTGGGCCAGGCGGGACGCAATCTGCAGTTCTACTTCACCAACAGCCTGGGCAACCTGCGCGACCCGGCCTCGGACACCTACCAGGCCACTCAGGATTGGATCTTCGTGCAGGATGGACAACTCTTCAACTACCAGCCTGCCCGCCGGCCGGACGCACCCCGACGCGATTATGACCCGGCCGCGGTGCCGGTCATCGAGTCCGCCATCCTCAAGGAGAAGCGCCCCTATCGGGTGTTCCTGCCGCGCGGCTACGACCAGCAGACCGACCGACGCTATCCGGTGCTCTATCTGCACGACGGCCAGAACGTGTTCGAGGTGGGCCCTTTCGGCTCGTGGCACGCCACCCGGGCTGTGGAGGAGACGGCCCGGCGAGCTGAAGCGCGCGAGCTGATCGTGGTGGGGGTGGACAACACGCCCAATCGCCTGCGCGATTACATCAGCCCCGACGACGGGGGACGGGCCGACCTTTACGCGGCCTTCTTGATGCAAGAGCTCATGCCGCTCATCAACGAAAAATACCGCACCCTCGGTGGCTCCTTCAACACCGGCACGCTGGGCTCGAGCGCCGGGGGGGTGGCCGCCCTCTACCTGGCCTGGGAGCATCCCGATGTGTTCGGCAAGGTGGGGGCGATGTCGGGCTCGTGGTGGCTTCGAAACTTCCCCGCCCGAGTAGCCCAGGACAAACGCCGCGACCTGCGCATCTATCTTGATTCCGGCGACAGCGGCGGCACGTTCCGAGACGGCGTCAGCCTGACCCTGGCGCTGCGCGACTCCTTAATCGGGCGCTACTCGCTGGGGCGCGACCTGCAGCACCTGATCGGGCACCGCCATCGGCATAACGAAGCCGCCTGGGGGGCCCGCATGCCGGGAGCTCTCAAGTTCCTGTTCCCGCTTACCGAGGAGCCGCCGCCCCCGGCTTCATGACGCTCTCGGAACGAATCGACGCCTTCGGCCCTCCTACGCCGGCCTTCGCCCTTCCCAGCAGTGGTTGGCGCACCTTTCAAGACTGCCTGGCTTACGTCGAGTATGCCGGGTGCTGGCTGGCCATCGGCCAGCCCCTCAGCTCCGATCCGCAGGCCACGGCCGCCGAGTTCGCCCGCCAGGCCCGCGAGAAAGGTCGCCAGGCCGCCTTCTTCGGCTGGTCTCCGACCGGCTGGCAGAGCCTCCCGGTCGGCCAGGAGGCCTGGTTCGAGCCAGGTGAATGGCGGCCCGAGCGGGTGGGCGAGTTTCTGCGCCGGGCCCGGCGCAAGGGGGTGAGCGTTCGAGAGGATCCCCCCGAGGCCGACCTGGAGCCACTGGTCAGGGGCTGGCGCCATCGCCAGGGAATGCCGCCCATGGGCTTTCTGGCCGCCGGGCGCCCCCTGGAGATGGATCCGAAGCGCCGCCGCTGGGCCGCCTACGGCCCCGGGGGAGCCTGTCTGGGGCTGCTGGTGGCTGTCGACCTGGGCGGGGGAAACCACCTGGTGGACTTCCTCATCCTGGGCCGACCGGTTCCCCAGGGCACGGCCGAAATGCTGCTGGACACGGCCATGCAGAGTCTACCGGGACGCGTTTCCCTGGGCTTCACCGCGCTGGCCGGCCTGCCTGACCGCGGCGGGCCTCTGCTGGCCCTGATGCGGTCCGCCTCCAAGCATCTGAACTGGCTGTATGGCTTCAAGGGCATCTACAACTTCCGCGCTCGCCTGGGCTGCCGCTTCCAGCCCATCGTCCTGGCCGCCGAGCCGGGCCGGTTGGCCCGGGCCCTGTGGGCCTCGCTGGTGGCCTTTTCGCACGGCCGCCCCGACCGCTTCGCGCTGGTCACCGCCGGTCGACTGCTGAGCCAACCCGCCCGGGTGCGCGAGCCGGAGGGCTGGGCTCTGGGAGCCGAGCTACTGGCCGCCGCCCTGATTCCCTGGACGATCGTGCTGGCGCTGTGCGACTCGGAGCGCTGGTTTGGAGCCGCCTGGCTGGCAAAGGCCTGGGCCAGCTTCGACGTGCTGATCCTCACCCTGTTCTGGCTTCTGGGCCGCGGCCTGCGCCGGCACCGACGCCAGGCGCGAGCGCTGGGCTTCATGCTTTTAGGAGCGGTGCTGGCCGACTGCTGGATGACCTTTGCCCAGGCCCTGCTCTACAATATTCCCCGCGCGAGCAGCGCCTGGGACTGGCTGGGCGTTTTCATCGGTTGCAGCGGCCCTCCGCTGGCCGCTCTCTTTCTTAGCGCCCTGCTGCTTCGAGCCCCGCTGCGCCGATGAATCCGACCCGCTACTTCTACAATCTGACCCTGGAGCGCATCTTCGAGGCCTTCGAGCAAGCCGACCTGGATGTCGAGCCCGGCTTCGTCTTTCTCAACTCGCTGGAAAATCGCGTCATCCGCGCCGAGGACGTCGACGGCACCCGCTGGGTGGCCAAATTCTACCGACCCGGCCGCTGGTCGCGCGAGGCCCTGCGCGAGGAGCACGACTTCCTGCAAGAGCTGAAGAATGCCGGTCTACCGGTCGGGCCGCCGCTCGAGCTAGAGCACGGCGACACGGTGGGAGTGGTGTCCGGCATCTATTTCGCCATTTTCCCCTACCAGTTCGGGCGCTGCCCCGACGAGATCGAGCTGCACCATGTGCACGCCCTGGGCGACATGCTGGCTCGCCTGCACAACGTGGGCGAGCGGCGCGCGGCCCGCTACCGTCCTCTGATCGGGCCTCGCAGCTGGGGCCTGGAGAACCTGGAGGCTCTGCGCGAGGAAAAAGTCGTGCCCGGCGAGATCTGGCCGGGATACGAGAAGACGGTGCGCTCGCTGGTCAGCCGGGTAGAGCGGATGTTCGCCGAGATTCGCCCCATCCGCCTCCACGGCGACCTGCACCGGGGCAACCTCCTCTACAGCTCGCAGGGCCTCGAGCTGGTGGACTTCGACGACTTTGCCATGGGTCCGCCCGTGCAGGACGTCTGGCTGCTCTTGCCGGGCCGCGACGAAGACAGCGTGGCCATGCGAGAGACTTTGCTCGAGACCTACTGCAAGCGCCGCCCCTTCGATCGCCGCAGCCTGGCCCTGATCGAGCCCCTGCGGGCGCTCAAGTTCGTGCGCTACGCCACCTGGGTGGCCCGACGCCGACGCGACCCGGTCTTCGTGCCCCTCTTCCCGGAAGTAGAGTCGCACTCGTTCTGGCGCCGCGAGCTCGAGGAGCTGCAGGCCCAGCTAGCCCGCCTGCGCTGAGCGGTCGGAAAAAGTGACGCCCCGGCAGGCCAGCAACTTGGCTGGGGGCCGGGGCGTCGCGAGTACGGAGGAACCAGACTCGCCTCGTATGTTCTTGATTTAGATTCAAGTTCCTGCTTGGGGGATAGAATTATTTTCCAGAGCGACTCCCTGTACAGGCAACAAGCGCCCGTCGAGGACGGACGCTCAGTCTTGAAGACCGGAAGGACCTTAGGTGTAAGGAAGCAGCGCCAGGTGACGGGCGCGCTTGATGGCCACGGCCAGACGACGCTGGTGACGGGCCGAGGTTCCGGTGATGCGGCGCGGCAGAATCTTGCCCCGCTCATTGACGAACCGCCGAAGCAGGTTGATGTCCTTGTAGTCGATGTACTCGATCTTGTTGGCGGAGAAGTAGCAGACTTTCCGGCGCGGGCGGCGCATCCGGCGCTCTCCCCGTCCGTCCTTTCCAGCTGCAGCGTTGGCCATTGGGTAAGTAACTCCTTGAACTCTAGTTGCGAGAGTGAAGTATAGCCGAGAGGGCCCTGGTTGGCAAGAGGGGCTAGGAACTTCCTGTCGGCGCTGAAAACCAGTCGCGCAGCTCGCGATTGACCAGATCGGGGCGCTCGAGCTGGATCCAGTGCCCGCAGCCCTCTACCAGGCGAAACTCGAAGGGGGCCCGGGTGTAATGCTTGCTGAGGGCGGCCGTGGAAGGCAACAAATAGGGATCATCGGCACCAAACAGCATCAGGGCGCTCACTTCGGCCTTGGGCAGGTGCATGGGACCGGCCCGATAATAGCTCAGGGCCGCGGTCAGGGCCCCTGGACGCATCAGGGCCTCCATGCCGCGCTGGGCGTCCAGCGGATCGATGCGCCGCCCGTAGGCCGCCCGGAACCAACCGGCCAGGTGGCGGCGAATCATTCGCTCCGGCAGCCAGGGGAGTTGGAACCAGAGGATGTACCAGCTGCGCCTGAGCTGGGAAGGATTGCGCAGCACCCCTCGCACCATGGCCCCCGGATGAGGACAGTTGAGCACGGCCAGCTTGCGCAGGCGCTGAGGATAGAGTCCGGCCGTAGCCCAGGCCACCGCCCCGCCCCAGTCGTGGCCGCACACGTAGGCGTCTTGCTCGCCCAGGTCCTCGATCAACTCGGCCACATCGCGGGCCAGGCGATTGAGCCGATAGCACCTGCGCCCGGAGGGCTTGTCGCTCTGGTTGTAGCCGCGCAGGTCGGGGGCCACCACCCGGTAGTGGCTGGCCAGAGCCGGGATCTGCTTGCGCCAGACATACCAGAAGTCGGGAAAGCCGTGCAGCAGCAGGAGCAAGGGCCCTTCGCCCTGGCTCACCCAGTGGAGGCCCACCTCGCTGAGCTGGGAAAATCCGTGTCGCCAGGTCATCGCCGAGCAGCTTTCTACAGTCCCGCGCGTTGACCTGTGGGGAATTGGAGCGCGCGGCGCCTCAGCCCCTCTGCGCTCAGAGCTCGCGGTGGACCACCTCTCCGTCGACCATGGTCAACAACACCCGGGTATCGGCCAGCTCGCTGCCCACAATCCCCTGGCGCTCGAGCTCGAAGAGATCGCGGTCGAGCACGGCCAGGTCGGCCCGTTTGCCGGGAACCAGCGAGCCGGTCAGACGCTGGCGACCGGCCGCCGTAGCCGCTCCCAGCGTGTAGGCCGTGAGCGTTTCCTGAAGAGACAGCCGCTCCTGGCCATACCAGGCTCCCCGCTCCATGCGATCGGGGCGCTGACGGCACAGAGCCCCGTGCATGCCATAGAAGGGATTGACGTCCGAGACGGGCGCATCGCTGCCAAAGGCAAGCAGGGCTCGCGAACGGGCCAGTCCCCCGAAGCGGTAGGCGAGGCGGGCGCGCTCTCCGAGGTAAGCGTCGGCCGTATCCATATCGTCCAGGATGTGGGCAGGTTGCAGACTGGCCGTGACTCCCAGTTGGGCCAGGCGGCCCAGGTCCGGGTCGGCCAGGGTCTGAGCGTGCTCGATTCGATGCGGAACGGCCGGTGGCTCCACACCACTCAGTCGCGATTGCTCGAGCAAGTCCAGGCAGACCCGGTTGGCCCGGTCGCCAATGGCGTGGATGGAGACCGGAAAACCGATCGCTAGAGCCCGACGCAGCTCCTGTCCGATCTGCTCGGGGGGAGTCAGCACCAGGCCGCAGTTGTCGCGGTCGTCGAAGGGGCCGGGCAGAAACGGCTCCAGCATCCAGGCCGTGCGGCTGCCCAGGGTGCCGTCGGTAAAGATCTTCACGTGAGCGAGCTGGAGCCGGTCGTCGCCTATCCCGCAAGAAAGCCCCAGCTCCTCCAGCTGCGAGAGATGATGGGCCGCCACGTTGCAGCTCACCCGCAGCGCGAGCTGCCCGCTCCGATGCAGACGTGCGTAGGCAGTCAGAGCGCTGCGACCATCCTCGTGATCCTTGAGGCGCTGATCACAGATGGAGGTGACCCCCAGCCGGTGCAGCCGCTCCATGCCCGACAACAGGGCTCGCTCGCGCTCGCTGGAGCTGGGGTCGGGAAGCAAATCCCGCATGCGAGAGATAGCCAGCTCGCGCAGCACTCCCGTGGGCTCACCGCGCTCGTCGCGGTCGATCACGCCCCCCTCCACCACCAGGTCCGGCTCCAGCATGCCGGCCAGACTCAGAGCGCGCGTGTTGGCTACGGCCGAGTGCATGTCCGAGCGGTAGAGCAGGCAGGGCCGGTCTGGCCCGGTGAGCGCGTCGAGCTGGTGTCGCGTGGGCATGGCCGGGTCGGTCCAGCCGGTCTCGTTCCAGCCCCATCCCCGAATCCAGGCCTCCCGGGGATGATCGGCAATGAACCGGCGAACCCGCCCGAGCAGGTCCTCCAGGCTCCCGCAGCCGCTCAGCTGCACCTGGCTCAGACCCAGGCTCCAGAGGTAGAAGTGAATGTGGGCGTCCCACAGGCCCGGAATGACCAGCCGGCCCCCCAGGTCGAGGCGCGCGGCGGCGCTGACCTCCTGGCCCACGGCCACCAGATGGTTTCCGTGAATGGCCAGCGAATCGGCCCAGGGACGGGTCGGGTTGCCGGTCCAGACCCGGGCGTTGGTCAGCAGAAGATCGGCGCGCACAACCATGCGTTTGTACAGCAAGGGCCCCGGCCCTGCTCTTCAGGGTCCGAGCCCGGTTTGCGATCGGATGCTGTCGCGGTAGGCCCGTCCGCGGCCGACCGCGAAGGATCGCGGCCCTATGCGTGGCCGCATCCTTTTCAACGGCAATATCGTACTCGAAAGCGACTTCGTCAAGATGGCGCGCGACTGGCTGCTCAGCTCGCTGCACGAGGATCGGGCCGTGCGCGAGTCGCTCAAAGTGCTGTTGATCACCGCCGGCTGGCTGGAGAACGAGTTCGAGGAAGAGCCCATCAAGGCCGCCCTGCGCGACATCGGCATCCCCTCGAGGTTCGTGGGCGGATTCGACGGCAATCTGCAGAACCTGTCCGCCTACCACTCCTACCGAGCCTTCCTGGACCGCGAGCCAGCCCTGGCCGCCGCCTGGAACGCTCGCGCCGAGCTGATGGAAGCCACCCGACGCCTCTATCTCGAGAAGAACTCGTTCTACGTGGCCCAGTTGCGGCAGTCGCTGTCCCAACTGAAGGAACGCCAGAGCGACGGCACCCTGGCCCGGGTCATGCAGGATGTTACCGGGGCCTTCTCGCACCCGCCCGCCGACTTTGATGGCGACCGCCTGATGGGTTACTTTCTGGGCGGAGACATTCGCGATACGCTCGGTCGCCTGATCGACAACGATGATCGCATGGTGGAGCTCTTGCGAGACCTCGACGAGCACTTCGTGGTGGGCACCGGACTGCACTTCAACCCCACCTGGCGCAGCCTGCGCCAGACGCTCGAGGAGCGTATCCTGAGTGCCAACTCCATTTTCCTCTTCGGCGGAAACCTGGCCGCACTGCATCGCTGTCTGCACTTTTTCAGGCTGGGCGAGGTTCTGGTCGAAGCCCTGCGACGTGGCACCTCGTTTTACACGGTCTCGGCCGGCTCGCTCATCATGTGCGAGCGCATCATCGTCTACAACGATTTCGCCACCGGCGCCGAGTTCAACCTGTATGATCGCGGCTTTGGCCTGGTGCGAAGCCTACAGCTCTTCCCTCATTGCATGGATCGCATCCAGACCGACGATCCCGACAACCTCAGCTACCTGGCTTATCGCTTCCAGAATCGACAGTGCGTGGGCCTCAACAAGGACAGCTTTCTGCTCTTGGAGGACCAGCTGGCCACCTCGGTGGGCAAGCGCGACGGGGTCTATCTGTTTGACCCGTCGGGGGCCAAGATGCGCTTTGATTTCATGGAGCAACTGGCATAAAGAACGCAACCCGGCTTTGACACCGGGTTGCTCTGCAAAGTCCGTCCGCTGCGAAAATTAGTTCTCGAAGGTGCCGCGAATCAGGCTCCCGGTGAAGGCAGCTCCGCCGATTGTCAGCGTGAACGTGCCGGGAGTGGTGGAGGTGAAGGGTCCGCCCGCCTGACCGGTGATCTGAGTGGCGATCTGATCACCAAAGATGCCGGCGTTCGGGTCGCTTCCAGGGACCAGGAATCCGAACAGGGTAAAGGCACCGTTCGTCTTATCGAAAGTTCCCGCGTAGTCGCCATCGTCGTAATCCCGGGCTTCGAAGGGAGCGATCACTCCATCCGGAAGCGGGGTAACGGTTTCCACGCTGACCGTGACATTCGACACCGTTCCGGTGGTCGAGCCCGTGAATGTAAAGGTCAAGCGCTGATTTGCGTTGATCTGGGTACGCCCGCTGAATTGACCGGCGAAGTGCTCAGCGATCGTGGCGAAATCCTGTTGCGGGGTACCCGCCGAGCCGGCGCCACCGCAAGAAATGGTGGCCAAACACATCATAACGAGTGCGAACAGAGCCAGCCGGCCTAGTGGTCGAGTTCCAATCATTCCTACCTCCATTGGGTTAGTGACAGAAAGACATCAACAATTGACACCGGTCCTTCCGTCTGTTCGAGCAGATCCCTCTCAGGAGGGGATAGAATTTTTTTGAGCCTCCACTCCTCTACAGAAAGCGCCGCCCAAATGAGTTCCACCACCCGACACAAGGTTTTCGATGTTGAAGGAGTTTCACCTTCTGAGTCGAGTCTCCACGAACAGATCCCACCTGCTTGTCGGACAGCCTTCTTCATCGGAGGGCCCCCTCGGCTTCCACCTGATGAGCCGAGGCCGCCGAGAACTTCGCACTGGTTCCAGCCCCAGCTGAGCCAGGCGCGTGAACGAGCTGCAGGCCTACGAAAGCATCCTCCCGCAAGCCGATAGGGCGGGGCCGCCATCCAGCAGTCGGTTTGCTTCCTACATAGCGCGACGCAAGAGCCGCTAATGTGGCGAACGACGGCCGCAGAGAACGACTAGGATCCAGGTTTCAATGCCAGCGGCTCGCCGTTGCCTCCATTACGCTTGAGCACGCTCTCCAGGGGCGTGTCCTTGAGCAGGCCGGCGAACACCTCGCCGATGCTCTTGCCCCCCAGAATGGCCAGCGGAGCCATGGTCTCGGCCATACGCTCGGCCAGGGCGCGGTCACTGAAGGCCTGCAGGGCGGCGATGAGATCGGGCGAGACGGCCTCGGCCCGGGCCACCACTCCCTGCACCTCGGCGCGCAGCTCCTCCAGCCGCTGACCGAGCTGGCGCTGGGCCAGCTCCAGCTCTTGCTCGCGTCGAGCGCGCTCGCGCGCGAGCTCGGCCTCGTGCAGGCGCGAGATGGGCTCTTGCTCCTGGCTCTTGCCCTGCAATCGCTGCATCTCGGCCTCGTGCTGGGTGCGGACCTCCTGGGCCAGGTAGGCCGCCCGCATCTCAAGCTCGGTGCTGCGCAAAGCCAGCTCTTTCAGGGTGGTGGTGCTGACCGCCTCGGCGATCTGCTGTTTGATCTCCTCGCTCTTTCTGGTGGCGTCCAGCCGACGTTGCTCGGCGGCCAGCTCGATGGCCTGCTGCACGGCGTGGTGCTGGGCCTTCATCAACAGATCGGCGATCTGGTTCTCGCCGATGGTCACGTCGAGCACCTCCACGTCGTAGACGTGCATGCCGTTCTCCTCGAAGCGCCGTCCAGAACGCTTGCCCTCTACGGGAGCGCCCAATAGCGCGTCGCGTACGACCGAGATAGCATTCTGGTAGAACTGCTCGAGCCCGTGAGACTTGATGGCATTGCGCAACATGCTGCGCATGTGGTCGGTGAGGAACTTGACGTAGTTCTCCACGTTGAACCAGCGCTCGGGGTCGCCCTCGAAGTTGACCCGGTAGGAAAGCTGCACCCGGACCTGGCACAGGTCGGCTGTCTCGGCCTGGACCACGTCCGAGACGGTGTTGTTGAGCACCCGCAGATAGACGGTGCGAAACAACTCCTCATCCGTCTTGGGAGTTCCGGTGGAGAGCTCGACCATCTCGGGGCTCTCGTCATACTCGAGCAGGTAGGAGGCCGGACCGACCACCACCTTGCGCTGGCCGCTCTTGCCCACGACCAGCACCGCGTAGCCGGTCCAGACGTCGATGGAGACGGCCCCCTCGTAGCGGGTGTCCAGCGTGATGGTGCGGGGCTTGGAGTAGGTCTGGGTGCGCATCAGCTCATCCCCGGCGAAGTCGCGCGGGGCTGCTTGCAGCACCTTGGCGTCCTCCTGCACCCGCTCTTTCTTGGCTCGCACCTCGCGGTCGGCCACATACTCCATCTCGGGACGCGTGAGTTGCAGAAGCTTACGGTTATATTCCAGCGCCTCGCGATTGCCAGGGTAGAGCATCTCCACGAGATGGAGCGGCAGCACTCGCCGCACCACCACCTCGCGGCGCGGATCGGGCAAGAACATGGCCGGCCCCTTGACCAGACTCACCTCGCCCGTGAGCCGGTGCAGCATGTAGAGGGCGTTTCCGGCCGGGATGGCCACCGAATGGTGGATGTCCTGATTACCATATTTGATGATGGCGTGCTCGGGCCGGGGAAAGTAGATCATTTGCTCTTTCCCGGTCAGGAACAGCTCCTCGCCCTCCTTGTGGGCCACCCCCGCCTCGTCGGTGTAGGGAGCGATCACCTTCAGGTAGATGCCGGTCAGCTCGTTCAGCTCGATAGCCTTGAACTTGCGCGAGCCGGCCTTCTCGACGAAGGTCTCGGTGGGCTCGGGGAAGACCACCGCCGGCCCCCGAATGAAGCGCTTGTTGCCATCCTCGTCGAGCAGAATGCAGTATTCCAGACGCTCGAGCGTGACCGCGGCGCGCACGTAGCCGCCTGCGGCCACGTCGGGCACCACCTCGATCCCGGTTGGCGGGATGTAGAAGGAGACGTCGGTTCCGCGGATCACCAGCAGCTTGCCCATGGTGAGATCGGGAGCTTCCTGCTCCACCGGCTCGGTGTGGGGCTGCTGGGGCTTGATCACGGCCCGAGCCCAGTTGTCGCGAGCGGCCTCCTCATTGTAGACGCGCACGACCAGGTACTGGTTCGAGCGCAGGTGATGGCCCTGAATGACGCGGGCCACCTGACCCGGCCAGAGGGGGAAGGTGATGGGTCCGGGCAGGTTGACCTTGCGCCCCGATATCAGCTTGGGCAGGTTGTTGGGGCCGCCCTTGGGGTGCTCTTCATCGCCCTCGCGGGCGGGGTTCTCGAGCACCACATACCAGCCTTCCTCGGCAAAGGGGAAGGAGGTAATGGCCTCCTCCAGGTTGCCTCGCTGAAAACGCCGGGTGGTGTGGTCGTAGGTGACCGGTCGATCGGTGTTGGCCAGGCTGGTCTTGTGGGGACCGATGTAGGCAATGACGTGACCCTTGGTCTCGTCGAGAATGTAGGCGTATTCGTTGGGAGCCAGGATCAGGTCACGCTCGCGGCTTTCGGACATCGTCTCACTACCCCCATTCAGGTTCGAGCAGGGGTCTTTGGCACCGGCAGCGGTTTTCCCGCAAGACAGCGCGGATTGAACTCATTTCAGTTCATCCGATGTTCCGCGATTTGCGGACTGCTGAGCCAGGCCCTTAGCCAGATCGCCCGGACTGCTTGCGAGCAAGACCGAGAGCGCGAGCTACCGACAGACCAGACCGGCCTCGACCTGGATCTTCAGCGCTGGAGCCTGGTCAGGGCTCACTGAGGAGAAGCAGGGCGAGCAGGGCCGAACGCACCGGCATGTGAGCGGGCAGACAGTGCTCTTCCAGCGAGTGGGCCCCATCCCCCACCGCTCCCAGGCCGTCGAGCACGGCCGTGACCTGACTCAGGCTGCTGCCATCGGATGAGCCGCCCGCCGTCCCCCCCTCCAGTTTCAGGCCCAAGAGCGCCCCCAGCTCTCGCGCCCGCTCGAAGAGCGCCAGGTTGCGCGGAGTGAGCTGCATGGGCGGGCGCCCCCAGCTGCCTTCCACCGAGAGGGTGACCCCGGGAACCCGCGGCTTGAGGGCGCGCAGCACCTGCTCCACCCGCTCGGCCTCCTGGTGATTGGGCACGCGCACGTCCACGTCGGCGCTGCTGTGGGGGGCTACCACGTTGGGGCGCAGGCCTCCGTCCACCACTCCCACGTTCACCGTCACGCCCCGACTCGAGTCGTTGAGCTGGAACAGGTCCTGAATCACGAAGGAGAGCTCCAAAATAGCGCTGGCCCCCTGCTCGGGGCTGAGGCCGGCGTGGGCCGGGATGCCCTGGATGCGAACGCGGAAGCGCCCTCCCCCTTTGCGGGCCGTCTTCAGCTTTCCGGTCGAGCCCAGCGAGGGCTCCAGCACGAAGGCCCGCACGGCCCGTCGGGCCAGCTTGAGCAGCAACCGAGCTGAGCGGGGGCTGCCGATCTCCTCGTCGCCGTTGATCACCACCACCGGCGGGAGCGGTGGGGTCAGCCTCAACGAGTGCAGAGCCTCCAGGGCGAACACCAGCTGGACCAATCCGGCCTTCATGTCGTAAACCCCAGGTCCGCGCAACCGGTCGTCGCGCCGCTCCACCGGAAAGGTCGCCAGGGTGCCCACCGGCCAGACCGTGTCCGCGTGTCCCACCAGCATCTGCCAGGGAGCCGCGACCGGAGAGGGGGTGGCCACCAGGGTCCCGGCCCCCCGGCTCACTCGCATGCCCAACCGGCTCAGACGCTCGCCCAGCAGATCGTAGACCGGCTCGAGCCGGGTCGGCTCCTGAGAGGGGGTTTCAAGGCTGGCAAGCCGCACCAGCAGCTCTTCCATGCCGCCGGCTCGCTCGTGCAGCCAGCTGCTCAGCGCCTCAGCGATGGAAGCCTTTGGGGAAGGGGAAAGCATGGCTCTCACTCAGGATAGCAAAGCGCCCCGGCTGAAGATAGACCAGCATGGGGTCGTGGGCGATGGCCTCGTGGTCGTCCTGGTGCGCTCGCCGCAGAGACGGCTCGTCCACCTCGGCATGGCGCACCACGCCGGCAATGAGGCTGTTGGGGCCAAAGCCATCCACCACCCGGTCGAGCTCGCACTCCAGGAACAGGTAAGCGCCCTCGAGCAAGGGACAGCCGAGTTTCCCGGAGATGGTGGGCAGGGCCGCCAGCGAGGGTTTGGGGGCCTCCGGACCGGGGCCGCAGCGGGGAGCCGCCGCCAGCGAGGTCTGCAACACCTGCTCCGGGCGCGGGAAGCTCACCCCGAAGCGCCGGTCGCGCTGAATGTTGCGATAGGTGGCGTGCTCGGGCGAGCAGACGAAGCCAAAATAGTTGTCCCAGCTCAGCGGCAGGGCCAGGTGCTTGGGCGCAAGATCGACGGTGCCATCGGGGTGACGCGTGCCTACCAGCACCAGGGGTGCCACCAGAAAGAACTTCGACCAGATCGGTTGCGAGAGATCAAGCTCAATCATGACAGCCCCAGCCTTCGTTTCAAGAGGTCGAGCACCACCGGGCGGGTGGCTTCGTCGAGGATGTTGACGGTGGGGACCTTGGTCAGGCGGGTGGTCAGCTCGATGCCAGCGCTGGTATTGGCACAGACGCCGCAGATCAGGTCCGGGGTACGCTGAAAGGCAACCATCACGCCAAGGGCCGCGTAGGGGTCGGAGGCGCACAGCACCAGCATGGCGATGCGATCACCTAGCGCCTCCAGGGCCGCCTCGCCGTTGTAAGGCTCGAGCGGCGAAGAGCCGATCTCGGCCACCACCACGTCGGCCTCCAAGAGCGACATCCGAGACAGCAGCTGATCGATGGCCGGCCGGAACTCATTCGGGGGAATCACGGTGGAGGGCAAGCCCACGTCCACGAAGTCGAAGATGGAGTCGGCCCCGGCGTCGTGCAGGCTCAGGATGTCTCGATAGCGTCCCGCCCCGGTCAGCTTGGCAGCCACCACCTTCCGGTCGACCTCTTTGAGCATTCGCACGATCACTCGCGCTGCGGTCGTTTTGCCGGCCGACATGCTCGTGCCCACCAGCAGCACCACGGGCACTCCCAGCGGGCGCTGGGGAACGGCCCCTACGTAGTCTCTCATGCTGGCCTTGTTCCCCTGCACCAGCACGTGCCCCTGATAGCGCAGCACGGGCAGTTGGCCGAGGTAGGGCGACTGGGAGGTGATCTTGCCGAGCAGACCGGCCGGGGTCATCAGGTCCATCAGGCCGTCCTCACCGATGGCACGCCAGTCGCCCACGGCCTCCAGAGTGGCGGCCCGGCTCCCCAGCGCCCCCACCAGGCGGTCGCCACGAATCACCTCGATCAGTCGGCCGGTATCCAGCTCGACCCGGGAGAGAGGACCACCGGCGGTCACGAACTCACCCACCACGAAGTCGGCCGTCTGCCAGCTCTCGCGCGGTAGTCGCTCCAGGCTCAAAGGCTCACTCAGGCTCGACAGGCGAGCCAGGGAGCCCAGGAAGATCTTGTGCTCGGAAGCCACGGTCCCAGGTTAACGCGGAATTCGCGGCCGGGGTATGACGGCTGTCATACTCCTCAAGGTCGCAACAAGGCATGGTGGAAACGTGAAGGAGCGCGTCGTGGCCCTGGTCTTGTCGGTCCTGGTGGGGCTGGGCCTGGGACTGCTGCACTCATATCGAGCCATGGAAGCGATCGAGCTGCAGGCCCTGGACGGGATGCTGGCTGTTCGGCCCGCCCGCCGGGTGGACCCGCGCATTCGCATCGTGGAGCTCGATGAGGCCACCCTGGCCACGGTGGGTTTGCCCCAGGTGCTCTGGCGCCGCGCCTGTGCCCGGGTCGCCTCGGCCCTCCTGCTATCGGGGGCAAAGGCGGTGCTGCTGGACTCGCTCTTCCCCCGCTCCTGGTCCAACCTGCCGCCCGACAGCCCGCTGGCCCGGGAGTTGGAGCAGGCCGACCTTGAGCTGGGCCAGGTGCTGCTCTCGGGCCAGGTGGTGCTGATCGACTATGATCGCGGTCAGAGCGCGCCGCCTCGCCCGGGGTCGAGCGAGCTGCTCTACTATGCCGCCGAGTCTCAAGGCAACGTGGCCCTGGCCAACCTGATCACCGATCCGGATGGGGTGGTGCGCCGGCTGCCGGTGTACGCCGACCGGTCGGGGCGAGCCCGCTTCGTGGCCGGCCGGCTGGCTGAGCTGGCCGAGGACCAGGTGCTGACGGTAACCAGCGACACGCTGACCATGCGAGGCCAGAGCTTTCCCACCGAGGCGGGCAGTCTGCGGGTGAGCTATCCGGGGCCGGGCGGCCTGACCTTCCCCAGCCTTTCCTTTGCCCGCCTTCTGCGCCGGGTCGAGGCCGGAGAGAAGCTCTCCGAGCTGGCCGGGACGATCGTCTTGATCGGCCCGGGAGCACTGCAGTTTCAAGATTTCGTGACCACCCCCATCGATCGCTTTCGGGGCCGGCATACGGCCGGGGTCGAAGTCCACGCGGCCGGCCTGAACACGCTGCTGACCGCGGACCCCTTGCGGCGAGCGACCCCTGGCGTTGCCCTCGGCCTGATTGTGGGCCTGGCCGTCCTGGGTGGACTGTGGTCCACCTACCCCGAGCTGCGGGCCGCGACCCTGGGACTGGTCGCGTCTCTCCTCGCTCTCTTCCTGCTGTCTGTGACACTGATCCAGCAAGGCCTCTGGCTCCCGGTTGCCACCGGCAGCCTGAGCCTGGGCAGCGGCTGGCTGGTCGATCTGGGCTGGCGCCAGGCCACCCTCGAGCGCAGTCGCCGCCAGCTGCGACGGATCTTCGGCCGCTTCGTGTCACCTCAGGTCATGCAGAACCTCTTGAAACAGCCGGGAAACCTGGCCCTGGGTGGCCATCGAGCGCGCATCACGGTGCTGTTCTGCGACATCAACAACTTCACGCCCACCTGCGAGGGCCGACCTCCCGAAGAGGTGATCACCATGCTCAATCGCTTCTTCCAGGCCATGTTGGAGGTGATCTTCGCGCACGGTGGCACGGTCAAGCAGTTCGCCGGAGACGAGATCATGGTGCTCTACGGCGCCCCTGACCCGGTGGACGATCACGCCGCGCGGGCCGTGCGGACGGCCCTGGCCATGGTGGCCCGCCTGCAAGAGCTCAAAGTACGGGCCAGCGAGCCGGGCTTTTACGAGGTAAAGATCGGCATCCACACCGGCGATGTGGTGGTGGGTAACGTGGGCTCGCAGGAACGCTCGGAGTATGCCGCCGTGGGCGATCCGGTCAACCTGGCCGCCCGCATCGAGTCGCTGGCCAAGGGCCTGGGAGCGGTCATCCTGGTCAGCGACGTCACCCGGGTCGAAGCCGGCCTGGAGCAACTGGGCTGGCGCTCTCTGGGCGTGCACAATTTCAAGGGAAAACAAGAATCCATGCAGGTCTGGGAGGTCTACCAACCATGAGAGCCATGCTGATGATTGTGCTGACCGCGACGCTGGTGTGGGCAGGCCAGCGCGCCGCCGTCCTCACCGACGTAAAAGGAGCGGTCTTCCTGTCCGACCCGGCCGGTCGCACACCCGTCAGCCTGCTGCGGGTGCTGGAAGAAGGCCAGCAGCTCGAGCTCGAGCCCGGCTCCAAAGTCGCCCTGGCTTGTTTCGGCGATGGCCGCACCGACCTGGTGACCGGTCCCTGTCGCATTCAGGTCGGCCTGCAGAAGACAGTGCTCAAGGCAGGGTCTGCGGGACAGATCAAGAGCGTTCCGGCCGGCCAGTCCAGGGCTCTCGTTCCCCGGGGCGAGAACCTCGAGCGCCTGGGGGGGAGCATGCAGGCTTACCTCGATGTCAACAAGGCCACCACCCCGCCGCTCTTCATGCAGATGGGCGTTCGCTTCGCCGAACAGACTCGCTTCACCAGCCCTCCTCACTTTCGCCTCAAGGCGTTCAGCCCGGCCCAGCTCACTTTGCTCGATCGATCGAGCAAGGTGCTCTGGACAAAGACGACCGACCGCGGCGAGGTGCGCGGCCCGAAGCTCCCGCCCGGGAGCTACCGGCTCAAGGCGGTGGACCAGGAAGGGATCGAGAGCGAGCTGGCCTTCGAGGTCATCAGCCAGACCGAGTCCAACCAGGTCGCCCTGGCTCGCAAGGAAGCCGCGGCCGCCCTCAAAGCGCGGCCGGGCGACCTGTCGCCTCGGATACTCCTGATCGGGGCCTATCTCGAGCGTGGCCTCCTGAGTGAGGCCTGGGACGAAGCGGGCAAGGTGCTGCGCAGCCGCCCGGACGATCCCCAGTCGAAGGCCCTGGTCCGCGGCCTGAACGACATGCTGTATCCGATGAAAATGGCTGACACACCCCAGCCTCGCTGAGCCCGCGAAGGTGGGCGAGAGCTTGGTCCCGAAGCCGCTCTGGGTGATCACCCTGCAAGATACCCGCTTCCTCAACCGTCTCCCTACTCGCTGGCCCGATGTCATTGCCGCCGCGCCCTCTCTCGAGGAGGGCCTGGTGGAGCTGCGGGCCCACTACGCGGGACTGAACGCCTCCTTGCGAAGGCTGACCAACCGGATCCGCGACACCGAATCGGCCGGCATGGACCCGCTAGCGCGGGCGGTGGCCGATCTCGATCCTGAAAGCCCCCTGGGATTGCCGGGCTATCGCGAGGCGCGCCGCCAGCTGGAAGTGCTGGTGGGCCGTTGCACCGAGCTGCTGCGCGAGGCTCCCCTCAACCAGGACGAATGGCTGCGCCACATCGCCGTGGTGGTCAAGACCTTCGAGCTGACCCACGCCACCGCCGGCAACTTCTGCGACCCCGGCCCCCGGGCGCGACTGGGCGAGGCCTTCATCCCCCTCGACGAGCCCGGCAACGTGCTCGATCAGACCAACCTGGTCTACTACCGCCTGCGCGGCTCCACCATCTACGAAGACTTCATCACCGCCGTCAGCCACGATCCCCTGCAGGCGCAAGCCGACGCCATGCGCTTCTGCTCCCAGGTCGGCAATCTTCCCGACCCCCTCCGGGTCCTGGAGGTCGGCGTGGGCGGCGGCCAGTACGCGGCCGACTTCCGGGCCGACTGCGCCCGCCGCCTGGGCCGTCCGGTGCACTACTGCATGGGCGACATCTCCCCCGCCATGCTCAAGGACGCCCTGGCCCACAGCCCCACCTCGCGCGACATCGAGGTGCTGGGGCTGGACGAGCTCAACCGCCTGGCCCCCTACGCCCTGCAGCGCCACAACGAGCTCTTCACCGACCTGCCCTGCGCCGCCGTCCTCTACGCCGACAAGCAGGGTAAGCTCTATCGCGCCACCGTGCGGGGCACCTTCCCCGAGGCGCTGTTGACCCCCGAGGTCAGCGCCGAGAAGCTGCACGAGTGGTTGACGGCAGCCGAGCTCGAGCCACTCGGGCGCTTCGGCGTCCAGACGCTCGAGCATGTCGATTGGGAGGTGCGCTTTGAGCCCTTCGAATGCGATGACCCGGCCCTCAAGGGACGCTCGGACGAGCTCTTCTCCTACCAGAACGGTCCGGCCCGGTTCTTCCGCGAGTCGCTCGAGCGGGCCCACTACCTGCGCATCGTCGACTACGGCATCCCCGACCTGAGCGGCGCGGCCCGCACGTATGAGGAGGCCGTGCAGGTGATCCGCCGTTACGGAGCCTCGGCCACCCGCGATCTGCTCTTCGACATGTTCGCCCGCATCGCCCAGAAGGCCGGACGCCCGACCCGGGTGGTGCGCCTGGAGCAGTTCGTGGCCGAGACCACCGGCCAGCACCCCGTCTTCCTGCGCTTGCTGGCTGGGATCGAGGGAAGCAGCCACGTCTCTCGGGTGGTCAGCGGTGCGGCCGCCCCCTTCCCGCTCAAGTCGCTGGCCCATTACGACGACATCGCTCGCCTGGCCGCCACCCTCGAAGACTACTCCGCCCTCCTCGACCGCCTGCGGCAAAGCGGCCAGGTGCGCCTCAGCATGCCCGGGGTGGACTGGCCCCACGTCAGCTCTAACCTGGAGAAGCTGGCCATCGATCTGGACTTCGAGGTGAACGCCATCTTCCGCCGACCGGCCATTGCGCTGCTCAAGGACCACGTGCCCTGGTTCACCGACGAGCAGCTCAAGCGCGAGCTGATCGCCGAGATGGCGGAGCTTGGCTTTGCCCGCGAGGCAGTGGAGCAGGAGCTTTCCAGCCCCACCTTCGGGCGCTTCTGGGTGCTCGAGGTGGGACCGGCCGGCAGCACCCTCTGAGGGAGCTGAACCCCCGCCTTTAGCCGCTTTCCGTCAGCCCGCTGGCTTGACGTGGAATGCCTGGTGGCATAAGCTCTACACATGAAACGCACTAATCTTGTGTTAGATGAGCATCTGCTCGAGGAAGCCGTACGATTGAGCGGAGAGAAGACCTACTCGGGGGCGGTCAATCGGGCCCTCAACGAGTTCGTCCGACGCATTAAGGCTCGCCGTATCCTTGACCTGCGAGGCAGCGGGTTGTGGGAAGGGAGCCTGTCTGAAATGCGCGGCGACTCTACTTCGGGCAGAGGGGGCAAAAAGCGTGGTCCTGGTTGACACCTCGGTCTGGATCGAGGTCTTCAAGCGCAAGGACCCACTCGACCTGGAATCCCTGGTTTCGTTGGAGGAAGTGGTAACTTGCCTCCCCGTCGTTCAGGAAGTTCTTCAAGGCTTTCGGGATGAGGCTGCCTTTCGAACGGCTCACGACGCCCTGCTTCAGCTACCAATTCTCGAGAATCCACTACAACTAGAGGTTTTTGAGGAAGCCGTCAGTCTCTATCGCACCGCACGGCGCGCGGGATTCACGGTGCGCTCCTCCACAGACTGTCTCATTTGCGCCTGCGCCCTGCGCCACGACGTAGAAATCCTGCACATTGACCGAGACTATGGAACACTGGCTAGAATTTCTCCACTGCGACAACGTCGAATCGACCCCTCCCCAGGGTAGCCGAACGGGCTGCGTCGACTTGATCCTGGCCGCCCGGTTGGAAGAGCCGTAATGTATAGGCTCATGTGCGGGTGCCATTTCGCCTCCTGAGCTCGAGCGGCGTCCATTCAAATCTTGGCCCTCGCGCTTTCTAGCATTTTTCAACCGGTCGTCTTAGATTAAGGCGTGGAGATCCAACGAAACCATCTCGCCCTGGTCAACCGCCAGACCGAGCAGCTTCTTCTGGCAGGCCTGGCCGATCAGTTGGAGGAGCACAGCACGCACCTTTACGACTGCGTGCAAATTTCCGCGCATACCCCCTCGGAGAATTATCAACGCGAGGCTCCGATGAGCTGGGCCAGGAAGGCTTCTCTTGGGGCTTTGGCGCTGAGCGCGCTCGCCTCGCCGAGCCTTCTCATGACTGCTCCCAACGAGGCTCTAATCGTCGTTGGCATCGGCGGAATTTTGGGGGGAACGATGCTCTTTTGCTGGAGCCTGGAAGAGCGGGCGGATCGCGAGCGAGATTGGCGGCACGACACCACGCAACAGATTGAGGAGATGAAGAGGGAAGCGTCCGGCCTGCGCGCCGAGGCCGTGCAACTGCACGAGAGCACCCGGGAGCTACGTCTGTTGTGCGCCACGACCGGCGGAGGGCCGACTTGCGTGGACGCTCGGGACGGTATTGTGACCCTGGGCGGGGTCAGGCTCAAGCAGCGATGATTTCGTCGTTCGCAGGTCGGAACTGCAGATCGCGTCTGGATGCAGTCTCTCCGCGCTCTCCGCGAGCTCTGCGGCTCAAAAAGGGGGGGACGAATTTGCAGGACGCAGCCTAGCCGAGAACCAGCAAAGCCTCGGCGGCGCCGATGCGATAGCCGGCCACGAAGGCCTCCTGCAGGAGGCCCCGATAGTCCTCGGCCTGATGATCGCTCAGGGAATAGAGCTGGCGTCCTCGCTCATGCTCCACGGCCAGCGTCCGCTGCAGAGCAGGCTTGCCCTGCTGGTGCATCTCGCGGCGAAGCTCCTCGGCCTGGCCCGCGATTTCGTCGCGCAGAGCGGTCGAGCGCAGGGCCCATGCGGTCATCGCTCCGAAGCAGCCGGCCGTCAGACCGCCCTCCAGGAAGGCCAGGGCCGTCTCCCGGGCCTGCTCGGGCAGCTCGGGGCTCGACTTGATGTCATCCAGAGCCTGCTGGCCGCCCTCCAGGGTCTGCTCCACGATGTCCTGGAAAACCGGCTCCCACTGCTGACGGTCCTCCTTGAGCATGTCGATGAGGCCGGGGGCCGAGCTCTTGACCTCCTGGTAGAGGTCGTTGACGGGTTGGATGCGCATACCCGAAGGTTAGCACGGCCCCGACCCGTGGATGTATCAGGTTTGTTGCGGTTACGGCTCACCCGTCTCCAATCCGTGCACGTTGGAGCTTGAGAGTGTCAGCCCCCTGGAACCGCCGACTCGAGACTCTACTTGGAGATGAAAAACCCCGGCTCTCGAGAGACCGTCCGGTAGTGGAGGTCGAAATTCTGCCCCAAGATCTGCGGTGAATCACTGCTCATTCCTACCGCCACGACCTGGATGCCCTCGCTCTTCAGCCTGGCCACTTCTGCCTTGAATTCCTTGGGGTTCCCAAGCTCGCCGTCGGTCATGAAGATCAAAGTTCCCGGACCACCCAGCTCACGGGCGCCCTTCTGGAGAGCCAGCAGGCCATCGGAACTCGCCCCAATGGGATGATTGAAGGCATCGTCAATCGCGCTTCCTGTCTGGCCCGGATGACGGGCGACCTGGTCGCTGAACTGCATGACGCCGATCTGCGACCCGTTCTGGCGCTGCATCGCCTCGGTGAGCTCGTGTGCGTCGCGACGCAAGGAGTTGACCTGTCCGGGGTTGTAAACTCTGCTTCCGGAGGTATCGAGCAGCAAGACGGCTTTCTTTGCCTGGAAGGGGGGTAGACATGCGAGCTTGCTCGGATGAAACTCCGTTCCTACCAGTCCCGCTCCTTGAACCGATTTTGAGCCGATCGGCTGGTTCTCCAGACGATAGTGCTCGTTGAAGACGGAACCAAGATCTCGGGGGTCGTCCTTGCCCTGACCAACTCCTATGACGCGCACGCCCTTCGCCTGGAGATCCTCGACCGTCTTCCGGGTGGCCGGGTCCACCATCCCGTCTGTCAGCATAATGACCAGGCCGTTAGGCCCCGCAAGACTTCCGGCAGCCTTCAGGGCTGTGGCGGCGCCCGTCCCCGAGTAGCCCTGCAGATCTCGAAAAGTCTCCCGGACCGCGCTCTCTGCCGATCCAGCCTCGGGGACTCGTTGGACTTCGACCCGGTCGCTGAAGCTGAGCACGCCCACTTTCGTGCCCTGAGCCTCCAGGCCGCGCGTCAAGGCCACTGCGTCCGATTGGACTTCCGTGACTGCATCTCCGCCAGCCCGACTGCCCGACCCATCCACGATGATTACAGCCTTGTCCGCCTGGGGCAACAGCTTTGGCAGAGTTTCACGGTTCATTTTGGTGCCGATCAGGTTGGGGTCCATCACACGAGCCTCCCGTTGCTGGAGATGAGCATTGCCGGACAGTGAAGATTCGGTCCGAGAATTGGCAGGTCCTTCACCTGCATGAATCAGCCGTTCCTGCCAGAATGGCTCAAAGACTGAGTATCAGACCAAGACCACGATTGGCGTTTACAGGGGAGCCTCCCCCGGCCAAGAAACGAACCTGATGGATCGCCTGGCCAGCTTCGTACCCCCGCTCGTGGCCGGCCGGCCCGCCGGCCAGCCATGGCTTGAGCGCTTGCCGGCCGCGGTGCTGCTGGCCGAGCGGCTCGCCCGCGAGGGGCCGGAGGGGGCCGAGCGGCTCTCGGGCCTGCTCGACCGCTACTTTGGCGAGTTGTTCGAGATATTCCACCGCCACGGCAGGCAGGTGGTCAAGATCGCCGGCGATGCTCCCATCGTGGCCTTTCCCGGGCCCCTCGAGCAGGTCGTACCCCGCGCCGCCGCCTGCGCTCGAGAAGCAGCTGCCTTGAGTAGGATGGTTTGACCCTGCGCCTGGGGCTGGGTGCCGGCCAGGCCGTGCTGTGCTCAAGGAGGCGCGCGATCTGTCTCTGCAAACCAGGGACACCCGCCAGGCGGCCGAGTGCCAGGTCATCCTGGCCGACGTTCTGCTCTGCCAGGGCAAGCTGAAGGCCGCTCTGGCCGCGGCCGACGAGGTTCTGGTCGAAGGACGGGCGCGCTGCGACCCCCAGCAGGAAGTGCACGCCCGCAACCTGCGCGCCCTGGTGCTGTCTCTCGGGCCGGACCGACCAGGCCCGTGGCTGCCTTTTAGAAGCCCGGCCCCTGGTCGAGGTGCGCGACGCCATCGGAGTGAGGCTGCCCGAGCCCGGCTTCAAGAGTGCGAGATACACCTCAAAATCGCAGCCCTTTGACGCCCACTTTGGCGTCCGAGTTGATCGGCTGCAAGGGGCCGGTTCCCCCCGACGAAAGTGACCAGCGGCCGTCGCGTACCACGAGAACGTCGGCCTTCTTATCCCCGTCAAAGTCGCCCACGCCCATGTCGGCCACGCCCACTCCCGGCACCGCGTTGATCCTCCGCAAAGGCGTCTTGCCGGAGTCCGAAAGCAGCCACTCGTGGCGAAGCTCGGTCAGCACATCTGCTTTGCCGTCACCGGTGAAGTCGCCAAAGCGAAGCCGCTCGAGCTTGTTGCCCTGGACCGGATTCCAGGTGGTGAGGGGCGCGGTGCCACCCAGCGAAACTTTCCACACCCCGTTCACCACTGCGAAGACATCTGCTTTCCCGTCTCCGTCGAAATCGGCCAGGGCCACCTCGTCGGCTTTGAGGCTGGAGCTCTGGAGCACTTTCCAGGGCTGAGCCCCATAGGAGGAATAGCGCCACTGGCTCCCGTTGGCGTGGAAGACGTCTGTCCGCCCGTCCCCGTCCAGGTCGGCAAAGTGCAGCGAGCGGGGGGCCTCCTTGTAGTCGTTGAGATGATGCAGGGGCCCAATCCCTCCCATCGAAATGCGCCAATTCCCTGCTTCGGGCACAAGGAAGACATCGCTCCGGCCATCCCCATCAAAGTCCCCGAAACCCATTCGCTCGAGCTTGACGTTTGGAAGCTTGTTGAGCTCAGCATATGGCTCCCGGGCACCGTAACTGACCAGCCAGCGACCTTCCTTCACGGTAAAGACATCTGTCTTGCCGTCTCCGTTCAGGTCCACACCCTGCAGGGCCGCAGGGTTCCTTACCACGGTCAGTTTGGTGGCCGCCAGCTCAGCCGGCATTTTGACACCGCTCTCGGCGGCCCAGCGACGCACGGTGGTCTCCACCTGGTCGAGCGAGGCCGGGGTGACCCGGGAGACCTTGTAGAGCGTCTTCACCGGCCGACGGGTCTTGAGGTCGAGCTGCACCACCGCCAGACAGATCAGGTCGGCTTCGGTGATACCCAGCTTCTCCTTGCAGATCTTGGCCTGGGTGGGCTGATCGAAGTGCATGGTGGCCAGCAACAACTGGGTCAACCCGGCCTGCTTGCGCGTGTCGTTGAGGCGGGTGACAACAGCCTGCTCGTTCTCGTCGATCGGAGAGGAGGTGGGCCCCACCACCAGCACCATGGTCTGCTCGGGCCGCAGCGGAGGAGCGGCCAGCAAGGGCAGGCAGAGCAGGGCCAGAAGAATCCAGAGTCTCATGGGATGGGCGTGAAGGCGGGCTCAGGATCGGGCACCACCGGCGCGGGAGGGGGCGGGGGCCGATAGATGGGTCGAGGCGGTGGCGGTGGGTAGTAGACGGGTCGAGGAGGCGGGTAGTAGACCGGCTCGGGAACGTAGACGGGGGTGTAGCGGGGAGGCGGCGGGGCTGGGCGAGCCGGAGGGGGGGGTGGGGGCGGGGGGACCTCGGCCTGCTCTCGCTTCAGGCTCAGCGCCAGCTCGGCCCGGCCCGAGGCGGGAACCTCCACCCACTTGTGGGTGGCCGAATAGCCCTCGGCGCTGACCTCCACCCGCCAGCGACCCGGAGCCAGCTGTAGTTTCGTCTGGTCGCGATAGGTGCGCTCGGGATCGGGCCCCACTTTGACCTTGAAGTGCTCGGGACCACTCACTTTGAGTGCCAGCTCGCCGCCGACCGGAATCAGCTCGAGCTGGACCAGACTGCGCTCTCCGGCCTTGAGGGGTAATTTCTGGCGCGCCTCCTTGTAGCCGGGGAGGGTGGCCCTTACCTCAGCCTCGCCCTCCAGCAGGCCAGCCAGCTCGCGGCTTTCCAGGGCCTGTCCATCCACGGTAACCCGGGCGCCGCGTGGAATGGTGCGCACCTCCAGCGTGGCCGTGCGCAGATAAGAGGTGGAGTGCCACAGGAACCAGCCGGAGAGCAACGCCAGCAGGCAAACAAGGAAGGTCACCAGGACGAACCTCTTCACAGAGATGCTTTCCACCGCGCGGGTTGCAACCCTGCCCAAAGGGGGAATTTTCAAGTCCGAGCGAACAGGTAGGCCCATGGAGCCCCTCTGCCCCGCCGACCAAACAGCCCTCATCGGTCTCGAAGTGCTGGGTCGCAGCCTGCAGAGCTGTCCCAAGTGCGGGGGAACGTTCCTCTCAGCAGGCGATCTGGCCGCCTTATGTCGCCTGGCTCCCAGCTCTCTCAAACTCGAGCCGGCTCGCACCGGAGCTTCGACCTGCCCCTCTTGCGGCCAGAAGCTCTGTCTCGCCAGAGCCGAAGGCCAGGAGCTGGAGGCCTGTCCCTCGTGCTCTGGCGTCTGGCTGAGCCAGGGAGGGCTGCGCCGACTGATGGCAGCCGCCTCCCAGCCTTCCCCGGACCGACGTCGAAGTCACGCCTGGCTGACTGTATTGCTGGGTCTATCTCTGGGGCTGGGCCTGGTCAGCATGGGTATGAGCCAGTTTCAACAGGCACGTTTGAGAGATCAGGCCGAGCAGGCCTGGCAGCTGCGCGACGGCGGCGCGCTGCGCCAGCTTGCCGACCGGATCGGCTCGAGCGATTCCCGCAGGCTGGCCCGGGCCCGCAGCTTCTATCTCGAGCAAGACTTCGTCGCTTGCCTCAACGAGCTGACCAGCCTCTCCTCCGACCCGGCCCGCTCGCTGGAGACCCTGGCCGAGGAGGGCTGGCTGGGCCAGGTGGCCTGGCCCGGCAGGCTGCTCGGCAGCCTCTCCGCCGACCTGGACCAGGATACCGACCGTGAGCTCTTACGGGTAGTCGATCCCGGGCTGGGAGAGCACCTGAAGGTGGAGGCTCTACGCCGCCAGCGCCGAGTCTACAAGCTGGCTCCGCTCGAATTCGTGAAGCCGGATGGCAAGCCGCTGGCCAAGCCCGACCCAGCCCTCCGCCTGCTGGAGATTCGCTCGGAACGGGTCACCGAGCACAAGGACGCACTGCTTTTTCTCGAGTTCGAAGAAGGTCAACATGCCCTGGATTTGATCTCGGCCGAGCGAGAGAAGCTGCTTCGTTACCGATTCCTGAGCGACTCCCCGGTCAGTGTCAAGGACGGACGGATCACCACCAGCCACGGGAAGTATCTCTTTCAAGACGACCACTTTGTGCGCGAGTGAGGGCTGCCAGGCCCTGGCGGCGAAGACTGCAGCCTGATGGGCGATCTCTTCGGCCGGGGGCTTCAACTGGGAGAGCTGTTCGGCATCCGTATCCGCCTGCACTGGACCATGCTCTTGATCGGCTTACTGGCCTTCGCGCGGGGTTTTGACCCGCTCATAGCCCTGATGCTGCTGATCTTGTTCCTCACCGTGCTGACCCACGAGTTCGGGCACTGTTTTGCAGCCCGCGGGGTGGGGGGGAAGGCCGACGAAGTGTTGCTCTGGCCCCTGGGCGGGCTGGCCTTCACTTCCGGCACGACTCGCAGCCCGGCCACCTTCGTCTGGGTGGCTCTGGCCGGTCCGCTGACCCACCTCCCCCTGGCTCTCGGCCTGGCTCTGCTCCTGGCCGGGTTTGGCCATCCGGTGACCCTGACCGACCTCAACCCTCTGGCCGCCGACAATTATCCCAAGAGCGATCTCCTGCACAACATCGTCTACTTTGCTTTCCGGCTCCAGGTGCTGCTCTTTTGCCTCAACATGCTGCCAGCCTATCCCCTGGACGGTGGGCAGGTTCTGTTCGGACTTCTGGCCGGGCGCGTGGACCTGCCCCGGTTGGCGCTGCTCTGCGCCGCCCTGGGAGGGCTCTGCTCTGCGGGCCTCTACTTCTTGGGGACCCTGCTCTTCATCCCCCTGCTGCTTGCTTTCGAGGCCGTCAAGCTGGGAATGGACGCGAGCTCGGGGGCTATCGAGCACAGCCACCTGGCTGAGCTCTATCGCGGTCCCAGGTTGATAGCTCCGACTGCCGAGCCGGAGCCCTCCGATCTGCACCCCTGCCCCCGCTGCGGCCAACCGATCCACCCCCGCTCGGAGCTTTGCGTGCACTGCGACGCCCGGCTCGTTGAGCCGCCGCCCTGAAGCCCTGGCGCGTGTCCGTGGACTGTCCTGAATAGGGCACCCCATTCGGGCGCGTCCGTGGACTGTTCCGAATAGGGCGCCCCATTCGGGCGCGTCCGTGGACTGTCCTGAATAGGGCACCCATTCGGGCGCGTCCGTGGACTGTCCTGAATAGGGCACCCCATTCGGGCGCGTCCGTGGACTGTCCTGAATAGGGCACCCCATTCGGGCGCGTCCGT
>JAANMV010000090.1_pt1 | contig 96157 bp, 89 predicted proteins | sample 7279661 | NCBI WGS metagenome assembly JAANMV01 (sample SAMN14094540, study PRJNA606508) | bioreactor metagenome | isolation source: A lab-scale SPAN reactor treating ammonium-rich wastewater day 121 | place: Ireland: Galway | collected 2017-05-16
GTATATATAGTTCAGTCTACCAATCCCCCTGCAGATAACCTGATGGAATTGCTGATTATGATAGATGCCGCGGTCAGGGCATCTGCCAGAAGGATCACTGCTGTAATTCCTTATTTTGGATATGCCAGGCAGGACAGGAAAGATATGCCAAGGGTTTCAATTACGGCCAAGCTCATAGCTAATTTACTCACCAAAGCCGGTGTTGACCGGATAATTACAATGGACCTTCATGCCCCGCAGCTGCAGGGGTTTTTTGATATACCGGTTGACCATTTATATTGCTCTGTACTGCTTTTAAAATATTTTAAAAAACTCAAAATAAAAAATCTTGCTGTTGCAGCACCGGATGTAGGAGGTTCAAAGCGTGCAAGAGCTTATGCTAAAAATTTGGGAGCAGAGCTGATCCTGATCGATAAACGCAGACCCAAGCCAAATGTTGCGGAAATTATGAACATTATAGGTAACGTTGAAGGGAAAAATGTTTTAATAGTCGATGATATGATTGATACTGCAAATACATTTGTGGCAGCGGTTGAGGCTTTGCGCAAAAACGGCGCAAAAGATATTTACGGGGCTGCAACACACCCTATTCTTTCCGGACATGCTCTTCAGAGGATAGAAAACTCCAGCCTTAAGAAGCTGGTTATAGCCAATACAGTACCTCTGAATTTTAAATCCAGGAAAATAGAGGTCCTGGATGTTTCAAGGCTGTTTGCCCATGCAATTTTAAGGAATAATGAAAACCAGTCAATTAGTGCGTTATTTAAGGTAGAATAGCCCTTAATTTCTTTAAAATATCTTAAATTTCAGAACTTTTTAACAAACATTAAGGTTAAAATAATAAATTATGGCACTTTAAATACATTGAAAATAGTGCCGTATTTAGCTATTTTTCTGTTATTAAAATATTAAATTAAACCCGAACCCAATGGGTAAAAAAATTAAATTGGAGGATTACACTATGTCAGAAGAAAGAGGCGTAGCAAAGGGTCTGTTCCTTGGATTCTTAGCCGGCGGAATTGTTGGCGGCGTTTTGGCTCTGTTATATGCGCCAAAAAGCGGTAAAGAACTTCGTCAGGATATCAGGAACAAAAAAGACGAAATGCTTGATGATGCTGAAGAATATCTTGATATTGCTAAACACAAAGCACAGGATATAATTAATGAAGGCAAAAAACGTTCTGAAGAGCTTATCAGTGATGCAAAGAAAAAAGCAGGCAACCTGCTTGACGATGCAAACAAGATACTGAACGTTGCAAAGGAAAAAACAAGCAGTACCTATGAAGTTGCAAAGGAAAAAATATCCGATGAGTCTGCAAAGGTAAAAGATGCAATTAAAGCCGGTGTAGATGCTTATAAAGAAGAGCGCAACAAGATTTAAGCTTAAAAAAGCAGGTAACTTCATTAAAAATTTTTTGAAGCAAATATAACAACATAAAAAATGCAGGGCGTAGAACTTATTCAAAGCATTACAGTAATTGCGCTTTATGTTGCTTTAATAGCGCTGGTAATATACCTGATAATTGCTTTAAAGCGTATTGTCAGCGCTGTTGATAATATCAATTCTGCAATTGATAATATCGAAAAAAAAGTTGATCATATTACCACCAAAACAGAACCCTTGATCGAAAATTCCCTGTTAATCACCAACGATATAAAAGATGTAACCGCAAATCTCAAAATTCAATCAGCAAAAATCAACGGTATTGTAGATACTGTAAAAGATACAACCGATTCTATTGTAGATTTTGAGCAGAAGGTGCAGAGGGAAGTTGAAACAAATGTTTTTGATGCGCTGAATATGATCACTGCAGTATCAAAAGGTATTAAATCATTTCTTAATGTTTTATCAGGTCAGGGTAACGGATACTCACCCCGCAAAAAGATACGTCAGTTTGATGATGACGATAACCTGTTTTAGCATTTAAAGATAATTTTATATCCGAACATTTAAATTCAAATCTAAATAATTTGCTGTAAAATTATTACGCAAATATGACTGCAAAATTGATGCAGATAAATAGAAGGGGCAGAATATTTTGGGTAACATCTCACCGGAAAAAATCAGGAACCTTGTGATCGCGGGTCACGGAGGTTCCGGTAAAACACTACTTGCAGAATCGATTCTTTACACAACCGGAGCCATCAACAGGCTCGGAAAAATCGAAGACGGTTCAACCACATCAGATTACAGCAAAGACGAAATTTCAAGAAAAATATCAATTAATTCATCAGTTTTAAATACCCATTGGGAAGATTATAAGCTAAACATTATAGATACCCCGGGTTATACTGATTTTACCGGGTCCGTTAAATCTTCAATGCGTATTATGGATACAGCTCTTATAGTTGTGAATGCATCAGAAGGCGTTGAAGTTGGCACTGAAATTGCCGCAGGATATGCAAAAGAATACGGCATTGAAGTATGCTTTGTTGTTAATAAGCTTGATTATGAAAAAGCTGATTTTGACGGAACACTTGCACAGTTAAGAGAGTTTTACGGACACCACGTTGCAGAGCTGCAGTTCCCCGTTAACCAGGGTGTTGGATTTGATACCATAGTCGATGTTCTAAAGATGAAAATGCTGAAGTTTACTTCAGACGGTAAAGGCGATTACACTGAACACGATATTCCCGCCGACCTGATGGATAAAGCCAAAAAGCTTCACCAGGAGCTTATTGAAGTTGTTGCTGAAGAAGATGAAGAATTGATGAGCAAATTCTTTGATGAAGGCGGAACACTGACTGAAGAAGAGCTTATCGAAGGACTTTCACGGGAAATTAAAGCTAAGAAAATTCTTCCTGTTCTTTGCACTGCCGGCTCTTCAAGTATTGGCGTTAAATCGTTGGTTGAGTTTATCTGCAAATACTGTCCCAGCCCGGTGGATGCTGCGCCGTTTATGGCTAAAAAAACTGGCGGTGATGATTATGTTGAAGTTGTACCAAAACCCACAGGAGAGCCTGTAGTTTTTGTATTTAAAACACTTTCAGAACCTCATGTTGGTGAAATGTCATTTTTCCGTGTGCTCTCAGGCAGCGTAACTGCCGGTATGGATCTGACCAACCAGAACAGGAATAAAGTTGAGCGTTTAACCCAGATCTTCCAGATGAACGGAAAGAACAGGAAAGACCTGACAACTGCAGTTACCGGAGATATTGGCGCAGTTGTTAAGCTTAAAGATACACATGTAAATAATACTTTAACCGGCAAAGGTTTAAATGTTCAGATTGACCCGATAGTTTTCCCCGACCCGTTAATTGAGCAGGCATTAACTTCCAAACAAAAAGGGGATGAAGATAAAATTGCTTCAGGGCTTTCACACCTGCATGAAGAAGACCCGACATTTTTATTCCATTTTGACCCCGAGCTTGGCCAGACTATTATTGCCGGACAGGGAGAGCTTCATCTTGCAATAATTATTGCAAGATTGAAGGAAAAATATGGTGTTGAAGTAAATATCGTTCAGCCCAGGATCCCTTTCCGTGAAACAATTAAAGGAAAAATTGAAAGTGTTGAATACAAGCATAAGAAACAATCAGGCGGACACGGTCAGTATGGACATGTATTCTTAAGGCTTGAACCCCAGAAGCGCGGAGTTGGATTTGAATTCGCCAATGAAGTTGTCGGAGGCGCAATTCCCACAAAGTTCATACCTGCGGTTGAAAAAGGCGTTGTTGAAGCGCTGGTTAAAGGACCGGTAGCAAAATACCCCGTTGTTGACGTGAAAGTTACCGTACATTTCGGCTCATACCATGATGTTGATTCATCAGAAATGGCTTTTAAGATAGCCGCTGCACAGGCATTTAAAAAAGGCTTCCTTGATGCAAAACCTGTATTGCTGGAGCCAATTTATATTATTGAAGTAACAGTACCTGAAGTATTCATGGGTGATGTAATGGGAGATATCTCTTCGCGAAGAGGAAAAATATCAGGAATGGACTCCAACGGTAAAATGCAGGTTATAAAGGCAACAGTACCGCTTTCGGAGCTTCACGATTATGCAACTAAGCTGCGTTCAATTACACAGGGACGCGGTATTTTTAAGCGTAAGTTCTCACATTACGAGGAAGTACCGAAAGAAATTGAAACTAAAATTGTTGCCGAGGCTCAGAAAGAAGAAGCTGAAGCTCACGCTTAATTATTATATTTTATTTACCAAAACCCCGTTTATCAAACGGGGTTTTTTAATTACAGGCAATTTAAGTTAAAATCAATTATTTTTGTTATATGGAAAAACTCTGGTCGCCGTGGCGTTCGCAATATATAGATACATTCAAGGAAGATCCTGCTGAATCCCTTCCGGGTTCTTTATTTACCCGCATACTGAATGAAAAAGACGACAGGAAAAACTACCTTCTCTACAGGGGAAAAAATGCATTTATAATAATGAACCTGTATCCATATAACAGCGGGCATTTAATGATTGTCCCTTACATAGAAGCCAGGGAAATGAGTGAGCTGAATAACGAGACCCGGCTGGAAATGTTCAGCCTGCTGGAGCTGGGTATAAATGCCCTGAAAGAAGTGATGAAACCTCACGGATTCAATATAGGCGCAAATCTTGGAAGGGTTGCCGGGGCGGGAATAGATGACCACCTGCATTTCCATATAGTCCCCCGCTGGAACGGCGATACCAACTTTATGCCTGTGCTGAATGATGTTAAGGTAATTTCAGAAGAAATGGGCAGAACATATGATAAGCTGAAAGCTGTAATAGATGCACTTGCTAAGCAATAATTTCAATCTTTCCACATTTCACGTTTGACGTTTCACATTTGACATTTTTCCGCCCCTTTTAACTATCTAAAATTTTACTTATTTTTGTAATTCTGTTGAAAAAACGCTCCCATCGACTAGGGGTTAGGTCATCACTCTTTCACAGTGGAAACACGGGTTCGAATCCCGTTGGGAGCGCAAAAAGCCTCAAAATCTAACGGTTTTGAGGTTTTTTAATAAATAACAACGTATATGGAAAAATTGCATTTATACATCGTTTTACTCGGCGGATATAACCCGGGTGACCTGCTTGAAGCGCATAACCTTTTTGTAGGTGTTGGCAAAGACCTGGAATCATTAAAAACTCAGATGAAAAGGTCATGGCAATATACAACCCATGTTGATGCTTATATGATATTAAACCAGGTAGATGGTTATGATATTATCATAAAAGAAGGAACACCTGCTGAAAATAATGAAAATGAATTCCCCATGCTGGTAGTTGGAAATATTGGTTATTATAAAGAAGGTCATTTTACGGAATTTCATAAATTAATGCCGTTTGTATTAAAGGATAAAAACGACAGTATAATTGAAAAGCTTAAACGTGATCCTGATTTTTCAGAAGGGCAGGCATTAAGCGAAGCAGCAAGGTCGCATCTGGATGATAAACATATTGTGAATCACTTTGATGTTGATGATATTATCAACGTTCAGTCTAAAATCAAAGGATATGTAATCGGGCTGGTTCCTGCATATGAGAATAAGGAAAATATTATGAAGCTTGGTTACCAGTTCACTGATCTTAAAAAAATGTAAAGTCGTTCTATTTCATTTTTAGGCTAATTCAACCGAATTTCACAAAAAATTTCGTAAAATTTATAAAAATTCCTGCTTTCGCAGGAATGGCAAATAACTTTAGGTCAACACATATTTTTTATTTTCAATAATTCACATCCTTTTACATACATTTACACAAAAATCAGAAACTTCTTCTATATTGTTCCTGTAAAATTAATATATTTTAAAACTTAATTATTAAATTTATGAGACCAGTCAATACACTTTTTTTAACTGCAATTATTTTCATTTTTTCGCAGACCCTATATTCAAATATTCATGATGATGAAAGATTTAAAAATGCAGATAAATACTGCTCATGCACTTGCGATGCATGCAGGAACTGTGAGTTTAGATCCCCTGACAGGGAAACCGGCTTTAATGATGAATACAGAACAATGTCAAACCGCGATTTTGCAGAGTTTAAACAGCTTATTGCCGACAGAACTTTTGAATCCACTAAAATGGATATGACAAAAAGTGTAGTTGATTACAATTATCTTTCCACTGAGCAGGTAAAGGAAATATTAACATGGTTTGTGTTTGAGTCAAACAAGCTTGAGCTGGCAAAATATGCTTTTAAGAATACTGTTGATCCTTATAATTATTTTAAGTTATATAATTCATTCACATTTGAGTCCAGTGTAACCGAGCTGGATAATTATATTAAAAATTACAGGTAAAAATAAAAAAGCCGGCTGTAACAAAGCCGGCTTTAAATAAGATAAATTACTTTTTTCTTTTATGCATCATCAGGTAATTCCAGCTTAGTGCCAGCCCCTGGTCCATCGGGTAAATTATCTGGTCATCTTCTGCATCAATTTTAACATTAACTTCCATGCCGTTCTGCACCTTCGGTGCACCCATGGGGTAAACCTCCCACACACAAACGGCTCTGTACGGCTCTTTATATGAATTTGAGACCTCCAGGGTCATTTCATATCCCTGGTATTGTCCCCCTGAGCCGGTTCCGCGGATACCGGCAGCATGCGAGCCGATTACAATTGCTTTGGCTTTTTCAGCCCTTGCGATTTTAGCTTCGCGTTCTGCCAGCATTTTTGCCCCGCTTTTGGAAGCATACATGAAGAATATCACAATTGCAGCAACAATACCTAAAATTATTAATACTTCTATCATTTTATTATATTAAATTTAAAATCCCATTCTTTTTTCTTCTTTAATTGTTGTATCAAGCTCTTTTACATCATCCAGAATAACGGTTTTTATCATTTCAGCAGTTCGTTTAGCTTTTGGTACTTCTGCAAGCCGCAGATTCTGGTTCTTTACAACTTCAGCAAGTGATTTCCTGATTTCCCTTGCATTGCCGAAAAACTTATCCCTGGAGCTGTAAAGTGATTCAATATGCTTTTTGAAATAATCCCCGGCATCATTATCCATTTCAAGCTCCTGCTCTGCCAGTATAAGCTTAGCAATGGAAAACAGCTCATCCTGCGAATAATCAGGAAAGTTGAATTTCCTGTCAAACCTGGATTTGAGCCCGGGGTTCATCTTCAGGAAATTTTCCATCTCCCCGGTATAGCCGGCAGCTATAACAACAAACTGTCCGCGGTTATCTTCCATCCGCTTAAGGATAATTTCAATTGCCTCTTTACCGAAATCATTTTCACTTGAACCCAGCAATGAATATGCCTCATCAATAAACAAAACCCCGCCCATAGCAGCATCTATCTTTTCTGCGGTTTTAATAGCTGTCTGTCCGATATATCCGGCAACAAGCTCTTCCCTGTCAACTTCAACAAGATGTCCGCGCTCAAGGACTCCAAGAGCTCTGAATATCCGTGCCATTATTCTTGCAACTGTGGTTTTTCCTGTTCCGGGATTCCCCGTAAAAACCGTATGAAGTGAAAATGAACGTGTTACATCTTTGCCTATTTCCCTGAAATATCTAACAAGCTTTACCATTTCATGAATATCAGCTTTAAGCTCATTTAATCCAACAAGCTTATTCAGTTCAGCTAGTGAATCCCGCATTAATTCTTCATCGGGGGGAATATCTACTGCTTTATGTTCATTTTTCCGGAATATATCCTTAATATCTTCAACAGTTATTGTAGAAAGTGCCGTATTATCCAGGTTTTCAAGATTTTTATTTTCATTCATTACTCTTAAACCCATATTCATCTTGGCTTCATCAACAATTGAATTCACATATCTTGCATTTCCGAAAGTTTTATCTCTATCCCTGTAAGCAGCAACAAGCTTTGTGTAGAGGAATTCTTCCGCATCTTTATCAAGGTCAACATCGCTTTTTGATGCATGATAATTCCCGATTTCAAGAAGCTCTGTCGGGGTATAATCAGGGAAATGAAAATACCTCGTAAACCTTGATTTTAACCCGGGATTTGAGTTTATAAAAAACTGCATTTCTTCAGGATATCCTGCAACAATGACTGCAAGATCTCCCTGCCCATCGCTCATTTCCTTTAAAATAATTTCAATTACTTCTTTGCCGTAGTCTTTTTCTGTATCACCTTTCCGGGCTAATGAGTATGCTTCATCAATGAATAAAATGCCGCCCCGCGCTTTTTTAATGGCATCCTTAACTTTGGGTCCGGTTTGACCTATAAACTCACCTATTAAATCAGCTCTTTCTACTTCATGTACATGCCCTTTTGAAAGTATACCGAGGTTCTTATAAATTTTACCGAGCATTAATGCTACTTTTGTTTTTCCTGTTCCCGGGTTGCCTGTAAAAACCGCATGCAGATTTATCTTTTCCTTATCATCAAATCCTTTTGACTGCCTGAGCTTTACAAATTTCAGGTAATCATACAAATCATCAATGTTTTCTTTGATAGATGTAAGGCCTATCATTTCATTGATCTCTTTCATTATCTCCGCTTCTGTCAGCTCTTTGGCATTTTCATCTTTTTTCAGGTCAGAGCCTGCGGGCATATTTTCTCCGGGTAAATAAAACTTCCCTGCTTCCGGATCCTCATCTTCCGTTTTTGCAAAATTTACATAAACCGTTCCCAGAAGCTGCTCTAGAAAAACGATATCAATAATATATTCGCCTTCATACCAGGAACCCGTATTTTTGCTGCCCCATCCGCGTGTAAATCTGATCTTGGTTACATTATTGTTGTAATTATAGATATCAAAAACATCGGCAATAAAATCACCTGCCCTGCTCCGTATCCTTATCAAAAATTCTCCCATCCACGGTGATTTATCGGTCTGCAGGTTATCCCCCGATATTTCAAACCAAAGATACCGCGCTGTTTCGTAATTAAAAGTTTTCAGATACTTTCTGCTGCCAAACGGTGTATCTTCAAATGGTCCTTCGTACAGCTTAACTGAAGTTAAGTTAAAGTACGGGCTGCCGTCAGGTTTTAATTCACCTTCATTTAGAATATGAAAATATGCAGTGCCTATATTATTTCCTTCCACCCATGCTTCCCACCTGTATTTTCCTTTGGTCCAGTACACACCGGGTTCGGGTTTACCCCAGGAATAACGAATATAAGAGATATCCTCATTTTTTGAGATTGTTTGGGTAACAGGTTTATCACAAAGAAGCCGGTTATTTTCATCGAATGCCTTAAAATTTACTGTGAGCTGCCAGTCTTCTTTTGTAAAAAACAGGTTATTTAATTCCAGCTCAACATAAATATACTTAATGATATTACCGTCAAATACCTGGCGGTATTTTTTTTTGTTGCCGTAAAGCCATTCATTAGAGCCATGGACTTTTAAAGCTTTGAACTTATATTTTTCAGCAGAATTAGTATTTATTTGTGTCATATTTTACAATCATAAAGTTATGTTTTTTTATATTCAATGTAAAACAAAAAAGGTGCAAAAATTGCACCTTTTAGTATAATTAAATATATTATTAACATTTATTGGTTAAGCCATGCTTTTCGTATCATAAGCTGTTTTTCTGTTGGATTTTCTGCCGGTAAAATAATTGAATTTTTTTCTTTTTCTACCAAATATGTTTTAGCTTTAAGAACCTTATTTACTGATACGCTGCCCTTGCTTCCACGGCTGACTGTTACAGTTACTTCATCACCAGCTTTCGTATTCTTTTCAAAATACTCAGCCGCATAATTAAAATTGTGTGCATTTATATCAAACCCGTTTACGGATAAAATTAAATCGCCTTTTTTTAAATTCAGTTTTTTACCGAATTCATTTACCTCGAGCACTTTTATTTCCCCGGATTCATTCAGCTCCAGAGTTGCCCCTATCATTACCGGAACCATAACTTTCTTTTTATCATAAAAATCTATACCTGCATAACCCAGAAATTGTTTATACGGTATTTTATTGCCGCCTTCAACATACATCCTGAAAAATTCCCTTATTTCCGGATAAGTCATCGCTGCAATAATATCAAAAAGCTCTTCATCATTAAACGGTTTTTCCGGACCGAATTTTTCACCAAGCTCTTTTTTAAGGTTTTGCAAGCCGTACTTTCCGCCTGAAAGCTCCAGCAGGTACAGGTCCAGGCACATATTGATCAATGCTCCTTTTTGATAAACATTATAATACTGAAACTTATATTTATCAAGTGCACCTTTACTTAACTCTGTAAAAGGCAGTGTATCATTTAAATAAAGCGTTGATACAATAACTTTACTTCTTATTTTATCAAAGAATTTACCCATTGAAATTAATCCGTATTTCACCTGTGCGTGAACTGCATAGTATTCCGTTGAGCCTTCATAAAGCCAAAGGTGTTTGCTCATAACCGGGTTAATAAAATCGAAATTACCAATTTCTTCAGAGTGAATTCCCAATGGAGTAACTATATGAAAAAATTCGTGTGCAACTACATACCTGAACGGCTGTAAAAATTCTTCATTGCTTGTTTCAGGATAGCAGAAAGTAGTTGAAGAAAAATGTTCAAGCGCACCGGCTGAGCGGGACCTGAATGGTTTATCTGAGAGATAAACAAGGATAGAATATTTATCAGCGGGTAAGTTTCCTCCAAGATACTTTCCCTGAGCTTCAAACAGATCTTGTGTATGTTTAACAAGATATGATGAAGTTACTTTTTTATTCGGTGAGTATATTGAAAGCAGAACTTTTGTATTATTGACCATCAACGATGCTGTATCTGGGATTGAATACATCAGCGGATTATCATGTAATTCAAAATAATTTTTAGCCGAATAAATATCAGTATAACTATCACTGCTAAGCAGGTTTAATGAAGTTGAGCCGTAAAATTCAATTGGCTTGGTAATTGTTAATGTATAGGGTAAATCTTTATAACCATCAAAATACCCTGTTAATGTAAAATTATTCAGCATAAATATTTTTGCTGAGTCTATGCATGTGCCGGTTGGTTCAAATACTGTAGGGATACTTTCAGAGTTATAAGTATCTTCTGCTGTGTATGTAATTTTTACCAGTTTATCAGCATTCTGAATTTCCCAAATATTAGTATCTATTCTGTTTACTGCAAGCTCATTTCCCCCGGAATCGTAAGCTTTGAAATCAGAAATAAACCTGCCGAAATTGTTTATTGTATAAGTTCCGGGAACGATCTTTGGGAAAAAGTATTTTATACTTGGTGTATTTAATTGCGGCGGAAAAACTTCAATATTAAGTTTGTGTTCAGCTGATGCTTTATTGAGGTCAATAAAGACTTTGGTAATTGATTCCTGCGAAACTAAAAAATTAATATTAAAGCAAAGGGTAATAATCAGTGTAAAATACATCAAAAAAGCGGGCTTTTTGAATTTTCTTGTCATTAATCGAGTATTTAGAATGTTGTAATATTAATATTTAGATGCTAAATACCCGGAATAGGTTTCAATAAGGGAAATAATATTTTTAAATTTTTACAGAAATAAATTAACAATCCAGTAAAATAGTGCGCCGGCAAGTCCGGAAAGCGGTATAGTTAGTACCCATGCCCATACTATTTTTCCGGCAACTCCCCATTTTACAGCAGAAAGCCTTTTAACGCTGCCCACACCCAGGATAGATCCTGTTATAGTTTGAGTGGTACTTACAGGTATTCCGAATAGTGCAGTTAATAACAATGTTGTAGCTCCTGAAAATTCAGCACAAAATCCGCCGATAGGTTTAAGCTTAGTAATTTTCATACCCATTGTTTTAACAATTCGCCAGCCGCCGAAAAGTGTACCAAGCCCGATTGCAAGATGGCATGACATTACAACCCAAACGGGAACGTGGAACTCAGGCTGGTAACCTGTAGCAACCAAGACAGATACTATTATACCCATTGTTTTCTGAGCATCGTTAGAACCGTGTCCAAAGCTGTAGAATGCCGCAGAAATCAGCTGAAGTTTTCTGAAAGAGTTATCTACTGCCCTGGGTTTCTTATTTTTAACTACCCAGCTTGTAACAAGCATATTAATTAAACCCAATATAAATCCAATAACCGGCGCCAGAACGATAAAAATGATTACCTTTTCATAACCTATCCAGATTATTACATCCCATCCCAGTTTTGCAACTGCTGCCCCGCCATATCCTCCGATTAGTGCATGTGATGAGCTTACAGGTATTCCGTAATACCATGTAAACAAATTCCAGAATATCGCTCCAAGTAATCCGGCAAGAATTATATAAATATCAACGCTATCAAGCTTAACCAGTCCGCTTCCAACAGTTTTGGCAACTGCTTCACCAAACGCAAATGCTGCCACAAAATTAAAAAAAGCTGCAAACATTACAGCTTTTTGGGGAGAAAGTACTCCGGTTGATACAATTGTAGCAATTGAGTTCGCTGAATCATGGAAACCGTTTAAGAAATCGAATACTAAAGCAATAATTATAACAATCAGTACCAGTTCAAACATAAAATTACATATTCTTAATTAAGATTCCTTCCGTAACAGTTGCTGCATTCTGGCATTTATCAATTGCCCGTTCGATAATTTCCAGTATTTCTTTCTTTTTGATCAGCTCCTTAAAATCGTCCTCATTTTCAAAAAGGTTAAGCAGCGCATTCTTAAAGACCACATCACCTTCGGTTTCCAGTGTTTTAACCTGTACAATTTTTTCAGTAGTTTGCTTAGGGTGCTGTAGATTTTTTATTACATCATTTAAAAGCCCTGTCTGCAGAATAAGTATATCTGTAAGCTGAGGTGCAAACTGCAGATTTGTTTTCATTTTATACATATTCATTCTGCTTGCAATCGTATCAATTGTATCAACAATATCATCCAGAGAGTTTGCAAGAGCAAAAATATCTTCCCTGTCAATCGGGGTAATGAATGTATCATTCAATGCATTTATTATCTTATGAGAAATATCATCGCAGCGATTTTCTATAAAGTGAATCTTGCTGGAATATTCTGGGAAATTCCTGTGAACATCCATCATTTCGTCAAGCAGTTTTGCTGCTTCATTTACTGAAGCAGTTAACTCGATCAATAACTCAAAAAAATTATTTTGCTTAGGTAAAAATTTCTTAAACATTTTAGAATTACGTAATTATCAGATTCTGCTAAATTTTGTTAATTTTTGCAATAAATGGTTAAATTTATGTTAGGATATTGTTAAAATGATGTTAAGAAATTGAAAAGAAAAACCAAAAAAAATGGAGTTTTTTTATAAAAAATATAAATGTAATAAAATCTGTGTAATAAAAATAAAAAAGCAGGCAAATTGCCTGCTTTTTGGAGGTGAATATGTGTTGCAATTATTTTTCCGGAATATCTTCCGGGTTAAAATCTTCTTTTTTATGCCTTATAATTTCACCGCTGCACAGATATACAACATCTTCTGCAATATTTGTTGCTGAATCTGCTATACGTTCAAGGTTCTTTGAAATTGAACGTATGCTGAAAAATTCTTTAGTATGCTTCGGACTTTTTTCAATCAGATTGATTGTTCGTTTAAGCATCTGTTTTGTAAGATCATCTACTTCATCATCTGCAGCCAGTACTTCACGAGCAAGCTGTTCATCAGTATTAACTAGTGCATCCAGGCTTTTTTTAACCATTATCTGTACTTTCTCGCTTACAATTCTGAAATCCGTCAAAAGGTCAAATTTTTCCTTTTTAGAAAGATACCTGGCTCGTTTTGCAATATTAGCCGCCAAATCACCCATTCTTTCAAGGTCATTGTTCATTTTTAATACTGCAATTACAAATCTAAGTTCTTTAGCAACCGGCTGGTACAGTGCCAGAATTTTTAAACATTCTTCCTCAATCAGAATTTCCAGGGAATCAACTTCCCTGTCTCTAGAAATTACTTCATCAGAAAGTTCAGTATCACGTCTTTCAAGTGAAAGCATTGCGCGCTGTATCTGCTCTTCAACAATTGCTCCAAGGCTTAATATCAGCTTTTTTAAATTCTCTATTTCTCTTTGCCAGTAATGTAACATTTAAAAATTTCCTTCTAACCGAATCTTCCTGTAATATAATCTTCGGTTTGTTTTACATTGGGTTTTGTGAATATTTGACCTGTAGCACCGTATTCTATCAGCCTGCCTTCATAAAAAAATGCAGTATAATCAGATACCCTTCCTGCCTGCTGCATATTATGAGTTACAATTATAATTGTATAATCTTTTTTAAGTTCATTTACAAGATCTTCAATTTTTAAAGTGGATTTAGGATCAAGCGCGCTGGCAGGTTCATCCATAAGAACAACATCCGGATTGATAGCAAGAGCTCTTGCAATGCACAGTCTTTGCTGCTGCCCGCCTGAAAGTCCCATAGCGCTTTTATCAAGTCTGTCTTTCACTTCATCCCATAATGCAGATTTAACAAGGCATGTTTCAACAATTTCCATTAAGCTGTTCTTATCTTTTACACCATGAAGCCTGGGTCCATAAGCAATATTATCGAATATTGATTTCGGGAAAGGGTTGGATTTCTGGAATATCATCCCGACCTTTTTCCTTAATGCTACCACATCAGTCATCGGATTATAAATATCGCTTCCGTCTATCATTACTTTTCCTTCTATCCTTGTTCCGTCGATAATATCATTCATGCGGTTCAAAGTTCTTAAAAAAGTTGATTTTCCGCAGCCTGATGGACCAATAAAAGCAGTAACCTGCTTTTCGGGAATATCTATATTAATATTAAATAATGCCTGTACCTGCCCGTAAAAGAAATTCATTTCACGTACGTGAACCTTAACATTATTTTCAGAAAACAGTTCAGCCATTAATTACAGAATAATAATTTACCATTTATATTTTTTTCTGACTCTAATTCTTAAAAATATTGCAACAAAATTTAATCCGATAACCAAAAATAACAGCACTAATGCTGTTCCGTACTGCATAGGCAGTATTTTCTGTGCTTCGGGATGCTGTGTAGCAAGTATATAAAGGTGATATGGCAATGCCATAACCTGGTCAAAAACGCTTGTTGGCAGCTCCGGTAAAAAAAATGCAGCAGCTGTCAGCAATATTGGAGCTGTTTCTCCGGCAGCACGGCCAATTCCAAGTATAGAACCTGTAAGCATCCCCGGCATTGCATACGGAAGAACATTCTTGTAAATGGTTTCCCATTTTGTAGCTCCAAGCGCAAGACTGCCTTCCCTCATATATTTTGGTACCGCTTTTAAAGCTTCCTCACTTGCTACAATAATTGTCGGAAGTATCATACATGCCAGTGTTAAGCTACCCGCAAGGATTGATGAACCAAAATCAAGGGTAATTACAAATAATCCTAAACCAAACAATCCGAATACAATTGATGGTACTCCTGCAAGCGTGACAATAGCCATTCTAATAGTTTGTGTGAATTTGCTTTGTTTTGCGTATTCAGTTAAATAAATTGCGCTGAACATTCCCAAAGGAAGTGCAACAGCAATAGTACCAACAACTAGCAACAATGTACCAAGTATTGCCGGGAAAATACCGCCTTCTGCCCCGCTTTTTTCAGGGTCACCTGTTAAAAATTCCCATGATATAGCCGGAAGTCCGTGAAGAAGAATATCTAATAGTATATAAGCAATAAAAAGTACTACTGAATAGGTAATACCCCTCATCATCCAGAAAACTATTTTATCGCCTGTTCTTTTGCTTTTCATTTATTTATCTATCATTCCGTATTTTTTAAGAACACGGTAAGAAACCATATTCAGCAAAAATGTCATCAGCATTAAAACTATCCCAACCCAGAACAGTGCCATATAGTGGTGTGAACCAAAAGTTACTTCCCCCATTTCTGCTGCAATTGTAGCTGTCATTGTCCGTACGGAAGTAAAAGGATTCATACTTATTACCGGTGCATTACCGGTTACCATCATAACTGTCATTGTTTCGCCAACAACCCTGCCCATTCCAAGCATTACAGATGCAACTATACCGGATAGCGCTGCGGGTACAACAACTTTCCATATAGTTTCAAGCTTGCTTGCACCCAAAGCCAATGATGCTTCCTTATAAGCTGAAGGGACACTTTTTATTGCATCTTCACTGATTGACATTATAGTAGGTATTGCCATAAATGCCAGCAGGATAGAACCCGTTAAAGCAGTTAATCCGGTATTTAAGCCAAAAATATCTTTTACAAGCGGGGCTATTACCACCAATCCGAAAAATCCAAGTACAACGGAAGGTATACCTGCAAGAATTTCAATGAATGGTTTTAAAAATTCCCTTTCACCCGGGGTAGCTACCTCGGAAATATATACAGCACCTATTATTCCGAAAGGAATAGCAATAATGGTAGCCAATACTGTTACTAATATTGAGCCGGTAATTAAAGGATAAAGTCCGAATTCCTCTTTTTGAAAGGAAACGGGATTCCATATACTGTGAAAAAGTTCGTTTAAACCTGGTGAACCAATAAACGGCAGAGCTTCTTTGAAAAGGAATAAAAATATAAGCAGAACTATGATTATCGAAAGAGAACCACAGCTCTGCAGGAAATACTTAATTATTTTTGCTTTTAATCTTTGCTTATTCAATATAGATCAGTAAAAGCTCTAGTTTACTTTAATGTAACATAACCGGTTTCTTCAACAATTTTCTGCCCTTCTGCAGAAAGTGCATAATCAAAAACCAATTTAAGATTACCGGAAGGTTCACCGTTAAAAATTAAAAATAATGGACGGGCAATTGAATATGTTTTATCCAGTACGGTATTATGATTTGGAGTCACAGCCGGTGTATTTTCATCTTTCTTAACATTAAGCACTTTAACATTTCCTTCTTTGGTATAACCCAGTCCCAGATAACCAATCGACCATTTATCCTGTGAAATGGACTGGGCTATTGATGAAGATGCAGGCATTAGTTTTACACTTGGGTCAAAATTTTCTTTATTAAGCACATGCTCCTGAAAAAATACATATGTACCTGAATTACTTTCCCTTGATAAAGCAGTTATAGGCTGATCAGGTCCGCCAAGCTCTTTCCAGTTCTTATATGCACCTGTAAACACTTTTTTTATCTGCTCCATTGTAAGCTCGCTAATAGGATTATCAGGATGTACAATAACAGCTAAACCATCATAAGCAATAACTTTTTCAACTATAGTTATTCCTTTTTCTTTAGCCTGGTCTTTTTCTTTCTGCTGCATATCGCGCGAGGAAGCGCATACATCTGTTGTTCCGTTAATAATTGCTGCTATACCGGTACCAGAACCTCCGCCTGTAACCGAAACCTGAACCTCAGGATTTTTTTTCATAAATGATTCAGCAAGGGTACTCATAAGATGCACCATTGTATCTGAACCTTTTATTGTAATTGATTTTTTGTTCTGTGAATCCTGTTTATCTTTTTTTGCACAGCCGGCAGCTGCAAAAGAAAACAATACCAGTGTTAATACCAAAAGTTTAATTGTGTGATTTTTCATATCTGTTAGCAATAAATTGATTTTAGACTGTTTTAAATTAATGCAATTTATGTTAATTTATTTATTAATCTGTTAGGGTAATGTTAAGATTTTGTTAAGATTTTTGAAGATATTAATCAGTTTTTTGCGGAATTTTAACAGTAAATCTGCTTCCTTTACCTGGTTTTGATTCTACTTCAATCGAACCGTTCATATTATTAATGATATGCTTTACTATTGCCAGTCCAAGCCCGGTACCGCCTTCTTCCCTGCTTCTTCCTTTATCAACCCTGTAAAATCTTTCGAACAATCTTGGCATATGGTCTTCAGTGATGCCGTATCCTTCATCATTAACATAAATAAACAAATCATTTTCTGTCAATGAAGCACCGATTTCGATAGTGGTTTTTTTATCGCTGTATTTAATTGCATTATCCACCAAATTTCCTATTGCCTGTTCTATAAGGTGCTTATTGATCTTAGCTTTCAGGTTTTCATCACACTTTATCCTTATATTTATCTTTTTTTCTCCTGCTTTAAATTCAAAGTCTTCTGCAACAGAACTGAGTATCCTGTAAATATTTTCATTTTCTATCTTTATTTCATCCGGCTTTTCTTCAAGTTTTGAAAGTATTAAAAGGTCATCAATCAGCAGGTTCAGCCTGTTTATATGTTTTGAAATTATATCTAGGAACCTTTCGGCATTTTCACGGTCATCTATGGCTCCTTCTTTAAGAGTTTCAATAAATCCTTTAATTGTAGTAACCGGTGTCCTTAATTCATGCGATACATTTGCAACAAGATCCTTTTTTAAGGTATCAAGATGTTTGATATTAGAAATATCATTAAATACAACAAGCCCGCCGAGAGCTTTATTATCCATATCATAAAGTAATGTTCCGGTGAGCTGCAGGAATTTATCCTTATCATGCTGCAGAATTATTTCAGTTTCCTGGGGATCCCCTTCTGAAAGAAGCTTTTTGAAAAACCGCTGTATTTCAGAAACCCGGACAACTTCCTGAAGGGTTTTTCCAACAGTGTTCGTATCTGAAATTGAAAGTATTGATGCGGCAGTTTCATTAAGCAGGATAATTTTTTCTTCATAATCTACTGCCAGCAATCCTTCTTTCATGCTTTTAAGCACCACCTGCTGAAGCTTATCCTGCTCACCGATAATATCAAGCTTTTCATCAAGCTGCTTTGCCATTGAGTTAAGGCTTTCTGCAAGTCTTTTAAGGTCTTCATCAGCTGGTGGATATATTTTACTTTCAAAATCACCCTTGGAAAATTTTTCTGCTGCAAGGCTTATTTCACTTACTGGTTTTGTGATGTTTTTCAATATAAGGTAACCCAAAACCAGTATAATTACTGTAAAAAATAATACTGTTACTAGTAAACCGCGGTTTGCCCCGGCTTCTTCCTGGTATACTTTTGTTAATGGGTAACCTGTTCTTAATATTAATTTAATCTGACCGGTTTTTTCGTAAACCGGTACTGCAGCATACAGGAAATCTTCTTTTAAGGTAAAGCTGTAGCGCTGAGAAATTCCTGTTCCGCCTTTCAATGCTTCTATTACTTCCGGCCGGTCAGCATGGTTATCCATCTGTGAAGCATCTTCACGTGAATCTGCAATAACTTTTCCATTCGGATTGATCAGGGTAATTCTGGAACCGCTGAGATTGTCATACCTGACTGAGAATTTTACATACTCCGCAGTATCAATTTCAGATGTTTCAAGCTTTTCTTTAATAAGATTCGAACGCTGCTTAAGGATATCAAGATCAGCGGATATGATAGTATCGTTGAACAATGATGAAGAATAATATGCAAGGATTATAAGCGGTATAACAGTAAACAGTACAAAAACAAAATATATTTTCCAAAGGAATTTTTTATTCAGCATTTTCTACACCTTCGGAATTTTAAACATTAAAATATCTCCCTGAATTTATATCCAACTCCGCGGACAGTTTCGATATATTCATTTTCTTCGCCAAGCTTTTTCCTGAGTGATACTATATGAACATCAATGCTTCTGTCAGTAACACTGACACCTTCGCCGCGTGTTGAATCTACAATCTGGTACCGTGTCATTACCCAGCCCGGCTTTTTTGCAAGCGTTAAAAGTATTCTGAATTCAAGGTGGGTTAGATCTATATGTTTTCCTTTTATTGTTACTTCATGCCTTCCGGTGTGTATCTTCAGGTCGCCGCGCTCTATGATGGGTTTTTCTTCTTCTTCTTTTGGCGGTCTGCGTCTTAAAGTAGCTTTAACTATTGCCAGAAGCTCCCTTGGGCTGAATGGTTTTGTAACGTAATGATCAGCTCCGATTTCAAGGCCGGCAACTTTATCTGCTTCATCTGCCTTGGCTGTAACCATCACTATAGGGATTCCTGCTTTTTGCTTATCGGCTTTAATTATTTTGGTAATATCAAAACCATCTACCCCCGGAAGCATCAGATCCAGAATTATCAGGTCATAATCATTTTCTTTTACAAGGTCCAGCGCATCTTCACCGGTTGCCGCAGTTTTTACCCTGTACCCGTTCTTGGTTAAGTTGTAATCAATGAGCTCCAGAATATCTTTTTCATCATCAACTACAAGTATTTTTTCTTTCATTATTATATAATGTTAATTTCTTAATAATTTTCTTTTGTTAAAATTAACATTAGTTTGTTAAATTAATGTTAAGAAAATATTAGAAATCAGGCATTTCTAAAATAGCATTAATTGTTTACTTAATAAATTCAGTAAATATGATGTTAATCATAGTATTAATATCCTTTTTTTTGCATTTTTGTATATATAATTACTGTGATGAATTACGAAATTTATATACTTTCACTTACAGCTGCTTCCATTGGATTTTTTCATACATTAATAGGACCTGACCATTACCTCCCTTTTATTATGATGGCTAAAGCCGGAAAATGGTCAAAAATCAAGACTTTCTGGGTAACTTTTTCGTGTGGTATTGCTCATGTTTTAAGCTCTGTTGTTCTGGGATTTATTGGTATAGCTGCGGGAATTGCTTTAAATGAACTGGAGCTTATCGAAGGAACAAGGGGCGAGCTTGCAGGCTGGGCGTTAATTGCATTTGGATTTGCTTATATGGTGTGGGGAATAAAAAAAGCTTATAAAAATAAACCTCATTCTCATATTCATGTAAGCGGTGACGGCACATACACTACTCATTCGCATCATCACCATGGTGAGCATGTTCACGCAGAAGAGAAAAAATCACTGACGCCATGGATCTTATTTGTTGTTTTCGTACTAGGACCTTGTGAACCGCTTATACCTATTTTAATGTTTCCTGCAGCTCAGCAAAGCGTAATTGGTTTGATTACTGTCACTGCAATTTTCGGAGCTGTAACAATATTAACAATGCTATCTGTAGTTTTTGTATCATTGTGGGGTATAAACCTGCTGCCGCTTGGTAAGCTGGAAAGATATACTCATGCACTCGCCGGGTTTGCAATATTTGCATCAGGACTTGCAATAAACCTGCTGGGTTTATAAAAATCATTGCCTGTCAATCCTGTATTCTATCAAGTCTCCTTCCCTGATACCATGCTTTAGGCAATAACCGGCATTTACTTCAACTACAAACTGTGATTTTTCCTTTGATGGCAGTGATTTTTCAGAATAAGGAGTTGTGTTCCTGTGAATTGTATTTATTACTCCCTTACTGCTGATAAATAATATATCAAGCGGTATAATTGTATTTTTCATCCAGAATGACTGCGGTTCTTCTTTTTCAAACAAAAACAGCATACCTTTATCTTCATCCATTTTGGTTCTGTACATTAATCCCTGTGCACGCTCATTGGGATATAATGCCACTTCAACATCAATCCGGCTGATCTGCTGTTTTGTATCTTTATTTAAAAATGAAACTTCACCTTCCTTTACCCAAACAGGTTCATCATTGCTTTTTTTAATGTAAAGAAAATATATAACAATAAACACAATGAGAGGTATTATAGCAATTAAAAATTTTCCGGTCTTATAAAAAGGTACTTTTGGAATTTTTTTACCGGATTTTTTGTGAACTTTCATAACAATTTAATCTTCAGAATATTTGAATTTTTTGTATAATATTACTTTTTCAAAACCATTTCGAGTACTTCTCTTGAACGTTTTGTGCTGACTTCCGGCAGGTTTTTATCAATAAGATCAAATGTTTCACGTACTAAACTGAATATTTCCTTTAATGCTGCTTTTTTTTCTGCGGTGAGTACATAGTTATACCTGTTTACGAAATTTTCCGGTTTGATATGCATCCTGCTGATTGTGTGTTCCACTCCTTTTAATTTACCGGGGTGGTAGAATTTATTCAACCCGCATAATATGCCAATCATATTCCCAGTCATTTCAACTAGTGATTCATAATAATACAGGATATCATTCCTGCCGACCGTCATTTTTTCCACAGCCCACTCCGGATGGAATTTTTTGTAGTGGTTTACAAGCATTACCTGTAATTCTTTTGGATAACCCTCTTCCGCTTTCTTTATAAGCGGCGCAAGCCAGTTGTTATCTTTTAAAATATACCCGTCAACCAGACCTGATATCATCAGGTGTTTTACCGGGTCAGCTTCCGGCTTTGAAATCATTTCATTGATAAGTGTTTCTGTTTCACTATAATGCCCGAAACCAAAATCGCATCTTACTCCATCAATATAATAATAAACTGCAAAACCTTCTTCGGCAGAACCGTGATAAAAATCTCCGCCGGATGTTTTGGCATCATTTACAATTTTGTCGAATTCAGCCTGCGACATATTTTTATTCAGCATAACAATAGTATCGATATCTGAATTTTCATCAGCATAGCCTTTGGCAGCAGAGCCGGTCACGGCTGCTGCGCATATATTTAGAAAACTGAATATTTTCAGATTTTCAGCAGCCTGTTTAAGTCTTTGTTTGCTTATTTCATTCATAACAATGCCCTCCGTATAATAAAGAGGGCATAATTTTTGATTAAATAGCTAAGTAAAATAATTTTAATTGAAAGATACTTGTCCTTTTGCGAGTAGCGAAGCGACGAAGCAATCCCATAAATTCTTCTTCCAGATCTTATATAATATCTAATCTGTGAAAATCAGTAAAATACTTGTTCTGTTTCAAACGATTATGCCGGTTAAGTTCACCTGGCTCAGAACCAGCTTGATTTCTTTTTCCTTCTGGTTCCGCCGATCCCCAATACACCCAATAACCCGCGGGTCACTTCACGCGCAACAGTTCTGCCGACCTGCCTGGCTGTAGTACTGGTAAGAACCTTTTCTACTGTGCTTTTTTCTTCTTTTTTGGGCTTATCTCCGGTTTCTTCAGCTGCCTTTTCCTGTTCGGCTTTATGTTCTTCCAGTTTTTTATTCAGGATTTCAAGAGCGCTTTCCCTGTTAATTTCCTCATTATACTTCGCAGCTAATTTTGAACCGGCAATTATTTCATCAATTTCTGACTGTGTAAGTATATCCATTCTTGATCGCGGAGCGCAGAGCAGAGTTGCAGCAAGCGGGGTCGGATTCCCTTTTTCGCTAAGGACAGTTACCGCCGCTTCGCCGATACCCAGACTTGTAAGAAGGTCATCAATATCATAATATTCGCTCATTGGGTAATTCTCAGAAATAAGCTTAATATCTTTTCTATCTTTAGCTGTAAAAGCGCGGAGTGCATGCTGAACTTTCATACCAAGCTGGCTTAGTACAATGTTCGGAATATCAGTTGGATTTTGAGTGCAGAAGAATATTCCCACTCCCTTTGAACGTATTAGTTTAATGATACTTTCTATCTGGCTAAGCAATGCGCCGCTTGCTTCATTAAAAAGTAAATGAGCTTCATCAATGAAAATTACGAGCTTTGGCTGGTCAAGATCCCCTTCTTCAGGGAATGTTGCATAAATTTCAGCAAGCAGGCTGAGCAGAAAAGTAGAAAACAGCTTGGGCTTAGTCTGCATATCAATAAGCCTTATAACTGAAATTACCCCTCTGCCGTTGCTGTCACACCTTACAAGATCTTCTGCTTCAAATGATCTTTCACCAAAGAACTGATTTGCCCCCTGCTGTTCAAGCTCAACAATTTTCCGAAGAATAATTCCCAGTGAGCTGGAAGAAACTTTGCCGTATGATGCTTCAAATTCCGCCTTGCCTTCTTCCTGAATAAACTGAAGCAGGCGTTTCATATCTGCAAGATCAAGCAATGGTAATTGTTTGTCATCTGAATATTTGAATATAACTGATACTAGACTGGATTGAGTTTCATTCAGCTCAAGCATTCTTGAAAAAAGTACGGGACCGAATTCTGATGTAGTAGCCCTTAGCCTGGTTCCTTTTTCTCCTGAAATTGTCAAAAACTCAATGGTGTTTCCTTCGGGATTCCATGGCAGGCCAATGTGCTGCATCCGTTCATCTACTTTTGGATTTGCTGACCCGGGTTTAGCTATTCCGCTTAGGTCGCCTTTGATATCCATTACAACTACCGGCACGCTTTTTGCAGCAAGAGATTCTGTAATTAACTGCAGTGTTTTGGTTTTTCCGGTTCCCGTTGCGCCGGCAATTAAACCGTGCCTGTTCATGGTTTTAAGCGGCAGCTTAATATGGGTACCGGTTAAAACTTCTTTATCCAGAATTGCCGCGCCTAGGGTAATTGTTTCGCCTTTGAAAGTATATCCGTCGTTGATTGATTGGATAAATTTTTCTTTTCTATCTTTTTCAGTCATAAGTACAATATGATAATATTCTGCAAAGATACGGATTTAACAATAATGTAAAAATATCAATTAAGATAATAAAAAGGGGCTTTCGCCCCTTTAAATCTCATTCAGTAATTCTGCGATGTGTCCAGGTACCTTAACCTTCTCATATATCTTCTCAATTATTCCTTTTTCGTCAATTATGAAAGTAGTCCTTACTACCCCCATATATTTCCTGCCATACATGCTTTTTTCCTGCCAAACGCCGTAATCATTAAGCATTGTTTTTGTTTCATCGCTTAATAAAGTGAACGGCAGTTCGTATTTATCCTTAAACTTGTTATGGCTTTTTGTATCATCAGGCGATACGCCGATTACTACAGTATTTTTCTTTTCGAATTTTTTGATATTATCCCTGAAATCGCAGGCTTCCTGAGTACAGCCGCTGGTCATATCCTTAGGATAAAAATACAGCACAACTTTTTTACCCTTCAAATCCTTCAGTGAAATTTTTCCTCTGCTATCAGCGACAAGACTGAATTCGGGAGCTTTATCTCCAATTTTCAGCATAAATTTCAATTATTTTTTGCGAGCCTAAGCGATGCAATCTCAACAAACAGAAACACAAAATCCATTTAGTTATTTGAATTGCGGCTAAAGCCGCTGTTTTTTTATCGTTCTCCACGGGCTGAAGCCCGTGGCTACTCAATTATCACTTTTGGTTACAGAAGTTTGTATATAAAATTAACAATTGTATAATTCAACCTGATTTACTCTGCTCTTTAGAGCAGAGGGAAAAGTCTAATAAATATTAGCGGCTTTAGCCGCAATTGAAAAATCAAAGTCATTTCCCTTAACAATCTAAAAAATAAGATTCATTTGCGAGCGAACGAAATAAGCGCGGCAATCTTATTGATAATAAGATTGCTTCGCCTGCGCCCGCAAATATATTTACGCTCCGGCTGCTGCGTTCTTTAAAGCATCAAAGTTAACCTGAACACCGGGATTTTCAGTAACTTCAACATACTTGATCACACCATCTTTATCTATCAGGTATACTGCTCTCTGTGCAGTTTCTTTCTGACCATGGGCAAATTCCGGCTGAACAACGTCATATTTTCTTATTACTTCCCTGTTAAAATCGCTTAACAGCGGATATTTGATTCCGTTCTTATCTGCAAATGCTTTCTGTACAAAAGTTCCGTCTACACTTATACCAAGTATCTCAGCATTCATACCCTGGTATGCATTGAAGTTATCGTTCATAGTACACATTTCTGTTGTGCATACACCTGTAAAAGCCTGCGGAAAAAATAAAAGAACAACATTTTTCCCTTTGTAATCTTTTAATGATACCTGGGCAAGCTCAGCCGATGGTGTAAATGATGGTAATGTAAAATCAGGTGCTTTATCTCCAGCTTTTAAAGCCATTTTAATTCCCCTATCCAGAGCAAAGGATTAATTTCCTTAAATATGCTCATATTTTTTAATTAATTTTTTTAAACTTAGTATATAGCTTGAAACATGAAACCTGTAACCTGTAACTTGTAACCTGAAACTTAGATGTTAATCGCTTCTCCATATGCATCTGCTGCTGCTTCCATTATTGCTTCTGCAAGTGTTGGGTGAGCGTGAACAGTTCTTACTATCTGCTCATAAGTTGCTTCCAGCGATTTACCCAGTGTAATTTCAGCGATAAGCTCACTTGCTTCATTTCCGCAGATATGCGCTCCAAGCAGCTCGCCGTATTTTGCATCAAATATCAGCTTTACAAGACCGGCTGTTTCACCAACTGCCCTTGCCTTGCCGCTTGCGCTGAACGGGAACTTACCTATCTTAACTTCATAACCAAGCTCTTTTGCTTTCTTTTCTGTCATACCAACTGATGCAACCTGGGGCTGGCAGAATGTAACTGCGGGAATGCAGTTATAATCTACATCCGGTACATGGTGACCTGCAATTTTTTCTGCGCAGTTAATACCTTCGGATGCAGCTACATGGGCAAGCCAGGGGGGACCGTTAACGTCACCAATTGCATAAACTCCGTCAATGTTAGTTTTATAATTGCTGTCAACTTTAATAAATCCTTTTTCAAGCTGTACTCCCATTTCTTCCAGTCCAAAGCCTTCAACATTACCGGCAAATCCAACAGCAACAAGTGCTATATCACTTTCAATTTCAGCATTGTTCTTTCCGCTTACTTTTGTAATTACTTTTTCTGTCTTGCTGTTTGGAGCGGTTTTTTCAACGGTAATACTTTCAACTTTAGTTGAAGTCATTACGTTGATTCCCATTTTCCTGTATTCCCTGCCAACAACATCGCTCATTTCCTTATCTTCCATCGGCAGAGGCTGGTCAAGCATTTCCACTACAGTAACTTTTGCGCCGAATGCATTCCAGAAATAAGCAAATTCCATACCAATAGCGCCGGCACCGATAATTGTTACACTTTCAGGCAGCTTATCCAGAACAATACCTTCCATAAATGATAGTACACGCTTGCCATCAACATTCATACCCGGAAATGACCTGGCTCTTGAACCGGTTGCAACGATTGTATGTTTAGCAATCAGCTCATCAGTAACTTTTCCGTCTTTGTGAACTTCAATAAGGGTACCGTCTGCTGTTTTTTTTATTTTTCCGTAACCGGTATAATTAGTGATCTTGTTCTTTTTCATAAGGTATTGCACGCCTTTTTCTGACTTATCAGCTACATCTCTTGATCTTTTTACCACCGCTGCAAAATCAAATTCAACATTACCTGCAGTAATACCGTATTCTTTTGATTTCTTCATCATATGCATTACTTCAGCAGCTTTCAGTAAAGATTTGGAAGGAATACATCCCCAGTTTAAACAAATTCCGCCAAGCCTTGCAGTTTCAACTAAAGCAGTTTTTAATCCAAGCTGGGAAGCCCGTATTGCTGCTGAATAACCACCAACACCGCCGCCTATAACAACTACATCAAATTCACTTTTTGCCATATTTTTTCCTGATTCCCGGCATAAACGGGAAAATTAATTAATTAAATTAATAAATTTTAGATTTAATACACAAAAATACGCAAAAAATCCCATTTACTCAATTGAGATAATCGGGAACAGCAGCATTAAATGATTATTAAAATAAATTGCCCCCTAAAATCCGTATTTTCGCTCTATCTAAACAGGCAAATTCTTCACGGATTTAAAAGGGGGCTTAGGGGGTAAAACTATGAAGCTGAACAGAATTAAGCTAGAATAACTTAACAATACTAAAATAAACTATAATTTTTTGAGATGTAAAAGAAAAAAAACAGGCAATGTCGATTAGTTATTTTATAAAAACCTCATTTTTTGCTTAGTTTTAAACATTATTAAGGTAATTTGTCGATTGGTCAGCATAAAAAGTTTAAAAATTAATTGAAAATTTATTTTGTTGTATATTATCAGGATGTTAGTTATTTTCGTGGCTAATTTAATCAATTCCTAAAGGAGGAAAATTGAAAAAAACTTTGTTCATCTTCATCGCATTAATCGGATTGGCAATATTCAGTCAGTCAGCTAACGCTCAAAACCAGAATTTTTCCATGACAAACAATACCGGAATGATCCTTGTTGACGTTTTTATTTCACCAAGCGCTTCTGATAACTGGGGTTCAGATGTAATTCCAAAGGATATGATACTTGACGGGGAAACATTTGATTTTACTTTCACCGGCGTTGATCCTGAACATTGCAGCTGGGATATTTTATTTACCGCTGATGACGGCAATAAATATTACATGAGGGGCGTTGATCTGTGCAGTATAACATCAATAACGCTTTCAAAGTAAAAAAGTATAATACAAAAAAACCCGCTTAAATTAAGCGGGTTTTTTTAAAATTATTTTTCAAAAATCAGAATTTCAAATTCATTTTTAACCTGTATTCCTTATCGTTAATACCGGATCTTAAAAACTTTTCATCGCTTACATCAAAATCAAACAAATGTGCATCAACATAGGCATCAACCAGATTCACTACGTAAACTATTACAAAATACCAGACGAAATCATCCCTCTGTCCGCGGTAAAATTCGCGTAAAGATTTTAAGCTCAGGTTTCCGTTTGGATTTTCCGGTGTCTGTGATACTGAATATTCATCCCGGTAATCTTTATACAGATTATTCAGGCGGAAATACTCATATCCAAAATATCCAATCAAGCCGCCGATAACCGGAATTTTCCAGTATGACTCATTATAGAATTGCCCTGCCCCGGGCAGAGCTGCGCTTAGCAGTACTGCAACAGTTGGTGATTTCCTCATTCTGAATTTATTGAGCGGTTCCTTTTGTTTTGCTATGGTAATATTTGAATCGGTTTTCAGCGTATCCAATTTGCGGACAAACGAAGTGAGCGAAGCAATCTCATTAAAACTAATTTCATTGCGAGCGAACGCAGTAAGCGAAGCAATCTTATAATCACTTAATTTCAGCCTTAGCAGCTCCTGCCCTATTGTACCTGAACAAAATAAAAAAGGCACAGTTATCAGAATAATAACTGTACCTTTTTGGAAAAACTTTATAATTTTATTCATCAAATCATTTAGATTTCAGAATATACCGTATTATTTAGGAGGCTGCTGATTCGGATCAACCTGCTGCTGCTGTTGTGGCTGCTGATTCGGATCAGTCTGCTGCTGCGGCTGCTGCATTTCATTTGGAACGTTAGGCTGCGGGAAATTCTGCTGTCCTGAGTTCTGCTGAATAATGCTTTCATTTGTGCCGCCGCCTTTGTTTATAAGCACATTAGTTATAAGTGAAAAAAGCAGCAATATTGTAGCAAGGATACTGGTTAATTTAATTAAAAAATCTGCTGTTCTGCGGACACCAAAAACCATGGAAGCATCACCGCCGCCGCCGCCAAAAGTACCGGCTAAACCGCCGCCTTTTGATGACTGGATAAGCACAACCCCCATAAGCAGAATTGCCACTAAAACAAGCAAAATTATCAAAATACTGATCATTTTAAATCCTTTGTGTTAATATCATTAATTTCAGAACTGCAATTTTAATGATAATTTTATTGATTTTAAAGTCTAAATTTACGGGTAAAATTTAAATTATTGTTGTTGGTGAGAACACCAACAACGGGGGTAAAAATATCTATTCATCAAATGACATTAAGTCATGGATGAATATATTCGTAATTCCTAATTCGTAATTCGTAATTGCTTTACTCCCATCCTTGATTTTCGAAAAGCTGATCCCCGGATACTGAGCGAAGCTCCTTAGCAGGTGCCCCAATAAAAATCATTCTCGCGGGAACATTCTTAGTTACAACAGCGCCTGCGGCAACAAGGGCATCTTCGCCGATTTCAATTCCGGGCAGTATAACTGCTCCCCCGCCTATCCTTCCGCCTTTTCTCACAGTAACGCCTTTAAAATGTTTAAAGCGTTCTTCTGTTCTGCCCAGATAGTTATCGTTAGTAGTAATTACTCCCGGGGCAATAAAACAAAAATCTTCAAGGGTTGAATATGCTGTTATGTAGCTGTTGGTTTCCAGCTTGCATTTTTTGCCGATGGTTGAAAAGTTTTCAACTGTACAGCTTCTGCCGATAATTGTATATTCGCCCACTGTAACATCTTCGCGAACTGCGGCTGAATCAGCAATGAGCACATTATTTGCAATACTGCAGCCGGTGTAAATTATTACCTGCGCGCCGATTAAGCATTCATCACCAATAACTGCAGGCTCATATTTTTTATCTGACTTAAAAATACTCCGTTTGCTCCTCAGCGGATGCTTGCCAACTACAGTGTTTGCATCTATCCTGACGCCCTTTCCAATTTTTGTGCCGGCATAGATAACAACATTATGCCCTATCTGGCACTCATCACCTAGTACAACATCTTTTTCTATAACTGTAAACTGACCAATGGTGCAGTTTTTGCCCAGTATTGCCGAAGGGTCAATATACATATTGCCCATGGTTTGTAAAAATTTTCCTGTTTCCATTTAACTATAATTATTTTCCCCTCCCCTTCGGAGTTTGCTCAAACTCTAATTTGCGAGGAGCTAAGCGACGAAGCAATCTTAAAAAAATTAACTAATTTTGCAATTTTTTTCTATACTTCTCATCTAACAAATTAAAACTGTAGTTTTGAGACAGCCCCTTCGGTGAGGAGCAGTCAACACCACCGGTGCTGACGGGGTTAGGTCTGTTTTAAATTTATAAAAGCTAATATACCCACCAATTAAATGCTTTTCAAATCAATAAATTACGGATAATTCAGTAAGAATTATTCCATTATTGATATTTACAACAGACTTTTGCATATTTGCACTGATATATGGTATTATGCTAATTTTTGTTCATTTTTATATATTAATAAGGGAGGTACACTATGTCATTCATCTTTACAGCACGCCACTTCAAAGCCCACGATTCGCTAAAACAGCTTGCAGAAGAAGAATCTAAAAAATTTCCAAAGATATACGACGGTATCATTAAAACAGAGGTTATTTTAAGTTATGATAAGCCTGAAAACAGCATTAAACATGCGGAGGTTATTGTTCATGCAAAAAATAACCACACTTTTACTGCAAAGGAATCTTCGGATGATTTTACAAAATCAATTCTGTCATCTATAGAAAAAGTAGAGATACAGATAAGAAAATTCAAAGATAAGCTGACAGACCACAGCAATGATATATCAGTAAAACATATAGAAAAAGAAGCATAACTTTTTCTTTATTTAATGCTTTTTATAAAGAAGCAATAAAAATATGAAAGAGCTTCATAAAGTCCTCAAAAATATTGAGGAAGTAAAAAAAGAAAAGATCACGGTCGAGTTTTTTTATAACGCAGCTAAAGACCGTTTTAAGCTGACGAAGATCTCAGAAGGTGATAAAGGTCTGGATAAAATTATCCGCGACCAGCACATTCACCGCCCGGGCCTTGCGCTTGCAGGCTACACTGCTCTTTTTACATTTGACAGGGTGCAGATCCTCGGAAACACAGAGATGCGTTATCTAAAACAGCTTTCACCGGAGCTTCGCACAAAAGCATTAAAAAAATTCTTTTCTTTTAATATGCCCTGTATTTGCCTTACATTCAACAACAAGCCCAGCGAAGAATTTATGGAAATGGCGAATAAAAAGGAAATTCCTGTATTCATTACACCGCTGGAAACAACCAAGTTCGCATATTTTATAAATGATTTCCTTGATGACCAGTTTTCTCCTCAGGTAGCATTGCACGGCTCTTTTGTAGATGTTTACGGTGTAGGTCTGCTTTTCTATGGAAGAAGCGGAATAGGAAAAAGTGAAATCGCGCTCGATCTTGTTGAACGGGGCCACAGGCTTGTAGCAGATGATGTGGTCATGATCTCCAGAAAAGGTGACGGGATTTTAATGGGAACAGGTACTGAACTGGTTAAACATTTTATGGAAATCCGCGGGCTGGGAATTATTGACGTAAGAAGCGTTTTCGGTATCAGGGCAATAAGGTTCCAGAAAAGGGTTGAGCTGCTGGTAAACCTTGAAGAATGGGATCCAAAAAAAGAATATACCCGTACAGGTCTTGACAGTGAAACAATTGATATGCTGGGTGTTGAGCTTCCTTTTGTAAGATTGCCGATTTTCCCAGGAAAAAATATTACAGTAATATCAGAAATAATTGCTTTGAATTACCTGTGCAAACATTACGGTTACGATGCAGCAAAAGCCCTGAGCGCCAAGCTGGAAAGTACCATAAGCAGCAAATCAAAGAATAAAGACAGCCATTTTGGATATGAAAGATCCGTAGAGTATCTTGAACATGATTTTGAATAAAATTTTTACAAAGACTTATAAAAGTTACATGAAAAATTAATTAACAGCCATGATTACCAATTCAAAACTGCTCTTTTTAACCGCCTTCATTTCACTTCTTGCTTTAAACTGTTCAAAAAAAGATAATGTTAATACAGATTCACAGGATGATTATTCAAAAGTAGCTCCTACTGATACTGCGGGAGCTGTTACAGGCGACTGGATTATACAGCGTGAGCTTGCTGACCCGCAAAGCCTGAACCCGGTAACACTTCAGGATGCAACCGGCAGGGAATTTTCACTTCATGTTTTTGAAAGATTGATGTGGGCAGCCGGGAGAGAGGATTATGAGCTTGTTCCGTGGCTGGTTGAATCCAAACCGGAAGAAACACCTGACCATTTAACCTATACTTATAAATTAAAAAAAGGTATAACTTTCAGTAACGGTAAACCTTTAACGGGCAAAGATGTAGTTTTTACTTTTAAAGCAATGATGAACCCGCTGGTTGATGCAGCTCAGTCTAGGCAGGCAATTGATATGCTTAAAAATGTTGAACTTGTAAACGGTGATGAATATACTGTAAGATTCAACTTATCACGTTCGTATTTTAAAGCTGTATATGCATTATCGGATATTCAGATAATGTCTAAAGCTGCTGCTGACCCGGAAAATCTGACAGATAAATATACTTTTGAAGAATGCAAAGATATGGCAACTGCCCAGAAAAATCCTGATATGAAAAAATTTGCAGACTTTTTCAATTCACAGGAAGCAAACCGCGACCCCTCCAGGTTAATAGGTTCAGGACCTTATATATTTGAAAAATGGGATACTGGTCAGTGGGTGCATTTTAAACGTAATCCAAATTACTGGAACAATACCGCAGTTCATGGTATGGCATACCCTGAAAAGCTTATCATTCGTGTAATACAGGACCAAAGCGCCGCAACTGTTGCAGCAAAGAATAAGGAAATTGATCTGATGTATGTTGTTAAGCCAATGGATTTTGTAAAAGAGCTGGCTAACCCTGAACAATTCAACATGAAAAAAGCAGATCCGTTTGAACCGCAATTTACTTATATAGGCTACAATATGAATAATGTTCTGTTCAGCGATGTTAAAGTAAGATGGGCTTTAGCATATATTGTTGACAGAAATACAATAATAGAAAAAGTTCAGTATGGGTTGGCAGTTCCTATACAGGGACCGGTTTATTTTGGTGATAAAAAAAATTTTAATCCAAACTTACCAACAATAGAATTTAATCCTGAAAAAGCAAAGCAGCTGTTAAAAGAAGCTGGATGGCAGGATTCAGATGGTAATGGAATATTAGATAAAAATATTAACGGCATTAAAACTGAATTTAAATTTACGTATTTACTTAATACAAACGAATCCCGCAAACAAACTATACTAGTAATTGCTGATGCGCTTAAAAAGATAGGAATTATAGCAGAGATTCAAACATTGGAATGGTCAGTATTTCTTGAAAAGATCAAAAAACATGAATTTGATGCTTTGATGGGAGCATGGGTATTAACTGACTATCCGCCTGATCAGTACCAGTTATATCATTCTTCACAGTCAAAAAATGACGGAAGCAATTACGGAAGTTACAGCAGCCGTTTAGCTGATTCATTAATGGAAGCTTACAGGTCAGAATTTGATGAAACAAAGAGAATAGAAATAAGCATGCAAATTCAAAAAGTATTATATGATGATCAGGCTTATACATTTCTCTGGACACCAAAGGCAAAATATGTGTATGCAGAAAGGTTTAAAAATGTCAGATGGTATCCAACACCTCCAACAGCATATCATACACCTGAATGGTGGGTACCGGCAAACCAGAGAAAATACCAAACTGCAAATTAACAAATATTTTTAAACAATATTAAAATTACGAGATAATCTGTTTTTTAAGGACCGGAAAAATATATAAAAATCCGGTCTTTTTTTAATAAAAGCCTTATTTTTATCAGAATTCATTTTGCAGTTGAATTTCTCGTTAATATAGATAAATTGCGGTTTATATATCAAAAATTTTCAATTTTTTCATAAAAAAGATTTCTTTCAAATTAACTGAATCAAATAATATGAACAAAATTAAATTAACTGCCCTCATTGCAGTTATGATCTTTTCAATCATAATTACCGCCTGTGGAGGAAAAACAACACAGCAAAATACCAATAATAAGCAGCAGTCAAATGATCTTTCACCGGTAGATACAGCCGGAGCAGTTGTTGGTGACTGGCTGATAATCAGAGAAATGTCTGACCCGGAAAAACTAAACCCTATAGTTTCAAATGATGCAAGCGCTTCAGAAATTACATCTTATATCTTTGAATATCTGCTCACACAAAACAAAGAAACTTATGAGCTGGAACCGTTACTGGCAAACATGCCTGAAATTTCTGCTGATAACCTGAACTATACATTCACAATCAATAAGAATGCAAGATTTTCTGACGGAAAACCGGTAACTGCAGCAGATGTAGTTTTTACTTTAAAGCTTATTAAAATTCCGTTTATAGATGCAGCAGCAACCCGGAATTATTTTGAAATGGTTGAAAAAGCAGAAATTGCAGATGGTGATCCGCTAAAAGTTAAATTTACATTAACAAAACCAAACTGGAGAGGTATTTATACTTTAGGATTATTCAGCATACTGCCTAAACATGTTCTTGACCCGCAAAATGTTACTGATAACTTCCAGTGGGAAGAATTTAAAGATATGAATGTAGCTCGCAATAACGGTGCTATGCAGAAGTATGCAGATTTTATAAACTCCCAGGAAGTTTCAAGAGAAGCAAAGTATTTAGTGGGCTCAGGTCCGTATTTATTTGAAAAATGGGATACTGGTGCAGGGGTTACACTAGTAAGAAACCCGAACTACTGGGGAGGCAGTGTAACAACACCTAACTATCCGCAGAAAATTATATTCAAAACAATCCAGGATAACTCGGCAGCACTTGTTTCAGCTAAAAACAAGGAAGTTGATGCAATGTATGTTATAAAACCCTCTGATTTCTACAAAGATCTTGAAAATGCTGACCAGTTCAGCCTTGTAAAAGCAAGACCTTTTGAACCGGCTTATACATACCTGGCATGGAACCAGCTTAATCCCCTCTTCCAGGATAAAAAAGTAAGGCTTGCACTTGCACATATGGTTGACAGGAAAAGTATTATTGAAAAAGTTATGTACGGCGATGGTGTGCCGATTCAGTCTCACGTATTTTATAAAAACACAAAACTACTCAATGCTGACCTTCCTGAAATTCCGTTTGATCCGGAAAAAGCCAAAAAGCTTTTTGAAGAAGCCGGATGGAAAGATACTGACGGTGACGGAATACTTGATAAAGTTATTAACGGTAAAAAAACTGACTTCAAGTTCACTTTCCTCAGCAATACAAACCCTGTAAGAAAACAGATTTTACTTGTAATTGTTGATGCATTGAAGAAAGTTGGCATACAGGCAGAAGTACAGGAGCTTGAATGGTCAGTTTATCTTGATAAAACCAAAAAACATGAATTTGAAGCAACATACTCTGCATGGACTTCGCCCACAACGCCGCCCGATCCTTTCCAGATATGGCATTCCTCTCAATCACAGGGTGAAGGAAGCAATTATATCAGCTTCCATAATAAATATAACGACAGCCTTATAGAAGCATACAGGAATGAAATGGATGAAAGCAAACGAATATTGCTTATAAAAGAATGGCAGAAATTAATTTATGATGAACAGCCATACACATTTTTGTGGAGCCCAAGGGCAAGATATATTTTTGACAAGAGATTTAAAAATGCAAGGTGGTATAATATACAGCCAAGTCCAACATACAATGAATGGTGGGTTCCGGCAGGTTCACAGAAATACACTCAAAATAAGAATAATTAACCAAAGATAGATGTCACAGTACATTTTAAAAAGAGTGCTGCTTTTCATTCCAACACTGATAGCTATTACTATCATTACCTTTACGATTTCAAGATTGGCGCCGGGCGACCCTACTGAGCTTAAAGTAGGTGTAAGCGGTGAAAATATGAAAGCGGATGAAAAAAGCCAGCTGAACCAGCAGGCAAAAGAATACTATAAACAGAAATGGGGCCTTGATAAACCCATTTATATGCAGTATTTGATTTGGCTTGGCAATATGGCTACAGGTGATTTTGGAAATTCCTTTGTAGATAATCGTCCTGTAATGAGTAAAATAATGGAAAGAATACCGGTGACTGCTCCAATTACGCTTATGGTTATATCACTAAGCTACTTAATAGCAATCCCTATCGGAATATATTCTGCCGCACGGCAGTACAGCAAGATAGACAGGTTTTCTACTTTTATGCTTTTTGTTTTTTACTCATTGCCGTCATTCTGGGTTGCTACAATGGCAATAGTATTTTTAGCAAACGTAGAATATATAAAAATTTTCCCGACTTCAGGTTTATATACATTAGGGTCAGAAAACTGGAGCTTTCTTGAAAAAGCATGGGACAGGGTTTACCATCTTATACTGCCGGTTGCCTGCAGTTCGCTTGCAAGCTTTGCTTTTCTTTCCAGACAAATGAGAGGCAGCATGCTTGAAGTAATTAGGCAGGATTACGTTAGAACTGCACGGGCAAAAGGACTTACCGAAAAGAAAGTTGTAATGAAGCATGCACTGCGTAATTCCCTCATCCCGATAATAACGTTGTTAGGCGGAATTTTACCCAGCCTTGTTGGCGGTTCGGTTATCATTGAATCGATTTTCAGCATTCCCGGCATCGGGCAGCTTGCTTTCCAGGCACTAATTGCCCGTGACTATCCGCTGATCATGGCTGAGCTTGTTCTGGCTGCAGTATTAACCATGCTTGGATTGCTTCTGGTTGATATTCTTTATGCTATAGTTGATCCGAGGATCGCTTTTTCAAAGAAATAAATAATTGTGTAATATTATATGGCTGACAGAAAAGTTACCGAAACTGAATTTATAGGCGATAATACGATGGCCGGAGGACCTGCTCCGCAGGTTATGGTGACTGAAGGAAACGAAATTCCGCAGAACGGCAACGGCCTAAAACGCAAGGTTGACCAGACTTATTGGTCTTTGGTAAAGCACCAGTATAAAAAAAATAAACTGGCTGTTGCGGCTCTTTATGTTGTTATTTTTCTGGTTGCAATGGCTTTAACTGCAGATTTTGTAGCTAATGATAAACCTTTATATTGCAGTTACAAAGGCGAAACTTACTTCCCGGTTATTAAAGAATATATGGTAGGTTTGGGATTATCCAAATGGGAAGGTGATTTTCTGAATGTTGACTGGAAAACACTTGAATTTGAGTCGGCTGTATGGCCCCCGATAAAATATGCACCTTCAAATGTGGATCTTTTCAATAATTCTGCTCCCCCATCCGTTGAAACCGGGCATTATCTTGGTACAGATGCAATAGGAAGGGATGTTCTTGCCGGGCTGATTCACGGCTCAAGGGTTTCACTTTCTGTTGGTTTTATAGCTGCGGGTATTGCAATATTTATCGGGGTTTTTCTTGGTTCTTTAGCCGGATATTATGGCGGAAAAGTTGACCTGCTTATAATGAGATTTGTTGAGATAATGCAGCTTTTCCCTTCATTTTTTCTGATCATAACAATTGTAGCATTATACGGCTCAAGTATATGGTACATCATGATTGCAATCGGGCTAACAAGCTGGACAGGCAATACTAAACTTGTAAGAGGAGAAATCCTGAAAGTAAGAAGCATGGATTATGTTCAGGCTGCAGTTTCGCTGGGGCTTTCCAATTCTAGAATAATTTTCAGACATGTTCTTCCGAATGCAATAGCACCGGTACTGATAGCTGCTTCATTCGAAATTGCCGGAGCAATTCTGGCTGAAGCTGGTTTAAGTTTTCTGGGGTTTGGTGTTGCAGCCACAAAAGTAACATGGGGTTCAGTATTATCTGAAGCTCGCGGGGCAACCAGTTCCTGGTGGCTTGCAGTTTTCCCCGGTTTTATGATTTTTTTAACAGTAGTTGCTTATAATCTTGTTGGTGAAGGTTTAAGAGATGCCCTTGACCCAAGACTGAGAGATTAATTTTAGAATTTACAATATAAAAATATAAATAAAAGGAGATGTAAATATGGTATGGACTCTGGAACTGGCTTCTTACCTTGATGACGCACCGTGGCCGGCTAATAAAGCAGAGCTCATAGATTATGCTATAAGAACGGGGGCTCCCCAGGAGGTTATAGAAAACCTCAGGGATCTGGAGGATACTGATGAGCCTTACGAAAGCATAGAAGAGATTTGGCTTGATTACCCGACCAAGGAAGACTTTTTCTATGATGATGAAGAAAAAGATTTTTAAATTTAAGCTCCATTTTAACCCCGAGCAATCGGGGTTTTTTACAGTTGAAATAATATAATCATTTCAATTTTTACTCTGATATTATTGAAAAAATCACAAACCTATTTTTACCTTCCGGCCGCAATTCTGGTATTATTATTAACCGGCTCTTTATTTTCACAGGCAGATAAAACTGAGACCGGGGATATTACTTTTGAGTATAAAAAAACTGAAATAATCCAGGAAGCTTCGCTGCTGGATATAATGCTGCTGCCAAGGGAAAAATATTTCAACAGGGTAAACCTGGAAGAAGATATCGGAAGGTTAAATAAATATTATTTCGATAATGGTTTCTTTGACGTTGCAATTGATACCGTTACTTCTTATGATAAAGATGATAATGAAACAGATATTAAGTTCATTATCATTGAAAACTCTCAGTATCTAATAAAGGAAATCAGGTACCAGGGACTGGACAGCCTTCCTCCTTCTATAAAAAGCTCTGTTTATTCCAGCCAGCTTATCGAACCGGGGAATCCTTACAACAAAAATAAAATATCACAGGAAAGGGACCGGATTATCGGGATACTTCAGAATAACGGTTATTATTATGCGCAGATAGATACTATAAGAAGCAGGATAGATTCTTCAAGGAGAGGAATTATTATAGGAAAATTTTCCGATGAGATGCAGAAAAACCCCGAATACAAGAATAAAGTGCTTGTCAGGCTTCGTTTTATAGGAACAAAAGAAGTTTACAGGTTCGGCAAAATTAATATTGATATAGAGAAGAATAAATATGATATATCCAAAGATATAATTACCCGTGAAATTGCGTTTAAGGAAGGTGAAATTTTTAACAGAAGCAAACTGATTGAAACTGAAAGGAATTTTTCAAAGCTTGCTATTATTCAGCTGGGAAGGGTTGTTGAAGATACTATTTTACCGGACAGGACAATTGATATGAATGTTAATATTATTATTAATAACAAATATGAGCTGACACCAAGCATATATACTTCATATCAGTCTAACAGGCTTTTTTTAGGGGCAAATCTTGAATATAAGGATAAATATTTCTTCGGCGGCGGAAGAACATTCAGCATCACAACAGAAGGTTTATACAATTCACGCTATATTAACGGGGCTTCTATTAATTTCTCATTATTTCAGCCATTTCTGTTTAACCGGAATATTACAGCAACTCTTTCTCCCGAAATTGCCTTTCTTAATATTAACAAAAATACAAGTGCTGTAGTATTCAGGAACCTGCTCAGACTTTCATATTACATTGCTGACTATACATTTTATAACAATGCATATTCTGATCTGACATTTGACTACGTAAATTTGAACTTAAAAATAACTGATGAACAGGAAAATGAACTGGGAAATTTCAAATTCTATTTTGTAAACAGTATCATTGGCTTAAATCTTGTTCATAATAATACAAACAGCCTGTTTAATCCTTCCAAAGGATTCTATCATACTATCTCGGCTGAATCAGCCGGTGCATTGCCAAGACTGCTGACATTGGTAAACAGCAGCCTGCTATATTCCCAGTATGTAAAGCTAAGCACTGTAAACAGCTTTTATTTTGATATTTCTGATGACAGGGCAAGCTCTATTGTAGCAACTCATTTTGAAATAGGTGATATTATAGAATACGGAAGCGGGGAAAATATTGTTGCAGTTGATAAATTATACAAATTTTTTATGGGAGGCGGCAACAGTATCAGGGGCTGGGGTGCTCAAAAAGGCGGTATACTCGATAACCCGGAAGAAGGCGGAAAGTTCCTTTTATTCGGAAGTGTTGAATGGAGAAGAAAACCATTTCCGCAGCGAAGCTTTCTGTATCCTTTGTGGGGTGTTTTATTTTTTGACTACGGCAATGTTTGGGAAAGCGACAGATTTTTCAGGATGGACCAGATTGCGCTTGCAGCCGGATTCGGGGTCAGGTATGATTCGTTCGTAGGGCCAATCAGGATAGACCTGGGTTTTAAGCTGTATGATCCGCTTGCGCCTGATGGCGATAAATGGCTGTGGCAGCAGCCTGGAAATATTTTTAAGTCCAAATATGCAATTCAGTTCGGGTTAGGAAATGCTTATTAATGAATAAATAATGTGGAATAATATTACAGGGCAAAATGAAGTAAAGGAAAAACTATCTGCAGTTTTCGGTGCAGGTAAAACGGGTCATGCTTATCTTTTTGAAGGAATTGACGGCGTAGGTAAAGATGCCGCTGCCATTGAATTTGCAAAACTTCTTAACTGTACTGATGTTCAGCCGGGTAATAATGCTTGTGATAAATGTGATGACTGCATAAAAATTACCCGCTTTCGCTCTGATTATTTTAAGCTGGTCTGTGCTTTGCCTTCTGCCAAAAGTGATGAATCTGATTCAGACCCGGTTGAAAAGCTGGCTGCAGCTGATTTTGATGAATACATGGAACAGCTGGCGCTTAAATCAGAAAATCCTTATCATCATATCAAGCTTACAGGCGCTAATAATATCAGAATAAACTCAATAAGGGATCTTGTCAGTAAAATATATCTTTCCGCTCCGCGCGGAAAAATCAAAGTATTCCTGGTATCAGAAGCAGATAAAATGAGACAGGAAGCCGCAAATGCCCTGCTGAAAATCCTGGAAGAGCCTCCGAAGAACAGTATAATCATTTTAACTACTTCAAAAGTTAACTCTCTTCCGCAAACTATTATCGGCAGATGCCAGAAAATTCATTTTGAAGCGCTTAAAGAACAGGATATCGCGGATAAACTTTTTACTGAAGGAAATTATTCAGAAAAACAGGTAAAGCTTGCCTCACGCCTTAGTTTTGGAAGCTATAGCCGCGCAAAGGAGCTGCTGGTTTCCGGTATCGAAGACCTGAGGAACACTGCCCTGGAATATCTTGTATCATTATTAAAGAAGGATTTTGCTCAAACTGTGTTTATCAGCCGGAATATTACAGCCAAAAATGACAGGGAAAAAACCAGGCAGTTCCTGTTTTTTTTAAGCATATGGGTCCGCGATCTTATCAGGGTTAAAGCCTCCGGTGAGGCAAATTCCGAAAACCTGGTTAATTTTGACCTAGCTGAAAGACTCAGCAGGCTGAATATTAACTTTCCTAACAGCGATCTGTTCAATATAGTCTTACAGCTCGAAGAATCTGAAAAACTGATAGGCCAGAACATTCAATTAACATTGATCATGGTAAATCTTTCACTTAAACTGCGTAAATTGTTTACTTCTTAATCAGGATTTTCTGCTCGCCGATATTTAAAATATAAACTTTTTCTTCCGCTTTATTTGTTCTTACAATTTCCCTGAATGCATATACCGGTTCCATTGGGTCTGCCTGTGCAAAATGTAGTGTGCCGAAATGAACAGGTATCATCCATTTTGCCTTCAGGTCCGTAAAAATGCTGTATGCATCCGGCGGGAAAACATGATTATATGTCCCGCATTGCCTGCAGTCAGCACACGGCCCTATCGGGATAAGTGCCAGGTCTATTCTAAATATTTCACCAAGCTGCCTGAATTTTACCGGGTCATACCCTGTATCACCTGCAAAATAAACCGTCATACCGTTGTATTCTATAACATAGCCTGTAAAAGCATTATCACCCCATACATAACCGTCAACTCCGTACCTGCCGCCCCAGTGCTGTGCATAAACTGCTGTAACTTTTATACCGTTTACATCTGTTGATTCACCTATAATTGAACTGGTATATCCTTTATCATTTTTCAATCTGATCATTTCCATGTTATAACGGGGCAGGTAGTTTTCCATATCTTCCGGGAAAACTAAAGATGTTTTAATTTTACTGTTAGCGGATATTTTGCTTTCAAGAACTTCAAGGCTGTAATAGTTCAAATGGTCAAAATGAGAGTGAGAAAGCAGAATTAGATCGCATGCCGGAATGTTTTTTTCTTCTATCCCCGGTTCAACTACTCTCCGGGCAAATTCTCCGGCTGTTTCGCTTAAAAAAGGATCTGTAATAATAATTTTATCATCCATCTGTATCAGTACAGTTGCATGCCCTATCCATAATGCTGAAAGCCGTACATCATCCCTGACAGGATGTGATATCTTATTCTTTACTTTCTTCGGGGCTTCAAAAAATACGGGAACATTCCGCACTGCAACCAGAAGCAGGTTGCATGATGAAAAAATGTACGCTGTAATAAACAGTATTAATATTTTTAAAAAAACTTTCATTAATAATATTTTATATATAACCCGATATTATACCTGCTTAATAAATTTTGATTATAATTGAACTTAATGCCCAGCATACCAAAAAAACTATAAATTCCTGCTTCGTAAGTTATACCGGAATATTTACCGGTAGCGGTATTCTGTTCAGTATAACCGCTGCCCAGTGATACAGCCAGGTACTCTCCCCCGTGAAAAACCGGGAATACTAAACGCACTCCTGTTTTATAGGTGAATTTCTTTAAAGAATTATTATTAAAACCTCCCGGGATCACGACCGGTTCAAAAAAAACCTCTCCTGAACCTGAAAATCTTTTAGAAGGTTTTATATGGAAAAAACTGAATTTTGATACATATTTATTACTGTTCCAGGAGTAAGCAACAGGCGTTAGCTGCCAGGAAAGCCCGAATTTTATTCCGTTTTTATTATTTTCTCCCTCAAATTCATTTCTGTCTTCATAAAATCCCGGCGATGGAATTGCCTGAAGCAGCAGCCAGCTGCCCCATTTTAAAGCAAAATTCTCATTTTTTACCTGTGTTTCAGTTCTTTCATTAAACAGCAATACTATGGCTGCTATGTTAAAATATATCAGAAACTTATAATTTTTTCCTGTGATTTTCATAGATATACAATAATACATTTATATTAAATACTTTTAAAGCTATTTTTGTATTTTACCGGAATAAATTTTACCGAAAAGTTAAATATCTGATGTACGAATACGCAGGGGCAGTACATATTCATTCTATTTACAGTGATGGGACCGGCAAAATTGAGGATATTGCAAAAGCAGCATATGATTCTGACCTGGATTTCATAATGATGACTGATCACAATACCCTTAAGCCCAAAGAAGACGGTTTTGAAAAATGGCTAAACGGTGTCATGGTAATAATTGGCTATGAAGTGAATGATATGAAAAATAAAAATCACTACCTGGCATTCGGTTTAAACGAAGTTATCGGCACATATACAGAATTGCCCAATGGCGAGCTTGGCTGCAAGCTTTCAGCATCTGAATATGTGCGGAAGATAAAGGAAGCAGGCGGTATCGGCTTTCTTGCTCACCCTGATGAAGAAAGAAACCACCTTCCGGAGCATCCTTCATATCCCTGGACAGAAGAAACAGATGATTATACCGGGATTGAAATATGGAATCATATGAGCGAATGGATCGAAGGAATGAATGAATCCAATAAAATTGACAGGTTTCTCCATCCGCTGAAATCAGTTATTGCTCCTTCAGATAAAACCCTTAAACGCTGGGATAATGCTTCTTTAAACAGGCATGTTACCGGGATTGGCGGAGTTGATGCGCATGCGCTTAAGCAGAATGTACTTGGATTTTTTGAGGTCGAGATCTTTGCTTATAAAGTCCTGTTTAAATCAATCAGAACACATGTAATTCTGGAAAAGCCGTTGAGTAAAAATAACCAGAAGACCTTTGAAACCGATAAAGCAGGCATACTTAATGCATTAAAGAACGGTAAATGCTTTGCGGCAAATTATAACAACGGAAATGCAAAAGGTTTCAGGTTTTATGCAGAATTTAAAGGTATTAACTGTACTATGGGTGATACTATAACTTCAGGAAATGAACCTGTTCTGCTAAGGGCCCTAGTGCCTGAGGAGTGTGTTATCAGGTTAATACATAACGGAAATACTGTAAAAGAAATTAAAGCTATGAATGCTTCATGGGAAGTAAAAGATAAAGGTGTTTACAGGATTGAGTGCCTTAAAGATCAAAGAGGCTGGATATATTCAAACCATATAAGGTTAAACTGAAAATAAATTAATAATTTAATATATAATTGGATAAACCGGAAATAAAAACAATAAATTATGACCCCGTTGATTTTGACGGTGAAGATAAACCGCACAGTAACTGTGCTATATTCGGAATTTATGACCACCAGCAGGCTGCAGTAATGACATACTACGGGCTGCACTCACAGCAGCACAGGGGGCAGGAAGCATCAGGCATCTGCTCATCAGAAAAGCTGGATAACGGTAAATACAGGTTTAATATCCATAAAGGGCATGGAATTGCACTTAATGTTTTTTCAGGAAAAAATATTCTTTCTAATGTTCTGAAAGGCTCCGCAGCAATAGGTCATAACCGTTATTCAACTACCGGTGCCTCAGATAGCCGTGCAAATATTCAGCCTTTCAAGGTTAATTTTAAAGAAGGGCACTTGGCGCTTTCTCATAACGGTAATTTTACCAATACAAAAGAGCTCAGGGAAAAGCTGCAGAATGAAGGAACACTGTTCCAGACCTCTACAGACAGCGAAATATTTCTTCATCTCATTGCGCGCTCCAGGCAGTCAGAAATGATAGATAAAATACTTGATGCTGCAAGACAGATCCGCGGCGCATATTCAATTATTCTGCTTACTGATGATAAACTTTTTGCAATACGCGATCCTTATGCAGTTCGTCCTCTTTCTATGGCGAAGCTTGGCTCCAGCTTTGTATTTGCATCAGAAACCTGCGCATTTGATATTATTAATGCAGATTATATACGAGACTTAAAAGCAGGGGAAATTATTCAGATTGACGAAGAAGTTATTAAAACAGGAAAAGTAAAATCATATTCAATCGAAAATAAGGGTGAAACAAAACACTGCATTTTTGAATATATATATTTTTCCCGTCCTGATTCTACTATATTCGGCCATACTGTAGATAAAGTAAGAAGAAAACTGGGTAAAAACCTTTCTATTGAAAAACCTGCGCCCAAGGCAAACATCGAAGATAAAAAAGTTGTGGTAATCAGCGTACCCGACAGCAGCAATACTGCTGCGCTTGGATTTGTAACCGAAACAATAAAAAGCAATCCATATGTTAAGCTTGAGCTGGGCTTGATAAGAAGCCATTACATTGGAAGAACATTTATCCAGCCGGGACAGGATAACCGCGAAATAAAGGTTAAAGCCAAGTTTAACACTGTTAAATCAGTACTTAAGGACAGGATTGTGGTACTTGTCGATGATTCAATTGTGCGAGGTACAACAGCCAAACAGCTTGTTAAGCTGGTTAAGGAAGCAAAACCAAAGGAAATACATTTAAGGATAACCGCTCCGCCGATAATATCACCATGTTATTATGGAATGGATTTCCCAAGTAAATCAGAGCTTATTGCCAATCAATGTGACCGTGACCTTGAAAAAATAAGGGAATACCTTGATGTAAATTCAGTTGAATATTTATCCATAGAAAAGCTGCATGATTCAGTCCCGCAGGGAATTAACAAACACGGTGAAACCGTGGGCTACTGTGATGCCTGCTTCAGCGGAAAATACCCGATACCTATCGAAGAAATTGATAAGGCTGAGTTTGAAGGCTAGTTTTACTTCCCTCTTAAAATTTCACGTACAATTGTTTCAACCGGCATATCCATAAAATCACTGCGTGATGAAATGGTTTTTACCATTTTATCAGCTTCTATTCTGTTATACCCCAAAGCCATCAGTGCCTGTATCACTTCTGATGCTTTACCCAGCTCTCCGAATTTACCCGTATTTACCGAACTGCTTGTTACATCACTTTCAATTTTTCCTATTTTATCCTTCAGCTCAACCGCAAGCCTTTCAGCTGTTTTTTTGCCTACCCCAGTTATTGTTGTAAGCGGATGATAATTTCCTTTAGCAATCATTTCAATAAGCTCATTGTAATTAATTGCTGAAAGGATGCTTAATGCAGTTTTTGGGCCTATACCTGATACTGATATTATCTGCCTGAAACATTCACGTTCATTTTCATCCCTGAACCCGTAAAGCATTACAGCAAAAGGATTATCCTTAATATGCAGGTGAACAGGTATCATGGTTTCAGAACCGGTTTCACCGGTATTTTCAATGGTACCAAGTGTAGCATTAATGCTGTAGCCTATTCCGCCTGCTTCTATTACCATGCCGGCAGTTTTTTTGCTTACCAGCTTTCCTTTAATATAATCTATCATACTGAATTGATTTTATCCCTGCAGAATAACTCTTTCCGGATTATCCTTTATAAATTCTGCCCAGTTTACCGATTTGCCTATCCCGGAAATTTTTTTGGGTCTCTTGCCCCGGCCCAGCATCTTATTATGATGACAAACAGCCACTGCAATGGCATCGCTGATATCAGTCTTTTTGGGAAGCGATGATTCTTTTATCTTCATAATGCTGCAAACCATATATCTTACCTGTTCTTTTGATGCAGCGCCAAGCCCGGTAATGGATTTTTTTACCTCACGGGGTGAATATTCCGTTGTAGGTATTTCTTTGTTTACTGCTGCCAGTATTGATACTCCCCTTGCATGGCCAAGCTTTAAAGTTGACTGTACATTTTTTCCGTAAAATGCCGTTTCAATAGCAAATTCATCGGGTTTGTATTCATCTATTACTTTAACAAGTGAATCATATATCTGTTTTAATCTCAGGGGAAGGGAATTTTTAGGCGGTATCTTAACTACATCGCAGCAGAGCAGTTCAAGCTTTTCATTTACTCCGCTTATAACGGCAAAGCCCGTAAAAAGAGTTCCGGGATCAACTCCAAGTATTATCATTTTTTGCTGCTTAATATATTACTTTCTGAAGTTACTCAATTGAACTGACCTTTGTTTCACATTTCACATTTCACGTTCTTATCCGAAAGCTTCCATTACTTTTTCATCAATATCAGCATTTGAATATACATTCTGCACATCATCATAATCTTCAATTACATTTATCAGCTTAATTGTTGATTCTGCATCCTTGCCTTCAACTTTAGTTGTGGTTTTGGGAACGTACTGAAGTGAAGCGCTTTCTATTTTTGCCCCATTCAGCGAAGAAGCTTCTATTGCCTTTCTAACCGGCTCAAAGTTTTCCAGCGATGCTGTTACTTCGTAGAATTCATCTTCATCGGTCATATCATCTGCCCCGGCATCAAGAATTACATTCATCAGGTCATCTTCTGTATATGAGCCTTTGGTAACTGTTATAACACCCTTGCGCTCAAAGTTCCAGCTTACAGCGCCGGATTCTGCCAGGTTACCGCCGTTTTTTGAAAGCAGGTGGCGAAGCTCGGCAACAGTTCTGTTGCGGTTATCAGTCATTGATTCGATTATTAAAGCCACGCCGCCGGGTCCATAGCCTTCATAGGTTATTTCTTCATAACTTACGCCTTCCAGCTCTCCGGTTCCTTTTTTAATGGCACGCGTTATGTTATCAGCCGGCATGTTATTGGCTTTTGCGCTGTTTACTGCTAGCCTTAAACGCGGATTTGACTCCGGGTCTCCCCCGCCTATCCTTGCTGATACAGTAATTTCCTTGATTATCTTTGTGAATACTTTTCCGCGCGCAGCATCAATTGCGCCTTTTTTTCTCTTTATTGTTGACCACTTCGAGTGTCCTGACATACTTAAAACTGAATATTATTACTTAAATTTACTAAATTAAAATGCTTCTTGTTTCTTTTTTACCTTTTTACTTCTGCCTTTAGGAATTTCGTAATTCCCAAATTCGTTATTCTTAATTTGTAATTCGTAATTCCTAATTGATCCTCAGGTCTCTTATCCTGAACTGTGTCTTTGTATTCCCGTTCCAGTGATTTTCTTCTACTGAATATACTATATCAAGCTTTGTTCCGGTCTTTAAATTATAACGTGATGTTTCATCAAGGTCGGGTGACTGGTAATACACGCAGTCAAAGCTGTAATTATCGAATCTCGTACCGTTCTGAGTGGCTTTCCTTACTTTAAACACTGTAGTTGAGCCGTTATATGTTTTAGGGTCGCCGACAATTTGCAGGTCACGTGTTAAAAACAGCGGGGTCATATTGCCCGGACCGAATGGCTCAAAGTGACTGAGTATTTTTACAAAGCGGTGATTAACTTCAGCAACATCAATTTCAGCATCAACTTTAATTTCAGGAATTAACAATTCTCTTCCGCCTGCGCTGTCATTTATTATGCTTTTTGCAATGCGGTTAAAAGTTGAACGGAATTCCTCAACCTTTTCAACTTCTATTTCAATTCCTGCCGCGTGAAAATGTCCGCCGAACTGCACAACAGCCCCGCATTCTTCTGAAGTGCGTTTTATTGCTTCGTAAATATTGAAGTTATTTATGCTGCGGGCAGAGCCTTTTGCATAACCGTTAAATGTTGTTAATATTATACTTGGGCGGTAGTATTTTTCTACCATCCTTGATGCAATTATTCCAAGCACCCCGGGATGCCACTCAGGATTATGCAGTACAATTGCAACATCATCCCTGGCATCACTGTTTATCACTTCGGTTTTATATGATTCGTATGAGTTCTGCGCCTGCAGGTAAATTTCGCTGTCAATTTTTTTACGGTTGGAATTTTCCTTTTCCAGTACGCTCATCAGCTCATCAGCTTCTTCAACTGTGCGGCTGGTTAAGAATTTTACAGCGCGGGTTGCATCACCAAGCCTGCCAACAGCGTTAATTCTGGGACCAATTGTGAACACAACATTTGATGTTGTAATATGTTCAAGCTTTAAGCTGGAATTCTTGAAAATAGTTGCAAAGCATGGTCTGGGGTGGTTTAGTATCTGCCTGAACCCGTAACTTATCAGCGTTCTGTTCTCATCAATAACTGGAACCATATCAGCAGCAGTTGCCACTGCAACGTAATCTATTAATCCCTGCCAGTTATCCAGCTCAAGCTTTTTGCAGACTGCCTGCACAAGCTTAAATGCCACTCCTGTACCGCACAGGCTCTTGAACGGGTATGGGCAGTCAGGCTGCAGCGCATCAAGTATTGCATAAGCATTCGGAAGAACTTCCGGCGGCTGGTGATGGTCGCAGATAATCATATCGATGCCGAGCGAAGCAGCATATTCAACTTTATCAACTGCGGTAATGCCGCAATCAATAGCAACAATCAGCTTTATGCCAAGCTCATTTGCGCGGTCAATACCCGTGCAGGAAAGCCCGTAACCGTCTGTAAATCTGTCGGGAATGAAAACTTCGTTGGGTACGCCAAGATCCCTGAGGAAAGTGTGAAACATGGAAACACCGGATGTTCCGTCAACATCGTAGTCTCCGAAGATAAGGATCTTTTCTTTATTTTTTATGACCTCTATGATCCTTTCGGATGCTTTATCCATACCCTTCATAATGAAGGGGTCATAGAGATTTTTTAAGTCATGGACGAAAAACTTCTTCGCATCAGCGCGTGTATGTATATTCCTCGCCACCAGTATTCCGGCAAGCGAGGCGGGAACGTTTATCTCCTGAGAAAGTACTTTAACCTTTTGTTCATCTGCTGCGTCTGATATTGTCCATTTCTTCTTAATTGCACTGGACATTAAGTTTAATTTTTATTTTTATAGTGCCCGGAGCGAGACTCGAACTCGCACTCCGTAACCGGAACTGCGCCCTGAACACAGCGTGTATACCAATTTCACCATCCGGGCTGGATGTTTATTGTTAAAATAACATGAATTATTAGCCTGTATTGCTTATAAACTAATAAATTTACGAAATTTTTACATAAATCTCAATTAATTTATTAATGACTTAGGTACAAATATACACAAAAATTGCCGATTTTATCGGCAGTTATTCAATAATTTAGTAACATTCAAAATTTAGGTAATTTAGAATTTAATCCTGCTCAGACAAGCTGCTGTCACGTCCTCAAAAAAAAAGTCCGGCTAAATAGCCGGACTCGAAAATTCAAATTTTAAAAACCTATTACAGATACTTATTAATTATACTCAAAAAATCAGCTTTGCTTCTTGAGCCCATTATTGCTTCAACAACCTTGCCGTTCTTATCGATAATATATGTCTGTGGCACTACATTCTGGTTCTGACCGGCTGCTGTCATATATTTCCCCACAAGCTCATTTGGCTCAAATACAATAGTGTAAGGCAGGTTATTGCTCTTAAGGAAATTATTAAGCACTTCCTGGTTGTCATCAACCGAAACACCTATCATCTTAAAATCCTTATCCTTAAGCTCTGTTGAAATAGTTGAAAGGTCCGGCAGCTCTTTTCTGCAGGGCGGGCACCATGTTGCCCAGAAGTTAAGTAAAATTACTTTACCTTTGTAATCACTAAGCTTCATTTCTTTGCCGTTCTCATCCCACTTAAAATCAACCATCTCATTTTTCTTAATATCCTTCGATACTTCCTTTACGGCAAATGAGCTTGCTGATGCAGTTTTCTGTGTATTCTGATTCTGTGTGTTCTGCTGCTGCGTATTCTGCTGATTTTGAGTGTTCTGTTTGTTATCCTGCGGTTTTACATCAGTGGTATCGCTTTTTTTAGAGCAGTTAAAGGAAACTGCAGCGGCAAGTATTAATACTAAAAATAACCTGTACATTTAAAATTTAGTTTTATTTATTAAATCTGGTGAATGTTGTATACATTTCCTGCTTAGGCATGGTTGTCATGCTGGCGCATACATTGTTATCCTTATACCAAAGGGTCATGGTGCAGTCATTTTCATCAACCTCATCGCACATATAATATTTTGCTTTTGTTATCTCGTTATGCACATCTTCAGGCAGGTCAAGGTTCTTTTTGATCATTGCAGTAATTGGCACCTGGAAAATATATATCATCTGCCCGTCGTTATCCTGGTAGATAATATGAGCCAGCTCCTGCCCATGGTATTCATTGCAAACAACGCCGGCTAATTTGTAATTTTCAATTTCAGGCACATACGGATCGAAGTGCGCTTTTTCCATTACAAATTTTTCTATTTCAGCAGCATTGCTGCTGGTTAGCTGCGGTTTTACTTCGCCTTTTACAACCTTATGAAAGCTGTTCAATGCCTGTATCATAATGCTGGATTCTTTTCCGGTAAGTATATACGGGTTCCTGGTTTTCTTTCCGCCTGAAAATACCACGAGCCCCCCGATAATAACAAATGCAAGAACTGCAAAAGCATATCTTGGGACACCTATAAACTTTTCGGTGAAAGCCTGTTTTATTGATTGCCAGAATGAAGGGTACTCCGCCGCTGCGGTTTGTAAATTGCCTGCTGCTGAATATTTTTTCTTCGATTCAGCAACCAGGTTATCAATGGATAAAATTACTTTGCTGTATGTAGCTGCCGGAAGCTCAGCCTCTGGTAAACGGTTTCTTAAAAGGTCCCTTGTTAAAACTTCACTGCGGTATTTTGCATAAAGTTTCTGGTCTTTTTCAAGCAGATCTTCGATCTGTTTTTTTGTTTCGGGATCCGTTATCTGGTTATCAGCATACGATGTAATTAATTCATCAATGTTAAAAGTAGTAGTATTCAGACCCATAGGCACAATATTTGATGGTTTGTTAAAATTTTTATTCTCCTCTGTTAAAAATTTATCTCAGGCTTTAAAGCAAATGTTTTAAGCTGTTAAGCCATAGATTCAACGGAATAACCGCGGGCTTTTGCGTAATCCTGCAGCTTCTTCTGTAATATTTTTCTACCCCTGTGAAGGCGGCTTCTTACTGTGCCTATTGGCACATCAAGAAATTCAGCTATTTCTTCATAACTTAATCCTTCAAGGTCACAAAGTATCACAACTGTTTTGTAATCATCCTGCAGAGAGTTTAATGCGCTCATCAGTTCATCATCAAGCAGGTTGCTGAATACTTTGTGTTCAAGATCGTTTGGATCAACTACATCGTCTCTTATCGAATCATAAAAGTTCTGTACATCTTCATAGTCAACTTTTGACGGTTCTTTCTTGGTCTTGCGGTATTTGTTGATATAACAATTCTTCATTATCCTGAACAACCACGCTTTACAGTTAGTTCCCCGTTCAAACTTGTGGAAAAACCTGAAAGCACGCATAAATGTATCCTGCACCAGGTCGTCAGCTTCAAGCTGGTCGCCGGTCATCCTAAGGGCATAATTATACAATAACTTCATATGCGGAATAGCTTCTGCTTCAAAATCCCTTTTACGCGCATCAAGTTCGGCTTGGTTCAGCTTATCCAGTGGATTATCTTCAGCCAAATTTTCATCACTTTCTGAAAATTCATCATTTTCAGGCAGTATTTCAGGGCTCAATACCTCTTCTTTTGCGATATCTTTTATATTTTTAGAGTTATTTTTTTTCAACTATTTCCCTTATTTTAGATCATTAAGTTAAGAAAATTAATGCACTATTTCAAGCAGCCAATTTCTTATAACTTACCTAAAATAGTTAGTACTTAATATGATAAAATTTTAGACAATTAGGTGTAAAATATTGTAAATTTGGCTAAATTTCCCTAACAACCGTTAGCAGAAACATATTAAGAAACTTATTGTTTAAAGATTAATATAACAATTAATTGTATACACGCATTATGGTAAAACTTATTTTATTATTTATGCTGATGCTTTCATCAGTAAACTGCAGGTCAGAAGTCAAAAACTCTGAAGCAACTGAAATAAAAAACAACACTGAACATAATCACGGTAATACTACTGACAGCGCTGTAATAAACTTTACCGGTATAATAAATTACCTTCAAAATAATTTAAGCAGCGATTTTATAATAAAAGAACATTCATACTTCGTCATAGCAAGTAACCTTTCAGAAAAAGAAACTGATAAAATCCTGGTAAACACAATTGACCGTGCTGTTGAATGCTTTTATAATGATTATTTTTCATCCAAACCAAGCGAAGCTACTACAATATTCCTGTTTAAAGACGACAAAACCTACCGCTACTGGGCAAAAAAGCTTTATGATGATGATGACCTTTCAAGATATGGATATTATAAGCCCTCTGAAAGAACCATGCTTATGAATATAAACACCGGTACAGGCACGCTGGTTCACGAAATGACACATGCTTTGGCAAGATATGACTTTCCCGATATACCGTCCTGGTTCAATGAAGGGCTTGGCTCATTGTATGAAAGATGTTCGCTTAACAATAAAACAATTCTCGGCTACGTAAACTGGCGGCTGCCTGCCCTGCAGGATGCAATTGCTGACAATAGCTATACATCGCTGGAAAAGCTTATGAAAACTAATTGGGATGAATTCTATGGCAATAGAAGCGATGTAAATTATTCACAGGCGCGTTACCTGTGTATGTACCTGCAGGAAAAAGGATTACTGAAAAAATATTATAAACATTTCCGTGATACATATACTGAAGATAATACAGGCATAAAACAAATTGAATTCATTACCGGTAAAAGTTTATCAAGCCTCGATGATGATTATGTAGCATGGGTTAAAACATTGAAGCAGGAATAAAATTATAACTAATATTCGTACCACGAATATCTTTTTTTGTTCCGGGGATTAAGCTTGTAAACACCAGTTTCATAAATCTTAGAAATATCAGTAAAGAAATATTTAAATTTTACACTCACCCAATCCCCTCTCCCGGAGGGAGAGGGGAGTTAAACACAAAACTTTAGGAATGTTCTCCCCTCTCCTGTTAGGAGATGGGCTGGGGGTGAGGTGCAAACCTCTTTTAACTTGAAATACCCTTTCTTTTTCGGGATATTTGCATAATTATAAGTATTTTCCCGTTGTTGGTCTTATGACCAACAACTTTAAACTAAAAATTATTGAAAAAGCTTAAATTTGCATTAATTGGCTGCGGCAGGATTGCTTTACGACATGCAGAGATCATTAATAACATTGCAGAACTTACCGCTGTTTGTGATATAAAACCCGAAAGAGCAGATGAATTTTCGAAAAAGTTCTCATCTAATCCTTATACCTCCATCGAAGATCTCCTTTTAAATGAAACTGGAACCGATGTAGTTTCAGTTTGTACGCCAAATTCATTTCATTCAGCTCACACAATTGCTGCATTAAAAGCCGGGAAAAATGTGGTGTGCGAAAAACCTATGGCTATTAGTGTAAGTGAGTGCAACCGAATGATGATAGAAGCCGATAAATCAGGCAAGGATCTTTTTATTGTCAAACAAAACCGCTTCAATCCCCCTGTAGCTGCTTTAAAGGATGTAATTGATTCGGGAAAACTTGGAGAAATTCTGAATGTTGAGCTTAACTGTTTCTGGAACCGCAACGATGAGTACTACAGGCAGTCTGACTGGAAGGGTAAAAAAACAATTGATGGCGGCACTCTGTTTACACAATTTTCACATTTCATTGACCTGCTGTACTGGCTGATAGGGGATTTTAAAACATTAAACGGGATTGGCAGGAATTTTATTCATACAAAGCTTGTAGAATTTGAAGATACAGGTGTTGTTATAGGCGAATTTGAAAACGGGGCATTGTGCACCATAAATTATACTGTTAACAGTTATAAGCAGAACATGGAGGGCTCAATTACAGTATTCGGTGAAAACGGAACTGTTAAGATAGGCGGACAGTATTTAAATGTGCTGGAATACCAGTCAATAGACGGATATAAAATCGAAGGACTACCCGCTTCGCGGCCCGCCAACGATTACGGCTTCTACCAGGGCTCTATGAGCAATCATGAAAAAGTATATGAGAATGTAATTGATGTATTAACAAAAGGCGGCACAATTGCTGCCAACGCATTTGAAGGTATGAAAACCGTAGAGATTATTGAGAGGATCTATAAAAGCATGGAAAATTGTTGAACTATATACTTCAATACTCATTCTCAAAAGCAGGTTTGGTCTTTTTAATGCCAAACTCAGGCGGTATATCCCTTAAGAACTCAAAATATCTTGCAAGCTGGTAAGTGTGGTTATCTATATTAAACTTTCTTACAACATCTTCATTTGCAATAGGCATCATCCTCTGAGTGTAAAGGTCATAAAATTCAATTATAAGCTTGGCAATATCCCCTGTTTCATCCGGTTCGCATATCCTAACGGCATCATAATCCCTTAACAGCTGCTTTGCAGCACCGTCAGGCACACATGCCATTATCGGTTTTCTGGTTCCCATATATTCTGCAAGCCTTAAAGGAGCAATAACTTCATCACCCTGCCCTTTGCCTATCATAAACCATAATACATCACTTGCAAGCATATATTTAATTGAATCAATGTGGTCAACATATCCCGGATTAATTATAGAATCAGATACATTGTTTTTCTGTATAAGCTTTAAATGTTCTTTATTCAGCCCGCCTATAAAGCATGCTTCAATTTTTCCTCGCATATCGGGTCTTTTTTCAAATGCCAGCCGCAGACCTTCAAAGAAGTAATCCGGGGTTACCAGGTCAAAAAAATTGCCTGCACTGGTAAACCTCATTTTGGGTTTTTCTGGCAGCGGACCCTGTTTTGCCAATTCAATATCATCGGGGTCAAATCCGTGGTGTATGATATTAATATCATCATGCCTTAAATAATCATATTCTTCAATTAAATATTCTTTTATTCTGCGGTTGGTTGTGATAATTTCATCGGTCACCTTTATCACTTCCTGTTCCATTTTAATATTTCTCAGCCTGTGATAACCCATCGGGAAATATGCTCCGGGCGAGTGCAGCCATGAGTCCTGGTAATCGGTAACAAGCGGAATTTTATACTTTTCCTTTAATTCGCCTGCAGCAATCAATGCCGTAAAGCTTGGACCGGTAGCATAAATTATTTCAATTTTATGCGATTCAATTATTTCTTTACCCAGCTTAACAGCTTTTGCTATCCATGTGCTGTGTTCATCCGGCTGTTTCCGGTACCTGCTTAATTTTCTTTTTAATATACGTGAACCTTCATTGGGAAGGTCTTTCAGCTTTCTTCCTGTAAGCAGGTTATTGCTGCTTCCCGGTGTCCGATAAATCTGTATTCCGTATGCTTCTGCTTCACGAAGCAGGCTGTTATCCCTGAAATAATATGTACGGGGTGTAGAGGTTAAAACGATCGGCTCCCAGCCGTATTTTTTAAAATACTTGCTGAACTTAAGCGGCCTTAAAACCGTCCCTTTGCCTATTGGCGCAAAATCATGCGTTATTACTAATACTTTTTTCAATTATTCTTTATACTTATTGTTAAACCGCCAAAAAACGCCAAGGACGCAAAAATTATTCTTCTTCAAAATTGTTAACAACTCGTTTAATCCCATTTTTGAAATATTTAACATTAAAGTTAATTAAATAACCTAATCTCAAATCTTTCAATTTTAGATATGAAATAATCTGAGCTAAATTAACATCAGTTAATCTATCTGTTGATTTTATTTCAACTATCACTGCATCTTCAACCAGTAAATCCAACCTATAAGCAATATCAACCTTTACTCCTTTGTAAATCAGTGGAATTTCTTTTTGAGAAACATATTTTATATCTCTTAAAGAAAGTTCATGTTTTAAACATACCTCATATGCTGATTCCAGCAAACCGGGACCTAATGATTTATGAACTTCATATGCAGCATCCACAATTTGTTTTCCAATTTCATCCAGATTCATTTGGCGTACTTAGCGATCTTGGCGGTTAAATAATAATCAAATCTTTTGGTGACCTGTTAAAAACTTCGCAGCCGTTTGCTGTTATCATAATATCATCTTCAATTCTTACGCCGCCAAGCCCTTCAATGTATATGCCTGGCTCAATTGTCACCACAACATTAGCCGGAAGATTAATATTCATCCTCTGGCTTACTCCCGGCATTTCATGAACTTCAATTCCAAGCCCGTGGCCAAGTCCGTGCCCGAACTTACCTTCATAACCTGAGCTGTTAATATGATTGCGTGCAATGTTATCCAGCTCTTTGGAACTAACACCTTCTTTGGCAGCATCAATAGCCATAGTTTGCGCTTTAAGAACAGTATCATATATTTTTTTCATTTCATCCCCGGGTTTGCCGACTGAAATTGTTCTTGTAAGATCACTGCAGAAGCCGTCATATATGCATCCAAAATCAAGCGTAACCATTTCACCGGATTCAATTACTTTATCGCTTGCTGCTCCGTGCGGAAGCGCTCCGCGCCAGCCGCTGGCTACAATGGGGTCAAATGAATCTTTTTCAGCGCCGTATTTTTTATGCCAGTAAGAAATTTCTGCTGAAACTTCCCTTTCCATCATTCCCGGCTTAATTATTTCTAAAAGCTTGCTGAAAACCTTATCTGTTATTTCACATGCTTTTTTTATCTTATCAATTTCACCGGCTTCTTTTATCATGGTAAGCTTTTCTATTCGTTCAGGTACTTCAATAAAGCTTACTCCCGGAAAACCTGCTTTAAGCTGTGATAACTGCTGAACCGTTAAGTGCGTTGATTCAAAACCTACTTTTTTAAATCCCCTGCTAATGAATGTTTCTTTAATGCTTTCAGCCGGCGCAAAGCTAACACTTATTTCATATCCTTTTACCTGCCTGGCTGACTGAGCCTGGTACCTGTAATCAGTGAAAAAATAATTCTTACTTTTTGTAATTATTATATATGCTGATGAACCTGAAAATCCGCTGATATACCTGATATTTGGAATATGAGTAATATAAAAGGCATCAAGGTCATACTCTAAGAGCAGTTCGAATATTTTATCTGATCTGTTCATAAAAAATTCAAAATTTCCGTATTTATTAACTAAAAATTGATAAATTGTGAATAAACATTAAAAATACTCATAATTTATACGCTAATCAATCAATAAAATTATATGAAAAAACCCTAATTTTGCCTGAACATATTTATATTTAAGATACTTAAAAAAAAGGACGCTTTATAAAGCGTCCCTTCTGTATATCTCAACTAACTATTAAATTTTATCGTTATCTCAACTTCATCACAGTGCTTTCACTTCGCTTACCAGCTTTGTCAATGAAGCCTTGGCATCACCAAATAACATTCTGTTATTAGGGTAATAGAATAATTCATTATCAATACCTGCGTAACCTGCTGCCATCGAGCGTTTCATAATTATCACATTTGCAGATTTATCTACATCAAGTATCGGCATTCCGTAAATCGGGCTGGACTGGTCATGCCTTGCTGCCGGGTTTACTACATCATTTGCGCCGATAATTATACTTACATCTGTATTAGGCATTTCGCCGTTTGCATCTTCCATTTCCAGAAGCTTGTCATAGGGCACATCTGCTTCAGCAAGCAGTACATTCATATGACCAGGCATTCTGCCTGCAACCGGATGAATTGCATATTTTACCTCAACTCCTTTTTCTTCAAGTAGCTTTTCAAGCTCATGGCAGGTATGCTGCGCCTGCGCAACAGCAAGTCCGTAACCCGGAACTATGAATACTTTCTTTGAATATGCTAATAGTACTGCTGCATCTGTAACAGATATTTCCTTTACAGTACCCTGCTGTTTATCGCCGCCTGTTGCCCCGCCTGCAGTGCCAAATGCGCCTGCAATTACATTAAATAACGAGCGGTTCATAGCTTTACACATAAGGATAGTTAAAATTGTACCTGCTGAACCTACTAGTATACCTCCTGTTAGCATAACCTGGTTGTTATAAACAAAACCGGCAAATGCTGCCGCAACACCGGTAAATGAGTTAAGTAGAGAAATCACAACAGGCATATCTGCTCCGCCGATAGGCATTACAAACATTACTCCGTATAAAACTGCAATACCCAGCACAACATAAAGAAGCATGTTATCTGCTGCCGGCTGCATTGAAAGATACGTTGCAAGTCCTACTGCCGCAAGCAGTATTACAAGATTAATGAATTTCTGACCCGGAAAAACCTTATCGCCGATATTTCCGTTCAGTTTTCCGAAAGCAATCATACTTCCGGTGAATGATACTGTACCTATTATCAGTCCAGCCATTATAATTGCAACCAAAGCGGCTCCGCCGTGGCTGAAATCATGTTTGGTATATTCAACAATTGAAATTACTGCTGCGCATGCGCCGCCCATACCGTTGAACAAAGATACCATCTGCGGCATAGCCGTCATTTTGACCCGTTTAGCTGCAACCCAGCCTATTATTGTACCGATTATGATACCGCCGAAGATCCACAGGTAATTTCCGATACCATCTTCAAGGAATATAGCCCCGAAAATAGCAATTGTCATACCCCCGGCAGCTATTAGGTTGCCCTTTCTTGCGCTATCGGGGTGGCTCAGCATTTTTAATCCCAATATGAAGGTAACCGAGCCTATTAAATAAATAATATCTACTATATATTTTTCCATATCATTTCTTCTTCTTCTTAAACATTTCAAGCATGCGGTCTGTAACTACAAATCCGCCTACTACATTTAATGTACCTAATATTACTGAAAAGAATCCAAGTATAATTGCGAGGTAATTATCGGGTTCTGCCCTGCCCATAACCAGGATTGCTCCAACTATAACAACGCCGTGTATGGCATTTGCTCCTGACATCAGCGGTGTATGCAGAACCGAAGGAACGTGCGATATGACCTCGATCCCAAGGAAAACCATAAGAATAAGCAGGTAAATAAACCTGATATTCTCACTAATAAAAGCTAATACCTGTTCCATTATTTAACCACCTCTTTTAATTTCTCGTTTACTATTTCACCGTTATGAGTTATGCATGTACCTTTTACAAGGTCATCTTCAAAGTTCAGGTTTATCTGTCCGTCTTTTAAAATGAGCTTCAGGAAAGTTAAAACATTCTTGCCGAACATTTTACTTGCATCCGATGGAACCGTTGAAGGAAGAAATGAGCTGCCGATAATTTTTACGCCATTAACATCAACTGTTTCTTCATTTTTGGTGAGCTCGCAGTTACCTCCTGTAGAAGCAGCAAGATCAATAATAACTGAACCTTTTTTCATGCCTGCTACAGTTTCTTTTGTAATTAAGACAGGCGCTTTTCTGCCCGGTATCTGCGCAGTGGTGATAATAACATCAGATTTAACCGCATGGTCGTGAATTACCTGCCTTTGTTTGGCTTTAAATTCTTCTGACTGCTCAACTGCATAGCCTCCGGCAGCTTTATCATCTTTTGCGCCTTCGACCTCAACAAATTTTGCGCCAAGAGAATTAACTTCTTCTTTTACTGCGCTTCTTGTATCAAATGCTTCAACTACTGCGCCAAGTTTCCTGGCAGTAGCAATAGCCTGAAGTCCGGCAACACCGGCTCCTAAAATAAGCACCTTTGCGGGAGTTATACTTCCAGCTGCCGTCATGAACATCGGGAAAAACTTGGATAAATTAGCTGCTGCAACCAGTACAGCTTTGTAACCTGCAACTGTTGCCTGTGAAGAAAGTACGTCCATTGACTGGGCGCGTGTTGTTCTTGGAATGGTTTCAAGGCTGAAGCCTGATACCTTTTGCTCCAAAAGCAGCTTTACTGTTTCCGGGTTAAAGAACGGCTGGAAGATTGCAAATGCAACCGAGCCGGTTTTCAGTTTTGTGATCTCATCTTTGGTAAGCGAGTTTATCCTGAGGATGATATCTGATGTTGAGAGTACTTTAGCTTTGTCGCCTATTTCTGCGCCCTGCGCTTTGTAATCTTCATCACTTGCAAAAGCTTTGTTTCCCGCTCCGCTTTCTACAAGGACCTGAAAATTCATCTTAACCAACTGTGCTGCTATTTCCGGAAGCGCTACGACCCTGTTTTCGCCTTCCGGCTCTTTGAGAATTCCTATTATAGCCACGTGTTGTTGTTATCTGATTATTTTCAAAAAAATTATCTAACAAAATTAGTAAAACTGCCGTATAAAACAAATGATATAAGTCATATTTTGAGTGGTTTACACTCAAATTTCCTGCTGAACACTGTTTAATTCCGAAAATCCGCATAAAAAATCACTTCAAAATCAGATTTTTTCCGAAATTGATAATTTGTTTATGATACAAAATTATGAGATGCAGTTTTAATAGTAATTTATTGTTATTAAGTAATTTAAATTATATTTTTTGGATATTGTATTTTTATATTTAATAACGATAAGACTTCAAAAGTCTTTAAGACTTTTGAAGTCTTATAAACAAAAAGCCCGCCGGTTTACCGGCAGGCTTAGTGTTGTCATGCCCGCCAAAGCGGGCATCCAGACGTAAATTCATACTTTTTCCTTCTTATTTCAGCATTACCATCTTCTTTACCTCTTTATACCCATTTGCCTCAAATGAGTAAAAATACATCCCGCTGGCAAAATTTGTACCATCAAACTTCACTTCATAACTCCCTGCTGGTTTGTATTCGTTGTAACTGAATACCTCTCTGCCAAGAATATCGTATATCTTGATTGTAACATTTGCACTCCGGGGAATATCATATCTTATGCTTGTAACCGGATTAAACGGATTCGGATAATTCTGATGAAGCCTGAACTGGCTTGGCTGATTGTTTGTTGCTGTATTAGTATTCTTTAAATCTTTTCCTGTTATAAGCGATAGTATTCCAAGCTTATGCTCTGTGTAGTTTAAGGTGCTGCCGTTCGGAGCGTCTCCTGATGCCATCCTTTGCAGGCTTAGTTTGTTTATTAGTGCATGTAATCCCTTTGCGTTGTTCTGGTTGTTCTGGTATATTGTTTCGTAGTCTGTGATTGCTTCTTCTACGTTAAACTGCTTTACCTTTGATTTTATCTTAAAATCCTCTGAAAGTTCTCTTGTTGTATTGGGATATGCAGAGTTATTTTGAATATTTGTATAATATCCCTGTATTGCATAATATTGTGATATATTTGCTCTTGATTTCTCAAGGCAGTTGAATATCCTCGCCAGTGATACCGCTGCATACTCGCTTGTCTTGTAACTGCTTACAACCTCTTTATAGTGAGTAATTGCATCTGTGTAGTAATTTGACATTTCTTCCGTATATGCCTGTGTGAACAGGTCTTCTGGAGTTGGATTATCGCCAAGTGTTTTGGTAAATACCGTATCATATAAACCCCAGCCAAGTGAGTTTAATTCTGTTCCGTCTGTAGCAGGGAGGCTTGTGCCATTGAACGGATTGCTGTAATCAGCATAACCGCCTGATATATCAAATAATGATGAATTCGGAGGATTATCATACCAGTAGTTTATTCTTGCAGGTACTTCTGTATAAAGGAATGTAAAATTGCCGTTCAGGTAATCTGAGCCGTTTACTATGATTTTGTTATAGCCTGAATCTATAAGAGGAAAGCAGTCAGCAAATCTTATACCGCTGTTTGTCGGATAACCCGTAATATTGTTATTGCCTCCAAGCCATCTTAATGTTGATGATGATATTACAGGCTTCATAACCGGCATAGAGCTGTTTACAAGGTCAATATTTGTTATATATGCATCAATAAGTGCATTTTTAAGCAGGTATGGCGAGGAATATGAGCCATATATTGATTTCTGGAAGTTATTTACTGTATTGTATTCTATTGTACCATTGGAGTTATCAAGATATATACCTGTTCCTGTATTGATATAACCTGTAATTACATTGCGGGCAATATATTCTGAAGATTGCAACAAAGATATACCTGTATTAACATAGTTTATGTTATTATCACAAATTACAACACCGCCTGCTGGGCAGTATTCTGCAATAATTCCAGAAGTAAATCCTGCACTGCCAGTTTTAACTGAATTACATCCCTTAACAAGCACATTATAGCTGTTATTTACATAAACATAATTTAAAAGCTCTGTACTGCTCGAATTTTTGAAAGTGCAGTTACTTATTTCAACAGCGCCGGGAGAGCCGAACGGGTCGAAATTATCAGTAATGTTTATCCCGTTCACTGCATTCTGGAAAGTGCAGTTCTTTAATGTATCGTATGCAATACCTGAAAGGTATATCCCGTCCCAAATATCAGTGCTGTCATAGCTTGTAAACCTGCAGCCGTTTGCTAATATTCTTGCTCCGTCTTCAAAGATAAGTTTTGACCCTTTGCCGAATTTAATTTCGGAGTTTTCTTTGCAGATAAGCTTAGTTTCGCTTCCTTCAAATATATATGTTGAGCTATCAGGTATTTGTAGAGATGCATTCTCCTCAATAATTATTTTCACGCTGTCTTCCACTCTGTTAATTGACGGTTGGCAGTTATAATACGGACAGGTACAGTACATTACAGTTCCCTGAATTAAAAGCGTCCCCGAGTTCTGTATTACTGCGCCATTATTACAAAATATACTGCCGGGTTTACAAATTAGTGTACTATTTTGCCGTAACCTTATAAGAGATGCATATTTAAAATTTAATCTGCTTCCTGCTTCAACATTAAAATTACTATACTGTTCAAGCTCTAAAATACCGCCGCTCTCGACTGTAAAGCCAGCGTTGCAGTATTGATTATTTGATTGATCGCCAACACTAAATGTAGCTTTATTATTATTGCCTGTACCGAGTAATTTAAGAATATTACCGGATGCAACAGAAAACGTTTTACCGCATTTTACTTTAGCATGATGATTGTAATCAACGTAAAGTGGACTGAATAAAGAACCCGGGTTATCGTGACGGGGAATGCGGTAATCTAAATCAGATAATTCTGTACCATCGATAGGGAATAATAACTCATCAGATTTGGTAATGCCATACGTATTAAAATTTGGAGTAACAGAACGAATGACCCATTGATTATTTACAAATCTATGATATTGATAATAACATTTGAAAATATTCCTGTCTTCGACTGGAATGCTATTCAAATTAATTTCGTCAGAGACTTGACCCTGATACCAACGATATGTAACTCCTCCGCTGTTTGTACTATTAATTAAAATATCTAAATCAACGCTTAAATTACTGCCATAACCATTTAAAGAACTGTAATTTAAATCTCTGTAGTCAAATATTATTGGCGAGTTATTTAATGGTGTGAAGAATTCACTGTCAAAAGTAAATAATTCCAGCTTATATATACCATAACCGATTAATACATCTGCTTTTTCTGAAGCAGAAGAATTATGATCAATATTTAAAACACTATATAAACCAGAACCAAAAGGTTTAATTTCAAAATATCCGGGTTGCGAACCTCTATTTTGCAAAGCAAAACCGTCTAAACCTACTAAGTATCCTAAGTCAGGATCACTAATTGGACCGATTCTGTCTACACTGACATGGGATTCAAGTGTAAATTTCGGTATTGAACTGGAATTCGGTTTACCCTGAAAAATTGAACTTATCGGATAGAACTTTGCGAAAATTGAAACATTTGTTTTGTTCCTTATAAATATTTCACAGAACGGTTCCGCATCATCTTGTGAAAATACAGGGAAGCATAATATAAAAACTAAGCAAACAGCTAATATGTAATTTTTTTTAATCATTTTATTATTTGCAGTTTATTTGTTTTTGTGTAAATTAATTTACTTTTTTTGTAAACCAATAACTGATAAAAATAATTGCCGGATGATAAATTATGAGGTCTAAAATTAATTTCATAAGTGCCGGATTTTATAAATTGATCCAGCAAAGTTGTTAATTCCTTACCTAATAAATCATATATTCTTAATTTAACTTCACTTTCTTCTGGTATATCAAATTTTATTTTTGTAACCGGGTTAAAAGGATTGGGATAATTTTGATATAAATTAAACTTTTTAGGAATTTCGGTTGAAATAATATTTACACTATTTGGTAACTCACCGTTCTTATTTGTTTTTAATATGTAAGCATCTTCAACTATGAAATCTGTTCTGCCGACTACTACATAACCGCTGTCCAAAGTTGGCTTTATATCCCAAGGTGTATGGTTATGATTTTCAAAACCTAAGTTTTTGTTTAGAAGCTCTGTTCCATTAGTATCAATTTTACGTATTTTTACTGTTGTAAAATTACCTGAATCATGATATGCCGTATAAACTATTTTCCCATCAAATGTGTTTGTCATGCTTCTTATTCCGTTTTGCAATAATGTATCATAATCTTGCCTCCATATAAAATTACCTGAACTATTAAATTTTAATACACTCCAACGACAAGATATAAAATATGAACCGGATTCAATTTTAATAATTGAATTAGGAGATAAATAATTATAAGCACTTAAAGTACTTGTCCATATCCTAATTCCATTAAAATCAATTTTTGATAGAAATAAATAATAAGGCTGACCATTTTGAAATTTATGTGAGCCGGTAATAACTAAACTATTATCGTTAGAAAGAACAAAATCCTTAAAATCTCCGGTGTAAATTCCTTTTGTGTAAATACTATCCCACAATAATTCACCTGAGTTATTATATTTTAATAAATATGGATAGAATAAACCAAAACCTCCAATAAATATGGAGCCACACATAAAATAATTACTGTCACTATCTTGTATGACTTTAAGCAATCTTGCACGATCATCAAAAAAAGCGCCTATGTTTAATATATTGCCGTTAATATCAATTTTTACAAAGCTCCCAAGTCTCCCGCTTATCACATAATTATTATCATTAGTTTTAATAATGCACATTGCTTCTTCTCTGTCTATTCTTTTTGACCATAAAGTATCGCCGAATTTATTAAATCTTACAAAATACATTCTATTTTCATCATACTGGTGCCTGCCGGCAGCAATGTAACCTTCATCAGGTGTCTGTACTACCGAAGTAAAATATGATATTCCCGGATTAATTAATACTTTTTGCCACGTTATACTCTGTCCAAAAATATTTACGCAGCTAAAAATGATTGCTGCGCAAAGCATTATTGCTTTAAATTTAATAATTTTTACTGTTTTATTTAAAATTTTCATATTTTCAAAAATTTAATTAATTATATCAGCAAGTACTCAACAAATTATAATAAAATAATACTCATTTTAGCAAATAACAATCACGACCTTGATTAACATCATGATTACCATGATTTACTTGGTTAGCTTGATTATTTACTCATCAGATGAACTGCTTAAGCAGTCAGGCTTGGAGTCATCCGATGAATAGGTAAATATATAAATTAAAACTAAAAATTAATTGAAGTTAAAAACATCAAGGCAAATTGTGGCTATTGTTTTCCGGGTTTAAATATAAAATCTAAAGTATGACAATATTTACATAACAAATATAATACATATTTTCTGCAAAACTATGACCTGTATCATATAATTTTTTACCGTGAATCAATTAATTGTTTTATAAGCTGTAATAGAAAAAAGAGGTTATGAAAATTTTGATGTTTAAAAATAATTTAATTTTCCGCTGAACTGATTTTTAATTACTTTTTGTATAAATTGCGTAATATTTTAAGTTTAATTTCAATATTTCAACGCAAATCGTTAACCGTTTTGTAGTTTAACGTCTAATATATGCCAAAATTACAACTTCATACCAAAATAATTATCGGGCTAATTCTCGGTGCCGTTTTCGGGGCAATTTTTTCTATCAATCCAAACAAAGTTGAGCTTAATTTTAAAGATAGCTCTGATATTGTTGAAAACTGGCAGGAATTCAGTTACCTCAAAAAAGACTCCGTATTAAAAACCTTTTACCAAGGAGACCAGCTTGTAATTCTGAAGTATTACAAAAATCTGAAGGATAAAAAAGATGTTAAGATAAAAGTAAAACTATCCGATGGCTCAGAAAAAGTTTTTGAAAATGTAATTACTGTTGAAAAGAAAAAAAGTATTGGTGTATGGTTTAAATTCATTGGTGATATATTTGTCCGCCTGCTGAATATGATAGCTGTTCCCCTTGTGCTGGCATCACTTATAGTTGGCGCAGCTTCGCTCTCTGATCTTAAACATGTAGCTAAAATTGGCGGCAAAACCTTAGGATTTTATGCTTTAACCGCAGTAGTTGCAATAACTATCGGCTTAGTATGCGTCAATATTATTCAGCCGGGGCATATAATGGATCCGGCAGCTAAGGAGCGATTGCTTGATACTTACCAGGATGATGCAAAAGCCAAAATTGACCAGAATGTTTCAATGAATATTGTTGAATTCCTTGTAAATATTGTTCCTAAAAATCCGTTTAAAGCAATTGCCGAGGGTGATTTTCTGCAGATAGTATTCTTCGCTATCTTAACAGGAATATTTTTAATGCAGATACCAAAGGAAAGATCTGCACCCGTAATAGGATTTTTTAATGGTGTTAGCGAAGCTATGATTGTGCTGGTTGAAAAAATTATGATAATTGCTCCTTATGCAGTGTTTACTTTAATAGCGGCAACTGTAGCAGAATTTGGATTTTCAATTCTGCAAACCCTCTTCTGGTATTCATTAACTGTGGTGCTGGGTCTGTTTATTCTGACTTTTATTGAATACCCTGTGCTCCTGAAAATATTCACAAAAATTAAGCTTAAGGATTTCTTCCGCGCTCAAAGACAAGTGCTTGCAGTTGCATTTTCAACAAGCTCATCCGCAGCTACGCTGCCGGTAACGATGGATGTTTGTGAAAAACGCCTTGGCGTACCAAACAAAATAGCAAGCTTTGTGCTTCCTTTAGGAACTACAGTAAATATGGATGGCACTGCGCTGTACCAGGCTGTAGCAGCGGTATTTATTGCCCAGGTGTTCGGGTTTGAGCTTACTCTTGCGCAGCAGCTTACTATTGTTCTTACTGCATCTCTAGCTGCAATCGGTACTGCACCGGTTCCGGGGGTTGGACTTTTAATGCTAATCGTGGTTTTAAGATCAATTGGCGTACCTGAAGAAGGTATTGCGCTTATTATCGGGGTTGACCGCTTCCTTGATATGTGCCGCACCGTACCTAACGTACTGGCTGATTCCCTGGCCTGCGTTGTAATAGCCTCCAGCGAGGGCGAGCTTGGAGAAATAAAACCTGATGCAGAATATGAGGGAACGATGTAGTATTAAGGCAAAAGCATTAAAGGCAAAAGTAAAAAGTGAAAAGGCAAAAACAGTATCAAAAACTTAAAAGCAAAAGTGAAAAGGCAAAAGGCAAAAATTAAGCATGCAGTAAATAAATATTAAATGAAATATTTAAAATGTTAAAATTAAATCATAAAAAGCTGGCTGTTTGGGAAAAAAGCTTAAAACTTATCAAAGAAGTCTACCGGTTAACCGCAAAATTACCTAAAGAAGAACAATATGTTCTAACATCGCAACTAAGGAGAGCATCAATTTCTGTAGCATCCAATATTGCTGAAGGAGCTTCACGTAAATCTATAATTGAACGAAAAAGATTTTACCAGATATCGCGTTCATCATCAGTTGAAATTGATACACAAATTGAAATCTGTAAATTGCTTGATTATTTTATTGATAATGATCTAAACGATATTGATATTGAGTTGAATAATGTCTTTGCTTTATTAACTGTAATGATAAATAATACAAAGTAGTTCATTATGCTTTTCATTTTTGCCTTTTTACTTTTGCCTTTTGACAAAATTAAATAAATTTTTCCTTTTGACGGAATAAACTAAAACAATTGAATGCAATTACAGGGATTAACAAGTAACGAAGTAAAAGAACGGATAAGCAAAGGATTAATCAACAGATCCACCGTTACAAAAACCAAAAGAATTAGAGAAATTATCCTTGAAAATGTATTCTCTGTTTTTAATCTGGTTATAACATCAGTTATCCTGTTTCTCTTATACTTTTATATAACTTCAGGCGATGAACGCCTTCTGTATGATACAATCGGAACTACCCTTGTAATTTCGCTTAATACTTTTATTGCAGTTTACCAGGAAATTAAAGCAAAACGCGCACTTGATAAAGTAAGCCTGTTATTAAAGAAGGAAGTAAAAGTTATCCGTGAAGGCAAAGAATCAATTATTGACCAGAGTGATGTTGTGGCTGATGATATAATTGCGCTAGAGCGCGGCGACCAGGTAATTGTTGACGGTGAAGTAATTGAATCCAATAAAATGGAAATAGATGAATCACTGCTTACAGGTGAATCACTTCCGATAAACAAAAAAAACGGGGACGAAATCCTTTCAGGCAGCTTTTGTGTTTCAGGCAACGGATTTTACAAAGCTGTGCATGTTGGCGATAACAGCTATGCTAACCGTATCACCCAAACTGCCAAAAAATTCAAGTTGAACTTATCCCCTCTGCAGGTTAAGCTTAATTTTATTGTAAAAGTACTTTTTTCAACTGCGATTTTTCTGGTTATACTGGAAATCATACGGACCCCCGGAGGTTTCAGCGACCTGGATTTTGTAAGAAGGATTTCTACCGTAATGCTTTCACTTATTCCCCAGGGACTTGTCCTTATGTCTTCAGTAACATTTGCGCTTGGAATTTACCGCATAAGCAGGATAGGGGCTATTATTCAGAAGCTGAATGCAATAGAATCTTTTGCAAATGTTAAAATTGTCTGCACCGATAAAACCGGAACATTAACCCAGAATAAGCTTGCAGTTAACAGGATTACTCCGTTGACCGGAAAATTTACAGTAAATCAGATAGAAAAATTACTGGGAACATATGCAAAGCTCTCAAGCGATAAAAATGCAACTCTGCGCACTCTTGAAATATATGAACCTGATAATAATGCAGCAGTAACCGATGAAATTCCGTTCAGCTCTGAAAATAAAATGAGCCTTCTGCAATTATCAATTAACAATGAGCAGTTAACAATAATATTTGGCGGGTATGATATACTTAATGAGAGATCTGTTGAGAAGAACAAGGCTGAAGAGATATTTGAGAAAGATGGATTAAAGATTTACAGGAATTTACTGTTCGGGGTGGAAACATCCGGCAGAAGCTTAAAAGAAATCGAAGAAAATCTAGACACAGTTAAAATTGAGCCTCTTTGTATTGTATCCATAACAGACCAGGTAAGAGATGATGTAATGGATGCAATTAACCTGTTCCATAAAAATAATATTGAAATAAAGATACTTTCAGGTGATAATGCATACGCAATACAGGCAGTAGCCAAAGAAATTGGCTGGGATATTAAAGATGAAGAGCTGGTAACAGGAAGCGAGATAGAACAGATAAATGATACCGATATATTCAGAGTGATAATGCAGAAAAAGATCTTTGCAAGGCTTAAGCCTGAGCATAAGCTCAGAATAATTAAAACACTTCGCAAAGAAAAGATTTATACGGCTATGATAGGCGACGGAGTGAATGACCTGCCGGCCATAAAAGAATCAGATATGGGAATTGCCATGGAAGAAGGCAGCCAGATAACAAAAGAAGTTGCAGATATTGTTCTGCTGAAAAATAAATTTGCCCTGCTTCCAAGTATTTTTGATGAAGGAAATAAAATTGTAAATACGGTAAGCTCTGTGGCAAAGCTGTTCTTAACAAAGAACTTTATGGTAATTTACCTGACTGTGCTTTCTATGTTCTTTGCATTTGAGTTCCCCTTAACCCCGCGAAGAGTTTCCCTGATAAATATTTTTTCCATCGGACTGCCCTCTTTTATAATTGCGTTACGCAACTCCAATGTAAGCAAGCTTACAAACTTCACAAAAGAGCTGTTCAGCTTTGTTGTTATTTCTGCTGCTATAATTGTTGGGGCATCTTATATCGGGCAGTATTACACAGAAAAAATAAGCGGCTATACCGCAGAAGATATACAGATGGTTATGCTTTCGGTTATGATATTTATCACAAGCATAAATTTCCTTTCCGTTGTTGTGCATAAAAATGAAAAGAATATGAGGCTGTATATTTTATATGCTATTGGACTGGTAACCCTGTATTCATTCCTAGCATTAACGGAATCCCGGTTCATATTAATAAGCTGGATAAAAACATTTTATGAGATATCATTCCTGCAGAATCAATATCTTGGTTTAACTGCAGCAATTGCTGTTATCAGCGGGGTAATATTATTTGCTTTACAGATATTCAGAGGCAAATTTATCAGTAACAAACAATAAATATATTACCTGCCGCCGGTAAAACGCTCTTTGGGGATATATAACTTTTGTCCCAGCGGATAAGTAATTTCTATGCCTTCATTGTTCCAGATAACCCTTGTTTTACGGATATCATCATCACTAACCGGCGAGGGGTCAATGTAATTAATTACGTGCCCGTAATTATCATCTCCTTTGCGTGAGATCATTATGATAAAATCTGAGCTTAACGGCTGGTTTTGTTTAATTATTCTCAGCTTATAAGGGTCGTATGAATTATACTTAATATAGTCGCCCTGAACTGATTCCATTATAACCCTGTCACTTAAAGTAAAACCCATCACCTGAAACAGAATAATAATTATCAATATACCTGTAAATAATCCGGCTGATAATGTAAAAATTAAAACAAGCGGCTTTTTCATTTTCATTGAGGAATAAATTTCGGGGGCTTTACAAAAATATATTATTTATAATAAAAGAACAAATAAAAAATACCAAGTGATATTAACTGTGCTGCGGGAATAAACAGCAGAATAGAAATAATAAATTTAAAAATTACAGTGCTCTTCTTCTCATTAAAAAACTGCACAAATGCCCAGCCGTAATATATTAGCCAGCCAATGTAGTAAACGGAAATTGGTATATACCAGTACCTGTTAAATATATAAAGGAAAGGAGCTATCAATATATACATTAGTGTGCGCTGTGCGCCTAAGAATGTGTTGAACACAAGATTTTCAGCGTAATTATAACCTGACTTTCTGTAAAACAACCACGAAAATAATGCTATAACGGGAACACTTACAAGCTGTATCACATTAAAATATTTGTAAATGAATGCATTATACTGCAGGCCGAAAGTATTAATTCCTGTTCCTATTGTATTAACATCAGCTTTTGGCCCCATTAACTGGTAATTAACACTCAGGAATGTTGCTGCCGCAACTGCTAAAAATAAATACTGGAACGGGTTAAAATATTTTTTCCGTTTGCCTTCAATATATTCCTTCGAAGCATAACCGGGCCTGGTAAATAATTCCTTAATCAGGAATAATATTCCGCGGTCAATGTGTGTAAATGAATGGAAAAAATCATGCAGTGCATGTTTTAAGGTAAACCTGTGAATATCTGCATTCTGCGAGCAGTTGCTGCAGTATTTACCTGTTAAAATACTTCCGCAATTTTTACAGGCCTGTTGAGTTTCCATCATATTTTAATTGATAGTGTGTTTCAGATGTACTATAAACAATGTAACCTAGTTTTTCATACAATTTTTTAGCTTTTAAGTTAACTTTTAAAACCTGCAGTCTTACCCCCATATTTTTAGCTGCGGCTTGTTTATGCAAATTTAATAAAATATTTGTTCCAATTCCCAAGTTTTGAAATTTATGAGTTAAGTAAATTCCGCTGATTATCATTGAATGATCATCATAATATACTTCAAGTGTGCCGGCAGCTTCGCCGTTAACTTCAATTACGCTCAGTATTTCAGTATCAAAATCTTCTTTGTGATATTTCATCTGCCAGTCTTCATCCCAGCCCCATGTTTGCTTAACATACTCACCCAGCGCATTTTTTCTTATCTCATAGGCTAACATAAAATCATCTTCATTAGATTTTCTTATACTGTAATTTACCATTTACCTCCTTCAACACTGTAAATTCCAACCGGCTGAAGTTTTCCTTTCAGCAGGATTTCTCCTATCATATTAATTGCAAATTTACCGCTTCGCGGTATAAGTTTATAAAGGTGTGATGAAATAAGCAGCGGCTTATCATATTCATTGCATTTATCCTGAATCCTTGATGCAGTGTTCAGCACGTCGCCGTGGTAAGCAATTTCTTTTTTAATTTCACCAACTTCGGCAACCGTAACAAATCCGCAGTTCATTCCTGCTTTAAATTCCGGCACAACGCCGTATTTTTCAGTGTAATACCCTGAGTTTTCATCAATTTTTTTCCTGAATTCAAAAAAGAACCGCAGGCAGTTTTCATCTTCTATACCTTTTTCATGCTCCCAGCTTAATACAATTTCATCGCCAACATACTGGTAAATTTCAGCCTTATATTTGGCAACAACTTCCGTAATATCATAAAAGCAATCCTGTATAAGCCTGCTGTATTTATAATGTCCCAGCTTTTCGGCAATTGTTGTGGATGACTTAAGGTCAATGAACATAAATATGCGCTGCTCTACACGGGGTGAATAATACTTGCCTGAAAAAAGCTTCCATAATATTCCCGGTCCGAATTTTTTATTCACCTGTTTCAGAAAATTTATCATCAGGCTTACTGCTGCACCGTAAAGATACAATGCTATTGTATAATTGCTGTTAAGAGCATAATTAAGGGAGTACCAAAAATTGTTATCTCTTCCAGTCAATATCCCGTCCATTATAAAAAGCATAACTATTGATATAAACATTATAACAATATATGCTAAGCTTTTTACTATTATAGTGTACCTGAATGACTTCCTTTTGAAATTCGGGGTATCAAGCATTAAATCAACCAGAGAAAGAAGTAGTCCGTTCAGAATTGAAACAACATTTGCTTCCAGGAATTTCTGTTCTAATTCAATCGGTTTCATTAATATAAAAAACCTGTCGGGACCATACATTCCAAAGAACCTGAAAATTACAAACAAATTTCCGGCAATTAGCCAGGCTATAAGGTTAAATCCAACTTCCTTAAAACGCTTGTTCATTATTACATATTAATAATAATTGTGTTGAATAATCACAAAATTAACACAATTTTACCATAAATAAACCAATTTTAATTTTGCGACTTTTCCAGGACTTAATGCATCATATTATCAGTAATTACTTAAATTTTATAAAATGACCCGGGATTCAGCTCAATTTACCGAATTGCTTAAACCGCATTATAATGATGCCCTGAAATACTGCAGGGCGCTATGCGCCACATGGTCAGCCTCGGATGCCGAAGATGTTCTGCAGCAGTCTTTTTTGCTGGCTCTTGAAAATTTCCCGTCTTTAAAAGATGAAGCTAAATTCAGGTCCTGGTTCTTTAAAATTATTACAACAACTTTTTATTCATCCATCAGAAAACATTTCTGGAAAAAGTTTTTACCGCTTGACTCAGGGACTCAAATCAAAAATGATATCCCTGAAGTGTTCAGCCGGGCTGAGCAGACTGAACACAGGATGCTGCTGAACAGAGCGCTTTCAATACTTAATGCCAAAGAACGTTCAGCATTGCTGCTGTTTGAAATTGCTGAATTTTCCATTGAAGAAATTACTGTAATGCAGGGTGAAAAAAGTATTTCAGCAGTAAAATCAAGGTTAAGCCGCGCAAGGAAAAAGCTGAAGGCTTACATTGAAAATAATGAAAACAGAATTTACGGGGAAAATCCGGATTTCCCTGAATATAACGGAGATATTGAAAATGAAACACTCAATCTCATCTCAGAAATCAGAACAGAACGCTGAATTGGACAAAAAAGACAATACATCATTAGAGCATCATTTAATGCAGGTAAAACAGGAAAATTACTCAGATACTTTTCCTGAAATTGAGAACTGGATATACCTTAAAAATATTGAACTGAACAGAAAAAATAAATTAAATGAAAGGAAGCTCTACAGAATGAAAAATTTCTTTTTTGCGAACAAATTAAGGCTGGTTTATACAATTATAGTTCTTGCAATTTTGATCGGCGCATGCAATATGCCGGTTACACAAACTGAATCAGCCGGACAGATAATCACATTGGTTGTACCCGGTGATGATAATCAGTTTGAAACAAAGATGTATGCTTTACCCTGGCTTAAAACTGCGCAGGTTTCTGTTAACGATAATGTAAACAACGGCGTTAAACAAAAAGTTTACAATATCATGATTCCCAATGCTGCAGAAGATGAAGTAAAAAAATACTGTAAAGAACTGGAAGCGCTGGGCAATATTTCAACAATTAATATTACACCTTTGAATTATGATGTAAAACGCCCGCTGTATTCAGCTGCTCTGCATGGTTTCTTAAGTATAGATATCGATGCATCAGGCAAAAGTGACGAGGAACTTAAAAATGAAATGGAAACAAAGCTTAGGGAACAGGGAATTGAAATGAAATTTTCGGTCAGCACCTCACCCGGCGGCTTCAGGGAAATAAAAGTTCAGAATGAGAATTTGCTGGATATGAACAAAGAGCCCAAATCATTTGAAATAAATATTGAAGATAATAACGGCAGCGAAAAGATAAAATTAAAAACAAAAAAAGCAGACCCGGAACAATTTAAAGGCAAAACCGATAAGGAAATCAGGGAAATGGTGAAAAAGGATATGGGAAATCAGGATTTAAAAGACAGCGATATTATTATTGAAAGAAACGGAGAAAATGTGCAGGTAAAAATTCAGTTTGATAAAAAAGAAATAAAGTAAACTAAGTATAACAGTCATTGCCCGTAATTTATTGCGGGCTTTTTTTTATAAATAAATTTTAACATATATATGATAAAACAAGTGCTGATATTGATTTTAATTACAGTTGGCAATATTTTTACTCAATCAATCCCGGTGTTTTTGATCAAAAATTCAAACGGTTCACCTGTGATAGAAAAAATAGATCTGCAGGAAAATGAAATGCAGGTTTATCCCCGCGGCAAAAATTCAGAAAATATTTCCCTGGTACTCCCCGTATCTGAAGGTATTTCAGGTGATTTTGTAAAAGCTGATGACAGCAATATTATGATTGCGAGAAATAAAAGCGGTATTCTTAGCATTCTAGTGCAGAAACAGGATGGTACTCAAAAAACAATACTTGAAAAATCATTTAATGAACTGGCAGATTATGATATAAAAGTAAATATTACAGGATATTCAGTCAAAAAAGTATTTAATATTACCGGGTATAATACAGTTATTGAAGATATTAATTCACCGGTTATAGATATGTTCGGAGGTAAAATTCCGCTTAATGAAGGTGATTTCTCCATAACTACAGAAATCAAAAAAACGCAGATAAATAATTTACTGAACGGAGATTTTGAAATAGAATATTTTGCAGGTTATTATTTCACAAAAATTGATGTTGGAAGTACAAAAAAAGCAGACGTAATTATTGATCTTGGAGCCGTTTCATCATTCTTAACTAAAGATGCGCTTCCTGAGGGAACAAATTTGTATAAATTTTATGCAGCCGAGACTTCTGTTGAAGGGAAAAAAATGGTTGAGTTTCCGTTAAACGGTTTTGGAGGCAAAATTCAAAACCTGCTATCCTGTGATGTTTCCGGAATAAAGATTGGCAGCATTTACCTGAAAAGCCATTCATTTACAGTGATTGATTCTTTTAAAAATATAAATGGTAAAAAAATCCAGGGAGTTATCGGACTGGATATTCTTGGTACCTGCAGCAGCTTATCTATATTAATACCAAATGAAAACAGATCAGGAAAGGTAATTGTAAATTCTGTAATAAATGATAAATCTGAAGGCATTGATTTTAACATTTCACACGGTCATATTTTTATTGAAGGTGGTTTATCCGGGAAAAAAATTGACTTCCTGCTGGATACAGGTTCACCTTTTAATTTTCTACCAGTAGATGCTGCAGCAGGTCAAAGTATTTCGCTGACAGATGGAATAACGGTTTTCGGAGCAGATGGAATACCTGTTAAAACCAAAAAAGCTGTCATTAATGAAATTATTATCGGGAATAAGGTTTATAAGAATATCTTATTCAGCTTTACTGAAAATTCAATTCTTTCTAATTACGGATTGTCATCATCAGGCGGAATCATTGGAACAGAATTTCTGAAAAATTTTGACAGATTATTTATTGATTTTCAAAGAAAAATTCTGATTTTTCAATAAATTTGAAGTTTTAAAGCTAATTTTTCAACAATTTTGCACTTACCCTAAATAAATCATTTAAATATCTTGACTCAGCGGTAATTTCATTATAATTTTGCTGAACTTAACAAGTTCAGCATTTTTATGAGTAATATAAATGAATCATTAATTGAACAATTAAAGCAAATAGGCTTTAGCGAATATAAAGCTAAAGTGCTGCTTACGCTGGCATCGGGAAAAATTATGAGCGCTTCTGAAATTGTTAATGAAGCTAAGATAATCCGGGGTTCAATATATGATATTTTAAAATCATTTGTAAAACTTGGGTACTGCAACGAAATTGAAACTGATAAAATACTGCAATACCAGATCATAGACCCTGATATTATACTGGATAAGATCATAAAGGACAAAACTAAGGAACATAATAATAACTTAAACAAGCTTAAAAACACCTTTACTAATATTAAAGAAAAATATTCTGCTGAAAGCAGCAAAAATAAAAAGCCGGTAAATATTGAACTCATAAGGGGTTTCAATAAACACCGTGTTGCCAAATATAAAGAATTTTTACTTACCGCAAAAAAAGAGATATGCGGTATGTACACATTCAAAGGACTTGTAAGCGATGAAGCAGATGAATTTTCTAAAAAATTCATAAAACGCGGAGGTATAATCCGTTCAATTTACAGAACCGGGCTGGATTTTAAAATTTCGCTCAACGGAATTATTCAGGATGCCGATGAAGAAAATTTGTCTGAAGTACTCAGGAAATATAAATCAATCGGTGAAGATCTGCGGGTATGTGATTTTGATATTCCGAATATGACAATTATTGACGGAACTTCTGTCTTCATAAATACGGATTCAATCGAAATTCCGGATCAGTCAAATGCTGATATTATTATGCGGAATTTAAGCTTCGCAAAATATATGAAAGACCTGTTTGAAGGATACTGGAAAAAAAGTAACAAAATTTAACTTATAATCAATAAAATTAATACAATGTTAAAAACATTAAGAATATCATTCATTCCTGTACTTTTATTTATTACCAGTCTTACAATTTCTCAAATTAATACAAACTGGGAAAGTATTTACAATGGACCGGCAGATGGTGATGATACACCATACTCAATAACAACAGATGAATTCGGTAATGTATATACTGCCGGGTGCAGCAAAGGTATTAACACAGGGATTGGAGATATTGCTATAATCAAGTATAATTCATTAGGCACTCTTATATGGGAAAGAAGATTCAATGGTATCGAAAATAATACTGATGCACCATATGCAATGTTGTTAAATAACAATACTATTTATATAGCAGGTCATTCTGCAGGAAAACCATTGATATTAAATTATAATACAGATGGTGATTTAATTTTCACATTACTTTTGAACGGATATGGCTCATTCAGCCAAATCCAGAAAAGAAATAATGGTGAAGTATTCATTAGTGGAAATCACATTGATAGTTTGGTAATAGTAAAATTTAATAATAATAATCAGTTAATATGGTATAAAAATTATCTAATTCCCGATTTTTCGAATAATGTATGCAAATCATTGAAATTAGGTAATAACGGTGAGATTTTAATAGCCGGAATGACAAATAATCAAATAGGAAATGTCGATGGATTTTTGATGAAATTAGATGATAACGGGATTTATTTATGGACAAAAATTTATAACAGTATTTATAATCTTACTGACTATTTTGAAGATATTACCGTATCAAATAACGGAAACATTATAGTATCCGGACAAACAGCAGATTCATTATCCCATACTCATGCTGTAATTCTCAATTATGATCAGCTGGGAAATATAGTTTGGCAGAAAACCCGGCAATCTGCAATTTACAGAAATATTGATACTGATAATATGGATAATATATATGTTGGCGGAATGGTTTATAATGGTTCAAGATCTGTACCTGCTATTATCAAATACAATCAAAGCGGAAATGAAATATGGCTGCGTTCTTTTGGAAATGAGGTTTATTCCGAATACATTTATGACATGAAAGTGAAAAACTGTACTAATATTTATCTGGCGATATTAGGCTCAAAATTTGGATTACCATCTTATACAGAAATAATAAAATTTAACTCCAATGGCATACAAAAATGGAACCGGAAAAATTTCGGTCCTGTATTTGATACTTCACTTGGCACCGGCGCAATAAAATTAGCATTTCATGGTTTTAACAAATTGTATTCAGCATCAGCTGTGATATCAAATCCAAGAAAAAATGATTTTCATACGACATCTTACACAGAATCTTATTTTTCAATATCCGGTTATGTAACTTATAAAGATAATAATCAGCCTGTAACTCAGGGATACGTTAAAGCTTTGTATTTTGATAATTCTTCGTCAGGAATCATTGTTGTAGATTCAGCTGAAATCCAGTCAAATGGGTTTTATTCTCTTAACAAAGTACCAAATGATACTCTGGATTTGATGTTTTATCAGGATGATGAAGAGCTAAATTTTGTACCTACATATTACATTTCTACTATTGATTGGAGGGAAGCAACACCTGTCTATGCAACCCAGAATTTAACAAATATCAACTGCCAGGTATTCAGGATCAATAATAACAGCAATCCGTTCTATATATCCGGGCAGATTTCGGCAAATATCGATCTGCCTGCAGTTAAACCGATCAAAGATGCAATTATTTATGTAAAATCAGGAAACATATTTAAAAACTATGGAATTTCTGATGCCAATGGAAATTACACCTCAGCATATTTACCTTCAGGCAGTTACGAATTAATAACTTACAGAAAGGGATTTGTGCCTGTATCACAAAATGTAATAATTAATAACAACAATCTTAATAATATTAATTTTAATTTAGGCAATTCAATCATCGGTATTCAGCCGGTTACAAACGAAATTCCTGAATCATTTTCACTTTCGCAGAACTACCCAAACCCGTTCAACCCGGTAACAACAATTAAATTCGGGCTGCCGGTCTCTGATTTTGTAAAACTCGAGATCTTTGATGTGCTTGGCAGAAATATAAATACACTTGTGAATGAAAAGCTGAATGCAGGTATTTATACTGTTGAGTGGAATTCACAAAATAAGCCAAGCGGAATATATTTTTACAGGCTCTCAGGCAGTAATTTTTCAGAAACCAGGAAAATGATCCTTATTAAATAGAAAGGTTTAACCTTACTGATCATAAAAAAACCCATCTTTAAAAGATGGGTTTTTTATTTAACGGAATAAAATTATTCTAATTTCCCCCGCGGAATTCTGTATCAACTACATCAAATTCACCCGGGTATGTTATTGGTCCAAAAATGGTTTTCACTGTGGGTCTGACCTTAAGTGTTACCCTTGATGATGAACCGTTCCTGCCGCCAAGAGCCAGTGCAAGATTTATGAGGTCGTTATACTGCCCATTCGAGAAGAATTTCAGCAGGTCAAAGCTCATTAAGATGGGTATATTGGTTGACTGCCCTACTCCGGGAACATTTACATTGCTTACATTGCCGTTAATTGTTTCTTTGCTGTCAATAAACAGGCGCCAGGCCATATTTTCTATTACTGCGCTGGATTGTTTTGTTCCGCCTGTACCGTCATTCGGATTTTTTGCCAGAACGTTCAGTGTAAACTCCACGGGCAGCTTGCCTGATGTAAAAGCTGCCAGCAGGTTTGCCGCATCAAGAACACCGATACTTGATATAGAAGCGAAATTCGAAAGCGGCACACTTGCCACTTTCATTCCGGTAACTTTATCCAGCTTGAACTGAAGGCGCTGAATATTGGTAATGGCATCCATTACACCTGAGCAGCCTAAATTCATAAAAGCAAAGCTTAAAAGGAATGCACTTAAAAATGCTTTGTAAAATTTTTTCATTGTAGTTATATATTTAATTTAACTTTTCCTAAAATCCGAATAATAATCCGGCATTTAACTGAATAGTTACTATTGATCTGTCATTAACTATTGGATGTTTATCTCTGTTACTGCTTGTTGAATTAGGATCTGCAGCATCATTTAAGCTTGTGTAAGCATCGTTCCTGTCATTTGAATTTGTCAGCCCGTCATAGCTTTTGCCGAACAGGTTGATAAGGTTATAACGGAGGCTGAGATCAAGCGTGAACTGTTTACCGAATGCTATTTCAGAACCGATCGCAAAACCAAGCCCCGTACGGGATGCTGATTTAATGCTTTTTTCTCCTGATGAAACCTCAGAAGTACCCTGGAAATTATATGTACCGCTGATGCTTGTGAAGAGTACATCTATACCGCCGTATGGTTTCACCGGGCTGCCCGGTACAGGAAAGCTGAACTCAGTTCCCAGAGTAAACATAAAAAGATTTTGAGTTATTTCTACCGTGCTGTTGGACTGGCTGGGATTTGCAATTCCATTGTTATCCAGTGATGCATAGCTGACTGAAAGCCTCCCGTTAAGAGGTCCAAGCAGTACTTTACCCATTACGCCGTAATTTAATCCTGAACGCATTCCGTATTTTGTGCCTGCATAAAAATCCTTTGCGTCTCCTCCAAAATCAACAGTTGGTGAAGTTAAGCCAACCAATGGACCAAGCCTGATACTTATCTGAGACTTTGCCGGTAATGCTGATAACAGAATTATTATAGTAAATAACAGTGCGGATTTTTTCATTGGATTATTAATTTTAGTTATATAAAGATAAATAAATTAAAAATGGCATTCAAAATAAATTTGAATGCCATTTATATTTATTATTTTTACCAGGCAGGCCAGAGATTATTAACCGCGTCAAATAACGGGACCGAAGAAAGCAGCTTAAACGGGGTACCCCCGGATGAAGGAACAATATAAATATTCCCGTTAGTGCCTGTAAATCTTGTATATGCAAGCAAGCCCCCATTTGGAAGCCATGTCGGATATCTTGAGTTTATTCCGGCTTCATTCACAATTTCAACAGGATTTCCGCTTGCCGGATACGGCAGGCTTACGATCATCCAGTAATTACCTGATGTTTTATCTGATTCAAAAATAATCCTGTCGCATGCGGGCGACCATGCAGGATAACCTGAATTATTCGGATTATAAAAATTGACATTGTTATTTGTATCCAGCGGGTCAATAATATAAACATCATGATCTGTTGATGTTGCGCTGGACTGGTATTCGTAAGCAATTTTTCTCACTGAAATTTTTGGCGACCATTTAGGATTATATTCATCTGCATCGGTAACTTTTACAGGCCTTGGATTGGAAACCTGGAAACTGCTTCCGGAACCTGTCACATCACCAATATACAGGTCTCTTGAATCATCGGTAGTGATCCCGGGCGGATTTGCATTATCAGTACGCCTATCCCAAATTAAATATGTTCCGCTGGGTGAAAATGACGGGTTATTATCCCAATTTCCGTTTGATGAAAATAATTTTCTTGGATTTTCAGAAATACTGCTGTCAATGCTGCCGTCAGCATTGAAGAAAAATGCAAAAATTTCCTGGTTATCACCTTCTGTTCTGGAAAATACCAGTACCCTGCCGTCAGGCGACCAGTTTGACTGTTTATCATCCTGGGTGTAAAATTCAGTCAGATTAACCGGGTTATTTTCATAAACAAGATTGGTTGTTTCCAATACTCCGCCTGATGTTACCTGCGCTAAAAAAATATCATAATTTCCGTTTAAGTTTGATGTAAATGATATAAATTTTCCGCTCCTTGTCAGGTCTGATAAATTAGCATTCCCGGGATTATTGATTGTTGTATCATCTCCGCATCCCCACAATCCGGAAATTACTGCAGAAAATAATATTATAATTGTTTTAAAAATTTTTTTGTTCATATTTATTGTTTATTTATTTAATATATATTTACCCCTTTTAAAATTAATCAGGAATTCCGTTCCTGTCGTTATCAACAAAAATTTTAAAATTATTATTGATATTTTCTTTGATATTATTTTCAATATCGCTGTGATTTGCCGGATCAGATGGATCAAGATATGTGTTATTCTTAATAAACCATAAATAAGGCAATACTTTTAATGTAATATTGCTTTTTCCTGATTCACTTACCTGCAGAGAATTTGTAAATGATAATTTCTGGTGTGCTGATTTATCTGATTTAAAAATAAACGGTATACCGTTAAATGATCCTTTAACAACCGCTGAATACCTTCCGTTTACATCTTCAAAATCAGGATCAGGCACAGGCTCGTTATTTTCAACCTTGTGAACCATAAATCTTACTTTATCGTAAGTACCTGCCGGTATAAATCCTGAACTGATAATATTAACATTTGAATTCAGGTTTAAATACAGGACATATGGTCCAACCTTGAAATTATTTGTATCCTGATTATTATTTGATACATTAAGTTTAATATCTTTGATAAGTATTTTTACGGTATCAAGTATTAAAATTCCTGAAGCATCGCCAATACTATCGGCTGTACTAACAGTACTTAAATCCAGATTATCCGGAATGGTTGAAACTGAATCCTCTTTACAGCCGTAAATAAATGCAGTTGTAAGTAAAACTGTAAAAAGTAATTTTAAATATTTTAAATTTTTCATTTTATCTCTCCTGATTTAATTTTATTTTCTTCTCACTAATATCCCTGTATTTTCATATTTACGGTTTACATTTTTTCTCCTTATAAAATATTATTATTCAGTTTACAATTTAAAATCTACTCCAAGCTCTAATGTATTAAAATCATTATTGCCGAATCCTAATCTTACTGAGCCTGCTACGTTTGGACTGAAGAAATACCTGAATCCACCCTGCCCCCAAAGCCATGCGCCGCTTTTATATGATATATCAGTTATATATATTCCGTTTCTGGTTACATCTGTGTAAGTACTGTTTACGTAATTATATCCCAGTACCAGTCCAAAGAACGGTACAAATTTCCCGTCTCCTATCTGGTTAAAATTATAATTTGACTGCAGTCCGAATGAAGTAAATGAATATTTCCTGGAATCGCCGTTACCGTAATTAAATGTATAGGAATAATACCTGAAAATTCCGCCCAGGCTGATTGTACCAATACCTGCCTGTGTAAGCTGTGATTCAAAATTTATACCGAACATAGGTACTTCCCCTTTTGCCCAGAAACCAATTGATCCGCCGAGCAGATTGTCTTTTTCCTTAAGCTGTGAAAACGATACAGTTGCTGCAAAAAATAATAACAAAGTGCATAAAATAGTTTTCTTCATATTCTCATTACTCCCTTTAATTAAATGATTGATTATTTATTAATATAACATCTATTTCGTTAATATACCTTATTAATCATCTAATAAATTCAGCTAAACTCAGCAAAATCTTAATTAACATAATTTTACTTCCGTATATCTAATATTAGACAATAAAATAACATCATAGTTTAATTAAACAATGAGCTGTTATTTACTGAATTATGAAATTAAAAATTAATACTTAAACCGCCTTCAAATACACCCTTTTCAATATTGCCTGTGCTGAAATTTATACTAAGTGCAAAGTTTTTGCTGAAAAAGCAGTATAAACCGGCAATCCATGAAATATTAAATGAATGCTTATGAGTATCCGGAAAATATTCACTTAAATTTTTATCAACTTCATATTCTGTTAAAGAGTTGTTGTATCCCATAAGGATTCCTGTGAACGGTACTATATAATTAATTCCTAGCCTGTTAAAGCTAAGCTTAAAGTTAATTCCTGCTGATATATTCCTGGTTTTTATTTCCGAAGAGCTGCTTTGGATTTCTTCTGTGGCAGAATTGAATTTTCCTGTAACACCAACTGAAATTATCCCGGGTCTTAACTGATGTATATAATGGTCAAGGTTAATCCCGAAAGCAGGAACTTTTGATTTAAAAGAATAGCCTGCGGTTATTCCGGCGGTAAATTCACCTTCCTTTATATATGAATTAACTGAATAATTCTGACAGCAACTATCCTTTAATTGTGAATAAATTTGTGTTAAATTGAAAAGTATTAATACCGAAGTCAAAAGGAGCAGTCTCATGGAAACCTCCTTGTTTTAGATTTGTTATGCCAAATATAATATTAAGCAATTAATCAAACAATAATAAATAACATCAAATATTGAAAGTAATTTTCACAGCATCAGTCCTCTGTATTTTTACATTTATTTCCATCAGCCAGCAGTCATCAAATATGCGGCTGTATGCTAACCTGAATGATCACAGGGCTGACGGTGAATATTCATCCTGCTGGGGTTATACTGCGCCAAACGGTAAAGAATACGCAATACTTGGATGTGCCAGGGGAACTGCATTTATAGATATTTCTGATACAAATAATATTTATGAAGCTGCTTATCTACCCGGGCTGAATATGTATTCATGCTGCAGAGAAATGAAAGTATTCAGCCATTATGCTTATGTTGTTGCTGACGGCATTCCAAGCGGTTTGCAGATTATTGACCTGCAGTACCTTCCGGATTCTGTTAGTTTGGTTAATACATATTTTGTTGGTGATTTTACCATGGGTCATACAATTTCCATTGAAGGTCCTTATTTGTATATTCACGGAGGTGATTATAATATCGGCGGATTATTTGTACTTGATCTCAGCAATGACCCTGTTAATCCGGTTAAGCGGGGCGAATGGCAGGATTATGTAGTTCACGATAGCCGTATTATTAACGATACTATTTTTGCATGCAATATTTATAATCCCCCGGGCAGAATAACCGTAATTGATGCAAGGGATAAAGATAATCTGCAGACAATTGCATATTGGGAAAATGTCCCAAATCCCGGACCTCATAACATCGCTATATCAGAAAACCGGAGATTTGCATTCGTAACAGATGAAATCGGCGGCAATCCACGGCTTTTGAAAATATGGGATATATCCAATCTGAATAATGTAGTAAAGGTTGCGGAGTGGCATCCGCCGGGTATAACAACATCAATTATTCATAATGTTGAGCTTTTCGGAAGGTATTTGTTTGCAGCGCATTATACAGCCGGGCTTAGGGTTATTGATGTGAGTAATCCGTTAGACCCAAGGGAAGCTGCATATTTTGATACATTCCCGGATAATGACGGATTTACATTTGAAGGATGCTGGGGTCCGTATATTTTTAATTCGGAAAAAATTATTGCTTCAGACCGCGCCACCGGACTTTATGTTCTTAAAGCAAATTTCCCATTGAAAGAAAAAAATCCGGCAATTGCTGAAAATTTTTCGCTCGGACAGAACTACCCCAATCCGTTTAATCCGGTTACCACTATTAAATACTCTCTTAAGTTTGATAGTTATGTTACATTAAGGATATTTGATGTTACAGGCAGACTTGTTAAAACTCTGATTGACGGCAATATTGCTGCAGGAAATAAACAAATTATATTTGACGGGAAAGACCTGGCAAGCGGAGTTTATTTTTACAGTTTTAATGCCTCATACAGGGATGGCGTTACAAAAACATTCAGCCAATCAGCTAAAATGATATTATTGAAATAATATGAGTACAATTACAGGCAGTAAATTTATATTAAAGAACGGAAAACCGTTAACAATAAGGACTGCCCTTGCAAAAGATGCCTCACAAATAGTAAAACTGATGAAGGATGTTATCCGGGAAGGACATTATACTTTATATGAATCCGATGAATATAGATCAACAGCTAAAAGTGAAGCAAAACGGATTTCCGGCTTCAAAAAAGCCCCGGGGAAAATTTATCTTGTGGCTGAATCAGGAAAGGAAATTACAGGTTTCATTTCCTTTGATAACTGGAATACCCGGAGAACTGCTCATACGGGATTGTTTTCGGTTTATTTAAAAAAGAAGTGGCGCGGTATGGGAATCGGAAAAATTCTGGTTAAAGGCTTGCTTGATTGGGGCAAAAATAATCCGGTTAACAAGAAGATATCACTTGCAGTATTTTCCACAAATAAAAATGCCATAGCATTATATAAAAAGCTGGGATTTAAACAGGAAGGCAGATGCCCGGCTGATATGATAATTAACGGAAAAAACGTTGACAGCATCTTTATGTATAAATTTACCAAAAAATATTAAGTTAAATATATATTATAAAACCTGTCAGGTCTTATAGGTCTGACAGGTTAAATTTTTTGCTTTCAAGAAAATGCGAAGCATTTTCGAAGTCCCGCCTAGGCGGGATGCCATCTTACTTCAACAGCACCATCTTTTTCACATCCTTATATCCATTTGTTTCAAATTTATAAAAATACATCCCGCTCGCAAGATTGCTTCCGTCAAACTTAACTTCATAACTGCCTGCCAGTTTGTATTCGTTTAAGCTGAATACTTCCTTGCCAAGAATATCATATACCTTTAGCGTTACCTGTGCATTCTTAGGTATTTCATATTTTATGCTGGTGGTTGGATTAAACGGATTCGGAAAATTTTGAAATAGATTAAAATCATCAGCGAAGATTTCATTTTCAGAATTAATACCTATTACAGGTGAATTCAGCAGACTATCAGTTCGTATAGCGTGTACTACTTCAGAGCCAAATGGCTGAGTAACTTTTGCTGTACCCGTAAATAGTATATCACCATTTGGAATTGGTACAATAGTGCTTAACTTTCCCCACATAAAATATGATGTATTTGTGAAAATTCTCTTGTTTAAAATATTTCCAAGTGAATCAGTGATCATAGCAATAGAATTGTAATTAACTGTGCTTGAATCTCTGTCAAAACAAATTACATATTTATTACTGTTAATTACTGCAATATCATCAAAAAATTCATTCCTGCCGTATGTTGGAAATTTTCTAACGGTATTAGTATCTCCCTGGTTATTTATTTTACAGGTAAAGACTTGAGATTTGCCCGTTGAATCATCTGATACCCCACCAATAAGATAACCTTGGTTTAATTTTCTTATTTTAAAGCCTGCAGGGCTTGCGCTAATTGAAAATAGCTTTAACCATAATGAATCACCGTCTTCATTAATTCTGAAAACCAATATTTTGCCCGGTGATATAGAAGATTCATCAGCATATCCTGTAATAATATATCCTCCATCATGCGCTATTTCTATTGACCTGAATTTTGTAAGGTAAAATAATGAATAATTTTTTTCCCAAATTAAATTCCCCGATGAATCTATTTTACATACATAAGCTCTTTCAGGGTCATAAACAAAACCTCCGCAAAATATGTAACCGCCATCATTCGTTTTTTTAATTTCATTACAGTCAATAGTACCGTTAGCATAAGTCTTATTCCATTCAACAATGCCATTTGTGTTTAATTTTATTACAAATGCCTTGTTCCATCCTCCTGTTAAGATTACACTTCCATTATCTGATGGGGTAACTGATAATCCCAATGAAATTGGCATATCATTTTGGATAATAGACCATAGAGTATCTCCCAATGGATTAATTTTCATTGCGAACAGCTTGCTACCAACAGCTTGTCCAACTATGACGAAGTTGCCGTCCGTCGATTGACATGCCCCAAATCCATAATTATAAAAATATTGTTTATATGTTCTTTGCCACATTATACTTTGGCTGTTTAAACTTTGGCAAAAAATTGCACTAATAATAAATATTACTGCAATTTTTAAAATTTTAACGGTATTTAGTTTTAAAATTTTCATGTTTTCAAAAATTAGTTAATTTATCAGCAGGTTTCGCATTAGTATTGTCCTTGAACCAAAATTCAAATCTATATCTACCATAGCCTAAGGTACCAACTGCAGAAGTAGATGGTTGTGATGCTCTGTCAAACTCAAATCCTTTCCATTGTCCGGGGGATATTGTCCAATATACATCATTTATACTTCTGCCATTAATATATGAATTAATTCCAAATCGAACTCTACCCGCCAATAAATTATAATGAGTCTTTTCACTTTCTACAGGTGGAATATGATTAAAAACCATACTCACAGGATAGACTTTTAAGGAAATTGTGTTAATATTTGAAACAACACTTCTAACAATAAACTCAGTTCCGGCTTGTGAAAAAACAGAAACTCCGGAACAAAAATAAAATTTAAATAAAATAATTAACTTCATATAAAAATAACTCCTTTAATTAATATGTTTAAGGAAACTAGATCATTTAAGTAAAATCATTTTTTTTGCATTAATTAATTCACCGTTGGCAATCATTGTGTAAAAATAAATACCACTTGAATATTCAGTACCATCAAATTCAATTTCATACTTACCATAGTTTTTTGTACCACTTGTTAACTTCATCAATAACTTTCCGTTTAAATCATACAATTCAATTTCGATAAATGAAGTTTTTGGAACTTCGTAAGAAATTTTGGTAGCTGGATTGAACGGATTGGGGAAGTTTTGACTTAATAAAAACTTTTTGGGTAAATTGTTATTATTATTAGTTATACCTATTGGTGGAAAAGGAGCAGTATTTAGATTACTATCAGTTCTAATTGCATACATATCATATCTATGGCTGCTCCAGTTTGAAAAGTAATCGAATGTTCCGGCGAATACTATATCTCTGTTAGGCAAAGGTAATATCGAGGAGAAAATTGCATAACTGTAACTTGGATAGTATACTTGCTCTCTTAGTAAATTAAAATTTGAATCTACCAATTGAGCTTTAGCATAAGTATATAATGTAGAAGATGAATCGACTCTTTTACTTATAACAATTTTATTGGTGTTTATAATTGACATATCATCAAAAAATTCTTTGCTTGTGCCATACGGGGTCCAAATCTTAGTTTGCAGCAAATTGCCTGCCGTATCTATTTTAAGTAAAAATGTTTTATATATATTTACGTCAGTATTTCCACCAACTAAATAACTATTATTTAATACACAAACTCTTTGACCAACATTTCTGTTATTATTGGCAGCATAATTTTTTTCCCAAATTAAATTTCCATTATAATCAAGCTTAACAACATAAATTTTTGTAGAATCAGGTTTTTGGTTAGAACCTGCAAATAGAAGTCCATTTGGGAAATTATCTGCAACCGAATAAAATCCCCTTGTGGAGCCTCCACCGAATATTTTATGCCATATATAATTTCCAGCTGAATCAATGCGTAGCGCAATAGCATTCTGATTCGAACTACCGCATAAAATAAACCCATTGTCAGAAATTCTTTTTATATCATCGCAAATAAATCCAATTGGCAAAGTTTTATTCCATAAAATATTTCCATCACTATTTATTTTAACTAAACTTAATGAATCACCTAAATTTGCAATTACACAACAACTATCATTAGAAAGAGTTGCGGAATAAAGACCACCGGATATTCTTCTGCTCCAAAGTGTATCACCCTGCTGATCAATTTTTAAAACGTACGAAAATGAGGAAATGATATTGTCAATATATCCTGCAAAATAAAAACAATTATCTGGTGCAGGTAGTATTTTATAACCATAATCATTTGGGAAAACATGATATGTTCTTTGCCACATTATACTTTGGCTGCTTAAACTTTGACAAAAAATTGTACTTAAAATAAATATTACTGCAATTTTTAAAATTTTACCGGTATTCAGTTTTAAAATTTTCATATTTTCAAAATTTTAATTAATTATATCGACAGATTTTCAGCAAATTATCATAAAATAATACACATTTTAGCATATTACAATCACTACCTTGATTTACCTGATTAGCTTGATTTGCTTGATTCTGTATTCATCATACGACTCTAAGTCATCGGATGAATAGGCAAATATATAATTAAATTAAAAAATTTATTGAAGTAAAAAACATCAAGGCTGATTGCGGCAATGGTTTTCAGGGTGTATCTATAAAATCTAAAGAGTATTTATAGTTTCATCACAAATATAATACTGCACTATAGTGTTTCCTATGATTTGGGTCATAAATAAACATAACCATTTATGAATATAACGGGACATTTTAAAAATGTACCGGGTAAGCTAATCCGGAAGAAATTTTAATTAGCTTATCAATTAGTCAAAAAAAATTAATTGTATTTACAATAGTTTATAAAAATATGTGTTGACACACATAATGTTTTGTATTATATTTGTTGCAACAATATATGTAAATGCAGATAAAGTTTAAATAATGGGTGAAGCATTAAAAAAATGGTTAAAGATGAGTAAAGACCTTCCCGTCAGAGAAGAAGTTGGGTTAAACCTCAGGGTTGCCGTAAATATGATCGATTCAAAATTTGATAAATTATTTGAAGCTCATGGAATAACTACTGCACAGTACAATGTATTAAGGATCCTGAAAGGGGTTTACCCTAAAGGTCATGCGCGGTGTGAAATTGCTTCCAGAATGATAGAGCGCGCTTCTGATATAACCAGAATAATAGATCGGCTTGAAAAACAGGACCTGGTTGAACGCGACAGAACAAGTGAAGACAGAAGGATTTCGATAACCAGGATAACGGAAAAAGGAATTGAAGTACTCAATAAGCTGAATAAGACAGTCGAACAAAAGCATAATGAGTTTACAAATAATCTGAACGAATCTGAATGCAGGCAGCTTTCTTTACTGCTTGAAAAATTATACGAAAAAGAAATTTAAAAAATTTTAATATAATATGTGTTTAAACAAATAATGTTTTAACAGATATTTCAGAGTTTTCTAAAAAATTAATACCTGGAGGGTAATAAAATGAAAAAATGGAAAATTGATTCCGCACACTCAGAAGTAAAATTCAAGGTTAAACATCTGCTGGTTTCAACTGTAACCGGGCAGTTTAACAATTTTGAAGCAGAAATTGAATCTCAGGATGAAAATTTCGAAAATGCAAAAGTTACATTTAAGGCTGATGTTAATTCAATTAATACAAAGAATGAACAGAGGGATGGCCATTTAAAATCAGCCGATTTTTTTGATGCTGAAAATTATCCTGAGCTGACATTCAGCTCTAAGTCCTTCAAAAAAATCTCAGGTAACAATTTTGAAATAACCGGCGATATGACAATACGAGGCATTACAAAAGAAGTAACACTGAATGTTGAGTATAACGGCTTGGCTAAAGGATTTGACGGGCTTGAAGTAGCAGGATTTGAAATTACAGGCAAGCTTAACAGGTTTGATTTCGGTCTTCAGTGGAATGCCGTTACAGAAGCCGGCGGTATTGTTGTTGGTCCGGATGTAAAGCTTGAAATATTTGCCGAAATGAAGGAAGATGCCGAAGTAAGTAAAGCTGCTTAAAAAAATATTTTGTAAAAATGATCCGGAATGTTAAATTTACATTCCGGGTTATAAAAAATAACTGTAATTAAGTTACAAAGGAAAAATTATGAAAACGATAATGCACAGATCAAATACAAGAGGCCATGCTGAACACGGCTGGCTGGATTCACATCATACATTCAGCTTTGCATCATACCATAACCCTGAAAGGGTTAGGTTCGGTTTGCTCAGGGTGCTTAATGATGATATTGTTCAGCCCGGCGAAGGATTCGGAACACATCCGCATGATAACATGGAAATTGTTTCAATTCCCTTAAGCGGAGCGCTTGCCCATAAAGACAGCACGGGAAATGAACATGTTATCAATACCGGTGATGTTCAGATCATGTCGGCAGGCTCAGGGTTATATCACAGTGAATATAATGCTTCGCAAAAAGAAGAAGTGAATTTCCTGCAGATCTGGGTTTTCCCCAAAGAGCGTGATATACAGCCAAGGTATGACCAGAAAACTTTCAGCAAAGCTGAAAGGAAAAATAAATTTCAGGCAGTTGTTTCTCCCGAAAAGAACAGCAGTTCACTTTGGATAAACCAGGATTCATACTTTTCGCTTGCTGATATTGAAGCCGGGAAGGAAATTACTTACAATATCAATAAAAAAGGAAATGGCGTATATTTGTTCGTAATTTCAGGTTCTGTTGAAGCTGCCGGAACAAACCTGGATAAACGCGACGGTTTTGGCATTGAAGATACTGATAAAATTACTGTTTCTGCAAAAGAAAATTCCGAAATACTGGTAATTGAAGTACCAATGAGCTGATAATTAAATGAATAAATTCGAAATAATTTCTGACATAATTAAAAAACGCCGGACTGTTAAGCCCGCAAAGATGAACGGAAAAATTATTCCCGATAGCCAGGTTAAACAGCTGCTTCAGCTGGCTGACTGGGCGCCGACCCATAAACATACTGAGCCGTGGAGATTTATTGTATATGCAGGCAGCAAGGCAAAGGAATTTGTTCAGCAGCATGCGGAGCTGTACAGAAAAAGTGTTCCTGAAGAACAATTTAAAAAGGATAAGTATGAAAAAATCCTGGGTAATGCTGTTAACCTCTCCCACCTTATAGTTTGCGTAATGAAACGGGACGAGCAGGAACGCATCCCGGAAATTGAAGAAATTTCAGCAGCATCCGCTGCTGTGCAGAACATTCTGCTTGGTGCTGAATCCCTTGGAATAGCCGGTTTCTGGTCAACCGGGGGAATGACACACAGCAGCCGGATGAAAGAATTTCTTGGATTAAATTCCCGGGATAAAGTTATTGGCTTAATATATCTTGGTTATTCAGATTCCGGATATGAAGGCAAAAGGGTTATACCCGTTGATGATAAAATAACATGGAAATAAATATTAAATTTAAATGAAAATACTGTATATTTTCCCGCATCCGGATGATGAATCTTTCGGTCCGGCACATTTAATGTCTAAACAGCGCAGGGATGGGCATGATGTTTACCTGCTTACCCTGACCAAAGGCGGAGCAACCAAACAGCGCCATAAATTCGGCTACAGCATCGAAGAAATGGGTGAAGTAAGATATAAGGAAATGCTTGATGTTGAAAAAGTTCTTAACTTAAGCGGAATGAATGTGCTTGACCTTCCCGACAGCGGCTTGAAATTTATGGATCCCCGTGATATTGAAAAAGTTGTTCAGGATGAGATCGAACGGCTGAAGCCTGATGTTGTTGTTACATATGCTGTTCACGGCATAAGCGGATTTCACGACCACTTAATTATTCACGGAATAGTTAAAAGGGTTTTTGTTGAGATGAAGGAAAAACTTGGCTATCCAAAACGGCTTGCATTCTTTACAATTACTGAAGAAGAAGCAGCTAAACAAAAACATTTTAAGATAAGCGGCTCTAAACCCGAAGAAATAAACTGTATAGCAGAAGTAGATAAAATAGATATTGAAAACAGTTTAAAAGCGCTGGATTGTTATGTTACTTTCCAGGAAACAATTAAAGCTACTAATATTCAGCAGCATATTACAAATAAAGTTGTATTTGAAATATTCGGTGAGCCGATAGAAAATAATTTAAAAGATCTGTTTGAAGGATTATAATAAAATATGATAATAATGTATGAATATATGGCAGAAATTAGCCTGCCATTGCCGTTTACAGATGAATTTTTATCGCTTGTACCGCGGCAAAGAGCTGTTGTTAACAAACTAATGAATGAAGGTGTAATTCTAAGTTATGCCCTATCTATCGAAAGCGGAAAGCTTTGGATAAATGTAATAGCAGAATCCGAAGAAAAGGTAAATGCTCTTATTGAAAGCTTCCCTGTTGCCGATTATATATCTTTTGATATACATAAATTAACCTTTCATAACAGCATTAATTTTAAGATTCCGGAGTTTTCGGTTAACTGATCTATTATGAAAATTCCTGATAATACAAAAATTCAGAGTGTTGACCTGAAAGTAAAAAATCTTGAGGAATCACTTAGGTTCTATTCAGAGCTTTTGGGGTTTAAAATTATTTCAGAAAATAACTCAACAGCAGAGCTTTCAGCAAACGGAAACGGACATTACCTTATAAAGCTTACCGAAGATAAAAATGCTTTAAGAAGGCAGCGTGGAACTACCGGGCTTTTCCATACCGCATTCAGATTTCCGGACAGGACTGAGCTTGGCAGGGTTTTTTTACGCTTGTTCAGAAATAATGTTAAATTCCAGGGTTTTTCAGATCACCTGGTCAGCGAAGCAATTTACCTTGCTGACCCGGATGAAAACGGTGTTGAGCTGTATGCTGATAAGCCAAGATCTGAATGGGTAAATAATATGGGCCAGATTATGATGGATACATTACCATTGGATCTATCACTAATTACTGCAGGTATTGATGAAAATGAACAGTGGCGCGGAATTCATCCCGCAGCAGATATTGGTCATATCCATCTTAATGTTTCTGATCTGCAAAAAGCGCAGAAATTTTACAGCCTTCTGCTGGGTATGAATGTTACTAATTCAATGTACAATGGCGCTCTGTTTTTTTCTGCAGGGGGCTATCATCATCATATTGGCACAAATATCTGGTCATCCCGTAACGGTTCCCCTGCCCCGGAAAATACCGCCGGGCTCTTAAAATATACAATTAACATACCGGATGAAAATTATCTGAATGAGCTTGAAAAGCGATATTCTGAAGCAGGATTAACAGCTTCACAGCTCAAAAACGGTGAATTTGAAGTTTTAGATTTCGATAAAATTAAAATTAAGCTAACTTTGTAGCTGGACCGCTAATTTTAATTTTATATGAAGATAAATATCGTTCCGTATGACCCTGCATGGAAAACCAAATACAAAACGGAATCTGAAAAGATAATTTCTGCCTGCAGAAATAATATTTTATATATCGAACATGCCGGCAGCACATCAGTTGAAGGACTGGCGGCAAAACCCATTATCGATATTTATATCGGAACTAAATCTGTTGAAGAAGCCGAAGCAATGATTGAACCAATGATTGCTTTAGGCTATACATACAGGTCAGATTACAACGAAAAGCTCCCTTTCAGGAGATATTTTGTAAAACCTGATGAATACCATGTTCATGTCACACCGTCTTACCATCCGTTCAGGTGCAGCGATCTTAGGTTCAGGGATTATATTTCAATTAATAAAGAAGCCAGGGATAAATATGAAAAGCGCAAACTAGAGCTTTCCAAAATAGATTGGCCTGATAAATTCGGATATACTGATGCCAAGGATGAGATCTGCAATGAAATAAAAAAGGAATCTCTTGAATTTTTCGGCAGAAAATTTGAAGAAACTGAATCTGCGGCAACATATCTGATGCATAAATATGCATCAGCAGAAGCTATGAAAAAGGCTTCATTTTCTTTGCTGCGTAAAGGAACATTAACTGCTATCCGTTCAGATATTTTTCCCGGCTTTTCATTGAACCGTGTTTTGGGGATAAGTTATATTGATAATGATTTTCTTGATACAGTTGAAGAGTTTTACAAAGGTAAACCCGGGAAATTTGCATTACAGATACCCCCTGATATATTAACTGATGAAAAAATTCAGCTGCTTAAATCCAGGGGATATACATATTCCAATTCATGGGTTACTTTTTACAGGGATTCATCACCTGTTATTTCACGCGGTACTGACCTTCAGATCAAAGAGATAAATAAAAATCAAGCCGCTGAGTTTGCATATATGCTAAGCGAAGTATTTGCATTTCCGCATGAATTTGATGATATTGCAGCTTCTTCGATCGGTGAAAACGCTTTCGTATCTTATATGGCTTTTGATGGTTCAAAACCGGCCGGTTCTGCCGGTGTTTATATTATTGATGATTCGGCATACCTTTCATTTGCAAACGTTTTACCTGAATACAGAAGGCG
>JAANMV010000093.1_pt1 | contig 95336 bp, 95 predicted proteins | sample 7279661 | NCBI WGS metagenome assembly JAANMV01 (sample SAMN14094540, study PRJNA606508) | bioreactor metagenome | isolation source: A lab-scale SPAN reactor treating ammonium-rich wastewater day 121 | place: Ireland: Galway | collected 2017-05-16
ATGAAAGCCTCGCGCAACTACTGCCGGACCCGCTGCCCAAGGTCACCCCGGCCACGCCGGAGCGCGCCGCGCTACTGGCGCAACTGGCGCAGATTCGCGCCGACACGCTGGCCGAAGAGCACGACGAACTCATCGAAGGCATGAGTTCGTTCGCCGTGGTGCTGGATACCTACCTGGGTCGCTACGCCATCGCGGTCGTCGCCCCGTCGGCGCGCGCGGCAACCCGCAGCACGGCCTTTCAGCAGGCACTGCTGACCTGCAAGCACACCGTCGAGCGGGCGATCGGCCGCGCGACCGATCAGGCCTGAGTGTCAGCCGAGCGCGGCAGCAGCCAGGCGCGAAACGCCTCCAGCGCCGGCAGCACCGCATTGCGCGGCGGATAGACCAGGCAATAGGTGCGCTGGCTCGGAATAGGCGCGCCGATGGCGAGCAAATGCCCCTGCTGCAGTTCGTCCTCGACCAGCAGGCCCGGCACCAGCCCGACGCCGATGCCGGCGCGCACCGCCTGGATCAGGTGCGAGGTCAGTTCGAAATTCGGCCCGCCGTGCATCCGCTGCGGGTCCAGGCCGTTCTCGGCGAACCACTGCGCCCACAGCGGCGGATGGCTGGCCACCTGCAGCAGCGTCTGCTCGGCGATGGCATCCGTAGTTGCCGGCACGCCCGCTGCGAAGATCGTCGGACTGGCGACCACCACCATCGATTCCTCCAGCAACGGATGCACCACCAGGCCCGGCTGCTCGGGATTGCCGACGCAGATCGCCGCATCGATGTCTTCGGCGTCGAAATCCACCGGCTGGATACGCGAATGGATGTGCACCTGCACGCCGGGATTGGCGGCGTAGAAGGTATTCAGTCGCGGCAGCAGCCACTTCGAGCCGAAGGTCGGCAGCAGCGCCAGACGCAGCGTGCCGACCCCGGAACCATAGGCCACCGCCTGCAGCGTCGCGTTGCGGATCTGCGCCAGCGCGCCGGCCAGCTCGCGCCGATACAGCCGGCCGACATCGGTCAGCACGATATTGCGCCCCTCGCGGCGGAACAGGCTGACGCCCAGCAGCGCTTCGAGCGCCTGCACCTGGCGGCTCACCGCGCTCTGGGTCAGCGACAGTTCCTGTGCGGCGCGGGTATAGCTTTCATGCCGGGCCGCCGCCTCGAAGGCGAGCAACAGGGACATCGAGGGCGTCAGGCGGCGGTAATTCATTCATTAAACTCATGGATCGATAACGGAAAATACCTTTGTAGCACGGCGCCCCGAGGGCGAGAATTCGGCCATCCGATAAAAGGACGCCGACCTCGCGTCGCGCGCCAGATGAGCGAGAACCGTCGACCATGATTGCCCGCCTCCCCACCAGCGCGCCCGCTGCGCCCTATATCGCCTTCCTCGACGCGCTGCGCGCGGCCGGTTTTCGCGGCGAGATCGCCCAGGACCATGCCAGCCGCACCGTGCTGGCGACCGACAATTCCATCTACCAGCGCTTTCCGCAATCGGCGGTGTTTCCGCTGGATGCACGCGACGTCGAGACGCTGGCCCGGGTGGTCGCCGAACCTGCGCATCGCAGTGTGCGCCTGTCGCCGCGCGGCGGCGGCACGGGCACCAACGGCCAGTCGCTGACCGACGGCGTAGTCGTCGACCTGTCGCGCCACATGAACCGCATTCTGGAGATCAACGTCGCCGAGCGCTGGGTGCGCGTGCAGAGCGGCGTGGTCAAGGACCAGCTGAATGCCGCGCTCAAGCCGCACGGGCTGTTCTTCGCCCCCGAACTGTCGACCTCCAACCGCGCGACCATCGGCGGCATGATCAATACCGACGCTAGCGGCCAGGGCAGCTGCACCTACGGCAAGACGCGCGACCACGTGCTTGAGCTGGACAGCGTACTGCTCGGCGGCGAACGCCTGCACACGGCCGCCCTGGACGATGCGGCGCTGGCCGGGCAACTGACGCGGCAGGATCGCATCGGCGAGGTCTACCGCTGCGCCGAGGGTATTCAGCGCGAGAAAGCCGCGCTGATCGAAGCGCGCTTTCCCAAGCTGAACCGCTGCCTGACCGGCTACGACCTGGCGCACCTGCGCGAGGCGGACGGCCGCTTCAACCTCAACAGCGTGCTGTGCGGCGCCGAGGGCTCGCTGGGTTTCATCGTCGAGGCCAAGCTCAACGTGCTGCCGATTCCCAGGCATTCGGTGCTGGTGAACATCCGCTACGCGGGTTTCATGGATGCGCTGCGCGACGCGCGCAGCCTGCTCGCACTCAAACCGCTGTCGATCGAGACAGTGGATTCCAAGGTGCTCATGCTGGCCATGCAGGACATCGTCTGGCACGGCGTCGCCGACTATTTCCCGCAGGACGCGCAACAGCCGACACTGGGCATCAACCTGGTGGAATTCTCCGGCGATGACCCGGCCGAGCTGGACGCGCGGGTCGCCGCCTTCGTCGAACACCTGCAGCGCGACACTCAGGTGCAGCGCCTGGGCCATACGCTGGCGGTGGGCCAGGCGGCGGTCGGACGCATCTACGCAATGCGCAAGCGCGCGGTCGGCCTGCTGGGCAACGTGGAAGGCGAAGTGCGCCCGCAGCCCTTCGTTGAGGACACCGCCGTGCCGCCGGAGAACCTCGCCGAGTTCATCGCCGAGTTCCGCGCCCTACTCGACTCCCACGGCCTGGCCTACGGCATGTTCGGCCACGTCGATGCCGGCGTGCTGCATGTACGCCCGGCGCTGGACATGAAGGACCCGGCGCAGGCGGCGATGGTGCGGCCGATCTCCGATGCAGTGGCCGAACTCACCCAGCGTCACGGCGGCCTGCTCTGGGGCGAGCACGGCAAGGGCGTGCGTTCCGAATACGCGCCGGCCTTCTTCGGCGAACTCTATCCCTCGCTGCAGGCGCTCAAGCGTGCGTTCGACCCGTTCAACCAGCTCAACCCCGGCAAGATCGCCACGCCACTGGAAAGCCCCGAGGCACTGCTGAAGATCGACGAGGTGCCGTTGCGCGGCGAACTGGACCGGCAGATCGACGAGCGCGTCTGGCAAAGCTACGGCACCGCCATGCACTGCAACGGCAACGGCGCCTGCTACAACTTCGACCCGGACGACGCCATGTGTCCGTCCTGGAAGGCCACCCGCGAGCGCGTGCACTCGCCCAAGGGGCGCGCCTCGCTGCTGCGCGAGTGGCTGCGCCTGCAGCAGCAGGCCGGCGTCGACGTGCTCGCCCCGGCAGCACGCGGCCCGCTGAACTTCCTGCGCGCGCTGCCCGAACGCTGGCGCAACTCGCGCAGTGCCGAGGCGGACTTCTCCCACCAAGTCTACGACGCCATGGCCGGCTGCCTGGCGTGCAAGTCGTGTGCAGGCCAGTGCCCGGTGAAGGTCAACGTCCCCGAGTTCCGCTCGCGCTTCTTGGAGCTGTACCACCAGCGCTATCTGCGCCCGCTGCGCGACTACCTGATCGGTTCGCTGGAATTCAGCCTGCCGCTGTTCGCGCGCGTCTCCCGCCTCTACAACGCCATCATGGCGGCGCCCTGGGTCGACAAGCTGCTGGCCGAGCGCATCGGCATGGTCGACAGCCCGCTGCTCAGCGATTTCGACTTCGACGAGGTCTGCCGGCGCTGGGATGTCGCAACGGCAACGCCACAGACCCTGGCCGCGCTCGACCCGGTGCTGCGCGAACGCAGCGTGATTCTGGTGCAGGACGCCTTCACCCGCTATTTCGAGACGCCGCTGCTGGCGGCCTTCATCGAACTGGCCAGTCGGATGGGCTTCAAGGTGTTCCTCGCGCCCTACTCGGCCAACGGCAAGCCGCTGCACGTGCAAGGTTTTCTCGGCGCCTTCGCCCGCGCCGCCCGACGCAACGCCCGGCGTTTGCAGGAGCTGGCCGCGTTCGGCATTCCGCTGGTCGGCCTCGACCCGGCGATGACCCTGGTCTATCGCCAGGAGTACGCCAAGATTCCCGGCCTGCAGTGCCCCGAGGTGCTGCTGGTGCAGGAGTGGCTGGCTTGCGCGCTGCCCGAGCGCACGGCCGCGGCGGACTCGGCGCCGCTGGCGAGCTATCGGCTGCTGGCGCACTGCACCGAGAAGACCAACGCGGCACCGAGCACGGCGCTGTGGAACCAGGTGTTCGAACGCGCCGGCCTGACCCTGGCGGCACAGGCCACCGGCTGCTGCGGCATGTCCGGCACCTATGGCCACGAGGCGCGCAACCTGGCGACCTCGAAAGCGATCTTCGAGCAATCCTGGGCGCCGGCGCTGGCCGCGGACAGCCAGGCCGAGCCGCTGGCGACCGGCTACTCCTGCCGCAGCCAGACCTCGCGCCTGCACACCAACAAGTTGCGCCATCCAATCCAGGCGCTGCTCGACCATTACCGGGCCAGCACTCCCGCCGGCTGACGCGCCCTCGCGCCTCATGACGAAATCCGGCCAACGCCGGTTTCTTCATGAGGCACGGACAGCCCGCCGCTGATGACCCAATGATGTTACCTGCTGTCTGCGGCTGCACCGCGCCCCTTCAGGGCTCCTGCGGCATGCCGCATAATTCACCGGAGCCTGAAGGCAAGACGCCCACCGATCTTGCCGAGAGACGCCAATCAGGACTGCCACTCAACAACGCCTTGCCGGTGCGAACACCCAGGATGCGTTAAAGGATGCATGAAGTGATTTCCCCCTCAACACCCGAAGCTGCGGGACCTTCCGTGTCTCGCCGCTTTTCCGTCGCACCGATGATGGACTGGACGGATCGTCACTGCCGGTACTTCCTGCGCCAGCTGTCGCGCCACGCCCTGCTCTACACCGAGATGGTCACCACCGGGGCGCTGATTCACGGTGACGCTGCACGCTACCTGCGATACGACGCGTGCGAGCACCCGCTGGCGTTACAACTGGGCGGCAGCGTTCCGGCGGAACTGGCAGCATGCGCGAAGATGGCCGAGGCTGCCGGCTACGATGAGGTCAATCTCAACGTCGGCTGTCCCAGCGATCGCGTGCAGAACAACATGATCGGTGCCTGCCTGATGGCCCATCCGGCGCTGGTTGCCGAGTGTGTGAAAGCCATGCGCGACAGCGTCGGCATCGAGGTGACGGTCAAGCACCGGATCGGCATCAACGGCCGCGACAGCTATGCCGAACTCTGTGATTTCGTCGGTCAGGTGCGCGACGCCGGCTGCCGTAGTTTCACCGTGCACGCGCGCATCGCCATCCTCGAAGGTCTATCGCCGAAGGAGAATCGCGAGGTGCCGCCGCTGCGCTATGACGTGGCCGCGCAGCTGAAACGGGACTTTCCCGACCTGGAAATCGTCCTCAACGGCGGGATCAAGACGCTCGACGAGTGTGAAGCGCATCTGCACACCTTCGATGGCGTCATGCTCGGCCGCGAGGCGTACCACAATCCCTATCTGCTGGCGCAGGTGGATCAGCGGCTGTTCGGCAGCAGCGCGCCGGTCATCAGTCGCGCGCAGGCGTTGCGCGCCATGCGGCCGTACATCGAACAGCACCTGGCGAGCGGCGGCACGATGCATCATGTGACCCGCCACGTACTCGGGCTGGGCTCGGGCTTTCCCGGTGCGCGGCGCTTTCGCCAAATGCTCTCGGCGGATATCCACAAGGTCACCGACCCGCTCGCGCTGTTCGATCAGGCTGCCGCCCTGCTTGACGGACATTGATCGCCGCCCGAGGGAACGCTGCCTTCCCAGCTCCATCAAAGCACGCGTACCCGTGACTATCGGCCCGTTGTAGCGGGTCGGTTCGCTCGGGTAAGGTCATGCTCATTCACTGGACGGAGCCTCCCCTTTCATGACTTCCAAGCTGGAACAACTCAAGCAGTTCACCACCGTCGTCGCCGACACCGGCGACATCGATGCCATTGCCCGTCTGCAACCGGTGGACGCCACCACCAATCCGTCGCTGCTGCTCAAGGCTGCTGCGCTGCCGCGCTACGCCGAGCATCTCCAGTCGGCGATGAGCCGCTGCCAGGGCGATGTCGGGCTGGCCTGCGACCTGTTCGCCGTCGCGGTGGGCGAGGAAATTCTCAAGCTGATTCCGGGGCGTATCTCCACCGAAGTGGATGCGCGCCTGTCCTTCGACAGCCAGGCGATGATCCAGCGCGCCGAGCGCCTGATCGGGCTCTATGAGCAGGCGGGAATCGGCCGCGAGCGCGTGCTGATCAAGATCGCTGCAACCTGGGAGGGCATCCGCGCCGCCGAGCAGCTGGAGAAGGCCGGTATCCAGACGAACCTCACCCTGCTGTTCTCCTTCACCCAGGCGGTGGCCTGCGCCGAGGCCGGCGTCTTCCTGATCTCGCCGTTTGTAGGTCGCATCTACGACTGGTACAAGAAACACGAAGGCCGCGACTATGAGGGTGCCGAAGATCCGGGCGTGCAATCGGTGAGTCGCATCTACGACTACTACAAGGCACACGGCTACGAGACGGTGGTGATGGGCGCGAGCTTCCGCAACGTTGGCCAGATCGAGGCACTGGCCGGCTGCGATCGGCTGACCATCAGCCCCGAGCTGCTCGGCCAGCTCAGCGAAGCCAGCGGCACACTGGAACGCCGCCTGGCGCCGGGACGTGGCAGCGAACCGCGCATCAGCCTGGATGAAGCCAGTTTCCGCTGGGGCTTGAACGAAGATGCGATGGCGACCGAGAAGCTGGCCGAAGGTATCCGCCAGTTCGCCCGCGATCAGGAAAAACTCGAAGCCCTGCTCAAGGCGCTCGCCTGATCAGGAACGCTCCAGCGCGGTGACGAGGTCACGGAAGGCCTCGCGGTTGGATTCGTTGAGGCTCATCAGGATGCGGTGAGCCTCCAGCACTTTGGCCTTCACTACCTCTTCCGACTGGTCCTGCGATGGCAGATCAGCCAGGCATTCCGGGCACGGCAACGGCCGGTCGACGATGTTGAACACCTGATCGAAGCCCATCGACTGCAGCAGACGGGTGATGTCCGGGTGGGTAGTCACCAGGGTCGGCAGCATGCCGACCTTCTGCCGCGACAGGATCGACAGCTTGGCCAGCAAGCCCAGCGTGGTGCTGTCGATGCTGCGGCTTTCCGTCAGGTCGATGACGATGGTGGAGAAATTGAGCGCCGAGAAAATCCGGTCGATGGTGGCGTCCAGCGCCGAACACAGCGTCAGGCGGATTTCACCGATGAACTTGAGGACGAAGGTGCCGTCCATCTCGGCGAACTGGATCTTACCCGTACTCATGCAAGGTTCCTGCTCAACACCAGCAAGGCGATATCGTCAGGCATGTCCGCCAGCTCGGCCAGGCCGAAGACTCGGCGTAGGCCATCCAGCGTGCCACCAGCGCCGCTGATCAATTCCGGCAACGCCGACTCTTTTTCTTTGAGTGTATCGCCCGGCAAAAGGTCCAGAATGCCGTCCGAGAGCAGCGTGAGGCTGAAGGCTTCCGGGAGTTTCAGCTCGAAATCCTGGTAGGTCGCCTCGACGAACAGCCCTACCGGCAGACCGCGCCCCTCCAGGTAATGGGCTGCGCCGCCGGTGTACAGCACCGGCATCGGCAGATGTCCGCCGATGCTGTAGTGCAGCACGTCACGCTCGATGTCGATCACCCCGCCGAGCATGGTCACGTGTTTGCCCAGCTTGCAGTTGATCAGCCCACGGTTGATGTGATCGAGCACTTCGGATGGCTTGAATTCGCGCAGCGTGCCGCTGCGCCGCGACTCGTAGAGCAGCCGCGTGGTCATGAACTTCAGCAGTACGGTTACGAACGCCGACGACGCACCGTGCCCCGATACGTCGGCGAGGTAGAAGCCTATCCGCCGGTCATCCACGCGGAAGTAGTCGACGAAATCGCCGGACAGGTACAGCGACGGAATGATCTGGTGGGCGAAGTCGAAACCGTCGGCGCTCCAGGGCGTCACCGGCAGCATGTTCATCTGTACCTGACGACCGGCGTCCTGATCTTCCTGCAGCAGGTGCAGGCTGGCCTGCAGATCGCGGTTGGCGGATTCCAGCTGCTCGCGATAGCGGCGGTTTTCCAGGCGCAGACGGGAACGATCCAGTGCGCGACGCACCGAATGCTCGAGCATGGCCAGGTCTTCCAGCGGCTTGATCAGGTAGTCGGCGGCGCCCAGGCGCAACGCCTCGACCGCATCGCTCATGACACCGGCACCGGACACCACGATGACCGGCAGATCGGCCTGGCGCTCGCTGATCTGGCGAATCAGCTCGAGGCCGTCCATCTGCGGCATGCGCAGGTCGCAGATCACCAGATCGGGCTGCTCGGCCTCGAACAGCGCCATGCCTTCCTGACCGCTGCTGGCCTGCAGCACGCGGAAACCACTGTCATCCAGATAGGCTGCAAGGCTGGCCCGCACCACATCGTCGTCATCTATGATCAGTAGCGTCGCGCTTGGTTTATGCATGTTCCTACCAGGCGATTTACGCCAGGATGATGAGCCAGAGCGTGGAGCCCGCGCGGTGCGCGGCACGAGGGATGTTTTCAAGGCGCAGACGGTACTCCCATACGAACAGCGTTTCAAGCCAGGCACCCTGGCCCGGCCGCCGGCGTCGGCGCTACGATGATTGCTGGCTATAAGAACTTCGATGAATAGACGAAAAAGGACAAGCACATGAGCCAGAAAGACCGGGACTACAGCGAGAAGCGCGACTTCATCCGCATGCCTGTCGAATGCACCGTGCAGTTGCTGGACGGCGAACGGCAGATTCAGGGCAAGTGCCTCGACCTGTCGAGCACCGGCATGCAGGTCGTGGCGGCGACCAGCCTGAATGCCGGCGACCGGCTGCGCGTACTGATCGCCTCGCAACATCCGACACTCAAGGGGCTGGACGCCGAAACTGAAGTGATACGGGTCGCCACGCTGGAAGACGGCCAGCAAAGCCTGGGGCTGGCGATACTGGCGATGGCCTGACGGAGAGGTTCGCGTCAGGCCTTGATGCCGGATTCAGCGATCCGGCGGCGAGGCTCAGAAGTCGTCTTCGACCTGGCCGTCGAGCGTACGGAATTCGCGGTTCTGCAGGTAGGCATTGCGGATGAACACGTACTTGTCGCCGGTGATCATCTTCTCCGCCGACAGCAGGCCAGCACGGGTGTCGACTACATCAACGCCGCGCGTGACGTTGCGTGACGGCACGTGATCCATGTACGGATACGGCTTGAGGAAAGCGTCCGGCACCAGTCCTGCGGTGTCGCGCACGGTGCTCGGCCCCAGCAGCGGCAGCACCACGTACGGTCCATTGCCCAGCCCCCAGACACCCAGCGTCTGGCCGAAGTCCTCATCATTCTTCGCCAGCCCCATGCGCGTCGCCACGTCGAAGAAGCCCAGCACGCCGAAGGTGGTATTGAACAGGATGCGGCTGGTGTCGACGCCGGCATCGTGCACCTTGCCCTGCAGAAGATCGTTGGTCAGCACCACCACATCGTCGAGGTTTCTGAAGACATTGCTGATGCCGTCTTCGAGAAAGGTCGGCGTCACCTTCTGGTAGCCCTGAGCGAGCGGTTTGAGGGTGTAGGTGTCGAGCGTGTCATTGAAGCGGAACACCACCCGGTTGACGCCCTCCCACGGGTCTTCCTCGGCAGCCTGCAGCACCGGCACCGCCAGCGATGCCGCGACGACCAGAGCGACGTTGAAAAGCCCGAAGCACCGTGTGCCGAACTTGCGCATTGCAACTCTCCTGTTAGTCGGTGGCCGCGCCACCCTGCCGATCCAAGCGGCGAAGTATAGAACCATTCGCCGGCGTTTCGGCAGCCCGCGGACGTGCGGAGACTGCGCCGCCGCAGCGCATGGTGCAGACACAGACAAGCCACCGCGGCTGGTTTAACCTTCGTTCATCAGCACGGCTTGCCGCCGTGACGTTTCGCAACCATGAGAGGGAAGCAACATGCCGGCACATGATCTGCAGTCGCAGCTCGAAGAACTGCGTAGTCAACTGGCGCAGGACACCCCACTGACCGAGGAGGAGCGCGCCTCGCTCCAGGCCATCGCCCTGGATATCGAAGCCCGCCTGGCAGATGATGGCGAGGCCGAATACACCGACTCGCTGGTGGACGGCGTCAACCTCGCCGTGGAGCGATTCGAAGTCAGCCACCCAAGCATGGCCATCACTCTGCGCAACATCCTGCAGAGTCTGGCCAATATGGGTATCTGAACGGGTCGACCGGGCTTACTGCCGCACCAGCCGGCGGTTGTCCGGCGCGAACGCCTCGGTGCTGCGGTACGGGTTGATGTCCAGCCCGCCGCGGCGCACGTAGCGGGCGTAAACCGTCAGCCTGCGCGGCTGCAACAGCTTCTGCAGGTCGAGGAAGATGCGCTCAACGCACTGCTCGTGAAAGTCGGCGTGCTGGCGAAAGCTCACCAGATAGGCCAGCAGGCTCTCCGGCAGCAGTGCCGGCCCGCTGTAATCCACCAGCACGCTGCCCCAGTCCGGCTGGCCGGTCACCGGGCAGTTGGACTTGAGCAGATGGCTGTGCAGGCACTCCTCCACCTGCCGGCTCGCGTCGCAGCGCAGCAGGTCCGGGCGCGGCGCATCGTAATGCTCGATGGCAACGTCCAGTTCATCAATGCAGCGCCCCGGCAGGGTCGCCACGCCCTCAGCCGCCACCTCATCGAGGCCGCGCAGGCGAACCGCGACCGGCTTGCCCGCCGCGCCGGAAAGATCGCGCTGCATGACCTCCAATAGCGCCTGCTGCGAGGCGAAGACCGACTGGTTGAGCGAGTTCAGATAGAGCTTGAACGACTTCGACTCGATGATGTTCGGCGAATCGGCCGGGATGGCGAACTCTCCGATGGCCACCACTGGCCTGCCCGACGGCAGCAGCCAGGACAGCTCATAGCAGTTCCAGATATCCACGCCGCGATACGGCAGCGTCGCTGCGCTCAGGCCCAGCTCGGCCCATTTCGGCGCGCGCGGAATGGGAAACAGCTGCTCGGGGCTGTAGGTGGCAACGTAGGCGCTGGACTTGCCCAGCGGCGAATGTTCTGCGGGATGCTGCATGGCGGGAACCTGAACGAAAAACGCCGCGAAGTGTAAAGCCTCGCGGCGTTTTTTTCAGCGCAGCGCGGTGCCAGGCGATTACTGGCGCATGCCGCGCCCACTCTTGAGCAGACGCACGCAGAACAGATACAGCAGCACCGCCGCCACGGCCATGAAGCTGATCGCCACGCCAATGCGAATGTCCGACACGCCGAGGATGCCGTAGCGGAAGGCGTTGACCATGTGCAGGATCGGGTTGGCCAGCGACAGTGTCTGCCAGAATGGCGGCAGCAGGTGGATCGAGTAGAACACCCCGCCGAGGTAGGTCAGCGGCGTCAGCACGAACGTCGGGATGATCGAGATATCGTCGAAGTTGCGTGCGTACACCGCGTTGATGAAGCCGCCGAGGGCAAAGATCGTCGCCGTCAGCACGATCACCAGCACCATCACGCCGGCGTGATGGACCTGCAGGTCTGTGAAGAACATCGACAGCAGCGTGACGATCACCGCCACCGCCAGGCCGCGGGTGATGCCGCCCAGGGCGAAGCCGATGACGATGACCTGCGGCGAAACCGGCGAGACCAGCAGCTCCTCGATGGAACGCTGGAACTTGGTACTGAAGAAGCTCGACACCACGTTACTGTACGAGTTGGTGATCACCGACATCATGATCAGCCCCGGCACGATGTACTCCATGTAGCTGAAGCCGCCCATCTCGCCGATTCGTGCGCCGATCAGGCTGCCGAAGATGACGAAATACAGCACCATGGTGATTGCCGGGGGCAGCAGCGTCTGCGGCCAGATGCGTGTGTAGCGGCGGATTTCGCGCTGCACGATGGTCTGCAGCGCGACCAGGTTGGGGCGCAACTCGGCACTCATGGGTTCACCTTCTGCAGGTTGGTTTCCACCAGCGACACGAACAGTTCCTCCAGCCGATTGGTCTTGTTGCGCAGGCTCAGCACCTCGATGCCCTGGGCGGCGAGCAGGCGGAACAGCTCGGTCACGCCCTGGCTCTTCTCCACCTGAACCTCCAGCGTGTGGTGATCGACCAGCCGCGACGGATAACTACCCAGCTCCGGCGGCACCAGCTGCGACTCCTTCAGGTCGAGCAGGAAGGTCTCCACATGCAGCTGCTTGAGCAGCTCGCGCATGCTGGTGTTCTTGACGATGCGACCGTGGTCGATGATGCCGATGTTGCGGCACAGCTGCTCGGCTTCTTCCAAGTAGTGGGTGGTGAGGATGATGGTGATGCCCTCGCGATTCAGCTCGGTGAGGAACGACCACATCGAGCGGCGCAGCTCGATGTCCACGCCCGCTGTCGGCTCATCGAGGATTAGCAGGCGCGGCTGGTGGATCAGCGCTCGGGCGATCATCAGACGGCGCTTCATGCCGCCGGAGAGCATTCGCGAGGACACGTCACGCTTGTCCCACAGCCCCAGCTGATGCAGATATTTTTCGGCACGCTCCCCGGCGATCTTCGCCGGGATGCCGTAGTAGCCGGCCTGGGTGACGAGAATATCGAAGGCCTTCTCGAACTGGTTGAAGTTGAACTCCTGCGGCACCACACCCAGGCAACGCTTGAGTCCGGACGGATCGCGATCCAGGTCGTGGCCGAACACGTTCACCGTGCCGCTGCTCTTGTTCACCAGCGTGGAAAGAATACCGATGGTGGTGGACTTGCCGGCGCCGTTGGGGCCGAGCAAGGCGAAGAAATCGCCTTCGGCAACGTCCAGGTCGATGCCCTTGAGGGCCTGGAAGCCGTTGCCATAGGTCTTGGTCAACTGCCGGATGGACAGAGCGTTATTCATATAAGAAGTGCACACAACGCCGAGGGATCATCCTAGATAAGGTCGCCGCGCCGTGATTGCAACCATCCATCCCCTCGCCCGAAGGCCGCCTGCCTGCAGGAGGCTTTCGCTGACCGGCCGTTTACGCGAGGATGGGCCGCCCAACCAGACGGAATCGCTCATGTTGCGCACGCTCGTCCTTTCGCTGGCTCTGTGCCTGGCCGCTTCTGCCCAGGCCGACGGATTCATCACCCGCCTGCTGAACAAACCGGTACCGGGCGGCGTCGCCGTGATCGCGCTGGGCGACAGCGCGCGGGCGCCGCAGGTCCGCTATCAGGACAAACCGACGCTGGTGCTCCGCGAGGAAGGCCAGCGCTGGATCGCCATCGTCGGCATCCCGCTGACGGCCCGGGCCGGCGCGCAAGCGCTGGAGGTCGACGGTCAACCGCGGACCTTCCAGATCGCCGGCCGCGAATACCGCGCGCAACACATCACGCTGAAGAACAAGCGGCAGGTCAATCCGAACCCGGCCGATCTGGCGCGCATCGAGCGCGAACTGGCCGAACAGAATCGCGCCTATGCCCGCTTCAGTCCGAACCAGCCAAGCAACCTGCTGTTCGACCATCCGGTGGATGGCCCGCTGTCTTCACCGTTCGGCCTGCGTCGTTTCTTCAATGGCGAGGAACGCAATCCGCATTCCGGGCTGGATTTCGCCGCCCGAGCCGGCACCCCGGTGAAGGCCCCGGCAGCCGGCGAGGTGATCCTCACCGGCGATTACTTCTTCAACGGCAGAACGGTGTTCGTCGATCACGGCCAGGGCCTGATCAGCATGTTCTGCCACCTCTCGGCGATCGACGTGAAGGTCGGCGACCGCCTGGAGCGCGGCGCCGTGCTCGGCAAGGTCGGCGCCACCGGCCGTGCCACCGGGCCGCACCTGCACTGGAACGTCAGTCTCAACGACACCCGCGTCGATCCCTCGATCTTCATCGGCGCGTTCAAACCCTGACCACAAGGAAAGCCCGCATGCGCATCAGAGCCACGCAATCGACCCTGCTCATCATCGACATTCAGGAACGCCTGCTGCCGGCGATCCTCGACAGCGCGCTGATGATTGAAAACACCACCTGGCTGCAGCAGATCGCGCAGCGTGTCGGCGTGCCGGTGCTGCTCACCGAGCAGTACAGCAAGGGCCTTGGCCCGACCGCTGCGGTGCTGCGCGAGGGCGTGCCGGATACCGCGATTCTAGAGAAGATGGAATTTTCCAGCGCCGCCGACGGCGAACTGTTCAAAAGGCCTGGCGGCGAGCGCCAGCAGTTCGTGATCTGCGGCTGCGAGACCCACGTCTGCGTCATGCAGACCGTGCTCGACCTGCTGGAGCGCGGCAATCAGGTGTTCGTCGTCGAAGAAGCCGTCAGCTCGCGCCGCGCCTCGGACAAGGCGCTGGCGCTGACGCGCATGCGCCAGGCCGGTGCGCAAATCGTTTCGCGCGAGATGGTGGCGTTCGAGTGGATGGAGCGCGCCGGCACCGAGCTGTTCAAATCGATCAGCCGCGAATTCATCCGCTGATCCCTTCTGCAGCGCACCGGCGGGCGGGAATTTGCTAAGGTCCCGCCGTTCGGGCGGCCCCGCACGCCGCCCCTCTCTGCTGGAGCGCCCATGAAGGAACAACTGACCATCGCCCTGGACTGGCTCGGCAAGCATCCCGAGCTGCAAACCCTGGCCGCCTGCGCCGCCCTGATCTTCGCCGCCTGGCTGTCCAACTGGATCGTCAAGCGCATTCTGGTGCGCGGCCTCTACCGTCTGCTGCGCCACGCCGGCGACCCGCAGTTGCAGGACTTCGGTGTCATCAAGCGGCTGTCCAACATCGTCCCGGCGCTGGTGCTGTCGATCGGGGTGAATGCCGTGCCCGGCCTGCCGGAAGCGGCGGTGACGGTGGTACGCAACGTCTGCGGCGGCTTCATCGTGCTGACTGTCGCGCTGGCGCTCGGCGCGGTGCTGGACATCATCAACCTGCTCTACCAGCGCCGCGCGGACGCGCGAATCCACCCGATCAAGGGCTATCTGCAGGTGGTGAAGATCGTCGTCTACGCGATCGCCACCATCCTCATCATCGCCACGCTGATCGACCGCTCGCCGCTGATCCTACTCTCCGGCCTCGGTGCGATGGCCGCGGTGCTGATGCTGATCTTCCAGGACACGCTGCTGTCGCTGGTGGCCAGCGTGCAGATCACCTCCAACGATCTGATTCGTGTCGGTGACTGGGTGGAGATGCCGCAGCTCAATGCCGACGGCGACGTCATCGACATCGCCCTGCATACCGTGAAGGTGCAGAACTGGGACAAGACCATCACCAGCATCCCCACCAAGCGCTTCATCTCCGACTCGTTCAAGAACTGGCGCGGCATGCAGGAAAGCGGTGGCCGGCGCATCAAGCGCAGCCTTTTTCTGGATCAGCAGAGCGTGCACTTCCTCGACGCCGAGGAGCGCAAGCGCCTGTATCGCTTCAGCCTGCTGGAGGACTACCTGGTCAACAAGCGCAAGGAGATAGACGAGTGGAACGCCAAGCTCGCCGAGCGCGGCCAGGAGCCGGTCAACACGCGCCGCGCCACCAACATCGGCACGTTTCGCGCGTACGTCGAACGCTATCTGCGGGCACATCCCGGCGTGCACCAGAACATGACGCTGCTGGTGCGCCAGCTGAGTCCGACCGCGGACGGCCTGCCGCTGGAAATCTACTGTTTCACCAACACGGTGGTCTGGGCGCAGTACGAGGCGATCCAGTCGGACATCTTCGATCACCTGCTGGCGATCCTGCCGGAGTTCGGCCTGCGGGTGTTCCAGCATCCGAGTGGAGGCGATATGCGTAATTGGCGCCAGTCGCTGGAATCGCGCGACGCGCCGGCGTTGCAGCAGCCGGACGAACATCCGGCCGAAGTGGAGGGTTAATCGTAGGTTGGCGCTGAGGCACGAAACACTCAACACAGCCTTGAGCACTGCCCATTGCGTCGTCCCTGACGCCAGCGCCGCGAGCTGCCCCGAAACGCCCCGCGCCTCAGCGCCAACCTACGTCCGGAGCGGGTAATTCCCACTCCTAGCAGCCGTGAATCAGAAGCTCATGTCGACGCGCGCCCAGTAGGTACGCCCCGGCTCGTTGACCCGTGTAGTCGGGTCGAGCCCGTAATCGGCGAAGCCCGCGCTGCCGGCCAGGTTGAGATGCTCGCTGTAGTTCTTGTCCAGCAGGTTGTCGATGCCGGTGCTGAACTTGAAGTTCTTGTTGAACCGATAGGCACCGTTGACCGCCAGCACTCCGAAGCCCGAACTCTCGTCGAAGTCCTTGCCGACCACCGTACCCTGGTTTTCGGCGACCCGGCCCTGCGAAGCCACCACACGCCAGAGACCACTGGTGCTCCAGTTGTCGCGTTCGTAGGTCAGGCCCAGACGCCCTTCCAGCGGCGGGATCTGCGGCATGGCACGATCATCGCTGCGGTTCTTGCCCCAGGCGTAGGCCAGGCTGGCATCACCCTTCCAGTTGCTGGTGAAACGGTAGCTTGCACCCGCCTCGGCACCGGCGATGGTGGCGTCGATGTTGCTGACATCGGCGCGCATCATTCCCGGCATCACCCCAGGTACATAGCTGAACAGGATGTAGTCCTCGACCACACCGGCGTAGGCGGATACCCAGGCCTCCAGCGGCCCCTTGGCGTACTGCAGACCGACATCCAGCTGCGTGGTCTTTTCCGGACGCACCGAGTCGAACGGCTGCACGGTGCCAACCGGCCCCGGATTGGAGACGAACAGCTCCCAGTAGTCAGGGAAGCGCTGCGCGTGGCCAAGCCCGGCATACCAGGTAGCCGGCAGACTGGACAGCTCTTCCTCGTAACGCACGAAGCCGCTGTACAGCGTATCGCGACGGGTTTCGCCAGCGGTGGGGTTAGCCCAGTCACGCTTGACCATCGGCATGCTGGAAGGATCGTGGCTGTTGAAAAATTCGCGCTGATCCTCGGCCTCGTGCAGATCTACCCGTACGCCGCTGACCACCTTTTGAGTGTCGGTGATATCCCAGGTCAGCTCGCCAAACAGTCCATAACTGTGCAGCATCGCATCCGGTACCCACGGCAGAGCGCCGCTACCGGCCGCGAGAACGGTCTGGTTAACTGCCTTGGTCGGATCCATCACCTTACGGTGTTCGCTGCGCTGCGCATCGACACCAGCCTTGAGCTCGACGTCGGTCCACTGCCAGGTGCCGACCAGACGCCCACCGACGGTGCGACGATCGACCCGCGAAAGCGTTGGATTCGGCATCATTCCGCCCGGACTGCGCAGGCTGAAGTTGTCCATGATGTGATCGGCGTAGTTGTAGTAGACCTGCGCCTCCAGCCCGTAGAACGTCTCGCCGATGTTGGTTTTCTTGAAGCGCAGCCCCAGGCTTTCGCGCTGGAACTGGCTGCCGTCCATGCCGCGTCCGGCATAGCGCGCATAGCCGTCGCCGCGCCCGGCGGTCAGCTCAACGAGCGTGTCGGCATCCGGCGTCCAGCCCAGCGCGACATCGGTGTTCCACTTGTCGTAGCGCGACGGCACGGTGTCGCCGTTGCCATCCTCGTAATCGTCGGCCTGAGAGCTGTTGGCCATCAGCCGCGCGTAGCCCTGCTCGCTGCCCGCCGCGGCATCGATATTGCGGTCGAAGCGGCCGTTGGAGCCGGTCAGCAGGCTGGCGTTGATGCGATAGTCCGGTTCGCTGAACTGTTCCGGTTCACGCTCGAACAGGATCGTTGCCGCCGAAGCCCCTGGGCCCCAGAGCACGCTCTGCGGTCCTTTGATGACGGTCAGCTTGTCGAAGGTATCCGGGCTGATGTACGAGCTTGGCGAGTCCATGCGATTCGGGCAGGCACCCAGCATCTCGCCGCCGTTGCTCAGCAGTTTCAGCCGCGAGCCGAACATGCCGCGGAACACCGGATCGCCGTTCACCCCGCCATTACGCACCGCGGAAAAGCCCGGGATGGTCTTGAGGTAATCGCCGGCATCGCTGGCCGGAACCGGCTGACGCGGAATCTTCGGATCGGTGACCACCGTCAGTGGCGACTGCTGAGCCACGCCAGTGATGACCATCGGTGCCAGCTCGACCGAGTCGGCTGCCTCGGTGTGATGCGAGTGATCCATCGGCTCGGCAGCCAGTGCGGCACCGCTGAGCAGGCTCAGTAATGCGGCGTGCGCCAGTTGCCAGCGGCGGCGCGAAGGACGAAGCGAAAAATCAACGGACAGGCGCGAGCGCGCCGCACAGCCAATAGTGTTACTGGACATAGTTCTTTCCACATCTGCATTTTTGAATAGCCGCGTTGGCGGCCTTGAAAATTCAACTCTGCAGATATGGCGGGGCGCGTGGATGGCCGCTGCTGCGGCGCTCGGCAGACGGCAGCGGCGCCTGCGGCAGCGCGTGGAAATAGGCAGGGCGATGCAGTGGCAGCGCCAGGTCGACGGACAGGGTCAGCGGTGGATTGAGCGTGAGCAACTCGCAATAGCCGCACAGCTCCAAGGCCGTCAGCCATGCCGGACCGTCACTGACAAGCGCTCGATGGTGCGCGACCGCCTTGACCGGAGCGCCCTCCTCGGCGTGCTCATGCGCCGCGTGGTGATGCTCGCCCATGACCGCCGGTTCCGGCGGTGATACCTGGAGCGCGGAATACAGCGGGCCGACATGAATCATCAGCATGGCGAACAGGCCAAGCCAGATACTCAATGTCGAAAGCCCTTTGCGCGTCACCGACGAATCCCTTGTTCGAACAGGCTGATTTACCACCCAAGGCGGGTGCGGCGGGATGATCGCATGTCACCGCACCGAAGTGGTGCGGCATGGCGCCGCACAACCACATAGCAAGCGAACAGACAATAAATTCCATAAAATGAGATTATATTGCTGAAATTATACCTAGATGGTGATTCCTGCCATTTTTAGAAGAGTTGTTGCAATTCGGCAACATAAAACCATAACGTTCGTCTCATGAACGACTGCGGCGGCAGGTAAACCGATTCCCTGCCCGCGCCAACAACAGGGAAACGCCATGACCATGCTCAAGAATCCGTCGACGAAATATCGCGCCTTTCCGACCCTCGCCATACCGGACCGCACCTGGCCGTCGAAGACCATCACCCAGGCACCGATCTGGCTGAGCTCCGACCTGCGCGATGGCAACCAGTCGCTGATCGAGCCGATGGACGCGGCAAAGAAGATGCGTTTCTTCAAGACGCTGGTCGCGGTAGGCCTCAAGGAAATCGAGGTCGGCTTCCCCTCCGCCTCGCAAACCGACTTCGACTTCGTCCGTGAGCTGATCGACGGCGGGCATATCCCCGACGACGTGACCATCCAGGTGCTGACGCAGGCTCGCGAAGATCTGATTACCCGCACGTTCGAGTCGCTCAAGGGCGCCAAGCAGGCGATCGTTCATTACTACAACGCCACCGCGCCGAGTTTCCGCCGCATCGTCTTCAATCAGGACAAGGCCGGAGTGATCCAGATCGCCGTGAATGCCGGCCGGATCATCAAGCGCCTCGCCGAACAGTACCCCGAGACCGCCTGGCGCTTCGAGTATTCGCCGGAGATCTTCAGCTCCACCGAGCCGGAGTTCGCCGTCGAGGTGTGCAACGCGGTGGTCGAGGTGTTCCAGCCGACCCCGGCGAACAAGCTCATTCTCAACCTGCCGGCCACGGTCGAGGCGGCCACGCCTAACGTCTACGCCGATCAGATCGAACACTTCTGCCGAAACATCGCGCGTCGCGACAGCGTGCTGGTCAGCCTGCACACCCACAACGACCGCGGCACCGGCGTGGCCGCCACCGAGCTGGGCCTGATGGCCGGCGCCGACCGTGTCGAGGGCTGCCTGTTCGGCAACGGCGAGCGCACCGGCAACGTCGACCTCGTCACCGTGGCGCTGAACCTCTACACCCAGGGCGTCAATCCGCAGCTGGATTTCTCCGACATCGATGCCGTGCGCAAGGTGGTCGAGGAATGCAATCAGCTGCCGGTCCACCCGCGCCACCCGTACGTCGGCGATCTGGTGCATACCGCCTTCTCCGGCTCGCACCAGGACGCGATCCGCAAGGGTTTCTCGCAGCAGGACCCGAACGGTATCTGGGAAGTGCCCTACCTGCCGATCGATCCGGCCGACATCGGCCGCAGCTACGAGGCGGTGATCCGCGTCAACAGCCAGTCCGGCAAGGGTGGCATCACCTTCCTGCTCGAGCAGGAATACGGCATCAGCCTGCCGCGGCGCATGCAGATCGAGTTCAGCCAGGTGGTGCAGAAGGAAACCGATCGCCTGGGCCTGGAAATGAGCGCCAAGCAGATCTACGCGCTGCTGGAAACGGAGTATCTGCAGGCGACTGCGCCGTACGCGCTCAAGGGCCATCGGCTGCAAGAGGAGAACGGCACCAGCGCGCTGGATGTCGAGGTGCTCGCCGATAACCAGTCGCAGCACTGGCGCGGCATCGGCAAGGGCCCGCTGGAAGCGCTGGTCGCCGCGCTGCCGGTCAAGCTGGAGATCATGGATTACCACGAGCACGCCATCGGCGCTGGCAGCAACGCCAAGGCCGCGTCCTACATCGAGGTACGTCTGGATGGCGAGCGCCCGCTGCATGGCATCGGCATCGACGAAAACATCACCACGGCGAGCATCCGCGCGCTGTTCAGTGCCCTGAACCGTGCCTTGCGTGAAGCCGGGACGAAAGCGGCCTGAAGCGAAACCGCACGATCACAAGGGATGCCAAGGCATCCCTTTTTTTATCGCTGCTACAGCGTCCGTCAGCAACCACAGCCACACGCCGGCGGTCTACCCTGTTCACCAATCCTCGCCCCCCTCACCCACCAGGAGCTTCCCATGATCGATGCACAGGGCTATGCCGCCCAAGACCCCAACAGCCCGCTCGCACCTTACCGTTTCCAGCGCCGCTCGCCGGGCGAACACGATGTCGAGATCGAGATCCTGTTCTGCGGCGTGTGCCACTCCGACCTGCACACCGCACGCAACGAGTGGAACAACACCCTCTATCCCTCGGTCCCCGGGCACGAGATCGTCGGCCGCGTCAGCGCCGTCGGCTCGGCAGTGAGCACCTTCAACGTCGGTGACCTGGCCGGAGTCGGCTGCCTGGTCGACAGCTGCCGCAATTGCCCGTCCTGCGGCGAAGGACTGGAGCAGTACTGCGAAAACGGCTTCGTCGGCACCTACAACGGTCCGGCGTTCGGTGGCGGCGAAAACACCCTGGGCGGCTATTCGGACCGTATCGTGGTGGATGAGAAATACGTACTGGGCATCCGCCACACCGACAACCTGGCCGCCGTCGCACCGCTGCTGTGCGCAGGCATCACCACCTATTCGCCGCTTCGCCAGTGGAAGGTTGGCCCGGGACAGAAGGTCGGCGTGGTCGGCCTCGGCGGGCTCGGTCACATGGCGGTGAAGATCGCCAACGCCATGGGCGCCCGAGTGGTGCTGTTCACCACCTCACCGGACAAGAAGGACGACGCCCTGCGCCTGGGTGCCTCGGAAGTGGTGGTGTCGAAGAACAAGGACGAGATGGCCGCACACGTCAACAGCTTCGATTTCATTCTCAACACCGTCGCCGCGCCACATAGCCTCGACGCCTTCGTCAACCTGCTGAAACGCGACGCCACCATGACATTGGTTGGCGCGCCGGCCTCGCCACATCCTTCACCCAGCGTGTTCGGGCTGATCTTCAAGCGTCGGCGCATCGCCGGCTCGCTGATCGGCGGCATCGCCGAGACGCAGGAAATGCTGGATTTCTGCGCCGAGCACGGCATCGTCGCGGATATCGAGATGATCCGCATGCAGGACATCAACCAGGCCTACGAGCGCATGCTCAAGAGCGACGTGAAGTACCGCTTCGTGATCGACATGGCAACGCTCACCGCAGCCTGAACGGACCAACGCCCACCCCGCGCTCCGAACGAGAGCGGGGCAGCACGCCGTTCGTCGAAAAAATCACAACCAATTGTTTTTATTGGTCTTTCTCTCAGCGCTGAGGGCTAATATGCCGCGCCGCATGGATGCGTTACTCGTTCGGTTGTCGAGAATGCCATGCGTCACTTCAGTCTTCTGCTGCTCCTTGTCTTCTGCGGTGCCGCCGCCCATGCCGACGCGCCGCGCACCTTTCGCGAAGCGAAAAAGCTAGCGTGGCAAATCCACGCCGAGCGCCCGGTGGATTTCTACTGCGGCTGCCGCTACCGCGGTAATCGCATCGACCTTGCCAGCTGCGGCTATGTACCGCGCAAACAGCCACAGCGCGCCGCTCGCGTGGAATGGGAGCATATCGTCCCAGCTTGGGTGATCGGCCATCAGCGGCGCTGCTGGCAACAGGGCGGACGCAAGCACTGCACCGCTAACGACCCGGTATTCAGCCGTGCCGAAGCCGATCTGCACAACTTGGTTCCGGTGGTCGGCGAGATTAACGGCGACCGCAGCAATTTCGGTTTCGGCGTGCTTCCCGCCCGGCCTGGGCAGTACGGCGCATGCCCCATGGTGGTGGATTTCAAGCAGCGCACGGCGATGCCGCCTGAACGCAGCCGCGGCGCTATCGCCCGCACCTACCTGTACATGAGCGAGCGTTACCAGCTACGCCTGTCCCGCCAGGATCGACGGCTCTACGAGCTGTGGAATCGCCGCTACCCAGTCAGTGAATGGGAGCGCTGGCGCAACCAGCGCGTTGCCTGCGCGCAGGGCAATGCCAACCATCATGTCGGGACCGTCAATCTGCAGCGTTGCACCGGCGACTTCGCCAGTCGCTGAGTCAGCCGGACTGCTTGTCGCCGTTCATCGGCAGCGGCATGCTGTGGGCATCGATACCATTGCCAGGACGCCATGCAGAACAACGCGCTTTACGTCACCCTCGGCCTGATCGTGCTACTGGCGCTCATCCTCTCTGGCATCCAGCCTTATGACCGTGCGACCTGGCTGCTGGAAGTCAGTCCGGTGCTGCTCGCCACCCCCGTGCTGCTGGCGACCCATCATCGCTTCCCGCTCACTCGCCTGCTCTACGTCCTGATCGCCTTCCATGCGCTGGTGCTGATCCTCGGCGGCGCCTACACCTATGCCCGGGTTCCGCTGGGCTTCTGGGTCCAGGAGCTGTTCGACCTGCAGCGCAACCCCTACGACAAGCTCGGCCATTTCATGCAGGGGCTGGTGCCGATGCTGGTGGCGCGCGAAATCCTGCTGCGGCAGCGCTACGTGACGCCTGGGGCGATGCTGAATTTCCTGGCGATCTGCGTGGCGCTGGCGATCAGTGCGTTCTACGAGTTGATCGAGTGGTGGGTAGCGCTGATCGCCGGTGGTGGTGCCACCGACTTCCTCGGTACCCAAGGCGATCCCTGGGACACGCAGTCGGACATGCTGCTGGCCTTACTCGGCGCCAGCGCGGTGCTGCTCGGCATCGATCGTCTGCAGGACCGGCAGATCGCCGTACTCGAGACGCATAACAAGCCCGAAGGCTGATCGCCATGCCCTACCGCCTCGGCGCCGACGCACTGCTGATCCTGCATCTGGGATTCGTGCTGTTTGCTCTGTTCGGCGGACTGCTGGGGGCGCGCTGGCGCGGCTTGCTGCCGATTCATCTGCTGGCGATGGGCTGGGCGATCTACGTCGAGCTGGCCGACCGCGGTTGTCCGCTTACCCACTGGGAGCAGACGCTACGCCAGCTGGCTGGCGAGACGGGCTACAGCGAGGGGTTCATCGAACACTACGTGCTGCCGCTGCTTTATCCCGGCTGGCTGACGCTGCCGGTGCAATACGTGTTGGCCGGCGTGGTGCTGAGCATCAATGTGCGGGTTTACGCGTGGGTCTGGCAGCGCAGACGCCGGCCGCGCGACGCATCCGCCGAGCACGCCCGCACGTTGCACGCTCCGGCCGAACAGCCTGCCGCTCAACCGCAAAGAGCGCCTTGCTGGGCGCTCTACCGGATCGATGACAACGGCAACGAAGTGGAAATGCACCGTTTCAGCGATTACCGCGCAGCCGAACAGGCGATGCATGACTACGAACGGCGCGGGCACAAGCAGGCCTACCTGCTGCGCGCGGTGCGCTAGCGCCGCAGCTTGCCGTCCCGGCGCCGCGTCAGAGCTGTAACTCGAAGGCGTCGCCGTCGTGATAGGCCGGGAAGCGCTCACGGAACGCTGCCAGATCGCGCGCACGCAACGTGCAACGCAGAACGCCGTCGCGCTCGCCGGCATCAAGAAGGGCATCGCCCTTGAAATCCAGCACCTGGCTGTCGCCACTGTAGGCGTGTCCCTTGCCATCCTCGCCGATACGGTTGACCGCAGCGACGAAACACAGATTCTCGATCGCACGCGCCGGCAGCAGACGGTTCCACGCATCACGGCGTGCAGCCGGCCAGTTGGCGGTGTAAAGCAGCAGGTCGGTACCGTGCGGGTCGCGACTCCAGACCGGGAAGCGCAGGTCGTAACAGATAAGCGGACGCACCCGCCAGCCGTTCAACTCGAATACCGCCTGCTGAGCCCCCGGCGTGTAATGCCGATGCTCGCCGGCCATACGGAACAGGTGGCGCTTGTCGTAATGCAGCATCTGGCCATCAGGACGCGCCCAGAGCAGGCGGTTGCGATGGCTGCCATCGGCGGCCTCGACGATCAGGCTACCGGTCACCACCGCATCAAGCCGTATCGCCTGCTCACGCAGCCATGCGTAACTCGGCCCCTCCTCCGGCTCGGCCAGCGCCGCCGCCTCCATCGAGAAACCGGTGGTGAACATCTCTGGAAGGATGACCAGATCGGCGCCGCGGGCCTGCTCCAACATGGCGGCGAAGCGCTCACGGTTGGCCGGCGCGTCCTGCCAGACCAACGAGGTCTGGAGCAGCGCCAGTTCGAGATCAGGCAGGTTGTTCAGATCGCGCATAGTCGTTCCGCCGCCTGACGCAGCGTCTCCTCTCGTTTGGCAAAGCAGAAGCGCACCAGCCGCAGCCCCTGCGGCGGCCGCTGGTAGAACACCGAAATCGGGATGCTGGCCACGCCGTGCTCGCGGGTGAGCCACTGGGCCATCGCCACATCGTCAAGATCCGGACGAATGGCCAAATAGTCGACCAGCTGAAAATAAGTACCCGCGGCCCGCTCGAAACGCAGGCGCGAGTCGGCCAGCAGGTCGCAGAACAGATCGCGCTTGGCCTGGTAGAACGCTGGCAGTTCGCCGATGTGCTCGGGATGCCCGGCCATGAAATCGGCCAGCGCCCACTGCAACGGCGTCACTGCGGTGAAACTGACGTACTGATGCACTTTGCGCAGCTCGTCCGTCAGCGCCGGCGGTGCCACTACATAGCCGGTCTTCCAGCCGGTAACGTGATAGGTCTTGCCGAACGAACTCACAACAAAGGCACGCTGGTACAGCTCGTCATGGCGCAACACGCTGGCGTGCTCACGACCATCGAACACCAGATGTTCGTAGACCTCATCGCTGAGCAGATAGATGTCACGCCCGCGGATCAGCTCGGCGAGGCGATCCAGCTCGCTGCTTTCGATCAGCGCACCGCTGGGATTGTGCGGGGTATTCAGCACGATCATCCGGGTGCGCGGTGTGAGCGCATCGGCCAAGCGCTGCCAGTCGATCCGGAAGTCCGGCAGGGTCAACGGCTGGTGGATGCACACACCGCCGGCCAGCTGCACGGCCGGCTCGTAGCTGTCGTAGCAGGGATCGAACACGACGACTTCGTCACCGGCGCGAACCACTGCCTGGATCGCGCAGAAGATCGCCTGGGTGGCACCGGGACTGATGGTGATCTCGCGATCGGCGCAGGCGTTTCGACCGTAAAGCGAACGCACCTTGACCGCCACCTGCTCGCGCAAGGCTGGCAGGCCGGTCATCGGTGCGTACTGGTTGTGCCCGGCCATGACGTGCCGCGCCAGCGCCTCGCGCAGTGCCAGCGGGCCGTCGAAATCCGGGAAACCCTGCGACAGGTTGAGCGCGCCGGTTTCGGCCGCGAGCTGCGACATGGTGGTGAAGATGGTGGTGCCGACGTTGGGCAGTTTGCTGGTAATCATCGATACAAAACGCCAGGGACTCGAAGGCTTGGAGTGAGACCGAGCATGCACGCCGCCGCCCGGTCCGTCCAGCCTCTGCCCCGGCGCGCGCCGCTAGCGCTTCTTGTCGCGACGCTTCTTCTCGGCCTTCTTGTGATGGCTCATCAGGCGGCGTTTCTTGTTGACCTGGCGATCGGTGAGGGTGTTCTTCTTGCCCTCGTACGGGTTCTCACCGCCCTTGTATTCGATGCGGATCGGCGTGCCGACCAGCTTCAGGACACGTCGGTAGGTGTTCTCCAGATAACGCGAGTAGGACTTCGGCACCGCATCGACCTGATTGCCGTGGATCACGATCAGCGGCGGGTTGGCGCCGCCCAGGTGCGCATAGCGCAGCTTGATGCGGCGCCCGGCGACCATCGGCGGCTGGTGCTCACGCACCGCGTCCTCGAGGATCTGCGTCAGGCGGCTGGTTGGCCAGCGAGTGACCGCGGAGGTGAACGACGCCTGCACCGACTTGTACAGGTGCCCGACCCCAGTGCCATGCTTGGCCGAGATGAAATGGATATCGGCGAAGTCGACGAAGAACAGCCGGCGTTCCAGCTCGGTCTTCACGTAGTCCTTCTCGCCCGGCTCCATGCCATCCCACTTGTTCAGCGCGATGACCAGTGCACGGCCGGTTTCCAGTACGAAGCCGAGCAGGTTGAGATCGTGCTCGACGACGCCCTCGCGGGCATCCATGACGAAGATCACCACGTTGGCGTCCTGAATCGCCTGCAGTGTCTTGACTACGGAGAACTTCTCCACCGCCTCGAAGATCTTACCGCGCCGGCGCACGCCGGCGGTGTCGATCAGCGTGTACTTCTCGCCATCGCGCTCGAACGGAATGTAGATGCTGTCGCGCGTGGTGCCAGCCTGGTCGTAGACGATGACCCGCTCTTCGCCGAGCATGCGGTTGACCAGCGTCGACTTGCCGACGTTAGGTCGGCCGATGATGGCGATCTTGATGCCATCCTTCTCGCTAGGCCCGGGGATGCGCTTGGCCTCCTGCCCCTCCGCAACCTCCTCGGCCACCTCGCCTTCGACCGCCTCGCCCTCTTCGGCGTTGTCCTTGGGGAAGATGCCCAGCGCCGCGTCCAGCATGTGGCTGATGCCGCGACCGTGCGCCGCCGCGATGGGCAGCGCATCGCCCAGCCCCAGCGGGCTGAACTCGGCCCGCGCGAGATCCGGGTCGACGGTGTCGACCTTGTTCGCCACCAGGAAGCTGCGCTTGTTCCGCTTGCGCAGGTGCTCGGCGATCATCTGGTCGGCGGCAGTCAGCCCGGCGCGCGAGTCGACCATGAACAGCACCGCATCAGCCTCTTCGATGGCCTGCAGCGACTGTTCGGCCATCTTCGCGTCGATGCCCTCCTCGTCACCGGAAATGCCCCCGGTGTCGATCACGATGTAGGTGCGTCCCTGCCATTTGGCCTCGCCATACTGGCGATCTCGGGTCAGGCCGGCGTACTCGGCGACGATGGCGTCGCGGCTCTTGGTGAGCCGATTGAACAGGGTGGATTTGCCGACGTTCGGACGCCCCACCAGAGCTATTACGGGAACCATGCGGCTCTCCATTGCGATATTTCAGAAAACACGAAGGCCGCTGCGAAGCAGCGGCCATACAATCGAGCGCTCCGCGGCGGCGGAGCGTCAGGACGACTTCGGCGTATCAGTCGTCTCGGCGGATGGTCAACGCAACCAGCTTGCCGTCATTGCTGAATACGTAAAGCCAATCGCCCTCGACAACCGGGCGCGCGCGCAGTCCGGAGCTGTCGATACGCTCACGGGCCACGAAACGCCCATCCACCTGGCTCAGCAGATGCAGATAGCCTTCACGGTCGCCCACCACCACGTAACTGGAAAACACCGCCGGAGCCGAAAGCTGGCGGCGTGCCAGTGCATCGTTGCTCCACAACGCCGTGGTGGAACGTTCGTCGACACCTTCCACGGTACCGCTGGCGAGGCTCAGATAGACGCTACCGTAGCCCAGTGCGACGCCGGAATAGGTGGAAGCATCGCGTTGCCACTGGATACGGCCGCTGTCGACATCCAGCGCCGCCGCACGGCCTTGGTAGGTGGCGACATACAGCGTACCGCCGGACAGCAGCAGGCCACCGTCGATATCCACCACACGCTCCAGCTCGGAACGTCCCTGCGGGATCGCCACACGCTGCTCCCACACCGGCAGACCGCGGCGCGTATCCAGCGCGATGACCTTGCCGTTGGACAGACCGGCAATCGCCAGCTGATTGGTCAGTACCGGCGCGCCGGTGCCGCGCAGGGTGAGTACCGCTGGCGAGCCTTCGTAGCTCCAGCGCTGCGCGCCAGTGTCGATTTCCAGTGCGATCAGACGATCGTCCTGGGTCTGCACCAGCACGATGTCGCCGTTCACCGCCGGAGCGGCCAGCACCTCACTGCTGACCCGACTGCGCCAGCGCTCCTCGCCGCTGGCGACGTCCAGCGCGATCACCTCGCCGCGCAGCGTGCCGACCAACACCAGACCATAGCCCGCACCGACCGCACCGGAAACCGGCACTTCGAGGCCGGTCTTCCAGTTGACCTTGCCGGTCAGGCGATCTACGGAAACCACCAGGCCCTCGACGTCGGCAGCATAGATTTGCTCGCCGTACACCGCAGGCACCAGCAGGTTGTAGGTTTCGCCCTGGCCCTCGCCAATCGAGCGGCTCCATTGCTTCTGTAGTTCGACCTCGGCTTCGAACTTGGTCAGCTCCGCAGGCTCCGGCTCTTTCGTGTCATTGCTGCTGCACCCGGCGGCCAGTACGGCGAAGGTCAGCAACGCGGCAGTCTTCCAGCGCATCGGTTACGCCTCCCCTCGGGCCAGATCGTCCAGCTTCAGCTGCAGACCGCCGATTGCGGCATCCTGCGACAGCGCTTGTTTGGCCTTGGTATAGGCGGCATGCGCCTCGTCCACGCGGCCCAGCTGCACCAGCAGATCGCCGCGCAGCTCCTCGCGGCTGGCGGCGAAGGCCTTGTCGGCCTCGCCTTCGAGCATTTTGAGGGCATCTTCTGCCTTGTCCTGCGCCGCCAGCACACGTGCCAGGCGCTGACGCGCCAGCTCGCCAAGCGTTGAGTCGGCAGGCTTGTCGACAATTGCGCGCAATTCGGCAGCGGCTTCGTCCAGACGGCCGCCCTCAACCGCCACCTTGGCGACAAACAGGCTACCGTACTGAGCGTAATGAGTACCGGCAAAGTCCTGCTTCAGCTGATTGCCCAGGCGCGCCACTTCCGCGGCGTCCGCCTTGCCGGACTCCAGCGCAGCCGTCAGCAGCTGCTGGTACAGCCCGGATGCGTTATACGCCTGGTTGAGCTGATGGTTCTGCCAGAACTGCCAGCCGAACACCAGCGCCACGGCGAGAGCGCCACCCGTGAGCAAAGGCTTGCCGTTGCGCTGCCACCAATCCTTGATTTGTGCCAGTTGTTCTTCTTCGGTACCCGAGGTCACGCTGTCACTCCTTCCATTCGCTTAGTCTCAGACCTGCTCGAGGCAGGCAGCCAGACGCTCGGGTAGAGCATCCCAGGCAATGCTTTGTTGTTCGCTGTCATCGCGCAGCGGCTTGCAACCTACCACGCGCCCGGCAAGTTCGTCCTCACCGAGAATCAGCGCGAAATGTGCGCCGCTCTTGTCGGCCTTCTTGAACTGACTCTTGAAGCTGCCAGAGCCGGCATTGACCAGCAGACGCAGGCCCGGTAAGGCGTCGCGCAGACGCTCGGCCAGACCGAGTGCCGCCAGTTCCGCCGCTTCGCCGAATGCGCAGATGAACGCGTGCGGCGGCTGATTCAGCGTTGCGGGGACCAAGTCGAGGGTTTCCAGCAGCAGCACCAGGCGTTCGACGCCCATCGCGAAGCCGACTCCCGGGGTGGGCTTGCCGCCGAACTGGCTGACCAGCCCATCGTATCGGCCGCCGGCACAGACCGTTCCCTGCGCGCCGAGCTTGTCGGTCACCCACTCGAACACCGTGCGGCCGTAATAATCGAGTCCGCGCACCAACTTCGGGTTGATCTCGTAGGCGATACCGACCGCATCCAGGCGCGCCTTCAGCCCGTCGAAATGCTCGCGTGACTCCTCATCGAGGTAGTCGTGCAGCGTCGGCGCATCGGCCAGTAACGCTGGGTCTGGGCATTTTTGCTGTCGAGGATGCGCAGCGGGTTGGTAGTCAGGCGGCGCTGGCTGTCTTCGTCGAGCTGATCGAACCGCTGCTGCAGGTAGGCGACCAGCGCGTCGCGATAACGTGCACGCGCTTCGCTGGAGCCAAGACTGTTGAGCTGCAGCGTCACCGCTTCGCTCATGCCGAGCTGTTTCCACAGACGAGCGGTGAGCACGATCAGCTCGGCGTCTACGTCCGGGCCAGGCTGGTTGAACACTTCTACGCCGATCTGGTGAAACTGGCGATAACGCCCTTTCTGCGGTTTCTCGTAGCGAAACATCGGGCCGGTGTACCAGAGCTTCTGCACCTGGCCGCCGCCGGTGAGGCCGTGTTCGAGCACCGCGCGCACGCAGCCGGCAGTACCTTCTGGACGCAGCGTCAGCGATTCGTCATTGCGATCACGAAACGTGTACATCTCCTTGTCGACGACATCGGTTCCTTCACCGATGCCACGGGCGAACAGTTCGGTGTATTCGACGATGGGCAGGCGGATTTCGCTATAGCCGTAGCTGTCGAGCAGCTGCGCAAAAGTGCCCTCCAGGTAGCGCCAGACCGGAGTTTGCGCCGGCAGGATGTCGTTCATGCCACGAATGGCTTGCAGGGACTTGCTCAAAGGAATTCCTTAACAATCAACTACGGGCGATGAGCGCGGCATCCGCTTCGAGCTTCTCGGCCGCCTTGCGGCGGATCAGCTGCTCCAGCTCGTCAACCAGATTCTCGTTGTTCAGCTTCTGCGCCGGCTTGCCGTCGATATACACCAGGTTGCTCGGGCTGCCGCCGGTCAGGCCGATATGCGCTTCCTTGGCTTCGCCCGGGCCGTTGACCACACAGCCGATGACCGCTACGTCCAGCGGCACCAGCAGATCCTCGACGCGCGCCTCCAGCTCGTTCATGGTCTTGACCACGTCGAAGTTCTGCCGCGAGCAGCTGGGGCAGGCAATGAAGTTGATGCCTCGCGAACGCAGGTGCAGTGATTTGAGGATATCGAACCCAACCTTGATCTCTTCCACTGGATCGGCAGCCAGCGAAACACGGATGGTGTCGCCGATGCCCTCGGCGAGCAGCATGCCCAGTCCAACTGCCGATTTCACCGTTCCGGAACGCAGCCCGCCGGCCTCGGTGATTCCCAGATGCAGCGGTTGTTCGATCTGCTTGGCCAGCTGACGGTAGGCCTCGACCGCCATGAACACATCGGAGGCCTTCACGCTGACCTTGAAGTCGGGGAAGTTCAGCCGGTCCAGATGCTCGACATGGCGCAGCGCCGACTCTACCAGCGCCTCGGGCGTCGGCTCACCGTACTTCTTCTGCAGGTCCTTCTCCAGCGAACCGGCGTTGACGCCGATGCGGATCGGAATGCCGCGGTCGCGCGCAGCCTCGACTACCGCGCGCACCCGGTCTTCGCGACCGATGTTGCCCGGGTTGATGCGCAAACAATCAACACCCAGTTCGGCCACACGCAGGGCGATCTGGTAATCGAAATGGATATCCGCGACCAGCGGCAACTGAACCTGCTGTTTGATCCGTCCAAAAGCCTCGGCCGCCTCCATCGACGGCACCGAGACGCGCACGATATCGGCACCGGCATCTGCCAGGCGACGAATCTGTCCGACAGTCGCGTCGACATCGCACGTCTCGGTGTTGGTCATGCTCTGCACGGAGATCGGCGCATCGCCGCCGACCGCAACGTTGCCTACCCAGATCTTGCGAGATGGGCGACGTTTGATGGGAGACTCTGAATGCATGCTTACTGCCCCAGCTTGATACGCGCCGTCTCGCCGCGAACATACGAGGCAAGATCCACGGCCGCGCCGTTGTAACTGATCTGCGCGCCTCGCGCGTAGCCCAGATGGACATCGAGCGGCGCCTTGCCGGTGACGCTGTGCTCGCTGCCAGCCTTGGCCAGGCCGCTATAGAGCACGCGACCGTCGGCATCGGTCACCTTGGTCCAGCAATCGGCACTGAACTGCAGGACCAGACGACCCTCACCAGCGGCGGGAACCACTGCCGGCTCCGACGGAGTCTCGGTGACTGGCGCGCTCACCTGGGTTTCCGGCGCGGCGGTGATCTGCGGCTCGGCAACTTCTGATACCGACTGATCGACAACGGTGTTTGCCTCATCAGCCGGAGCCGGCATGCCCTGCGCGTCAGGCTGCGGCGCAGACTCGGTCGTCGACGGTTGTTCGTCTGTTGTGGGTAGCGGAGCGTCCGCGACCTCCTCCTGGTCTTCCGGCCGATCGAGCAGATGAATCTGCGTGGTACCGTCGGCCGTTTCCACTTCGATACTGTCCAGCGCCGTCACCGCAGGCGCGGTCTCTGGCTGCTGGATACGCTCTTGCCACCAGTAAAAACTGGCGCCCGCCACGACCAGCAGTAGAGCAAAGCCGAAGAACCGCAAAACGCTTCGCGACAGTCGTCCGGGCTCTTCGATGCGCCCCAGGCTGGTGACATTGCTGCCAGTGGCGCTGGTGCCAGTATGCTGATCGAACTCCTGAACGAGCCGGTTAGGGTCCAGTTCCAGCAGTTTGGCGTAGGCTCTGACGTATCCACGGGCAAAGGTATGCCCCGGTAACTGGCTGAAATCGCCAGCCTCAATCTGCGCGACCGAGCGGGCCGTCAGATTGAGCTGCTGGGCAACGGACGCCAACGACCAGCCCTTGCTCTCGCGAGCCTGGCGCAGGGTTTCACCCGGATTGGCGCCCATCGGGGCAGCCTCGTGGTTCGGCGCTGTCATCGTTGCTCCGAAAGGTATTGCTGATATTCGGCCGTGCCGGGATACAGACGCTTGAGCTGCAGCGCCAGACTGGCTGCCCTGTCGCGATCCCCGTGGATATCGGCCAGACGGATACCAAGCAGCAGGCTGCGGGCGTTCTGCTCGGCAAGTTGGCTGTAGCTGTCGTAGTAGGCCTTGGCGGGGACGTATTGTTTGGCGTCATAGGCCATCAGCGCGAGTTCCAGCAGCGCGCCAGGCTGACGACTGTCCAGGCGCAGCGCACGAGTGAAATACTTCTCGGCCTGCTCCGGCTGGTTCAGCTTCAACGCGGTCATGCCCATGTTCTGGAAGACCCGCGCACGCTCGGGATACAGATTGTCTTCCGAGGCCTGGGTGAATCGTTCGAGCGCTTCGGCATAGCGTTTCTGCTCGAACAGAAAACTGCCGTAGTTGTTCAGAATCCGCGCGTCCCGACGACTGGCCAGCGCTTCGCGGTAATGCTTATCGGCCAGCTCATTTTCCATTTCCGTCTGGAATACCAACGCCAGCGCCGCGTGTGCATCAGCGCTGCGCGGATCGAGCTCCAGAGCCTTGCGCAGTGGCGTCTTGGCCCGCGACGCGGTGCCCTGCTGCACATAGCCGATACCCAGCTGAATGTAGGCATCGCGTGCCTGCTGGCGCCCTTCTTCGGTTTTCAGCGGATCGACAGTGCCGGTCGAAACACAGCCAGTCAGGCCGGCAAAAAGCAACAGCAGCGCAACGCGCAAGATCATCAGTACCCCCTCAGGATCGGTTCGAAGCAGCGCGCGCGGTATCGGGCTCGGTCTGCAGTTCGCGCACGGCGATGTAGCGCTCGCTACGGCGGGTGCGGTCCAGCACTTGGCCGACGAGCTGTCCGCAAGCGGCATCGATGTCTTCGCCGCGGGTCGTACGCACCGTCACATTGTGCCCGGCTTTGTGCAGGATGTCCTGAAAACGCCGGATGGCATTGTTGCTGGGGCGCTCATATCCGGAATGAGGGAACGGATTGAATGGAATCAGATTGATCTTGCAGGGGATTTTCGCCAGCAGCGCAATCATCTGCTCGGCATGCTCGGGCTGATCGTTCACGCCCTGCAGAAGCGTGTACTCGATGGTCAGCACGCGCTTCTCGCCGAGTCGCGAGATGTAGCGCTGGCAGGATTCCAGCAGCATCTGCAGCGGATACTTCTTGTTGATCGGCACCAACTGGTCACGCAACGCGTCGTTCGGCGCGTGCAACGACAGCGCCAGGGACACATCAATGACCTTGGCCAGCTCATCAATCATCGGCACGACACCGGAAGTCGAGAGCGTAACCTTGCGTTTGGAGATACCGTAACCGAGGTCGTCCATCATGATCTGCATGGCGGCGACCACGTTATCGAAATTCAACAGCGGCTCGCCCATGCCCATCATCACCACGTTGGTGATGGCGCGGTCGACTTTCGCCGGGACGGTGCCGAAGGATTTGTTGGCAATCCACACCTGACCGATCACCTCGGCGGCGGTGAGGTTGCTATTGAAACCCTGTTTGCCGGTGGAGCAGAAGCTGCAATCCAGCGCACAGCCTGCCTGGGACGATACGCACAGCGTGCCACGCCCAGCCTGGGGGATGTAAACGGTTTCGACGCAGCTACCCGAAGCAACGCGCACGACCCATTTGCGGGTGCCGTCGCTGGAAATGTCTTCGCTGACGATTTCCGGGCCGCGTATCTCCGCACAAGCCTTGAGCTTTTCGCGCAAGGCCTTGCCGATGTTACTCATGGCGTCGAAATCATCGACGCCAAAATGGTGAATCCACTTCATCACCTGACCGGCACGGAAGCGCTTCTCCCCAATCGACTCAAAGAAGCTTTCCAGCTGCGGCTGGGTCAGGCCCAGCAGATTCACTTTACGGGTCGTGGCAATCATAGGATTCACCTTCGCTCAATCAGCGAATGCGTGCGCACACTTCGGTGGCCGCGAAGAAGTAGGCGATCTCGCGTGCAGCGGAGGCTTCCGAGTCGGAACCGTGCACGGCGTTCTCGTCGATGGAGACGGCGAAGTCAGCGCGGATGGTGCCAGCTGCGGCTTCTTTCGGGTTGGTGGCACCCATCAGTTCGCGGTTCTTGGCAATGGCGTTCTCGCCTTCCAGAACCTGAACGATGACCGGACCGGAAGTCATGAAGGCAACCAGATCCTTGAAGAAGCCACGCTCGCTGTGCTCGGCGTAGAAGCCAGCGGCTTCACGCTCGGACAGCTGAACCATCTTGGAAGCGACGACGCGCAGGCCGGCCTTCTCGAAACGGGTGGTGATTTCGCCGATCACGTTCTTGGCGACGGCATCGGGCTTGATGATGGAGAAGGTGCGTTGCAGGGCCATGTAGGACTCCAAAACTGATGGGTTAAAGCGAACGAACAAACCCGCGAATCATACGCGGGTTCGGGTCAAAACATAAGGGTAGTCGGCAGCCAGAAGCTCGAGCGAAGCCGTATCGGCACCAGAGAGAGTAGCCGGTTATTGCGCCTCTTCGATCCAGGCGGCCTGGATGGCTTCCAACACTTTCTCGCCGCCACGCTGTGGATCATCGGAAAAATCCGGCAGCTCCAGCACCCAGCGATGCAGTTCGACGAAGTTCACGTAGCGCGGGTCGACCTCAGGCCGCGCTTCGGCCAGCTCGATGGCGATATCCAGTACATCGGTCCAATGCAGACTCATGAATGCCTCAATGCCCTTCGGAAACCTGGTTGATGGTGTACTTAGGAATTTCCACGACCAGATCGGCCTTGTCGACCACAGCCTGACAGGACAGGCGCGAGGTCGGCTCCAGCCCCCAGGCCTTGTCCAGCATATCGTCCTCGAGCTCATCGGATGGTTCCAGACTGGCGAAACCTTCGCGGATCACTACATGGCAGGTGGTGCAGGCACAGGATTTCTCGCAGGCGTGCTCGATCTCGATGCCGTTGCGCAGCGCGGCATCCAGTACGGTTTCGCCGGCTTGCGCCTCGATCACGGCGCCTTCTGGGCAGTGCTCGGCATTGGGCAGGAAGATGATCTGCGGCATCTGGGTCATTCCTCGATATCGTTGAGCCGTCGTCCGGCCAGCGCGGCCTTGACGGTTGAATCCAGTCGACGCGCAGCGAAGGCATCGGTGATCTGGCTGAGTCGCTTGCTCTGGCGCTCGATCGCAACGCCGTCCGGACTGTCGAGCAGCGCGCGCAGCGCATTCATCTGCTCTTCGATGGCTTCGCGCTCCTCAGCACTCAGCAGTCGCTCGCCATCAGCCGCCAGCGCCGCCTCCACGGCCTCCAGCAGCCGCTGGGCATCCACCAGCTGTTCGCGCAGTGCGCGGGCCTGCTTGTCCTCACCCGCCTTGCGGAAGGAGTCCTCGAGCATGCGCGCAATTTCGCCGTCGGTCAGCCCGTAGGATGGCTTGACCTGGATGCTCGCCTCGACGCCCGAGGTCAGCTCGCGCGCAGAAACACTCAGCAGCCCGTCGGCATCGACCTGAAACGTCACACGGATCTTCGCCGCCCCCGCCACCATCGGCGGAATGCCGCGCAGCTCGAAGCGCGCCAGCGAACGGCAGTCGGCGATCAGTTCGCGCTCACCCTGCAGCACGTGAATCATCATGGCCGACTGGCCATCTTTATAGGTGGTGAAGTCCTGGGCGCGCGCAACCGGAATGGTGGTGTTGCGCGGGATGATCTTTTCCATCAGCCCGCCCATCGTCTCCAGGCCCAGCGACAATGGAATCACATCGAGCAGCAACAGTTCGTTGCCGTCACGATTGTTGCCGGCAAGGGTTTCGGCCTGGATCGCGGCACCGATGGCCACTACTTCGTCCGGATCGATATCGGTCAGCGGCTCGCGACCAAACAACTGCCCAACCAGGCTGCGCACCAGCGGAACCCGCGTCGAACCGCCGACCATGACGACTGCACTGACTTCATCCGCCTCAATGGAGGAATCGCGCACCGCACGCCGACAGGCCTTGAGGCTGCGCGCAACCATCGGCTCGATCAGCGCATCGAACGTCGCCCGATCCAACTGCCCCTGCCAGCCCGCATAGCTGATCGGCGCGCTATCGGCATCGCTCAGATGCTCCTTCGCGGCACAGGCAATCTTCAGCAGCTCGCGCTGCGCACCTGGCTCAAGGTCACCGGAAACGCCGGCCTGATCGAGAATCCACCCGGCCACCGCATGATCGAAATCGTCACCACCCAGTGCGGTGTCACCGCCGGTGGCCAGCACTTCGAACACACCCTTGGTCAGGCGAAGAATGGAAATATCGAACGTGCCGCCGCCCAGATCGTAGATCGCGACCACGCCCTCGGCCTGCCGGTCGAGGCCATAGGCAACCGCCGCAGCAGTCGGCTCGTTGAGCAGGCGCAAAACATTCAGCCCGGCCAGCCGCGCCGCATCCTTGGTAGCCTGGCGTTGCGCATCGTCGAAGTACGCCGGTACCGTGATCACCGCACCCACTAACTCTCCGCCAAGCGTCGCCTCGGCGCGCTCGCGCAGCGCTCGCAGTATCTCCGCGGAAATCTCCACCGGACTCTTGGGGCCCTGCACCGTCTCAATGAACGGCATCTGTGACTCGCCCCCGCTGAAGCGATAGGGGAGCTGCTCACCCAACTGCTTCACGTCGGCAAGACCACGCCCCATGAGGCGCTTGACCGAGCTGATGGTATTGAACGGATCGCTCGCTGCCGCGACCTTGGCGGCACGCCCCACTTCAACGCGGTCGGCGTGGTAGCGCACGACCGAAGGCAATATCACCTGTCCATCGGCATCCGCCAGCGGTGCCGTGACACCGCTGCGCAGAGCAGCTACCAGCGAATTGGTGGTGCCCAGATCTATTCCGACGGCAAGGCGCCGCTGGTGAGGCTGAGGGCTTTGTCCGGGCTCGGCAATCTGAAGTAAGGCCATATCTGTCTGATGTCGAGCGCAGCGCCAGGCGCCACGCGAAGGTTAATCGTCGAGGCGCTCTTCGAGTTGGCGCACTTCCTGGGACAGCTTGTCGAGAAACTGCATGCGGCGCACCAGGCGCTCGGCCTCTTCCCGCGCCGCAGCATCGCGCCAGATCTGCGCGAAACGCTCATCCAACGCGCGCTGGGCATCCTTGAGGCGCACCTTGAAAGTGGCGACCCCCGGAAGGTCGACCTGCTCATGCAATGCCTCTAGTTCTTCACGCCAATGCATCTGCTGCATGAGGAACTCCGGGTCCTGCACAGTGGCTTCCAAGGGCAGGTCGTGCCCCTGCAAGCTCAACAGATAGCGCGCACGACGGGCCGGCGCCTTGAGCGTCTGGTATGCCTCATTGAGGTTGGCCGAGCGCTCCAAAGCTTGACGCTGCTCGGACTCGCCGGCGTCAGCAAAACGGTCGGGGTGAACCTGACGCGCCAGATTTCGATAGCGCTCCGACAGGTCGTTCAGATCGAGATCGAACTCCGGCTGCAGATCGAAAAGCGCGTAATGACAGGGATTGCCCACAGCGTCCTCAGATATTGAAGCTCTCGCCGCAGCCGCATTCGCCACGCACGTTGGGGTTATTGAATTTGAAGCCTTCGTTTAGCCCTTCGCGGACGAAATCGAGCTCGGTACCGTCAAGATAAACGAGGCTTTTCGGATCGATGATGACCTTGACGCCATGACTTTCGAACACCGCATCCTCAGCACCGGTTTCATCGACGAACTCCAACACATAAGCCAACCCGGAGCAGCCGGTGGTCCTGACGCCCAGCCGCACGCCTACGCCCTTTCCACGCCCCTGCAACGAACGATTGACATGCTGGGCCGCGGCTTCGGTCATGGTGATAGCCATCGACAAACCTCCTTAGAGCAGGCCTTTCTTCTCGCGATAGTCGCGCACGGCGGCCTTGATCGCGTCTTCGGCAAGTACCGAGCAGTGAATCTTTACTGGCGGCAGCGCCAGCTCTTCGGCGAGCTGGGTGTTCTTGATGGTTTCTGCCTCTTCCAGCGTCTTGCCCTTCATCCACTCGGTAGCGAGGGAGCTGGAGGCAATGGCCGAACCACAGCCATAGGTCTTGAACTTGGCGTCTTCGATGATGCCCTGCTCGTTGACCTTGATCTGCAGTCGCATCACGTCGCCGCATGCCGGCGCACCGACCATGCCGGTGCCGATGTTCGGATCCTCGGCGTCGAACTTGCCGACGTTACGCGGATTTTCGTAGTGGTCGATGACCTTTTCACTGTAAGCCATGATGCAATCCTCTCTGAATCAAGCGTTGCGGAGCCGACGGCTCAGTGGGCCTGCCACTCGACCTTGGAAATGTCGACACCGTCTTTGAACATGTCCCACAGGGGAGACAGCTCACGCAATTTGGTTACCGCTTCGCTGACTTTCTGCGCTGCGTAATCGACTTCTTCCTCCGTGGTGAAACGTCCGAAGGTGAAGCGAATCGAGCTGTGCGCCAGTTCGTCGTTGCGCCCCAGGGCGCGCAGCACGTAAGAGGGCTCGAGCGAGGCGGAGGTACAGGCTGAACCGGAGGAAACCGCCAGGTCCTTGAGCGCCATGATCAGCGACTCGCCTTCTACATAGTTGAAGCTGAGGTTGAGGTTGTGCGGCACCCGGGCGGTCATGCTGCCATTCACATACAGCTCCTCCAGGTGCTCGACCTGCCTAAAGAAGCGGTCGCGCAAGGCGCGAATATGCTCGCGTTCCTGAACCATCTCCTCCTTGGCAATCCGGAAGGCTTCGCCCATTCCGACCAGCTGGTGGGTCGCCAGCGTACCGGAACGCATGCCGCGCTCATGCCCACCACCATGCATCTGCGCCTCGAGCCGCACACGCGGCTTGCGACGAACATAAAGCGCACCCACGCCCTTCGGCCCGTAGGTCTTGTGTGCCGAGAACGACATCAGATCGACCTTCATCGCCTCCAGATCGATCTCGACCTTACCGGTGGACTGCGCGGCATCGACATGGAACAGCACGCCGCGGGCACGGGTCAGCTCACCGATGGCGGCGATATCGTTAATGGTGCCAATCTCGTTATTCACATGCATCACCGACACCAGGATGGTGTCCTCGCGCAGCGCCGCCTCAACCATCGCCGGCGTGATGATGCCATCCTCGCCCGGCTCGATGTAGGTCACCTCGAAGCCTTCGCGCTCGAGCTGGCGAGTGGTATCCAGAACCGCCTTGTGCTCGATCTTGGTGGTGACGATGTGCTTGCCCTTGCTGGCATAGAAATGCGCCACACCCTTGATCGCAAGGTTGTCGGACTCGGTAGCACCGGAGGTCCAGACGATTTCACGGGGATCGGCATTCACTAGCTCCGCCACCTGGCGACGAGCATTCTCCACCGCCTCTTCGGCGCGCCAGCCGAAGGCATGCGATCGGGAAGCCGGGTTACCGAAATTGCCGTCGATAGTCAGGCACTCGACCATCTTCGCGGCAACGCGGGGATCAACTGGAGTGGTGGCGGAATAATCCAGGTAAATCGGCAGTTTCATTCGCTTGTCTCCTAATCAGGCGGTCGTCCGGCTCATTCGATGGCGGACGCTTCGATCTTATCCAGCTGCGGTGAGCCACCGTTGGCGCGCCGCATGTCCTGGCGCAGCGCAACCTGCTGCACATCCTGGCGCTTGACCAGATCAGCCAGGCTGATGCTGCTTAGAAATTCATGTATCTGCTGACTCAGATCGCACCATAGGTGGTGAGTCAGACAGGTATCCCCGGAGTGACAGCCTCCGAGCCCCTGGCAGCGAGTGGCATCAACCGACTCATTAACGGCATCGATTACCTGAGCGACCTGGATACCCGCCATGTCGCGCGAGAGCTGATAGCCGCCACCAGGTCCACGCACACTGGTGACCAGGCTGCCACGCCGCAACTTGGCGAACAGCTGTTCAAGATAGGAAAGCGAAATACCCTGCCGCTCCGAAATATCGGCGAGGGAAACCGGCCCATGCTGCGCATGTAGCGCCAGATCGAGCATGGCGGTCACTGCATAACGGCCTTTAGTGGTCAATCGCATCGGCTTGCACCAAGCATCACGGTTTGGATGCGATTATGCTATTTCCGAGTATTTAGGTCAACTATATGCCCTATTAAATTACTCAGGAATTGGTCGTACGATCCGAGCACGCGAAAAGTGGACCGAGCAGTCACGCCGGAAAGGCCGGCATGATAGCAGCTGCCCACCGGCGCACGCATCAAGAGCGCGGGACATCCTCTTCGGCCGCCTTGACCTCGGTGAAGTCCTCTTCGCGCAACTGCGGCAGGTCCTCAGCGCAATAGTCGCTCCCCAGCGCCTTGAGCGCCCCGCACATGCCTTCCAAGCGGTCTTCCACTGCCTGAACGTGATCGAGCAGCTGCCCGATCGCACGCGCAACAGGATCCGGCATGTCGCCGCTGACACCGTACGCATCGAAGCCGATTTTTTCCGCGATTGCCTTGCGCTTTGCTTCTTGCTCGTCATCCGACTTCACGATGATGCGGCCCGGAATGCCCACCGCGGTCGCCCCGGCCGGCACTGCCCGAGTTACCACGGCATTCGAGCCGATCTTGGCGCCAGCGCCCACCGTAAATGGCCCGAGAATCTTGGCGCCAGCACCGACGATCACCCCATCCTCCAACGTCGGATGGCGCTTGCCCTTGTTCCAGCTGGTACCACCTAGCGTGACGCCGTGATAGAGCGTGACATCGTCGCCGATCTCGGCTGTCTCGCCGATCACGATCCCCATGCCGTGGTCAATGAAGAAGCGCCGACCGATACGTGCCCCCGGATGAATCTCGATGCCGGTCAGCCAACGCCCCAGGTTCGAGCTCATACGCGCCAGCAGCTTCCATTCGCGCACCCAAAGCCAGTGCGAAAAGCGGTGGATCCAGATCGCGTGCAGGCCCGGATAGCAGGTAACGACCTCCAGCGAGTTACGCGCAGCCGGGTCGCGATGAAATACGCTCTGGATGTCTTCGCGCATGCGTTCGAACATTTATTCCTGCCTCCGCTTGTGGGGCTCGCCGCGAACAGCCTTCTGTGTCTCGGTGAGAATACCGCGCAGAATATTCATTTCCAGCTTGCTGATGCCACTGCGCCCGTAAAGCCGACGCAGACGCGGCATCAGATGGCGAGGCTTGGCAGGATCGAGGAAGCCGATCTCGATTAACGTCTGCTCGAGGTGACCGAAATAGTGCTCGAGCTCGTCCGCCGTGACGGGCTGGACATCGAGCATCGCTGTGGTTTCGAGCTTTTCCATCTTGGTGGGCTGCCCCTGCGCGGCGAGCCATGCCATGCGCACTTCATAGGTCAGCACCTGCACCGCGGCAGCCAGGTTCAGCGAGCTGAACTCCGGACTGGAGGGAATGTGCACATGGAAATGGCAGCGCTGCAGCTCCTCGTTGGTGAGCCCGGCATATTCACGACCGAATACCAGAGCCACCTCACCACCCCGCTCAGCCTGCTCAAGACTTGCTGTTGCGCATTCGCGCGGATCAAGTAGCGGCCAGGGGATGCGGCGGTCGCGGGCGCTCGTTCCAAGCACCAGCGTACAGCCTACCAGCGCCTCCTCGAGTGTCGCCACGACCTGGGCGCCATCGAGGATGTCAGTAGCACCGGAAGCCCGGGCCACGGCATCCGAGCTGGGAAAATCCTCCGGATCGACCAGCACCAGACGTGACAGGCCCATGTTCTTCATGGCGCGAGCCGCACCCCCGATGTTGCCGGCATGACTGGTGTTGACCAGCACCACGCGGATATTTTGCAGCGACACTGTGGTTTCTCGGCGCGAAAAAACGGACGCAAAGCTTACCGCAGCACGGCGCCAGCCATCCAGCGAACGCAGTACATCGCCCGCTACATGCGAGGCGGCTTTCCTGATAGAATTTCCGGCTTTCTTTAAACGACCAGGTATCGATCCATGCAGCCCATGCTGAATATCGCGCTGCGCGCCGCCCGCAGCGCCGGCGAACTCATTGTCCGTTCCACCGAGCGCCTGGACGTCATCTCGGTCAGCGAAAAGGACAGCAAGGATTACGTCAGCGAGATCGATCGCGCTGCCGAACAGGTGATCGTCAATGCGCTGCGCAAGGCCTACCCGAACCACGGTATTCTCGCCGAAGAAAGCGGGCTGCTCGAAGGCAGCGGTGACGGCAGCGACTACCTGTGGATCGTGGATCCGCTGGATGGCACCACCAACTTCCTGCGCGGCGTTCCCCACTACGCCGTGAGCATCGCCTGCAAATACCGCGGGCGCTTGGAGCATGCCGTGGTACTCGACCCGGTACGCCAGGAAGAATTCACCGCCAGCCGTGGCCGCGGCGCAGCACTCAATGGTCGCCGCCTGCGTGTCAGTTCGCGCAAAAGTCTGGAGGGCGCGCTGCTCGGAACCGGCTTTCCGTTCCGTGACGGCCAACTGGACAATATCGACAGCTACCTGAATATGTTCCGCAGCCTGGTCGGACAGACCGCCGGCCTGCGCCGCGCAGGTGCTGCAAGCCTGGACCTGGCCTATGTGGCGGCCGGCCGTTACGACGCGTTCTGGGAATTCGGTCTTTCCGAGTGGGACATGGCAGCCGGAGCCCTGCTGATCCAGGAAGCCGGCGGACTGGTCAGCGACTTCGCCGGCGGTCACGAATTCCTGGAAAAGGGCCAGATCGTCGCAGGCAACACCAAGTGCTTCAAGGCGGTACTGACCGCCATCCAGCCTCACCTGACGCCGTCGCTCAAACGCTGAGACGAATAAAAAACGCCCCAATCGGGGCGTTTTTTATTTAGGGCTAAACCTGAAATTACTGTTGCGACAATACCAACTGGCCATCGCGCACCGGGATGGTGTCGCCCGGCTCTCGATCCATACGGACCTGCCCCACCTCACCCGCCAGATCGTACTTAACGTCGTAGCCAACGATACGATCTTCAACATCGGTCACGGTGTCGCAGCGCGTCTCCGTCGTCGTATAGGTGTCGCCAGCCTGCATGTTGCCCTGAATCTTGTTGCCTGCATAACCGCCGGCGGCCGCGCCAGCCACGGTGGCGATCTTCTTGCCATTGCCACCACCAATCTGGTTGCCCAGCAGACCACCAGCCACCGCACCGATTACCGTACCGGCGATCTTGTGCTGGTCCTGAACAGGGCGCTGCCGTGTCACCGCAACGTCCTTACAGACCTCGCGGGGTGTCTTGATGGACTCCGTTACAGTCTTGACCGCCAGGACCTTAGCAAACTCCGGCTCACGATCAACCAGACTGTAAGTCGCCAACGCACCACCTGCAGTCGCCACAACCGCACCCAGAATCGCCCCTGTCACCATTGACTTGTTCACTTCTTGCTCTCCTTCTGCAGAGCGCAGCCTGCCTGTGCCGATCAGACAGGCTGGAGCGCAAAAAGTTTCCTCAATGCAGACGCGCTGAGCGCAGGATGCGTGGCGCGATCAGGGTCGCTCATCCACCTCGCTGGCAGCCGGCGGCATGAGGTCGGTGGCAGTCAGCTTCAGCCACACCAGCACCGTTGCCCCAATATAAACAGACGAGTAGGTACCCACCACCACGCCGATCAGCAGGGCCAGCGCGAAGTTGGCGAGCGTATCCCCACCGAAGACCAGCAACGCGATGAGCGCGAGCGCCGTGGAGAAAGAGGTCGCCATCGTCCGCAACAGCGTCTGGGTAACCGAGATATCGATATTCTCGATCAGATCCGCCTTGCGCAGTACACGGAAATTCTCGCGAATCCGGTCATAAATGATGATCGTATCGTTGAGCGAATAACCGATCATTGCCAGGACCGCCGCCAAAACCGTCAGGTCGAACGGAATCTCGAAAAACGCGAGAATACCCAAAGTCAGAATGGTGTCGTGCGCCAGCGAGGCGATCGCCCCGACCCCGAACTTCCATTGGAAGCGGAATGCGAGATAAACCATGATCCCGCCCAGCGCCAGGAGCATCGCCAGGCCACCCTGATCGCGCAGCTCCTCACCGACCTGGGGGCCGACGAATTCGACACGCTTTACCTCGAAACGGGCCGAAGGATCGATGGTCTTCAACGCCGCACTGATCTTGCTGCCCAGCTGCGGATCATCGCCGGCCAGGCGGATCAGTACATCTGTGGTCGCACCGAAACTCTGAACCACCGCATCGGCATATCCCGCCTGGCCCAGCTCACGCTTGATCACTTCCAAATCGGCCGGCTGCTCGTACTGCAGCTCGATCAACGTGCCGCCGGTAAAATCCAGGCCGAAGTTGAGGCCCTTGCCGATAAGCGCCACCAGGCCGACGACAGTCAGCAGTAGCGTGATGGCGAACGCGATATTGCGGATCGCCATGAAACGAATGGTGTTCTTGATCATGGTCGTGCCCTCAGATCCACAACTTCTTGACGTTACGACCGCCGAAAATTAGGTTGACCATACCCCGGGTAAACATGATGGCGGTGAACAGGGAGGTCAGAATCCCCAGCGACATCGTCACCGCAAAACCCTTGATCGGCCCCGAGCCCAGCGCAAACAGAATCCCGCCGACCAGCAGAGTGGTCAGGTTACTGTCGAGAATCGCCGAGTAGGCGCGGTCGAAGCCTTCATGAATGGCGCGCTGAACCGAGAGGCCATTTTTCAGCTCCTCGCGAATACGCGAGAAGATGAGCACGTTCGCATCCACCGCCATACCAAGCGTCAGCACAATACCGGCGATACCAGGCAGCGTGAGCGTGGCGCCGATGATCGACATCAGACCGACCAGCAGCACCAGGTTGAACGCCAGTGCGACAGTCGCCAGCACGCCGAAGAACTTGTAGATGAGGATGACGAAAATCGATACGAAGATCAGCGCCCACCACGTCGATTCGATACCCTTGTCGATGTTCTCGGCGCCCAGGCTCGGGCCGATGGTCCGCTCTTCGGCGAAATACATCGGCGCCGCGAGCCCACCGGCGCGCAGCAATAGCGCCAGTTCGGAGGATTCGCCCTGTCCATCCAGTCCGGTAATCCGGAACTGGCTGCCCAGCGGCGACTGGATAGTCGCCAGACTGATGATCTGCTTCTCTTCCTGGAAGCTCTGCAGCATGACTTCCTGCTCCACGCCGTCGACGCTCTGTCGTACATAGCGGGTAACCGGCTTCTGCTCGATAAAAATGACCGCCATGCTGCGCCCGACGTTATTGCGGGTGGCGCGGTTCATCAGATCACCGCCGTGACCATCAAGACGAATATTGACCTGAGGTCGGCCGTTTTCGTCATAGCTGGCCTGAGCGTCAGTCACCTGATCACCGGTAATGATCAGGCTGCGCTCAAGCGCTACCGCCGGGCGGCCTGGCTCACGAAACTCGAAGGACTCGGTGGTCGCGCGCGGAGCGTCGGGCTCGGCGGCGAGACGAAATTCGAGGCTGGCCGTCTTGCCGAGGATGCGCTTGGCTTCGGCGGTATCCTGAACACCGGGCAGCTCGACCACGATTCGATTGGCACCTTGACGCTGGACCAGCGGCTCGGACACGCCCAGTTCGTTGACCCTGTTGCGCACGGTCGTCAGGTTCTGCTTGATCGAATACTCGCGAATTTCCGCCAGCTTGGCTTCGGTCAACGCAACGTTCAGGACTTGCTGCTCGCTACGCTCGGTGCTGGTCAGCTCGAAATCCGTGAAGTTCTTGCGTACCAGCGCCTGAACGCGTCCCAAGGTTTCGCTATCGGCAAAGCCCAACTGGAAGGCGTCGCCACGCGACGGCAGACTGCGATAACGAATCCGCTCCTTGCGCAGCAGTGCCTTGACCTCGCCCTCGTAGACCTGCATGCGAGCGGCAACGGCCTTCTCCATGTCAACTTCGAGGAGGAAATGCACGCCGCCGGACAGATCAAGCCCGAGCTTCATCGGACTGGCGCCCAGATTACGCAGCCATTGCGGAGTCGTCGGGGCCAGGTTCAGAGCGACCACGTAGTCGTCTCCCATGACCCGGCGCACGGCTTCCTTGGCCGGCAGCTGATCCGACAGTCGTTCAAGACGCAGCAAGCCGCCGTTCTCGGCGACTTCGGCAGCTTTCACCGCAATGCCAGCCTGCTTCAACGCACCAACCGCACGGTCGAGCGCGGGCTGGTCAACCTTCAGCGTCGTGCTGGCGCCGGTAAGCTGAATTGCCGGGTCGTCGGGATAGAGATTAGGTGCGGAATAGACCAGGCCAATAGCCAGCACTGCCAGGATCAGCAGATATTTCCACAGGGGATACTTGTTCAGCATGATGCCGCCCACTTAAAGACGCGGGGCGCCTTGCGCGCCCCGTCGTGGTATTGAATGAAGTCAGCTCAGATGGCCTTCAGCGTGCCTTTTGGCAACGTCGCGGCGATTGCCACTTTCTGGAACTTCAGTTCGACATTATCAGACACCTCGACCACCACGAAGTCATCGGCAACCTTGGTGACCTTGCCAGCGATGCCACCGGAAGTGACAACTTCGTCACCCTTCTGCAGACCGCCAATCAGGTTCTTGTGCTCTTTGGCGCGCTTGGCCTGGGGACGCCAGATCATCAGATAGAAGATGACCAGAAAACCGACCAGGAAAACCCATTCGAAACCAGTACCGGCAGGACCAGCAGCAGCCTCCTGGGCATGGGCGACGGGGATCAGAAAGCTCATGTAGCACTCCTGTTGCTTAAGATGGATTCGAGGAAATTTGTCATGCAGCCGGCGGCGTTGGCATACCGCGTCGGGCATAGAAGGCGTCGACAAAGGCCGCCAATGTACCTTGTTGAATAGCGTCTCGTAAACCAGCCATCAGACGCTGATAATGTCGCAAATTGTGGATTGTATTCAGCATGCTACCGAGCATTTCACCGCACTTGTCCAGATGATGCAGATAGGCGCGGGAGAAGTGCTGGCATGTATAGCAATCACAACCGGCGTCCAGTGGCGAGTTGTCGTGCCGGTGGATCGCATTGCGAATCTTGATCACGCCCGTATCGGTAAAAAGATGACCATTGCGCGCGTTGCGGGTCGGCATCACGCAGTCGAACATATCGACACCACGACGAACGCCTTCGACGAGGTCCTCCGGCTTGCCAACCCCCATCAGGTAACGTGGCTTGTCGGCGGGCATGCGCGGCGGGAGGAAATCGAGCACGCGAATCATCTCTTCCTTCGGCTCGCCCACCGACAAACCACCGATCGCCAGGCCGTCGAAGCCAATTTCGCAAAGACCTTCCAGAGAACGCATGCGCAGCGATTCATGCATGCCACCCTGGACAATGCCGAACAACGCCGCCGGACTATCGCCATGAGCGGCTTTCGAACGCTTGGCCCAGCGCAGCGAAAGCTCCATTGATCGCCGCGCTGTTTCCTCGTCGGCCGGATACGGAGTGCACTCGTCAAAGATCATGACGATATCCGATCCCAATTCACGCTGGACCTGCATCGACTCTTCCGGCCCCATGAACACCTTGGCGCCATCGACAGGAGATGCGAAGTACACGCCCTCCTCCTTGATCTTGCGCATCGCCCCCAGGCTGAATACCTGAAAGCCACCGGAATCGGTCAGAATCGGCCCCTGCCATTGCATGAAATCGTGCAGATCGCCGTGCTGCCTGATCACTTCAGTGCCAGGACGCAGCCAAAGGTGAAACGTGTTGCCGAGTATGATCTGCGCCCCGATACCTTCGATGTCACGCGGCAGCATGCCCTTGACCGTGCCGTAGGTACCCACCGGCATGAACGCCGGCGTTTCGACCGTTCCGCGGGGAAACGTCAGTCGACCCCGGCGCGCCTTGCCGTCGGTGGCAAGCAACTCGAACGACATGTGACAGATGCGACTCATTGGTTTTCCTCGGGTCCGCGCGCAGCCTTGTTGCGCGTTATAAACATGGCATCGCCGTAACTGAAGAAGCGATAGCCCTCCCGCACTGCCTCGGCATAGGCCGCCATCGTTTCGGGATAACCGGCAAAAGCCGCCACGAGCATCAGCAGTGTCGACTCTGGCAGGTGAAAATTGGTTACCAGCGCGTCCACGACATGAAACGACTTGCCGGGATAGATGAAGATATCGGTATCGCCACTGAACGGCCGCAGCTCGCCGCTGCGTGCAGCTGTTTCCAGCGAACGCACGCTAGTGGTGCCAACCGCTATGACTCTCCCACCGCGCGCGCGACAGGCAGCCACCGCATCGACCACCGCCTGACTCACCTCCAACCATTCCTGGTGCATGTGGTGATCTTCGATTCGCTCAACACGCACCGGCTGAAAGGTGCCGGCACCGACGTGCAGGGTGACGAACGCGGTTTGCACGCCCTTTTCCTGCAGCGCCGCCAGCAGCGCCGCATCGAAATGCAGACCGGCCGTAGGTGCGGCAACAGCTCCGGCGTGCTGTGCGTAAACGGTCTGGTAACGCTCCCGATCCGCCTGCTCATCGGCACGATCTATATAAGGAGGCAACGGCATGTGCCCAATCCGTTCGAGCAACGGCAACACTTCTTCACTGAAGCGCAACTCGAACAGCGAATCATGTCGCGCCATCATCACCGCTTCGCCGCCACCGTCGAGAACGATAACGCCGCCGACCTTGGGAGATTTGCTGGCTCGCACATGCGCGAGCACACGATGGCTGTCGAGCACGCGCTCGACGAGAATCTCGAGCTTGCCGCCAGACGCCTTGCGCCCGAACAAACGCGCCGCAATCACCCGCGTATTGTTGAACACCATCAGATCGCCGGAGTGCACATATTCGAGCAGATCGACAAAGCGGCGATGCGCCAGCTCACCCGTCTCTCCATCGAGCACCAGCAGGCGACTCGCGCGACGCTCCGCCAGCGGATGGCGCGCGATCAGAGAGTCCGGGAGTTGAAAAGAGAAATCAGAGACTTGCATGGTTTTGGCGGGATATTGGCGGGGCGCAAAGCTTAGCGGAAAGACCATCCAATCGCCACGTCGGCGATTGACCGTTCAATCGTCCATCCCTATACTGCGCCGCCACTGTGCCTCGATGGCGGAATCGGTAGACGCAGCGGATTCAAAATCCGCCGCTGGCGACAGCGTGAGAGTTCGAGTCTCTCTCGGGGCACCATTCATTGCCAACGACCGCGGGTCCACGGCAGCATCATGTCATCCTGTTCGACGGCAAGGCTTTTCGGTAAGCGAACCAGCTGAATCGGAGGCAGAATGACAGCAAAACGATCGTTACGATCTGCATAGCTTCATCCGGACAGTAACACTGATCCGAAGCGTCACAAGTCGGCATTCACTACTGATGTTCTTCACTCGCCAAATCTAGGCAAGATAGAAGGCAACAGCACCGGCTTGGCATCACTCTACAACGCATGAATATGCATCGCCGAAGAGGCACTTTCGCATGACTTCGAGGGGTTGGCATTCCCCGACGAGTTATCGTAGAGTGTGCTCACTGTGTTTGCATGGGTCGCTGTTGAATCGTGACCTGGTGCAGTAGATCTTCAGATCCGCTCTCCGCTCGACTCTCTTACTCTTTGCAACCAGTTCCAGCTTTCCTGCGCCATTGCGGGGGGCAATTCTACTTTTGAGTTTCAAGGATACAAAGACATGTCGAATCGTCAGAACGGTACCGTCAAGTGGTTTAACGACGAGAAAGGTTTTGGTTTCATCACTCCCGAGAGCGGTCCGGATCTGTTCGTGCACTTCCGCGCGATCGAAGGCAACGGCTTCAAGAGCCTGAAAGAAGGCCAGAAAGTCAGCTTCATCGCCGTGCAAGGTCAAAAGGGCATGCAGGCTGATCAGGTTCAGATTCTGGGCTGAGTCACCGCTCCGAAAAGCCCCTGATGGCAACATCAGGGGCTTTTTTATGCGCGCAATTCCGTAGAATGCGCGCCTTGTACCAACCACCAGGATTCGAGATGAGCCGACACCTGCTCAGCCCGCAGGGCCAGTTCCCCGCCGCCAGTCTGATACGCCGCCTCGCCGCCATGTTCTACGACAGCCTGCTGTGCATCGCATTGATGATGGTGGTGACCCTGTTCTACCAACAGGTGCTGCTGCGAATGTTCTATGGCAGCCAACAACTGAAGGCCGTGGCCGACGCTGGCGGCCTGGATATCGACCCGCTGCTTTCGACGCTGCTGATGTTCAGCCTGTTCGCCTTCTTCGCCAAGTTCTGGACTCACAACGGCCAGACGCTCGGCATGCAGGTCTGGGGTATTCGCATTCAGAACAAGGACGGCACAGCCATCGACCTGTGGCAGGCCCTGCTGCGTTTCCTGATCGCGATCATGTCCTGGCTGAGCCTGGGGCTGGGGCACCTATGGATGCTCTGGGATAGGGACAAACGTACCTGGCAGGACATTTACTCGGAAAGCCAGGCCGTACAATTGCCGAAAAATACCCACAAGAAGTAAGCAGAAGGCGGAAGAGGCTTCGACAGGTGTCACCCTGCCGAAGCGAGCGGCTCAAGCGGCGGAATCGGTCCGGACATCAACCCCCATGCGCCGCAGCTTGAAACCGTTATCAACCCCTTATCCCGCCCGGCGCAACAGCCAGACACCGATCAGCGCACAGATTCCCGCCGGCAGCGCGACCGCCAGCAATGGCGAGAAGCCGAACACCTGACTCGCCGGCCCGAGCAGATCCTGAATGATGCGGAAAACGAATCCGACCACCACGCCGGTGAAGATACGCTGGCCCAGCGTCACCGAGCGCAACGGGCCGAAGATGAACGAAATTGCGAGCAGCACCAGCGCGACAGTCACAGCGGGCTGCAGCACCTTCGCCCAGAACGCCAGCCAGTAACGGCCGTTGTTGAGCCCCTGATCCGCCAGGTAATGGATGTAACGCCACAAACCGGTGATCGACAGCGACTCCGGCGCCACCACCACAATCCCCAGCAACTGCGGCGTCAGCTGCACATCCCAGCGCTCTTCGCTAGCTTGCGCTACTTCGGTGTGATCGCCGCGAAAATGCGTGGTCGCGATGTTGCTCAGCAACCAGTGATCATTCTGGTAGCTGGCGCGCTTGGCGAAACTGGCCGACAGTAACCGCCGCTCATCATCGAAACGGTAGCGTGTTACCCCAACCAGCACACCTCCCGGCTGCACGGCGTTGACGTGCACAAACTCGTTTTCCTGCCGATGCCACAGGCCGCGTTTGCTGCTCTGAGCCTCGCCCGCCCCCTGCGCCAGCGATCGGCGTGCCTGGGCGATATCCTCGGCCCAGGGCGCCGCGTATTCACCGATCAGCACGCCGACCAGCAGTAGCACGAGTGTCGGCTTCATCACCGCCACGACAATGCGGCCGAGCGAAATACCGGCAGCGCGCATGACGGTCAACTCGCTGCTGCTGGCCAACGTACCCAGGCCGATCAGACAGCCGATCAGCGCCGCCATCGGCAGCATCTCGTAGAGCCGCCGCGGTGATGTCAGCAGCACATATTCCAGCGCATCCGCCAGCCCGTACCCACCCTCGACATCGCCCAACTCGTCGATGAAGGCGAACAGCAGGGCCAGGCCGACGATGATGCCCAGAACGGTCAGGATCGCCAGAAAGACATGGATCGCGATGTATCGATCGAGCTTAACCATGCGCCACCCCCGGCGCCGCGCGACGCTTCTTCAACCTCAGCATCAACGGCTCCCAGTACAACATCAGCAGACCTATCGTGAAAAACAGCCCGTGCACCCACCACAAGCCGAGTGCCATCGGAATCCGCCCCTTGTCGAGCGCGCCGCGCACAGCGATGAGCAGCGCCAGATATGTCATGTAAAGCAAGATCGCCGGCAGCAGCTTGAGGAAACGCCCCTGACGCGGATTGACGCGGGCCAGCGGCACAGCGAGCAGGGTCACGACAAACACCAGCACCGGCATGGACAGGCGCCACTGCAGTTCGGAGCGATGACGCAGGTTGTCGCTGCCAAGCAGATCCCGCGTCGGCATTGCCTCGCGCTCGCTCAGCTCGACGGCCACCTGCGGCTTGGGCAGCAGCACGCCGTAGGTGTCGTACTGGATGGCGCGGTAGTCTGCCTGACCGGGATTGCCGTCGTAACGGAAGCCATTCTCCAGGATCAGGTAGCGGCTGCCGTCAGGCTGGATCTCCTGTCGTCCACTTTCGGCCACCAGCACGGAAACCCCACGCGCCTTGCCGGAACGGGCCGATGTGTTGGTCTCGGAAATGAACACCCCTGCCAGCTCGCTGCGATCGGCCGAAAGCTCGCGCGTATAGGTCACCCGTGAGCCATCGCGCAGGTTCTGAAAGCGCCCCGGCACCAGGGTGTCGAACTCGGTCAGCGAATCCTGCTGATTGAGGATGCGGTCCACTTCGGCAATGCCCTGCGGCGCGAGCCCAAGGCTCAGCCAGCCGACCAGCGCCGCCACCAGAGCCGCCGGTGCGAGGCTGTAGAGCAGCAGACGACGCTGACTCATCCCGGTGGCCGAGAGCACCGTCATTTCACTCTCGAGATACAGCCTTCCATAGGCCAGCAATATGCCGAGAAACAGGCCGAGCGGCAGAATCAACTGCAGGAAGCCTGGCAGACGGAATCCCATGATCAACAGCAGCACGCCCGGATCGAGCAACCCCTGCGCAGCCTGGGCCAGGTACTTGATGAAGCGCCCACTCATGATGATCACCAGCAGCACGGCGCTGACTGCGCTCACGGTGACCAAAAGCTCGCGGGATAGATAACGAAAGACGATCAAACCGGACACTCCAGGGTTGTCAGGCTCCGACGGCTACGCTCAAACTAGCCGCCAGTTGCCGGTTCGCCGAGATAGACCATTGAAATGGCAGCACATCCGCCGTCAACAGCCGGCAGGCGAACCACCGGAAAAATTGGCCTGGCATTATCCTGCAAACCCAACTCTTTGTCTTGGGGACTCCCGTCATGGAATTCGTTGTAAAGACCGCGAAAGCATCCGCGCTGAAAACCGCCACGCTGGTTCTGCCAGTTGGTGAAGGGCGTACCCTCGGCGAAACGGCCCAAGCCGTCGATATCGCCAGTGGCGGTGTCATCGGCTCGATCCTCAAGCGCGGCGATCTCGACGGCAAGGTCGGACAGACTCTGCTGCTGCACAGCCTGCCGAATCTGAAGGCCGAACGCGTGCTGCTGCTCGGCGTCGGCAAGAACAACGAGCTGGATACCCGCCAGTGGCGCAAGGCGCTCGGTGCCGCAGCCGGCGTACTGAAGAGCCTCGGCGGTGCCGATGCCGCGTTCGCCGTGCAGGATGTGCAGGTCAAGGGTCGCGACACCTATGCCAAAGTCCGTCTGCTGGCGGAGCTGCTCGCTGACAGCGCCTATGTGTTCGAACGCTTCAAGAGCAAAAAAGCCGACCCGCGCGCACTGAAGAAAGTCGTCCTGCTCTGCGACAAGTCGCAGCAGGACGACATCGAGCGCGCCGCCCGGCACGCCTCGGCCATCGCCTCGGGCATGGCGTTGACCCGCGACCTCGGCAACCTGCCGCCGAATCTGTGCCACCCGAGCTTCATGGCCGAGCAGGCACGTCAGCTCGGTAAATCCTTCAAGGGCCTGAAGGTGGACGTGCTCGATGAGAAGAAGCTGCGGGACCTGGGCGCCGGTGCGTTCCTCGCCGTAGCCCAAGGCAGCGAGCAGCCGGGCTGCATCGTGGTCATGCAGTACAACGGTGGCGCCAAGGGCGAGCAGCCCTATGCGCTGGTCGGCAAGGGCATCACCTTCGACACCGGCGGCATCAGCCTCAAGCCGGGCCTGGGCATGGACGAGATGAAGTACGACATGTGCGGCGCCGCCAGCGTGCTCGGGACCTTCCGTGCAGTCCTCGAGCTCCAGCTGCCGATCAACCTCGTCGGCCTGCTCGCCTGCGCGGAGAACATGCCCAGCGGCAAGGCCACCCGTCCCGGCGATATCGTCACCACCTTGAGCGGTCAGACCGTCGAGATCCTCAACACCGATGCCGAAGGTCGCCTGGTGCTCTGCGATACGCTGACCTATGCCGAGCGCTTCAAGCCGCGCGCGGTGATCGATGTCGCCACCCTCACCGGTGCCTGCATCGTCGCGCTGGGTAGCCACACCTCGGGCCTGCTCGGCAACGATCAGGAACTGGCGCAACAGCTGCTCGGCGCCGGCGAGCAGGCCGGCGACCGTGCCTGGCAGCTGCCGCTGTTCGACGAGTATCAGGAGCAGCTGGACAGCCCGTTCGCCGACATCGCCAACATCGGCGGGCCGAAGGCCGGCACCGTCACCGCGGCCTGCTTCCTGTCACGCTTCACCAAACAGTATCCCTGGGCGCATCTGGACATCGCCGGTACCGCCTGGATCAGCGGCGGCAAGGAAAAGGGCGCAACCGGCCGACCGGTCCCGCTGCTGACCCAATACCTGCTGGACCGGGCCCTCTGAAATGCCGTGCCGCCCGCGTGTGTCCACCTGCCGGAGCGACTCGCCGCGCGCCGGCAGTGACGGAACGCGCCGATGACCCGCGTCGAGTTCTACGTGCTGCCGGACGACAAGCCACTCGGGCGCCTGCGCGCGGCCTGCCAGCTGGCCGCCAAGGGCTGGCAGCACGGCCTGCCGGTGTTCATCCGCTGTCACGACGCCGCACAATGCCAGCAGCTCGACGAGCTGCTATGGAGTTTTCGCACGGAGCGCTTCATCCCCCACGAGCACTACGCGGATGATCCCCAGGCACCGGTGGTCCTCGGCCTCGAACAGGCACCGGCGCAGCCGCAAAGCCTGTTGATCAACCTGGCGACGACGCTGTCGCCCCACGTCGATCAGTTCAGCCGGGTCATTGAGATCGTCAACCAGGAACCGGACCTGCTGACGGCCTGCCGGGACAACTTCCGCCTCTACCGACGGCACGGTTACGACCCCAGGCGGGTCGAACTGTAGACCGCTGGAAGCTCAAGCCCGGAAATTCGCCATGACGCCCAAATCCCCCGACAAGCCCGCTCAGTTGCTCGACGACCTGGAGTCCATCCGCGCCCTGCTCGGCGACCAGGATCCGCCCCTGCTGACCGAACAGCTGGACCCAGCCAGCATTCCCCTGCTCTCGGATGTCGTAGCCCCCCCACCTGTACCTCAGCCTGCCGCCACGCCGCAGCCCGAACGGCGCGAACCGGCGGCACGGGCCGCGTTCCGCTCGCTGGCCGAACGACACCTGGACCACGAGTTGCGCATGGCAGCTAATCTCATTCTGCAGGAGGTGATCGACGATTTCGTCCCGCAGATCGAGGCCGAGCTGAAGCGTCGCCTCGAACGTCGCGTGGACGAACTGGTGCGCACGCCCAAGAACTAGCGCGCCGCGCTGCAACGATTCCTGCGCTGACGCCTAGCCCGGACGCGATTTGGCTTTATACTCGCCCGTTTTTCCGATCAGCCGTTCTAAGGGTCCCGCCGCATGGACAAGACCTACCAGCCGCACGCCATCGAGACTTCCTGGTACCAGACCTGGGAATCGAACAACTATTTCGCGCCGCAGGGTTCCGGCGAACCCTACACCATCATGATCCCGCCGCCGAACGTCACCGGCAGCCTGCACATGGGGCACGGTTTCAACAACGCGATCATGGACGCGCTGATCCGCTGGCGCCGCATGCAGGGCCGCAACACCCTGTGGCAGCCGGGCACCGACCACGCGGGCATCGCCACGCAGATGGTGGTCGAGCGCCAACTGGGCGCGCAGGGCGTCAGCCGCCACGATCTGGGCCGCGCGGAATTCCTGGAAAAGGTCTGGCAGTGGAAGGAAGAGTCCGGCGGCAACATTACCCGGCAGATCCGTCGTCTGGGTTCTTCGGTGGACTGGTCGCGCGAGCGCTTCACCATGGACGAGGGCCTGTCCGAGGCGGTCAAGGAAGCCTTCGTGCGCCTGCACGAGGATGGCCTGATCTACCGCGGCAAGCGCCTGGTCAACTGGGACACCAAGTTGCACACCGCCATTTCCGATCTGGAAGTGGAGAACCACGACGAGAAGGGCCACCTCTGGCACCTGCGCTATCCGCTGGCTGACGGTGCGCGCACCGCCGACGGCAAGGATTACCTGGTAGTCGCCACCACCCGCCCGGAAACCATGCTCGGCGATGCCGCCATCGCCGTGCACCCCGAGGACGAGCGCTACAAGAGCCTGATCGGCCGTCACGTCATGCTGCCGCTGGTCAACCGGCTGATTCCGATTATCGCCGACGACTACGTCGACCTCGAATTCGGCACCGGCTGCGTGAAGATCACTCCGGCCCATGACTTCAATGACTACGAGGTCGGCAAGCGCCATCACCTGCCGCTGATCAATATCTTCGACCAGAACGCCTGCGTACTGGCCCGCGCCCAGGTGTTCGATATCGACGGCACGGTCAACGACAAGGTCGATGGCAGTCTGCCCGACGGCTATGCGCACATGGACCGCTTCGATGCGCGCAAGGCGATCGTCGCCGAGTTCGACGCGATGGGCCTGTTGGAGAAGATCGACGACCACGCATTGAAAGTGCCGCGCGGCGACCGCTCCGGCACCATCATCGAGCCGTGGCTCACCGACCAGTGGTACGTCTCCACCAAGCCGCTGGCCGAAAAGGCCATCGCTGCGGTGGAGAACGGCCAGATCCAGTTCGTGCCCAAGCAATACGAGAACATGTACTTCAGCTGGATGCGCGATATCCAGGATTGGTGCATCAGCCGCCAGCTGTGGTGGGGCCACCGCATCCCGGCCTGGTACGACGAGGCGGGCAACGTCTATGTCGGCCGTGACGAAACCGAAGTGCGCAAGCGCTACGAAATCCGCAACGACGAACCGCTGCGCCAGGACGAAGACGTACTGGACACCTGGTTCAGCTCCGGGCTGTGGACCTTCTCCACGCTCGGCTGGCCGCAGCAGACCGAATTCCTCAAGACCTTCCACCCCACCGACGTGCTGGTCACCGGCTTCGACATCATCTTCTTCTGGGTTGCCCGGATGATCATGCTCTCGACCCACCTGACCGGACAGATTCCGTTCAAGACCGTCTACGTCCACGGTCTGGTGCGCGACGGTCAGGGCCAGAAGATGTCCAAGTCCAAGGGCAACGTGCTCGACCCGCTGGATATCGTTGACGGCATCACCCTCGACGAACTGCTGCAAAAACGCACCAGCGGCATGATGCAGCCCAAGCTGGCCGAGAAGATCGCCAAGCAGACCCGCGCCGAATTCCCCGAAGGTATCGCCAGCTACGGCACCGACGCGCTGCGCTTCACCTTCTGCTCGCTGGCCTCCACCGGCCGCGACATCAAGTTCGACATGGGCCGCGTCGAGGGCTACCGCAACTTCTGCAACAAGCTGTGGAACGCCGCCAACTTCGTCTTCGAGAACACCGAGGGCAAGGACACCGGCGTAAATGGCGAGCCCGTCGAGCTGTCGGCGGTGGACCGCTGGATCATCTCCACCCTGCAGCGCACCGAGGCCGAAGTCACCCGCCAGCTGGAAGCGTTCCGCTTCGACCTGGCCGCCCAGGCGCTGTATGAATTCATCTGGGACGAGTACTGCGCCTGGTACCTGGAGCTGGTCAAACCGCTGCTGTGGGATGAGACCGCCAGTATCGAACGCCAGCGTGGCACCCGCCGCACTCTGGTGCGCGTGCTGGAAACCGCGCTGCGTCTGGCGCATCCGTTCATGCCGTTCATCACCGAGGAAATCTGGCAGCGCGTCGCACCGCTGGCCGGCAAATCGGGCCCGACATTGATGCTGCAGCCGTGGCCGGAGTTCGACCCGTCGCGCTTGGACGAAGATGCCGAAGGCGACATCGAGTGGATCAAGGCCTTCATGCTCGGCATCCGCCAGATTCGCGGCGAAATGAACATCTCAATGGCCAAGCGCATCGACGTGGTGCTGAGCAACGCCTTGCCGCTCGACCTGCGCCGACTGGCCGACAACGAGCCGCTGCTGAAGAAGCTGGCCAAGCTGGAAACCGTGCGCACCCTTGCAGCGGGCGAAGAAGCGCCACTGTCGGCCATCGCCCTGGTTGGCGATCTGCAGGTGCTGGTGCCGATGGCCGGGCTGATCGACAAGGACGCCGAACTGGCGCGGCTGGACAAGGAGATCGCGCGGCTGGACGGCGAGGTCAAGCGCGTCGGCGGCAAGCTGTCCAACGCCGGCTTCGTCGACAAGGCGCCGCCAGAAGTGATCGACAAGGAGCGCGCCAAGCTGGCCGAGGCCGAACAGGCCAAGGCCCGTCTGGTCGAGCAGCGCGAGCGCATCGCCACGCTGTAAAACACAAAGGCCGGCATCGATGCCGGCCTTTTGTTATCGATCATCTTGATTGATCGCAACGCATCGCCGGCGGCGAGCAGCCATCATGTCGCCGCCATATTCGAACAAAAACTGACAGAGCGCATAACGCTTCGCGTCAGCGAATCTCGCCTGTAACGCCAGCTTCGATTCCGATCGGTACATGTCGTCTGCGTGCGTTGTTCAGCTGTAGAAGCCGCAGCCAAGCGTCTGTCGATGCTGTGCCGGTTTGCTCATTCGGCAACCGGTACCTTTACCAGAGGGGAGCTTTTTGCGATGTACGCACTCATGGCTGTGGTATTCGTCATTGGTTATCTCTGCATAGCCTTCGAACATCCACTGAAGATCGACAAGGCCGCCGCCGCCTTGCTCACCGCGGTGCTGACCTGGACGGTGCTGGTACTGGGGGCCGACGAGATTCTGCCGCTGCTGCAGTCCGGTACCCATGATCCGGCGGATTCGTCAGCCATCGTGGTCGAAGCCCTGCGCCATCATCTCGGCGAAATCTCGGAGATCCTGTTCTTTCTGCTCGGCGCAATGACCATCGTCGAGCTGATCGACTCCCATGAAGGCTTCAAGGTCATCACTGACCGCATCCAGACACGCAAACGCGTGCACCTGCTGTGGATCGTCGGGCTGATTACCTTCTTTCTCTCCTCGGTGCTGGACAACCTCACCACCACCATCGTCATGGTCTCGCTGCTGCGCAAATTGATCCGCGGGCGCCCCGAGCGCTGGCTCTACGTCGGTATCGTGGTGATCGCCGCCAACGCCGGAGGCGCCTGGTCGCCGATCGGCGACGTGACCACCACGATGCTGTGGATCGGCACGCAGATCTCCGCAGGCGGCATCATCACCGGCCTGTTCGTACCCAGTCTGGTCTGCCTGCTGGTGCCGTTGCTGATTCTCAGCTTCCGCCTGCGCGGCGAAGCTCCACGCCCTCGGCCCCGGGCACACCTAGCGGAGCATCAGCCTCCGGCCACCACGGTGTTCGAACGCAATCTGGTATTGGGCCTGGGCCTTGGCTCGCTGCTATTCGTTCCGGTCTTCAAGACCATTACCCATCTGCCGCCGTACATGGGCATTCTCTTCGGCCTCGGCCTGCTGTGGATCACCACCGAGTACATCCATCGCGGCAAGAACGATGAACACAAACACCCGCTTTCGGTGGTCGGCGTACTGCGCAAGGTCGACACACCCAGCGTGCTGTTCTTCCTCGGCATCCTGCTGGCGGTTTCCAGCCTCGCCACGGCTGGCCATTTGACCCAGGTGGCCGAAGGACTGCGCCAATCGCTGGGCAACATCTATGCGATCAACTATGCCATCGGCCTGCTGTCGGCAATCGTCGATAACGTGCCGCTGGTGGCCGGTGCCATGAAAATGTACCCGCTGGTCAGCCCCGAGACGCTTGCCGCAGCCGCGCCGGATGAGTCCGGCTGGCTGTCGCAGTTCCTCACCGACGGCACCTTCTGGGAGTTGCTCGCCTACTGCGCAGGCACTGGCGGCAGCAGCCTGATCATTGGCTCCGCGGCGGGGGTCGCGGCGATGGGCATGGAGAAGATCAGCTTTACCTGGTATCTCAAGCGGGTCAGCCTGCTGGCGTTCCTCGGCTACACCGCCGGCGCGGTGACCTACATCGGCATGCTCGCGCTGACCTGACGGTCACTCGCGACCAACTCATCCTGGGCATTGCAACCCGCAATGCCCGGACAGGGACTCTCCATGACCACCAGCAAAACCAGAACCAGCTTCTACCGCCGACTCTACGTCGCCTGGCTGATCGACAGTGGCGCTGCCACCAGCGTCCCGGCGCTGATGGCGGTCACCGGCATGCCGCGACGCACCGCGCAGGACACCCTCGCCGCGCTGGCCGAGTTGGATATCGACTGCCACTTCGCCCAGGACGACGGCGAACGACACAACGCAGGCCATTACAGCATCCGCGACTGGGGAGCCATCGACCGCAGCTGGATCGAGCGCAACCTGCCACGCATCAAATCCGTGCTCGGCTATCCCTGACCACCCATGAACGGCGATCTGCTGCTGGTTCTGAGCCTGCTGGGCCTCTGCGTCGGGCTGTTCATCGTCAACCGTCCGCGCATGGACGTGGTCGCGCTGCTGGCGATGGTCGCCCTGCCGCTGTCTGGCGTGCTGACCATTGACGAGGCGCTGGCCGGCTTCAGCGACCCCAGCGTGCTGCTGATCGCAGCGCTGTTCGTCATCGGCGACGGTTTGGTGCGTACCGGCATCGCCTATCGCCTGGGCGATTGGCTGATGCGCCGCGCCGGCAGCAGCGAGAGCCGGCTGCTGATCCTGCTGATGCTGGCGGTCGCGGGGCTCGGCTCGGTGATGAGTTCTACCGGCGTGGTAGCGATCTTCATCCCCGTGACACTCGGCATCGCCGCGCGCATGCAGCTGTCGCCGCGCCGGCTGATGATGCCGCTGGCGTTCGCCGGCTTGATCAGCGGCATGCTGACGCTGGTCGCCACGCCGCCGAACATGGTGGTGCACAGCGAACTGCGTCGCGCCGGCCTGGACGGCTTCGCCTTCTTCGACTTCGCTCCCATCGGCCTCGCCATCCTGCTGCTCGGCATCGGCTACATGCTGCTGGCGCGCCGCTGGCTGGGCGGCAATGACCGGCATGAACAACCGCGACCGCGCCTGACGCTGGCCGCCCTGGCCCAGGCCTACTGCCTCGGCGAGCGTGAGCGGCGGCTCCGCGTCAAACCCGGTTCGATCCTCGGCGACCGCGTGCTGGACGAACTGGAGCTGCGCAAGCAGTACGGCATCAACGTGATCGCCATCGAACGCCAGCACCGTTTTCGCAAGCTGTTGCTGGTGGCTACCGGCAATACCGAGCTGCTCGTCGGCGACGTGCTGCTGGTCGATCTGGCCAGCCCGGCGATCGGCCTGCTCGGTGCCTTCGACGAACTCGGCCTGGAGCCTCTGCAGCTGTCGCGCTCCTATTACGCCGATCATTCGCATGAGCTGGGCCTGGCCGAGGTCGCGCTGCCACCCGATTCGAGCCTGCCAGGCAAGACGATCCAGCAGCTGGGCTTTCGCAGCCATCACAAGCTCAACGTAGTCGGCCTGCGGCGCAATCACCAGGCGCTGCGTGGTCTGCTGGTGGACGAGAAGCTCAAGCCAGCCGATACCCTGCTGGTCGCCGGCAGCTGGAAGCACATCCACCGTCTGCAGGGCCTGAGTCGCGACTTCCTGGTGCTCAGCTTGCCGGCGGAGGTGGATGACGTGGCGCCCGCCGCCCGCCGCGCGCCGCTCGCCCTGTTCAGCCTGGCGGCGATGGTGGCGCTGATGGTCAGCGGCCTGGTGCCGAACGTGCTGGCGGCGCTGATCGGCTGCCTCTTGATGGGACTGTTCCGCTGCATCGACATGGACAGCGCCTACAAGGCCATTCACTGGCAGAGCCTGATTCTGATCGTCGGCATGCTGCCCTTCGCCCAGGCGCTGCAGAAAACCGGTGGCATCGCCCTGGCCACTGGCGGCCTCATTGGCCTGCTGGGCGACGCCGGGCCGTATGCGCTGCTGGCCTGCCTGTTCGTGCTCACCGCCGTGATCGGGCTGTTCATCTCCAACACGGCGACTGCCGTGCTGATGGCGCCGATCGCGCTGTCGGTGGCCGAACAGTTGGGAGCCTCGCCCTACCCCTTCGCCATGATCGTCGCGCTGGCCGCTTCGGCCGCCTTCATGACACCCGTCTCTTCACCGGTGAACACCCTGGTGCTGAATCCCGGGCATTACCGCTTCACCGATTTCGTGCGCATCGGCGTGCCCTTCACGCTGCTGGTGATGCTGGTCTCGCTGCTGCTGGTGCCGCTGCTGTTCCCATTCCAGGGCTGACGGCCGGCAAAAAGTGGCATGGTCGCCGGCGCCGTGGGCGGTTACTCTCGACCTCCCATACCAACAAGAAATTTCTCCATGCCGCACCGCCCTGCCCTGTTCCCGGTTCTGCTCGCCGGCGCCACGCTGCTGCTGGTCGTCCACGGCCTTGGCCGTTTCGTCTACACACCTCTGCTGCCCTGGCTAGTGGAAGATGGCCTGCTCAGCGTGCAACAGGGCGCCAGCATCGCCAGCTGGAACTACCTCGGTTACCTGATCGGCGCGCTGCTCGCGCTGCGCTGGCACCGCGTCGCGCAAATTCGCCGCAGCCTGCCCTGGGCACTGGCGCTGCATCTGCTCAGCGCGCTGCTGCAGACCCAGGCGCAATCGCCCGATGCGCTCGCCGCGCTGCGTCTGGCCAACGGCATCGCCAACGGCCTGGTGTTCGTGCAGGCGCCGTCGCTGATTCTCGAATGGCTGGTCCGTCACCAGCGCGCGTCGTCCAGCGGTCTCGTCTATCTCGGCGTCTGCGTCGGCCTGATCGTCTCCAGCCTGCTGGTCAGCCTGAGCGACGGACTGCTGCAGGGCGCCGAGCGCTGGTGGCCGGCGGCGCTGCTGTCGCTGCCGCTGGCCTGGTGGGGCTGGCGCCAACTGGCGAAACTCGATCTGCCGAACGAAACACCGGCCGACGATCCAGCCACGGCGCCCAGCGGCCGGCTGTTCGACCGGGCCAGCACGCCGCTGTTCCTATCCTATGCCGGCGCCGGCATGGGCTACATCCTGCCGATGACCTTCCTGCCGATGATCGCGAGACTGCAGGTCGAGCCCGGCGATTTCCTCATCGATGGCAGCTGGCTGGTGGTCGCCCTGTCGACCCTGCCGTCGCCCTGGCTGTGGAACCGCCTGGGCGGGCGCCTCGGCGACGATATCGCGCTGCGCCTGAGCTATCTGGCGCAACTGCTCGGCGTGCTGGCGGTGCTGCTGTTGCCCGGCGCGAGCGGCATCCTGCTCTGCGCGGTGCTGGTCGGCGGCACTTTCCTCGGTACCGTGCTGCTGACCCAGCGACTGGCGCGCACGCTGCACCCGCACCAGGGGCCGCGCCTGTCCGCGGCGCTGATCGCCCTCTACGGCCTGACCCAGCTCGCCGCGCCCTGGCTGACCAGCCTCTGGATGGGCATCGGCGGCAGCCTGCACAGTGCCTTCTGGCTCGGCGCCGGCGCACTGCTCTGGGGCCTGCTGTGGATGCTGGCGGTGCCGCGCCGACGGTGAAACCTGTGGGACAATGCGCGCCCCGTTCGCAGCGATCCGTCCCACCATGTCCGTCCGCAAACCCAAGGCCCCGGCCAGCGCCAAGCCCGACCGCCCGCTCCTGCATCCGCGCAACCGCCACAGTGGGCGCTACGATTTCCCTGCGCTGATCGCCGGCTGCCCGGCGCTGGCCGACTTCGTCATCGTCAATCCGTACGGCAAGCAGAGCATCGATTTCGCCGACCCGGCGGCGGTGAAGGTATTCAACCGCGCGCTGCTCAAGCAGTTCTACGGGATCGAGCACTGGGACATCCCAGCCGGCTACCTGTGCCCGCCGGTACCCGGACGCGCCGACTACCTACACGGTCTGGCCGACCTGCTGGCCGCCGACAACGCCGGCAGCATTCAGCGCGGCAGGCAGATCCGTGCGCTGGATATCGGCACCGGGGCCAACTGCATCTATCCGCTGATCGGCCACTGCGAGTACGGCTGGCGCTTCACCGGCTCGGATATCGACAGCGTCGCGCTGAACGCTGCGCAGGCGATCGTCACGGCTAACGGGCTGAGCGACGCCATCGAGCTGCGCCAGCAATCTGATCGCCGGCACATCTTCCACGGCCTGCTACAGGCGGATGAGCGCTTCGATCTCAGCCTGTGCAACCCGCCGTTTCACGCTTCAGCCAGCGAAGCGACGGCCGGCAGCCAGCGCAAATGGCGCAACCTCGGCAAGCTCGACCCCAAGCGCAAGCTGCCCGTGCTGAACTTCGGCGGACAAGCGGCGGAGCTGTGGTGCGAGGGCGGCGAGGCGGCGTTCATCGCCCGCTTGGCCGAGGAAAGCGTGGCAGTCAGCCAGCAGATCTGCTGGTTCAGCACGCTGGTCTCCAAAGGCGGCAACGTCGCGCCGCTGCAGGCCAGGCTGCGCAGGCTCGGGGCGCGGGAGGTACAGACGCTGGACATGGCCCAGGGCCAGAAGCGCAGCCGCTTCGTGGCATGGACCTTTCTTGACGTGGATCAGCGTGCGCAATGGCGCGCACGGCGCGGGTTACAACAACAGGTCTGATCGCGCGGCGATCAGATCGCCAGATCCCAAAGCTGCTTGTTCTTCAGCGCCAGGGTCTGGATATAGCGCGGTTCACCGTTGATTTCTTCCAGCTCGGTCATGCCGGCCAGTTCGCCCACCACGCGATAGCGCTTGCCGGCGCGCTTGTCCTGCAAGGGATAGAGCTTGGCGATGTGCTGGGCGAGTTCGGTGAGGGTGGTCATGTGTGGGCTCCATAAAACTGCGTGCAGCAGCTTTTTACAGTGCTTTGATTACGGTTCTGCGACAAAGATTGCCGCCTCGCTCGTTGGAGCCCAGCAACGGCGATTTGATTCCGTACACGCGGCGATTTTTTCCGAACGGCGGCGAACCGATCAGCAAATCCCCATTCCCAGCTGCAGCAGCGCCAGACCGCCGCGCTGCCAGCCGAGCCACGCCAGCAGGAGCAGACCGCCGAGCAGCGCGGCCAGCACGACGGCGAACCCCAGCCGGCGCATCACCCACCCGCCTGCGCGGCGCGCAGTCGTGCCACCGGCTGCTCTCGGATCGGCCAGTTCAACGCCGCCGCCATCAGGCTGAGGGCGATCGCGATCTGCCAGACCAGGTCGTAGCTGCCGGTATGATCGTACAGCCAACCGCCCAGCCAGCCACCGAAGAACGAACCGATCTGATGGAACAGGAAGGCAATCCCGCCGAGCATCGACAGATTGCGCACACCGAACATCGTCGCCACCGTGCCATTGGTCAGCGGCACCGTCGACAGCCACAGCAGCCCCATCGCGATACCGAACGCATAGGCGCTCCACACGCTCAGCGGTGCCAGCAGGAACGCGCTAATCACCACTCCGCGAATCAGATACAAGGCCGCCAGCAGACGCGGCTTGGAATAGCAGCTGCCCAGCCAGCCAGCGGTGTAGGTGCCGACGATATTGAACAGCCCGACCAGCGCCAGCACCGTGGTGCCGACCTGCGCCGGCAGGTGCTGATCGACCAGATAGGCCGGCAGATGCACGCCGATGAATACCACTTGGAAGCCGCAGACGAAGAACCCCAGCGCCAGCAGGCGAAACCCGGAATGCCCGACCGCCTCGCGCAGCGCTTCGCCGAGCGACTGCTGCGCGCCCGCCGGCACCGGCGCCTGGCGGTCGCCGCGCATCATCGCCGCCAGCGGCACGATCAGCGCGATCAGCAGCCCCAGCGCCAGCAGCGCCGACGACCAGCCCAGCCACTCGATCAGCCCGAGGCTGCCCGGCAGCATGATGAACTGGCCGAACGAACCGGCCGCGGCGGCGATGCCCATCGCCATGCTGCGCTTTTCCACCGGCACCGCACGCCCCACCGCCCCGAGAATCACCGAGAAGGAGGTTCCCGACAGTCCCAGGCCGATCAGCACGCCGGCGCTCAGGCTCAGCGTTAGCGGCGTGTCGGCGCTCGCCATCAGCAGCAGACCGATGGCATAGAGAATGCCGCCGACCAGCACTGCGCGGGCAACGCCGAAGCGATCAGCCAGTGCCCCGGTCACCGGCTGCGCCAGCCCCCAGATCAGGTTCTGCAGCGCGATGGCAAAGGCGAACACCTCGCGCCCCCAGCCGAACTCCGCGCTCATCGGCGGCAGGAACAGGCCAAAGCCATGTCGCACACCGAGCGACAGCGCGAGGATCAACGAGCTGCCGAGCAGCATCCAGCCGCAGGTACGCCATGCCGAAGTCATCAGTGTCATTCCTTGGGAAAAGACGGCCAGTTTACTCAGTGCTCCCCCCGGCGCCGCAACTGCTCATCGGACTGTCCCGCTCGGTTAAACTGCAGCTGTTCTGCCCATCCTGAATGAGTACCCCATGCCGATTCGCCACTGCATTGTTCATCTGATCGAGAAAAAGCCCGACGGCAGCCCTGCCGTGCTCCACGCGCGCGACTCCGAGCTGGGCGCCTCGCAGGCGATGGAAAACCTGCTGGCCGACCTCAACGAGAGCTACAACGCCAAGCAGGGCAAGGCCTGGGGCTATTTCCACGAGGAGTCCGGCGCCTACCCGTTCAGTGGCTGGCTGGGCCAGTACCTGGCAGGCGGCGAGGATTTCACCGCGTTCAGTCGCCAGGCTGTCGAGCACCTGCAGAAGCTGATGGAAGAATCCAACCTTTCCACCGGCGGCCACGTGCTGTTCGCCCACTACCAGCAAGGCATGACCGACTACCTGGCCATCGCCCTGCTGCATCACAGCGAAGGCGTGACCGTCACCGATGCGCTGGACGTGGCGCCGGCCCGCCACCTCGACCTAGGCCAGCTGCACCTCGCCGCACGCATCAACATTTCCGAGTGGCAGAACAACAAGCAGTCCCGGCAGTACATCTCTTTCATCAAGGGCAAGAACGGCAAGAAGGTTTCGGAGTACTTCCGCGACTTCATCGGCTGCCAGGAAGGCGTTGATGCGCCGGGCGAGACCCGCACGCTGCTGAAGGCGTTCAGCGATTTCGTCGAAAGCGAGGACCTGCCCGAAGAGCAGGCCCGCGAGAAAACCAGCGCACTGGTCGACTACGCCAGCACCCAGGCCAAGCTCGGTCAGCCGATGACCCTCGAAGAACTTTCCGGGGTGATCGACGAGGAGCGTCCGAAGGCGTTCTACGACCACATCCGCAACAAGGACTACGGCTTGTCGCCGGAGATTCCGCCGGACAAGCGCACCCTGAACCAGTTTCGCCGCTTCACCGGGCGCGCCGAGGGTCTGTCGATCAGCTTCGAGTCGCACCTGCTGGGCTCGAAGATCGAGTACGACGAGGCGCGCGACATGCTGATCATCCGCCAGCTGCCCACGCAGCTGAAAGATCAGCTCAAACGCCGCAAGGACTGATCGCCCGAGGCCCCGTATGTCGCGCCTGCCCGATGCCGTTCTCGATGATTGTCTGTGCAACCCGACGGCACCGCTGGCCGGCGACCCCGCACGCCAGTACGGTCTGGACAAGACGCAGGCACAGGCGCAACTGCATACGCTCAAGGGCTGGCTGCGCGAACGGCTGACCATGCTCTGGGCCAACCGCCGCGAGGCCCTGCTGTTGGTGCTGCAGGGCCCCGACTGCGCCGGCAAGAATGGTGTCATCCGCCGCGTACTGAGCGGACTCGACCCGCTGGCGCTGGCGGCCAGCAGCTTCCAGGTGCCGAATGCCGAGGAGCGCGCGCACGACTTCCTCTGGCGCTACCGGCGGCGCCTGCCCGCGCCCGGCACGCTCGGCGTCTTCGACCGCAGCTATTACGAGGCACTGGTCAGCGACCTGCGCGACGGCCTGTGCGAGACGACCGATCTGGCGCCGCGGCAGGCCGCGATCCGCGCGCTGGAAGACCAACTGCCGAGCCTGCACATCCACCCGCTGAAGTGCTACCTGCAGATTTCCTGCACCGAGCAGAAGCGCCGTCTGCATCAGCGTCTGGAGCAGCCGGACAAGCGCTGGAAACTGAACGCCAGCGATCTCGACGATCACCGCGATTTCGCCAATCGCCAGGCGCGCTGGGCCGAGGTGCTCGCCGCCAGCCATCGGCCGAACGCGCCTTGGTACGTGATCCCCGCCGATCATCGCTGGCTGCGCGACCTGCTCGTCGCCAGCCTGCTCGCCCGGGAGCTGGAACAGCTGGCACAGGATTGGCCGCAGCGGCCGGCGCCCTTCAGCGCCGACGATCTGCAGGGTATTGCGTGCGAACCGCCGCGCTGATCGCGCTGGGCTGGCTGCTGGCCGGCCTCGTCGCCCCGGCAGCCGCGCAGCAGCAGGCGCCCGACCTGTCCGCGCAGGCGCTGCGCTTCACCGTGGCCAATGCCGAATTCACCCTGATGCACGAGATGGGACATCTGCTGATCAGCGAACTTGGCCTGCCCGTGCTCGGCCGCGAGGAGGACGCCGCCGACCAGCTCGGGTTCATGGGGCTGTTCCTGCTGCATGGCCGTCAGCACGACGCCACGTTCTACGCCAAGCTGATGGACGTCGCCGACTACTGGCGGCTGGAATGGCGCAACGCCGAGCGCAACGGTGACGGCATCGCGCTCTGGGACAGCCATGCGCTGGATGCCCAGCGCTTCTACAACATCGCCTGCCTGGCCTACGGCAGCGACCCGGACCGGCTCGATTGGGTGCTCGACGTCAGTGGGCTGCCGGCCGAGCGCGCGCTCTACTGCCCCGAGGAATACCAGCAGGTGGCACATGCCGTGCGTTGGCTGCGCGAGCGCCTGCAACCCCCGGCGCCCGGCACGCCGCGGCATCGGATCGCCGTGGTCTACGACGATCCGCCAAGCAATCTGGCGGACGCGGCGGCGCTGCAGCAGAAAATCCGCGCCAGCGGCGAACTGGAAGCGGTGGCGCGCAAGGCGAGCGAGGCGTTCGACCTGCCGCGCGACCTCACGCTGCGCATGACCACCTGCGGCGCGCCCGACGCCTGGTTCAACCGCATCAGCGGCGAGCTGACGCTGTGCTACGAACGCGTCGCCTATTTCCGCGATCTAGCCGCCCAGCTGCCCGCCGAACGCGCGCCGCAACCCACTCGCTGACGCCCGTCAGCAGGCTTCGATGCGGTAGCCCAGCCGCGGGAAATGTACGTGGACCACGCCCGCGCGCGCATCTTCGCGGCGCAGAATCAGCTCTTCGCTGCCGGCGAACAGCAGCTCGCCCTCCACCGGATCGCTGCCGTAATCCACCGCACGAATCACCACGCGCTGCCCCTGGGCGAAGCCGTTCGGCTCGGCGAACGGCTCATCCGGCAAGGCCGCCGGCGTCGCCTCGCGGGCGATCTGCAACGCCTGCTCGGCCGGCAGTTCGCTGAACGAGCCATGCCCGACGCCCAACACCTTGCCCAGCCAGGCGCGGATATCCGGGTAATCGTCCACCAGCGGCGCGGTCACCGGCGTCGCCCGCAGGAACCACAGGCAGTGCGCCACGGCGAAATCGGCCAGCGACGGCGCGGCACCGAACAGGAACTCGCCCTCGCTGCGCGCCAGCTGCTGCTGCAGGCGCGCCATGTAGGTCGGCCAGTCGTTCTTCGCCTGCGCCAGCGAAACGCGGCTGACACTGCCGTTGCTGAACAGCTGCGCACGATCCTTGCCGAAGGTCTCGACCAACTCCTTGGGCACATTGGCAAAGCGCAACGCCATCGACTCCGGCTGGAACACCAGGCTCACCGCCGTGAGGAACAGCACCGAATCGGCCCATGCGGCGAGCACCGCGACGTTGAATTCCTGGCCCTCGGGAAACAGCTCGGGCGTGGCCTTCTCGGCTTCCAGGCGACGGGCGATCAGCGCCGTATCGCAGTACACGTCGGCCCCGACCTGCAGCACCGGCGTACGCCGGTAGCCACCGGTCAGCGCGGTCAGATCGGGCTTGGGCATCACCGGCGGAATCAGCACCGAGCGCCACGACAGCTGCTTGAAGCCCAGCAGCAGACGCGCCTTCTCGGCAAAGGGCGAGGTGGGATAGTGGTGCAGGATCAGCTCGTGCATGGACAGGCTCCGCCGGAGGAAGGAAAGAGCCTCAGCTTAGACGCTCGGCCGACGCCAGCCTACCGGCCGATTAATGCGTCATTCACGACGCCGGGGTTTCGGCCACCAGCCGCTCCTTGGCGCTCTTGCTCAGCCGCTTGATGGCGATTTCGCGCCGCAGCGCCGCGCTCTTGCCGGCACAGGCCTCGACATACACCAGCGCCATCGCCGGGCTGGAATGGAAGAACCTCGCGCCGCGCCCGCGCTGATGCTCGGCGAAGCGCCGCTGAGCGTCGTCGCTGATGCCGCAGTACAGCGCGCCATTGGCGGCACGCACCAGGTAGACATACCAGGGCTTTGAATCGGCGACGGTCATGGGCGGTGAAGAACCTCGGTGGGGCGGCAGGCGCGCCGTATTATGCCGTAGCCAGCCGCGTGCGCTGGGTGGAGCGACGCTATCGTCGGCCGTTGTCTGGGCAAACAGCCGAAGCCAGGAAGCCGCGCTGCAGGCCCCGGAGGACGCGCGCAGCAACGCCGTTTCCGCCCTCCTGCCGCGACGCCGGAGCGGCCTGTTCGTAGCAGAGAGCCGTTTTTCTGTCCAGATATGGTGGCCGAACGCCTTTGCGTATACTGCGCCGATGTTTTCTCAAACTGCGTTCCGCAAGCGCTGCGCCTACTGGCTGTTGGCGACCGGAGTCCTCCTGATGCTCGGCAGTTGCGCTGACAAGCCCAACGAACTCGAGCGGATACAGGAGGAAGGCGTGCTGCGCGTGATCACCCGCAACAGCCCCGCCACCTATTTCCAGGACCGCAACGGCGAGGCCGGCTTCGAGTACGAGCTGGTCAAGCGCTTCGCCACCGAGCTGGGCGTCGAGCTGGAAATCGAAACCGCCGACAACATCGACGAAATCTTCACCCGCCTCAATCGCCCCGGTGGTCCGGCACTGGCTGCCGCCGGAATGGTCGCCAGCGAAGGTCGCCAAGCGCTGGCGCGCTTCACCCATTCCTATCTGGATGTCACCACCCAGGTGGTCTATCGCAACGGTCAGCGCCGCCCGCGCAAACCCGAGGACCTGGTCGGCAAGCGCATTCTGGTACTCAAGGGCAGCAGCCAGGCGGAAAAGCTCGCCGCCCTGCAGCGCGAACTGCCGGAGCTGCGCTACGAAGAATCCGCCGCGGTGGAAGTGGTCGACCTGCTGCGCATGGTTGACGAGGGGCAGATCGACCTGACCCTGGTCGAATCCAACGAGCTGTCGATGAATCAGGTGTATTTCACCAACATCCGTACTGGCTTCGACCTCGGCGAGCAGAACAGCCTGTCGTGGATTCTCGCCAAGGGCGAAGACGACAGCCTGCTGCAGGCGGCCAACCAGTTTCTCGACCAGGCGCAGACGAACGGCACGCTGCAGCGCCTGCGCGAACGCTACTACGGGCATGTCGACGTGCTCGGCTACGTCGGCGCCTATGCCTTCGCCACGCACCTGCAGCAGCGCTTGCCGCGCTACGAAAAGATCTTCCGCGAAACCGCCAAGGAGCATGGCATCGACTGGCGGCTACTCGCAGCGATCGGCTATCAGGAGTCGCACTGGCAACCCGATGCGACCTCCAAGACCGGCGTTCGCGGGCTGATGATGCTCACGCTCAACACCGCCAATGCGATGGGCGTGACCAACCGCCTGGACCCGAAACAGAGCATCCGTGGCGGCGGCAAATATCTGGTGCAGGTGCGCGACAGCCTGCCCGAGAGCATCGAGGAGCCGGATCGCACCTGGTTCGCGCTGGCTGCCTACAACGTCGGCGGCGGTCATCTGGAAGATGCCCGCAAGCTGGCCGAGGCCGAAGGCCTGAACCCGAACAAGTGGCTGGACGTGAAGCGGATGCTGCCACGCCTGGCGCAGAAGCAGTGGTACAGCAAGACGCGCTACGGCTATGCGCGTGGCGGCGAACCCGTGCATTTCGTCGCCAACATCCGCCGCTACTACGACATCCTCACCTGGGTGACACAGCCGCAGCTCGAAGGGCAGAAGCTGGTACAGGGCAATCTGCACGTGCCCGGCATCTACGCCACCGAAATCGAAGAAAACCTGCCGCCGCTGTGATCCGTCGAGCCGCGCTCAGCCGCGACCGATCGGCGCGAAGAGCGCGCGGGTCTGTTCGGCCAGCAGCGCGGGCGCCAGCTCGACTTCCAGCCCGCGCCGACCGGCACTGACATGGATGCTCGGCTGCGCCTGCGCCGAACTGTCGATGAAGGTCCGCAGGCGCTTCTTCTGCCCCAGCGGGCTGATGCCCCCGAGCAGATAGCCGGTGGTGCGTTGCGCCACCTGCGGATCGGCCATCTCCACCTTCTTCACGCCGGCGGCCTGTGCCAGTGCCTTGAGGTCGAGCGTGCCGGCCACCGGCACCACCGCCACCAGCAACTCGTTCTTCTCGCTGCAGGCGAGCAGCGTCTTGAATACCCGCGCCGGATCTAGGCCGAGCTTTTCCGCAGCTTCCAGCCCGTAGGAGGCCGTCTTCGGGTCGTGTTCGTAGCTATGCACGCGATGTTCGACGCGCGCTTTTTTCAGCAGATCGATGGCAGGTGTCATGTTCTGTAATGATGTGGTTGGCTGAATGCCTGTACCTTAGCAGGCAACGCATCCGCGGTGAGCACTCCATGCAGCATCCTCCCCTCGCGCCTGTCGCCGAAATCTATGATCTGGCCGTGGTCGGCGGCGGCATCAACGGTGTCGGCATCGCCGCGGATGCTGCCGGGCGCGGCCTGTCGGTGTACCTCTGCGAGCAGGGCGACCTGGCGCAGCACACCTCCTCGGCCAGCAGCAAACTGGTGCATGGCGGCCTGCGCTATCTGGAACATTACGAACTGCGCCTGGTGCGCGAGGCCCTGGCCGAACGCGAGGTGCTGCTGAACATGGCGCCGCACATCGTCGCGCCGCTGCGCTTCATCCTGCCGTACCGCCCGCATCTGCGCCCGGCCTGGATGATCCGCACCGGCCTGTTCCTCTATGACCACCTGGGCCGGCGCGAACGCCTGGCACCTTCGCGCCGCCTGCGGTTCGGCGCGGACAGCCCGCTCAAGGCCGAGATCACCCAGGGTTTCGAGTATTCGGACTGCTGGGTCGACGATGCGCGCCTGGTGGTGCTCAACGCCATGAGCGCCCGCGAGCACGCCGCGCACATCCACACCCGCACCCGCTGCGTCAGCGCGCGACACAGCAAGGGCCTGTGGCATCTGCATCTGGAACGGGGCGACGGCAGCCGCTACTCGCTGCGCGCCCGTGCGCTGGTGAATGCCGCCGGGCCGTGGGTAACCGATTTCCTGCGCGAATCGCTTCGCCAGCGCCCCGCGCACGCCATCCGCCTGGTCCAGGGCAGCCACCTGATCGTGCCCAGGCTCTACGACGGCGGGCACGCCTACATCCTGCAGAACGACGACCGCCGCATCGTCTTCGTGATCCCCTACCTGGAGCAGTTCAGCCTGATCGGCACCACCGATCGCGAATACCGCGGCGATCCGGCCCAGGTGACGGTCACCGAAGACGAAATCCAGTACCTGTTGGCGGTGGTCAACCGCCACTTCAAGCGGCAGCTGCAGGCCGAGGACATTCGCCACCGCTACGCCGGCGTGCGCCCGCTGTGCGACGACGAATCCTCCGATCCGTCGGCGATCACCCGCGACTACACGCTGGTACTGAATGCCGAGGGCCACGAGCCGCCCCTGCTGTCAGTGTTCGGCGGCAAGCTGACCACCTATCGCAAGCTTGCCGAAGTCGCGCTGGCCGAACTCGCCCCCTGGTTCGCACGGATGAAACCGGCCTGGACCCACGACGCACACCTGCCCGGTGGCGAGGACATGAGCACCCCGCGCGACCTCACCGAGGCGCTGTGCACCGGCGCGCCCTGGCTGCCCGAGGCGCTGGCGCGGCGCTGGGCACACAGCTACGGCAGCCGCAGCTGGAGGCTGCTGCGCGGTTTGCACGACCTGGTCGATCTCGGCGAGCACTTCGGCAGCGGGCTGTACGCCCGCGAGGTGGATTATCTGATCGCCGTGGAATGGGCACTGAGCGTCGAGGACATTCTCTGGCGGCGCAGCAAGCTCGGCCTGTTCCTCGATGCCCAAGGTCAGGCACGTCTGAACGACTACCTGCAACGGCAGACACCCGAGCGCCTGCCGCTGTTCGCCGCCCCCGACGCCGCTACGCTGCGTCAGGCCTGAGCCGCGGCGATGGCGCGCGGCTGGTAAGCATGGCTGCGGCGCAGCTGCCGTGCGGCGGCCACCATGTTCACCAGCGCCGCTTCGGTCTCCGCCCAGCCGCGGGTCTTCAGCCCGCAGTCGGGGTTGACCCACAAGCGCTCGGCGGGGATGCGCTCGGCGGCCTTCGTCAGCAGCTCGACCATTTCCGCGGTGTTCGGCACCCGCGGCGAGTGAATGTCGTAGACGCCCGGGCCGATCTCGTTGGGATAGTCAAAGGCACGGAACGCCTCCAGCAGCTCCATCTGTGAGCGCGAGGTCTCGATGGTGATGACGTCGGCATCCATCGCCGCGATGGCCTCGATCACGTCGTTGAACTCGCTGTAGCACATGTGCGTATGGATCTGCGTCTCATCGCGCACGCCGCTGGCGCACAGGCGGAAAGCCTCCACCGCCCAGTCGAGGTAGCCCTGCCACTGCGCGCGGCGCAGCGGCAGCCCCTCGCGGAACGCCGCCTCGTCGATCTGCACGATGCGGATGCCGGCGGCCTCCAGGTCGCAAACTTCATCGCGGATCGCCAGCGCCAGCTGCCGCGCCTGCATCTCGCGGCTCACATCCTCGCGCGGGAAGGACCACATCAGCATGGTCACCGGGCCGGTGAGCATGCCCTTCATGACCTTGCCGGTCTGCTGCTGGGCATAGCGGATCCACTCCACCGTCATGGGTCGCGGACGGCTCAGGTCGCCGTAGATGATCGCCGGCTTCACGCAGCGCGAACCGTAGCTCTGCACCCAGCCGAAACGGGTGAAGGCATAGCCATCGAGCTGCTCGGCGAAGTACTCGACCATGTCGTTGCGCTCGGCCTCGCCGTGCACCAGTACGTCCAGGCCGAGTTGTTCCTGCACCGCCACCGCGTGCCGAATCTCCGCCTGCATGGCGGCGATGTAGTCGGCCTCGCCGAGCGTGCCAAGTCGATGGGCCTGACGCGCCTGGCGAATCGCCGCCGTCTGCGGGAAGGAGCCAATGGTGGTGGTCGGAAACGCCGGCAACTGCAGATGCGCGCGTTGCTTCGCGATGCGCTCGGCAAACGGCGATGCGCGGCGGCTGTCGGCGGGCGTGATGGCGGCCAGCCGCGCGCGCACCGCGGGGTTATGGATTCGCGGCGAGGTCGCCCGCGCCTGCTGCACCGCGAGGCTCTCGGCCAGCGCGGCTTGCACCTCGGCGGCGTCCGGCTGATTGACCGCGCGGGCCAGCAGCGCCACCTCGGCGCATTTCTGCACGGCGAAGGCCAGCCAGCTCTTCAGTTCGTCATCCAGCCGGTCCTCGCGTGTCAGGTCCACCGGGCTGTGCAGCAGCGAGCAGGATGGCGCCACCCACAGCCGCTCGCCCAGGCGTTCGGCGGCGTGATGCAGCACCGTCAGCGCCTTGTCCAGATCGCAGCGCCAGACGTTGCGTCCGTCGACCAGACCGAGCGAGAGCACCTTGTATGCCGGCAGGCGGTCGAGAATCACCGGGTACTGGTCCGGCGCACGCACCAGATCGATGTGCAGACCATCCACCGGCAGCACGGCCGCCAGCCCGAGGTTGTCTTCCAGGCCGCCGAAATAGGTCGCCACCAGTTTCTTCAGCGGCGCACGCTGCAGCACGTTGTAGGCGCGCTCGAAGGCGTTCTTCCAGTCCTGCGGCAGGTCCAGGGCGAGGATCGGCTCGTCGATCTGCACCCATTCCACGCCCTGCGCCGCCAGCCGCTCGAGCACCTGACCGTAGACCGGCAGCAGGCGTTCGAGCAGGTCCAGCTTGTCGAACTCCGCGCCCTTGGCCTTGCCCAGCCACAGGTAGCTCAGCGGACCGATCACCACCGGCTTGACCGCATGGCCCAGCGCCAGCGCCTCGTCGACCTCCTCGAACAGCTGCGTCCAGCTCAGCTCGAACTGCTGCTGTGCGTCGAACTCCGGCACCAGGTAGTGGTAGTTGGTATCGAACCACTTGGTCATCTCCTGCGCCTGGGCATCGCCGCCGCAGCAGCGCGGGCCGACACCGCGCGCCATCGCGAACAGCGTATCCAGGCCGATCGCGCCGCTGGCCGGGCGGAAGCGCGACGGGATCACGCCGAACATCAGCGAATGGCTCAGCACCTGGTCGTACCAGGCGAAATCGCCCACCGGCAGCAGCTGGATGCCGGCATCGGCCTGCAGCTGCCAATGCCGCGCGCGCAACTGGCGACCGACCTGGCGCAGGCCGGCCTCGTCCAGTTCGTGTTTCCAGTACGCCTCCAGGGCTTTTTTCAGTTCGCGGTCGCCGCCGATGCGGGGGAACCCAAGGGAGTGCGCTACGGCCATGACAATCTCCATTCAATTTCAAAATTCAGATGGGAATTGTCGGCCAGCGCTTTCAGTGAAACAAACTCATGCTCTTAACGTTCATCATCAGAACTATTCATGTAGCAGAGCGGAACCAGCGGTTGGCGCAATCGCCCGCTCGACAGCCCCCGCCCCCTGCGCGAAACTGCGCTCGATGAGCGATTCTCATAACGCTGCCGGCACCAGGGCAGCGGTTTCCTGTCAAACCAAGGATTGCCGACATGCTGGAAATTCGCCACCTGAAGACCCTTCATGCGCTGCGAGAAACCGACAGCCTGGTAGAAGCCGCCGAGCGGCTGCACCTGACCCAATCGGCGCTCTCCCATCAGTTCAAGGAACTTGAGGAGCGCCTCGGCGTGCAGCTGTTCGTGCGCAAGACGCGCCCGGTGCGCTTCACCAGTGCCGGGCTGCGACTGCTACAACTGGCCGACAGCCTGCTGCCGCAACTGCGCAGCGCCGAGCGCGACCTGGCGCGGCTGGCCGGCGGCACGGCGGGTCGGCTGCACATGGCGATCGAGTGCCACAGCTGCTTCCAGTGGCTGATGCCGACCATCGACCAGTTCCGCGACGCCTGGCCGGAGGTCGAGCTGGACTTGGCCTCGGGCTTCTCCTTCGCGCCGCTGCCGGCGCTGGCGCGCGGCGATCTCGATCTGGTCGTCACCTCCGACCCGATCGACCTGCCGGGTATCACCTACGTGCCGCTGTTCACCTACGAGGCGCTGCTCGCCGTGGCCAACCAGCACCCGCTGGCCTCCCGCCCCTACGTGCGCCCGGAAGACCTGGCCACGGAAACGCTGATCACCTACCCGGTGGAACGCGACCGCCTGGACATCTTCACCCGTTTCCTCGAACCGGCCGACGTCGAACCGGCGCAGGTGCGCACCTCGGAACTGACGGTGATGATGATGCAGCTGGTGGCGTCCGGCCGTGGCGTGTGCTGCGTGCCGAACTGGGCGCTGCATGAATACAGCGCGCGCGGCTACGTCACCGCCAAGCGGCTAGGCGAGAAGGGTTTGTTCGCCACGCTGTTCGCCGGCATCCGCTCGGACATGCTCGACTCGCCGTTCATGCGCGACTTCCTGCTGACCGCCAAGGACACCTCGTTCGCCACGCTGGAAGGCGTCAGCGCGGCGGCACGCGGCCGTTAAGCAAACGGGCCGCTAAACCATCTGCAGCGGCTGTGCGCGCCGTGGCGGCGCAAAGGCAGCGTCGATCAGCGCGAGGTCTTCGGCCGTCAGGCGCAAATCGTGCGCCGCGGCATTGACGTGCACATGCGCCGGCTCGACGGCCTTCGGAATCACCAGCACACCGGGCTGGCGCAGCGCCCAGGCGAGCGCCACTTGGGCGGGCTGCACGCCATGCCGTCGCGCGACTTCGAGCAACGCCGCATGGCGCAGCAACGGGCCGCCCTGACCGAGCGGACAGTAGGCCATCAGCGGCATGGCGCGCGCCTGGCACCAGGGCAGCAGATCGAATTCGATGCCACGCGCCTGCGGGTTGTAGAGCACCTGATTGACTGCGCAGGCCGCGCCGTCCGGCAACTCCTGCAGGTCGGCCACGTCGAGATTGGACACGCCCCAGGCGCGAATCCGCCCGGCGGCCTTCAACTGCTCGAAGGCCTCGACGGTCTCGGCCAGCGGATATTCGCCGCGCCAGTGCAGCAGGTAGAGGTCCAGATAATCGCACCCCAGACGCCGCAGACTGCGTTCACAGGCCAGCGGGATGCCACGCCGGCTGGCGTTGTGCGGATAGACCTTGCTGACCAGGAAAACCTGCTCGCGCCGGTTGACAATGGCCTCGCCGACCACCTCTTCGGCCCCGCCCTCGCCGTACATCTCGGCGGTATCGATGAGCGTCATGCCCAGCTCGATGCCCAGGCGCAGCGCCGCCACTTCGCGCGCTCGCTCGGCAGGGCGCTCGCCCATGTGCCAGGTGCCCTGGCCGATCACCGGCACCGTGCGGCCATCGTGCAGACGCAGCGTGCGCATCAGCTGTCCTCCGCGTTCGCCAGCTCGGCAGCAGCCGGATCGGCCCAGGGGTCGTAGGTGCCGAAGCTCCACAGATGGCCCTCCGGATCACGGCAGGTGAAGCCGCGGCCGCCGTAGTCCTCGTCCTTCAGCTCGATGACGATCTGCGCGCCCGCCGCCTTGGCCTGGGTGTAGAGCGCGTCGGCGCTGTTGACCACGACATAGATGCCCTGGGTGGAGACGCCACCGAGCTGGTCGGGCTGGCGCAGCTGCTGACCGTAGGGCGAATCGACCACTGGCCCGAGCATCAGCATGCCGTTGCCGAAGCTCAGCTGCGCATGGATGACGCCAGCCAGCGGGTCCTCGACGACCCGCTGGCGCTCGAAGTCGAACGCCTGGCACAGCCAGTCGAGCGCGCGCGGTACATCGCGATAGCGCAGGCAGGGGATCAGCGTGGCCGTGGTGTTCTTGCTCAGGCGTGACATTCGCGTACCTCCGACGGCGGCAACAGGGATAAGTCTCTGACCCGCAGCGGCCGCGGATGATTCCTGCCGCTAAAGCCGCTCGCTGAGCCCGAGGCGTACACCCAGGCCGACCAGCAGCGAACCCATCACGCGATCGAGCCAGCGGCCGACGGCCTGATGGCTGCGCAGCGCCTGACTCGCGCGCGTCGCCAGCAATACCAGCGTGCATTCGACGATGATCGCCACCAGCACCACCAGCACGCCGAGGATGAACAGCTGCAGCGCCACCGCACCGTGGTCGGGGCGGACGAACTGCGGCAGGAAGGCCATGAAGAAGATCGCCGCCTTGGGGTTGAGCACATCCACCAGCACGCCCTGGCGGAAGGCGCGCCAGGCCGATACCGGCGCACGCGCCTCGATCCGCACGCCGCCGGTCGAGCGCAGCGCCTGGAACCCGATGTAGATCAGATAGGCCGCGCCGACATACTTGACCACCGCGAATGCCGCCGCTGAGGTGGCCAGGATCGCCGACAGTCCCAGCGCTGCCGCAGCCACATGCACCAGCGCGCCGGTGCAGACGCCGAGGGTCGAGACCAGGCCCAGCCGGCGACCGCCGGACAGGGTGCGCGACAGCACGTAGAGCAAATCCGGCCCCGGCGACAGGTTGAGCGCCAGCGCGGCGGAAAAGAACAACAGCCAGAACGACAGATCTACCATCGGCAACCTCGGCGACGCTTGGGCAGGAAACGGGGCGGGATCAAGAGCATCCGGTACGCCGCGAGTCATGGCAAGACGCAACCGGGCCATCCGGCGGCCCTTCTGTAATCCGCGTCAGCGAGGCGCAGACGCCTTTCAGATCTCCTTGCATCCGGGCGCAAATGCATTTCGTCGGAAATCTGTCGATCTAGCATGCGAGCGACTTTTTATTGTCGCAACTCTGAACTAACCTGCCTTCCGTACTGTCACTACGCCACCCCGCGAATGTGCAGGGACATCGGAGACCATTCGGTCACATTCAGCAAAGGATCTGCGAATGAATGACAACGCCTCATCGGCCATCGCGCCGTTATCGCCACGTCTGATACTGCTCTCCCACAGCGAACTGCTCGACGGTGCGCTCCGCCAGCATCTGCTCGAACATCCACGCTGCAGCCTGCAGCGCACCTCGACGTTGCGTGCCGAGCACACCCAGTGCGAGCTGCTGCTGCTCGATCTCGGCAGCTTCAGCCACGAAGACAGCCTGCAACTGCTGCGCAAGGCCGGCGACACGCCCATCGCCCTGATCAACGCCCTGCCCGAACAGGCGCATCGACTGGTCGAACTGCACCCCTGGATTCGCGGCGTGTTCTACCGCTCGACCCTGCGCAGCAACTTCATCAGTGGCATTAGCACCTTGCTCGCCGGCGGCGACTGGCTGCCACGCGCACTGATGGAAAAACTGCTGCTGCGCTACCGCCAGCTGACTCATGCCGACCACTGCATCGATGCGCTGACGCTGCGGGAAAAACAGATTCTCGCGCTTGCCGGCAAAGGCCTGTCGAACGCCGCGATCGGCGAGAAGCTGTACCTGAGCACCCACACCATCAAGAGCCACATCCATAACGCACTGCGCAAACTCGGCGCGAACAACCGCGCGCAGGGCGCGTCGATCGTCCTGGCTCACGTCTGCGAGCCGGAGCTATGAGACGCCTGGCCCTGCTCTGCCTGCTGGCGCTGGGGATCTGCGGCGCCGCAGCCGATGAAGCCGAACTCATGGGCTTCATCACCAACGGCACCATCTCGCGCTCCGGGCAGGAGTTCTACCTCAAGTTCTGCGAACGCCTGAACGACACCAGCCGCCTCGATTTCAACCTGGCCGTCAAGGAACGCCCCTCGGCACGCTGGGGCATCCTCGTCTGGGTCGAATACGAGGACAAGACGCTCTACCGCCGCTTTCTTCAGCCCAACGTCGCGGATATGGAAGACACCGCCTACGAGGCTGCCGATTTCGTACTGCAGGAAATCAACAGACGAAAGATCGAAGCGTTTTTCGAAGACCACACTGATCTAGCCAAGGACGAGTTATGAACAGGCACATTCCCAAGAACCTCGGCGCGCTGGCCGGCGCCCTGCTGCTCAGCGCTGGCGCCAGCGCCACCGAACTGGTGTACACCCCGATCAACCCCTCGTTCGGCGGCAGCCCGCTCAACGGCTCCTGGCTGCTGGGCAACGCCCAGGCGCAGAACGACCACAAGGATCCCGACGCACCGAGCCGTTCGGCGAGCAGCCTGTCGGCGCTGGATCGCTTCACCAGCCAGCTGGAGTCCCGGCTGTTGAGCGACCTGCTGGTGAACGTCGGCAACGGCGAGACGGGTTCGCTGACCACCGATGACTTCATCGTCGACGTTACCGAAAACGACTTGGGCGATCTGGTCATCGTCATCACCGATCGCGCCACTGGCGAAACGTCCGAAGTTGTCGTCGGACAAAACTGAACAGCAAGGAGAGCCAAGGCCATGAGAAGCCTGTTCATCGCCATCGGGATGATGGCTGTACTGCAAGGTTGCGCGGTGCGTGACCCGATGCCCGCGGATCAGAAGGCACCGACCCTGACCCCGCGCACCTCGACCTACCAGGACCTGCTGGCGCTGCCGCGGCCCAAGGGCCAGCTGGTCGCCGCGGTGTACGGTTTCCGCGACCAGACCGGGCAATACAAACCCACCCCCGCCAGCTCCTTCTCCACCGCAGTGACCCAGGGCGCAGCCAGCATGCTGGTGGACGCCATGCAGGCCAGCGGCTGGTTCGTCGTGCTCGAGCGCGAAGGTCTGCAGAACGTGCTGACCGAACGCAAGATCATCCGTGCCTCGCAGGGCAAGCCGGATGTGGCGCCGAACATCCAGTCCGAACTGCCTTCGCTGCTGGCGGCCAACATCCTCATGGAGGGCGCCATCGTTGCCTACGAGACCAACGTGCGCAGCGGCGGCCTCGGCGCGCGCTACCTGGGCGTGGGAATGTCGCAGGAATACCGGGTAGATCAGGTCACGGTGAACCTCAGAGCCATCGACGTGCGCAGCGGCCGGGTACTGTCCAACGTGATGACCACCAAGACGATCTTCTCGATCGGGCGTAGCGCCAACGTCTACAAGTTCATCGAGTTCAAGGAACTGCTGGAGGCCGAGGCCGGCTACACCACCAACGAGCCGGCGCAGTTATGCGTGCTGTCGGCCATCGAAGCGGCCGTCGCCCACCTGGTCGCGCAGGGTGTGGATCGGCGCCTGTGGCAGACCGCCGAAGGCCATACCGGCGATCACCCGGCGCTGGCGAAGTACCTCGGCAAGCCCGAACCGATCTGAACCTCACCCACCCCAAAAAGCCCTCCTCGGAGGGCTTTTTTCTTGGCCCGGTCACGGCTCCCGCCGCCAGGCCGCGCCCATTCACCGCCACACCACCTCGGTACACCCGCGACACCGCATGCACCGGAACGATGCATTTTCAATCATTGGATGGATTTCGCCTGCGCCGATCCGCAACCAAGATGATTCCAGTGCCAATTGACCAGGGACGAAGCGATGCAAACCACGCAAAGGATTGCCCAACAGCTCCTGCTGTCCGTACTGCTGACACTGGCCGCCGCTGCCAGCCATGCCGATCAAGACCTGGCTCCAAACGAACTGGCCTGGCAATCGGACAGCCTCACCTCGACCGCCGCCGCCAACCAGGCCGCGCTGGCTTCGATCCAGCAATCAGGCTCGGCACTGGTCGGCAACATCGCCCAGAGCGGCTCGGAGCTGGAGGCCTACATCCTCCAGGCCGGCTACGCCAATACCGCCGACATCAATCAGATCGGAACCGACAACGCAGCGCTGATCATGCAGTCGGGCGACTACAACCAGGCCCGTATCGACCAGGACGGTTCCGGCAACGTCGCCGCCATCGCACAGCAGGGCGCCAGCAACAGCGCGCTCATCGAACAGACTGGCTCAGGGTTGAGCAGCAGCGTCAACCAGATGGGTCAGGGTCTGACGGTAGTGGTTCGCCAGTACCGGTGAAGGAAGTACCGCAGTACTTAAAACATCCATGGAGAGACAAATATGTTTAAGTTCACCCCCCTCGTAGCCGCAATGCTGGTTGCCTCTGCCCCGGTCCTGGCCGCCAACAACACCTCCGAGCAGAACCAGATCGGCATCGACAACGTCGCTGAAGTCCTGCAGAGCGGCGGTTCCGGTAACTTCGCCGAGCAGAATCAGGGCGGCTTCGCCAACGACGCGGCAATCGAACAGCTCAGCTCGTTCGGCAGCACCGCCGAGCAGAACCAGTTCGGCAACTTCAACGATGCCGACGCCCAGCAGAGCTTCGCCGTCGACAGCACTTCCACGCAGAATCAGCGTGGCTGGGACAATACCGCCACCGTCACGCAGAACGGCACGCTGCATACCACCATCACGCAGACTCAGAACGGCTCCTACAACAGCGCGGACACCAGCCAGTCCGCAGCCTTTCACAGCGACGCGAGCACCAACCAGCTCGGCGATCTGAACGAAGCCAGCATCACCCAGGTGGCCAGCTCCTTCGACAAGGCAACCATCGACCAGGACGGCGACAACAACGACGCACGCATTACCCAGCTGGTCAGCTCCGGGTCGATCGCGGAAGTCGAACAGGTCGGCGTCGGCAATGACGCGCAGGTCGCCCAGACCGGTCTCAACCAAGAGGCGTACGTCTACTCCAACGGGATCGGCAACAACGTCGACGTGGATCAGGACGGCAACGCGCAGAACGCCTTCGTCCTGCAGTACGGCGTGGCCAACGACTCGCGCATCGAGCAGACCAACGGCTGGATGGGCGGCAACAACACCGCAACCACCGAGCAGTTCGGCACCGGCAACAGCGCCGACGTGTTCCAGGACGGCCGCAACCAGACCGCCAAGACCACCCAGGTCGGCGCGTTCAACAGTGCCGATGTCGATCAGCAAGGCCGCGGCAACGAGCTGTACTTCGGCCAGAACGGCACGGGCAACGAGCTGACCGCTGTACAGGACGGCACCGACAACCAGATCGTCGGCCTGAGCGTTGGCTTCGGCAACAGCGTCGACGTTGCGCAGGATGGCCGCGACAACCTCGCCGGCATCCAGCAAAACGGCGTCGCCAACGAAGCCAGCCTGACCCAGACCGGTGCGGCGCACCTGGCCAGCGTCAACCAGACCGGCTGGGACAACAGCGCGGTGGCCACGCAGAGCGGCTACGGCAACGCGGCCTACATCAATCAGAACGGCTGGAACAACAGCGCCACGGTCACCCAGAACTGAGTGCACCGGCGTTATCCAACTGCCGGCCTTCGGGCCGGCAGTTGCGTTTGTACGGGCCGCCGGGTTGCCCGGCATGGCAGAGCCACCCGACCAGTCTCTACGGTCTTCGCGATGATCACGGCTTACGTTGCAGGTTTGCGCATGGAGCTACCGCGGCTCGCGCAACAAGCGCAACGGCTGCGCCGAACGGCCAACTCGGGCAGAATCCATGCCATCGGCGTCAAGCCAAGTCCGCCGGATGCGCCACCTACGCGAGCCAGAACCATGAACGAGCACGACACCCCAGCCGTACCCGGCAAACCCGCCGGTCGCATCCGCCAGAAGAACGAGGAAACCATCCTCGCCGCCGCCGCGTCCGAGTTCGCCCGCTATGGCTTCAAGGGCACCAGCATGAACGCCATCGCCACCCGCGCCGGGCTGCCCAAGGCCAATCTGCACTATTACTTCAGCAGCAAGCTCGGGCTGTACGTCGAGGTGATGCGCCACATTCTCGAACTGTGGGACACCGCGTTCGACGACATGCGCGCCGAGGATGATCCGGCAACCGCCCTGGCCAACTACATCCGCATGAAGATGGAATTCTCCCGGCGCCATCCGCAGGCCTCGAAGATCTTCGCGATGGAGGTCATCAGCGGCTCGGAGTGCCTCGCCGAGCATTTCGGCCAGGACTATCGCGACTGGTTCCGCGGTCGCACGGCCGTGTTCGAGGCGTGGATCGCCGCCGGCAAGATGGACCCGGTGGACCCCATGCACCTGATCTTCCTGATCTGGAGCAGCACGCAACACTACGCCGATTTCTCCGACCAGATTCGCCGCATCGGCGGCAAGCGCATGACGCGCCAGGACTTCGCCGTGGCTACCGACAACCTCATCCAGATCATTCTCAAGGGCTGCGGCCTCACCCCGCCGGCCGCGACGACCGACTGAACAATCACGACCTCGACGACTCTACTTTTCCACGTCTGTCGTTCGTCGAGGAAACCGTATGCCCCCGCATCAACCCCATTCGCGCCGCCTGCTCTGCGGGCTCGCCTCGCTCCTCGTCTGGTTCAGCGCCACCGCGCTCGCCGATTCCCGCCCGGTGCTGGGCTGGGTCGAGAAAGGCCTGATCCTGCCCGAAGGCGTCGCGGTGAAATTCAAGCTCGATACCGGCGCGCTGACCTCCTCGATGCACGCCGAGAAAATCGATCATTTCGAGAAGGACGGCGAAAAGTGGGTGCGCTTCGATCTCGACGTGAAGGACATCAACACCGACAAACGGGTCGATAGCCGGGTCGAACGCAAGATCGAGCGCGAGCTGGCCGTGCGCGGCGCGGCCGGCAAGGAAGATCGCCCGGTGGTCAAGATGAAGGTGTGCCTGGGCACGCAGGTCTACGAGGAAGAATTCTCGCTCAACGACCGTGACGACATGCTCTATCCGGTGCTGCTCGGCCGCCGCACGCTGGAGAAACTGGGCCCGGTAGATTCATCGAGCACCTTCACCGCCGAGCCGGACTGCGCCGTCCAGGCCGGAAACGATTAGTCGCTGCGCGCAAACAGCAATGCCTTCAGCCCGCTGTCCGCGCTGATGTCGGGAAATTCTGGCGGGTTCTCCAGCCGCCGCACAAAGCGCAGTTGCGGCGCTTCGGCGGCCATCTCGTCAATGAGAAAGTCCGGGCCGATGTCCGGGTCGTTGATGCAGGCGAGCACCTCGCCGTGCGCATCGAGCAGTTCCGGCAGGCGCCGCAGTATCTTCCGGTAATCGGTACTCAGGACGAAGCTGCCCTTCTGGAACGACGGCGGGTCGATGATGATCAGGTCATACGGCCCGAGCTTCTTCACCTTGCCCCAGGACTTGAACAGTTCGTGGCCCAGGAAGCTCACCCGGGACAGGGCGTGTCCGTTCAGGCGGTGATTTTCGCGGCCGCGGGTCAGCGCCGCGCTGGCCATGTCCAGGTTGACCACGTGCTGAGCACCACCGGCAATTGCCGCGACGGAAAAGCCGCAGGTGTAGGCGAACAGGTTCAGCACGCACCGCGCGCGCGCGTTCTCCTGCACCCAGCGGCGACCGTAACGCATGTCGAGAAACAGCCCATTGTTCTGCTTGCGGCCCAGATCCAGCTTGTAACGCAGACCGTTTTCGCGGATCAGCCACTCGGCCGGCAGCTCGCCCAGCAACGCCTCGGTGGGGCTGTCCGGCAGGTAGCGGTGCTGCAGCAGCAGCGATTGCGCCTGGCTGCGTTGCCATGCCGGCGTTTGCCCCAACGCACGCAGTAGCTGCTTCAGCGCGTCCAGCTGCGCAACCTCCGGCGCGCGGAACAACGCCACCAGCAGCATGCCCTGCAGCCAGTCGACCGTGATGTGTTCGAGGCCCGGCCAGCAGCGCCCGCGGCCATGAAACAGCCGGCGCGTTTCCTCCGGCGCCGGGTCGAGACCGTCTAACAGCAGCTTTTGCAGGGTGGCGAGCGCGTCGGCGTGCATGGATTCTCCGCGGTGAAGGCATTGTCGCGCGGCATTCTACCGCCCTCACAACGGCCGGCACGTGCCGTCGCCACGCCACGTTCACGCGCGCCAGCAGGAATGCGCACATCGGACGGCACATCGTGCGATGGCAATTTGCCGCAAAGATGAGAACGATTAGTATTTGAAATAGCATTTGGGATTGCCTACCATGCTGCCGCCCTAGCCACCCGAGTGCGATGCAGATGGACGCTGATCGACAATCGAAAGCCGCCGTTCACCTGGCCATGCTGATCAACATGCTGTCGATCGGCAGCCTGATGATGGTGATGCCGCTCGGTCCGGATTTCGTGCGGGCGCTGGGCATGCAGGCCAGCCACGTCGGCTACATCGCCGGCGGCGCCACGCTGGCCGCCGCGCTGAGTGCGGCGTTGAGCGCCGCCTGGCTCGATCGCCTGGAGCGCAAGCGCGCGCTGATCGGCCTGCTGGCACTGCGTTTCGCCCTGTTGCTGGCTTGCGCGCTGGCCAGCGGGCCGCAGCAACTGATCGTGTTGTTCGTGCTGTCCGGCCTGGTTGCCGGCCCCATGGGCGCGGTGTTGATGGCCGCGATGCTCGACCTGATTCCGCCCGCCGAACGTGGCCGCAAGCTCGCCTACGTCGCCATGGGCTATTCGCTGGCGGCCATCGTGATCACGCCGCTGGCGCTGGAACTCGCCGCGCGCGGTGGTTGGCAGATGCCTTTCGTGCTGTTCGGCGGTGCCGGCGTGCTGCTCGCGTTGCTCTGCCTGCGATTGTTCCCCACGCCGCCGGCCCACGCGCGCAGCGCGACACGCCTGTGGCCGCTGCTGCGCGCCCCGCTGTGCCAGGGCGCGCTGTTGATCGTGGCGCTGCAGATGTTCGGCCACTTCCTGCTGGTGCCGCACTTCTCCAACTACTTCCAGTTCAACCTCGATTTTCCGCGCCAGCACATAGGCCTGCTCTATCTGTGCGGCGGCCTCGCCAGCCTGGCGGCGATGCATCTGGGCGGCGTGCTGATCGACCGTGGCAACGCCGTAGCGGTGGTGCTGCTCAGCAGCGGCTGCCTGGCCGCCATCACCCTGCTTGGTTTCGCGCTGCCGCTCGGGCTATCGCTGTATCTGGTGTTCACCCTGTTCATGGCGCTCGGCGCGGTGCGCAGCAGCAGCACGCTGACCATCGCCGCCGCCATTCCACGGCCCGAGCAGCGCGCCGCCTTCATGGCGCTGCAGAGCACCGTATCGAACATAGCTGCCGGCCTCGGCAGCCTGTTCTCGGCGGCCTACCTCAGCGAAGACGCCGGGCGTCGCCTGGTCGGCTTCGAAGACCTGGCCTGGCTCTACGCCGGCGCCGGTACCACCGCCGGCATCGGCGTGCTGTTGCTGCTGCGCGCGATTCACGCACGCACAGCGGCCGCCGCCGGCACTACACAAGAAGGCAGGACCCAACCTGCCGGGGAATCGTGATCAGTCCGCGCTGTACAACAACTACTTGGCAACGGAGCCTGCACATGCAGCTTGTACGAAGAATCAGCCGCCCCCGTCATCTTTCTCTGACCCTGCTCGGCAGCCTGCTGCCGCTGGCAGCGCTGGCTGATACCCCGGTCACCCTGAAAAACGAAGTCATCACCGCCACCCAGACCGCCCACAGCGAACTCAGCGCACCGGCCAGCGTCTCGGTGGTCACCCGCGAGGAGCTGGACAAGCTGCCGGTCTACAACCTGGCCGATGCGGTCAAGTACCTGCCGGGCGTGCACATCAACCCGTCCTCCACCTACGGCCGCAAGGAAATCAAGCTGCGCGGCATGGATTCGGACTACACCCTGCTGCTAGTCAACGGCCGGCGCATCAACTCGCGCGATGCACTGTCGTCCAACTACGCCAACGACTTCGACCTCTCGTCGATCCCGATGGCCGCCATTGAGCGCATCGAAGTGATCCGCGGGCCGATGTCCTCGCTGTACGGCGCCGATGCGCTGGGCGGCGTGGTCAACGTGATCCTGCGTCAGGCGACCGACGAAACCCGCGCCGGCGTCGCCTACACCTACGAACACCCCAGCGAGGGCGACTCCGGCGACAGCCACACTAGCAGCGGCTATGTCAGCGGCGCGCTGATCGACGGCAAACTGCGCGGCAATCTGTTCGTCGAGAAAACCGACCAGGCCGCCTGGCTGAGCGAGCAGACCGTCAACCCCGACACCGACGCGGTAGAACAACGGCAGAACGGCAGCGTCTTCGGCTCGCTGAACTGGCTGCTGGATGAGCGCCAGACCGTCGACCTCGATTTCACCCATCGCAAGGACGATCGTGAGGCCGAATGGAACAACTTCGGCGCCGTCGTCCCCAACGTGCAGGAGATGGAGCGCTGGAGCTTCGGCCTCGGCCACAGCGGCAACTGGGACGGCTTCAACACCCGCGTGCGCTACTACTACGAAGACGTCGACCTGATGGACGACTCGCAGATCATGACCACGCTGCGCGGCAAGAAAGGCGACATCCAGCAGAACAACCACACCGTCGACGGGCAGCTCAACGCCGCGCTGGGCAGCCACCTGTTCACCGTCGGCAGCGAATGGCGGCGTACCGTACTGGCGCACAACCAGAACCTCGGTGCGGACACCGAAGTCGACCAGAAGGCGCTCTATCTGCAGGACGAGTTCTCCCTCGGCGACCTGGACATTACCCTCGGCGGCCGCTGGGACGACCACGACACCTTCGGCGGCGAGTTCAGCCCGCGCGCCTACGGCGTCTACAACCTCACCAATAACTGGGTGATCAAGGGCGGCGCCGGCAAGTCGTTCAAGGCCCCGAGCATCTACCAGTCGGACGAAACCTACGGTGTCCTGGCCTGCCGCGGCATGTGCACGCTGATCGGCAACCCCGACCTCAAGCCGGAAACCGCGACCAGTTACGAGATCGGCACGCTCTACCAAGACGAGCGTCTGGAAGCCGGGATCATGTTCTTCCACAACGACATCGAAGACATGATCGTCACCGACACCTGGCGCGTCGGCTACCGTCCGCCGGTGATGACCTACAGCAACGTCAGCAAGGCGCGCGTGCAGGGCTACGAACTGCACGGTCGTTACGCACTGACCGACTCCATCGGCCTGCGCGGCAACTACACCTACTCGGATGCCGAGGACCGCGACACCGACGAAGCGATCCGCAACTCACCGCAGCATGTCGCCAACCTCGGCGTCGACTGGCAGGCTATGCCCAGACTCGGGCTGAACCTCGACTACCAGTACACCGGCAGCCAGCTGCTATACGTCTCGGCGGCCGAACCCAACGTCGAGAGCGGCGCCTTCCATCAGCTGAACCTTGGCGCCAAGTACCAGGCGACGCCGGAGCTGTCGCTGCGCGCGGGAATGAACAACCTGACCAACGAAAAACGCGACGACGTCGCCCAGTCGGTCGACAACATCCTCATGGGTCGCACCTTGTTCGTCGGTTTCAACTACGACATCTGACCCATCCCCGGCCCGGCGGCGACGCCGGGCTACCGGAGCCAATAGCGATGCACCATGCGAACTGATTCGACGATGCCGGTCTTCCAGAAGGCCACCCTCGTTGCCGGGGGCGGCCTTCTGCTCGTGTTGCTGGCCCTGTCGCTGGCCACCGGCGCCGGCGTGTACGGCGCCGAATCCGTGCTCGGCTACCTGCTCGGTGCGCCCGAGTATCTGGCAGACGACAAGCTGGCGATGGTCGTCGATACCCTGCGCCTGCCGCGCACCTTCGCCGCGCTGGTGGTCGGCGCCAGTCTGGCGATCGCCGCCTCGCTGCTGCAGAGCGCGACGCGCAACCCCCTGGCCGAACCCGGCCTGCTCGGCGTGAATGCCGGTGCGGTACTCGGGCTGGTGATCGGCCTGATCTATTTCGGCGTCGAGTCGACCCAGGGCTACCTGCTCTGGTCCGGGCTCGGCGCGCTGCTGGGCAATCTGGTGGTGCTCGGCGTCGGCCTGATGCTCGGCCAGGCCAGCCCGCTCAAGCTGATTCTCGCCGGCGTGGCGCTGGGCGCCATCTTCGGCGGATTGGCGAACTACCTGCTGCTGTCCACCCGCGTGGCGCTCGAACAGTTCCGTTTCTGGAACCTTGGCTCGCTGTCCGCCTCGCGCCTCGACGCGCTCGCCACCGTCGCCCCGCTCGCCGTGCTCGGACTGATCCTCGCGGCACTGTTGTGCCGGCAGCTGACGCTGATGCAGATGGGCGACAGCCAGGCGCGTGCGCTGGGCATTCACACCAGTTGGGTACGCCTCGGCGTGCTGGCAGCGTCCACCCTGCTCACCGCCTGCGCCATTTCGCTGGCCGGCCCGGTGGGCTTCGTCGGTTTCCTCGCCGCCTATTGCGCGCGGCTGCTCGAACCGGTGGCGCTGTTGCGCCAGCTGCTGTTCTCCACGCTGTTCGGCATGCTCTTCCTGCTCGCCGCCGATGTGCTGGCGCGCTGGCTGCTGCAGCCTTACGAACTGCCGGTCGGCACATTGCTCGCGGCCCTCGGCGCGCCGGCGCTGATCGCCATCGTGCTGCGCGGCGGCTTCCGTTCCCTGCTGACGGTGAGGTAGCCGATGCCGCCCATTGCCAATCCTTCCGGCGTCTGGACGCTGCGCATCGGCGGCCTGAGCCTGCTGCTGCACCGGCGCAACTGGCTGATGCTCGGCCTGCTGTCGCTGCTGCTGGCCGCCCTCGCCGTGCTGGCGATCAGCCTGGGCAGCGGCAACCTCGGTGTGCGCGACGTTCTGGCCACGCTGACCGGCAACGGCAGCAAGCTGCAGGAGATCATGGTGTTCAAGTTGCGCCTGCCGCGCGTGGCCGCCGCCATCGTCGCCGGGCTCGCGATGGGCATGGCCGGCTGCCTGATCCAGACCCTGGTGCGCAACCGCCTGGCCACGCCTGACATGATCGGCGTGAACGAGGGCGCCTCGCTCGCCGTGGTCGCCTTCGCCCTCTACCTGACGCTCGGCAACTGGCCCTGGTGGGCTTCGCCGCTCGGCGCTCTGCTCGCCGCCGCCGCGCTGTTCGCCCTGTGCCGGCGCCCCGGCGAGCAGGGCTACCTGTTCATCGTCATCGGCATTGCGCTGTCCGAGCTGCTCGGCGCCATCGGCGACTTCGCCATGTCGACCCAGCCGCTGGTGCACCTGGGCAGCATCTACCTGTGGACGATGGGCCACTTCGCCGGCATCAGCTACCAGACGGTCAATCCCATCGCGGTGCTGCTGGCGCTGCTCTGCCCGCTGCTGGCGCTGGTCAACCGGCCGCTGGCGCTGCTGCGCTTCGGTGATGCCACCGCGCAGAACCTCGGCATCCGTGTGCCGGCGATCCAGCTAGGCGTGCTTGGCCTGGCGATCCTGGTGGCGGCGCTGGGCACGGCCATCGGCGGGCCGGTGGTATTCATCGCCATGGCCGCGCCGATCCTCGCCTCGTGGCTGGCGCGCGACAACCTCGCACCGATCTGGCTGTCGGCGCTGTGCGGTGCGGTGCTGCTGCTCGGCAGCGATACGCTGGTGCGCGTGCTCGCCCAACCCGAAGAAATCCCCACCGGAATCATGACGCGCCTGCTCGGCGGCATCCTGCTGCTCGGCCTCTTGATCAAGGACAGACGAGGAGCTGACTGATGACTGCCCTGCGTGCAGAGAACCTGCATTTCGCCTATCAGGACAAGGTGGTGCTTGACGACGTGTCCTTCAGCCTGCCGCGCGGCAAGCTGATCGGCATCGTCGGCCCCAACGGCAGCGGCAAATCCACGCTGCTCAAACTGCTCGCGCGCCAATTGCCGCTGCAGCGCGGCACCGTGGAAATCCATGGCAAGCCGCTGACGCGCTATTCGCTCAAGGCATTGGCGCGCGAGCTGGCCTTCCTGCCGCAACGGCCGGTGCTGGCCGAGGGCATCCGCGTCGAGCAACTGGTGCAGTACGGCCGCCACCCGCATCAGGGCTGGTTCAACCAGTGGAGCGAGGAAGACGCCCAGCAGGTCGCCCGCGCCCGCGAGGCGATGCAGCTCGACGCCATCTGGCAGCGCAGCGCCACTTCGCTCTCCGGCGGCCAGGCGCAACGGGCCTGGCTGGGCATGATCCTGGCGCAGAACACCGACCTGATCCTGCTCGACGAACCCACCAGCGCGCTGGACATCGGCCACCAGGCCGAGGTGATGGAAGCGGTGTACCGCATCGCCGCTGCCGGGCGCACGGTGCTCATCGTCATCCACGATCTCGGCATCGCTGCGCGCTATTGCGACGAGCTGATCGCCCTCGCCGACGGCCGCGTGCAGGCCATCGGCCCGGCACGGCAGGTGATGACCAAGGCGCTGGTCGACCGCCTCTACGACACCGATGTCGACATCCTCCACGCCCCCGGCGACGGCGCCCCGGTGATCGTGCCGCGCCGCCGCCAGAGCCACGGCGCACCGCAACCGCGGCGCCACGAACACCCCGAAAAGGAAGGCATGCAATGACCCTCAAGACATCCTGGAGCCTCGCCGCCGCGCTGCTCGCCGGTCTGCTCGCCCTGCCGGCCCAGGCCGACGCACGGCAGATGACCGATGCGCTCGGCAATACCGTCACGGTGCCGGAAGCACCCAAGCGGGTGATCACCCTCAGCGAGATCGACCTGGACACCGCGCTGACCCTCGGCGTCACCCCGGTCGGCACCATCAACGGCCGTGGCCAGGCAGCGCCGCCACGCTATCTCGACGGCAAGCTGCCGGCCGGCATCGAGGTGGTCGGCGATATCGACAACCCGAATCTGGAGACGCTGCTGGAGCTGCAACCCGACCTGATCCTCACCGGCCCGGTGAAGCCGGAACAGCTGGCGATCCTCAACGAGATCGCGCCGACGGTGATCACCTTCAACTGGGCGCGCCCCTGGCAGGAAAGCATGCAGCGCACCGCGCATGCGCTGAACCGCGAAGCCGAGGCCAAGGCCGTGCTGGAGCGCTATCGGGCACGAGTCGAAGAAGCACGCCAGCGCCTGGCGGCCCATCAGGGTGAAACGCTGAGCATCGTGCGCTGGAATCCCAAAGGGCCCTCGTACATGTTCAAGGATGCCTTCGCCAGCACCGTCGCCGAAGATGTCGGGCTGCGCCGCCCCGCCCACCAGCAGGACCCCGGCCACACCCATTCGATGGCGCTGAGCCTGGAATCGCTGGAACTGCTGGATGCCGACTGGCTGGTGATTGGCACGCTGGCGACCAGCGGTGAGGCGGTCGAGGCGATGCATCAGGCTGAGCAGACGCCGGCGTTCCGCCAGCTGTCGGCCATTCAGGCGAAGCGCTTCGGTGCGGTGGATGGCTCGTTGTGGACTTCGCTTGGCGGGCCGATGGCGGCGCTGCAGGTGATCGAGGATATCGAGGGGTTGTTGGGTAAGGCGGAGGCTGAATTGGTGGTGACGGATTAAGGATCGAGGTGAACTCGAAGTTTGCGTTTATGGCGATTGGCGAGTCGCTTGAGAGCTTGGTTTCGCCCTGCTGGGCGAGTGCCTTTTGGCAACCGTAGGGTGGAAAACCGCGCAGCGTTTTCCACCTTGCTTAAGATGGGTTCCGGCGTGTGCCTCGGTGTATGACGCCGCGCTTTCCTCGGCCCGGACTGCAGGTGAATGACGGTTTGCTTTCGAAGCGATTGGCGAGTTGCCTGACAGCATGGTTTCGCCCTGCTGGGCGAGTCACTTTTGCCAGTCGCGGCAAAAGTAACCAAAACCGCTTGCCCCTCCATCCGGCCCCGGCTGCGCCGGGGTTCGTTCGCTCCATCGCCACTCCGAGGGTCGTCGTACAAGGGCCATCCCTGGCCCTTTACGACTCTCGCCGCATCCCTGCGGCTCGCCCCTCTACGCAACGATTCCACTCACCCTCCTGAAAGGGGCGGTGGGTGTCGCCTGACAGGCCGTGCAGAGAAAAAGCAAAGCCAAAGCCAAAGCCAAAGCCAAAGCCAAAGCCAAGCACAGTGAAGCCCGCTTCTCGATCTTCCAGACGACTCGGACCCCGATCCCGTCAGGAGGGTCGTGTAGGGGACGCGAGGCATGGACGCCGAGCGAGTCACGAAGGACGGACGGGGCCGCCTAGGCAAGGACGTCCCTTCATGAGGGGGCGCCGAGCCCGGCCCCCGGAGCGGCGCCGGAGGGAGGAAAGTTTTGCATAGCAAACCCGGATGTCGGGCGCGCTTTCTCTTTGGTTACTTTCTCTTTCGCGCCGGCCGGCGATCCGGAGCAAAGAGAAAGTGACTCGGCCGAGGGGCCGAAACCCGGAGTGCAGGCAAACGCGGTAATCGCCCAGACTTCCGCCCGACAAGCTACA